>Ga0268299_1000232_pt1 | contig 213392 bp, 191 predicted proteins | sample NOBtaG_FD_193484 | JGI IMG/M metagenome (GOLD analysis project Ga0268299, IMG submission 193484) | Activated sludge microbial communities from bioreactor in Nijmegen, Gelderland, Netherland - NOB reactor | ecosystem: Engineered > Bioreactor > Aerobic > Activated sludge | place: Netherlands... | reverse complement strand
CGGAGGTGCACATGCCGCATGACCAGACCATCGGTAAGCCGTATGCGGGCAATTCGCATGTACGGTTTGAATGGGGACCTCAGGAAACGGAGCGGGCGCGCCACCGCGCCTGAGGTCTACCAATGCCACTACTCATGCGATCGACGCATCAAGCGCTGGCGAAGCAGCACCGATGCCGCAACAGGGTCGTCCGGCAGATCGGTCCGATCCTTCCAGATTCCGATTGCCGGATGCGTAGTTGAGATGACCCGTTTCTCGCCTGATATCACGACAGGCGTGACATCGACAACGGTACCCTCCACCGGCTTTTCGCCCTTTAGTACTACCACGCCGTTGCTGACCACGCCACGATATGTCATGTCATTACGCTCCATCTAAATTCTAGCATGGTCGTGGGGCCTGGGCAAATCCAGTGGCTTGTCGCCGTTCCCGTTGCGCATTGGGGCTCAACCCCCGGTCTGTTCTATTGGCACCAGTCCGAGAGTTGCCCGACGCTGTGCGTCCTTTTCAAGCGCAATGGACGGCTGCGGACTGACGCTCACATGTCCGTCCGAATAGAGGACGATTGCGTCGCCATAGCCGGAGACGTGTTCAATCGCAAGAATGAGGTCTGCGTCGGAATTCAGGTCCGGAACATCGTGGCATACGAGTTTCCCGATTGGATGTGCCTTGAACACGCCGACCACTGGCAGCGCCGTGCAGTGGTTCGTCAACATCGCTCCCATTTCTGCGGGAGGTGGTGGCCTGCCGGCGTGGCGCATGGCATACGCCTTGACGGACTCACCCAAGTTGCGAAAGCACTCGCACCGCGCCGAGAGGAATCGCAGGTAGGTTACGCGGTGCCACCATTGGGAATAATAGAATGCGCCAACTCCCAGTATGCCCAGCAGGACGGTGGCGATGATCAGGCGCTTTCGAAAGCGGGAAGATGGCATCGTCGCGGCCTCAACACGTTCAACTCGTTCCGCCTTCCATCCTCCCTTAACATCGTAACCAGCCCAATGGCGTTTCGCGACAAGTACACTGATTGGCACCGGGGTTTTCACTCATGCGTATCTCAACCATCGCACGTTCGTTGGTTTGTCCGCTTCTGGTCGCCACGGTGGCTGTGGGAATGTGCCAGGGGTCGCCTGCCGTCGCCGACGACACCGCGGCCATCCTCAAATGGGTGCCCGCCGACGCGTGGGGCTTTGCGGTCGTCAAATCGCTCGATCAGATCGACAAAAAGGCTGAGACCCTGCAGAAGGAGTTTGGCCTGGCCATTCCGCCGATTCGAAACTCGCTGTTGACCATGCTCCCGATCGCATCGGCATTTGACGGAAGCCGCCCCATTTGCGTCATTGCGATGAACATTCAGGAGATGGGCGAGAAGGCGGTGGGCTTTCTGGTGCCCGCGACCGATCCAAAGGGCCTGATCGCCAAATTGCAGCCCGGCGAAGAGAAGGAGGGTCTCACGCCGTGCAACATCGCCGGTGAGACGATGTACGCCCGGGCGCTGGAGCGGTATGTGCTGGTCAGCCCGAGCGAGGCCTGCTGCCGGAAGATCGTAGTCAGCGACAAGCGTCTATCCGATGCGTTCGCACCTCAGCGCGCCGAGATGCTGGCCCGCAGCGACGTCTTCGCGAGCGTGTCCGTCGGCACGATCATGTCGGCTTACCGCGAGTTGATCGCGGGTTTCGCGGCCATGGCGGCCGGATCGATCCCGGGCGATCCTCGCATGCTGGAGAAGTGGATCGCCGAGATGGGCCAGATCGAAACGCTCGACATCGGCGCGACGCTGGACGAGAAGGGATTCTGGCTGGGCTGGCAGGCCACGGCCGCGCCGAACACGGCGCTCGCGACGTATTACACCGAGTCCAGGACCGCGCCGGAACTGCTCGTGCAATGGCTTCCGCGCGAGGATTACCTGTTCTGCATCGGCGGCATCAGCAGCCCGCGATCAAATCAGCAGGGCGGCGACGCGCTCATGCTCGGAGCGCTTCGCAGCCTGTTCACCGGCTTCGGCGACCCCGCGCGCATCGGGCCGGTGTTCGACGAGAGTGTTGCCATCGCGACGGGTGCGGAGCGTTACGCATTCTCGATCTCGATGATTCCCGGGCCCGACCGACCGACGCTGGCCGCGGCGATGGTCCTTCAGACGGCTGACGCGACGCGCACCGTCGATGCGTTGCGGAAACTGTTTCGCACGGTGCTGGCCGTCTCGAATGATCCGGAGTTTGACGGAATCAAAAAATCCATCGTGCATCGCATCGATGCGGAGCAGATTCAGGGCCGCAAGATCGACACGATCACCGTGGACCCCAAATTGCTGGCCGGGGCCGGCGTGAAGATGGCGGAACTCCGAAAGGCCGAAGCCCTGCTGGGACGCGACCTGACCGTGCGGTTCGGCCCGATCAGCGACAAGCAGGTGGCGATTGCGATCGGCGGCGGGCAGAGCCGGTTTGAGGCGATCCAGAAGGCGGCGACGGTCGGCTCGGCCGACGGCATGAATGCAGACGTGGGCATTCGGGCCGTGCTTGAGAACATGTACAAGCCGCGCTCGCTGGAGTTCTTTGTTGCGCTCGATCACATCGTCGGTTCCATTCGGGCGCAGGCGCGGGCCATGGGCGACGACGATCCGATCCCGGTGGACCTGCCGCGGTTGGATGCGCCGGCGGCATTCTGCGGATCGGTCACGGGACGCACGGCGCGATGGGAGTTCTTCGCCCCGAAGCGATTGATGGTGGCAATGAAGCAGGTCGCGGATCAGGCGGCGCGGGCCGCCCCGCGCGACTTCGATGAGGAGGATGAAGACAAGCCAGCGCGATCGGCCGGGGAAACACCGGCGTCGCCCGTGCCGACGAGCCAGCCCGCAAGCCCATGACGGCCCAACGGCTCCTGATCGGGTCGATTCGTGAACAATGGCGAATTGCAAGCCACCGCGGCAAACGGTGTGTGACGCTGACAGTCGAGGCCCGCCTCGTCACGCCAGGTTCATCGTCATCAGGAACTCGGCGTTGCTCTTCACCTTCTTGAGCCGCTGGGTCATCAGGCTCATCGCCTCGACGGGGTTCATGTCCACGAGAACGCGGCGCAGTTTGTAGATCAGTTCCAGTTCGCGCGGGTCGAGCAGGAGTTCTTCCTTGCGCGTGCCCGAGGCGGCGATGTCGATGGCCGGCCAGATGCGTTTTTCAACCAGACGGCGGTCGAGATGCAATTCGCTGTTACCGGTGCCCTTGAACTCTTCGAAGATGACTTCGTCCATCTTGCTGCCGGTGTCGATCAGCGCTGTGCCGATGATGGTCAGGCTTCCGCCTTCCTCAATCGCGCGGGCCGCACCGAAGAAGCGCTTGGGCTTCTGCAACGCATTCGCGTCGACACCACCGGTCAGGATCTTGCCGGAGTGCGGCACTTCGGTGTTGTAGGCGCGGGCCAGTCGGGTGATCGAGTCCAGCAGAATGACCACATCGCGGCCGTATTCGACAAGCCGCTTGGCCTTCTCGATCACCATCTCGGCGACCTGCACATGCCGGCTGGCCGGCTCGTCGAACGTGCTGCTGACCACTTCGGCCTTGGTGTGCCGCTGCATTTCGGTCACTTCCTCGGGCCGCTCGTCGATCAGCAGGATGATGACGTAGCACTCGGGGTGGTTCGTGGTGATGGCGTTGGCCATCTTCTGCAGCAAGACGGTCTTGCCGGTGCGCGGCGGCGCGACGATCAGCATGCGCTGACCCATGCCGATCGGCGTGCACAGGTCGATCACGCGCATGTTCACTTCATCCGGCGTGGTCTCGAGGATAAGCCGTCGAATCGGGTGATGCGGCGTCAGGTCTTCGAAGACCGCCTTCTCGGTCACCTTGTCCGGGTCTTCAAAGCAGATGGCCTCGACCCGCAGCAGGGCGAAGTATTTCTCGCTCTCCTTGGGCGGTCGAATCTGTCCGGCGATGATGTGTCCGCTGCGCAGGCCGAATCGTCGAATCTGCGAGGGACTGATGTAGATGTCGTCGGGGCAGGGGACGTAGTTGTACTCAGGGCTGCGCAGGAAGCCGAAGCCATCGGGCAGAATTTCAAGGACGCCCTCGCCGTACATCAGGCCGTTCTTGTTGATGCGCTCCTTGAGGATCTTGAAGATCAGTTCCTGCTTCTTGAGGGCGGCGTATTCGACAATGCCCTCGATGCGGGCCACTTCGTGCAATTCAGCGACGCTCATGCGCTGCAGGTCGGTGATGTGCAGGTCGCCGCGCTTCACGCGCTCGTACTTCTCGTGGGTCTCGCGGTCGTTGGTGGGACGCGGCGCGCCCTCGCCGGGCGGCAGGGTCGCAGTCGCCGTGGGGGACGCCGTTTCCTCCGGCGCGGACTGGGTTGCCGGGGCTACCGGCGGCGCGGGCGGCGGGGCGGCGGGTTCGGCGATGTCCTGCGCGAAATCATCCTCCGGTTCCATGACGGGCATGGGCGGCTTGGGAATCGGATTGGGCCGGGGGCGGTGGCCGTGCGGCTTCATGATTTTCTTGTTGTTGTTGCCGCGATGTCGCGCGGGGCCTGGGGTCTTACCCATGATGTCTCTCCGAATGAATCGTCTGCGAGAAATAAATCGTGGTGTTCGGGTCAGTCGGGGAATCCCGACTCATTGGATTTCACGAGGTTGGGTTGTTGATAGCGAGGCGTGAGGAAGACTCGGTCGAGGATCAAACCCCCGCGCGTCTCGCGAAAAAGTCAGTTCAGAAGGATCCGTCCTTCGCCAAAATCAGATCGTAAAGGCCTTTCACTTCCCGCCGGAGGGCTGGCAGGTCGGAATTGTTGTTGCAGATATGATCTGCCTTTTCCCGCTTCTTGTCCAGTGGTATCTGGGATTTTTCGCGCCGGGCCAGTTCCGACGGAACCCAATGCCGGGTTTTCTCGGACCTCTCGGCGCGGACCGCCTGATCGCTCTCCACGAATATAACCGAATCGCACATCCGATCCAAGCCCACCTCGTACAGCAAAGGGGCATCCATCACGATCATCTTCACCGCTGGATCCGCCGACAGCCGCTCGATTATCTGATCTCGCCGAACGGCGATACGCGGATGGACCAGCCCCTCCAGCCGGGCCCGCTCGGTCGGGTTGTCAAACACGATGGCCCCGATTCGCTTTCGATCCGCCTTGCCATCCGATCCGATCACGGTTGGCCCCCACCATTCCACGAGTGTATCCCGCACCTCAGGCGTGTTCAGTTCCTCGTGTGCCATGACGTCGGCGTCAATCACCACCGCGCCCAGTTCGCCAAGCAATTTCGCCACCAGGCTCTTGCCCGAACCAATTCCGCCGGCAATGCCGACGATGATCGGGCGGCCTTTGGGGCGGTCTTGTCGCCTTTCATGTGGGGACCGGGGTTCGGGAGAAACCATGGTGCACGTGCGGGGACATCGTGAATATTGGGGTTAGACTACTTCGGAAACGCGGCGGTAACGAAGGTCGCCCGGCCGCTTCAGGACGGATAGTACCGAAACGCCATCCTGTTGATGACGTCCACACTCTGGCGCTCCATTCTAGCGCCCCGAAGGTGTCTTGTCCCGCTTGCCGGAATTAATTTTGGCCCGCATTACGCCTGCGGTTGTCCGGAGGCGGGGCGGGTGTCCAGTATCAGCGTCACCGGCCCTTCGTTCACGGATTCCACCAGCATGGTCTCACGGAATCGACCGGTCTCCACCGCCAGACCGTGGCCTCGCAGGTGGTCGCACAATGTGCGATAAAGCGATTCGGCGAGTGTCGGATCGGCCGCGCCGGTGAAAGCGGGTCGTCGTCCCTTGCGGGTGTCTGCAAGCAGCGTGAAATTACTCACCACCAGCATGCCGCCGCCGGCCTGCATCACGTCAAGATTCATCTTCCCGTCGGCATCGCCGAAGATCCGCAGGTAGCGCAGTTTGTCGGCCAGCAGCGTGGCGTCGTTCGCCGTGTCGCCGATTTCGACGCCAACCAGCGCGAGCAGTCCGCGGTCGATGCGGCCCACGACCTGCCCGTCGATTGTGACCGATGCCCTCGCCACCCGCGTCACCACGGCCCGCATTGAAGCACTCCCCTGAACGCCGACTTGCCGATTCACCGGGCAAACCTGTCGGCGAGGAGTTTACCCGAGCGGCGTTCGATAGGGCGCTGGTCTGGGCCGATGGCCAATAAGTTTGGCGGGCGGTGAATGACCTCATGCGCGGACCGGTTGATTTCGTCATGCGTCGCGTGGACTTTGCTCTACGGTATACCGCACACTTGCGAGCCGGTATTGTTCACCCATCATGAAACACTTCTTCGCACTTTTCTGCACGATGATATTCCTGACCGGTTGCGCCGATCCCTACCGGATCACCGACGCCGGCGATGATGCCTGGTTTCGCCAGGCGCAGTCGAGCGCCGCGCGCGACGGTCGGCTGAGCGGGCAGTCGGCGCAGTACCTTCGACAGCACGCCCTTCAGGAAGCGTATCAACGAGGCACGCGCGACGCGCTTGATGCATTGCTCATTCAATTCGACAGGCAGCCGGCCCGGCCTGCCGTCTTCGTGCTTGCCGAACTTTGTCTGCTTGAAGGCGCACGCCATTCGGCCGCGTCGGACGAAGCCCTGCGATGCAACCTCTCCGCCGCGATCTTCGCGTATGCGTACCTGTTTGACCCGGAATTGCCCGGTGACAGCAGTCCGGTCGATCGCCGTTATCGACTCGCGTGTGAAATCTACAACCGGGCGCTCACCCGGGTTCTCGCGCGCCGCCCATTGAAGGGATCGGATTGGAACAGCGTTCACACCCTTGCGTCGTTGGTCGGACCGGTCAGAGTCGCAGATCAGACATGGACCCTTCCGTGGCCGGCGGACGAGTTTGATCGATTCGAACTCGCCCATCGCTACCGTGTGTCCGACATCGAGAACCCGAGCCATCACGACGGTCTGGGTGTACCGTTGGTCGCATTTCGAGCAAGGCGGAACGCGGAGGCACCCGCAAGAGAAGACAGCTTCCTTCCCAATCTGCCGAGCCAGGTAACCCCCGCGACGATATGCGTGCGCTTCCACGGGTCCATAGTCGCGGCCGTCCGGAACCGCACCTCCGAGATCACGGCCGACCTGGCCGTGATCGACCCGATCATGGTCGGATCGATACAGATCGAAGGCCGGGCCGTCCCGATCGAGACCGATCTGACGACGCCGCTCGCGTTCGGAATTCAAACCGCGCCGCACGTGTCGGGCTTCAAGGGGTTCATCGACACCACCTCCTGGGAGGATCGCCGCGGGCTCTACATGGTTCACCCCTACCAGAAGGGGAAAATACCGGTTGTCTTCGTCAACGGCCTGCTGGGCACGCCGATGACCTGGGTGCAGATGTTCAACAGCCTCATCGCAAATGAGGTCTTGCGCTCCCGTTATCAGTTCTGGTATTTCATGTACCCGACCGGCAATCCGGTGCTCTACTCGGCGGCGGTGCTGCGCGGCGAACTTCAGAAAGCCCGGCAGGTATTCGACCCGGAGGGTGCTGACCCGGCCTTCAATCAGATGGTGATCGTGGGACACAGCATGGGCGGGGTGGTCACCCGTCTTCAGGTCACTGACAGCGGCAGCGTGTTTTGGAATGCCGTCACCAGCAGTTCCTTTGATTCGATCAAATCGCCCGAGCCGGTCAAGGACTTGGTCCGGTCGGTCTTCTTCTTCGAGTCGCTGCCGTTTGTAAAGCGCGTGGTGTTCATGGCAACACCCCATCGGGGCTCCGCGATGGCAGACGAGTGGTTTGCGCGACTCTTCAGCGCCGACGTGAAACTCTCGGAATTGCTCCTTGTTGCAATCAAGCAGTTCGGCCTGATGGAATCGACGGCGGAAAAGTTCGGCATGCATCACGCGCCGACCGCGGTGGAGGGTCTTTCCGACCAAAATCCGGTGCTGTTGGCGCTGGATCGGCTGCCCATTGCGAGCGGCGTCAAGTACGACTCCATCATTGCGAACCGCAGCGCCGCAGGCCGGACAGGCGGCACGGATTCAATCGTCACCTACGCCAGTGCTCACCTCGACGGCGCGGAGACCGAGACCATCATCCATTCGACACATGGATGCACGCGCAACCCGACGGCGATCTACGAAGTGGAGCGAATCCTGCTGACGCATCTGGCCCAGGTTGATGCCGGGGGCACTTCGATGTCGCCACCACCGCTGACGCGCGCTCGAATCAACGTGACAACCCGCGGAGGTGCGGGGCCGGGCAACCCGGCCGAATGACCATGGGGTATTTATCGACGTTCGTATTGTAAACCGTTCGCCGGCCGTTCACGGCTTCGCGGTGTGTATTCGGGTTTCTCGTCCTTTTTCAGAATCGCGTCGTCATGTCCGCTTGATCACGACTGCGGTCATGTCATCTGTTTGAACTGCGCCGCCTGCAAAGCCCGTGACCGCCTCGTCTAAGGCGGCGATGATCTTCTCAGACGACAGGTCTGTACTCGCCATCAGCGCCGCGGCCAGTCGCTCTTCTCCGAAGAGTTCCTTATCTCCCGCGCGGGCGTATTCGACGAATCCGTCGGTCAGCAACACCAGCACGTCTCCGGTTTCAAGTTGGATATTCCGCCGGGGTCCGTAACACTCGCTGGGAACGATGCCCAAGGGAAGACCATCTCCGCCAAAGCACTCAACCTGCTTCGATGCCGCGCGATACAGCAGGGTCGGCCCATGACCGGCCGAGACCAGTTCGACCGCGCCATCCGCGTTGACGATCGCCACCGCCATGGTGATGAACCGCGCGCCCTTCACGTCGTCGTAGATCAGGTCATTCAATTGGGCGAGCAGAAACTCCGGTCCGGCGCTGGTCGGCGCGGAAGCCCGCGAATACGCGCGGCACACCGCCATCACCAAAGCGGGACCGATGCCATGACCGGTGACGTCGGCGATGACCACTACCAGTCGCCCGTCCGGCAGCGGCTGCCAATCGTAATAATCGCCGCCCGCCTGCGACGCCGGTCGGGCCATGCCGGCCACGTCGAATCCTGCAATCGCAGGATTCGCCGACGGGAGAAGGCCCATCTGGATGTCCCGGGCGACTCGCAGATCCTGTTCGATGGTTGCAACGGCCCGCTGGGCGTGCTCGGCGGCAGTCGCTTCATCGACTGCTTCGATGACATAACGCCGCGTCAGCCAGGATGCGACCGCGGCCGCCACGCCGATGACGGCGAGCAGCACCGAGTAACTGAACAGGACCGGAAGGTGCGCCGCGTCAATCGTGGTGACGCGCGTCGCGCGAATGACAAGGCCGACGTGAATGAGCGCGGCAATCAGTCCCGTCCCAAGCGAAAACCACGGGCGCAGTCGCAGGATGGACAGCAGGATCACCAGCGGAAAGAGCAACAGCGCGGGCGCCGAGAGCGCCGCAACTTCGCCCCTCGGCGAATTCAACTGGAGAATCAGAAGGCCCCCGGACGGGATGGCCAGATCGACCGCAACGCTGACCATGCGCTGCCAATCCGGGATGGCGCCGCCGTCCCGCGCCCGGCGCCGAACAGTCGCCATCGCGACACATTGATAAATCAGCCCGGCGGTCAGTATCCCGACGGAGGGAATGAACACGGTGTTCGCCGTCATCACGGCGCCGCCGACAATGCGGCGAGCGATCACGGCAAGCAGTGAGACCAGAAGCGCCGCGAGCATCAGAACGATGCGCCACTGTTCGCTGCGCCGAAGACGCGCTGCGAACGACTCCGTGCCGGTCAGCGAGGCCTGGTCCATAACATCTTTTCTATTACTGAAAGGAGGATTTCAAATATGGAACTGACTTAATGCTGTGGTGGTTTGTCCCCGTTTTTTTCCACGGTTGATACCGGAGGCTTTGCGCCGCTCGCGGCATGATCTCGTGCCGGCGCTGTCGCGGGCATCGTCGTCGTGGCCGCGGGCCCATCCGATTTCTTCGGCGGGGTCAGGCCGCAGATCACGATGTCCGCGGAATCGGCATCCTCCTTGTCGAGCGCGAAAGCCCCCGTCGGACGACTGCTATAGACTATCGTACAAATGCGATCGTGCGGCCGCCGCTGGCGGAACTTCTGCAGTGTGCCGCCTTCGGAGGCCACGTGGAATCGACCCACCACCAGCATCACCCGATGGCCGCCGTGGGCCGCGCGATAATCAGCCACCGATTCCGCCATGCTGTCGTCCCAGAGCAGCATCGGCCGGAATGAGACAATGTGCGAATCGGTGTCCGACGCGGCAGGGTGGGCCGGCGTCGAGGCAATCGCGGCGCCGCCTGCTTCGGTCAGCGGCAGCAGCGCCGGACCTGAAGTCGGCGTCGGCGGAGCGGTTGGATGGTCCTTCACGGCCTCCAGGAAGCGCTGGAAGTATGGCCCCGCCAGGTGCTCGCTGGCGCGCGGCAGCCACCGCTGGTCCTCGGCGCTGCGTGACTTGCGAAATGCGTCAAACGGCATCTTTGACATGCGAAATTCGCGGACCAGTCGCCGCGGTGCATTGGCCGCGAGGATCGGCGCGCCGGCGGTGCGACACAGTTCCACCAGCGGCCGGTGCGCCAGCAGGTAATCACGATTTTGTCGCGTCGCCGTGATAAATGCCGCCTCGTCGGATTGCCCGGCCAGGTACGCATCCAATGCTGCCTGTGTGTCTCTTTCAAAGAATTCCATGGCCAGGGCTGCCGGCCGCGACCGTTGCAGCAGGCCGTGAAACACCTGCGCCGCCACCGCGTTGCACACCGCGTCGGAGTGTTGCTCGCCGAAGAAGACGACGTCGGACGCCGCGCATCGCCGGGCGATCTCCGCAAATGTGAGCGGATGACCGGTGTGTCCGTCGAACGCCTGGAATTGCTGATACAGCGCTGCACTGCCGCCGGTGTGCTCGGTGAGGTTGACCCTCGCGTGGCCGCCGCAGCCGCCCATGACCAGGATGAACAGGGTGAAGATCAGGAGGGCGTGCAGGTTTTTCATATTGACTCGCAATCGGAATGAATATGGAAGAATGGAAAACTGACAAGTTGCCGTATCAAGGCGCTCCGCCGGCCCCTCGGGGCGGAGGCTCGCGTGGTGGAGGTCAACGCATCGTCGGCCAGTGGCGTCAAGGCCGACCGCCGGGCCAGCCGTCACAATGTCCAACGCCGCCCACGTCAGGGTATTCGCCCGCGCGACGGCCCGTCAAGACGATCCGCCGAGTGCCCAGTCACGCACCCGGGGCAATCGCGCTTGCAGGATCAAAGCCCCGGCCTGGTCGTCGCGGCAACAGCATGGGGGAGCCGGTTGGGGCGCTGCCGTTTTCGGGGAGGGGTGTGGAAGGGGGCGGGCGGCGTTGGCGCTTGGGGGCGTGGGGGCGCTTGGGGCGCAATCGGGGCTGGGGTTGCGTTGTGTCTTGGCCCAGCGAACCGGGATAGGTGGAGCCGGAATTGACCGTTCACGCGGTCAACCGGGCGATTCGCCCTAATTAATGACGCATGTCGCACTCAGAAAACGGTGGTTGTCACTAATTACCCGAGGGTTGGCCCTCAGCAGCGTAGGGCGCGGTCATCGACCCGCCTTTTCGTCATTCCGGAACCCACCCACCCACCTTGCGCCAGTTTCAGGCCGTCGATTCGGCGCACCGACGCCCGCCCCGCGTCGCCGCCTGCGCCGAACCATGGAATATCGTCACCCGTCGTCGTTAAAAACCGGTGGACGTCCCTCTTTATTTCGGCTTCTTCTGCGACACCGGCTTCCCGGTCGGAAGCATCCTGGGCGTTCGCCTGTTCAAGAGCGACAGCGGCCCGGTCCGCGTGCCGGTCGTGGTATGCCACAACCTGGTGTCCTCGCGCGGCGTCCTGGTCGGGGCGCGATTCGCGGCGGATGATCCCGAGGCCTGCGAACTGGTCGAACAATGGCGACCGGCCTGGTATGAGTGACGCAGCGCGACGTTTGTCAGGGGCGATCCGCCCTGGGATTCTGAGAACTCCCGTTCTGCTCAATCGCTAATGACTTGTTCTTGTCATTCTTCAACATTCAAGAAGTAGAGTGTCCCCGTTTTGGCGTCGGCTCGATCATGGCCGAACGCGTCCGGGCCCTGCGAACTGGGATACGTCGAGCCGGAATTGACCGTTCACGCGGTCAACCGGGCGATTCGCCCTTATTAATGACGCATGTCGCACTCAGAAAACGGTGGTTGTCATTAATTACTCACTCTGTTCGTCCTCCCGAACAATTGTCTTTGGAAACAACTGCACAGACTTTCCGCATTCGGGACACCTGTTTGAGCTCAAACTCCGTAGGTCATATGCGCAATAAGTGCATAACCCAGCGCCTCGTCGTGACCGCTGTTTTGCTATTACTCGATTGATCCTGAACCCATTAGTCAAGAAAATCGCGGCGCATCCGAATGCAATAGTCTCCAGGACCACCGATACCTTGTCAGAAACCCCAAAGTGCCTTCCAAACACTACTATTGCGACCGCAGCAAACATCAAGATCAACACAAGTCGCTGCATAGATAGGGCGACTAAAGCAGAGTACATTGTTCTCATGTTTTCTGTTCCAAGAGCACCGAGGGACGCTTCAGGGAAGATTACAAAGCCGACATGCCAGTCGAGCCGATGTCCAATTAATAGTGCATACTGACGCCAACGATCCAAAGCACTGAAGGTAGATTGGTGGAGTGGCTAGGCACAACACAGCTGAAATTGCAAAGCAATTGACAAGTTGTTCGTCTGCATCAGACTTACATTGAGCGGCCGAGCAGTTCCGACGATCGTTGATTATTTCTGCCAACTCATCCCAGACAACTCCGCCCACACGGCGAAACTCATCGTAGAGCTCATCAAGAACCGGCCTAGTCGGTGGATAGCCTGCGTCCAGAGGAGCATCATGCGGACCTAACATTCCGGGCCAGCGGTTTGTAGTGCCTGGCCACATTGTGGCCTGACCGCTCGGGTCGAATAGGTAATGTGGACTTGCTCGACATCGCTGGTACAGAGATGGCCCATCTTCATAATGTCGATCATCCCTCTGTGCAAACCGACCCAGCGCCGGAAGAAACTCCCGCCTCCGATTCTGATACTTCCCACACTCCCCATCCAGCCAAAGCCCCTGGTGCATGAAGGGGTTGCCGAGGCGGCTGGTGGCTTGCGGGCTGGCCCAACTGCCGTTGTAGGTGACGGCCTTGCCGTACGGGTCGGTGACGTAGCGCTCGTCCACGCTGCCGTCGGACTCCTGGGTCATGGCCACCGTGCAATACTGCGCATCGGCGTGGTAGTAATACAACTTGCTGCCCTGGACGTCCCACATGGCCACGTGGTCGTCGACGTATGGGGCATTCGACCGGACTGAGGACAGTCCGGCTCCGCTCCCGGCGCCGGCGTGGACGTATCGCCGAATGTGCGTCGTCGTGCTGGAGACGGTCTTGTATTCGCTGACCACCTGCCAGAGTTCATTGACCACATATGTCCATGTGCCGGCGTTGGGCTGGCCGGATGGGATGACCTTGCGGATGCGGCGACCGAGCGCGTCGTAGTGATATTCGGCGAGGACGGTCGGCCCGCTCTTGAGCGTGACCCGCGTCATGCGGTTCTCGATGTCGTAGTCGTACAGGTACGTCCCGTCGTCGGTCAGGTTGCCGTTGTGATCGTGAGTGAGGCTGATCGGCGAAGCCCCGCCGGAGCCATCCGGGTCGATGGTGGCGTACTCATTGGCCTTGTTGTTCGTCCGTGGCTCGGTGACCGATGTGCCGCTCACTCGCTTGACGAACTCATCCCAGTTGCCCAGGGCATCCAGCGTCCAGGCGTTGCGCTGGGTAAGATTGGCGTCGGTCGTGTAGGTGGCGACATCCGTCTTGCCGCCGTTCAACGTGCCGCGCTTGAACTCGGTCAGTCGATTGGCGTCGTCGTACCAATAGACTTCGCTGTGCGTCGGCTCCTGAGAATCCTCGCGGTGCAGCGGGTTGCCGACATCGTCGCGGCCGTAACTCACCCGCACAATCGCCACTGCTGGACTGCCGGCCAGTATGTGCTCCACGCTCGACACGCGGCCCGCGTCGTCGTAGTCCCACGTGCCGGTCACGCCATTGGCGAATGCCCGGCTGGTCTGGCGATTGTTAAGGTCATACGCGTTGTCGGCCAGGGTGACCGGCGTGCCCATGCCGCCAGCGCCGCGATCGACGATGGTATCGACGCGTCCGCGCAGATCGTGCGTCTCGCGGATGACGCGTCCGTCGGGATACTCGACATCGCGATAGTCGTCCGAGGTGTTCACGACGTAGGTGTACTCGTGGGCATAACCCGATTCGGTCACGCTGGTCACGCGATTGGCCTTGTCATAGGCCAGCCGCAATTCGATCTCGCTGTGCGGACTCGCATAATCGCGGTCGGCCGCGGTCATTCTACCCGTTCGATCATAGCCGAACGCGTCCGGGCAACCAGCATGCACCTGATCTGTCGGCTCATGGGGCAGGACGAAAAGGCGTGTCGATGACACGCCCTACGAGACTCCGTCTGGTCAGGCGGTGCACGTCGTCATAGCGGCATTCTGTCAATATCGCCTCAATAATTCAGAATGACCCCGTTGAATCCCTACGCGACTGACGCATTTAATCTCTTCGACGTACATGGCTCACCGCACTCGGGACAGGTTCCACTGGTGTTTCGGAATATATCATAGCCGCAGTGAATACAGCGCCCATGGCGCATTCTTCGCCACCGGCGCAAGAACGGAGTCCATGGAATTGTGCAAATCGCGAGACCGATGAGTACGCAAATAGCAAATATAGGCCATTTCATGCTAATAATTGAAAGCTTAAGCACAGGCTTCCCATCCCTTATCCGGCCGAGGCCAAAAATCCCGGAGGAATCGTGGATTTCTTCACTACTCGCGCCAACGAAAGGCCTGAGCAAATACCTACGACTTCTTCCCCCACGACTTAGTGCACTCCAGTCAAACACGGACAGGTAACAGGTTCCTTTCACAACGTCATTGGGGACAACGGATGCACGCATCTCGCAAGCGCCAAAATTAACTACGCCCGAGTAGACTGAAAGATACGCGAACGTTCGCGGACCCGTCACGAGCAGCGCAATACGGCTGATGGTGGCGCCAGGTCTATCTTTCCTCACTGCTATCACGACAACTAGACAGATCAAAACCAGCAATATCAGTGCAAGCATAATCGAACTGAATGCTAATACACATCGCGTAATTAGACATACACGCGAGCATCGCAAATGAAAGCGACTCGGCATTGCTATCACGTGGTCCTGAATTAGACTAAATTTTGAAACATATTCGAGTCTATTGCTAGTAACAGGGTCTACTTCGAAACAGGGTTTACTATTGCCACAAGAGCACAATCACACTCCACGAAAAATTTCAAGTTAGTAACGATGTCACATGGACCATGTATCCGCTTCGTGGCTATTGTGCTTCCATTATCGTCAATGCATCGTGCACAAGGACACTCTTCCATTTCAACAAAGCGGGGTACGCGGAAACAACCCGGACCGACTCCCTGGAGGCATGGTCCCACGAATACCGGCGCTGGCCCAGGCGCAACGGGACCTATTTGAACAATCTCGCCATCGCAAGGGACTGTAAAGTCCCAATTGCCTTGGTTGCCCTGACCATCGCTACAATCATATGGCTGGACTAGTGGTTGTGCCCGTATTGTACCTTGCGGATCGGTATAGGACATTGGCTGGCACAGAAGATAGTCGTATATATTTGCCCCATCGACATACTCAAGCGGATCGCGTTGGGCAAATCTTCCCATTCCCGGCAGAAACTCCCGGTGCCGATTCTGATACTTCCCGCACTCCCCATCCAACCAAAGCCCCTGGTGCATGAAGGGGTTGCCGAGGCGGCTGGTGGCTTGCGGGCTGGCCCAACTGCCGTTGTAGGTGACCGCCTTGCCGTAGGGGTCGGTGACGTAGCGCTCGGACACATCGCCGCTTTCGTCGACAAGCGCCACCGTGCAGAATTGAGCATCGGCGTGGTAATAGTAGAGCTTGCCGCTCGACATGTTCCAGAACGCCACGTGGTCGTCGACGTATGGGGCATTCGACCGGACTGAGGACAGTCCGGCTCCGCTCCCGGCGCCGGCGTGGACATATCGCCGAATGTGCGTCGTCGTGCTGGAGACCGTGTGGTATTCGCTGACCACCTGCCAGAGTTCGTTGACGACATACGTATGGGTGCCCGCATCGGGCTTGCCGCTGGGGATGATCTTGCGGATGCGGCGGCCGAGGGCGTCGTAGTGGTACTCGGCGTAAGTGTCCGTGCCCTTGCGGACGCGGGTCATTCGGTTCTCGATGTCGTAGTCGTATGTCCAATTACCATCGAATGTCAGGTTGCCGTTGTGATCGTGGGTGAGGCTGATCGGCGAGGCCCCGCCGCTGCCGTCCGGGTCGATGGTGGCGTACTCGTTCGCCTTGTTGTTCGTCCGCGGCTCGGTGACCGACGTGCCGCTCACCCGCTTGACGAACTCATCCCAGTTGCCCAGGGCATCCAGTGTCCAGGCGTTGCGCTGGGTCAGATTGGCGTCGGTCGTGCGATCTGAGCCGCACGCTGGTTTTCCGGGGCATGTGGCCATTGGCGCAATCTCGGACGGGTCGTCGATCTGGCATCACCGATCAATTCGTCCCGCGAATTCACCGGCACCCACCGCGCTCCCGCAAACCCGCAAGCCCGCAAAACTCCAAACCCGCAAGCCTGCAAACCGGGCACCCTGAATGCATCTGCCGGTTTGGGGTCTGTCTTGATGCGCGCACGATAGCGACCCCGCCGTTCGCGTTCAAGTCTTTTTTCATATTTCCAAAGAATATTCTTCGGTGCCCCATGTGACGCGGCCGTGGCGGCCCGGGCCTCAAATCCACGAGCGTCCATAGGTGCGCAGGAACGTGACGAGCGCGGCGACGCCGATGGTGCCGCCGAGGATGAGAAAGGCACGCCGGCCCTCGCGCGTGCCGGCCAGAATATAGACGCCGCATAAGATGACCAGCGTCAGCGGTCGAACCCAGTCCGCCGGAAAGCGGCTGGTGCCCGCGAGGATGAGCAGCGCGGCCGCGGGGAGGATGAGCAGCGCAAGAAACCAGAGCGGATTTGCGAAGGCCCGCCAGCGCGACGCGGGCGCCGCCTCCGCCAGTGCGAGGATGGGCAGGCAACTCAGCGACAGGGCGATCGCGTTGTACTGCATGAGCCAGGCACGGATCGGCGAGTCCGTCGCGCGGACCAGGACGATCGCAATCGTCGCCAGCAGCGCCGCGGCGGCGAGGCCCGCCATCATCGGCGACCCGGCGCGGCGGGCCTGCTGGGCCGCGACCCAGGCCAGCAGCGTCGAAGCCAGGGCCGCGGTGATCGTTCGACTGACGCTGGCGTCGCCTTTTTCCGACGGCACCCATTCCGGCCAGAAGGCGAGTTGAAACGCGGCGAGGACGCCCATGGCGGCGACGACGAAACCGGTGCGGCGGGCCAGCGGGATCATGCGGCCGGTGGTGGTCCAGGGAACGCCGTCGAGCAACTGCTGATCCCAGAAGCGCGACATCCAGAACCACAGGGCGGCCATGATCGCCATCGCAAAGACGACGGCGTTGAAAATGACCGGCAGGCGATCGGCGTATTCAAACGCGTTGGCCCTCGACGAGACGAGGCCCGCGAATCCGACGCTCAGCCGCGCCGCGCCGGCGGTGATCAGGGCCATGCCGAGTTCGGAGAGCGTGGGGCTCCAATCCCGATAGGACGCAAACAACACGGCCCACGCGGCCGCCCCAAGCGTCAGGACGCCGAGGAACCCGTTTCGGGCGATGGCGGGATCGGGCCGGACGAGTTGAAAGACGCCAATTGTCAGAATAGCGCCGGCCGAGAGGCACACGAATGCATGGAGCGCGGCCGGTCGGGGGTAGCGCTTCAGGTAGGCGTCGAGGTCGTTGGGCCAGGCGCGCTCGCGTCGCCGGCGATATCCCAGGTCGCGCAGGATCGTGACCGAGACCAGCACCGCGGACAGCAGCACCTCAAGTTGTAGCGACCAGTTTCCCAACGTTCTTCCATCCCCGCCGCGCGGCGTCAGTCAGCGCAGGCTGTCACCGGCATCCTGCAGGCGGACCGCATGTTAACGGCAGTTGCCGACCGTGGATCGGGCCTCACGGGTCCACCGAGAATTCAAGATGTACGGAATCGGCGTTGGCCGTCCGTGGTCGCCGGTCGCGGGGTTCACGGCTCGTTGGCGATGTTCACGTTGTCGTATTCGAGGAGTGTGCCCTTGGCGCGCTCGACGTCGACGATGCCCTGGTTGTAGGTGATGACGGCGGCCAGCAGTCCACGCCGGCTCTCGGCAAGGGTGACCTGTGCGTTGAAGATGGTGTCCAACTCGGGGGGGCTCTTGCGTTCCTGCCGCTCCTGCAGGGCGCGAAGGCGATCGGTGCCCGAGAGGACGGCGTCGCGGCTGGGGCTGAGTTGCTCGTAGGAGGTGTTGAGATTTCGGAGAGCGACGCGGCAGTCGGCGATGACGTCGTCAATGGCCTTTTTGTAGGTGGTGACGGCACGCGACTGCGTGAGGGCCGCCACGCGAATGCCGGCGCGCTCGCCGCGCTCCGCGAAGTTCCATGCAAACTCGATGCCGACATACTGGTCGGTGAAGTTGGCGGTGGTGACCTGATCGAACGAGTTGTCGGCGTTGTTGCCCAGGCCGTTGAGCGTCATGCGATAGACCACGTCAAACTGCGGCAGGGCCTGGTTCTTGGCAATTCCCAGTTGCAGGCGGGCCACGTCGACGCCGTGGCGGGCTTGAATGATCTCCGGCCGACTGCGCAGGGCGGTGGCCACTTCCTCGACGCGGTCGCGCACGAGGTCAATCGTGGTCGGCTGCTCGATCGGAATGACTTCCAGATCCTTGGCCATCGGCAGGTCTTTGTCGTTCATCAGGTTGAGGAGTTGGTCCTCCGCGTTTCGCACGGTGTTCTTCAACTGGAGGAAGATGAACTGACGGTTTGAGACGGTCGCGCGGCTGGCTGAGACGAGGGTGAGGTAGGAGTCAAACTCGCGGCGTGCCTCCACCTGACGGAGGGTCAATTGCGCCTGCGCCAGCAATTCGGCGCCAATGGTCACTTCGCGGCGTGCCCGGGCCAGGTCCCAATAGGCGCGCTCCGTGTTGTTCAGGACTTCGATCACACGACTTCGGAAGGCCTGTTCGTTGATTTTGCGCTCGGTCTTGCGGATGTTGATCTGGGCGCGGTTGTAGTCGATGCCGAAGTTTTTCAGCACGGGCTGGCGCAGTTCCGCGACGAATCCCTGCTGCCAGATGGGGTTGATGGTCTGGAATCGGAATCCGGGGTTATCGACGCGGGTCATGGTATGCGCCAGGGAGACCTGTGCGCCGCTGGTCAGCAACTGGCGAATTCCGCCGTTGACGACGGTCGTATCGGTCTTGGTCGCCGCAAGTTGGTTGGGGGCGGGGCGATCCTGGTTGTTGCGGTTGATCTGGGCGAAGAATGCGGTGTCGAAGACCGCCTCGGCCTGCACGGCCTGTGCCGTGCTGATGGCCGGGGCGAAACTGTCGATGCGAATCAGGAAGTTGCTGGCGATGGCCCGCTTCAGGGCTTCGTTGAGCGTCAGGCGATACTGGTTGGGCCGTTCGATTTCCCGCACATAGGCCTTGGCGTCATCGTAGATCCGTCGGTATTCGCGCTTCACCGTGTCGCTGTGGCGGGTCCCGGCCAGGCGCTGTTCAAAGGCGGTTGCCGCGTCTGCCGGATCGGGGAGGTTGAGCCAGATCACCTCGTCCATGGCCGGGACATTTTCCTCAGACGTGGTCGACGCGGTCGACAACTCGCTGCTTCTCGGCCGTGTGGTCGTATTCGATGCGGCCGGGGGCGCCGCGTTCATTCGCTCTTCGTAGACGCGAACCTTCACGTCGATGGGCGTCAACTGTCCGGGCGGGTCCGCGGCGGTGGCCATCAAGGGCAGGCCAAGCGTGCAAGCCAGGAGGACAGCCCGTCGGCCGAATTTAAAAGAGGCAAATGTCTGCATGAATCCGCTCGATTCGCGCCGCGGCGCCTCGACAAGCCTCTCCGGTGACATTGGGTGAACGGATTCACCGTTCACCCGACCAGAAGGGGTTCGAGCCGCCCGCGCAGGTTTTCGGAGTGGCCGACGCAGCACGCGCGCGCTGTCGCCATGTGCGGCCATCAACGGTAATTACGGCTATTTGCGGGGGTCGCCTGAATGGTTATCGGCTGCGATAAAAACGGTTTGAGAAGATCGCCTCGCCGGCGAGCAGGGCCAGCAGTGCCAGGAAGAGGTATCCATCCCATTCGCGGTCGCCGGCGACGGTCAGCGTCGGGGTTTCCAGACTCGCCGGGTCGGACAGTACGACGACGGCCCCAGGCGCAAAAGCCGCGCGAATCGAATCCGGATCGACCCGTTCCGGACGCGTTTCGGCGTCATTCAGGTTGACTGCGTACGCGGCAAGCAGGGCGTCGGTGGCCGGATCCATGATTTGAAACTGACCGGCGGAATTTGCGCGTGCCGACAATCGACCGTTGGGTCCCAGCCGGCGCTTTTCAATTGCCGGGGGCTCGCGCTTACCGCGGCTCGTCTTCAAGTGGACGACGGACTCGGGCGGTCTGCCGCAATCCAGTTCGGCCGAGTCGCCGCAGCGCAGTTGGGCGACGCGGGTGCTCGTGCCGCCGGCGACACCGACCATGCCGTGAAACATGACCATCGCCGTCGCGGCGCGGACGCCCAGGTCTCCCCAGAGTGGATCGAGACGAAACGCGAATTGCACGATCGCGCCCGAACCGATCGAACGCGCAAGAATTGCGGGCTGGCCACCCTCGAATTCGGCCAAGCGCATGGAGGCGGTGTCGGCCGTCATGGCGACGTATCGCACCACCTGGCGACTCGCGAGCGGATCCACGTCAGCGCGGCGCGTGAACGCCAGGTCGAATGGCAGACCAATTGGGGCTCCGGTGTTGGCTGTAAGGCTGGTCGACCAGCGCGGGCTGATGGGACGGTCGAGCGTGACAATGCGATTCCAGCGGGCCGGCAAAATATCGAGTCGTCGGGCCGGTGGCTTCAGCGTTGTCGGCGGCATGACCAGGAGCCGCCCGCCGCCGCGAACAAACGTGTCGCATGCCCGTCGCTGGTCGGCGCTGAGGGCCGGCTCCCCGATCCAGATGATTGAACCGACGTCGGCTGTCGAGAAGGGGCCGTGGCCGGGCGCGGTGGCGGAGCGGACTTCGACTTGAAACGGACGCCGGTCTTCGGGCAGGGTGGGCGGACTGAGCAGGGCCGCGATGCGCTCGGCTTCATCGGCGTCGGCCGGGTCGCTGCCGGCGTGGATGACCAGCACGCCGGGCGGAGGCCGGGTCTCGAACGCAATATAGAGACTGTCATCAATATTATTGGCGTCCGGCGCGGCGATCCGCAGTTCGTAGGCGTGAATGCCGGCCTCCATGCGCGGCAGGGTGATCGCCAGGTCCATCGTGCGTCCCGGGGTTGTCGAAATCGGTTCGCTGCGGGCCACGACGCTGCCGTCCATGCAGGCTTCGAGGTAGGTGTGAACCGGCCGCTCGGCGGGCTGCAGTGTGCAGGCGACGCGCACCGGCGTTCGCGGTGGGACCACCGAACCTGGAAGACGAGCGTCGATCAGCCGCGCGTTGTCGCGTCCGGAATCGCCCGCGTCCAGAATAAATACGGCGGTATCCTGAAGATCGGCCCAGCGTCCGGCCGCTGCATCGGCCCACGCCGCCGCGGTGTTGTCGGTCATGATGTACAACTCGCGCCGATCGATCTTCGCGCTGCGCAGCAGGTTCGCGGCGCGGTTCACCGCGGGCGTCAGGGACCGATGGTGCGCACCCTCACCGATCGACTGGAGCGTCCGCAACGCTTCACCGTGGGCATCCACCCCGCGCGCGGGCGGTTCGTCATACCCGGTCGGCAGCACGGCGAAACTGGATCCGGTCGGAAAGCGCGTCGAGTCGACGAGCAGTCGCTGGACCCAGGCGCGTCCGCGCTCGAATCGGGTCTGCCCGGAGAAGCGCTGACTCATGCTGGCGGAGTCGTCGATGACGAAGGCCGCGGCGGTCGGCCCGCGCGATCGCGCGGCCATCCACGAACCGCGAGAAATGGGCCGGGCCAGTGCCACGACGAACAGGGCAATCGCGAGCATTCGCAGTAAGAGCAGCAGGAGATTGCGCAGGCGATGCGATCGGACGCTGGCGGTTCGTGTTGCCATGAGCAGTTGCATGGCGGGAAAGGCCTGGCGTCGCGGTCGCGCCCGAAGGAAGAGGTGAATCAGCACGGGCACGGCGCAGGTCGCCGCGCCCCACAAGAGCGCGGGGTTGGTGAACGTCAGCACACCCAGAACGAGCATTGCCGCCATGCCCGTATTCTACGCCGAAGGCAACCGGCGTGAGGCGAAGGTTGATCCGCCGGCCCAATGCGAAGGGCCGGTGAACAGGGCACTTCAAACGACCGCGTCGGATTTTGTGCCCGTGGGGTCGAGGATATCGACAACGATCATCGAAACATCGTCTGCATGGGTCAAGCCACCGGGCGTGTTGTCCAGGTGGTCCTGCAGGCGTCGAATGACCTGGTCGGCCGGCAGTCTCAACAGTTGCGGAATGCCGGGCATGAAGAACGGCATGGCGGGAAAGGGGAGGCGATCCTGGATCAGCGTGGACTCCAGTCCATCCGTATAGACGATCAGCCGCTGCCCCTGTTCGAGTGGCACGGAGAAATCTACAAAAGGCTGAGACGGGAAGACGCCCAGCAGGCATCCGTCGCCGCGCAATTCCTGAATCGCGCCGTCGGCCTCGACAAGCAACGCCGGGGGGTGGCCCGCGACTGCGTAGTCCAGCCGCATCGATTCAACGTCGATTCGCCCGTACCAGGCGGTGACAAACTGCGACTCGGGCAGGTGCTGGGCGATGAGGTGTTCGTTCAGCGATTCAAGCACCTGCGACGGCGGAATGAGGTCGAATCCGTCCGGGCGCACGTGTCTGGGACGGATGGCGTGCTTGATGTACATGGTGAGCAGACCGGCCGCGACGCCGTGTCCCACCGCGTCGGCGATGAAGAAGCCGATGGTTTTCTCATCCAGTCGAAATATGTCGAAGATGTCGCCGCTGACCAGGCTGCAGGGCCGGTAGCAGGTGGTGAAGCGGACCGGGCCGATCTCCGGGAACGTCTGCGGAAGGAAGTCGTGCTGAAGACGCGATGCGAGATACAGGTCCTGATCGAGTTGATGGTAGTGGCCCTGCAGGCGGCGGCCGAGGTATCGAATGTTAGTCAATTCACGGGCCAGTCCGGCGAAGCAGGGGCGAACGGCGATCAGCGTTTCGAGCACGGCGAAGACGCGCTCGATCCCGGTTTCAGGCGCGAGTACGACGATGGCGCCTTCCCGATTGGAGAACGTCTGAGGACGCCGCGTCACGACGGCGACCGGCACCTGGCCGGCGGTGAGCAGATCGAGCGCCTGGACCGTGGCTGCGTCCAGCAGTTCGCCGTCGAGGTCGGCCGTGGGTCGGTCGATCAACAATGCGGCGTCAAAATTGACTTCGGTGTTCGGATCGGCCGCCGCCGCGGCGATCCACGATTCGGCCAGCCGCGCCGACCACGAGTTCTTCTCCGACAGAACCCGGCCGACAATGCGCGGCGCGCCGGCCGGATTGCCAAGCACCGCGATTCTCGCAATACCGGCGGGCAAACGCCCCGGGCCGCGGGCGGTGGAACCCTGTTGGGTGGTCGCGCGCCGTCGCTGAATTGATTTCCGTGCCGACATGGCGAATTTCCCCCGCGCCGGACGAACTATCGCCCGACCCTCCTTCGTCGGATCGCAAGGACGCGGAGTGGAATGAAATCGCCGGTGAGACCAGGAGGAAGTTCGACACAGGGATTTTCGTGCGGGTTTTTAGGACCCACCGTTGAGCAACTCCGGCGGAATCTGAACGACGTCGCCGATCTTGATCGACTTCTGGGCGAGTTGCCCGGCTCGCAGTTCCAAGGCGAACCGCGCGGCCTGGATGGAGGGATGCCCCGTCTCGTCGTGGGCCTGCATGGTGTAGGTCTTGACGATGGTGCCGTCGGAGCGAATGTAGGCGATGTCCAGCGGGATGATCGTGTTGCGCATCCAGAAGGAGAGCAACTGGTCCTGCTCGAAGACAAAGATCATGCCGCGGTCCGTGGGAAGTTCGGCCTCAGTGGTGTTCATGAGGCCGACGCGCACCGTGTCCGGCGTATCGGCGACGTAGGCGGTGTAGGTGGCCTTGGCGCCGATGGCCAACGCAACGGTTCTCATTTTAGACAGATCGTTCTTGTCGGCGGCCCCGCGCGGGACGTCGTTGCATCCCGACCAGAGCAGGGCGGCCGCGGCCAGTGCCGGCAGGCCGAATCGCGCCTTGGTGGAAGGGTTCTCGGGGGCGTCTGAATTTCGCATGGCCATGGGTGATCGCCTCAATGCCGCGAGGGGTTTCGATGCAGCAGACGGCCTACTTGCCTTTCTCGGGCGGCGGAGGCGCTGTCGGAGGGGGGAGTTGATCGTTCGGTCCGGCGGGCTCGTCGGTGATCGGCTCAATCCGCTTGTCAAAATCCTTCGGCTCTTCGATGACGAACCGCTCGGCGGCCGGCGCGGCCTTGGTGTCGATGTCGATGAACGTCGCCTCAATTCGACTTCCGTCGGAAATCCGCTCGCTGACGATCTTCACCGGCAGGTCGATCTTCGGATCGATCAGCAGTTCGACGCGCGTATAGCGCGAGGCCAGGTTGCTGTGCGGGTGCGGTACGCAGTGCAGGTGGATCAGGCCCGGTGCCGCGTTTGCCGCCGGCTTCTGCCTGCTGATTTTGAAATGCCGCAGCATGTCGGCTCGCTTCTGGCCGAACGGCATGGGAAACGGCCCCTTGCCCAGTTCAAACGGATTGATCTTCTCGCCCTTGCGCACCACTTCGCGGCGGATGATCGTCCTGGCCTTGTCATTGCGCTCCACCAGCCATTGTCCGTCGAAGGCGATGGACTCCGCGTGGTTGTTCTTTACACCGTCGGCGAACATGGCGTCAAAGTGAATGCGGAACATGCCGTTCACGTCGGTGCCCGTTGGTTTGGCGTAGAGCAACTCGCCGGTCTTCACGGTTGCGGACTCGACGGGATCGATGGTGACGTAGTTGTATTTCAGTTTGCAGGCCAGGCCGCGGATGGCGTCGCCCTTGGACTCGAGTTTGTCGAGCAGGTCGTCAACCTCCTTGTCGCCCGAGGTGGGAAGCACCGGCCCGACCATTTCGCCCTTGGGGGGTTCGGCGGCGTCAGGCGGCTTGGCCTGCGGCTCTGCCAGAACCGGCGATAAGCAACCGATGACGACCAGCAACGATAGAAAAGATCGAGCCACCATGTGAACTCCGTGTGATGCTCCGGAACGCGCCATTCCGGTATTTGAGGTCGCCGGATTCTATCGCTGCCGAGGCCTCCGGCAAATGAATCGGCGATTCGCGATCGTTTTCACGCGTGACCCGTCATTTTGGGCTGTGCAGGCCGATGACGCCGGGCAGGTCCCGCAGGTGCGAGATCACGTGCGTGGCGATTTCGGCCCAGTCCGGGGCGGGGGCGGCGAACTCCCAGAAGAGCACGGTGCGCGTGCCGGCAGCGTGACCGCAGAGGATGTCGAAGTGGAAGTCGCCGATCGTCCAGGCGTCGGCGGGACGGCGACTCAGCGCGCGACAGATATCAAAAATCGGCTCGGGCGAGGGCTTGGTCGGGCCGTCCTCGCGCGTGCGGATGTGGTCGAAGATCAATTCGTGCTTGCGGCACACGATGTCCGTCGCGTGGCGTGTGTTGCGGGTCATGAGGGCGATGAGCCAGCCGGCGCGGCGGATGCATTCGAGGGCCTCGTGCGCTCCGGGCTGCAAGTCGCTGGCCCGCGCGGCCTCGTCCTCGTGTCGATGCAGGATTGCCTCGGCCCGCTCGCGCTCGGCGCCCTTCAGGTGGACGATCGATTCCAGAATCGGCCCGGCCGGCAACCCGATCTCGGCGCGAATGGCGTCGAAATCCAGATGCGGCTTCGTCAGCGTGCCGTCCATGTCGAAGATGGCGAGAGATGATGGCATTACGACTTGCGGCGTCGGCCACGCGGGTGCTTGCCATTGGTACGGTCGTTAAGATCGCTGAATTGGACGATATGAATCAGGTCGATCGTGCGCCAATTCAGCGCCAGCCGATGACCTTCCGTATCCTCGCCGAATCGGCTCACCACGACAGCCGTCGAGGGTCCAACGATTACCGACCATCGTTCAATTACATCAAGTTGAGTTCCATCAGACAGGTGAATGCGGAACGGTTTGAACGGATTGTCTTCTAGTCGTTGAAGCAGGTCGGCTGGTCGCATGGTCTTTCTCATGAACAACTTTATACAGTAGGTTTGGGGTCGTCAAACCAATAGGATCACGTGATCTTCAACTCCACCGGCGCCTGGGTCATCATCGAGCGCATGCTCACTTGCCCCGCGAGATTCCGGACGAATTGTGTGACCGAGTCGCGTGTTGCTTTGTCGGCCTTTTCGAATATGTCAAGCGGCGTGCCGGCGTCGCCGGATGTGCGGATGCCGATGTTGATCGGAATCTCACCAAGGAAGGGCACCTTCAATCGCTCGGCTGCGGCTTTCGCGCCGCCGCGTCCGAAGAGGTCGTACTCTTTGCCGGTGTCGGGAGCGGTGAAGTAACTCATGTTCTCGACGATGCCGAGAATCTCGACATTGAGTTGTTGATACATGCGCAGGGCCTTGGTCGCATCGAGCAACGCGACCGCCTGCGGCGTGGCCACGACAACCGCACCGGTCATCGGGATCGCCTGCGCGAGTGTGAGCGGCACGTCGCCGGTGCCGGGCGGCAGGTCGATGATGAGATAGTCGAGTTCGCCCCAGGCCACCTGCTCCAGGAACTGCTTGACGACGCCGTGGATCATCGGCCCGCGCCAGATAATCGCCTGCTCCGGCGGCACCATGAATCCCATTGACATCAGGTGGATGCCATGGGCTTCAACCGGCAGGATCTTGTCGTCGCGGACCATGGGCTTGATCGCCTCAACGCCCATCATCTTCGGCGTGGAGGGGCCGTACACGTCGGCATCGAGCAGCCCGACCTTCGCGCCGTCGCGGGCCAGGCCGACCGCGGCGAGCACGGCGATGGTGCTCTTGCCCACGCCGCCCTTGCCGGCGCCGACCGCGATGATGTTCTTCACGCCCGGCAGACTGGTCGGCCCTTTCATCGTGGAGCGGACCTGGGCGGACCAGTCGATCTCGACCTTGCCGACGCCAGCCTTGCGGAGTTCTTTTTCGACGTCGGTCTTGATGGTCTCCTTCATCGGGCAGGCCGGCGTGGTCAACTCGATGCCGACGCGCACATCGCTGCCGTGGATGTCGACATTCTTGATCATGCCGAGGGTGACGAGGTCCTTGTGCAGTTCGGGGTCCTGCACGCGGGAGAGGGCGGACATGATCTGATCTTTGGTGATGGGCATGGGGGTCTCAATTCGTTGTATTGTCGGGATTCAAATAACCAGGGCGGATTATAGCGCGAACGGCCGCGCCGTGCGAGATTTGCGAATCGCGCAAGGTGGGACGCGCCCCCGGTGTGAACCGGCAGGTCTGGGCGGAAGACTGGCGCGCGCGAGACACGTTGGCGGTGTCATTCGTAACGCAAAGCATCGATAATCGGAAGCCGCGCGGCGCGACGGGCGGGGACGAGCGAGGCCAGCAGGGCGATGGCCGGTCCGATGATGGTCGCGCCCAGGAGCAGGAGGGGCTCCAGTTGATAATCCACGCGAACGCCCATCAGAGGGTATCTCGACAAGTGCATCAAATAGCCGAATACGACGCCGCCGATCAGTCCCGGTACCAGGGCGGAGATGCCCAGCACGCCGCCCTGTCCAAGGATCAGCCGTCCAAGTTGCCGCCGGGTCATGGCGACGGCCCTCAAGACACCCAACTCGCGGGTTTGCTCCAGCACGTTCATCGTCAGCGTGTTGACGGCGCCGAGGCTCGCGGTCAGGACGGACAGTGCCATCAGGGTCCACATGGCTCCGACCACGCCGGCCATGAGGCTGTCGATCATGCGGCGAAAGGCGACGCACGACTCGAGTTGGTATGCCCGGTTGCCGCAGAAGGGCGAGAGCATCTCGCCGACGCGCGCGGCCATGCCGGGCCGCGCCGTCACGCCGAAGACATGCACGCCGGTAAAGCCAAGTGCGCCCTTGGCCGTATGCCAGTCTAAATAGACAATGTGTCCACCGGCCGTGTACTCCGTTGCGATGCCGGCAATGTGAAACAACCTCGGTCCGGTCACAGACTGGATCTCGATGGTGTCGCCAACTGTGAATCCACGCCGATGAGCCAGGGTGCTGCCGATGACTGCTTCGCCGCGCTTCAGGCCCGCGAGAACCTCAGCAGGGCTGCCTTCGACGAGATCGAGCAGAAGCGGGCGTTCGGCGGAAAACGTCTTGGGCATGAGGAGTATCGGCGCCCCGCCGCTCATGCCGGGAATGAAGTTGACCTTGAACACGTCGGCCACGCCTTCGATTGCCGACAGATCGCGCTCGGTCGACTCCGGCAATGCGGTCAATGCGGTCATGCCGGCGTCAGGCATGTAGGCACGGACGAAGTAATCCGCCTGGCTGATGCTGTGCCCCCAGTCGCCGATGTCACGTATGTTGTTGATGAGCGTGTTTCCCACAGCCACGCAGACCATGATGGAAATTGACAGCACACCAATGGTGAGCGCGGTGCGCACCGGATGGCGCTGCAACTGGCGTACGCCCATTTCGCTCTCCGTGCGGTAGATCGGCCGAAGCAGTCTTGCGACGGCGCGAAGCATGCCCGGAATGATGAGCGGAAGCGAGAGGATCGTACCGGTCATCATGGCCGCCATCACCGGGGCGAGGCACGTCCTGGCCAGATTCGACGGCAGCCGACCGGACAGGAGGAGAGCAATGAACGCCGCAGCCGCCGCCATGAGCGCGAGTCCGATCTGAATGCCCAGTCTCGTGTGTGCGGAAGCGGCTTTCGACGTCATTCCCCGCAGGGAGGCGAGCGGCTCGCGCTGCGCCGCCAGTCGCGCTGGTTGGAATGCGGCCAGCAGGGTGCAGAGCGGTCCGAGGACCAGTGGCGCGACAAGCGTCGTCATGCTGAACGCCGGTTCGGGAACCGCGATGGACATCAACTGCTGCATCATCGCTCGAAAGACCCAGGCAAGGCCCCACCCGGCCGCCAGGCCCAGGGCAGTGCCGACGAGGCCGAGAATGGCGGCTTCAACCAGCAGCAGGTGCATCAACTGTCCGCGGGTCAAGCCGAGCGAGCGAAGAATGGCAAGGTGTCGCGCCCGCTCGGACAGACTCATCATGATCGAATTGAGGATGACGAATGCGCCGGCCGTGAGCGACACGATGCTCATCGTGGACAGGCCGTACTCGGTGCTGACCATGGCCTCGTCGGCCAGCAGCCCCCGCGCCGTCGGCGCACGCACCGAAGTGCCAGGTGGCAGGATCGCCTCGATCTGCGCCTGCACACGCTCGCGCGAGGCGTTTGAGGCGAGCACGATGGCGATCGAGTGAGTTTGCCCGGGCAGATCAAAGAGACGCTGGGCGGTTTGCAGCGGCATGAAGACCACCGCGCCGCCGTTGACCGCCGCCGCGCCGCGCATGCGCAATAGTCCGGCGACGGGCAGGTCGTTCATGCCGGTGGGGCCGAGCAGGCGAATTGTTCCGCCAACGGCGAGGCCTCTTTGAGAAGCAAAGTCCGCGGCCAACACCACGCCGTCATGGGTGTCGATCATGTCCCCGGATGTCAACGTGTAATCGCGCACGGCCCGGTCGAGTGCGGGGTCGATGCCCATGACCGTGACCGGCGTCGTCTGCCGGTCGGCGACCAGTCCGGCAGTTGTCTGAATGACGGGCACGGCGGCGGCGACGCCGGGCAGGTCTCGAAATCGCGCGACCTGATCGACCTCGATTCCGCCCATGCCGGCCGGCACAACCTCCAATTCCGCCCGACCGGCCAGCGTGGAGAACAATTCGCCATAGGCCCGCCGGGTGGAATCGACGGTCATCGAAATGGCAACCATGGCAGCCACGCCAATGACCACGCCGGCAAGCGTCAACAGCGTTCGTCCCGGCCGGCGGCGGGCTTCGCCCAGACTGTATCGGAGCAGCGTCATGTCAGCGTCTCCAGTTCCGCCAGGACCTGGCCGGCGCTGCGCCCGTTCGCGATGGCGTTGTCGCTGTGAATGCGGCCGTCGCGAAGCGTGACCACGCGATCGGCCATGGCCGCGTGCCGGGCGCTGTGGGTCACCATGACGATGGTCTGTTGTCGTTCGTCCACAAGGCGACGCAACTGTGCGAGCACGACGTCGCCGGCGGCGCTGTCCAGGTTGCCGGTCGGCTCATCGGCAAGCAGGACGATGGGGTTGTTGACCAGCGCTCGCGCCAGGGCGACGCGCTGCTGTTCGCCGCCGGAGAGTTCGGTCGGCATGTGGGCTCGTCGTTCCGCGAGCCCGACGCGGGCCAGCGCGTCTGATGCACGATGGGCCGCCTGGGCGTGGGCCACGCCATCCAGGACGAGCGGTATGGCGACATTTTCCTCGGCCGACAGCACGCTGACCAGGTTGAATGCCTGAAAGACGAAGCCCATCTGCCGTCGCCTCAGCACGGTCAGATCATCGTCAGTCAGCGATGCCATGTCGCGCCCGTCGATGGCGACGGAGCCGGACGTCGGTGTGTCCAGTCCGCCGATGATGTGCAGCAGCGTGCTTTTGCCGCAGCCGGAGGGGCCCATGATGGCGACGAACTCACCGCGGCGGATCGTGAGACTGACGTCGCGCAGCGCCGTGACTTGCGCGGCGTCCTCGCCGAAGACGCGACCCACGCCGCGCAATTCGATGAGTGGTTCGCCGGTGTTGCTCATGATGCGGGCTCCTTCAGTTCGACTTCGCAGCGGTCCAGCCATTTGGCGAAGGCTTCGAGGCGCAGAATGGCGAGATCGAGCAGCAGGCGGACGGCGACAGTGGCGCCGTCGGCCTGCGCGGTGATGTGGGCGCGATTCAGTTCGTGAAGCCGCGTCATGCAGGCCTGTCGCTCGATCGCGATGATCTGCCCCGGCGAAGTGTCGCTACGCCGTCGGGCGACCATCAGTTTTAGATACGTGTCATTACGCAGATCGAGATCGACTGTCGAAGGCGTCGTCAGCCATCGGCGCAACTCGTCCTGTCCGGTGTCGGTGAGGGCGTAGACCTTCTTGTCGGGGCGTTCGGCCTGTATGACTTCAGATTGCTGCACACAGCCCTCGCGGTGCAACCGGTCGAGGGCGGTGTAAACCTGGCCGAAGTTCAGCGGTTCGGTCGGAGCGAGTTGACGTTCAAATGAGGTCTTGAGGTCGTAGCCATGCAGCGGCCCGTCGGCGAGGAGACCCAGAATGGCATGGCGAAAGGGCATGGCAACCGGCTATTTCATCCTTAAATATATACTATGTATCTATGGTTGTCAACGATTTACGCTGCGGTGTCTAAGTCTACTTGGGGAATTAAGTTACGGGATGAAATCCCCATCGCCCTGGAAATGGTCTCATCGGTTCGAGGCACTGGCTGAACCCGTTGGCGGAATGGCCAGCGTGACGTCGGTTGGCGCCGGCTTTGCGGCGACTTTGCTGGCCCCGGCGCGTTTCAGGCCTTCGATCATGATCGAGGGCGTCAGCACTTCCGGCAGCACCTCGGGCGTGTCCGGGTTGTGGGGCTTGTAGATCAGGTACATGGGGACGCCGGGGCGTTCGTACTTGTCGAGGTCCTTCTTGATGAGGGGGTCCTTGAGGGAGTAATCCGCCTCGAAAGGCACGACGCCGAGTTCCTTCATGACGCGCCGGGTGTCCTCTATGTCTATGGATGTATTCTTATTGGTCTTGCAACTGGCGCACCAACTTGCGGTGTAGTCCACAAACACGGTGTAGCCCTTCTCAACGGCGCGGCGGACGCGCTCGCGGTCGAAGTGCTGCCAGGGGATTCCCTTGTCCCAGGACAGGTCATAGGACGCGTCGGTGAGCAGGCCGCTCAGGCCCTCGGCGTCGATCTTGCCGCTCGCCGCGAGTTGCTCCAGTTTTTTCTGGATCTGGCGGAATTGCTCGCCGTCCGCCCGCAGTTGCCGCTCCTCGGCATGCTTTTCGATCATCGAACCAATCGAGGGCATGAACGGCGCGAAGATGCCGCCGAACGCGACCAGCCAACTGAGCACGAGCACGCTGGTTGCGGTCACGTATAGACGTAGTTTCCGCGGTGTTGAGTCGCCCCAGCCGATGCGTCCTTTGATCACGCAGGCCACCGCGACGCCGATGAAGAACAGCGAGGCCATCATCACGCCCCAACTGCCGATCTGATCGCGCAGCGGGTTGATCAGCCAGACCACCGTGCAGAGCAGCAGAAAGCCCATCACTTCTTCAAATGTCTCCATCCAGCGCCCCGGCTTGGGTACGAAGCGCACCCAGGCCGGCTGGGCCGCCAGCAGGATGAACGGCATCGCCATGCCCAGGCCGACGGCCATGAAGACCGATCCGCCCCAGACGGGTGTCATTTTTGAGGCGGCGCCCAGCGCCGCGCCCAGGCCCGGTCCGCTGCAGGCGGTGCCGAGCAGTGTGGCCAGCACGCCGGTGCCGAAGGCCGATCCGAGCGTTTCGCCCTCGGCCTTGGTGGCCAGTTCGCTGACCACGCGAGGCGTGAAGATCGTGAACACGCCGAAGAGCGACAGGGAAAGCGCGAACACCACGCCCGCGAGGATGATGACAATCGTCGGAGACTGGAACAGTTCGCCCCAGCCCTGCTTGAAGACCAGAAACATGAACGTCAGGAACGCAAAAAAAGTCAGGATGCCGGCGGCATAACTCATGCCGAGTTCGAAGATTCTCCATCGGTCTTCATGCGCCTGCCGCACGAACGACAGCACTTTCAACGAAATGACCGGCAGAACGCAGGGCATCAGGTTCAGCAGCACGCCGCCGATGAAGGCCATGACGACAATGCCGAAGTTGCCGAATCCGGCAAACCACTTCTCGGCGCGCGCTTGAAACGTGGCCGGCTCGGGCGTCGCGGCCGCCATTTCCGCACTGGATGCGTCCGAGGCAGGGAGAGCCTCCGGCCCGGCCCCGGCCCGCTGCGGCTTGGGCGTGAAGGCTTCATCCGGATTGCCCGGCGCGGCGCCGCCCTCCATTTGCACGGGAATCACGAATGCCGCGTTCTCCGGCGGGAAGCAGGTGCCCTTCTCGTTGCAGGCCTGATAACGCAGGATGCCGCGAACAAAACGCGGCGAACTGTCGGCATCGGGGGCGACCGTGAACGGAATCCGGATGGCGATCGTGCCGCCGTATTCGTTGAGGGTTTCGCCGGCGACTTTGCGATCCACGCCCCTGGGATACTCGATCTCCTCGAGTTCAAATCCGTCCACCGGCTCAACAAAGACACGAGTCGCAATCAACCCATCGCCCTTCGGTCGGTTGGATTGCAGGTGGTGTCCTGCGTTGATGGCGACGGACAGGTTTGCGTAGACCTTCCCACCCGGCTTGACGGGCGATTTCTCCATCGCGCCGGAGATCTTGACATAGGGCGTCTTGTCCGTGGCCCGCAGCGGCAGGGCGGCGCGGGCCTTCTTGAAGACATCCTCGTGCGCGGCCTTTGGCGCGGTTCCCTTTGCCGCGATGGGCATCTTCAACGTGAGCGTCGCATCGCCGAAAATGCAGGATTCCTTGCACACCAGCCAGTCGGCCTTCGCCGTCAGATCGACGGTCTTTCCCACCGGAGCGTTCTCCGGCACGATCACATCGACCAGAAAATAACTGGTGCCTTCGTGAACGAAACTGTCTCCCACGGTCTTGTCGACGTGGACGACAGGCGCGGGGAATTGAACCCGGCCGAACTTGAAGCCGTCGGGGCCGCTCCATTCGATTCCGGTGGGGCTGCCGGTGTCGCCCGCGTAGCGCCAATAAACGTGCCATGCGGGGTCCATCTTTAACATGACCGCCAGTTGGGCGGATTCGCCGGGGTTCAGGGCCTGTCGATCGGCAAACGCCTGGGCGACGACGTGGTCCTTCTTGACCGAGGCACTTTCCGGCCCGGCCAGGACTCGGCCCGGGATCGCCATGAGGGCAAGGCCGAGCAGCAGGGCGGTCTGGGTTTGGCCTGACAGATTGCGATGCGTTCTGGACATATCTCAAAATCCGTGGGGTGGCCTATGGGGATCCGAAAGGCCGGTTCCGAAAGGGGCGTGAGCACCCTCCGACACAGGGATATACGCAGAATTGGATGCTCGGGTCCCCGTGGCGATTCAGTATAACGGCCCGCGCCCTGCCCCTTCAACCGAACCGCCCCCGATGCCCGAGCGTAAACGAAGCGGATGCAAGAGGTTCCGTTTGATTTGGGGGGCCTAAATAGGCTTGACGAAAAAACAGAAAGTCCTATACTGGCCGCTAACAAGAGTCGGCGAGGGCCGCTCTTTTTTCATAGGCCGGTCGCAGCAAGTGCGCGGCCGGTAAACGCCCTTCGGTGCGGTGTGCATGTAGATGCACAATCCGATGGGGCGCGAATGAAGACCCCGTGCGGTGAGATCGTACCAAAGGGGTCGGATGAGGCTTCCAGGTTTTTTTCGACGTCGCGGATCGGATGGTTGAGTTCCGCGGCGGCGAGTTCATTGCAGGGTGTACACAGCGGGACATCGAAGAGAGGGTGTTGTTTCCGGCCATCAGATGAACAATCCGTCAGGTCGCTCAAAACACGGGCGACCACGGGAAGCATGAGCCGGCCACTTCTCCTCAATCAAGGGTTTCTGCTGGGCCGAGAGACGCGTGAAGAATCCAGACGTATTGCAAATAAAGGACTGAATCCCCCGAGCCCTGTTCGTCACGCGTTCCTACAGCCGCCTTGACCGGATCCTCACCCGACGCACGCGCGGCAGCGCGCTGCATCCTTCCCTTTTATCACGACCTTCACCCGCGATTTTCACACGTTTGGCCGGATTCCACCGGCCGCGCGGCGTCATGCCGCGACGTGGGTGAGGAGTTGGATCATGGAAATGCTGATGCTGGCCGAGGGGTCAACCACGCCCTGGCTCGTGGGCGGAATTGCCGGCGCCGTCGCAGGTGCGGCCGCGATCTATGCCTTCCTGTCAATGGGTGCCAAGTCCGTCAAACAGGCCGCGGCGCAGGAGGCCGATCGGTTGCTGGAGGCGGCCCGGCGCGAAGCGCAGGAGGTGGCCAAGTCGGCGGATCTGGACAGCAAGGCCAAACTGCTCACACGTCAGCAGGAGTTTGACCAGCAAACCGCGACGATCCGGAACGAACTGCGCGAAGCCGAAAAGCGACTGGACAAGCGCGAAGACGTCCTTGAGCGGAAACTGGACATGCTCTCCACCAAGGAGAAGCAGATCGAGACCGGTGAGGCCCGGGTCAAGGAGCGGCAGGCCGAACTGGACAAGAAGTCCAAGGAGATCGACGAACTGCTGGTCAAGCAGCGAAACGAACTGCTGAAGGTCACCAATCTCCCGATCGAAGAGGCCAAGCGCCAACTCTTCGCCAAACTGGAGGACGAGTTGGAGATGGATTGCGCCCAACTCATCAGCAAGCGGGTGTCTGAGGCGGAGGACAGCGCCGAGGAGAAGTCCCGCGAGATTGTCATCGCCGCGCTGCAGCGGTATGCCGCGCCGCAGACCGCTGAAAACACGGTCAGCACCGTGGACATTCCATCAGACGAGATGAAGGGCCGCGTCATCGGCCGCGAAGGCCGCAACATTCGCGCGTTTGAGAAGGCAACCGGCGTCGACGTGGTCGTCGATGATACCCCCGGTGTCATTCTCGTGACCGGTTTCGATCCGGTGCGCCGCGAGATCGCGCGGCAGTCAATGCTCAAGTTGATTCAGGACGGCCGCATCCATCCGACTCGGATTGAGGAAGTGGTCGAGGAAATGCGGCAGCACGTCGAAAAGCAGATTCTCGAAATCGGCAAGAAGGCCTCGATGGAGGCCAACATGCCGAACCTGAACAAGCGGTTGATCGAACTTCTGGGGAGGCTGTCTTATCGCACGAGTTACAGTCAGAACGTCCTGCGGCACTCGATCGAAGTGGCCTACCTGTGCCAATTAATGGCGGACGAACTCGGCCTCGACAGCACGCTCGCCCGGCGCTGCGGACTGCTGCACGACATTGGCAAGGCCGTGCCGCAGGATCAGGAAGGCACGCATCCGGCCGTTGGCGAGGAGATCTGTCGCAAGTGCGGCGAGCCGCCAGAGGTGCTCAATGCCGTTGCGGGACACCACGGCGACGTGCCCGCGACGAGCCCCTACACCCCGCTGGTCATGGCGGCCGACGCGATGAGCGCGTCGCGGCCCGGCAGCCGGCGTGAATCGCTCGAGCGCTACGTCAAGCGGCTGGAGCAACTCGAAGAGATCGCCACGCGGCATCGCGGCGTCAAGCAGGCCTTCGCCATTCAGGCCGGTCGCGAGGTCCGCGTCATCGTCGATGCCGAACATGTCGACGACGCCAACGCGATGCGCATCGCCCGCGAAATTGCCAAGCAGATCGAATCAGACATGACTTACCCCGGCGAGGTGAAGGTCACGCTGCTCCGCGAGACGCGGGCGGTTGAATACGCGCGGTAAAATCCATTCGCGCAGGCGATTGTCGTATCTCGCCGAGATCCAATAGACGAACCTGCGCGCTGACTCTCGCGACACTCGTATTCGCACCGGCGGGCAAGCCGCCGGTGGCACGCCGCGACAGCAGGGGACCAGGCGAGCGCACACGCATTCACGCGAATGCTGCCCCGGATTTGCGTCCGGGTTCTGATATCACTTTGATTCGACCACGGCGGATTCGCTATTTACCCATTTGTGTAACTGCTGCGCTTCCAACTCCGCGGGCGTGGGGATCTTGAAGCGTCCCGGTGGTCGGGGTGCGTCGACCGCCGGACGCGTCGTGCCGGGCTCGCCGAGTTCGATATTCAATGCCCCCGATTCGAGCGGGATGGGCGGCATGTCCGTGCCGACCCGAGTCACGGTTCGCGCAACCGTGGGCTCATAGGGACGATCGGCCATCGGATGTTTCAACGTCTGGCAACCGCATGTTGGACAGGGGTATTTTTTGGCCGAAAGCAGCACGGGCAGCAGGCCGAACGGCCCCCAGAAGAGGCCCTGCATGAAACCGGCCATCGCCTTGCCGCGGCCCGCGCCGATCAGGCCGCAGAGGATCGGCCAGATCAGCCACATCACCAGGATGCTCTTGAGAAGGCCGCTGCCCGCGCCCTCGCGCAGCGCGGACAACTGCTGCAACTGCTGTTGAAGCTGTTCCATGAGGCCCCCTTGTGCGGCGGCGAACCGCGATAGACAAGATAAGAATACGATTCGATCCGGTGGCAAGCCGCGCGAAGCGTCCGAGTTTGAAGCGGCGTCCGCAATTACCGATCAGAGCCGGGCTGTCCTCAGCCCGGAGCATGGGGAGTGGCGACTGAATCGTGAGGCGCCGCGCATTCACCGGCGTGAGGACACGCCGGCTCTGATTAGCGGAAAACGCATTGATTCTGATAATCCGAATTCCGCGCGCAGTTTTCGGCGGACGGTCCGAATGGCGTGTGATACATTTCCCGGCATGAACGCCGCACCCACACAACGCGAGATGGCCCGGGCCATGCAGGCCGGCGACGCCTCGTATGACGGCGTGTTCTTCACCGGCGTCAAGACGACGGGCGTCTTTTGTCGGCCCTCGTGCAAGGCCCGCAAGCCCCGGCCCGAGAACGTGGAGTATTTCACCAAGCCGCGCGAGGCCCTGCTCGCCGGTTACCGGGCCTGCAAGCGGTGCCGGCCGATGGACACGAATGGTGAATCGCCTGCGTGGGTGCGCAGGCTGCTCGCCGCGGTGGACGCGGCGCCGGGCGGTCGGCTGCGCGATGCCGATCTCCGCGACCTGTCAATCGACCCCAGCCGCGCGCGGCGCTACTTCAACGAGCATTACGGCATGACCTTTCAAGCCTATCATCGCAGTCGGCGCGTCGGCATGGCCCTGGCCTCCATGCGGCAGGGGGCCACCGTTCTCGACACGGGTCTGAGACAGGGGTTCGCCTCGGCCTCGGGGTTTCGGTCGGCCTTTGAGCGGACCTTTGGCAAGCCGCCCAAAGCCGGCGCGGAGGTGAAGGCCATGACCGCCACGGAATTGACCAGCCCCATCGGTCCGCTGCTGTGCGTGGCGTCGGACGAGGGCATCTGCCTGCTGGAGTTTGCCGAACGGCGGGCGCTGGAGACGCAGATCGACGTGCTGCGCAAGCGGATGAAGACGACCGTCGTTCCGGGACGAAACGCGCACATCATCAAACTGTCGGCCGAACTGGATCGCTACTGGCAGGGCCGGCTGGACACGTTCACCGTGCCGCTGGTCATCCGCGGCACGGCGTTTCAGGAGAAGGTCTGGCGCGGCCTGCTGGAGATTCCCTACGGTGAGACCGAGTCGTACGAAGGACTGGCACGCAGGGTCGGCCACGCCGGCGCGCAGCGGGCGGTGGGCAGCGCGAACGGCAAGAATCGCATCGCCATTGTGATTCCGTGTCACCGCGTGGTGAACAAGGGCGGCAAGATCGGGGGCTACGGCGGGGGGCTGTGGCGAAAGCGTTTTCTCCTGGATCTGGAGCAGTCGGCGGCGAAGCGAAAATGACGCTCTAACACAGGGGTGGCCCGGCCAGGCGTCGTTTGCTTGGCTGTGGTGGATGGCGAGAATGTCATCTGCTCGATGATCGCATTGCCAACAACAAGGCCGCTGCCAGTGCCACCCGATTCGAATCCCAGCGCGAACCACTCCATTCGCTGAGGCGTATCACTGCGGGTACAACGTGCCGCCATGTCACATCCCCCGGGGGTTGCTCCATCCAGATTGCTGATCGCCCTTAATTTCTTGTCCGTCTACATCATCTGGGGCTCGACGTACCTGGGAATCAAGTTCGCGTCGGAGTCATTCCGGCTGTTTCCGCTGGGAGCCTTGCGCTTTCTCGCCGCAGGGTTCTCGCTGTATGCGTGGGGTCGATTGGCGCAGAAAGCGTCGCGACCGACTGCCCGCCATTGGCGCAGCGCCGCGCTCATTGGCATCCCCATGCTCTTCCTCTGCAACGGCGCGGTCATCTGGTCCGTCTCTCCGACGGACAACGGCCTCGTGCCGCGCGCGCCGCAGATGACCTCGGGCGTTGCGGCGGTTGTCGTGTCGATTGTTCCGCTGGCGGTGGTGCTGTTGGAGTGGATCAGGCCCGGCGGCAGACGGCCGCCACTCGGTCAACTTCTGGGTGTTTGGATCGGCGTGGCAGGGATGCTCCTGCTCAAGTTCCCGCTGGGCGGCAATGGTCGTGACGCGTTGCGCGTCGACTCGATTACCGTGATCGTGTTGATCGTCTCGTGCTTCATCTGGGCCGTGGCGTCCATTGCGGCGCGCACGATCGCCCGCCCCGAGTCGCCGCTGGTGTGGTCCGGCATGCAGATGATCTGCGCCGGAATCGCTCACGCGGTGACGGCCGGCGCGACCGGCGAGTGGCTCAGGGTGCCGTGGGGCGCGCTGCCGCTGCGGGACATCTGGTCGATGGCTTACCTGATCGCCTTCGGCTCGATCGTTGCGTTCACGTCGTTTTCGTGGCTTCTGCGCGTTACGTCCACTGCGAGCGTTTCGACGTATGCGTTCGTCAATCCGGTGGTCGCCTTGATCCTTGGCGCTGCGTTTGCAGCCGAGAAGTTTAAGTTGCAGACCCTGGTCGCCTCGCTTGTGATTATTTCCGCGGTGGCGCTCATCACCCTGGCCGGGCGGAATGGCAAAAAGGCGGTTTAAGTTGCAGCGCGTAGGTTGGGTTATTCGCCATCGTCAATCGAGGGCGAGCGGCAATTTCTTGGCATCCATTCCGCTGGGATTCGTCGGTGAAGCCGGGAACCCCGGGGATGCGCCTGCGTCCAATGTTGCAATGGCGTTTTGTCGCCCCGAGTCCGCCGCGAGATTATGATCTCGCGCGTTGATCGTGAAACTGCATCAATACAGGGGATTCCCATCATGTTGACCCGACCCATGTTGATTGTGACCCACGTCGCGATTCTGGCGAGCCTGTGCACAACGTCCGCGGTTCGCGCACAAACGCCCGATGCCAAGGACGCCACTTCGATCACCATCTACAGCACGGCGCGCCCGGGCGGGATTCCGCCCGAGTTGTATCGCCCCTCGCGTGACGGCGGCGTTGTCGCTCCGCAGAGCGTGCCCGGCTACGCCGTGGTGCGCCAGGAGCGTTCCGTCAATCTAGACCAGCAGCGCTCGACCGTGCGCTTCGACGACGTGGCCGAATTGATCGACCCGACGACCGTCTCGTTCGCTTCGCTGACCGACCCGGACACGACGCGCGTGCTGGATCAGAACTACCAATTCGACCTGGTCAGCACGGCCAAACTGATGGAGCGTTTTCTCGACAAGACCATCACGGTCGATCAGTTGCGCGGCGACAAGGTTGAGTCGATCAGCGGCACCCTGTTGTCCACGTCGGGCGGCCTGGTGCTCAGAATGCCCGACGGCGGCGTGCAGGTGCTGACGAATTATGCCAACGCGCGGTTTCCGCAGTTGCCCGGCGGCCTCATCACAAAACCGACGCTTGTCTGGGATATCAGCACCAACGAACCGGGGCCGCACCGCGTGCGCGTCGGCTATCAGACGACCGGCATCACCTGGTGGGCCGATTACAACCTGGTCTTCAGCGAGGGCAAGGACGCCAACAGCGGCGTGCTGGATGTCGGCGCGTGGGTCAGCATCATCAATCAATCCGGCGCGGGCTACAGCGATGCGAAGTTGAAGTTGATCGCCGGCGACGTCCACCGCGCGCCGACGCCGGCGCGAAATATTCGCTTCGACATGGCCCGCGCGCGCAACGAGGCGATGGAGATGAATGGCGGGTTTGAGGAGAAGTCGTTCTTCGAGTACCACCTGTACACCCTCGGCCGCCCGGCCACGCTGCCCGATCGATCCACCAAGCAGGTCGAGCTGTTCCCCGCGGCGCGGGGCGTGCCGTGTGAAAAGGTGCTGGTGTATTACGGACTGGCACAAACAAACTACGGTTATTTTGCCAGCCCGATGACCGATCGCAATTACGGCGTGCAGTCCAGTGAGAAAGTAGACACCTATCTTAAATTCAGGAATGAGAAGGATCAGGGCCTGGGCATGCCGCTGCCGTCGGGGCGCATCCGCGTCAGCAAGCAGGACCCGGCCGATGGCTCGCTGGAGTTCATCGGTGAAGACGTGATCGACCACACGTCGAAGGACGAGACGGTGCTGATCAAACTGGGCAGCGCCTTCGACGTGGTCGGCGAGCGCAAGCAGACCGATTTTCGCGTGGACGCCAAGCGCGACTGGATGGAGGAAGACATCGAGATCAAATTGCGCAATCACAAGGCCGAGCCGGTCAAGGTGATCGTCAAGGAAAACCTGTACCGCTGGGCGAACTGGGAGATCAAGGCGAAGACCCACGACTTCGAAAAGGCCGACGCCCGGACGGTGCATTTCCCGGTGGTGGTGGAGAAGGACAAGGAAGTGGTCGTGAAGTACACGGTGCATTATTCATGGTGAGCGCGGTTGGATTCATCAGAGCCCCTTGCGGGAGCCAGGCGAGGAGCGCTTGGCTTCCACGTTAGATGATGAGAAAAGAGGCGATTGCGCGAGCAATCGAAGTGTGTTTCGCGGCGATTCTTGGATTCCCCTCACGTGGGTGTTCACCGGCGAATCGTCAGTCATGGCGTGAATCTCGAAAGCGATTGCTCGCGCACGCGCCGCTTTGGATTACGCAATCGTTTCTTTCCATTGCTTATCTCTTCAAGTGCCGGTTCTTCTTTGATCTTCAATCAACCGCTCAAACTCCGCGAAGGACAACCCCAGATCATACTGCGTGAACGCGCGTCCGCACTCCGGGCAGATTCGCGATGCGACGCCGCGCAGACAGTAGCCGCACCTGGCACAGCTTTCGCCGTCCACGATATGGAATGGGAATTTTCTGGAAATGGCCGGCCAAAGGACCGTCGAAAGCAACAGCCAGACGGCAAATATTGCGGCGTGCAGACCCATGACGGCCAACAGTTGAAAAATGGCCCCGAACGCGACGCCGATCAGGACAAATACATAGATCACGCAGAGCAGTCCGCCGGACACGAAAAGTATGGCCGCAGCACGGCGACGCCCCGTATTCAGATGCACGCGATAACGCGCCAGGCCAATCGCCGGTCCTATGAGGAAGGAAAACAAACCCACCATGATGGCGGCGACAGTCATAAAGATGGACCATTTGTCCGGGCCAAGGCTGTGCAGGGCGACTGCCAACAGCAGCACAAGCGGCGTTTGCAACGAGACACCAAATACAAAGCTCTGCCAGCAAAGTGATCCGATTGAATAAACGTCCCAAGGTCGAACAACACGCATGTTACACCACTCTCACTGACGCCGAGGGGTGTTTCTCGCCCGCGACCAGCGCTTCAAATTCCGGCACCGAAAGCCCCAAGTCGGACTCGGTGAACGGCCGTCCGCACTCGGGACAAATGCGCGACGCGACGCCGCGCACGCAGTAGCCGCATTGCGGGCAGCTCTCGCCGTCCTGTATGCGGAACGGCCCAAGCCAAGTGATTGCCGGCCAGAGTGTTGCGGCTAGTCCAAGCCATATCACCAAAATGACCAGATGCAATACCGCAGCGAGGAGAGCGAACTCAACCGCCCCGCAGAACAACGACACGCCTGCCGCAACATGAACGGGCAAAAAGAACCCAAGACTGGCGAAACGACAACAACGCAACAGCCGCTTTCGCGTGCAAATTTGACATCGCCATTTCCAAAGGCACACCGCCGGAATCACGATCAATGTCACAATGACCATGACCAGTATCCCGATCGCAGTGTCGAAAGGGGCGAGCGACGATAATCCGAACAACGATGTTCCAGCAAGGCCGGCAAGTCCGAGTCCGAACAGACACGCAGTCACGTCGGTTTCGGCTTGGTTCATTACGAGGCGGTGGCTTGCCACTTTCATACCCGCGGCTCGCTTTGCGACATGCACTTTCGAAATGACTCGTCTTGGCTGGAATTGGCATGCGTCCAGGATGATCCAGCCACGAGCCGATCAAACGCCGCGGGCGAAAGGCCGAGTTGCGTGTGATCAAACACCGTGCCGCATTCGGGGCAGATTCTAGACGCCACGCCGCGCACGCAGTAGCCGCACTTTGGGCAAGTCGCGCCGTCTTGAATCTTGAAGGGTGCCAGGCGCATGATGATCGGCCAGGCGAGCATCGATAGCAGGGTCCAAACCATCGCGACCAGAGGGATCCCGATGACCCCACTGAAAATCGCCTGGCACACCAATTTTAGACTGCCATCGTCGAATAGTATCTGAATTGAGAAGATCGTAGACGTGAGCCAGGGCACGCAGCCCAGGCCACCGGCAGCCAGGAAACTCGAATACAAGCGGCGGCGAAACGTGGCCAGATGAATGCGCCACCAAAATAATGCCGGCAATGGACCCAGCACCGCCGTCACCGCCCACGTGGACAAGATCGCGTATCTGTGATTCATCCTCGGGTATCTTGTCGTGTCGACAAATACGAACACCAGCATCTCGCCGAAAAGCAGTACTATTAATCCGAGTCCATAGTAAAACGACGCAACTCCAAGACGGTCCACGGTGCTGATGGCGCGCCGCGAGACAATCGTTATGCCTGGTTCTTTACTATTTGCGAGGATCGTCACTGGAGATCATTGCAACGCATCGTCGAGAAAATCAAGCATCGCCGCGCGATATCCTTGCACATACGGACCCCACCACAGCGCCCCGGGCACGTGGTCCATTCCTTCTATCGGTAGATATTCGTGGGCCTCACCCGCCGCCGAAAGCGCCGCTTGAAGGCTCTCGGCCTGCAGGATCGGCACGGTCTGATCGGCGGTCCCGTGAATCGTCAGCACCGGCGGGCCGGACTCACGGGCGTGGGTGACCGGGCTGGCGATGTGGCGGAGGGTGCCGTCCGGGTCCTCGGCCACGGTGATGCCGAGATAGCCCTCGATGAGGCGAATCTGCCGCGATGTGTACAGCGACGGGTCCTCCGTGAAATCGGTCGGGCCTTCGACATTGACAACCGCTTTGAACTCAAACGGGCGTCCGGTGGGACGCGACGGGTCCAGCACGGACAGATCGGCAACCAGACCGGCCATGAGCACCAGGTAGCCGCCGGCCGAGACGCCGAGCAGGCCGATGCGTTCGGCATCAAGCCCCCATGCAACGGCGTTTTCGCGCAGGAAGGTCCCGGCGTCGATCACGTCGAGGATCGAAGCGGGGAACGTGCCGCCCTGTTGAATGAGTCGGTAGTCAATCGTCGCAGCAGCCATGCCCCTGGCGGCGACGTCGTAGGCGAATTCGGTCATGTCCTCCTTCGAGCCGCTGCGCCACGAACCGCCGTGCACCACGAGCACGATCGGCGCGGCGCCGGTGCGAATGAGCGGGCGGTAGAGATCGAGCCGCAGGTGCAGATCGCCGCGTGTGGCGTAGGTGATGTTGGGCGTGATCTCGACAAGGGCCGGCGTGTTGACCGCCGCGACGACGCCGAGTCGGGCCAGGAGCAGGTCGTCGCTGCTGCAGCCGATCAAGGGTGCGAGGGTGATTGGAATGGCCAGCAGCAAAAGCGCGAGCCCTCGTGGGGCGTTCGAAGGGATTTTCATTGCGTGGGCGTCCTCGTCAAGGTTTTTACTCGATTGAACCGCGGCTCAAATGCCGCTTCCTGGAATTCGAAGCGCTGTTCAGGCGACCTGATTCGTCATTCCCGACATCAGTCGCATGGCGCGCTCCTGCGTCGCTTCTTCGCGGCTCAGTTCACCGACGATCCGGCCGCCGGCCATCACCAGCACCCGCGTGCTGAGGTTGAGCAGTTCGGGCAGGTCGGAACTGATCAGAAGTATCGCGCAGCCGCGCGACGCCAATTGGTCGATCAGAGTGTGCATCTCAGCCTTCGCGCCGACGTCGACGCCGCGGGTCGGCTCGTCGAGGATCAGCACGCGACACGCCCGCGCCAGCCACTTGGCCAGGACGATTTTCTGCTGATTGCCGCCGGACAGACCGGCAATATCGGTGTCGACATGCGGAGCCTTCACCCGTAAGCGCTCGAAGTAGTCCTTCGTTAATTCGCGCTCGCGGCGCTTGTGAAGACGAATGCCGCGGCTCGCGTATCGGCCCCCCGTTGTGGGTGCCGAAGGGGCATCGGCTTGTGAATCACGTTGATCGTCCTGCATTTCCCCATGCGTGGCGGGCGTTGCATGGGATGGCCGGGTTTGCTCCGGTTCGGGGCCCCTGGCGTGAACGGACTTCGTCGTCCCCCACCAGTCGCGGCGGGTAAACTCCCGGGGGACGCTGCGGGCCAGATCGCGCAAGATCGACAAAGTGAGGTTTTCCCGGCAATTCAGCGACAGCACGAGGCCTTGCCGCTTGCGATCCTCGGGCAGAAGGCCGATGCCCGCGTCGATCGCGTCGCGCGGCGACCGGATGCGGACCGGGCGGCCGTCGAGTTTGATGACGCCGGTCGAGATCGGATCGACGCCCATGATCGCCCGGGCCACCTCGCTCCGTCCCGCGCCCACCAGTCCGGCCAAGCCGACGATTTCGCCGGATCGGACATTGAACGACACCCCGCGAAATCCGCCCGGCCCGGAGATTCCCTCGACCGACAACAGCACGTCGCCCGGCGGATGCGTTGCATGATCGGGGAAATACTCGCCGATCGGCCGTCCCACCATCCGCTGAACGATGGCATCCGGCGTCGTCTCATTCGTGACAAGCGTCTCGATGAATCGCCCGTCGCGCAGAACCGTCACCCGGTCGCACAGCCGCATGATCTCCTCCAGGCGGTGCGACACATACAGCACGGTGACGCCGCGCTTGCGCAAATCGTCGAGAATCGCGTAGAGCGTCTGCGTTTCACCCGCCGAGAGGCTGCTGGTCGGCTCATCCATGACGAGGATGCGGGCCTCGCGGCCGATGGCGACCGCAATCTGGCAGAGTTGCTCCTGACCGGTGGAGAGCGCGCTCATCGGCGTCCATGGATCGACCTTCAACCCGACGCCGTCGAGCATGACGCCGGCCCGCTTGCCCATCTCCCGCCATTTCACGCGGCCGCCCCGCGATGGAAACTCGCCGAGGCAGAGGTTTTCCGCGACGGAGAGGTTCGGACACGTCGCCAACTCCTGATGCACGATACGAATGCCGGCCTTCGAAGCATCCAGCGGCGATTTGAAGTAGACGGCATTGCCATCGAGCAGCATTCGGCCGGCGTCAGGCCGATAGATACCAGAGACTATTTTTCCGAGTGTGCTCTTGCCGGCGCCGTTCTCGCCGACGATGGCATGGCACTCTCCAGCGTGAATCTCGAATGACACGTCATTCAGCGCCTGCACGCCGGGGAAGCGCTTGCCGAGGGCGTCGAATCGTAGGACGGGCGTCATTCACGAGATTCTACCGGTTGTGATCCTTGCGGTGTCGCTGAATTGAGCAGAGCCGGCGTGTCCTCACGCCGGTGAAGGGGAGTGTGGCATTCGAGCGCCGAGGCGTGCATAAGCGGCGTTGCGTGTCGAGATCGCCCGCGAGACCTGCGGCGCTCGCGCGATCACCGGCCTGACGACGGGTCGGCGCTGATCATGCCCGGCTGCACCGCGATCGACCTGGCAGCGGCTGACAATTTGGGCAAAAGTGCGTGGTGCGGCCGGCGATTTGCTGCTTTTCAATGGGACGTTTGCAAGTGTGACAAGGCTGGCCCGCCTTGCCGTAGACGCGGTGATGAATCTGGAAGTAACCCGGGTCGCCGTCGGCGTTGCGATACTCGCGAAACGTCGAGCCGCCGTGTTCGACGGCCCGGGCGAGCGTCCTGCGGATACTGGCCGCCAGGCGTGAAATGTGCCTGGTGTCAATATCGGTGGCGGTGACAAGCGGGTGAATACCGGCGGCGTGCAGGGCTTCATCGCAGTAGATGTTGCCCAGGCCGCTGATGACCCGCTGGTCCATCAGCAGCGCCTTGATCTGTCGACGGCGCGCCACGATGGCCTTCAGCATCGCCACGTCGATGGTCAGGGCATCGGGCCCCAGTCGGCCCATGTGCGGCACATCGGGGATGGTCCCGGCGGCGCAATACCAGACGCCGCCAAAACGACGCGGGTCGCGAAAGCGCAGTTCCCGCGGGGACTTGTCAAATCGCAGCGTCACGTGTGTATGCGGCAGGGCGGGGGCATCGGGCGATTCGAGCGTCACCCGGCCGCTCATGCCCAGGTGCAGGGCCAACTCGCCGCTTGGGGCGAGCCGGATGACGATGCGCTTGCCGATGCGTTCGATTCGGTCGAAACGTTTGCCGGGCAGGGTGGCGGCGAAATCGGCATGACCCATGCGAATGTAGTCAGCCCGATTTATCGAAACGGAACTGACGGTGCGACGCGACAAGGCGCGACGCAGCTGCTCCGCAACGGTTTCGACCTCGGGCAACTCCGGCATGGCCCGAATTGTAGCCGCAGGGGGATGCGCTCAGGTCGAAGCAGTAAGTATCAGAACCCGCTGCGGAGGCAGGGGACCGTTCAAGAATTCTGGCTGAACTTCGAGTGGATGGACGATTACGTCCCGCCAATGGCGGTGTAAACGGTGAAGCACGCCCCGCGGAAGTCCGGCATGTTGATCCCGACCAGGGCCAGGATCTGCCAGATGTACTGTCCGACGACGACGAGCACGTCGGCGACCATGTAGCACTGGGCGAGAAAGTCCTTCTGACTGACGATGCCGAACATGGCTGGCTCCGATTGGGCGCGAGGGCGGCGGTTCCCTGATAATGATAGGTCGGTTCGGGGCGATAATGGGTTGAGCGGAAATCGACTCGCCGATTGAACGTCCGAGAAGGCAACGCCGGCAACGCCCTGCCTGCGAAATCAACTGACGATCATGACGAACACACACGTTGAATTGCGGGCGCGTTGGGTCGTGCCGGTCGATCGGCCCCCGATCGAAGGTGGGCATGTCCTGGTGCGCGACGGGCGGATCGGGGCCGTCGGGGCGAAGCGCCACGGTGGCGCGCCGCTCACCGACCTCGGCGATGCGGTCCTGCTGCCGGGCTTTGTGAACGCACACACCCACCTGGAATTGACCTGCTACCGCGGCAAACTCGCGCCCGCGCCCCTGTGGGACTGGTTCGTCGAACTGCTCAAACTCCGCCGCGAGCCGGGTGCGCCGGAGGCCGAACGCGCCGCGGTTCGACAGGGCGCCATGGAATCGCTCGCCGCCGGCGTGACCTGCGTCGGCGATATCTCGCGCACGGCCCACCACGCCCAGTCGTTGGCGGAATGCGGCATTCGGGCGGTCTGCTTCTGCGAACTCATCAGCGGGGCGTCGCTTCCCCCGGCAACTCCGGCACAGTTGGCGGAGTTGATAGATCGGTTGTCCCCCTTGGAGAGCGATACCCTGCGGCTTGGCGTCTCGCCGCACGCGCCGTACACGGTCACCGCCGATGATCTGTCGGCGTGCGACGAACTCGCGCGGCGCGGCGCCCGGCCGGTGACCATGCACGTGCTGGAAACGCGGGAGGAGCGCGACTGGATGCTGGGGCTCGGCGGGCCGATCGTCGAATTGCTGTCGATGTACAACCTGCCGACGCAACACACCCACTGGAATCGCGGGGTGATTTCATTTTTACGTGCGTCTGGAATGTTGCGCCGAGATGTGCTCCTGGCCCATGTGAACCACGCCGATGAGGCCGACCTCCATGAGATCGCAGCGTCGGGCGCGGCCGTGGTGTGGTGCCCCCGGGCACATGTCTATTACGGGCACGAGCATCACCGATGGCGCGATATGCTGGCCGCGGGAATCCCGGTCTGCATCGGAACGGACAGCGCGGCGGCGAGCGGCAGCCTGTCGATTCTCGACGAACTTCGATTTTTGTACGGCCGCCATCCCGATGTGCCGCCGGCGGACCTGCTCGCTTTGGGGACCCTCAACGGAGCCAGGGCCCTGGGCTGGGCTGATCGGATCGGTTCGTTGGCTCCTGGCAAGGCGGCCGACCTCGTCGCCGTGCGGCTGGACCCGGCGTTTCTGGGGAAACCGGTGCAATCACTTTTCACAGGCAGCGCGCCGGTGACACACGTATGGCACTCTGGGCAAATTGCCGTCGGCGCAATGTGAACGGCGACCCGGGGGCGCCCGGCCTCCGATCGATGCCCGGCAAACCCAGTTAACTTTATGTCAATAATGACCTTGCGCGGGCATGCCGTGATTGTCCGGGCGAACAACCTGTACGACGGGCAGCGCGGCACGCAGCCACCCCCAAAAATTGGGGCACACTCACTGTGTTTTTACCTTGCCCGGGGGTGAACTTTCGATATGCTTGCCGCTTCAGGCCAGGCGCTCCGGTTCACCGCGGTTCCCCCCAGCCGCGCCCGGACCCTGGCCCTTTTTTCCGCATTTATCCCGCTATTATTCGGGTCGGGGGAGGGGCAGGGGTGACGCATGGCTGACGAACCGAAACTGCACATCGACGACGACTGGAAGAGCCAGGCTGCCCGCGAAAAGGAGCAACTGGCGGAGACGGTCGAGTCGCAGGCCGATCGCGCGCCGCCGAAGGCCGATTTCCTCGGATTGCTCAACCTGCTGGCCATGCAGGCGATGGTGGGGCTCGGTGGATTCGCTGGTCCCGGGGGGCAGGAAATCCCGCCGAACCTCGAACTGGCCAAGCACCACATCGACCTGATCGATACGCTGGACCGCAAGACCCAGGGCAACCTCGATCCCGAGGAGAAGCGGCTCATCGACACGACGCTGCATCAACTTCGGATGGCCTACGTCGAAATGGTTCAGGCCCGCTCGGGTCGGCGGTGATCTGCCGGCGCCGAAGACGCTGTCAATCAAGATCGAGCGTTTCGCGAGGCTAAATTCCAGTTTTTGTCTATTTCCCGGGCTTGCGCTGCGTCGCCGTCTTGGCGGCCTTCTTGGGCGCGGACCCGGCGACCCGTGCCGGCACATCCACCTTGATCTGCGGGTAACTGACCAGCGCCCGGCAGGCCTGGTCCTGGGCCAGTTTCATCTTGGCCGTGTTGGCCTGGTTGTAATAGAACGCAAATGCCAGCCACTGGTCGTTACTTGTGTGAATGAAACCGGCCAGGGTTCGGACACCCTTGATGTAACCGGTCTTGGCAAACACCCGTCCGCGGACATCCGGCGTACGCAGACGCTTGTCGAGTGTGCCGTCGATGCCGCCGATCGCGAGGCTGTCGCGCAGCAATTCAAACGCCCCATTGCCCGCAGTAAACATGTACTGGAGCACGCGGACCGTGGCCACCGGGGTCAGTCGGTTCTCGCGCGACAGGCCGCTGCCCTCGTCGATCTTGAAATGGTCCGCGGGGACGCCTGTCTTCTTGAGGAATGCGGCCAGCGCCGTGCGCCCCGTCGCCCACGAACCGGGCGTCGATCCGTTCGCCCCGAGCATCTTGATGAGCGCCTCCGCGACCATACCCAGGCTGTTCTTGCCGGCGCGGGCGAGGGCATCGGCGATCGGCGTTTTGTGCATCGCAATCACGTGGCAGGTCGCCGGCAGGCGTCCGTCGGCCTGGCGGACTCTGCGTCGAACCACGCTTCCGTTCACCGGTATGCCGCGCGCGGCCAGCACCGTCTTGAACACCGAGCCGGCGAAGAGACCGGGGTCGCGCACGGATAGCGGCCCGAGCGTGACGGCCCGGGCGACTTCGCCGCTGAGCCGGATCGAATCGGACTTCGCGTCCCGTTTTGCGACGATCGTCTGCTTTGCGCCCATGACCGCCTTGTTGTCGATGGTAAAGGCGGTGTTCGCCGGTTTCAGGGTCACGTTCGGGCGGCCCTTGCCTTTCGCCACGTCCACGCTGACGCAATTTGAACTGAAGTTCAGCGCGCCCACCGGGGCTTCGTACCAGGTTTCGTACTGGTCGGCCGGCCATTTCGGGTGGACGAACGCCTGATCAAAGAGCGAATCGTCGATGACGACGTCGCCCGGAATCCGCTTGACCCCGGCGGCCAGCAGTTTGTCCGCCCACGCGTGGTAGACGGCAGTAATCGACTGGCCGCGCGCTTCGGCCAGACGGTCATCGCCCAGCACCGGGTCGCCGCCGCCGACGATCACGACGTCTTTTCCGGACAGGGCCAGGGTGGTCTGAAACTGATAGCCCTTGCCGAGTTGATCGATGGCAGCGGCAATGACCATCAGTTTCATGTTGGAGGCGGGCATCAGCGGGGTGGTGCTGTTGCGTTCATAGACCACGCGGCCCGAGGGCAGTTCGATGACGCATCCGCCAAATTGCGCACGTTTGGAGGCCGGATCGATCAGCAGGCGGTCCAGGTGAGTTTGCCAGGGCATGGCTGTGCTCGCGGGTGGCGCGGTCGGTTGTGCCGGAGCGGGAGCGGCGGTGAAGGCCAGGATCATCGCATAAAGTGCGGCATGGCGTGTCATGATTGAGTCTTTATCGGAGCGAGACCGGGTCATCGTGTTCATGTTACGTGGCCATCGGCGGGGTGCAAGTTTTGACTTGAGCCTGTCCTGTACCTACACTCGGCGGCGCGCGTAAGATCAGGCGGCGATCGCGTGGGGACGCACCGATCGCCACCAACGGAAGCAGGCGACGGGTTTCAAGGAGGAACGGGGGTCTGCCGTGTCCAGCGCTGCCCTTCAACCACGAATTCTCATTGTGTCGCAACGGCATGACGAGCCGGTGCGCGCTGCGGTCTCATTGCTGGGGCAGGCCGGCGCCGCCATCACCGTTGCGACCGACGCCTACCGCGCCATGGCGCAACTCGTTCAAAGCCCCGGGTTTGCACATCTGCTGCTGGATGTTCGCGACCTGGATGAGGCCGAACTCGGCATCGTGAACGTGGCCAGCCGATATTGCCCGACCGTGGCCTGCGCGGCCTTGGCGCTTCCGGGCACCGAGAAGCGCCTCAGCCGCCAGGCGAGCGGAATTCGCGTTCTCGACGCGGCGGCTCTGGCTGCGCGAATCGGCCCAGGGGGGCGTCCGACCGTTTTCCCCGGGGCAGCGTCCAAAATCCCCGCTGGTCCGAAGCACACGGAAGAACAGACGATTGAGCACGCCTTGGGTGTGGACGATGCGGCGTCGGACGCGACCGTGGCGGAATGTGCTGTTGCTGCGCCGGAGTCTGACGCGCTCGCCGCTGCCGAAGAGGACGAAGCGACCACGTCGATGTACGAGGCCGTGCGTGCACGGATGCGCGAGGGCGCGGCCCCGCCGGTTCGTCGGCGTCCGGGCGAGGCGGGCGGATTGACCATGCCCCCGGTTTCACCGCATCCGGTGACAGAGACGGGCGTCGAATTGACCGCTGCGGAGATCGATGCATTGCTGGCCATCGAGCGCCCCGCTTCGAATTCCACGGAGGAGGCGGCCTCATGACGACGCCGGGCGGGGTCACATCGCGATTGCTGGTGATCGGCGATCTCGATCGTTTGCGAAGCGTCGTGCGGGATTGCTTCGCGCCGCATCCGATCGAGGGCGTGCGGAGTTACCTGCAGGGCATTGCGGAGATCAAACGTGCGCCGACCAGCGCCATCCTCGTCGGTCATGACGGCACGTGTCGAAAACCCGAGGCCGCGGTCGCCGCGATGAAGCAGGTAGCCGGCGCTGCGCCGGTGGTGTTCTGCTGCGAGCCGGCCTATGAGGGCCTGGCCCGCAAACTGCTCGCGGTGGGTGCGGATGACTATGTCATTTATCCCCCCGATGCCGCGGATCTGGAGCGCGCGTTGAAAATCCCGGGACGGCAGACCCAGACGCGCTGGCTGAATACGCCGAGCGCCGTGCCCACGCCGACGGCTGAGGAATTGGCGCGGCTGGCTGAACTGCTGCCCAACCTGGCGGCGGCCGACACGAGCACGCTGGATTCCATGGCGGCGCTGATCTGCTGCGCCGTCCGCGCCGAAAGCGCGACGGTGTTGTTCGATTCGGCGGTGGGTCGCTGCGGCGAGGGGCAGGAGGGCCGCTCCGGCGCGATCCTGATCGAGCCGATTCAGCGCGGCGCCCAGACCATCGGACAAATCCGCGTCGGCAACAGCAGGACCGGCGGCTTTACCCACGAGGACACGGACAAGTTGCGTCACTACGGCGTGCTCTTCGGGCGGCTGTTGGAAAGTGCCGCGCGGGCCGATGAGTGGCGGCGGCTTGCGTATGTGGACGACCTGACCGGCCTGCCGAATCGGCGGCGCCTGGCGGCCTTTCTCGATGAGAAATTGACCCTGGCCGCGCAGTCCCGCACGACGGTGTCGCTGCTCATTTTTGATATTGACGATTTCAAGAAGTACAACGACAAGTATGGCCACGACGCCGGCGATGAGATTCTGCGCGATGCCGGCCGTCTGTTCGTGCAGTGCAGCCGCAACACCGACCTGGTCGCGCGCTACGGCGGCGACGAATTCGTGGTTGTATTCTGGGATGCCGAGGCCCCGCGCTCGCTGGGTTCGCATCACCCCAGTGAGGTCCTTGCGGTCGTCCATCGCTTTCGAGACGCCCTGCGAAAGCACACTTTCAGCAGGCTCGGCCCCGAGGCCCAGGGCTGTCTCACCATCAGCGGCGGACTTGCACAGTTCCCGTGGCAGGCCCGCAGCGGCGAGGAACTCATTGCCGCGGCCGATCGCGCCTTGTTCCAGGCGAAGTCCGCCGGCAAGAATCGGTTCTGGCTTGTCGGCAGCGGAGACCTGTCCGCCGACGGGCTTCAGCCGATGCCGGCGACGCCTTAGTTCAATCTCAGTGTCGTTCTCGTGTCTTGCGCAGTCAACAAAGGAGTGTTCGACATGTCGCCCATGATGTCCGCAACTCGTCGGTCATGCATGCGAATCGCATCCGCGCTTCTTGCGGCTGGGTCCGCCTTACTCACCGGATGCACCGCTGCTGACACTGGAACGTCTTCCGTCGACATTCAAGATCGAATCGCGCGGGTCGAACGGTCGCGGATGGCCGGACAGGGCGGCACGGCGCCGCGTCGTGCGAAATCGGCGTCCGTCGCCGTAGCGCCTCGCTCCGCGGAAGCGATGGCCTGGCGTGAGCACGTGGAACTCGCGGACGTCGGCGGCGACGCCACGGAGACGGAAGGGCCGGCGCTCAAACTCGACACCGATCCAAACAGGGTGCGCATGGCCCGCGCGCCGCTGCCTTCGTTCCGTGACACGCTGAAGCGCGACATCAAGGAAATGCCGCGCGAACTGTGGCGCGACACCAAGCGCGTCTATGCCAATCCCGCCAACCTCGTCATCCTCGGCGGGGCTTACGCCGGTTCGCTCGCGCTGCAGAAATCCGGCCCCGACGACACCGTCGAGCGCTATTACGATCGGCACGACAAGACCTTCAACAACGACTGGAGCGACGCCTTCGGGGCAATCGGCAACCCGGGCACGCACTTTGCTTTGGCCGGGGCCTGGTACCTGGCCGGCCAGCAGACCGGTGACACCAAGACGTATGAAGTCGGCAAGACGCTGTTCAGCGCCCTGGCGATCAACGGCGTGACGGTGATGCTTGGGCAAAGCGCCAGTTGGGACAAGTCGCCCAACGGAGAATGGGGCACGTTCCCATCGGGTCACACCAGCAGCAGTTTCGTCATGGCCAGCGTGCTGCATCACGCCTATGGACACGCGGTCGGCATCCCGTTGTACGGCGTCGCGACGCTGGCCGGCATACAGCGGTTGGACTCGCGCGAGCACTACCTGTCGGACGTGGTGATGGGCGGCGTGCTGGGCACGCTGGTGGGGCACTCGGTGGCCTCGGGGCGCGATCCGGAGTTGTTCGGCTGGAAGATCTGTCCCTACGTCAATCCCGACACGGGCGCCAGCGGCATCGCCTTCATGAAGACAAAATAAAGCAACATGGGCAGCGGCGGAAAACTCTCGCGTCGAACCCAGGTCGTCTCCGCGATCGCGGTGGCGCTGCTGTTCGGCGGCGGCTGGCTGGCTGTCTGGAAGTGGCCGCATTTGCGTTTGATGTATCGGCTGCGCTCATTGTCTCCGTCCCTACGGGAGTCGCTGGCGGTTTCCGCGGAGGTCATGACTCTGCCGGGGATGCCGCCGGTTGAATGGCGGGTGGTCGACCTTGGGGTGCTGTCGGTGGCGGTGCCCGAAGGTGCGATCGAGATTCAACAGCAGGGGCGCACCGGCGTCCTGATTCAAGGGGCGGACTTTGAATTGGATATTCCCGATCTGCTGTCGGGCCGGTTGCTGGCGGACGAGGCACAGTCGGACGGTCGATTGCGACTGTTGCAGCCGGACGGGCGCTGGAAACGCGTGGGCTTCATGACCTACAGCGTGGCGGCGCACGGCGCGTCAACCGGCGCGTTTCGATGGAGCATGTCGCCGGAGCAGGTGTACTTCCTTGAGCAACTGCTTTTCCTCAAGGCGGTCCATTCCCAGGGGTCACAAGGCGACACATTTGTATTTAGCACGGCCGACGTCCACGGGGTTGTGGCGTATCCATCCGGCGCGGGGGGAGACGTCCGGGTGGGATCGCTTGCGTCAGTCTGGGTCTCGGCGGTCGATGACCGCGACTGCGCGGTCTTCTATTTCAAGGCGAACGAAAGCGCACGCACGCTCGGCAACGTTCTGGCTTCGATCCGTTTTCCGGCCATGGCGTTTCGCGGAGGGCCCAAGGCCGTTGAGCAGCGGATCAAGGCGCTGCTCGATGAGCATGTAGTTGCCGACCCCGGGAAAAAGACGCCGGGGACTTCGACATCATCGGCCGTGGAACCAATTCAACCCTGAAGAATCGACTCAGCGGTCTGAACCGCGCCGGGGAGTTCTTCGACGATCTTGTCGATCTGGGCCTGGCTGATGTTGAGCGACTTCAGGATGGCCTCGTCGATCTGCTGGCCGGCGGCGGTGAGCGAGAATCCGATGTTTGCCCGGCAGGCGAGCGTATCGGCGACATAGACCAATGTCGGCAATTCGCGCGTCTCCGCGGCAAGACCCTGCGGCGCGTGGTGGTAGCCGATGGCGGTGCAAAGCGTGCGCGGGAAGCGCCACTTGGTCGCCAGTGCCGTGCCGAATGCCTGGTGGTCTGCGCCGATGATCTGTGTTTCGAGCGCGCACCACGAGGCCTCGCCGGCCTTCACACGCGTGATCACCTCAGCCAACTTGCGCGGGAAGACCTGCCGTTCGACCAGCAGGCCGAGGTCGTGGATCAACCCGGCCAGGAAACTCTCTTCCACCGACGGCCGGCCCTGCGCCGCGGTGAGCATGCGCGATGCCACGCCAACGGCGATCGAGTGCCGCCAGACTTCGACGGCGTTGAAGCCCTCGATGGCCGCGCCGCCCTGGAACAGGCGGGTCATGGACGCGGCGATGGCGATGTTCTTCACCGCGGACAGGCCGAGCAGGACGATGGCCCGATCGACGCTGGCAATCTGCCCCGGCAGTCCGTAGAAGGCCGAGTTGACGACCTTGAGGATGCGGGCGGCCAGGGCGGGGTCATTGCGAATGACCTCGTGCAAATCGCGCGCCGTCGATTTCGGATTCTCGACGATGTGGATGATCTTCACCGTCACTTCGGGAAGCGTCGCGATTTCGCCGACCTGGGCAATGGCATTGTTCACCAGCGTGTCGGTCGGCTTGGGGGTCATCGTGGCCTGCATGGTTGTGGTCCTTTTTGCATTCGTTCCCTGGGGCCTCGCGCAAGGCCCGCATGCCTGCCCGACTTGCGCGCGAGGCATCCATCCTTCGTCAGACGTGTGCCGCGATCATTACGCCCAAGCGTACGATCCGGCGCGCGTCCTCTGCGATATCGGTGGTTGCGGGCGGGTCGTTGACGTCCAGACCTGATGGAATCGCCCGCGGCGAGACTGGGCACGTTATCGGAGCGAGTCCAGCGAGATGCGATCGTGCGCGGGTATGTCACATATCGCTTGGCGTCCAACAACCCGCTCCCATTCCGCGGCGCTCAGGCCGGTGCCCGGGCGCTGAACGGCCAGCATGTCGGGTGTGACGATCGAGCCTGCGGGAATCGTCCGCACGGCCACGATGCTGCCACGCGCCAGTTGTCGGACCTCGCGTTCGTGCGGCGTCACGGCGAGGGCGCCGTCCCCCATCGCGCGGCTGGCAGCCCTTGCGAGTGAGATGTACCGGACGAGATCCGGCGGCGTCAGTGAGAAGAAATGATCCGGACCGTGGTCCAACCGGTCCAGCGTGACGTGTTTCTCCAGAAGGACCGCGCCGGCGGCAACCGCCAGCGCCCCGGTCTCCACCTCCACCGTGTGATCGCTGAAACCGACGGGCGTCTGATAGCGCGATGCGAGTGTGCGAATGCGGGCAAGGTGGGCGTCCGACAGGGCGGTTGGGTATGCGGAAATGCAATGAAGCAGCGCCAGGGGGTATTTCGCATTCTGTCTGCGAATCCGATTGACCGCCGCATCGATCTCCGGCTGGTCCGCGGCGCCGGTCGATGCGATGATCGGCAGCCGGGTTCGGACGGCGGCCTCCAGCAGCGGCACGTTGACAATGTCAGGCGATGCGATCTTCAATGCCGGGAGGCCCATTTCGACGAGCAGGGCGACCTCGGGCAGTCCGAAGGGGGTGGCAAGAAAGCCGATGCCGGCGCGATCGGCGTGGGCCTTGAGCGCCACGAATTCCTCGCGGCCGAGTTCGAGCCGCTTGAGCATGTCGCGCTGCGAGGCGCTGGTTTGCCGCGACTGGTAGGCACACGTCGGGGCGTCGGCCGAAACCAGCGCCGCCGCCGAGAAGCACTGAAATTTCACGAAGTCGGCCCCGGCGGCGTGGGACGCATCAATCAACGCAAGGGCTTTTTTTAGATCACCGTCATGATTGACGCCGGCCTCGGCAATCACCACGACGCGGCCGGATTGTGCGATTGGAATTCCGCCGATCATGAACGCGGCGTCACCGGCAGAGCGTGTGCAGTCTTCGGTCTCACCTGGCTGCGTTCCATGCGGGTCCATAGGGTCACTATAACTTCCCCTGCGCCGGGCCAGTAGCGTCAGCGATTGAGCACATCTCCGGTGTCTCGCCTGGCCGGCCGGCTCGTCGCCCGATTCGTTCTGGACTCCGCCTGTCGCCGCTCCGATGCAGTTCGCAGCGCGCCGATTCACATGCCGGGAGCGAAGGACCATGCACAGCGACACCCTCGAAGCGATCAAGCAGTCCGCGGCCATTCCGTCGATGCCGATGATCGCCACGCGCTGCTACGAAATGACCAGCGATCCGAACTGCAACTACGATCGCCTCATTGAACTGTTGAACACCGACGCCGGCATGGCGGTCGACGTCCTGCGCCTGTCCAACAGCGCCCTCTTCGGTGCAACGCGGCAGATCGTGTCGCTCAAACAGGCGGTCACGCTGCTGGGCCTTCGCCGCGTGCGCGATCTGGTGCTGTCGCGCTACCTCGTGCAGAAGATGAATGACGTGCGCAGCAATCTCATCGACATCAATCACTTCTGGCGGCGGTCCCTCGCCACCGGCATCCTCGCCGCGCGATTCGCCGAGGCCGCGAAGGCGCGCGGGCGCGAAGAGGCATTCATGGCGGGCCTGCTCGCGGATGTCGGTGTCGTGATTCTGTCGAAAGCGCTGCCGCGGCAGTACGGTCTGATCACCATGCAATATCGCACGGCGGATGCCCGCCTGTGGATCGACCTGGAGTCGGCACAGGTGGGCGTCGATCACACCGAGATTTCGGCGCTCGTGCTGGAGCAGTGGAACCTGCCGGCGACGATTGTCGATGCCGTCAGGCATCATCATGATACTTGCGGGGCGGATGCCTCAGACGGGGCGGCGGCGTCGCGGACTCCGGCGGCCATGCCGTCGAACAAAGCGCCCGTGTCGGAGATCGCCCCGATCATCGGGGCTGCCGGTGAAGTGGCGCGCTGGCTGTGCGCGGCGGCGACGCCCGAGGTGGCAGCGCAAGGCTGCATCGACGCCCTGTCGCACGTGGGGCTCGAGGCCGGCATGTTGGGCACGGCCCTGGCCGCCATGGACGAGGACATTCAAAACATGTCGCGCCTGTTGGGCGTCGATGTGGTCGATGCGAAGACCTACAAGGCGGTGGCCGAGCATCTGGCTTCGACCACGCCGGCACTCAGCGCGCGCTGAATCGTGCCGATCGCGCTCGCGCGGAAGCGCCCATCTACCGTGCATTCGATCCGACGATTGCTCCGAACGGACGATTGCCCGCACAGCCGAATCAGTTTGAAGTTGACGTGCGTAAAAACAAAGCGGCCCGTCGGCGCCTTGCGACGCCGACGGGCCTTACGTCTGAATGCTGCTGTAAATGCAGCCACGTTCGCCGCTTTACAGCAGCCTCATACACTCATTCTTCACGGATCACCTCCTTTGGATGGGCATGATCCCCGGTGCGGCCGGTCGTGAAGGGGCGACCGCCCAGGCTTGACCCATGCCGGCGTGACGTCCACGTCCGGCGACACGTCCAACGGTCACCCGCTGTACGGCCGGCGGTTCCCTCGATTGCCGCTGCGTCGCCCGTATTGTTGACGCACGGTCCTCGACGAAAGCCTCTCCGACATCCAAACTATAGCAATTGGGAGTTTTTCGGTCAATTTTTTTTCACCCAGGTTTTGACAGAATTTTCGGGCCTGCAACGGGTCGGACCAGTGGGGGTATTTCGGATGCGTGAGATACTGATCGCGACCGGCAATTCCGCGAAGCAAGGCGAGATGGCGGCGGTCCTGGGGGAGGGGGCGCCGGGGGGCGTTCGCTGGTTGGGGCTGACCGACCTGCCGGTTGCGATCCCCGAGCCGATCGAGGACGGCGTCACATTTTTAGACAACGCGATACTTAAAGCGAGGCATTACTCGAAGGCCACGGGACGCTGGGCGCTGGCGGATGATTCCGGCCTGGAGGTCGACGCGCTCGGCGGCGCTCCGGGCGTGCACTCGGCGCGGTTCGCCGGCCTGTCCGGCGGACGCGAGATGGTCGATCCGGCAAACAATGAGAAACTCATCGCGCTGCTCAGGGACATTCCGCTGCCGCGGCGCACGGCGCGGTTTCGCTGCGTGCTGGCGCTGGCCGACGGCGATGTCATTCTCGCCACGGCGAGCGGGGCGATCGAGGGGATGATCGTCGACTCGCCGCGCGGAAGCGGCGGATTCGGATACGACCCGCATTTTCTGGTGCCCGAACTGGGCGTCACAACCGCGGAGTTGCCCGCGGCCGACAAGAACCAGATCAGCCACCGGGGCCGGGCCCTGCGGGCGCTGCGCCCTCAAATCGAGCGGCTCATCGCCGGACGCCTGAACGGGTGATATCATCCCGGCGGACTCACGTGATCCGCAGGAATGTGATCGGCCGCGTGCCACTGGCTCAAGGAGCGGCACGCAATCTGTGTACGCTGCAGCGCGAACCGCACCAAGGAACGCTCCGAATGACACTGGCCCGCGACGGCATGCGCGAAATGTTGATCTCCACCGCGACGCTGGGGGCCGGCGGCGCCTGCGCGGCGTGGGCCGCGATGACCGGCTCGCCGGCATGGTGGGCGCTGGCCGTGCCGCTGCTGGGTCTGTGGGTGTTCACACTTGCATTTTTCAGGGATCCGCATCGCGTTGTTCCGGGCGGGCGCGGCCTGCTGGTTGCCCCGGCCGACGGCCGCGTGACCGAGGTCGCCCGCGTCGATTCAGTTCCCGGCATCGAAGGCCCCGCCCTTCGAATCAGCATTTTTCTTTCAGTCTTTGATGTGCACATCAATCGCAGCCCCTGCGCCGGACGCGTGGTGAACACCGAGTACCGCCCGGGCGAGTTTCTCGACGCCCGTCATCCGGAGTGCGGCGTGCGCAACGAGGCGATGACGCTGACGCTGGCGCCGGAGGCGGATGTTCCGGGCCCGCTTTACGTGAAGCAGATCGCCGGCCTGATTGCCAGGCGCATCATTTGCCGGGTCAAGCCGGGCGACGCGTTGGAACGGGGCGAACGGTTTGGGTTGATCAAGTTCGGCTCGCGAACCGAGTTGACCCTGCCCTGGACCGAGGGCGTGAAGCCGGCCGTTCAGGTGGGCGATATTGTCAGGGGCGGCGTCACGGTCATGGCCACGGTTGCCGCGGCCGGTGCGGCCGCGCCCCAGGGTCGCGGCGCGACCGTGGCGGTCGGTTGACGCAATTCGAGAGAAACGGAAGCAGTCATGAAGTACGTCACGCCCGATGAGTTGGAGAGCAAGCGTGTCCAGCGTCGCGAACGCCGCCGCGAACGCGTGCTCAAGACCGTGGCCGTGCTTCCGTCGCTGGCGACCCTGGGCAACCTGCTTTGCGGCGTCGGCTCCATCTACATGTGCCTGCTTTCAGCGCAGGCCGGCGGCCTGGACCTGCATCGCGCCACGACCGGCGGCGCGAGGATTGACAGCCTCTTCCCGACATTTATCGCGATCTCGGCATACCTGCTCGTGGCCGCGATGTTTTTTGACGGCATCGACGGCCGGCTTGCCCGATTGACCCGCAAGACCAGCGAGTTCGGGGCACAGTTGGACAGCCTGGCCGACGTCGTCAGCTTCGGCGTCGCCCCGGCTGTGCTGGTGCTCTGCATCGCCCAGCCGGCGACGGCGATGCTACTTCGCGAGCTTGATTTCGTGGATCGCCTTTATTGGCGGGCCGAGTGGGTCATGGTTGCGATCTATACATCGTGCGCCGCCCTGCGTCTCGCCCGGTTCAACGTCGAGAATGAAGAGGACGAATCGGCCCACATGGGTTTCCGCGGGTTGCCTTCTCCGGGCGCCGCGGCCGCGCTGATCGGGATGGTGATCCTCCATCAGGATCTGATCCGCGACGTCGCGCCGCTGTGGGCTTCAAAATTGATCACCAAAATGATGCCGCCGGTCGCCATGTTGATCGGTCTGCTCATGGTCAGCCGGTTCCGCTATGCACATCTGGTGAATACGCTGCTTCGCGGACGCCGGCCCTTCCGAGAGGTCGTGATCATCGCGGTGCTGGTGTTGTGCGGACTCGTGCTGCAATTCCAGTTGACCGTCGCCGTCGGCGCGGTGGGCTACGCCTTGTCAGGCCCGATCGGCGGGCTGATTCGCAAGATTCGAACCGCCAAGGGTCAGACCGTGCCGATGCTGGAAGAGGAAGACGAAATGGTCATCGATCCCGAGGCGGACGGCCACACCGGTCATGCCTCCGACACTGGAACGCCGCCAGGGCGCTCCGCGGGATGATCGCTTTCCGCCGGCAAGATTAATTCAATCGTCTGTATTCTCGCCGTTTGGGTCCCAGCCGCAGGTGGGGCAGACGCCCTTGCTTGCGCCGGTCGGATGGCCGTCGAAGATGGCGCCGTCCTGGGGGCATTTTCGGGCGGCAACCGCCCATTTTCCGCAGTGCGGACAGGGGGCCATGGCCACGGTTCGCGGCATGTCGCCGGGGGTGGCGGTGTCGGCCGGGTGCACGCCGTAGCGCATCTGCTCCGCATATTGCGAGGCGGACAGTTCAATTCCTTTTTGACAGGTGACGCAATACCAGGCCGTGGCGGTCTCGTCGGTCGCCGGCAGGGCCTCGTCGGAGCCGCCGCCCAGGTGGCGCAGGACCAGGGCCCCGGCGGCGAGGAGAAGAAGTCCGACAGTTGTCAATTTAATGGCGTTTGAACGCATGTCGCTCATGCAGGGAGATCTTACTTGCGATCGGGCCAGATGCCCCAGCCCGGACCGCGCGGGAAGCGCGTGTCCATGAACCGGTTTTCCGAATGGCCGTCCAGGAAGAGCACGGAGTGGGTCGACCACTTGCGGTGCCAGCCGCGGGCCTGAAGTCCGCCGCCGTTCTCCAGCACCGGATCAAACAGTTTGTGCAGCAGCGACTCGTAGATCACGATGAATCGCGACGACGGGCCGCCCGCCAGATTCCGCATCATCTTGGGCGAATGCGTCGCCATGGCCGAGGTGCCCCACGACGTGCCCGCGTACATGTTCATCCAGAACCAGTTGATGGCGTAACTGTTGCCGGCCGACTTCCAGGAGTTAAAGGTTTCCTCTTGATCCACGACGAATCCGCTTGAACCGCTGATGATCGAGAATCCTCGAGTGCGATCATTCGGACAGATGTAAATGTCAATGATGTCCTTGCCGACGGCGGTGGGGGCGACGTACTTGTTGAGCGGGCGGGCCTCGGCGTCATGTTTCATGTAGTCGATATTGGTGCCGAAGGTCGGCTCGGGGTTGGGGGCGATGAAGCCGCCCCAGGCGAACTGCGAAGTCCAACTTGCCCCGGCGGCGGGGTTGATCCACGGAATCGGTCCGTCGGGCCGGGCCATCGGGTTGGCCACGCCGCCGACGACGTTGTACATCGGCGAATAGGCGTCGCCGTGGTCCTGGATATACATGGTGAGCCCGGCGCCGATCTGCCGCATGTTGGACATGCATTTGACGCGCCCGGCTTCGATCCGCGCCTGACTGAGCGAGGGCAGCAGAATGGAAATAAGCAGTGCGATGATGGCGATGACCACCAGCAGTTCGATGAGCGTGAACGCGAATCGACGGCCGCGGCGACGCAAGAATGGCGTGTGCATGTCGGCAACTCCTGATATCGTTAACCTAATGTAGCCGGTTCGTGCGCGAATTGCAAAGAGATCGGCTTAGCCCGCCCAAACAGGCAAGGAAAAGCGAAAATCGGTGGTCGCGACGGGGGAAGATGTGTTGGCAATGGTCGTCGGGGAATCCGGGGCGCGGCCGTGCAGGGTGTAGGGCGTGACGGCGGTGACTTCGACCGGGAGGATCGAGCCGATCATCGACGGGTTGCCGTCGAAGACGACGATCTGGTCGCCAATGGTGCGGCCGACGAGTTGGTTTCGGTAACGCGACTTTTCGGTGCTGCGCGCGAGGTCACCGGGCTGAGGACAGCCCGGCTCTGATCGTGAGCCCGCTGCAGAGCGCCATTCGTCATCTCGACCATGGTCGATTTCGCTGCCCCGGTCCTGCTCCGATTCCTGGGCTTTGATCGCCGATTTGCTCGGGCCTTCCACGAGGACCTCGACCGTGCGGCCGATCATGTCGCGGTGGTTGGCCATGTTCACCTCGGCCTGCACCGCGAGCAATTCGTTGTTGCGCCGGCGCTTGACCTCGTCGGGCACGTCGTCGGCGAAGCGCTCGTCGGCCGGGGTGCCGGGGCGGGGCGAGTATTTGAAGATGAAACAGTTCTTGTAGCGGGCGGTACGGAGCAGATCGCAGCTCGCCTGAAAATCGGCGTCCGTCTCGCCGCAGAAGCCGACGATCATGTCGCCGGCGATGGCGATATCGGGCATCAGTGTGCGAGCGCGCTCCAGCAGGGCGAGGTAAGACTCGACGGTGTAGCCGCGGTTCATTTTCTTCAATTGCGAATTGCTGCCGCTCTGCGCCGGGATGTGCAGATAGCGACAGATGCGCGGGCTGGCGGCCATCACTTCGAGGGCTTCATCGGTGAAATCGCGCGGGAAACTGGTCACGAAGCGAAGCCGCGGCAACTGGGGCACTTCATCATGGACGCGCTGGAGCAGTCGAGCGAAACTGGTATCGACACCGCCGTCGCGATGGTGATAGTGGTTCACGGTCTGGCCCAGCAGCGTGACTTCCATCACCCCGGCGTCTGCCAAACGGCGAACTTCGTCCACGATCTGATCGGGCGGGCGATGCTGTTCGGGTCCACGGGTGTAGGGCACGACGCAGAAGGTGCAATGCTTGTTGCAGCCGCGGGTGATGCGGACATACGCCTGATGGCGCCCGATGGCGCGCGGCATGTGGGCATGCACCGCTGAGGCGAAGGCGCGGCCCGAATCGAGCGCCTCCAGATCGTCGTGCGGCGCGGCGGCGCGCGGCCCCGTGGTGTGCTCGCGCAGGCGGCCGGACAGGGCGATCGCGCGGCCGTGATTTTCGCGGACGTCGTCGATGAGCGCGGGCAGGCGGTGCAGATCGCCCGGGCCGCACAATATATCGACGATTGGCGCTTTATTGAGCAGGCCGTCGCCGTCACGCTCGGCCATGCAGCCGATGACCGCGACGATGCGGTCGTCGTTCCTGGCGCGCGAACTCTTGAGTTGACCGAGTCGGGAGTAGACCTTGTCCTCGGCATGCTGTCGCACCGAGCAGGTGTTGATGACCACCAAGGATGCGCCGGTCAAGTCGTCGGTGGGGCGATAGCCGCGGGCCAGCAGCGACCCGAAGACGAGTTCGCTGTCCAGGGCGTTCATCTGGCAGCCCAGGGTTTCAAGATAGACGGTCGGTTGATCAGTCATGGAATATTGACGGCGTCCGCTGCGTCTTTTTTGAAGGCCTGAATGCGAGCGGCGGCGGCCTCGCGCGTCGCCGGGTCGTTCGGCGAATTGCGAACGGCCTCCTCAAACAACTCCTGGGCCTTGGCGGGCCGCTCAAGCCCCTCGTACGACAGGCCCGCACAGTATAACGCGCGGCCGACGACCGGGCTTCCGGGATACTCGACCACCACGCGCATGCACTCGAGTCCGGCGCGATCGAAGTACTTTTGAGCCAGAAGCAATTCCGCGGTCATGAGCACGTAAGTTGCTCGATCCGCGCCTTTGGCGTAGCCCTTGGCGCGATCGACGGTCTTGGCCGCCAGATCGAGGTTTCCGTCGGCAATGGCCTGTCGCAGCACCTTGGCCAGGCCGTCCAGTTTGCCCGCGGCCGGCGCGGTCGTGGGTGCCGGCCTGGGTTTTGGCTTACCGGTCACGGGCGCAGGGCGGGTGGTGGGCTTTGGCGGCGGCTTTCGGATTGTCGGCGGATCGCCTTCCGCGGCGGCGACGGGCTGATTGGGTTTCTCGCGATCATCTGTATCGGCATCCGTCGATTTTCCAGCCGCGGGCCTGGAGGTCGGCTGAACGTCGTAGGCCTTGCCCGTCTGAATGCAATGTCGCAAGCGCACGAGCACGATCGCCACGTCTTCGGGCGGGCTGGTTCGTTCGGCGAACTTCACCGCATCGACTGCTTCGGCGGCTTCCGGCGTCTTCGGGGGCGGGAGATTGCGCGGGATGACCAGCGCCGCGATGTGCGGCACTCGCTGTGTCAGCGTCAGGTAGGCGGACAGCGCCTGGGGAAATGCGCCCAGTCGATCCTGTACCTGAGCCTGGCGGAAAACGGCGAAGTCCTGAAGCCAGGTTGTCCGGGCGTTGGCCTCGACTTGTTTATAACGGGCGATGGCTTCCAGCGGATTGTTTGCCGACGCGAGTTTTTCGGCCTCGGTCAGCACCTCGGCCATGCGATCGTGCGTCGACACCACGACGATCCGCTTGACGCTCAGTGCCGGCCGCGAGACGATTCGGCCGTCGGCCATGCGAAAAGCCAGCCGGTCCTCCGTGAAACCTATGATCTCGACGCCGCCGAAGGTGCCCCGACCGTCGTGCACGGAATCGGCACGGGCGAAGCACGTTGTTAGGAGTAACGCGGCCGATGCGAGGCTTGTCATGCGCGGGTTCACACCTCAAGCGTAGCGACGGAAGTCGAACGGGGTCAAACACGGGGCACGCGCGGCCTCGAAAGGGTTTTTCGCTCGCTTCATCGGGCGTGCAGGTATCCATCCACCGAGGCGGGGCCTGGCTTGGATGTAAGTCGGTGAACACGGGCCAACGGAGTCAGGAGTCTGAAATATGGTTCGAACCAAGGCAGGGCGTGTAGCGTCCTATATTGTCGGGCTTCTTATGGTCGTCGCGGCCAGTGGCTGCAATCACACCGATGGCGTCCGGGAGACGGCGACTGCGGGGCCGACGGAATTTCCGATCCTGCGGAGCACGAACGGGTTGCACTCGCATGAGAATCGCGCGATGCAGTTGGTCATTCGGGACGCGGCCACGCTCGCCAAAGTGCCGATTGTGGACATTCCCGTGGACTTCGATCGCGAGATGTTGCTGATCGTCACGCTCGGTCGGGTGATGTCGGACGGATATTCGGTGGAGATTGACCGCGTCTGGCAGGAGAAATCCAAGGTGCACGTATCGACGCGGGTGACCCAGCCCGCGCCGAATGCTCAGCCGACGGTGGCCACGCCGTATTGCATAGCCGTGGTGCCGCGGAGCAGCCTGAACGTGGACGGATTCTCGGCAACGGTGCCGGCGCGCGAGCGGAGTTGGAGCGCGAGCGAGGCGCCGAAGAAGTGGTGATGGAGTTCGTGCGTCTGCAATTCACAGTTAACGCACAGGTTCTCCACATCTTCACCTGTTCGCGTCGCTTGCTGCAGCAGCCGAGCGATTGACGCATAATTTCGATTCGTTGTGATTTCGAATGCGTTTGTTATACTGTCGGCCTCTCATCGCCCGCCATTGGAGGGAGCCACCGGGCCGACAATTTTGGAAACACCTGGGATTTGGCCCCGTCGCAAACCGGGGGGCCTGGAGGACATGTAGACCATGGCAGATATTCACGGCGACACACCGACGATTCTCGGCGCGGACGCAAACTTCAAGGGCGAACTTTCCTTCGACAAGGCGGTTCGGATCGACGGCAACTTCGAGGGCCAGATTCGATCCAAGGGCTCGCTGACCATCTCCGAAGGCGCCAAGGTTGTCGCCAACGTGGAGGCGGGCAGCGTCAAACTTGAAGGCGAGTGCAAGGGCAACCTCTTTGCCAGCGAAAAACTGCAACTGATGTCGACCGCCAAGATGGAAGGCGACATTCGCGCGACGCGCCTGGAAATCGCCGACGGCGCGATTTTCATCGGCAACGTGTCGGTGGGCAGCGCGGCCACGTCCGGCGAAGCCCGTCGAAACGTGGTCGAACCTCAGGGCCAGCGGGACATGCGCCCCGGCGCCGGGCAGCCGCAGCAGATGCGGCCCCGACCGCAGCCGCAGGCCACCGAGGCCCAGCCGGCCGCAACCGCCTGACGCTCAACCGGTACCGGAATACGATCGGTTTGGCCTGACGCGCGTCGTGTCGATGCTGCGGCCTGCATGTCGTGGGGGTTCGCGCAGTCGGTTGGGCACGTCGTCAGAGGCGGATGCCGTTAGACCCCGCGGGTGAAGCGGCGGCGCACGATCCGTGCTGGATGTCGGCGGCTGACGGGCGCGCGATGGCGCGCCATCGATTCGGCAACGATGGGGTCTGACTGACAACAACATGGCCACGCAGCCCAACACGCGAATTGTCCGTTGCTGCCATTGCGGCGGCATGATGCGCGTCAGCGCCAAGGCCATGTCCGTGTTCTGTCCACATTGCCAGAAGCGCGCTCCGCTGGAGAGCCTGCGCATCACCGGCTCGCACCCGGGCCGGATTCTGGCGACCTGCGGCGACATTCACATCGAGCCGTCGGCCCGTCTCAATCTCGATATTTATGCGACGCATGTCTTCGTCAACGGCCGGGTGCGCGGCGGCGTCAGCGCCGGCGCGAGCGTCGAGGTGGGGCCGTCGGGCTTCGTCGAGGGCGACATTCGCGCGCCCAAGATCATCGTGCGCGACGGCGGCGTGATACAGGGGCGCTGCGAAATGACCCGAAAGGCCATGCCGCCCGGCGTCATTCAGACGGAAGAGAAAATCGAAGCCTGATCGCGACCGGGGCCTCGACGTGGTCGGGCAGATCAATCCCGTTGGGTTCATCCTCGGCAATCTCGGTATTCGATCCGGTCGCGCCGCGCCGATTGCGGCCTCGCCTGTCGGCAGGGCGTGCGATAACACACGCCGGCTTCATCATTGAACGGGGCAATTATCTTTGGATTTTGGAGCGGATGGCCCTAAAATGGTGTGCGTGGGGAAGTTGAGGGATTCCCGTCCGACCCTGCCTTTGGGAATCCACGGTTGATCCGCGCAGTCGAACCGGGCGAAGCCATCACAGGCCAATAGGAGTGGAACGTACATGAACAAGAGGATCGTTTTCGCCGCGGCGATGAGCGCGTGCATTCTGGGAGGCGTGTCGTCATCGCGCGCGGCCACGCTGACCACCCAGACCATCGTCTCGGGCTTGAATCGAGCGGTGGATCTGGCTTCGCCCCCGGGCGACACCACGCGGCTGTTCGTGGCCGAGCGGCGCGGCGTGATCAAGATCATTGACTTGAACACCAACACCGTGCTGCCGACGCCCTTTCTGGACATTGATGCCCTGGTGGTGAATTTCGTGGCCACGGGCGGCGACGAGCGCGGACTGCTGGGCTTCTGCTTTCACCCCGAATATTCGGCAAACGGCTATTTCTATGTTAACTACATGGACAACAGCACCTCGCCCGGCGACACCGTGATCGCGCGCTACCAGGTCTCCGGCGATCCGAACGTCGCGAATCCGGCCAGCGCCACCATCATCAAGACCTTCGATCAGCCGCAGGCCAATCACAACGGCGGCTGCATGAAGTTCGGCCCCGATGGAAAACTCTACATCGGCTCCGGCGACGGCGGCAACGCGAACGACGTCGGCACGGGTCACAACGCGATCGGCAACGGCCAGTTCAAGGGCACCCTGCTGGGCAAGATATTGCGTCTCGATGTCGATATTGATCCTCCCTACATTCCATCCGACAACCCGTTCGTCGGCGTGGCCGGTGCGCTGGGCGAAATCTGGATGTTCGGCCTGCGCAATCCGTTCCGATTCAGTTTCGACCCGCTGAATGGCGACATGTACATTGGCGACGTCGGTCAGAATATCTGGGAGGAGATCGACTACATTCCCGCCGGCACCGGCGCGGGACGCAACCTCGGCTGGCGATGCATGGAAGGCAATGCCTGCTTTACGTCGCCCAGCGGCGCAGAGTGCACCTGCAACGGCGCCAACCTGACCGATCCGGTGATTGTTTACGACCACACCACCGGCGGCTTTTCCGTCACCGGCGGACTGGTCTATCGCGGCTCGCAGATCCCGGGCGAGTACGGCAAGTACTTTTACGCGGATTACATCTCCGGCCGGTTGTGGACCTTCAAGATGGACGCGGGCGTGGCCACCGGCAACACCCAGCGCCTGACACAGACGACGATCGTCTCCTTCGCTACAGACGGCAACGGCGAGATGTACGTGGTGACGGGTTCGCAGCAAAGCGCTTCCACCACGGCCGGCGTGGTTCGCAAGATCGTGGCGGCGTGCAACACGACCGGCGACATCAACGGAGACTGCGTCCGAAACATCGCCGACGCGGTGATCCTGGTGGATGTGCTCCTGGGCGTGGAAATCAACGACCCCGCGATGGTGGCTCGCTCAGACATCAACAACGACGGCGACCGGGACGGTTTGGACATTCAGGCCTGGATCAATGCCCTGTAGCGCCGGCATCGCGGTGCTCATCTGAAATCCGACGGCTCGTGACGCGACAAGTTCCGTCACGAGCCGTTCTTGTTTTCTGTTTTAACGCAGTGTTCACCCACATGACTTTGCCAACCGATACGCCCAGACGTGTTGCTGCATCGAAGTTCGCAGCATTGCAGGACGCGTCCGAGAAGGTTGGGGATCATGCCGATTACCAAGATGCCGCCGATTCACGCTGCGCCGCGCGCATCGGTCCCGCGCGTGCGGAGGATCGAGGTCGACGCAGTCCCCGGCCCGCTCGCTCTTCGTTCACCCGGGCGCTCTTGTGTCGCGGATGATCGCCTCAATTTCCTCATCGAATGCAAGGACCGGCTCTGGCGGCGGGACCTGCGAATATCTGAACTGATCAACGTCACCATCATCTCCGGCGCGTCCGCGTTCGTGATGTCGCAGCGGTGGGCGTGGTGGGCAGTGGCGGTTGCATCGATATCGGCGGTGGCCTGCATGTGGGCCTTTGCCCGGCAGATGACTCCGCGCGAGGAACGCCTGCGTCGGCTCATGCGGGTGATCGCGCGGCGGCGACGGTTGTGCGTGGGCTGCGGTTATCGGCTGACCGGTCAGGGCCGCACGCGATGTCCGGAGTGCGGCACCGCCTACGACGCGGGCGACACGCGGCACCTGCTCGGCCAGGAGTTGCTGCACGCCTTCTCATCGCGCGGGCGCGCGATGGCGGGCATCGTGATTGTGTACGTCCTGATCTGGCTCGCCCTGGTTGCGCGCGGTGGGGGAATCGCGGCTCAGGGATGGCTCAGCCTTGCCCTGCTGGCGACGATGGAGATCATGCACCGCGCCTTCGTTCGCACCGGACGGCTTAATGTTGAGCGTCACGGCGAGCCGTCACCGGCGGCCCACGACTGTGGCGCGGAGTGGACGCTTGCCGAAGGACTGCCGACGGACTGTCCGGCCTGCGAGCGGATGGTGACGTTTGGCGAAATATTTGTGCTGCCCGATCCGTCCAACCTGGCCGATCGGCGGATTCTGGGCCTGCTGCACCGTGCGACGCTGCTGCGCTGGGTCTTCATCACGCTGATCTGCGGCGGGCTGGCGGTGTTTCTGCAATTCGACGACGTCCTCGTCCGCCGAATGTCGCTCTCGCTCGGTTGGACCGGCTCGCTGATCAGTCTCTCGATCCCGATGCTCCTGTGGGTGATCGGACTGGGCGTCGCCCTGCGCACGCGCGTTCATCGCAACTTCGCGGCGCTGAAGCAACTGGTCAGCCAATTGGTCCCGACCTGTCCCGGTTGCAACCGAGACCTGTCGGCCGTCCGCGTCGGCACGCGGTGTCCAGATTGCCATGCGCGGATTTCGGTCGTTGCGATCCGGGGATGAGTTCGGACTACCGAATGGGTGTGCCACTGCTCTGCGAGCAGTGAGCCGACCGACCATTGCTCGCATTTGTGCAGTCCGTCGCCGGGTCTTATCGGCAACACCCCGGATGAGCGCTCTCTCGCGATCGCACTGCTCACAGAGCAGTGGCATACGGGAACCCGATCGTCTTGCCATTTCCCGAGAAATCCCCGAAAACACACCCATTGACGCCAACTGAATCCGCCAATGGGAACACCTCATGATCGCCGCCATTCGTGATTTGCATCGCCACGTGGGACAAACCGTCACCCTGCAGGGATGGGTCTACAATCGTCGCGATTCCGGCAAGATCGCCTTCATCGTCCTGCGCGACGGCAGCGGGCTGTGCCAGTGCGTGGTGTCGAAGAATCCGGCGACCGAGTCGTTCTTCGAGGACGCCCGCAAACTGACCCAGGAGACGTCGGTTCGCTTGACCGGCACGGTGCGGGCCGATCCCAAACAGGTCGGCGGACATGAACTCGACGTGACCGGTCTGGAGGTTGTCGGGCAGAGCGTTGATTTTCCGATCACGCCCAAGCCGCACGGCATCGAGTTCCTCTTCAAACATCGCCATCTGCATTTTCGCTCGCGGCGGCAGTGGCACATCCTGCGCGTACGGCACGCGGTGATTGACGAAATACGGCAGTATTTTAACCGCAACGGTTTTACACTCATCGACACGCCGATCTTCGCCCCGGCCGCCGGCGAGGGCGCGCAGACCTTGTTCGAAGTCGATTACTTCGGCGAGCCGGTCTATCTCGCTCAGACGGGGCAACTTTACGTCGAGTCGGCCTGCATGGCCTTCGGCAAGGTGTACTGTTTCGGTCCGACCTTTCGCGCCGAGAAGAGCAAGACACGGCGACATTTGACTGAATTTTGGATGGTCGAGCCGGAGATCGCGTTCGCGGAACTGGACGACGTGATCGCCCTGGCTGAGGACTTCATCTGCGCGATCGTGCAGCGGGTGCTGCGCGACTGTCGTGACGATCTGGCGTTTCTGGGGCGCGACATCGCCCGGCTGGAGAACATCACCAAGCCCTTCAACCGCATCACCCACAAGGAGGCAGCCGACATCCTGCACGGCCCGAAGGCGAAGGAACTGCTGGAGCGCGATCTGGCGACGAAGACCGGGAAGATCGAAGAGATCAAGAAGGCCATCGCCGAGAAGGATGCCCGTTCCAATGCTGCCGGCGTGAAGCAGTGGGAAAAAGACAAACTTGTGGCCGAGGTGCACGAGTTGCGCGACGAATTGGGCGATCTGGAGGTCGAAGTCGAGAACATCCCGCATCACATGAAACTGGCAGCCGAATTCGACGGCGGAGGGGACCTGGGCGGCAGCGACGAGACCATCATCAGCCGCCTCTCGGACAAGCCGACCTTCGTCACGCACTACCCGCGGCATTGCAAGGCGTTTTACATGAAGCAGAATGCCGACGATTCGGAGCGGGTGAACAATGTCGATCTGCTCGCGCCCGAGGGTTTCGGCGAGATCATCGGCGGCTCGCAGCGCGAAGACCGGCTCGATGTGCTGCTTGGTCGCATCAAGGAGGAGGAACTGGACGCGGCGGATTACGAATGGTATCTCGACCTGCGTCGCTATGGCACGGTGCCGCACGGCGGCTTCGGCCTCGGCGTGGAGCGAACCGTCGCCTGGATCTGCGGGCTGAAGCACATCCGCGAGACGATCCCGTATCCGCGCATGATGGGGCGTTTTTATCCGTGACTTCTAAACAGCACGGGGACGAAGAACCGAAGCCGGCCGCTGCCACGGGCGGGTTGGTGCCTGCCGCAGTCCACGCTTCGCCCGGCGACATGCCCGGCGACCCCGTCGACGAGCCGCCGTGGTGGAAGCCGACGCTGGCTGAATCGCTCGGGCAACTCGGATACCGCTGGATCTACATGGCCCCGGCTGTGCTGTTCGTGGCTGCCGCGATCGCGTCGCTGTTCTACCGGCACATTGGGTTGTATTTATTCGCCAGTCTGAAGCTCGCCATCCTCGCCGGCGGCATCGCGGTCAGCCTCGCCGCCTACGGCCTTCGACAGGTCGTGCGCGGTCGCAGCGAACCATTCTGCATTCACTGCGGCTACAACCTCACCGGCCTGCCGGATGGGCATCAGTGTCCGGAGTGCGGACGGCCGTTTAAGTTGAGCGTGATCGCGGAGTATCGCAAGGACCCGCAGTGGTTCATCCAGCGCTGGCGGGAGAATCGCAGAATGCCGGAGGCGCAAATGCCCTTCGCGGCCGGCTCAATGCGAAGCCCGCGGCGCCGCGACGGTACGTGACTGGTGTTGCTATCTTTCCGGCTCCAGCACCACTGCCGTGCCGTAGCAGAGCACCTCCGTTGCATTCGATCGGCTGGCGACTTCGGAGGCGTCGAACCGCAGCCCGACGACGGCATTCGCGCCCAGGGCCACGGCATGATCGATCAGCAGATCGTAGGCCTGTTGGCGGGCCTGCTCGCACATCTCGGTGTAGGCGCCGATGCGCCCGCCGATGATGGACTTCAATCCGCCGAGGATGCCCTGCGAGATCGTCGGTGCCCGCACCGTGATGCCGCGAACGACGCCCAGGTACGTCTTGACGCGGTACCCTTCGATGTTGAACGTCGTCGTCGTGGGAATGGACATCGGTCTGACTCCTTCTTGTCGCGTGGCACTGTTGCGGCCAGGGGCAGCCGTGCCGAATGCCGGGCGTTGCGATCGAAGCAGCATGGCCTCCGACGGCCGCAGTCGTCCCAACCTATATCGACGGGCGGGCGTGGCTAATTCTGCCCTGCCGACGTGGTGACCACAACGCCATCCGGGCCGGTGAGTTCCGTTGAGATCGGCGCATCGGCCGCGGCGTCGAGGCGCTTTGCTCCGAGCAGGTCGATCCGCTCCCACGGTCCCCTGGCCCACCGCCACCACAGTACGCAACCCAGCACGGCGATATAGAGCGTACCGGTCATCCACGGGCCGTGGTATCCCCACGACGGCACGAATCGCAACATCAGCCATCCGCCGCCGATGAAGATTACCCAGCAATGCAGGGCGACCGCGGCCGCGGGCCAGCGGGTGTCGCCGGCGCCCCTCAAGGCGCTTGTATAAATAATCTGCATTGCGTCAAACACTTGAAATACGGCCACCCAGACCAGCATCAACGTACCGATTCGAACAACCTCGGCATCGGTTGAGAACAGTCCGATCAACTGCCGTCCGCCGGCGAGAAGGATGATCCCCAAAGCGCCCATGTAAATGCCGGCGATCACCATGCCGACGCGCGCAAAACGCCGCGCGGCCGCGTGATTGCCCTCGCCGATGGAGTGGCCGACCAGCGTCGACACGGCGATGCCCACGCCGATGGCCGGCATGAACGAAAAATACGTGTAGTTGATCGCGATGTTCGACGCAGCCAGCGTGGACTCGCCCAGCCCGCCGATCAGCCAGGCGGTGAACACGAACCACGAACCGATGTCGAGCAGCCACTGTATGCCGGTGGGCCCGCCGACGCCGAGCAACTTCTTCATGCGCTCGCGATCCAATCGCCAAGCGCTTCGGGTGCTGAACTCGCGCGCTATCGGCCCCCACAGGAACGCGCACATCAGCACAACGGCGCGCACGCCCCACGCCGCGACCGTGGCGATGGCCGCCCCGCGGATGCCCATCACCGGGAATCCGAACTTGCCGAAAATAAGGGCATAATTCCAGAAGGCGTTTGCGGCGACGGCGAGAATGATGGCGATGAGCGTCACCCGCGGCCGCTGAATGCCGTTGAAAAAGCCGTCCAGTCCGGCGCAGGCCACGGCGAACACCATCGACCAGAGGGTGATCTGGCAATAGGCGACTTCCATCGCCTGCACGGCGGGCGCATGGCCGACGATCGCCCAGAACTCGGGCATCCACGCGACCATGAGCGGCGACAGCAGCAGGAACACGCCGGCCAGGTAGAAGGCCTGCCAGACGAAGGCCGCGCCCTCGCCCCGACGGCCGCGTCCCATGGCTTGCGAGACGAATGTCTGAGTCGCCATGGCGGCGCCCATGCCGAAAGCCTGCACGAGGAAAACGAAGAATGTCGCCGGGTTGATGGCGGCGGTGGGCTCGGTGCCGGTGCGCGTGAGCATGACGAAGTCCATCTGCCCGAGCAACAGGCGCGAGAGGCTGAATCCGATGCTGGGCATGGCCAGCAGCATGAGCCTGGCGGCATCGGCCTTGAACGAGTGCCGGCCGGCGAGGCTGCCTTCCAATTGTGCGTTGCTTGAAGACATGATTCATCCGTTCAAAAAAAAAAACCCGGGGGCCAGTCGGCTCCCGGGTCGGTTCGTCAGAAAAATACGCGACGACGCGAAGCCTATGGAGCCTCCCTCAATTGCACGCGGTTGTCCGTGCCTGGATTGTAAAGATATTTGACAAACATCAAATTGGCTCCGCGATGGGCAACGTTGAGTCCGTCGCCGAACGAATGAAGTTAACGACCGGCAATTGAAAGTGCAAGAAATTTCGCCGGCGCGGTCATCGGCTCGGCCCGCCGCCGAGCCACACGCGTCTTAAGCGCGCAACCTGGGGTTGTGAAATTTGCAAAGTGGAATGACGAAATTCTTCAATTTCCGCTTATGGCACTTGGGAGGCACGGTGCGTTCCCGAAGCACGTGTTGATCGGATGGCCGTTTCCCGGTGTCTGTCATAAGTCATTATTTCATATGGGTTTAGAAGTCAGAATGGACGCATCGAAAACTGCCACGGCGTTGGACGGGGGACCGTGACGACACTGTGAAAACTAGCGTCCGATAAAATAAAGTAAAACGTTACAAGAATTCTATTTGAAACGACTGTAGCGGTTAATAAAATGTTCCGATATCGCTGGATGACGGCCCGCATCCGTGCCTAATATCTTTCGGACGGAGAGGGCGTCGTTGATCGTACCAGCCCGGCCACAGAAAGTGGTCGGACATTCCAAACGGCTTCTTTCCCCTCCGGAAAGCACCGTAGCTGCCCCTGAGGCGCTCGGTGCTTTCTTTTTTTTGGACTCTGAAAATCCAGACCCTGTTCGAGTGTGCACAACGAACGGGTGCGCAAACCGGCGCAGTTCGATTTGCATGGCGTGTTGCGCGTCGCGCCGTGGCGCTCACTTCAAGACCGGAATGGCGATACGCCCGAATACGAGATCCGGGAATCGGGCAATGATACTGCCCTCGGGAGATGCCTTGGCCGCAAGGGTCAGGTTCTTCTGCGCGAGGTCGGTCAACCCTGAATAGAGTTCGAGGTAGCCCAGCAGGAATCGCAACTCGCGATCCTCGCGATTGGAAAGGCGGCGCTCCAGTTCGGCGCGGCGCCGATCAAATACATCCGATTGGCCGACCATGGCCGGCAGATCCAGTTTGAACGCGGTGATCTGCGGAAAGAGGGTCAGGCCTCGGGAGAGCGAGTTCACGGCGGACATGTAATTCCCGGCGGCGGCCAGCGCGTGGCCCCGCGCGAGAAGCGGCAGCGGGTTGCGCGGATCCATGACCGCGGCCATGTCGAAATGTCGCGATGCGTCGAAATAGCGGCCCTCGCGCAGGGCCTCCTCGCCCTCCTCCATGTATTGATTCATTTTGTCGGAATTCGCGATGGCAAACGACGCGATGGGATCGTCCAGCGAGAGGCCCGCCCACTGTGCCGCACTCGCGCTCGCAATCGCGGCATCACTGGATTTCTCGGTCAGACCGACGATGCGGCGTCCGCGCTCGCGTCGAAAGTCGACGCGCGTAGGACCGGCGTCCGGCGATGCGGCCTTGTCGTCCGCCGGGGCGACGGGTTCCGCTTCGCCGCTCGGCACAGCGCCGTCCGCGCTGAATCCGAGCAGCGGCCGGCCCGCGGCCTGGGCGGCCCGGATTGCGCCGATCATGTCGTTGAATCGATTGCCGCCTGAAACACCCGGCGCGTCGGGCGCGTCGTCGTCGCCTGAGACCTGGATGGACGCGATTGAGGGCGGCATGGACTCGCCGACCGCGACAGGCGCCGGCGTCGTCACCGGCGGGTTCAGCCGACCGGCGTCGCGCAGGGCCAGTTCGTCCTCCAGGCGGGAGCGCTGCAGATCATTGGACATGCGATTGATGGCCTCCCGCCGGGCAGCGCGCCGTTCGGCCAGTTGTTCGTAGATGCCAGGACGACTCTGCGGCGGGCCGAAAATTGACGAACCCGCGGCGCGATCGAAGTAGAGCGGCGAGATGCCCATGGGCGAGGGGCTGGGAATGGAGCGCTGACTGGGGTCGAGACCGCCCGGCGCGAACGTTCGCCGATCCACCGGGTCGCGCAAACCGAAGTTCAGGGGCGATTCCACCTGGCCGCCGCCACGCAACGGGGTCACGCTTGTGGAGTACAGCGTGGAGGAGCCGGGCTGGGTCAATCCGCGACGGATGTCATTGATATCGGGAATGGTCCGCTGCGTGTCATAGAAGTACGTGGGCGCCATCGTTCGATTGGACAGGACATCGGCGATGCCGACGGACTGACGCTGGAAGTCCGAGAGTGCGGTCGAGCCGAGCGACGCCCGGAACGCGTTATTCTGCAGGAGCGGCGAACCGCCCTGGAACCGACCCAGGCCGCTGACGTTGCCGGTGATGATCGCATCCGAGCGTCCGCCAAGGTCGTACGCGGGGCGGGCGAGGTTGATTCCACCGGACCCGACGCCCGGGTTGGCGTCGTGCAGCCGGCCCGAATTGGCGTTTCCGGTGTTCACACGCTTGTCGATCTGTGCGAACGCGGCCGGTGCAACGGCGATGCAAAGGATCACCGCGAGGACCGCGCCGCTTCGTTGTGACATGCCGATCATGGCGTCCTCCGATTCCGGCGGTCATGCCGCCCGGGCTGCGTCCGGTTGGATTATAGGATGACCGGCCCGCCGCACACGAATTAGTGCAACGAATAGATCGGCCGGGACGCCGCGGAGGCCGCATGAAACGGTGGATTCTGCGCAAGTCGGCTGCGGCCGATGGGTCCGGTGTGTCTGCGAGACGACTGGAAATGCGGATCGCCTAGGGGCAGCCGCCGGTCAGCAGCAAAGCGACGAACCCGGGCACGTCGTAGGCATTCACCTGGCCATCGGCCGAACAGGGATCCTCGTCACCGCCGATGTCGGCGGCACACTGCGCCGGCGTGGTGATCACGTTCGAGAATGACGCGACCGTGCCGACGAAAGGATGGATGTCGCGGCCGTTGACCATGCCGTCGAGATTGACGTCTCCCTTGACGATGCTGCTGCAGTCGGTGGGGATGATGTCGCCGGTGACAACGAGGGCATAACCCTGCAACTCCGCGTTCACCGCCGTCGCCTGAATCTGAATCGTGTAGTTTCCGGTAAGCGGGCTGAGCCGAATGACCTGCTCGACGTTGTTGCGATCATCGGCGACGCCGCCGGGCGCGGACTGGCCGCCGGCGAAGACGTTGCCGCGATAGACCGTGGCGTCCGGTGCGGTCACGATCAGGTCGAGGTTGTTGACCGGTGTGAATGCGGCAAGTGCGGAGGCGGCGACATCGGTCCAGACAAGCGTAATTTTCAGGGGAATCGCCCCGCCGATCGCAGTGACGGTCACGGTGTTCGATTGACCGGTCGAAAGGCCGACGGCATTGCGTACGTCGCTCAGCAGCAGTTTCCGTGCATCGCCGGGAAGATAGAGGGCGTCGTCGAGCAGAATGCGGCCCCAGCCCTCGCGCATGTTGGGATAGTCGGCTACGCCGGACAGGTCGACTGAGGAATTGACCAGCATGGCGCGTAGCAGGGCGCCGGACGGCGTGATCGAATTGCCGGGCACGGCCGCGCCGGTGGGATAGTAGCCATCCGTAAAATATTGTCGTGTGAGCACGCCGAGCCCCGCACCGACCGGGCACGCCCAGGAGGTCGCGCCGCCCGCGCTCCAAAGCCCGCATGCGTTGAGGTAGTTCGCGGCAGTCATGCCGCATCCAACGGCAGTGAGGTCGGGCTTGCGCCGGCCGTCCGCAGTCGGGCCGATCGGGGTTGCGGTCGTCAGGCAGATGTTGTCTTGATTCGGACTGTCACCGGCATTGCTGACGGCCAGGCAGTTTTTCGCGTTTTCGGGATTGGTGACGGTGCCGCCGTTCGGTGGCGCCTGGCAAACCACGTCGTCTTCAAACATGCGAGAGAAGAGATCAATATCGCGTGCCCAGTTTGTATAGGTGGTGAACGAACCACCCCAACTGTTGCTGTGCAATCGCGCGCCGTCGTTGTGGGCCAGGGTGAGTCGATTCTTGAGCAGATCGACCGCGCCGCTGCCGCCGATGATATTTTGATTGATGTCCTGAAAGACCACCCGCGCGTTGTAGGCAATGCCGCGGTAATCGGGATCGCCCTGGCCCGGGGCATCGCCCGCGAGAATGCTCGTCACCGTGGCGCCGTGAGAGGCGTTGGCGCCCGGCGCGCCCGGCACGGTCGGCAGATACGATTGGATCTTTCGATGCAGCGGTCCGATCGGGTTGATCGCGTCGCTGACGGTGCAATGGGTGATCACCATGCTCCAGTCGATAATGCCGGCGGTCTGCCCGGTTCCCGTGATGCCCGCGTCCCAAATCGTCATCGTGTCCACGGTGTTGGATTGGGAAATCCAATTCGCGGAGTTGTCGCGGGGCTGCGGTTCGTCCACCTCCTCGACAAATAGAATGTCCGAGACCGACTTCAGTTCGGCCACCCGGTTGAACGCCACTTCGGCCTCGATCCGCAGCGATTCGCCCACGGGCTCAATCGCCAGCACGAGCGCCTGCAGGTCGGCGAGTTTGTCCACGGTGTTCCCGGCATCGGCACCGGGCAGCAACTCGATCAAAACGCGAGCCTGCCCAGCGGCGGCGAGGGCCTTGCGCTCGTCGGATTTGAACTGCACGGTGCCGATGTCGGGCGCGATCCGCCAGTCGGCGTCGAAATCGCCGAGCCAGTACACGAAGCCGAGATTCGCGAGTTCGGTCGGCTTGACCCCGGGGGCCGCACAGATGTAGGCATGCATGGGTAGATATTCGCCAAGATGCACGCCGGCCTGTTCCAGCGCGTCGCGGCGCTGCGGCGTGATCGGGCCGTCCAAGTGAATGACGAATCGTCTGTCCGCGGGAAGGGGCGTGTCGCTGCCCAGGAGACTGGGTGCCTGGGCCAGGTCCACATCGCCGGTCTTGAGGTAAAGCGTGTGCGGGTTTGTGCCTTTGGCTGCAGGGTCGCCCGGGTTCACCGACTGGGTGGCGCCCGATGCGGTCAACGCAGGAATGACAATCAGTGCGGCCAACCAGATGCCGCAGTGGGTTCGCTGAAATCGCCGCGCCATGTTCCCGCCTTTTTCCCCTCGACGTGTCTCCGGCCTGCGAACGCTCCCTCCGGCTGACACGTGACGGTTCTTACTCCATCGTCGCGCCGGTCGAAGGGCGTTGGCATGGCCGCGGCTCGCTTCCGATTATACGCCACTCGACCCGCCGGAATCACCTTTTTCGAATGCCGTTCGACCGATAAATGTCGATCAAGTCGCCCTCATGGCAGCGGCCTACCCCATGATGACGTGCGACCTTACATTGGGGCCAGTTCGCCTGGCACGTCCGCTCGCCCACGAAGAGCTCCGCGCCGGCCACCCCCTGCTGCCGAGAGGGATTCTGATTCAGAATCCGCCGCGGAAGATCGCCAGAGTTCTGCCCGAGGGTCTGCATGGACATCATCCAATCCAAGGTCGACACGGCCGATGCCGTATTCCGCGAGAACCGCGCCCACATGGAGCAGTTGGTTCATGATCTGCGCGCCCGGATTGAGCAGGTCAAACAGGGCGGCGGCGCGGCGACCGTCGAGAAACACCGCAAGCGCGGCAAACTCTTCGTGCGCGACCGCATCGATCGGCTGATCGATCCGGACAGCCCGTTCCTCGAATTCAGTCCGCTGGCGGCCTGTGACCTGTACGACAACGATGCGCCCGGCGCGGGCATGGTGACCGGCATCGGGCGGATCATGGGTCGCGAGTGCGTCATCGTCGCCAATGATGCGACGGTCAAGGGCGGCACGTATTACCCGATCACGGTCAAGAAGCACCTGCGGGCGCAGGAGATCGCCGCCGAGAATCACCTGCCCGCGATTTATCTCGTCGACTCGGGCGGCGCGTTTCTGCCGCTTCAGGCCGAGGTCTTTCCCGACAAGGAGCACTTCGGGCGGATCTTCTACAACCAGGCGCAGATGAGCGCGGCCTGCATTCCGCAGATCGCGGTCGTGCTCGGCTCATGCACCGCCGGCGGGGCCTATGTGCCGGCTATGAGCGACGAGTCGGTCATCGTTCGCAACCAGGGCACGATTTTTCTGGGCGGCCCGCCGCTGGTGAAGGCGGCCACCGGCGAGGAAGTGACCGCCGAGGAGCTGGGCGGGGCCGACGTGCATTGCCGGACCAGCGGCGTGACCGATCATTACGCGGCCAACGACGAGGACGCCCTGGCGATTACCCGGCATATTGTCGAAAATCTGAATGAGCGGCCAAAGCAGTCGATCCGCACCGTGCCGCCGGAGGATCCGCTGTATCCGGCGCACGATATCTACGGCGTGATTCAGAAGGACATGCGCAAGCCGTATGACGTGCACGAGGTGATCGCACGGATCGTGGACGGCAGCCGGTTTCACGAGTTCAAGGCGCTCTACGGTTCGACGCTGGTCTGCGGCTTTGCCCACATCTGGGGCTATCCGGTCGGCATCGTGGGTAACAATGGCGTGCTATTTTCCGAAAGCGCGCAGAAGGCGGCGCACTTCGTCGAGTTGTGCAGCCAGCGGGCCGTGCCGTTGGTGTTTCTGCAGAATATCACCGGCTTCATGGTGGGGCGGCAGTTCGAACACGGCGGCATCGCCAAGGACGGGGCGAAGATGGTGGCCGCGGTGTCGAACGCCTGCGTGCCGAAGTTCACGGTGATCATCGGCGGCTCGTACGGGGCGGGCAACTACGGCATGTGCGGCCGGGCCTACCAACCGCGGTTTCTGTGGATGTGGCCGAACGCGCGGATCAGCGTGATGGGCGGCGAGCAGGCGGCCAACGTGCTGCTGACGGTGAAAAAAGACCAGTTGGCGGCGGTGAAGGGCAAGCCGATGACGGCTGAGGAGGAAGAGGCGTTCAAGCGGCCGACGCTGGAGAAATACGCCGAGGAGAGCAGCGCCTACTACAGCACGGCGCGGCTGTGGGACGACGGCATCATCGATCCGGCGGATACGCGCACGGTGCTGGGGCTGGCCATCGCAGCGAGTCTGAACGCGCCCTTCGGCGAGCGTCGGCAGAGCGTGTTCAGGATGTGAGACAAGAGCAGTCTTGATGCGGATACTGATCTGAGTGCAGACGCATGTGGATTGCAATTGGATTGCTTGCAGGCATTGGAGTCGCGATAGTTCGATGGCTGCTTACGCGAGATCGACGCGGACTTCGCATCGGCGATATTGGGCCGTACGGCCAGATCAAGCGATTGTTCATCGGTCACGCCGCTGAACTAACTTCCCGTCAAGGTCCGCCACCTCCGCGCCCGAAGGGGCTCGACAAGCGACTCCCATACACGAAGGTCGTTGAACTTCGACGGCTATTCCCATACACGGATGAGACCTGGTCCGCGTTCCACACTTGCTACTGCGAAGTGGTCGACAGCATCTACGAGGAATTGCAAGCAATCGATCCAGAATCGGCGTGGTATGAACTCCTGACTCCCGCACGTCGCGCAATCATCCTGGCGAGTGAATTGGAGATGGAGGTAGGCAACGGCGGTTTCGATCAGTACTTCCTCAACTCATCCGGCGACGGCGCGACGTTTGCCCCCGCCGGTCTGCGGCTGCTCGGTCAGGAAGTGGTCGCGCAGATGGTTGAACGGGCCAATGCGCAATTCCCAAACGGTCCGCCCCTGGATCGGGGGTTGCGACTCCAACTCATGGACAGGCTGGGCCCCGACGCGAGCAAGGTCTGGAGCGATCTCGACGGCGAGTATTTCGCGCACGAAATCAAAGTCGGCGGCCTGGTTGCGGGCTGCGGCGTTCCTTTTATCCTCGCGCACGAATCTGAGTTCTACCTGTCCGAATAGCGCCACGCGCCCATTGGCGGGCGACGGCAAAGCGTGTTCAGAATGAGGTCACTCGCTCAATTTTCCAAATCGGCACAACCCTTACCGTAGGCTGTCTCGCCTGAGTGCCTCCAGAAGCAACAAAGGGTCAATTCTGAAATCAGTTGCTTTCAAGCGGTCGATTGCTTCGGGAAGCTTGATGAGCGCATTTTGCGCTGCTCGCTCCAGCAAACCGAGCGTTCCGATGATTGGGATCATGCGTGCCGTTGCCGCACGGCGTCCGTCCCTTTCGTCAATGAGCAGCGCATCCGCGTGAAGTTCGTGGGCGAGGGCGATGGCGGCTTCTTCGCCGGGGTCCAGCGGTGGAATGGACTCGATGTTGCCGGCCGCTTGGACTTCGATCCATGCCGGCAGGGCGAGGGCAAAGGAACGGACTGAATTCGGTGTTCGGATGTGCGACAACTCGGCGCGGACTTCGGGTGGGATCAGGACGCGACCAAAAAGCTGAGGGAGCAAATCGATGTGACCAATGCGAATGAGAACATTGATGGGCGAACTGTCAGCGACGACAAGCATCTACTTGCCCTTGGCGAATAGGTCGTCAAGCGTCCGCCGGTCGGCTTCCAGATCTTCCAGCGTGTAGTTGAGCGGAATGGCGCGGTCGGCCAGCCACTGCTCGGTCTCCCAGCGGGAGTCGTGGTTCAGAAGCAGGCGAACCGTGGCGGCGCCGAACTTCCCGGAGCGATAACCCTCAATGGCCAGTGCCTCCAGAGCGACTTGATCCAGATTGGAGCCCCAAGCCTCGCGGAGCGTGGCTTCGATCTCTGGGCTAGCGGGGATTGATAGGGTCATGGTAGTCCTCTGTGAGGAGTATACCACACGTCGGGAGTGTGTCCGGCCTCGGGGCTGATTTTCCTCAGGTTCATTCAGTGCAGGCTGATAGAGTGGATCGATTTAGCGTCTCGCACGACGTGGCATCAAATAGACCGACAAAAACGTCCCCACGACCAGCCCCGCATTGCGACCGAGTGTGCTCCAGCCGGCCTTGCCGCTGCCGCCGCAGGCCGCAGGTGATGTCCAGGCCCTTGGACATGGCCAGCGAGACCGCCCCGATGAACATGATCCGCATGCCGCCGATCAGGATCGCCCCGGCCGGACATGTGGGTGACACGGCTGGATTCCAATGACTGAAATCACCTTGACGTGTGCAACTGCGAGCGATATCGGGCCTTGTTATCAATCAAGAATGACGCTATTGTGATCGATAGACGGATGGTCTATCGCTCATGCGTTGGAACTGGCAACAACCCGACTGGCCAAATTTCTCATGGGATGCGTCCCGCCTCGTGAAGGCGGAAGAGCGCTTTCTGTTGGGTGGCGGTCAGTTTCTCGGTACGGTTACGCACCTGTCCGTCGAGGACCGAGATCAGATCGTTGTCGAGGCGATGAGCAACGAGGCGGTGACGACTTCGGAAATCGAAGGCGAACTGCTCAATCGCGATAGTGTTCAGTCCTCGATTCGCCGCCAGTTGGGGCTGGCGGGCGATCACCGCCGGGTTCAACCCGCCGAACAGGGCATCAGCGAAATGATGGTGGACCTGTTCCGCCATCATGCCAGGCCGCTCGATGAACCTACGCTGTTTGCCTGGCACAAGATGGTTATGAAAGGGCGACCCGATCTGGTCGACATCGGTCGCTATCGAACGCATGCGGAACCGATGCAGGTTGTGTCGGGCGCGGTCTATGAACCAACCATCCATTTCGAGGCGCCGCCCTCCGGGCGCGTCTCCAAGGAAATGCGCCGATTTCTAACCTGGTTCAACAAGACGGCTGCGAAGGGCAAGTACCCGCTGCCTGTTCTCACGCGGGCCGGCATTGCCCACCTCTACTTCGAGAGCATTCATCCGTTTGAGGATGGAAATGGACGAATTGGCCGTGCCATTGCGGAAAAGGTGCTGGCGCAGGGCCTGGGGCAACCGACTCTGACGGCCCTCGCCGCGACCTTGCTCGCGCGTCGAAAGGAATACTACGAGGCGCTGGAGGCCGCGAATAAGCGCAATGAAGTCACGCGCTGGCTGGCATGGTTCGCCGGAATTGCGCTGGAAGCGCAGCAGCGCACATTGGCTCAGGTGGAATTCGTGCTGGCCAAGACGAAACTGCTGGATCGATTTCGTAACGAGCTAAACGTACGTCAGTTGGCCGTGCTGCTTCGGATGATGCGTGAAGGCCCGGAAGGTTTCAAAGGCGGCCTGAGCGCGGGCAATTACGTGACTATCTCCAAGGGATCTCCGGCGACGGCCACGCGCGACCTCGCCGACATGGTGGAGCGCGGCGCGCTCACCCGGACGGGGGAGAAAAAACACACGCGGTACCACCTTCCGATACCCCTGAAGCAGTCGCCGCGGATCACGATCGACGAAGACGGAAGCATTCTTATGGATCGACCACGAAGGAAGTGACTGGGGGCGAGTCATCAACTCGCGCATTCGTCGAATGCGCAAGCGGCAGCAACACTCAATCAGGCATTTTAAGAAGGACTGAATCCTATCGGTGCTCGTAATCGAAGGTGAGGTATGGCCGGTAAAGTCCCCGACAATGATGCTATCGCCAACGCGATAGCCCCAATTGTCTGATTACCTTGTGGCCTTACGTCGGGGCATTAGGAAGACCGACAACAACGTTCCCACCAGAAGTCCGCTGTTTCGGTAGATGACGCTCCAGCCCGCCTTGCCGCTGCCGCTGCCGCCGCAGCCGCAGGTGATGTCCAGGCCCTTGGACATGGCCAGCGAGACGGCTCCGATGAACATGATCAGCATGCCGCCGATCAGGATCGCGCCGGCTGGACGCGTGCGCGGCCAGAGCAGGGCGAGGGCCGCGCCGATCTCCCACCACGGCAGGACGATGGCGAAGCAGGCGGCGGCGTACTTGGAGAGCAACTGGTAGTTGCCGATGTCGACGGCGAATTGACGCGGGTCTTTGACCTTGCCGAATGCGAAGTACAGAAAGAAGCCTGCGACGCCCAGTGCGCAGAGGTGCGCGACGAGCGGCTTCCATGCAGGGGTAGGCGTTGCGACGGAAGCCGGATTTGGTTCATTCATGATGGAGTCCAGGGGTTTGTCGACTTCTTATTCTTGTATGACGGACGTTGATTCCATGAGCGCTACGTCAATCAGAGCCCCGACGTTCCGCGCTTGGGCGTTTCCCAAGTTGGCTACCGCTCATCCGTCGCGGCGGACGGTGCTACACGGCGACACGCATGCATCGAGCGCTTATGGCGAGACTTCGGTCAGTTCCGCAAACTTCGGCGAGGTCAACAATTCCTCCCAGCCCTTTACATACACCTTCACGTTGATGTAACCAAACTGGTTCCGCAGGGCGTCGGCCACGGTGTGGCTGGACTCGCAGTTGCCGCCGCCGCAGTACACGATGACCAGATCGGGCTGCGGCACGTACTGCACGACGCGCTCGATGTTCTCGAACAGGGCGGTTGACGGCAGATTGATCGCGCCCTTGATATGGCCCTGGGCGAACTCCTCGGGCTTTCGCGCGTCTACGAAATAGACGTTTGGCTCGCCGATGCTCTTGATGACGTCGTCCAAGACGGCCACGTGCGGATCGGCCGCGGGCGACGCGGCGGCTGCGCCGGCAGGGGCGTCTTTCGGACCGGCGGCCGCGGGCGGAGTCGCATCGGGGCTGATCGACCGTTTTCCAAACTTCGCCGGCTCGATCTTCGTCGTGGTCCGGATGGCGTTGACCGCGAGGCCGACACCGCTGGTCAACAGAATTATTAGTATGGCAGTCTTCACATGAAAGAACATGGCAAACTCCTTGACAGTGGATGCGAACTAGGGCTGAACCTTGTCGGGTGGCGGCGCGGCCGGGGGCGTTGGGGTTGGACGCCGCTCGGTGGGCGCGACCATGCCCGGCAGCGGGCCGAACGAACTGCCGCCCTGCATGGTGATGGGCACATTCACGGTGGGCATGAGTTCGTTGTCTGTCTTGAATGAGATGCGTTCACCGGCCACGGCCGCCTTGAAACCGGGTGGAAACTCGATGACCAGTTGATAGACCTTGCCGGGCTGCATCTCGGTGAGTTGGCACTTCACGCCGGGCTGGGTCGGCTGCGGATTGGACACTTTGAACGGTTTGGTGTGATGGTTGCGAATCTGCACCTGCCGCTTGATCGCGGTGCGCGAACCGAGCGGCACGGAAATGGTCGGAGGCGTGACTTCGATGATCTCGGGCGCGAAGGCGTAGGCCTGGATTTCAATCGATGGGAATTCGGGGTAATTTGTCTTGAAGGTGATGCGGCCGGAATTGCTGCCGGGCGAAAACGGCGGCACGGCCTTGACCACCAATTCGTATACCTTGCCCGGTTCCTTCTCGCGCAGGGTCACCGGGTACGTCTTGCTGCTGCTTTCCAGGTCGATCAGTTCCAGCGGGGCGTCGATGTTGCTTTGGATCTTGATGACGCGCTCGGTTTCGACCTGCTGCTCCAGGCGGCCGAAGGAGGCGTTGGGCGGGTCGATCTGAATCACCTGCCAGACTTCGCCCTGCATGGTGAGCGTGACGGTCTTTCGATCGCCTTCGCAGTTTGACTCAATGTTGATGGTCTTGGTGACGCGACCGTTGTATTTTCCGGTGCTCAGTTCCAGCGGGATGTGGCCGGTCTTGCCGGGCTCGACGATCCGGGTGTATTCCCCGGCGACGGTGCAGCCGCAGGCGGGCCGGACGTAAAGAATCTCAAGCGTTCCGTTGCCGCGGTTGGTGAAGACGAAGTCGGTCTTGACCACGGTATGGCCCTTGGCCCGGCCCCAATCGAAGGCCATCGTCTCAAAATCGATGTAGGGCGCCTCGCCCGGCTTGAGGACGACGGTGGGCTGCGTGGTCGGCAGGGTTGTCGGCTGGCCTGGATCCGGGTCGACCGGCGGCGGCTCGGGAAGCAACTGGCCCCGCGCGCCGGCCGCGGAGAACGCCGCGAGCATAATATATGCGAATGTAGTTATATAGGAACGGGACTTGCCGGTCATGATGCGAATCCTCGGATGGATGAAGGCGAATGTCGCCCGATGCCGCTATTGTACGTGAGTTCGGGCGGCGACGACGCGCAATGGCTGTAACCTCGCTGTAACGCGGGTCGGCAACGCTTTTCTGCGGCATTGCTGCTTTCAATTACGGACGAACCGGGGGCGCGGCCGGCAACGAGATCGTAAAGACCGCGCCGCTTCCATATTGACTATTGACGTGAATCGTCCCGCCGCAGTCGTCCAGCAGGCGCTTGCAGATCGACAGGCCAAGCCCGGCCCCGCCGCGATCGGTTCGATCGGCCGCGCCCTTCGTGGAAAAGAACGGTTCAAACAGCCGGGCGAGATGCTCCGGTCGAATGCCCGGTCCGGTGTCGGCGACGCTGATCTCGATGCGATCGGGCGCGGACGCCCGGGCCGAAAGGGTGAGCGTTCCGCGCCGGTCCAGCATGGCCTGCCGGGCATTGAGCACCAGATTGAAGAGCACCTGGCGAATGGTGTCGGGCGGAATGTAGGCGGTCAGGTCCGCGGGAATGTCCATGCGGACGGCGATGTTGTCCTTCTGAAGATCGCGGCCGAGGCCTTCGAGCACGTCAGACACCAGCGGCGCGACGGGCGTGGGCGCGGCGGTCGAATCGCGGTGCGACGCGAGGCCCAACGCACGGCTGCAGAGCCCGGTGATGCGATGGGCGGCGGTGAGACTCTTGTCGACGGCGGTGCGGAGCAACTCCGGATCGTTGCGGGACGCAGCATATTGACAGTAACTGACGATCGGGGTGAGCAGGTTGTTGATCTCATGGGCCAGCATCGCCGACATCGTGCCCAGTCCGGCCAGGCGCTGCAGCCGGCGAACCTGCTCATCGAGGCTGGCGAGTTGGGCGGACAGGCTGTCGAGGTGCTCCTGTACGTCGGGCAGGGCATGCGATAGGTTGGGGGTGGTGGGTTCGCTCATGGACGATCCGAAGGCGCGGGCCTCCCGGATGGGAGGCGACCCTGTTGTCATCGACCGTGAACTATACGCGACTTGACGGGAGCGGGCGGCGTGGGCCTCGATGCACGATTGGATGAACTGATCCTGGCCGCCGAGGCCGCCGGTATCAGCATTCGCCGCGAGCCGCTCGGCGGCGAGGGCGGGGGGCTCTGCGTGCTGCGCGGCCGGCGGGTGTTGTTCGTCGACACGCTGTCCGACGCGGAGACGCGCTACGAGCGTACACTCGCGGCGCTGGCGCCGCTGCCGGAGTTGGAGGGACGCTTCCTTCGTCCCGACGTGCGCGAAGATCTGGAACGGGCACGCCGCGGCGAAGTCGAACAATGAGCCCCGGGCTTCAGCCCGGCCGGTGCTCAGAACCGAGCGACGTTCCAACGCGACGTCGCGACAGGAGGATCGAGTCAGTGACACTCATGATGAGCGTGTCTGGGGTTCGCGGCATCATCGGCGAGACGATGACGCCGATGCTGGCGGCGGAGTTGGGCCTGACCTTTGGAACCCATCTGGGCGGCGGTGAAGTGGTCATCGGCCGCGACAGCCGACCGAGCGGGGATATGGTGCGTGCGGCGATGGTCAGCGGGTTGCTGGCGGCCGGGTGCAACGTGGTGGATGTCGGGGTCGTGGCCACGCCGACGGTGGCCGTGATGGTGACGCATCGCAAGGCGGCCGGCGGCGTCGTGCTGACCGCGAGCCACAATCCGATCGTCTGGAATGGCGTGAAGTTCCTCACCGCGCAGGGCCACGCGCCCTCGGCGGACGTCGCGAACGAGATTCTCAGCCGGTATCGCGCGCGAAAATACAATCTTGTCGACGTCAATCGCATCGGCCGGTGCATCGCAAATGACGAGGCAAACGCCATTCACATCGCGCGGGTGCTTGCGACTATCGATGGCGCGGCGATCGGCCGGCGCCGATTCAAGGTCGTGCTGGACAGCGTGAACGGCGCCGGGGGTGCGGCGGGTCGCGCCCTGCTTGAGCGGTTGGGCTGCCAGGTGATACACATGAACGCCGAGCCGACCGGTCACTTCGCGCACACGCCGGAGCCGACGCGGGAGAACCTCACCACGCTCTGCGATGAGGTGCGGAAACACGGTGCGGACATCGGATTCGCCCAGGACCCGGATGCCGACCGGCTGGCGATTGTTGACAACAAAGGAAATTACATCGGTGAGGAATACACACTGGCCCTGGCCGCCATGCGCGTGCTGGGCAGGTCGCCCGGTGCGACCGCGGCAAATCTGTCGACGTCGCGGATGATCGACGATCTGGCGAAGGCCGCGGGCGCGCCGGCGGTGATTCGCACGCCGGTGGGCGAGGCCCACGTGGCCCACGCCATCATGTCGAGTCGATGTGTAATTGGCGGCGAGGGCAACGGCGGCGTGATCGACCCGCGCGTGGTGCTGGTGCGGGACAGCCTGGCCTCGATGGCCCTTGTGCTGGATCTGCTGGCCGCGGAGGGTCGATCGCTGGATGCGGTGGTGGCCGAGATGCCGCGCTATGCGATGGTGAAGACGAAATACGAACTGTCCCGCGATAAAATCGACAGTTGGATGAAAAAAGTGCCCGGGATCGTCGGATCGGGCCGGGTGAACGACATCGACGGCATCCGCATCGACTGGCCCGAGGGCTGGGTTCACGTTCGGGCGTCCAACACCGAGCCGATCGCGCGGGTGATCGCCGAGGCCGGCGATGAGAAGACCGCCGAAGAATTGATTAGCCGCGTCATGGCGGTTCAATAGTGTGGAACCGGCCAATGGCCGGTTCGTACAGGCCATTGGCCGGTACCACACGGTTTGCCCTTAAGTTCACGAAATCCAGTTGCCATCATGATCAATGCCATCATCTTCGATTTCGACGGCGTCATCGCCGACACCGAGCCGCTGCATTACCGCGCGGCCGCGGCGGTGCTGGCGGCGCGGGACATTCACGTCAGCGAGACCGATTTTTACGAACGCCTCATGGGCCTTTCCGACGAGGCGTTCTTTCGCCAGGTGCTGCACGAGGCGGGCCGGCCCGTGACGGGACGCGTGTTGCACGACCTGTTGGTCGAGAAGAACAACCGGTATGAGGCGGGTATGTTCGGCGAGTTGAGGCCGCTGCCCGGTGTGCCCGAATTCGTTGCGGCGGCAGCGCGTCGCGGGCCGACCGCGGTCTGCAGCGGGGCGCGGCGATTCGAGATTGAGGCCCTGCTGTCGCACTTTCAACTGCGACCATTTATTCATACGATCGTGTCCATCGATGAGGCCCGCGTCTCCAAACCTGACCCAACCGGATACCGCATGACCCTGCGATCGCTGCGAAATTCGCACCCGAATCTGGCGCCCGGCGAGTGTCTGGTGATTGAAGACAGCCTGCACGGCATCGCGGCGGCGCGTGCGGCGGAGATGCGGGTGCTGGCCGTGCAGACCCATTATGACGCGTCTCAGTTGTCGTCGGCGCACGCGTGTGTCGCGAATCTCGAATCCCTGTCGCCGGATGACGCGGCCGGGCTGGTGATGTCCGGCTTTCGGGTTGAATGATGTCGCTGAATGGAATGACACCTTGATCGGCTCTCGACTGGATCAACTGCGAATCGTCTCGATCCGCCCGCATCGGGTTCGGTGGTGGTTGTGGCGCGAGTGGTGTTTCGCGCGCATGGTGGTGGGGCGATTCTGGCTGCGTCTGCTCATCATTGCGATTGTCGTGGCCGCATGTGCCACGTTTATCTTCGTCCATCACCACGTCGCCTGTGACACCTGGCCCGAGGCGATTTTCCTGACCTGGTCGCTGATCCTTGGCCAGACGCCCGGCGAACTTCCGCCCGACGGAATCATGCAGGTGCTGTTCTTCATCATGCCGGTCGTGGGCCTGACCGTCGTGATTCATGCGATTGTCGAATTGTCGGAAATGATGCGCGACCGGCGGCGCAACGAACGGAGTTGGTGCACCATGATGGCCTCCTCGCTCAGCAATCACATCATCCTCGTGGGCTTCGGCAAACTTGGCTATCGCTCATATGCCCTGCTGCGAAAACTGGGCGAGATGGTCGTGGTCATCGAGCGCGACGAGCACAACCCGTTTCTCGAGGAGGTTCGCGCGGGCGGTTGTCCGCTGCTGGTCGGCGATGCACGGCGCGATGTCAACCTGACCGCCGCAAACGTGGCCTCGGCGCGAAGCATCATCCTTGCGACCAATGACGATCTTGCGAATCTGGAAGTTGCGCTGGATGCCCGGCGCTTCAATCCGAAGATTCGGGTCGTGCTGCGGATGTTCGATCAGAACATGGCCGACAAGATCGGTGACGCGTTCAACATCCCCATCGCGATGAGCCAGTCCGCGATGAGCGCTCCGGCCTTTGCACTGGCCGCGCTCGATGCCTCGTTGACCGACGGCTTCATCCTCGATGGACAACTGATCGTCATGCGAAAGACCACCGTGACGGCGCCGGGGCCGCTGGCCGGCCTGACCGTGACCGACGTGCTGACGCGGTACGGCTTCTCCGTCGTGCGCCACCGTCCGCGCGACGGGACGGCGGCGATCTTCCCAAATCCCCAGACGCGGCTGGGATCGGGCGATGAGGTGCTGATTCAGGGGGCGTTTGATTCGCTGGAGAAGATCGGATTGGGCGTAAGTGCGAATCCCGTGCTCGGTTAGACCCGGAGAGGCGATTGCGCGAGCCGTCGGTGTCGTGCGCGGGGTGGATTGCAATGGCGGTGGTTTATGTGGATTGATCCTTGGGGCGGCATTCAGTATCGCCAATTGTATAATAGCGCAACGACGCATACTTCGATTGCGTCTGCAATCGTCACTTTGCTTCGCGTAGATTTTCGCTAACGCGAAACTCGAAAATGCCGGGGAGGTGTGACTGCGGATGCGGTCACTTTGCCGGCATCGACGTCGGCGCGCCCTTGGCCTTCATGTCCTTCTGGTGGACCGAGATGCGCTTTTCCCGCTCCTTGTTCTTGCGGGCGCGGTAGTCGCCGATGTAGCCCTGCTTGCGGGTCGCGTCCCAGTTCGCCCGGCTCAGCGCGTCCTCGTTGAACAGCGTCACCACGCGCTCCGCCGCGAGTTCGTTGGTCATGATGGATTCCATCATCGGCAGCCACGGCGCGATCAGCAGCCGTTGTCCGAGCGTCACATCCTTGGATTTCATGACCGCCTGGGTCAATTCGTGCGCCGAGCGCTTGCACGCGGCACGCGTGGGGACGAGCACGGCCCACGGCGTTTGCCGGGCGACGTGCATGGGTAAACCGAGTTTCTGCGAGAGATCGGCGGCGACGATGCCGCACGGAAGGATGCGCAGCAATGCGCCGATCGGCAGTCCGGCCTCGTCGAACTTCTTCTTCTGCTTCGCCCATTCGGCGGCGGGGTCGTGGGTTGGGTCGGGCGATGCCGCGGGCTGAGTGGCGGTGCGATAGGCGTGCAGCCGGTTGGTGATGATCTGAGCGAGCAGCGCTTCCTCGGCGGGCAGCGGATCCTTCGCATCAGTGACGATGATCAACCCCTTTGAGGATTCCGCGCCGGTAAACTGCAGAAAATCGCGACTGGCGTCGCGCATGACCTGTTCGGCTTCCTTCGCGCCCGCGGCGCTGGCGGCGTAGATGTATGCCGTGGGCCGGTCAAAAAACGTGCGCGAGGCCCATTGGGCGGGCCACGCCGGCGCCACGCCGGTGCTGATGGGGGCGGTTGCAGATTCGATGGACGCGGAATCGGCCGCATTCGTGAGGGCGTCCTGCGATTCCACTTCAGCCGGCGCGTCGGACGAAATTGCGTCCGCTCGCGAGTGCGAGCATCCCGACAGGGCGGCCATTCCGCAAATAGTCACCAGTGTGCATAGTGAAGTAGCACGCATGCGGGGGGTGAGATGGAACTGTGGCATGGTGAAGGCCTTCGGCAGCGCCGGCCGGTTGGGGGCGGTGTCTGTCGAATTGTAGCACCCCGGTCCTGCACCGGTTGCACCCGCGCTCTGCTCGCGAAAGGCCGGGCTGCGGCAATGGAACGCGATTGGCTGAATCGCCGATTTGCCCCATCGCGCGGTAAGATGTCGTGGACAGGTCTGATGCGTCCGCGCGGCATGCGGGAATTTCGGAGCAGGCGACGTGATATTGGGCGAAACGCGAATCGGCTGGGTGGGTCTGGGCGTCATGGGGTCGTCCATGTGCGGGCATGTGCTGCGCGCGGGCAATCCGGTGCGGGTGTACACGCGGACGAAGTCGCGGGCCGAATGTCTGCTGGCCGGCGGAGCGATGTGGGCCGACTCGCCGTGGCGGGTGGCGGAGCATTCCGACATCGTGGTCACGATGGTCGGCTTTCCTGCGGATGTCGAAGCGGTCTATTTCGGCGAGGGGGGCCTGATTTCGAATGCGCGACCGGGCATGACGCTGATCGACATGACCACGACGCGTCCGAGCCTGGCAATGCGAATCGCCGAGGCCGCGGCGGCGCGCGGCGCGCAGGCCATCGATGCCCCGGTGTCCGGCGGCGATGTGGGCGCAAGGAATGCGACGCTGTCAATCATGGTGGGCGGTGACGAGGCGACCGTGGAAGAAGTGCGGCCGTTGCTGGCGGTCATGGGCAAGAACATTATCCGGCAGGGCGGCCCCGGCGCAGGGCAGCACGCCAAGATGTGCAACCAGATCGTCATCGCGGGAACGATGATCGGCGTCTGCGAGGCGCTGGTCTATGCGAAGCGGGCGGGGCTCGATTTAGACACGATGTTGAAGTCGATCCGCCCCGGAGCGGCCGGCTGCTGGACGCTGGAAAACCTCGCCCCGCGCATCGTCGCCGGCAATTTCGATCCCGGGTTTTATGTGGAGCATTTCATCAAGGACCTCGGCATCGCGCTGGAGGAAAGCCGGCGCATGGGATTGACGCTCCCAGGGTTGGAACTCGCCGAACGCCTATATCAAAAGGCGGCCGACGCGGGGCACGGGCGGAAGGGGACGCATGCGCTGTATCTGGCGATCAGCGAAGAACAAGCCTGACGGGTGACGCTCAACGGTTTGCAAGGGTGAGCGGCCTTGCGTGCAGGAACTCAATTACGCCGGGCACGTTGAACGCCAACCGCATGAGTCTGTCCATGCTGCGGGATTGATAGACGCGGCCCTTTTCCCATCGCGACAGCGAATTGCCGCCGAGACCGAGCAGCGATTGCAGTTCCGCCTGGGTGAGGCCGAGTTTTTCGCGACCGGCGCGTATTTCGTCGGGTGTGAGCAGGCCGAGTTGTCGGTAGGTTTCGATGGTGAGGCGGAGCGTTGCGTCATCATCAAGGAAGCTAGTCTCGCCGGAGTCGCGCTCCGGACAATTCTGATTCGTGCAACGCACCATCAGCAAGTCGGGAATTCGTATCGCGATCGGGGGCCGCCCGTCGTGCGAGATTTCGTACTCGTAAGGCGTCGGCAATCGCCGCATCGAGCGTTGCCCACAAGCATGACAAACGCGCTGCGCGATCTCGTCATCGGTTTGTCTGTACATTGTCTGTCAATCCTGGAGTTTCACGCTCAATACCTCCAGCACGGGATTCGCCGCGTCCGCAGGTGGCCAATGTGTCTTGATGTACAAGTCCTTATCAAGGAAATTGAATCTGAACTCGTAGACCGTTCCGTATGTGACCTCGAGGCGATTCGGTCTGTCGCCTCGGCTCAAAAAGTCGACCATCGCGCTCAGCAGACGTTTCTCTTTCTCAATGAGCGAGAGGTTTGACGTGAACAGCCCGTGCAATCCCAGGTCGAGAATCTCCTTGTGTCCTTTTCCGTGAATAGCGCGGGTTGAAAACTCGACGCGAGCGGTCGAAAGAAACCTGCGCAGTTCGGCGATTCGTTCGTCGTCCATCTCTGGCGGCATTACGCGATTGTACCGATCGCGCCATGCCGTCAAAGTCATTCATAGCGTAGCATCGACTTGGCATAAGTCAAGTCATGCTGCAGCAAATGCAGCCAAGGGCGTGAATTATCGGCCGTTGCGGTTTAGGGCCGCGACGCATTGAGGCGAAGGTCGGCGATGATTTTCGCGCGGCGGGCTTCGCGTTCAGCTGCATTTGAGGCGGGGGCTTCGAATGCGAAGCGCCCGTCACGCGCCTCAAAAATCTCGTCGTCGCGCTTCACCATCCGAACCAGTGTCTCGTAGTGCGTCGGTTCTGCTTGAAACAGCGGCCGGTGTCCACGGATGACCCGGCACGTCGTGTCGTGATACGCCTCAATCACCCAGACCGGCGCGCACTGAGCCTGCGCTTCGTCCAGCAACAGGACGGCGTCGAGTTCGCGCCGAGACCGGGTGACCCACGGCGGTGGCCGCCAATGTGGAGGGAATGCGGAACGCGCATGTGCGCAGAGGATTTGAATGGCCTCGTCGATCCTCCGATCCTCAACCGCCTGCTCAACCTGTCGTCGGTTTCGCTGCTCGTTCTGTGGACCCGGGAGGATCGGCGCCCACGCGATGATCGTCAGTATGGCGAACGCGGTAAGTGAGCGACTCACGCACCTGGGAACGTCGTGGTCTCGGGGGAAGCGCCATCTGCGGAAGCGCTTCGACACCACGATGCAGAACACCAGCGACACCGGGATGCCCAGGAATGCAACACAACCGGCATTGTGGGTGAGCGTCAGCGTGAGCATTTCGTCGTCCGGAGGCCGAATGCCGCCCATCAGGGCCAGCATCGGCACGGGGACAGTCAACGCGGCGATGAGTGCGACAATGGACGATATCAGCGTCACAATCGGCAGCACGACCCAATACCGGCAACTGTTCACCACCGCGATTGCGCGCGTGATCAGCGCCACGCGCCAGATCGAGACGATCAGCAGCATGGCATAATTCGCACGGATGGCGTCGAGCACCGGGAGCATGCGCTCGACCGGAATCGCGTAGAGCCAGGCCAGCGGCGCGGTGGCCCAATACAGGGATAGAAATCCGCGGTAGGCCTTCCAGAACGGCATCGGCTCGGCACGGCGCTTGCGGCCTGCCAGCCAGACGGCGCTGAACAACACGAATGACGTGACGATCGATGCGGCGAAGGGTATGAGCAGGTGCCACGGCTCGGCGCGGAGGTCCTCACCGTCGTATTCGCGTGCCAACCCCGCCGACAGGACGAAGATTGATCCGATCCACAGCGCGCCCTTGGAAGTCGCAATCCGCAGGATGGCCCGCCGGTTGCCCACGAGGTAGGCGGCGTAATCGTGAATGCGTAATTCGACGGCTGGCGTCATGCTCTCTGCACAACGAGCGGCGAATGTCCGTGTCACGCAGGCGATTCCAGAATCGATAGCCCCGCGCGAGAAGTCACCCTCACCCCGGCCCTCTCCCTCGAGGGAGAGGGAGCAATGTCAATCCAGCCACAAACTCCGCTGCTTCAGCCGCTCGGGGACGTAGGTCTCTGTCACGAACGAAATGCTCTTGGTCAGCAGCGATTCGACTTCCATCTTGAAGCCGTGCTTGAGCATCGCGGCGATTTCCTTTTCCCAGTCCTTCTTCCCCTTGAACCACGGGTAGGACATGATCTGGTTCGCGCGCTTGATGTCCTTGTCATCCACTGCGATCTTCACGTCGTCGGACAGGCCGAATTCCTCGAAGTCCATGCTGCGGACGCCGATGAACTTGGCATCGGGCACGGCCATGCGGTTGGATTCGAAGGCGAGGTTGATCGAGCCCTGCTTAATGACGCTGTAGATGTAGTACCCCCACGGATCGTTGTCGAGCAGGCAGTAGAGCGGCAGGTTCAATTCGTCATGCATGCGATACAACAATCGGCGCACGCCGCGCGGCGGCTGGCCGTTGCCGTGGGTGATGATGCAGTTGTGCTCCTTCCAGAACTTGTCTTCGTTGAAGCGCTGCCAGACCGTGTCTTTTTCGACGTGCAGGATGAACTTGGCGTCGCACTTCTTGAATTGGAGCACGTTGGGCTCGACGATGCCGGGGATTCCCCAGCCGCCCGAGCCCATGCGGCGCAGGTCGATCTCGTCGCCCTTGGAGACGACGGTCAGATTACCGGAGATGCTGCCGCGCTGGCTGGCGAAGAGGTGCAGTTCCTCGCGCAGCGACTCAAGCGAGACTTCGATGTCCTCGATGATCGGGTCGCTCTCGTCCTGATCGTTGAAGGTCTTCTCGGTGGTGCCGGCGATGGTGTGCTTGGACAGGTAATACATGCCGCGGATGCTGGACGTCTTGTTCTGGTCGATCAACTGCTTGCAGCCGCTGGCGATCAGCACGGTCTGCATGAAGTTCTTGGCCTTGCCCATGTCGAAAAAGTTGCGCGTCGCGGCCTTGTCGCCCATCTCGATGATGCGTTTTGACTTGTTGTAGTTGGCGTTTGACAGCGTGCGCAGCGGAATGTCGAGCGAGGGGTCCTTCTTCTTCGCCGCCGCGGTCACCACCATGTCGACAAGCCCGACAATGCGATCGGTGGCATGGTTCTTTCGAGCTTTGGCGGTGGTTCCCGATGCGGCGGGCGATTTGGTTTTCGTTTTCCTGGCCATCCGTGGTCCTCTCAAAGGGCTGTCAAATCGTGCCGTGTAACATGAATGATGAGAGATTAAGCCGGAATACTCGATCGTGCCAATGGCGGGAATGCCCGATCGGCTCTCTTATTTTTGTTTGGTTGAACATGCCCGATCCCCTAGACTACCGCTTACGGTGCAGTCGCCAGTTCCGCCAAAACGGTTGCGACTTGGCGCCATGACTTTCTGGAATCCGGATCAACCCAGGACTTTTCAGGCAAAGAAAGGGGGGAATGACATGTTCAGAATCACGGGAGTTTTGCTGGCGGTGACGGTGGCTACCGCAACGCCTCGCGCAATGGCCGGAGGGACCATCTCTCATAACGGCGCATCGTTCACACTGGCTGGCGCTGCCGGAACGGAATTCCGAGGCTCAGGCGACAGCGGACAGCCCGCCGATCTCAAGACCGAGGCCGTCTCGGTGGACTCACTCACTTCCTATAACTGGCACATCCGCATGGGCGATCTGGGTTACAGACCCCTCGGGATGAACCTCGATGCCGTCGCAGTGTACAACGGGAGCACGGCGACTTTTTCCTGGGTCGGCAACAGTGTGAACGCCGACAACAGGTTCGACGCTTTCCTGACCATGACCATACAGCACGGTGAATTCCAAAGGATGGCGGTGGTCAACTCTCAACTCACAATCACCAACAGGTCTAACGGTATTCGCGATTTCCGTATTTGCAATTACATGAACATGGACAGCGACGGGTCGGCCGCCAATGACGCGGTCCAGGCACTGAATGCAAACGAAGTCCGGCTTCAGTACGCCGACACTCCCTTCTTCGGGCAACACCTAGGAATCGGGGCTTCCCGGTACACCTTTGGCGAGGCGACGACCGTAGCCAACAGGTGTGCGACCGGGAGCTCAGATGATCTCAACACGCTGGCCGGCACTGAGCTTGCCATTGCGACGCCGAACAACGCGGCATCAGCCTACCAATGGGACTCGCTCAACCTGGTCCCGGGCGGCTCCTTGATCATCAATTCGGCCTTTTCGGTCAACATGACGGCACCGGAGCCCGGGAGCCTGACGCTGCTGGTCGTGGGCGCTGTCGGGTTGATTCAACGTAGGCGCAGATCTGCTCCATAGTTGTAGTCAAGAGTTGTAGTCAAGTTGGAACGCGAGAAGGCTGGTCGGCCTAAGCCGGCCGACACCGGTCAAATGTCCTCGGGCCGCTCGTAGCATTCCCGGCCCGGCTGGCAGGTCCTGGGTCGGCTGACGTCGTCATCAGGTCCGACGCACTCCTGCGTCTTGTTGCACCAGTAGTTGCCCGTGCTGGTGACCTTGATGTAGCCCGGCCCGGCCGACATCTCGTCGGGGGCATAGTATTGCGTCTTGGTGCGCAGGTGAATGCAACAGGGCACCAAGGTGCGGTCGCGCGGATAGGGGTCGTTCTCGTTCATACGCCAACTCCAATTCTGCAATCATCGCGTGATTCGCCCCTTGTTTCCGCAGGGGGTTCTGACGCGGCGACTCCTATTTTCCAGCGGCGGCCGCGGCGGTCAGGGTGCGCTTCACGATCACGCCGACCATCGGCAACTTGAAACCGTTGCCCGACATCGATTCCATGCCCTCGGCGGCGATTTCGGCGCACTCGTCGATCAGTTTGTCGGTCAGTTCCTTGCCCGCCAGTTTCGCCTCGACCGCGGTCAATCGCCACGGGATCGGCGCGACGGCGCCGAGCACGACGCGCGGGGCGGTCTTGTCGTTCAAATTCACGCTGCATGAAACCAGCGGCCAGTCGAAGGACTGCTTTTCGCGAATCTCAATGTAAGCGCTGCGCGTGCCCAGGGCGGACTTGGGAATGCGCACCTCCTTGATGAGTTCGTCGTTGGCCAGGGTGTGCTCGTTGTCCTTGGGATCGTCGGGGACCTTGTAGAAGTCATCCATGGAGACAAGCCGCTCGGTCAACTTGCCGGCGTCATGCTTGATGACGACGACGGTCGCATTGGCGGCGGCCAGCGGCAGGGCGGCGTTGGACGGATGCACGATGTGACAGTTTTTGGTGCCGACGATGGCGTGATAGCGGTTGTCGCCGAAGACGCTGTAGCAGGTGTCGCCGCCTTTTTTGAAGCAGACGATGTCGAGGTTGCGGTAGTACCAGCAGCGCGGTTTCTGGCAGAGGTTGCCGCCGAGGGTGGCGACGTTGCGCACCTGCGGCGTGGCCGCATCGCCGCAGGCCTTGGCGAGGCCGGGAAGATATCTGCGGATGTCCTCATGCTCGGCGATCTGCGTCAGCGTGGCCAAGGCGCCGATGGTGATCCCGCCGTCCTTGTCCCGGGTGATGGCTCGCGCGGATTCGGCGGCGATCGGCTTGATGTTCAGCACGCGAAGCGGCGTGTCGAGGCGTTCCTTCATGCGATCGAGCAGGTCGATGCCGCCGGCCTTGACCAGCGTGTCGGCCGCCTTCGTTCCGGCGGCAACGCGAGCGGCGGCTTCAAACGATTTGGCCGAAATCAGTTCAAATGTCTTCATGCGTCACCTTCCGCTGTCTTCTTTGACTCGGCCAGCGCCGCCAGCACCTTCGCCGGCGTAATGGGCAGGCTGCGCACCCGCGCCCCGATGGCGTTGGCCACCGCGTTGGCGATCGCGCCGGCCGTCGGCACGACCGGCGGCTCTCCCAGCGATTTCACGCCGAGATTGTCGCCTTCGCGCCAGATGATCGGAATGATCTCGGGGCAATCGACCGACCCGCAGATCTTGTATTGCTCGAGGTTGGCGTTCACCATCGCGCCGGTCGTCTTGTCGAGGATCTTCTCCTCGTGCAGTGCGTAACTGACGCCCTGGATGACGCCGCCGATGACCTGGCTCTCGACGGTCAGCCGGTTGACCGGCAGCCCGCAGGCCTGCAATGCGACGACGCGTTTCACCTGCACCTCGCCGGTCTCGATGTCGACCTCGACCTCGGCGAATTGCACGGCTTCGCTGCCGCCTTCACCGATGTACTTGCGATTGGACTTGCCGAGGACGGTGAAACTCTCGCCGGGGATCTTGCGACAGGCGGCCTTCCACGATTCGGCGTCGGCGTAGTCCATGCCGGAATGCGACTTCAATTCCTCGATTGCCTTGTCGCCGGCGTCGCGGATGGCAGGGGCAATGAAGCGTGAGACCACCGATCCGCCGCTGCCGGGGCCGGGCGGGTAGTCGCTGTTGCCGCAGTCGGCAGTGATCAGATTGCGGTCTAATTTCATGTGGGAGGCCAGCAGGTCGGCCATGAGGGTTCGCGTGCCGGTGCCGATGTCCTGTGTACCCGAGAGGATTTTGACGGTGCCGTCCTTGAAGACATCGACGCGCATTTGCGCGTTGCCCGGGCCGTTGCCCCAGTCGGCGACGCCCATGCCGACGCCGCGCCGGAGCCGGCCTTCGCCCGCGCCATCGGGTGTGGGACGCCGGGACCAGCCGATTCGCTCGGCGCCGACGTCGTACATCTTCTTGCGGACCTTCGACGGGTCGATCAGTTTTCGGTAGGCCAGCGGGTCCTTGCCGGCGGCGTGTGCGAGTTCATCCACCATGCTGTCCACGGCGAACATGGCCTGCGGATGCCCCGGCGCTCGCATGGGCCGTGCGCCGCCGCAGGAGAGTTCAATGTCGACTTCGGAACGGGCGATGCTGCCGAATTCGTAGCGAGAGGGGTTGGCTGCACCGTTGCCGCCGCCGACGCCGCCGACACCGGCAACGTGAATGTGGCCGCCGGCGGGCTTGCCCTTTTCATCGAGGGCGATGGCCATGTGTTGAATCGATCCGGGGCGGCAGCCGGTGTCGAGGTGTTCGCGCTTGCGATCGTTGACCAGTTTGATGGGGCGATTGAATTTCTTGCTCAGTTCGGCGGCGACGCGCGTCTCCAGGCCGGGGTTGAACTTGCTGCCGAATCCGCCGCCGACGAATTCGCAGTGGCCCTTCACCTGGTTGCCCTTCAAGCCGAAGAGCGACTTGGCCGCCTCAGTCACGGCCGACGTCACCTGGCTGCTGACCCACAACTCGCCGGTGTCGCCCTTGTAGTCGGCGACGGCGCAGTGCGGTTCGAGACAGGAGTGGGTTTGAATCTGCGTGGTGTAGGTTGCTTTGACGACCGTCTTCGATTCGGCGAGCAACTTCCTGGCCTTGCGCGACGAGCCGCCGCCGAAGCCGCCGGACTTCTCAATCTGTTCGTCGACCGCGCCTTCGGACTTTTTATGCTCTTCGAGGCCGTCGACGATCGGCGTTTCCACCTCCCAGGTCAGTTTCAGCGCGGCGATGGCGTCGCCCAGGGCTTGTCGCGTCTCGGCGCAGACATGCCCGGTCGGCTGTCCGCAGTAGAGATAGCCGCGTTCCCGCTTGTCGATTTTGACATCGAGGACGCCCTTGATCGCCTTGGCGGCGTCGGCGTCGAACGATTTGAGTTTGGCACGGCCGTAGGGGCACGCGACGATGGCGGCGTAGGCCATGTTGGGCAGGTTGACGTCGGCCGTGTATTTGGCGCGGCCGGTCACCTTCTGCGCGGCGTCCACGCGGCAGCCGTGGTTCTCCACGCACTTGTCGCCATTGTCCTTTTCGTTGCCGACTGGCGTCGCAATGCCCGCTGCGGCGAATGCCGCCTCGAAGACCTTGTTGTAGGTGCCGCAGCGGCAGATGTTGCCGGCGCAGGCCCTGCGAACGTCCATTTCGGTCGGCTTCGGGTTCCTGTTCAGCAGGCTCTTGACGCTCATCACGAAGCCAGGCGTGCAATAGCCGCACTGCAGAGCGTCATGTTTGACGAAGGCGGCCTGCACGGGGTCGAGCGTGTCGCCACTGGCCAGTCCTTCGACGGTCGTCAACTTGTGGCCCACGGCGTCCATGGCCAGCATCATGCATGCGTTCACCGGCATGCCGTCCAGGTGGACCGTGCACGCGCCGCACGCGCCGCGGTCGCAGACCTCCTTGGTGCCGGTCAGGTCGAGTTTGTCGCGCAGCACCGATAGCAGCGTGACCCGCGGTTCGATCTTCGCGGCGTGCTTTTTGCCATTGATGTCGAGTTCGCAGGCCACCTCACCGGGACCGAGTTTCTGAATGTCGGGATTGCCCGTCGTCTCGGCGGCAGAGACCCTGATCGCGGAGACGGCGGGCGCGGCGGCGATGGCGGCGGCGCCTTTCAGGAAGCCGCGTCGCGAGACATCGAGAATGGACTTGTCGTTGCCCTTGGATGACATAAACGGCCTCCTGAGCGTGCGGCCCGGCGCTGGATACGCGGGGGGGATTCAGGGAAATGTTACCGGTGAAAGGGGATGTGATGCAATGAACCAGTGTGTTGGAATTCACCTGCACGGGGCGCGATTGCTCCTGCTTACATTGGCTGCTTGTCATCCCGTGAGAACGTGAGTCATCGCGGAATGGGCACCCAATGCGGAATGTGTCGGCCGCAGTTGCCGCTATTCCGCCTGCACGACCACCGCGTCGCCCTGGGCACTGCATTTGCCCGCGGCGGTGCGCTGCTGCGAGAGGTTGATCACTGCGTTGGCCCCGCGCCGCGCGGCGGCGGCTTTCAACGCCGTGACGGCTTCCGTGGGTGCGCGACATCCGTCAACAAAAACGGCCTCGATCTGCCGCACGATCCTGTATCCCGCGACTGTCGGCGTGGAACTGGTGGCGAGAATCTTGAGCGAGGCGTCGAGGTCGGCCTGTTGCTCATCCTCGTTGCGGCCGCCGTACTTCTGAAGATTTGGATGCAACTTTGCCGGACGACTGCGGCGAATGATCCTGAGTATCCGTTGAATGACCGCCATCGCCACCAGCGCCGCCAGAATCCAGATCAGCCTGTCCTGCGTCAGCCAGGGAATGCCGAAGAGTTGCGCCATGTCCGCCATTCTAGCAAACGGGGCCGGGGAGTGCGGACCACTGGCCCGCCAGGTGTCGACCTCCGGTCAGCCAAGTGCCGGAGCGGTATGCGGTCGATTGGAAGAGCGGGGAATCCACACGGCGGACCAGTGGTCCGCACTCCCCAGGGTGAAGTGGGTCAACTAGAATGGCTCGCAACACAGGGAGACGACTGAATGGCCACGGACACCCTCGACATCATCTTTACCGCGCCGCACCCGGACGATCTGGAAATCACCTGCGGCGGGACGATCGCCAAACTGGTGAAACTGGGCTACCGCGTCGGCATGATTCACATGACCAACGGCGAGCCGACGCCGCTGGGCACGCCCGAGACGCGCATGCAGGAGATGAAGGCGGCGGCGGAAATTCTTGGTGCGACGGTCTGCGAAATGGTCGGCTTGCCCAACCGCGTGCTGCTCGACGTGCCCGAAAACCGCTTCGCGCTTGCGTCGGTCGTTCGCAAATACAAGCCGCGCATCCTGGTGGGCATTGCGGGCCGAACCGTCGCCGCAAGTCCGGATCATTATCAGGCACAGTTGATTACCGAGGCGGTTCGTTTCTATTCGCAGTTGACCAAGTGGGACGATCGATTCGCCGGCACGGCCCCGCATCGCGTGGATCACCTTTTTTATCGACCCCTGTCTCGGGCAGCCGAGATGGCCCATTGGCCGGCCACCTTCGTCGTAGACATCACCGACACGATCGAGCAGAAGATTGCCGCGGTGGCGTGTTACAAGTCCCAGTTTCCGGCCGCCCGATTCGACAAAATGGCGCACTATCTGCGCTGCACGGCCGGTCATGAGGGCGGGGCCTGCGGATACGACTACGGCGAACTGTACGCCCTTCCAAGGCCGCTGGGCGTCTCCGACCCGATGCCGCTCTTCGGCGCATGGCCGCTGCCCAACCCGATCGATCCGCCCAAGATCTGATGGGCGGTGCGTTTTCGCCGCATTTTTCGCGTCCGAATCCATGGCCGCCGGCCGGCGCGGCCTCCACGCCGTTTGTTTCGGACCCGGGCGCGCAAATACCTTTCGCTCCGGACCTTGCCCGATCTCACATTCCGATGCGCTCAGACCGATTACAAGCCCAGCGACATGCCGGGCTCGAGCGAAACGCTCAAGCCGCCATGTGTCGCGCGGGGTTGTATTTTTGTGACGCAGGGTCAGTCCAAATCGGCGCCGAACGCCACGGTACTGCTCGTCGACGACGATGCGTCTATTCGTCAACTTTATCGCATCTTGCTTTCCCGAAATGGCTTTCGCGTTCACGAGGCCTCCGGGGGCGCGGAGGCGTTGACCCTCGCCCGCGAGCAGCCGCCCACCGTGATTCTGCTCGACGTCGTCATGCCTGGAATGGATGGGCTGGAGACCACGCGCCGACTGCGCGCCGACCTGGTCACCCGGGACATGCCCATCCTGATGCTCAGCGGCCGGGCCGACGCCTCGGACATCGACGCGGCGCTGGCGGCCGGGGCCGATGACTATCTGATCAAGCCCGCGGCCGAGCGCGAATTGGTGATGCGTGTCCGTTCGATGTCCAGGCTCGGTCAGGCGTGCAATGAACTTCGGCGAAGTTACGAAGTGCTCGGCGAGCAGACCCGGGCGCTGACGCTTCTGCTGGACCTCAGCGCGAGCCTCGTGCTTCACGAAGACCTCGACGTCATCCTGGAGACGACGGTAGACTTTGCGTCCAGGCTGACATTCTGCCGCCGGGTGGCCGTGCTGCTGCCCGATGCCGAGGGGCGCGTGCTGCAGGTGGCCGGATCGATCGGATTCGAGCCGCACGAGATCGCCGACCTGGTGATTCCCATCGGCGGGTCGATGCTCGGCCAGGTCTTCGTTTCGAATACGCGATTTGTGCCCTCGAGTGTTCCCGCGGGTGACGAGGTTTCCAGCGGCGACAGGTGCATCCTGCGGGGTGAGCCGGTCGCGGCCCTGCCGATGCGTGCATCGGAGCGAATCGTGGGCGTGCTGGCCGTGGCGGATCGCATCAATCGCGATCACTTCTCGTCCCAGGAACTTGAGTACCTCGAATTGACCTGCAACTACGCGGCGTCGGCGGTTGAAGCGGTACTGACCCGCCGGGCGCGCGAGGATGCGCGCGACTCCGTCGTCGTCGCGCTGGCCCAACTCGCCGAACACCGCGACACCGACACCGGCCTTCATCTCGACCGAATGACGGGATACTGCCTGCGGCTGACGGAAGCGCTGCGGACCATGCCGAAGTTTACGGATGTGATCACGCCCGATTTCATCAAGGACCTGTCCCGCGCCGCACCGCTGCACGACATCGGCAAGGTCGCGATTCCCGACCACATCCTGCTCAAGCCCGGAAAACTGACGCCGGAGGAAATGGCGGTCATGCGGACCCATGCCGCCATCGGCACCGAGACGATTCGGTCGGTTCGGGCGCGAAGTCCGGGGTCCACGTTCCTGATCATGGCCGAGGACATTGCCCACGGTCATCACGAATGGTACGACGGCACCGGTTATCCGCGGGGCATCGCGGGCGAGAACATCCCGCTCTCGGCCCGAATCGCGGCGCTCGCTGATGTCTACGATGCCCTGACTTCGCGCCGCGTCTATAAGAATGCGATGAGCCACGAAAAGGCGCGGGCGATCATCGTCGATGCGCGCGGAACCCAGTTCGACCCCGACGTCGTGGATGCATTCCTGCAGTGCGAAGACGCCTTCAAGGACCTCGCAACCGAACTGGCCGACGACGTTCCGGACTCCGGTCCGCGCGATCGTGCCGTTGCCGCCACCTGCGCGACGTCCCCGCACACGCCGCCGACTCCGTCCATACCCGTGCACCTCGCGTTTCCGCCGGCGACGAGAAACTCGCCCGCGGCGGCGCGACAGTGATCTCCCCCTCTTCCGTCCAATAAATTAACGATGCTCGAAGAGAACACCGGAATGTCCGGCTGCGTGCGATGAATTGCCGGTCCGATCCGGTAACATGCAGGTTCACGTCTCGGCTGATTGACCAGTCAGCGTGCTCGCCCCTGGACGGGTGCGTGACGTCAAGCGGCTAATTCAAGCATGATCCAAACAAGCGGAGCCATTTCCATGAACCGACTCACCATCGCGTGGTTTTCTATCGCCGCCGTGTCGGGTTGCCACCTTCTTTCGACGCCCCGATCGGCGTTCGCCCAGTGCAACCACCTCGTGCCGCCGGCGGTGACAGACAACCCCGACGACGGCTTCATCGATTCAAACGGTGACGGCATCGACGGCATGGCCTGCGGCCCCATCTTTGTTGCCGCCACGGGCGACGATCGCAATCTGGGCACCATCGATTCGCCCATGCTGACAATTGGCGCGGCGATCCTGGCGGCCAAGTGGTTCAGTCCGCCGCGTCGCGTGTATGTTTCGGGCGCCGGCGGCTTCAACGAGACGGTGGTGTTTATTGACGGCGTCAGCGTTCATGGCGGCTACCACCACGGCCTGGGCTGGTCGCGCGACGACAGCCTCGTCACGGTGAACGGCGGCATCGTCGCCGGCTGGGTCGAAAACGTATCCACGCCCCTGCTTCTGGACCGCCTTGCGCTGATCGCGGCGAACAACACCGCTCCGGGCGGCCTGTCGATCGGTCTGGCGGCGCGGTCGAACACGTCCACGCTTCAACTTCACCGCTGCGAAATTCGCGGCGGAAGCGTGAGCCCCGGCTCACCGGGTTCAAACGGAAGCAGCGGCGCAGTCGGCCTCGCCGGCGCAATGGGCGGAGTCGGTTCCTGTGACGGGGCCGGCATACGCATCGGCGGGACGGGAGGCGGGTCGCCGGTCGCAAACCCAGGCGGCAAGGGCGGTGATGGGGGCGCGGAGGGCGCCAATCCCGGGCAGTCGGGCAACTCCGGGCTTGGCGTCGGCGCAGGCGTGGGCGGTGGAGGCGGTAACGATGGCGATCCGGGGTCGCCCGGGGGGAATGGCCAGAATGGCGGTGCCGGCGTTAACGGTGCGAACGGCCCAGGTGCATCCGCGTTTTATGGCTCAGGCGGCGCCGGGACAGATGGGGCGTCCGGGTCCGGCGGCGGTGGTGGTGGTGGCGGAGGCGGACAGTTTTGTTCGTTCTGTAATTCCGGCGCTGGCAACGGCGGCGGGGGTGGCGGCGGTGGCGGGGCGCCCGGCACCGGTGCTGGGGGCGGTGGCGCCGGCGGATCGTCCTACGGGGTGTTAACGGTGGGGACGAGTGTATTTGCGTCAAATGGCTTGATTCTGGCGAGCGCGGGCGCGGCCGGGGGCGCGGGCGGCGTGGGCGGTATCGGCGGCGCCGGCGGCGGGGCTGGAGCTGGCGCGGCGACCTGCACGTCCGAAGTCGGACGCGGCGGCAACGGCGGAATCGGCGGCAAGGGGGGCAACGGCGGACATGGCGGTGGCGGTGTGGGTGGCAACTCCATCGCCGTGCTGCGTGAAGGCGGCGGCGCCTACTCGAGTGCTGGAAATACGCTGACCGTGGGGCCGGCAGGCAGCGGCGGGACGAGCATCGGAAGCGCCGGCAGCAATGGCGTCACCGCTTTGAATTTCTCGTGGGCGGGGGCCACGACCATTCCTGCGCTGACCGCGCCCACCTCGACGTATGCACTGATCGTGACGGATGTCAACGTGGCGGCAACGCCGGTCACGCCGCTGGTCGCCGATCATGCGGGTTTCACCTACACCTTCACCATTATCTCACCGGCGTCGAACGGCACCGCCGGTGTGGCGGGCAACCAACTGACGTACAACCCGCTGCCCGGCTACACCGGTCCGGATTCGTTCGGTTTTCGCGCGACGCGCGACGGTCCGGCGACATTTGTCGATGGCTATGCCGTCGTGGTTGTGAAGTCCGATTGTTCGGCCTCCCCGCTCATGATCAGCGAGCATCCGGCAAACCAGATCATCGCGGTCGGCCAGCCGGCGATTTTGTCGGTGACGGCGACCGGCACGGCGCCGCTGGCCTACCAGTGGCGCAAGGGCATGGTGAATCTCGCCAATGGCGGCTCGATCTCAGGTGCGGACACGGCGACGCTGACGATCAACCCGTTCGCTTTGACCGACGCGGGATCGTACGACGTGGTCGTGACCGATGCCTGCGATACGCTCCCCAGCAACGCCGCGGTGCTGACGGCGTGCAATGGACCGGCAAATCTGGATTTCAACTGCGACGGAAATGTCGATGGCTTGGATGTGCAGTTGTTCGTCGATCGATTGCTTGAGTAGTTGAACTCACATGGACATGCATACATTTGACAGAATGCGTCGATACAGCGATTGGGCCAACGACCGGATCGTGGCTGTCGCCTCAGAGTTCGAAGACGCGCAGCTCGACCGCGACATGGAGATCGGGCTGGGGTCGCTGCGCAACACGCTCAAGCACATTCATGACGGTGAGAGCGTGTGGCTGGCTCGCTGGCAGGGCCGGGCCGAGACGCCGTGGCCGTCTTATGACGAGCGACCGGACATGCGGTCGCTTGCGGATCGATTCAGTCAGACCGCCGTTGATCGCGACGCATTTCTGAAGACACTGACGCCCGCCGATCTGGAGCGACCGGTCACCTACCGCGACTCAAAGGGAAGCCTGTTCACGGCGACGCTGGGCGACATGATCCTGCAGGGCATCAACCACTCGGTGCACCACCGGGCACAGGCGGTGAACATCATCCGCCGGCTGGGCGGCGGGCTGGTGGAGTTGGATTACATGGTGTTCGTGCGCAAGCCGGTCTGATTTCGAGAATTTCGTCGCTCATAAGCCCCCATCTCCATTCCAGATGCTCGAAAAACCGAAAACCAGTGCCTTTTTTCCATGAGGCGTGGCCATTTTGCTGAGTGGTCCGTCATCCTGTTGGATGGGTCGTCCGAGTGGATGACCGAGAATGAACACACGAACAAGAGGATGATTGCGATGACCGCCGTACTTGTCTGGATCATGGCCCACGTTCAGGAAATCGTTGACGCCGCCGACTACCTGGTCTGGCGACGATAGCAGAACGCTTTCTTGACACATGGAGAGATGCGGGGCAGTTCCCGCGATCAGAGGCTTGAATAAAGGATCACGACGATGATGACGTTCATACTATGGTTGATTGTGCGAGCGACGCAGATTGCTGGTGGCGGCGACCTGGCCGACTGGCAAAGCAATTTCGGCACTGGCATTTGATTCCGGTCGCCATGGGTAGCGCCCCGGTAGTGGCCGGGGAATCGCCCCGAAAAGGACACGATGCATGCGATCTACCAAGGGCTGAAGGCGCGCCCCAATTCGGGGCAGTTGGGTCGGGCCTTCAGCCCTTGGGATCGCGAGCGTCGTTTCTCAATGCGTCGGGGTCCTCAATTCGGGCCGATGGGGTGCGGCTGCGAGGGGGCCGTTCGGAATTGCAGAGATCGTGGGGGAGAGGCGCCGCGGGCCGGTCGTGCCGTTGAGTCGTGTCAATCACGACGGCGTCGATTGCTCACGCAATCGGCTCGTTCGCCATTCGCAATTAGTAATTCGACATTATGCCGTTATTGCGGCCGGATGCCGACGGAGTTCGCCAGTCCGGTGTATCGCTTCGAGCCGAGGGCCATGTTCGGGGCGCCCTCCGGCCAGATCGACAGGTTGATGCCCACGTCGTCGAGCGCGCGGTCCACGTCGAAACTGACCGCCGTGTACCAGCGCGGCCACTTGCGGATGTACGACACCTCGGTGGACAGGTTTCGTTGCTCCTCGATGTCGTAGAATTCGCGGATGGCCAGCGAGTGCTTCTCGTTGAGTTTGTAATTCGCGCCCAGGCCGAGCAGGTTGTTGTCGGTGTCGTGGATGTATCGCCAGCCGACAAAGTACGACAGGCGCGGGTCGCGCTCGACGGCCAGCGAAATGTTGCTGTTGCCCATGTTGCCGCGACTCGTGTCGTACACGCCATCATACACCAGCACGGTCGTGTCGCTCAGGCGATACTGAATGTTGCCGGCGATGAAGTTGGACGAAATGCTGTCTTCGGGCCGGTGCGATATCACGTCGCCGTGTGTGCGCTCGCCGGGCTGACGATCGTTGAAAAAGCCGGCCTCGAGGTCCATGGTGATCCAGTCCACCGTGCGCCACTTGCCCGCGCCGCCGCGCTTGGTCTGCAACCGCTGGCGAATGCCCACGATGGCCCCGCCGAAATCGTCGATGTCTTCCACACCGGACTCAAACGGCGTCAGGCCGTTGGGCGGCTCGTTGGTGTGGCTGTTCCAGGCGGTCACGTCGCCCTTGATGACGTGCCGCAACTGGTGCAGGTCGAACATTTCAGATTCGATGTTCGGATCGGACTTGGAGGCCATCACGCTGCTGCGCACGCCGTATCCGCCGAAGGCCCGTTGAATGCCGCCACGGTTCTCATTGTGAATGTCGGGCGAGTCGTCCCAGGCCGTGCCCCGCGCCATGAGGAAGGGCGTGACCTTGACCGGTCCGAACCAGCCGTCGGGCAGCGGGAATTCCAGTTCCTCGCGGGTGTCCGCGCGAAGCACCGAGCCGGTCGTGCCGGTGTTGTCCCAGCGGTTCTGTCCGTTGAAGAATCGACGCTCGTCGGGGCGGTATCGGACGACGCCCAGGCGCGAGTCGTGATAGGCGGTGACGAACGGGTTCAGCGGCTCGCCGACGATGGCGAAGCGCGTGTCGGGCAATCGCTCGGTCTCGGTCTGAAACTCGTTGATGCGATAATTCAGGACGGAGTAGAACTCCCAGTTGTCCTGGCGCTTGAGCATGGAGACGAGCGTCTCCTGATCCTTGCCGTTTTCAAACTCGTTGCGATCAAACGACTCCAGGTATTGATCGTCGCTGAGGTAGGAGGTCTCGAACGTCAACTCCCATTTTTGCGGCAGGAGTTGGCGGTGGCGCAGGAGGAAGCGGCCGCGGGTCTTGTGGTCCGGGTCGCCGCCGCGCGTGCCGCCGAGATCGTCCGATCCGTCGTCGTGAATTAGATACGATCGTAGCAATCCGTAGTAGTCGTCGCGGACGTAATCGGAATTAATGCCGACGCCCGGGCCGCGATCGGTGTAATAGTCCAGTCGCAGCGAGGCGTCATAGCCCTGCGGCTGCTGCAGGCCCAGCAGGTTAAAAAGGTACCACTCGGTCTCGAGGATGCCGCCGAAATCCGACTGGTAGCCGAACTTCGCGCTCTTGAAGGCCTGCCGGTCGGTGGAGAAGTCGCCCTTGGAAACCGGCCAGTACATCAGCGGCACGCCGTCCATGTTGAGCGTGGTGTCCTTGGCGGCATAGGTCCCGGCCTGCACGCCGGTGATCTGGCCCATGGCGTTGCGCGGCGTCTTGTCGATGAGCGTGACTTCGCGCGCCCCGATGGACACGTGCGGGGTGTGAAACTCACTGGTGGTGATCTGGGCGTTGGTCGCGCTGTATTCGTTTTCGGATAGTTGCATCACCTTTGCAGAGCGGACGTAAATCGGCAGGCTCTGCGTCGGCTCCAGCGCCCGGGCGACGACATCGAGGATGAGCGCGCGATCCTCGCGGAAATCATAAAATAGACGCTCAGCGCGAATCATCCGCTGGCCGCGGGTCAGGATGACGTCGCCCTCCAGGTACACGCTGGACACCCAGTCGGCCGCGGCGGTGCGCGGATCCTTGGCCGAGCCGGTCAAGGGCGCCTCCTGCTCCGGCGGCAGGTCCGACTGGAGCGTTGTGGGCTGGTCTTTCTTGCGACCGTCCTTGTCGTCGAACAGGTTTCCCAGGCCGTCGCCGAGTTTCTCGCTGTTGAGATAAATGACCGCGGCGTTGGCGTGAAGTTCGAGGTATTCGCCGCTCACCTGCGGCGAGCCCTGCGACACCGCGACATCGCCAATTGCAACGAACATCGAGCGACCCTCGTGCTGTTCATGCGTCAAGGTGCCGTTGGGGCCGACCGAGAAACTGACCCGCTTGGGCGGCTTGGGTTGGCGCATCTTGAGTTGGTCGAGGGTCGGTGCAACCTGGATCGGGCCGCCGGCCTTGCGTGGTTCCGGCGTCGGCTCGGCATCCAGCAATCGCCGCGCGCGAAGGCCCTGTTGATAAACTTCATTGTCGGCGTCGGACTGCTGCGACGTCGAGTCGGCATTCAGGACCAGACGACCGAAGGTGCGCAGCGAGATGACCAGGGCCGGTCCGGTCTCGATGGTGCCGCCGGGTTGCCTGACTTCCGCATTCTGCCAGAGGAACACGTCCAGTTCGTAGTAAGGCTTGTCCCGCCATTGAAGTCGCTTGAACCACACGACCATGTCGCGTGCGAGGGCCTTGTGCTGGCCCATTCGGAGCGAGGCATCGCCGTTGATCTCGATGACGTCGCCGCTGGAGGGATCGCGCCAGGTGTGGGCAAATCGACCGAAGAGTTCGACATCGAAATCGCTGATGCCCGGCGGGAGGACCGGCTCGATGGTGTCGGTGGTCTCGTCTTCCGCGACGAATCCGGAGGATGCGGTGCGGCCGGGCTGCGGCGCAGCGAGGGTGTTCGGTTCGCCGAGGGGTTGGAGGGACTCCTGCGCGGCGGCGGGGGAAGCGAATGCGAAGACCAATGCCAGTGCCGCCGTGAAAAGCGAATGGCGAACGGCGATTGGCGAATGCGTACGAGAGGAAATGCGGCCCGCGTCGTGCTGATGGTTCATGGCGTCCGCCTGCTCGTTCGAGATTCCCATCTCGAACGCACCACCGTGGGAATCCCTTCCCACATGCTTTGGATGAGTACACCGCGTGCCGCGCGCAGGAAGGGACTCCTGTATGCGCGAATGCGAGAAGGGATTCTCGCATTAGCGGCAACGGCAGACCGGCTCCATGCCCGCAGGTCCGCGCCGGCACGGGCATTCAACGGCCGCCGGGCCGCGATTATAGGGCGGAGGGAAGGGGTGTCAAAGCGGGAGAAGGGGCTTGGCGACATGCGGATGGGATGGAACTTGTTGCGGCTTGTTCAATGCGAATTCTGATCGGGTTCGCAAGAAAGTGTCGGGGCCGGAATTAATCGAACTGGCTACCGAGCCGGAGAATGCGGGGCTGGACGCGCCGAAGGCGCTGCCCTTTCTGCATTCGTCATTCTACATTCTTACCTTCGCGTCAGCGCGCCGCCGCGACCGGCTGGTCGAACTCGTCGCCCTTGAACGTGCTGCCGAGGTAGGCTTCGCGCACCTGCGGGTTGTTGATCAGCGCCTTGGGCGAGCCCTCGGCGATGACGTGGCCGTCGTGAATGATGTAACTGCGGTCGGTCACTTCCAGGGTCTGGCGCACGTTGTGGTCGGTCAACAAAATTGACAGGCCGAGATCTTTCTTGAGATGGAGGATTTCGCGCTGCAGGTCCTGCACCGCGATGGGGTCGACGCCGCTGAAGGGTTCGTCGAGCAGGATGATGGCGGGCTTGGTGATCAGCGCCCGGGCGATCTCCAGTTTGCGTCGCTCGCCGCCGGAGAGCGTGCGGGCCTCCTGCTTTGCGTTGCGCAGCAGGCCGAAGTTCTCCATCAACTCGTAGGCCCGCGAACGGCGCTCGGCCGCCGACAAGCCCCGCACCATTTCCAGAATCGCGTAGAGATTCTTCTCCACCGACAGGCGAACGAAGACGCTGTTCTCCTGCGACAGGTAGCCGACGCCCTTCTGGGCGCGTCGATACATCGGTAGTTTTGTGATGTCCTCGCCCGAGAGCAGCACCTGGCCGCCGTCGGGCTTCACCATGCCGATGGTCATGCGAAAACTGGTGGTCTTGCCTGCGCCATTTCGGCCCAGAAGGCCGACAATTTCGCCGCGGCCCACGTGAAAGTTGACCCGGTCCACGACCGTCCGGCCGCCGTAGATCTTGACGAGTTGACGGGCCTCAAGCAGGTGGGTCGCAGCGGTCATTGGGGGTCTCAAATGGCCCGTTGGGGCATTGTGAACAACCTGTTCAAGACGCGGCGAAAGCCGGGAAATGCCGGGTCCCGGCTGCCAGGCCGCCGAGTATAGGGCAACGGTGCGAGGGCTGCATCCTAACGGCCAGCCGATGGGTCTTCTTGCTCCAATTGCTTGTGAAATACACGGTTAAGCCAGTTTGGGACGAGCGGTTTGTTGCGTCATTCCTGACCACCGGACAAGACTTCTCGCATTGATGCGCAACCCGTGCGTCCGGTAAGTGGAGCGAGCGCGCGAATGTGGAAAAACTGTGTCTTACGGCGTTGGCCTGTGAAAACGCCGGTGACATCTTTTTGTCAGGCGCTTGGAGGCTTCGGCATCATCGAATGATGCGCATCCGTCCCACGTTGGGGATGACCCCGACGCGACTTGAGAAAACCCGAAAGCCGCTGGGCCAATACACGAAGAATGCGCGACCGATCATCTGATCGGCTGGAACCGTTCCATATTGATACGCCTCAGCGCCCGTTCGCGACTGCAACATCGGAGCGACGTCGACCCACATGCGGCCATCCTTGCTCTGCGGGCTGTTGTCGCCGCAGCAGAAATAGTCGCCGGGGTTGTCGGCACGAAGCAGTAACGGATAGTTGGACGTACCCCAACCGGGCAGGGACGCCCATGCGTTGAAGTTCTGACTGTTCGGCTGGGTCTGGACGCGCGTGCTGCGGTAGAACACGTCTCGGTCAATGGCGACGTGCTGCATGTCGAGCGGCCAGTCCCGCGCCGAGATATCCACCCGCGCCAGGCTGGCCGCGCCGTCGATGGTCCGTCGCAGGCGCGCGAGGTCGGGCTTGTAATGTTCGTCCGTCGTCGACAGAACGTCGCGACTTTCCATCGTCAGCGTAATTCGGTAGTCCAGGTTGGACACGGCCACCTCGATCGGCCGGCCGGGTTCCAGCGGTTCGATTTTCTTGATGGCCTTCTGAACCGGGACGCCATCCTTGAGGATGCGGTCGATCGTGATCTGGCCGTCCGGCCGGATCGTCACCCGGAATTCATCCTCTCCTTTGACGAGCGTGAGCGCGAGGTGTCCCTCGTTGCCGCGCGGGGTCAGGAGAAAGCGCAATCGAACATCGCCGACGTTGACCCATTCCGGCGGGTGATTCGGCATCGGCGGGTCGTAGCCGTACCGGTCCTGGATGGGATGTCCGTCGAGGCGAAGGGTGTGCTCGGCGCGGTCGATCGGATTGAAGGTGATCCGCGGGGAATCGGTGCGCCAAGGGGTGGCATCGTTCAGTCCGCGCGAAACGAAGACCGGCGGGGCCCAAGTGGGATCGCCACCGCGCAGGTTTCGGTCGCGGCGGGGAGGGAAGTCGTGGTCGTAATGAAGCAGCCAGAGCGACTCCTGCGCGACCGGCGTCTTGCGGGCGATGGTCAGTTTCTGGTCGAGTTCGCGGTAGTGTTCGGGGGTGAGGTGTTGATACTGGGGGTCGGTGCTGCTGCGCAGGGGGGGGCGGGTCTTGGACAATTCGGCCACCAGTCCCGGCGACAGCGATGAAATCGGACAGGTGTAAACATCCCCGTCGATGATCTCCAGGACCTCACCGGGCAGGCCGATCAGGCGCTTGATGAAATTCGTTTCGCCGTCCTGCGGGTCCTTGAACACGACCACATCCCACCGTTGCGGCTTCAGCAACGAGCCGCCGATGTCGTACGGCCATTTCAAGACCAGAATTCGATCGCCCGAATCGGCGTTGGTCTGGGACACGGCATTCTCGCTGGAGTTGCCGTCGCCGTTCCATCCGCAATTGGGACACGGCAGGTTCAAGGGGAGGGCATCTTCGGGCCGGGTGTCTTCGCGAATACCGTAGGCAAACGGGTACTGGCAGGCGGCGCAACGGTGCTGCCCATGCAGCCCGTAAAGCGTCGGGGCCATGGATCCGGTCGGAATGACAAAGGCCTCAACCACAAAGGCGCGGAAGACGAAGGCGAAGATGAACGCGATGACGACGGACTCGATCGTGTCGCGCAGGCTGTCCGGCTTGGGCACGTAGGGCGAGGCGAAGGGTTCGGCCTGGTTCTGATCGGGCATGGGTTGATTGTTCCTTGGGAGAAACGCGCGACTACGCTCTCCCCCTTTTCTGAAGAGGACGCTCAAGTGCTTCACCCTCACCCCGACCCTCTCCATCAAGGGAGAGGGCGTTTTCCGCAAAGGTGAGGGAGCAGGCGACGTTAAGGCCGCGCGGCGGCGGGGTCAAAGCAATTTCGACCTGCTTACCAATCGACGGACATCGGCGTAGAGTTGTAACGAACCTCGTAGGCGTAAGGTTCGGTCGATTGGCGTGAAAGAGTGTCGCAGTGGCCTCGGGCGGCAAAATTCAGGTCATCATCAACCCAATTTCGGGGCGAGGGGCGGCTCGTCGGGTGATGGCTGATTTCTGTCAGTTGCTTGAAGGCGGTGGAGTGAACGTTCGGGTCGATCAAACCGCAGGCCCCGGGCACGCAGGCGAACTCGCCGGCCGGGCCGAGGCCGCGGGCTGTCGGGCGGTCGTGGTGGTTGGCGGAGATGGAACGGTCAATGAGGCGGTGGGCGGACTGGTGCATCCCGAGACGCCCCTTCTCGTGATCCCGGCAGGGACGGAGAACATTCTCGCCAAATATTTTCACACGCGCATGAATGCCGCGTGGCTGCGGGACGTGGTGGTGGCCGGGCGGACGGTGCGGCTCGATCTGCCGACCGCGAACGGGCGACGGTTTCTCATGGTGTCGGGCGTCGGGTTTGACGCCGAGTGTGTGCGACGGGTGGCGCTGGCGCGTCGCGGTCGCATCACCTATGCGAATTACTTTCTTCCTATCTGGCGGGCGTTCTGGAGTTACCGGCATCCGAAGTTGACAGTCGACGTGGATGGAACGCGGATTTTCGAAGGGACCGGCCTTGCGATCGTGGGCAACGTGAGCCGATATGCGTGGGGGCTGCAACCGGCGCTGCGTGCCTTGCCCGATGACGGGTTGCTGGATGTGATTGTGTACCCGTGCAGTTGGCAGGGGCCGCTGCTGTTGCATGCCTTGCGAACGGTTTTCAAGCGACACGTGGCGGCCGGACGCGTTCACTATGGGCAGGGGCGGCACATTCGGATTGAGGCGGAAAAAGGGTCGGGGGTCCAAATAGACGGCGATTGGGGCGGATGGACGCCGGTGGACTATCGAATGACCGATCGGCGGGCTACGTTCCTGGTTGGACCGGAGTTTTTGGCACGACGGTCGGCCGATGGCGGCAGTGGTTGATTTCCGAGCGATCGGCGGTCTATTGGCATCACGATCACATAGTTTATTGCGCAATAGAATGTCGTTGTGCGCTGACGGCAGACTGAGGTGGGTTCAACGCGTGCGAAATCATTTCCATATGACTATTTTCGGGGTACTCGCGGTGGGTGTCGCGGGACTGGTCGTCGCCCGGCAGCCGGTGACTTCGCAACCGGTAGCCCAATCGGCCGTGGCCCTGCAGACCACCCAGCCGGTGAACACGCTGCCGGAACTGTCGAATGACGACGCGACCGCCCTGGTGCGATCTGCCCGGCGCGCCATGCGTGCGCGTCTGCTGGGGAAGCCGGAGACGGCTGCGACGTTTCACCCGCTGAGCCTGGCCGGGGCACGGGGTTCGGTGCATTTGCAATTGCGGGAGCGCGGCCAATTGATTGCCGAAGTCGAGTCGGCGGAGATGGACATCGGCGATGCGGCGGTGGCGGCGGGCACATTGCTGGGCAATGCGTTGCGGGCCAGGCCCTCGGCGATGGAGCGGGCCGCGGTGAAATCCGGCGGAAACGGGCTGGCGCTGGTGTTCGAGTGGATGGCGCCGGGTGAGCCCCTGACCGAGAAATTCACGACGGACCAGCGCTGGTCGGATGAGTTGCTCAAGGCGTTCGACGCGGGCCGCGAGGGCGTAGGCGTGCGGTTCGGCAAGCGCGTGGGCCGCTCGTCGGTCACCGAGATCCTGGCGTCCAACTACACGCCGCAACTGGCCCTGACCGCGGCGGAGCGGGCGATTCAACTGACCCAGGCCGACAAGTCGACGACGCCCGACGACATCACCTATCTCCGGTTTGATACGCATGTCATCTTTCAAAAGGACGCGAACAGCGCCGCCGCCATTCTGCGTCGCGGCGACGTCCTCGTGCCCGAGGCTGCGGTGGACGCGGCGACGGTTGATGCGGCCATCGAGCGCATGGGCGCCTACCTGCGCTACCGCAAGAATCCGGACGGCTGGTTCACGTATGAGTTCGTTCCGGCCGCCGACCGCTACGTTGAGAACGACAGCCCCACGCCGCAGGTCCACGCCCTTGCCGCCCTGACCCGATTCGCCCGCTGGACCGGTCAGGCCCGGGACGCCGAGGCCGCGCGTCATGGGCTGGACGTCGCCGTGGCTCACCTGAAGCCGGTGTGGATTGCGACGCGCGCCGATGCAGAACCGGAGGCCACGACACAGACGACGTCGCAGCCGGTGCCGGGTGCGCAGGGCTGGGTGTTCAGCGGTCCGGACCAGGAGAAGGTGTTGGCGGCGACGGCGTGGCTGGCCCTGGCACTGCATGAGGGCCGCGGGCTGAATGACTTCAAGGAAAAATACGCCGGACTGATTCGGGCGATTCAGCACGCGCAGGACGACGAAGGCCGCGTGGAAATGCTGCCCGCGCGGACCAAGGGCGAGGCTGCCGAGGACTATGCCGCAGCGGGGCTGGCCTTGCGGGCGTTGTCGGTGGCCCAGGATGTGAACCGGACGGATCAGTGGGAACTCGTGGTCCACCGGGCCTATGCCTACTATCGCCAACGTCTCATTGTCGACACGGCGACGACGAAGCCCGACGTCGCGCTGCCCGATCCGGAGTCCGCGATGGCCCTGGTCCGCGGCTTCGCCGCCGCATACCCCCGAACCCAGGATGCCCGACAGAGCGAACTCGTGTTTCGGGTGCTGGATGCCCTGTGCGAACGCCAGATGACGGAGACTGCGGGCGCTCCGGAATTGACCGGGGCATTCGGGGCAAGGGCGCCGGGCGACTTCGGGGCGGACACGGTCTGCTACCTCGGCGCACTGAATGACGGCGTGCGATTGGCCCGTCAAATTGGCGACGCGCGCCGCGAAACGGCTTATCTTGCCGCCATCCGGCGCGCCGTGCGGTTCATCCTGCAACTCGAGTTCCGCGAGAACGGCTGCTTCTATGTTCGCAGTCCGCAGGATGTGCTGGGCGGAATTCGCACCAAGCCCTGGGACGGTCGGGTTCGGATCGATTATTGCGCGGAGGCGGTCATGGCTTTGATGGATGCGCGCGTCCTGCTGTTCGGTCCGCGGGCCGGGGCCGGCAAATGATCCCGATGGAGCCTTATCCTACGCTGCGGCATGAACTTGCACTGCCATTTGCGACTGCATGCAGGATTCGCCGCATTCCCGTCTACCAGCATTGATCCGTAGGCAACTTTTGCGCCATGGCTGATAATCAGCCTGTTTCGGCGCTGCCGACGAAAAAAAGGCGGCTACCCGAAACGCGCCCCCGTCTTCATGCACCGGCGAAGTCCGCGCTTTCGTCCGGAAAACGCTTGAGTCCCCCGCGCACATCCCGCCGATACAAGACCGAGAATTGCGTTACAGATCGCCGCAACACGATGTTCGGTCGGCTCGCGCAGAATCGGCAACACCGGGCGAGAGCCGGGCCACTCGAAGGGCGGCAGCGGCGGACGAAGGCAACGAATGAGCGTCATCGCGGAAAAAGCACAACCCTCCGTTCGGGAGATGCTTGGCGGCCTGTGGCAGATTCCGCTGGCCCTGGCCGGGCTTGGCGTCCTGGCGACCGGCATGCTGCACATTGTGCGGACCAACCGTCCGTTGTCGTTCGATGAGCAACTTCAACTGTCGCACAGGCTGCGCGATGCCGGCCGATTTGAGGATGCCGCGGCCTACCTCACGCACCTGGTGAACCTGCCGCTGCGCACCGTGCCGCAGCGGGCCCTGCTGCACATGGCCCTGGCCCAGACCATTCATCAGGCCGAGTCTCGGCTGCGCGGACACGTTGCTCGAAACGTCGAGTCCATTATCAGTAACTTCGAGCGTGCGGTGCGGCTGGGGCGCGTACCGAGTCGAGGCGAATGGGTCCTTGCATCGGATGCTTACGACTGGGCGATGCGCGAAGGCGATGCTCTGTCGGCACTCCGCCGTGCGATTGAACTGGACCCCTCGCGCTCGAGCGCGCTGCGCCGCCGGATTGTTGAAATCGGATCGCGTCAGGCTGGCGAACTCACGCCGGCGGCCATCGCGGAGTTGGATGCGATTCTGGCCGACGAGGCGACCAGCCCCGACGTGTACGCATGGGCCGTTGAGCGCAAGGCCGAGACCCTGCTGAGTGCGGGACAGACGACGGACTGCGCGCGGCTGATCGCCGATGCGCGTCGCAGACTGCTGGGCCCCGGATATGAAGATCAACTCGAATTCGTCGAGGCCCGCATTTCCATCGAGAAGAATGACCCGGCGGACGCCGAAAGACGGCTGCTGGCGATTCGCGATCGTCGCGAGACGCGCGATGAACTCTGGGCGGACGCCGGCCGGCTCCTCGGCCTCATTGAATTGAACGGCGACCGGCCGCAGGTGGCGCTGGCCTATTTCGAAGATGTGCTTCAGTCGCATGACCGGGGCGACCTGCACGATGCCTGCGCGTTTGGTCGGGCACAGTGTCTGGTTCGCATGGAGCAGCACGAGGCGGCACTTGCCGTGTTCGGAGAGTTGTACCACCGGTTGGGCGAATCGCGGCGACACCGATATTTGTCGCATGCCATGATCCGCACCACCCTGGCAGTGGCCGGCACGGCGCTCTGCGACGATCCGGAGCCGTCCGAAGCGAAGCGGGAATCGGGGGTCAGTTACCTGCGGCAGGCGCTGAACTGGTTTCCTGAAAGCGACCGCCGGGCGCAGTTGCCGCTGTGGAGTCGGGTGAGCGACAGCCTGCGCTGGTTGGCGCGGGCGGCGGAACGGCCCGACGTGCGGAAGCGTGAGCCGATGCGGGCCGCGCGCCTGCACGAGGAGGCGGCCGAGGCATTCATCAGAATGTCGCGCGTGCAGATCGAGGATGAGCCGGCGTCGGCGCGGTCGATCTGGAACGCGGTGGGGGAGTATGCCGCGGCCGGCCGGCGCGACCGGGTGATCGCGCTGCTCGAACGATTCGCGGAAGAGCGCCTCGGCAACCCGCTGCGTTCGCAGGCGCTGCACGATCTCGGGGCGGCTTATCAAGCCGAAGGTCGATTTTCCGAGGCGGCGGTGGCCTACGAGCGGGTGATCGCCGAGTATCTGCCACTTCCCGCGGCCCTGGCGTCGATGGTGCCCCTGGCGCAGTGTCTCATTCAGCAGGGCGAACCGGCCTCGCGTCGCGGCGTGACCATTCTGACGGATATCGTGGACGATCGCGGACAGGCGCCGCTCTTTACCCCGCAGGCACACGAGTATCGCGAGGCCCTGTTCCTGCTGGCCCGTTACTACCTGCACGTCAAGGATGACGCCGTGCCGGGACGGCTGGAGCGCGCGATCGAGCGCCTCGAACTGGCCCGGTCGCTCTACCCGGATGACGACGAGACGTCGGAACTGGTCTTTCATCTGGCGGATTCGTACCGGTTGAGCGCGATGGCGCTGACCCGGCGGAGCGACGCGCCAGTGGATCCGGCGGCATCCGCCGAAGTGCCGGAGCCGATACGCCAGGACGCGGCGCGGCGCATCGGCGCAGCCCTGAAGAACTATCAGGCGGTCATCGATGATCTGGCCCCGCGCGACGAGTCCGCGCTGCGCGACGTCGAGCGCACCTACTTGAAACTCAGTTACCTCTATCGCGGCGACTGTCTATTTGATCTGGGGCACTATGCCGAGGCCCGCGAGGCCTACGAGGAGGCGGCCTGGCGCTATGCCGACAGTCCGGCCTGCGTCTCCGCCTCGATGCAGATCTACCACTGTCACCTGCGAATGGGCATGACGGACGAAGCGCGGGCGACCCTGGGGCGGTTGAAGTGGCTCATCTCGACCGTGCCGGACAGATCTTTCGTTGACGAGCCGGGCCAGCCCGGCAAGGCGTACTGGACGGACATGATCTCGCGTCTGGAGCGGCTGGACAGCGCGGAGATGCAGTGATTGCGGACATCGGTGCGATGACGCAGGGAAGGCGACGCATGGACGCAGGCAGACCGACACAACTGACGCACGCGGAACTGAAGATGCTGCTGGGCCATCAGCGGACGTTGTTTCGCCGGCTGAGCACGCTGGCCTCGCGCCAGCGGTCGCTCATTGTCCAGGATGATGCGCGGCGTTTGATGGAACTGCTGGCGGAGCGGCAGACGCTGGTGGACGGTCTGACGGGGCTGTCGCGGCGGCTGGCGCCCTATCGCGAAAACTGGTCGGCGATGTTTGCGTCGATGGATGAGGCCGGCCGCCGTGAAGTGTCGGCGCTGCTGGAGGAGGCGAACGCGTCGCTGGGCACGATCCTGCGGGATGACGGTCGTGACTGCGAAGCGCTGGCGGCGAAGCGGGACGAGATTTCGCAGCGGCTGTCGGAGCGCGTCACGTTCGGTGTCGCCACCGGGGCCTATGTCGCATCGGCGTCGACGGGCGGCGGAAGCGTGGGCTGCCTGGCGGACACGGAGGGTTGACGGATGTCTTCAGTGCTGATGCCGGAATCCTCGCGCGGCAACGCGGTGTACGCCGCCGGCGCGGACATGACGGAGCGCGAGCGCGAGTTGGGCGCCATCGTGCTGGCGTACAGCGACGTGACAGATCGGCTGAAAGTGGCGCACGAGAATCTGGGCCGCGAGGTGCGGCGATTGAGTGACGAACTCGCCGAGAAGAACCGGGAATTGCGGCGGCGCGAGCGCTTGGCGGCGCTGGGTGAGATGGCGGCCGGACTGGCCCACGAGGTGCGAAATCCGCTCGGCGGGATTGCCTTGTCCGCATGCAAACTCGAACGGGAGTTGGGAGATCGACCTTCGGCGAGGGCCACGGCGGGCCGCATCTCGCAGGCGGTGCGCGACCTGGATCGACTGGTCGCGGAGATCCTGGAGTTCGCCCAGGAGGATCGCCTTGAGAAATCGAATCAGCCGGTGAGTGAATTGTTGACCCACGTCAAGATGCAGGTTCAGCCGTGGGCGGACGAACACGGCGCCGTCGTCGGGATCGAGGCGATCCCCGCGGACCTGCATTTGAGTTGCGACCCGCACCGGTTGGGCCGGGTGCTGCTCAATCTGGTCATGAATGGTCTGCAGGCGGCGGGATCGAACGCCCGGGTGGGCGTGGCGGCACGTGACACGGATTCGGGTGTTCAGATCGAAGTGACTGACAACGGCCCGGGCATTTCGCCGGACCACCTGGATCGGATCTTCAATCCGTTCTTCACCACGAAGTCGACCGGCACGGGGCTGGGCCTGGCCATCGCGCACCGCATCATCGAGGCGCACGGCTGGACGATTCGGGCGATGAATCGGGAATGCGGCGGCGCGCGGTTTGTAATTACAACGTCGGAACTGGTCTAGAAAAGCGGAGAGACGGAAGAATTAATTCGCGAGAAGTGAGTTTGAATTAGTTGGATTTGTGTTATGCCGCGAGCCTGAGAGGGCTGCGGAGTCAATCAACCCGGCTCAAATATGGATATTGAGCCCCAAAATACCAAGGATGGAGCGGCTTATGGCACGCGTATGTATCGTGGATGACAAGGATGTGATGCGGGACAGCCTGGCGGACATACTGGTGTCCCAGGGTCATGAAGTCACTGCTTACAACGACCCGCAGCGGGCACTGGTTGAACTTCGGCCCGGTGCGCACGACGTCATTGTGAGCGATCTTAAGATGCCGGAATTGGACGGCATGGAGTTGCTTCGGTCGCTTCGCTCTCGTGGAATCGAAACGCCATTCGTGCTGATGACCGCCTATGCCAGCATCGCGACGGCGGTGGAAGCCATGAAACTGGGCGCGCTGGACTACGTCCAGAAGCCGTTCGAGGCAGACCAGATTGGCATGGTGATCGAACGCGCCACGTCCATGGGACGCCTCCGCGGTGAGAACGAGGTGCTGCGCGAGCACCTGCGCGAACTCGAGGGTGATGCCCAGATGATCGGCAACAGCCGGGCGATGCGCGGCGTGCGGGCCCAACTCGAGCGCGTGGCCCGGAGCCAGGCCACCGTGCTCATCCAGGGTGAGAGCGGGACCGGCAAGGAACTGGCCGCCCGGGCCGTTCACAACATGAGCCCCCGCGCGGAGAAGGTCATGCTGTGCGTCAATTGCGCGGCGCTGTCCTCGACGCTGCTCGAAAGCGAACTGTTCGGCCACGAACGCGGCGCGTTCACCGGTGCGGACAAACTTCGCAAGGGCCGCTTTGAATTGTCCGCCGGCGGGACGCTCCTGCTCGACGAGATCAGCGAAGTGTCGCTGCCGCTTCAGGCCAAACTCCTTCGCGTGCTGCAGGAGGGCGAGTTCGAGCGCGTCGGCAGCAGCGTCACCCTGAAGTCGGATGTGCGGGTGGTGGCGACGACCAATCGCGACCTTTCGGACTGGGTGCAGCGCCGCCGCTTCCGGGAGGACCTCTTCTTCCGGGTGAGCGTGCTGCCGGTCGTGCTGCCGCCGCTGCGGGATCGGCGTGAGGACATTCCGGAACTGGTGACCCACTTCCTGACGCGCATCGCCGCGCGCGAGGCGCGGATGAAGCCCGAGGTGACGCAGCGGGCGCTGGCGGCGATGGAAAATTATCGCTGGCCGGGCAACGTGCGCGAGTTGCAGAATGTCTGTGAGCGGGCGTTTGTGCTGTGCGGCGAAGGCCCGATCGACGTCGCGTTGATCGAGCCGTGGTTGTCGGCGGAACTGAAGGGCCAGGGCCTGAATCGTCCGATGCGGCCGGGCCACATGATGGAGGACATGGAGCGTGCGCTGATCGAGCAGACGCTCATTCAATACAACGGTCATCGAGAGAAGACCGCCAAGGCGCTGGGCATCGGGGTGCGCACGCTCGGCATGAAACTCAAGAAGTGGCGCGAGGAGGCCGTGGCCGTGCAGTCGGCGCAGGCGGCTTCGGTGGCGATGAATGTGCCGCGCATGGCGGGCTGATCGAATCGCAGACGTTGGCGGGTCCGTCGCATCGCGCGGCGCAAGTTCTGCGCGATGCGGCGGATTTCGCCGACAGATTCAGATAATAAGTCGATGTATGCGCGGGAGAGGCCGGTCAACGGGCTGGCACGGCGATTGCTAATTCGCACGCGCGAAGGGGTTGCCATGTTCCTGACGGACGTGACCAACAGTAACGCCGTGGCCATGCTGGAGAAGACGCTGGCCTTCACCGAGGCGCGGAACAAGATGCTCGCGGCGAACATTGCAAACGCCACCACGCCGGAGCACCGCACGAAGCAACTGGACACCGCGTCCTTTCAGGCCGCACTCCGGGATGCGGCGGAGCGGCGGGGTGCGCCAAATGAGCCATTCCAGATTGCCGAGCACGAGCAGTTTGAGGCGGACGAACAAGGCTATCTGAAGGTGAGGCCGACGGATGAGCCAGCGGAGAATCTGCTGTTCCACGACGGAACAAACGCGAGAATCGAGCGACAAATGGCTCAGTTGGCGGAGAACACCCTGATGAACCGGGTGGCCACGGACTTGCTGCGAGATCAGTTTCAGCGGATTTCGAGCGCCATCCGGGGTCGGGTTGGATAATGAGTAACGAAATAGTCCGGGGCAGGTCATACATCACAAACCAGTGGTAACCCAGGTATGTTTGGCGCACTCGACATCAGCACGTCCGGCCTTGTTGCCCAGCGGATACAACTGGACACGATCGCAGGCAACATTGCCAACTCGAATACTACGCGTCGTACGGACGGCAAAGTGGGGCCGTATCTTCGCCAGGTGGCACTGGTTCAGGCCGGGGACGGAAGGGGCGGCCCCGGTGTGCATGTCCCGAAGATTGTCGAGGATACGCAGCAGAAGCCGCGGGCCGTGCACGATCCGAGTCATCCGGATGCGGATGAGAAGGGAATTGTGTATTACCCCAACGTGGATATGGCGACGGAAATGATCAACGCAATGGTGGCCGTCAGGGCCTATGAGGCCAATATCACGGCGATTGAGTCGACCAAGTCGATCCTGAGTAACACACTGCGGATACTTGCATAGACAGGCTGAATTGCTTACTTAACCGCGATTGCAGAAGGCAACATGTCAGACCTAATTGTGAACGGAATTGGAATCGAAGCGGCGAAGTCACTCACAACGTCGACGTCTCCTGTCACCTCCGTGGCCGCGCCCGAGGGCAGGGACTTCAAGTCCTTTCTGCTCGACAGCCTCGACAAGGTGAATCAACTTCAGACCGAGGCCAACCAGGGCGTCGAGCGGTTGATGACCGGCGAGACCGACAACGTGGCGGAGGTCCTGTCGGTCAGCCGCAAGGCGGGAATTGCGTTTGATTTGCTGATGGAGATTCGCAACAAACTGATGGACGCATATGGTGAGATCAAGCAGATGCGCGTGTAACGCGTGCCACTGCCCCGTGAGCAGTGCGAGCGGTCGTGGGCGCACGGGGTGAACGCACGGGTCATAGAGCATTAGGCATACGAAAATTCGACCGGCCCCCGCTCGCAGCGGCGAGTGAACATCGGGACGCCGTTACTGGTCGCAGGATGCGGCCATGATCGAGGCAGGAAATGGAGTTCCTGGCATCTCAATACAGGCAGATTCGCGGCCGGATGGCCGGATCCAGCCCGTCGCAGTGGATCGCGATCGTGATGTTCACGATCGTGCTCGCGGCCTCGTTTGTCTGGATGATGAACTGGGCCGGCCAGGGGGAATGGACGCCGCTGCTCGATCAGCCGCTCACCGCGGAGGAAATGCAGCGCGTCCGGGCCGAGCTTGCGACGGCCGGCGTTGAGACCCGTGTCGTCGGAGATCGCCTGAACATTCGAGGCGGCGATTCGGCACGGCAGCAATGGCATGCCATGCTGGCCGAACGCGGCTCGCTTCCGCACGACACCAGCCTGTCCTACAGGGAAATCGTCAAACAGACCAATCCGTTCACCGGCGACCGGCAGGCTCAATGGATCGAGAGCCGCGGCCTGGAGACGGAGTTGTCGCGCGTGATCAGCAAGTTTCGGGGTGTGAAAGAGGCCCGGGTGCTGGTGACGGTGCCGAAGGCGCGAGGATTGAGCCGCGCCGGTGCATCGAGCGCGTCGGTCAACGTCGTGATGAAGAGCGGCGAGTCGCTGGACAAGGCGCGGGTGAATGCAATCGCCAACTTCGTCGCCGGCGCCGTGCCGGGGCTTCCGCCGCGGGAAGTGAAGATCACCGACGGCGCGCAGTTCTTTCGCCCGACTGAGACGCAGGAGGCGCTTCCATCAGACCTGCTCGACCTGCAGCGCCAGAACGAAGACCATGCGGCGCGCAAGATCTACGATCAGTTGCGGCACATTCGCGGCGTTGTGGTCAATGTACACGCTGAACTGCGCACCGCCGAGGAGCAGAAGACCAACAAGGAACTGGGCCCGGCCACGCCGTCGAAGGAGACCAGCAAGACCGAGGAGATCATCGACGGCGGGAATGCCGCGGCCTCCGGCGTCCGGCCCAATGAAGGGCGCACCCTCACCGACGCCGGCACGGGCGGATCGAGCACCAAGGAAGACACGATCGTCGAATACAGCAGCGATCGGAATCTGAAATCGACGATCGTCAAGGAATTGCCGGGCACGGTCGAACGGCTCACCGCCTCAATCAGCCTGCCCTATTCGTATCTGGAGGCCGTCTATCGCAAGCAGCAGGGCATCGCCGCCGACGTCGCGGTCAAGACGGCCGAGATCGACCCGGTGGCCACGGCCCAGATCGTGCGCATTCGCGGGCTGGTGAAGCCGCTGATCAGTGCGAAGGACGACGAGCAGGTCGCCGTGGATTGGTATTTCGACGCCGAGGGCGTGGGCGGCGCGGGCGGCGCCGGCGCGGCCGCGACGCAGAATGCCGAGGCCGGCGCGTTGCTCCTGTTGCGTGAGTACGGTCCGAAAGTGGGAATGGGTCTCATCGCCCTGTTGAGCCTGTTCGTCGTCGCACGCATCGCCAAGAAGACGCCCACCATCATGGGGCTGCCCACGGTTGAATCGGAGAAGAAGGCCAAGGGCGGTCGCAAAGGCCGCGGACGCGACGACGACGAGGAAAAGGAGTTGGAAGCGTTCGACATCCCGCTGGCCGTCGGCGAGGCGCACGAAATGGCGGGCGTGCTGGAAGGTCGCGAGGTCGACGAGAGCGTCATTCGCACGCAGCAGATCGTGAAGCAGATCGCCGAGTTGGTGAAGGACGACCCGCGGGCGGCGGCTGGTCTGGTCGAGCGCTGGGCGCGGAAGGACTAGGGCGGCATGGCCAAGAAGCGAACTTCGGATGCCGGCCAGGGCGAAGGGCTGACGCCCATGCGCAAGGCGGCCATTCTCCTCGTGAGCATTCCGCGCGAATCCGCCGCCATCGTCATGAACAAACTCAGTTCGTCAGTCATCGAAGACGTGACGCGGGAAATTGCCACGCTCGGCTCGGTTTCAGACGATCAGCGCGAGGCCGTCATCACCGAGTTCCACTCGCTCGCGCTCGCCAAGGCCTACTCCGACCAGGGCGGCATCGACTACGCCCGCGATCTGCTGATGAAGTCGCTCCCCAAGGAGGAGAGCGACCGGATCATCGCCCAGATCGAACACCAGGTGTATTCCAAACCGTTCAGTTTCCTGGCAAAGACCGAGAGCGAAAGCCTTCTGACGTTCATTCAGGATGAGCATCCTCAGACGATTGCCTTGATTCTTGCCCATCTGACGCCGCAAAAGTCGTCGGAGGTGCTTGCCGGACTGCCGCTTGAAAAGCAGATCGAGGTCGTGAACCGCATTTCGCGGATGGAACAGACCAGCCCCGACGTGATCAAGGAAGTCGAGAAGGGCCTTGAGCACCGCCTGAGCGGGTTGATGACCGAGCGGTTGCAGCGCGTCGGCGGCGTGCAGGCCGTGGCGGAGGTGCTGAACCTCGTCGATCGCCAGACGGAGAAGGCGATCATGGAGGCGATCGAGTCGGACGACCCGGAACTGGTCGAGGAGATCCGGCGGTTGATGTTCGTGTTCGAGGACATCCTGCTGGTCAACGACCGCGGCATTCAGGCCGTGCTGAAGGAAATCGAGAACACCGACCTGATCCTTGCGCTGCGCACTGCGACGGACGAGTTGAAGAAGAAGATCTTCTCCAACCTGTCGGAGCGCGCGGTGCAGATGATCTCCGAGGAAATGGAGTACATGGGCCCGGTGCGGGTGCGCGACGTCGAGGCGGCGCAGCAGAAGATCGTCGATGTGGTTCGCCGTCTCGAGGACAGCGGGGAGATTGTGATCGCCGGACGTGGCGGCGAAGGCGAGTTGGTGGTGTAACGCGGCGTTGTCGCGTGCGGTTGCACAGGGTCAGACTGTCTCATGGCGAGAGTGGTCATCAAGGCGGGTGAGTCGTCGGCGATACCGCAGGGCGGATTGCGCCTCGAATTGCGCGACGTGTCGCAGAAGGTGGAGACCACGCTGCACACGGCCCGGAAGGAGGCCGAGGTCATCCTCCAGTCCGCCAAGTCCAAAGCGCAGGCCGAGCGAACGGCCATGTTGGAGAAGGCGCGGCGCGAGGGGCACGAGGCCGGCATCGCCCTGGGCCGCAAGCAGGGTTACGAGCAGGCGCTGGCGGAAGCGCGGGAGAAATTCGCCGCGGATCAGGCCCATCTGATTGCGGCGTTGACGGGGATGGCCGCCGAATTCACGCGGCGGCGGGAGGAGTTTTATGTCTCGGCAAAGCAGGACGCGGTGCTGCTGGGCATCGAGATTGCGCGGCGCCTGGTTGGGAAAGCAGCCGACATCGGCGACCCGGCTGAAGGCGCGACGGAGGCGGCCCGCGCGGCGCTGGAACTGGTCGGAAAAGCGACGGAAGTCATGATTCGCGTCAACCCGCTCGATCGCGCAGCGCTGGCCGCCATGGCCGATGCATCGGCGATCGGCGCCCCGGGGCTGCAATCCGCACTGACCGGTTCGCAGCACATTCGCCTGGTTGACGATCCGTCGATCGAGCGCGGCGGCGTGATGGTCAGCACGCCCGACAGCGAGTTGGACGCGACCGTGGGCGGGCGGCTCGATCGCATCGCGGACGAACTGATGGCCCAATGGCGCGAACGGCGGAAGGCGCTGGGCATCGCGTGAGGCGGACGCGTCGCCGGCAATCAAGCCGCCAGCGGAACGCGGTTGAAACTCAAAGCGTCTATATTCAAAAAGGCGGGCACCGTGTCAGTCCTCTCCGAACAAATCGCCATCGCCCGATCGACGCAGGCCATCGGCATGCGCGGTCGCGTCGCCAACGTCACCGGCATGACCGTGCAGGCGGTGGGCCTTCCGGCGTCGGTGGGCTCGGTCTGCCTGATCGGCAGCGAGGCGCGGGGCATTCCCGCCGAGGTGGTGGGTTTTCGCGGCGAGCACACGACGCTGATGGCCCTGCGCGATGGCGACGGCATTTCAAAGGGCCAGCCCGTTCGATTCATCACCGGCAGCCGTCGGGTGTCGATGGGGCCGGGCCTGCTGGGGCGCGTGGTCGATGGCATGGGCATTCCCTGCGACGGCGGACCGCCGATCATGCCGGATGTCTATTATGATCTGGATTGCCCGCCGCCCAAACCGCTGGATCGCACGCTGATTCGCGAGCCGCTGTCGGTCGGCGTCCGGGCGATCAATGCGATCCTGACGCCCGGGCGCGGCGGACGGTTGGGCATTTTCGCCGGCACCGGTGTCGGCAAGAGCGTACTCATGGGCATGATGGCCCGGTACACGTCGGCCGACGTGTCGGTCATCGCGCTGGTCGGCGAGCGCGGCCGCGAAGTGGGCGACTTTATCGCGAAGGAACTCGGCCCCGAAGGCATGAAGCGCAGCGTGGTGGTGTGCAGCACGTCGGATCAGTCGCCGCTGCTGCGCGTGCGTGCATGCTTCGTGGCGACGGCCATCGCCGAATATTTCCGCGACCGGGGCAATGACGTGCTCCTTCTGATGGACTCGGCAACGCGCATGGCGATGGCGCAGCGACAAATCGGTCTGGCCGCCGGTGAGCCGCCGGCAACGAAGGGCTATCCACCCAGCGTCTTCGGTCTGCTGCCAAGACTGATGGAACGCAGCGGCCGCACGGCAAAGGGATCGATCACCGGTCTCTACACCGTGCTGGTCGAAGGCGATGACCAGCAGGACCCGATCGGCGACGCCGTCCGGGGCATTCTCGACGGACACATCTGGTTGTCGCGGCGCATCGCGGGCCGCGGTCAATATCCGGCGGTCAGCATTCTCGACAGCATCAGCCGCCTCATGCCGGACGTGGTGGACGGGGCACACGGGGACGCCGCGCGGCAGATACGGCGACTGCTGTCGATCTGGTCGGAGATCGAGGACCTGGTGAATATTGGAGCGTACGCCAGCGGGTCAAATCCGGAGTTTGATTTGGTGATTCGCACGCGGCCGATGATCGAGGCGTTCTTGCGGCAGAAGATGGATGAGCGGGTGGATTTCGATGCGTCGCGCGCGGCCTTGATGACGCTGATCGGCGAAATCGAACGGGAGAAGGCAAAGTTGACGGCGCCGCGAAAGTGATGCGGCGACGGCAAGAGGAAACATGGATGGCGGCATGCACTTCACAAAGATCAATGGCGCACGCGCACCAACAAAGGGCGGGTCGATGACCCGCCCTACAAACTGGCAACTAACCACTAACCACTAACCACTCGCCACTCTTCATGCGTTTTCGACTCGAAACACTGCTGAAAGTCCGCAAGGCCCGCGAGGACGAGCACAAGCGCATCGTGGCCGAACGGCTTCGTCGCATCGAAAACCTGGTCGCGCAGAAAACGGCGATCGAGGCGCAGATTTCGTCGCAGGGCGACGGGATGCGGCAGGCGCTGTCGGGCGAGACCGCGGACGTGGATTTTTTGCGCTGGGGCCGGCACTGGATAACGCGGTTGCGGATGCAGTCCGCGAGGGTCGACGCCGAAACGGCGGCCCATCGCGCAGTGCTCGCGCTTGAGCGCGAGAAACTGGCCGCGGCGCGCAAGGAAACAAAAATACTGGAACGTCTAAAAGAACGACAGTTCGAGGCCGCCGCCGCCGAAGAAGGTGCACGGGAGCGACGCGAATCGGACGATATGAACACTGTTCGCTTCGTGTACGACGCGATCTCGGAAACGGATTGACGCAATGGGCAGGCAGTTCTTCTTTGTGGCTTCGATCACGGCAATGGCCAACCTCGCGGCGCTGGCCGGCGTGGCCGGCCTCGCGTGTAGCCGCGGATACCTCGAGCGCGATCGCGTGCAGGCGGCCGCCGCGGCGCTACGGGGCGAACTGAGCCTCTCCCAGCCCGCGACGCTGGTTGTCACCTCGGCGCCCGCGGAAGTCGTGCCCTCGGCCGAGCAGATCGCGCGCAACGAGGCGGCCGACGCCATTCGCCGCGCCGAGTTGGAGCGGCGCGAGCGCGAAACCGAGCACGCGTGGCAGCAACTGGAAATGCGACAACTCGCCATTCTCAAGCAGAAAGAGGAGTTTGAGGCGGCCCGCAAGCGCAATGCAAACGAACTTGAGGCCCGTGCATCGGCGGTGGGCGACAGCGGCTGGGACAAGCAGGTGGATCTGATTGGACAAGCCAAGCCGAAGACCGCGAAGGAACTGCTGTTGAAGATGTCCGACCCGGAGGTCGCGAAGGTCTTCATGCAGTTGGAGTCCCGCAAGGTCGGGAAGATCATCGAGCAGTGCAAGACAGCGGAGGAGCGCTCCTGGATCGGGCGCATCCTGGACCAACTACACAATCGCGACGCTGCCCGGGCGGAGACCACGGGTGCGGTCAATGCGCCGATACCGGGAGCATAGCCCGTGCCTGATTTGCTCAAGGCCGGTTTGATCCGGTCACTTGCCACCGCGCCGATCGCGCGGCCCCGGCCCTCGCGCGAGTCGCGGGTTGAGGACGGTTTTGCAAGCCGCCTCGACACGGCGCGAAATTCAGTTCGCGAAAGCCGGGAGGCCGCCAGCAGCGAGCGTTCCAGGGCGCGGGCCTCGGATGGCGAATCCACGCCGCAATCCGATTCGGCAGACAAAAAAACAGACGATCATCATGAATTGTCCGAGCGTGTCGACGCTGCATCGCCGAATCCGGTGACCGCCGCCGCACCGATCGTGGTGGTGACTATTGCCGGCCCGGTCGCACCCACGGCGGAGTCGCCGGTCAGCGATTCAGTCGCGGACGCCGCGGGCGGGGGCGAGTCCACGCAGCCGTCGACAGGCGCCATTTCCACGAAAGTCGCAAGTCAGTCGAATTCGCAGTCGGAGTCGGCGACACCAGCGCCGCAGACGTCATCAAGTGACGGTGCGCAGGCGACGGAGAATGATCCCGTGCGTCCGATTCCGGGTGCGCAACCGGGTGAGGCGGGGAGGCTCGTCGATCAGGACCAAACAGGGGAAGTGGCCGCAACCGCGATAACGTCGAATCGACCCTCTGAGGAAGCGCTCAAGACTACAGCGCCCGGTGCTGATTCTCTGTCGCCTGGCAAATCGGAAACGCCCTCTCCGCGAACCAATCGGGTGTCGGAGTTGCAGGCTGACACCGTGCGCCCCGGCGCGGAGGCATTTCAGGCGGCGAATCAACTCGAATCAAGTAAGTCGACTGAAGCGCGCGCTGAGGGCGAGTCCATTCGCGATGTGCGGGTGGGCGATGCACTCGATCGGGCACTGAAGGGCGACTCACATCGGCCGAGCGGCAATGGGGACGAGGGCCATCGCGAGCCACAAGACCCGACCGCATTCGCCGATTCGCGCGTTGTCAAGAATAACCACTCAAAGCACATGCCGGCGGATTTCAAATCAGCCGCTGCGGCGTTGCCGACCCGGCCCACGGGCGTGACCGAAACAACCGGCGACGTTTCCGCCGCCGCCATCGGTCGATTCCTCGCGGGATTGCCGGCGCCTCGTGGAGCGGCCGTCGAAACACGCGCGAGTGCCGACGCGGGTCTGAATGCGCGAGCCGAATCCCAATCCAACGGAACAACGTCGATTGCGTCGACCGTGACCCCGTCGTCATCAGCGCGAAGCACCGCAATCACGGCATCGCGTGAACCCGCCGGATCGACCTTCAGCCAGATTCTGGCCACGCGTCTGGATCCGTCGAGTTCATTGGACGGCGCGGCCAGGGCGTTGTCGGCCGGCGGCGCATCGGGCCGGCATCAGGTGACGCTGCGATTGGCTCCTGCGGAACTCGGTGAACTGCGTCTGGACGTGCGCATGCATCAGGGGGTGATGAACCTGCGCATCGATGCCGACACCGCGGCGGCCGGCAGATTGATCGAGTCGCGACTCGGCGAGTTGCGTGAAGCGCTGGCCGGTCATGGTATCGCTGTCGAACGGGCCGAGGTCGTGGTTCGCAGTGATGCCTCGGCGAACACCGGCTTCGAGCAGCGTCCGCACGCGGACGACGCACCGCCCCGACATCAGTCTTCGCAGCGTGATGCGGGCGAGTCCGGCTGGAACTTCGGCGGCGGCGAGTCGTTCTCCGAGGGCGACCGCTCCGGTCGATCCGATGCCAATCCGTGGTGGGCGTCGGGCGATGCGACAGGTGTCTCAGATTTGCCGGCGTCTGCGGAATCCGGCGGCGACGCGCAGTCGAATCCAACAGTTGCGGACGAGCGGTTCATTGATCTTGTGGCGTAACGGGTGAATGCAGTCGAATCGCGCCGCGGCGCGGGCATCGACGATGAAAGGACACACTTATGGCGACAACGACCATCAATCCAACATCACTGGTGGGAAGTCCCAATACGCCGACCACCCGTCGATTCAATGACCTCAAGAGCGAGGACTTCTTCGGGTTGCTCATTGCCCAGTTGCAGAATCAGGATCCGCTGAAGCCGACCGACAACCAGCAGTTGCTGCAGCAGATGTCCATGATCCGCCAGATGGAGCAGTCAGACACGCTGAACAAATCACTCGAAGCCCTGGCCTCCGAACAGCGCTTCGGCGCGACCTCGGGCCTGATCGGGCAATACGTCGCCGGAAACCTGATCGACAGCGGCGGCAACGAGGTCACGGTGCAGGGACTGGTGCTGGGTGTTTCGTTCGCGCGGGACGGCTCGGCGATACTTGAATTGCACAACGGCAAGCAGTTGCCGGCGAAGGAGGTCGACGAAGTCACGCTGGTCGACAATCTGCCGCCCGAACTGAAGGCCCAACTCGCCGCGGAACTGGAGCAACTCAACGGCGGTTCGGGTGGCGGCACCGGCACCGGCACGGGAACGGGCAGTGGGTCTGCACCCGGCCCGTCGGACGGCTTATCGACCGGCACCGGGGGCACCGGCGCCGATCCCAGCGACACCTCAGCCGCCAAACTGCGCGTTGCCCACGAACAGACCGCTTCGAAACTGCTGGAGCGGTTGATGTCGGGCCGGCAGCGCACCGCCGACGCGCTGAACGCGCTGATGGGCAACGGCATCGGCATTGGGTTCTAGACCGACGTCCGTGGATCGACCGGGCCGCCGCCCGCGTGCGCCGGCCAATAATTGACAAGCATCTGAATCTCGCCAGGTTCATCGCCAGAGAGAGGTTGAAGATATGGGTCTTACATCCGCCCTGTTCACCGGTTTGTCGGGTCTTAACACCAGCCAGAGCCGGCTCGACGTGATCGGCGACAACATCGCCAACGTGAACACCACCGCATTCAAGGGTTCGCGCGTGCTGTTTCAAACCCAGTTTGCACGCACGCTTTCAACCGGCACCAAGCCGAGCGCGACGCAGGGCGGCACGAACCCCAATCAGATCGGCCTCGGTTCGATCATCGGGTCGATTCAGCGGTCCTTCGAGCCGGGCGCGCTGGAGACCACCGGCATCCCCAGCGATCTGGCCATCGAGGGGCAGGGCTTCTTCGTGATGCGCACCCCCGACAACGAGCAGGTCTTCACCCGCGACGGCGCGTTCACCCTCAGCGCCGACAACCGTCTGATCAATCAGAACGGCTTTTCCGTGCAGGGCTACGGCATCGACTCCGACTTCCGCATCATTCCCGGCGCCATTCAGGACATCACGATCCCGATCGGCCAGTTGACCACCGCCCGCGCAAGCGGCGAGGCCCGATTGGATGGAACCCTGAACTCCCGCGGCACGGTCGCCACGCAGGGCACCATCCTGCATTCACAGATTCTTGAAGACAACCTTGGCAATCCGATCACCGGCGCGACCAACCTGACCGTCGTTCAGAACGTGGGCGGCACGCCGCTGTTTGCCAACGGCAACGTCATCACGTTGAACGCCGCGAAGAAGGGCGGCCGCGAGGTGCCGCAGGAGTCGTTTGTCGTCGGCACGACCGGCACCACCGTGGCGGATTACCTGGCGTGGATGAACGACGCGCTTGGCATTGACGAGACCGCGGGAGTTGCAGGTTCGCCCGGTGTGGCGGTGAACGCCGGTCGCCTGGAGATTCGCGGAAACGCGGGCGTCGAGAATGCCCTGGCCATCAACTCCGGCGACATCATCAGCAACGGCGCAAGCACCGTGCCGTTTGCGTTCACCGAGACCCAGGCGGCCAACGGCGAAAGCGCGCACACGTCCTTCATTATCTACGACTCTCTGGGCACGCCGATCAACGTCAGCCTCACGCTGGTCATGGAGCAGCAGACCACGGGCAGCACCACCTGGCGCTATTACGCCGACGCCGCCGACGACTCCGACGTGCAACTGGACATCGGCACCGGCACCATCACCTTTGACGAGAATGGTCAGTACATCACCCAGCCATCGACCGGCGTCGTCATCAACCGCGTGAGTTCGGGTTCGACCGAGCCGCTGCCGGTCACGCTTGATTTTTCGCGGATGTCGAGCCTGGCGACGTCGCGCTCGAGCCTGGTCATGAGTTTTCAGGACGGCTTCTCGACCGGCACGCTGATTGACTACAACATCGGCGACGACGGCATCATCACGGGGACATTCTCAAACGGCCTGCTGCAGGATCTGGGCCAGTTGGCCATGGCGACCTTCGCCAATCCGCCGGGCTTGATCGCCCGGTCGAACAGCATCTTCTTCATCGGCCCCAACAGCGGCGAGGCCCGGATCACGCAGCCGCTGACGCTGGGCGCGGGGCGGATCAAGAGCGGTTCGCTGGAGCTGTCCAACGTCGATCTGTCGCGGGAGTTCATCAACCTGATCACCAGTTCAACGGCGTTCAGCGCGGCCAGCCGCGTGGTGTCGACGTCGGATCAGTTGTTGCAGGAACTGCTGCTGATCGCGCGGCGGTAATGGCCGACTCTGGATCGCAGGAACCCGACGGCGTACACTCGCACCGATGAAAGCCATTTGTGTCTTCTGTGGTTCCTCTACAGGCGACGACGCCGTCTTTGCCGACGCGGCACGCAGTCTCGCGCGCGTTCTAACGGAGCGCGAGATCAAACTGGTCTATGGCGGCGGCAGCGTGGGACTGATGGGTGTCGTTGCCGATGCCGTGCTGGCCGCCGGCGGGCATGTGACCGGCGTCATCCCGCGGATGCTGTGGGAGCGCGAGGTCGGCCATCGCAGCCTGTCCGACCTGCGCATCGTGGAGACGATGCACGAGCGGAAGGCGATGATGGCGGAATTGTCCAACGGGTTCATCGCCATGCCCGGGGGCATCGGGACGTTGGAGGAGTTCTTCGAGATCTGGACTTGGGCGCAGTTGGGCGTGCATCGCAAGCCGTGCGGACTGTTGAATACTGCCGGCTATTTCGATCCAATCCTCTCGATGATCGACACGATGATCCGGCGGCGGTTCCTGAAAGAGGACTACCGCGAGATGGTCCTCGTGGAATCCGAACCTGCGGCCCTGCTTGCGCGAATGGAGACCTACACGCCCATCGAAGTCGCGAAGTGGATGGACCGGGCGAAGACGTAGCCGATCGCGCCGTCTGACCACGTGCAAGAATTGCGCAGTTCCCACCCTTCGGCAGATTCTGCCGGTTGATTCACGCTCGCGTGACCCGAGACGGAAGCCCTTGCGCCCGGTTTCACGGCGTACGTGCAATGCCCATATCGAACACTTGCCTTTGAATTTCGCGCGGGCGGGGTCGATTGCGCGTCAATCGGCGTGCCCGCCGCGCAAAACCTGTCGCCTGCGCTTCAGGCTCAGTTGCGCATTCGACCGATAAGCATGAGACAGGCGCAATCCGCGCCGGTCCATGTGAGTTAATTGCGCAATGGCCGACGAGAACAAGAATCAGGATGCCGCGAAGCCCGGGGCTGACGGCGCAGCCGAATCGACCGGAAAGAAGCCGAAGGGGAAACTCTTCGTCTTTGGATTGCTGGGCGGCGTGATGATCGTGGAAGGGCTGGCGATTTTCTTCGTCATGAAGTCCTTCGGCAGCCAGCCGCACAAACTCGAAGCCGAGCAGATGACGGCGACGTCGCAGCCGGCGACCGAGTATCAGGAAGTGGAAGTCGCCAATGTGCGCGTGCCGCACGTGGCCGGCTCGCGCACCACGCTGTACGCCATGCACATCGTGGCGCTGGTGAAATTCGACAAGTTGGAAGACGTCAAGAAGGTGTTTGAAGCCAAAAAGTGGACCGTGACGGACACGGTGTCGCGGGTGATTCGTCAGGCGGCGGAGTCGGAGATCTCCGAACCGCGGCTGGAGACGCTGCGACGCAAGATGAAGTTTGAATTGAACGAATTGTGCGGCGTGGAATCGGCGATCGAGCAGGTGCTGATTCCCGAGTGCATGCCGCTGAGCACGGGGCTGTAGCGAAGCGGCGGTCGCCCTGATTGCGCGCGCCCCCGGCATGGATGCCGCGACCGGCCATGGATGGTACTGACGGATGTCTGATTCACCTTCACAACCCGGCGGAACGCCCTCTCCGAATCAGTCGGACATCGACGCGGCGCTTGCAGCGGCTTCCGCGCCCGCGGCCGGCGATCCACGGGCAGCGCAGGCACAGACGCCTGTCAACGCGAATGAAACACCCCTGACCGGTGAATCCGCTGCTGCTGCAGCGACAACGCCGGTCAGTCCGGCTGCGGATGTGGATGCCGCGCTCGCCGCTGGCCTGGAGGGCGCGGTTGCAACCGCAGTGGCCCCGGCCGCGCCTGCGCCGGAGCCGGTGACCGCCGAACATCAGTTTGATGCGAACGGGCAACCCTATAACGAGACGGCCGCGGCCATGGCAGCGGCCCTGGCCGAGGAGCAGGCCGCGGACGCATCGCGTCATGCGGCGGCGATGGCCGAACCGCCGCCGGGTTCCATGCCGCTGGAGTTGCCGGACTTTGGGCGCCGTGCGCCGCTCGGGGAGGACGTTCGCGGCGTCGATCTTCTGAACGACGTCGACCTGAACGTCAAGATTGAACTGGGCCGCGCCGAAATGTCGATCGACGAGGTGCTTCGGCTCGGCGCGGGCGCGGTGGTCGAATTGAACAAACTGGCGGGAGACCCCGTGGACGTGCTGGTGAACGACCGGCTGGTCGCCCGGGGCGAAGTGCTGATCCTGAATGACAACTTCTGCGTGCGCATCAGCGAGATCCTCGCGGGCGAGGAAGCCGAGGCCACGCCATGAGTCAATTCTGCCAAACAGTCTCTTGTCTCAGAGCGGTGGGCGATGAATGCCGCACCCGGAAACTCAGTCGCGCGGTTCCGCTGAGCCGCGTGTATTGGCCGATTCTGGCTCTGGGCATCACACTTGTGCCAGTCGGTCGTGCATGGAGTGAATCACCCGGTCCCACGGGGCCGACAGCCGGCGCCGCAGTGAACGATGGTTCGCCCGCGCCGGCGAATACGACGTCCGTCGAGTCGGAGATTATCTCGCGCAGGCCGCCCCGAAGTGCCGGCGGCCATCGAACCGCATCACCCGCACCGTCAGCAGGCGGGTGGCTCCGAATGTTGCAACCGGTCGTCATTGTGTTCGGCGTCATGGCCGTGCTGACCTGGGCGGGTCGGCGGTGGCTCCCGCAGGCGCGACAGGCGTCAAGCGCGCAATCCGTCATTCGCGTGCTCGCGCGGCAGCATCTGTCCGGCAAGCAGAGCCTGTGCCTCGTGAAATTGGGCCCGTCGGTGGTATTGTTGGGCGTGACGCCCGAGCACATCGCCAGCGTGCTGGAGATTCGCGACCCGGACGAAGCAGCCACGCTGGTGGCCGCGGCCGAAGCGGCGCGCGGCCGCTCATTCACGAAAGCCATGGCCGCATTCTCCGCATCGTCCGAGCCGGAAGAGACGGTAGCGCCGATGGAGCGACAACCGGACGCGGCCGGCGATGCCAGTGAGCGCATTCGCGAGATGGTCAAGCGGGTGCGGGCCATGAGCGAGGCCTCGGGACCGCGCGTCTCGAAGCCGGCGATTAGACAAGCATCTTAAAAAAGCGGGGGATCCCGCGCGGTGGAACTGCGATGCGGTTGTGCGGAGCACGACATCTCAAGGCGGCGCCCATCGGACTGATCGCAGGCGCCGTGCTATTGCTGATCGCCGTGGCCCCCGCGCAGGCGCAGGTCGCATCCGCGCCGGCCATCGACAATCCCTTCGGCATACCCGATCTGACCCAGTACGCGCCGCCCGCGCGGGATGGTCAGGGGGTCACGTCTTCCCTTCGCATCTTCGTGCTGCTGACGGTACTGGCGCTGGCGCCGTCCATCCTCATCATGATGACGAGTTTCACGCGCATCATGATCGTGCTGTCGCTTTTGCGCCAGGCGATGGGCACGCAGCAGTTGCCGCCGGGGCAGGTGCTCGTCGGCATATCGCTGATCCTCACGTTGATCACCATGGCGCCGACCTGGCAGCGCATGAAACTGAGCGGCATCGACCCCTATCTCGAAGGAAAAATGAGCCAGGCGGAGGCGTTCGACAAGTCGATTGCGCCGCTGCGGGAGTTCATGTTCAAGCAGATCGAAGCCGCGGACAACGAGGAAAACGTCTATCTGTTCTACGAGTACTCGCGCGGCCCGGTGCCGGAGGGGCAGGTCCTTCGTCGCGGCGACGTGGGGTTGATCGAACTGGTTCCGGCGTTTCTGTTGAGCGAACTGGAAACGTCCTTCGTGATGGGGTTCCGGCTGTATCTGCCGTTTCTCGTCATCGACATGGTCATCTCGGCCATCCTCATCAGCATGGGCATGATGATGCTGCCGCCGGTGCTGATCTCGCTGCCGTTCAAGGTGATGCTCTTTGTTCTCGCCGATGGGTGGGGCCTGGTGATCGGATCGGTGTTGAATAGTTTTGCGACCTAGCGTCGTGCGTGTTCGGTGCCACTGCTTTAAGCAGTGCGAATGTGAGTTGTGTTCGGCTCGCTGTCGCCACTGCTTGAAGCAGTGGCACCCCTGTTGGAGAAATCATGGACCCCGGTTTGGCGATGGACCTGAGTTACAACGCCCTGTTCATCGCGCTGGTGCTGGCGGGGCCGATCATGGTGATCGGCATGGTCGTGGGCCTGGCGATCAGTGTCTTCCAGGCAGTGACCCAGTTGCAGGAGCAGACGCTCACCTTCGTGCCGAAGATCGTGGCCATGGGCGTCGCCGCGGCACTGATGATCCCGTGGCTGACGATGCGAATGATGGAATACACCCAGGACGTCTGGGGACAGATGTAGCGTTTGCCCGTCGCTCGCTCGCCTCGGCGAGGAGACTCCGGAGGCCGCTACGGCGACTTGAATCAGTCATGGAACTCCTGCAACTCGAAATGCTGCTCCCGGGTTTCGCACTGGTCCTCGCCCGCATGTCCGGCATCATGATCTCCGCGCCCATGTTCTCCAGCAGTCAGATCCCCACGCAGTTCAAGGTGGCAATGGCATTTGCCCTGGCCCTGCTGGCCTATCCAGTCGTGGCGGTGACGCTGCCGGGAAAACTCACTCTGGCGCAGGCGGCGGTCGGGTGCGTGGGGGAGTTGATGATTGGTGAGATCATCGGCCTGGGTGTGGGCCTGGTCTTTTTTGCCGCGTCGCTGGCCGGCAGCATGGTCAGCCATCAGGCGGGCCTGACGTTCGGCGAAGTGGTCAACCCCGTATTTGATTCGGAGACAAGCGTCCTCGACCAGATCTGGTTTTTCGCGGCGCTGATGCTGTTTCTCGCCATTGGCGGCCATCTGATTCTCGTCAAGACGGTGCTGGACAGTTTTAGACAGGTACCGCCCATGTCGGCGTGGGCGGACGAGTCGCTCGCGGACCACCTGTCCGCGCTCCTGCAGTGCCTGTTCGAGACGGCGCTGCGCCTCGCGGGGCCGGCGATCGTTGCCCTGCTGCTCGCACTGCTCGCGCTCGGCGTGTTGTCGCGGACCATGCCGCAATTCAACCTGATGAATGTGGGATTTTCATTCAAGATCGCGCTGGCGATGTTCGTCGTGGCGGTGTCGATTTCATCGGCGGATGACTTGATGGTTCACACCATCCAGGACGGCTTCGCGCGGGTGGGAGACATCTTGACGGCGATGGGCAGGAGGGCGGCGAATGCCGGCGGATGACGGCGACAGGACGGAGGCCCCAACGCCGCGCCGTCTCGCGGACGCGCGGCAGCACGGTCAGATTGCGCGCAGCGCCGATCTGACCGCGGCGCTGGGCCTGCTGGGCGGGCTGATCTGCCTGCGGTGGTTCGGCCCCGGCGTCGTGGCGGCGTTGATGGGCTTCCTGCGGGAAAACCTGGCGGAGCGCGATCCGCTCAGCGTGGCGCACATCGACCTCGTGTCGGTCATGCTCTCCATCATGACAACGGTCCTGTTGTCCGCCGGGCCGATCCTCATTTCGCTCGTGGTGGTGGCGCTCATCGGCAACCTCATGCAGGTGGGCTGGCTGTTCACCTGGGATCCGCTGACGCCGAAGTTGAGCAAACTGAACCCAGTCAACGGAATCGGTCGCCTGTTCAGTTCGCGCTCCGTGGTGCAACTGGCGATCAACCTGGTCAAATTGCTGGTCATCGGCGGCGTGGCCTGGTCGGCGATTCACGGTCGGGCCGGCGAGATCATGGCGGCGCTCGATGTCGAGGGTGGCGGGTTGCTGACGCTGGTCGCGACGCTCCTCTTTGACGTGGGCATTCGCATGGGCCTGGCCATGCTGGCCATTGCGCTGATTGACTACATCTGGCAGAAATGGAAGCACCTCCGCGACCTCCGCATGACCAAGCAGGACGTCAAGGAGGAGATGCGCCGCATGGAGGGCGACCCGATCGTCAAACAGCGCCGCCGGCGCATGCAACTGGCCGCGACGCTGCAGAAGATTCGCTCGACCGTGCCGAAGGCGGACGTGGTGGTGACGAATCCGACGCACCTGGCGATCGCCATCGGCTACGACGCGGAATCAATGGGCGCGCCGCGGGTGCTGGCAAAGGGGCAGGATTACATCGCGATGAAGATTCGCGAAATCGCCGCAGTGCATCGCATTCCGATCATCGAGCGCAAGCCGCTGGCGCAGGCGTTGTACAAATCGGTCGAGGTGGGCGAGGAGATACCGGAGCAGTTCTACAAGGCGATCGCGGAGATCCTGGCGTATGTCTACGAAATCTCCGGCAAGGCCGGAAAGATGAAGCGCGGCACGGCGGCGTGATGGGAGATATTGGTCGTACGGTCTGAATGCCTTGTCTGCCAGTGCTTTACGCAGTGAGCAGGCGAGTGGATGCACCAGGTGGACGCGCTGCCGGCGGCGGTGGCACCCGTTTGCGATGTGAATTGAACTGAGTCACTTGAGTTGACATGGCACAGTCAGTAAATCCAATCCTGAGATGGGCGGCCATCGCGAATGAAAAGCGCGGGCTGATCTATCCCATTCTCGCGCTGGCGATGGTGCTGGTCATTCTGATCCCGCTCCCGACCTGGATGCTGGACGCGCTTCTGATCGCCAACATCACACTCAGCGCCCTGGTCCTGCTGACCGTCATGTATATGAACGGCCCGCTGGAGTTCTCGTCGTTTCCTTCGCTGCTGCTGTCGCTCACGATTTTCCGGCTGGTGCTTAACACGGCGTCCACCCGGCTTATTCTCGTCAATGCCGACGGGACGACCAGCGCCGCCGGTTATGTCATTGAGGAAATGAGTGAGTTCGTGGCGGCCGGATCGCTCGCCGTCGGCATCATCATCTTTACGATCATCACGGTCATTCAATTCGTGGTCATCACCAAGGGCGCCACGCGCATCGCCGAAGTCGCCGCCCGATTCACGCTCGATGCGATGCCCGGCAAGCAGATGGCCATCGACGCCGATTTGTCCGCCGGCAACATCGACGAAGCCGAGGCCCGCCGCCGTCGCGAAGCCATCATGCGCGAGGCGGACTTCTACGGCGCCATGGACGGCGCCAGCAAGTTCGTGCGCGGCGACGCCATCGCCGGAATCATCATCGCATTCGTGAACATACTCGGCGGCATTTATGTCGGCATGGTTGAGAAGGACCTGCCGCTCATGCAGTGTCTGTCAGTCTTTACGCGGCTGTCCATCGGTGACGGCCTGGTCAGCCAGATTCCCGCATTCCTCGTCTCGATCGCCGCCGGCATGATCGTCACCCGCTCGAACGCCAAGCAGAACATGGGCGAGGAGTTGCTCGGCCAACTGACCAGCCGGCCGATCGCGATGATGCTGGCCTGTGCATTTCTCTGCATTCTCATGTTCACCCCGCTGCCGAAGGTCCCGCTCCTGACCATGGCCATCGGCATCGGCGGTCTCGCCTACCTGTTGGTCGGGGCGAAAAAACATGAGACCGCCGAAGCCGGTCGGGCGAAGGCGGCCGCGCCGAAGCCGCCGGAGAAGATCGAGGCCGCGCTCACCGTGGACACGCTCGAACTCGACGTCGGCTACGGCCTCGTCAAACTGGTCGACAAAAAGCAGGGCGGCGATCTGCTCGATCGAATCTCCAACATTCGTCGGCAGATGGCCACCGAACTGGGCGTCATCGTTCCACCGATTCGCATTCGCGACAACGTGCAGTTGGAGCCCAACAAGTACTGCCTCAAACTTCGCGGCGCGCCGATCGCCACCGGCGAACTCCTCCCGGGGCACTATCTCGCAATCGACTCCGGGGCGGTCAACGAGCCGATTCACGGCATCGACACCCGCGAGCCGGCCTTCGGGCTGCCGGCCGTGTGGGTCAGCGAGGAGCAGCGTGCGACGGCCGAGCATCGAAATTATACGGTCGTCGAAACAACGATGGTGCTGGCGACCCATCTGACCGAGTTGATCAAGACCCATGCGTCCGAGTTGCTTACCCGCCAGGACGTCGGGCGACTGCTCGATCACCTGAAGGAACGCAGTCCGAAGATCGTCGAAGAGATCGTCCCCGAGGTCATGAAGGTCGGCGACATTCAGACCGTGCTGCAGACGCTGCTGCGCGAGCGCGTGCCGATTCGCGATCTCGAGTCGATCCTGGAGACGATCGGCGACTGGGCCGGTCGCACCAAGGACCCGGAAATCCTGGCCGAGTATGTGCGCAACAGCCTGGCCCGCACGATCTGCGAACAGTATCGCGACGCCAGGCAGACGATCCACGGCATCACGCTCGACCCGGCGCTGGAGGACCTGGTCAGTTCGCACGTCGAGCGGAGCGATCGCGGCTCGTACCTGACGCTTCCGCCGGGCACGGTCAATCGCATCGTCGCGACCATTCGCAACGAACTGGATGCAGCCGCGGCGCGATCCGGCGGCGCACAACCGGTCATTCTCGCTTCGCCGCAGGTGCGGCAGTGGATCAGGCGTACCATTGAGTCGGCGCTGCCCAAGGCGGCGGTGCTGGGTTACAACGAAATCGTCCGGGGCATTGAGGTCCGGACGCATGGCATGGCGGCTGTAAAGGAAAAGGATGGAGCCGAAAACGTATCGAGCACGGTCCATGTCTGAAGCGCTGGCGCGCGTCAAGGCGGACCTCGGAAAAGACGCGATCATCCTGCACACCCGCACGGTTCAATCGGGCGGATTGCTGGGGGTCGGTGCAAAGGCGCAGATCGAAATCGTGGCCACGCGCGACGCGCATGTGTCGCCCCAGCCGCCAGGTCGTTTGGGTGCGAGCGGTGTTCTGCAGGCCGCACGCGCGCAGGTCGACGCCGCGACCCTGCGGATCGAACCGCCGCGCCGTCCGGTCATCGCGCCGGAGCCGGCCGCGCGTCCGGTCGAGTCGAGCATTCGGTCGGAGGTCGAGGAAATTCGCTCGATGGTGGGGCAGATCCTGCGCGAAACGCGAGCAGGTCAGGCCCCGCGTCTGCCGGCGGAGTTGATCGATTATTACACCGGTCTTGTCAGCCAGGACGTGTCGGCCGAACTGGCCCGGCAGTTGCTGGAGCGAATCTCATCGAGGCTCAGTCTGGGCAGCGGGCCGGCCTATCAAAGCCCCGACCGTAAGGCAGGAGGCGGCGCTCCCAACGAGGAGCGAATTCGATCCGAACTTCGCGCCTGCCTGAGCGAAATGCTCCCGCCGGTTTCGCCGATCAAACTGACCAGCGGGGCCAAGCCGACGGTCGTCGCGCTGGTCGGCCCGACCGGGGTCGGCAAGACGACGACGGTTGCCAAACTGGCGGCGGTGATGAAACTCCGCGAGCGCCGCCGGGTCGGCCTCATCACCATGGATACTTATCGCATCGGCGCGGTCGAGCAATTGCGCACCTACGCACAGATTCTCGACGTCCCGCTCATCTCCGTGATGACGCCGATGGAAATGAAGACGGCCGTCGCCAGAATGGCCGATCGCGATCTCATCCTGATCGACACGGCCGGCCGCAGCCAGCGCGATGACGACCGGATCGGCGAGTTGAAGAAAATGCTCGACGCCGCCGAACCCGATCAGGTTCACCTCGTATTGTCGACGACCGGTCGCGAAGAAACCCTGCGACAGGCGGTGGAACGGTTCACGCCGGTGGGGGCGGGGCACCTGGTGTTCACCAAACTGGACGAAGCGGTCGGACTCGGCGTCATGCTCAACGTGCTCCACACCGTCAAACTGAAACTCTCCTATCTCACCAGCGGCCAGGCCGTGCCCGACGACATCGAGACTGGATCGGCCGCGCGCGTGGCGGAATTGATACTTGCCGGTCTGCCGCGTGCAAGTGAGGCGGCGAATCCGTCGCAGCGATCGGCGGATCTGAAGGCGGGGAGGGCGCTACGGTGAGCGTGATGCCGCGGGATCAGGCGACGCAACTTCGGCGCTACATGGGTGTCGCACCGATTGCGCCGCGCGAGAACGAGGCGGTGCCGCGCACGGCGACGCGCGTCATCGCCGTAGCCAGCGGCAAGGGCGGCGTCGGCAAGACGCAAATCGCCATCAACCTTTCGATGGCGCTTGCACGACTCGGCCGGCGCGTGGTGCTATTCGATGCTGATCTTGGAACCGCCAATGTCGACGTCGCGATCAACCTCGCCGCGCCGCGCGATCTGTCGCATGTCCTGCGCGGCGCCTGCACACTCGATGAGGCCTGTGTGCCGATTGAGGCGGGACTTCGCGTCATCGTCGGCGCGAGCGGCCTGGCCCGGGCGGCGGATCTGTCGGATTTTGAGCGCTACGAACTGGTCAGTTCGCTTGCAACACTCGAATCCGGTTGCGATGTCATCGTCATTGATTGCGGGGCGGGCATTTCGCAGAACGTCCTCGCATTTGCCCAGGCTGCCGGCGAACTGCTGCTCGTGACCACGCCCGAGCCGACCGCGCTCACCGATGCCTATGCCCTTGTCAAAGTCTTTGCACGATCGCCGCGGCGCCCGCAGATCGATCTCATCATCAACCAGGGTCGCTCCGTCGAGGACGGCGAATCGGCCGGACGGCGAATTGTGGATGTCGCGCATCGATTCCTCGGGATCACCTTGAACGTCGCCGCCCAGGTTCCGCACGACGAGTGCGTGCTCGATTCGGTGCGCCATCGCTCGGCGCTGATCGCCCGATATCCGCGCAGCCCGGCTGCGCGCAGCATTTCAACATTGGCACGCCGCCTCATCGAGCCGGCCCCGCCCGTCGCCCGTGAGGGCGGATTTTTTCGCCGCCTGGCTGCACTTTTTGACTGAACCCCGCCATTCACCCGGTCGATTGTGACTCTGGACTGAGGCCCGAAAAGTCGCGGGCGAAGTGTCCGGGTGGTGAAGCGTGGCCAGACTTCTCGGTTCATGTTGCGGTCTGCTGCTCTTCAGTGCGATGGTTCTGCGCGGCCTGCTCGCGGGCAATCCGATCGAAGTGGTGATCAGCCGCGCGCTGGTCGGCCTGTTCGGCGGACTGGCGCTGGGCGCGCTGCTGGGCTGGGTTGGCATGATCGTCGTGTCTGACAACCCGCCGCCCGCTCCCGATGGATTCAATGAGGCCGGGCCCGGTGTGGAACGGCCGACTGCTTGACGATAAACAGACAAGAGTAAACTATGCCCAAGACGCTCAAGAACGATCGGCGGAAGGCAGCGGCTCCGGCCGCGGTGACACCGGCGCCCGTGGCGCCTCCTCCGGTGGACATCAAGGCGGCCTGGCTCGAATACAAGCGCGAGCCCACGCAGGAATTGCGCAATCTGCTGATGGAGCAGTACCTGCACATCGTGCGCTTCAACGCGGAGCGCATCCGCACCAAACTGCCCACCGAGGTCGACGTCGATGACCTCATCTCCGCGGGCATGTTCGGGCTGATTGACGCCATCGACGCTTTTGACATCGAACGCGGCGTCAAGTTTGAGACCTACTGCTCGCCGCGCATCCGCGGGGCAATTCTCGACGAACTGCGCTCCATGGACTGGGTCCCGCGGCTGGTGCGCAACCGGTCGCAGAAGATTCAGGGCGCCACCAAGACGCTGCAGATCGAACTGGGCCGGCTTCCCAGCCAGAATGAAGTCGCCACCCGCATCGGCGTCAGTTCCGACGAATTCGAGCGGATGTCGCGCGATTCGACCGCGGTCTCGATGATGTCGCTTTCGCGCAACAAGTACGGTTCGGACACGTCCCGCGAAGTCAGCGAAGTGGACATCCTTCGCGACGAGAAGACGCTCAACCCCGCGCAGGAAGTGCAGAAAGCCGACGTCAAGAAACTCATCCAGGAAGGCCTGACGCCCACCGAGCGGCTCATCCTCGTGCTGTACTATTATGAAGAGATGACCATGAAGGAGATCGGCGTGACGCTCGATCTCTCCGAAAGCCGCGTGAGCCAGATGCACTCGGCGATTGTCGATCGCCTGCGATTCCAACTTCGCCAGCGCGACAAGGAGTTCCGAACGTAGCATGTCAGTGATCGGTTCGGGCATCGTGACCAGCATCGCCGGCGCCCCGGCCGCCCAGCGGCATCAGGCCCGGGTGGACGATGCCACCCGAAATGACGCCGCCGACGCCGCGCGAAAACTCGCCGGTCAGGATGTCATTCTCGAAGTCGAGGGAACCGAGCAGGACGGGCAGGTCAACGCCGATTCCGAAGGCACCGGCGCATCGGGCCGCGACGGGCAGTGGGATGAGGCGGAAGCCGACGAATCGTCGCCCGCCGGTTCCGACGAATCGCCCGATTCGGACGGCGACTCCCATCTCGATCTGACGGCATAGAACAGCGCCGGGCTTTTCTCAGTCCGGTGTGCGCCGCGGAGCGATTGCAACTGCGAAGATCAACGCGCGTTCGACCGGCCTGAGGACAGGCCGGCTCTGATCTTATTATTCGTCATCAGTATTAATTGAATCGGCGTCAACGTCCGGCTTCGTTGCGAAGTGTGCGCGGAGCCGCTTGGCGTCGTTGGGATGCAATTTGGTGATGCGATTCTGGGCGTCGATGCGCAATTCGCGGGCTGCGGCGAGGATGTCGCGCACCGCAAGACCCAGTTCGTCGGCCAGTTCGTGCACCGGCACGCGCGGCGGTCGTTCCCGATGGTCGGTCATGGCGGCGGAACCTCGTTCGTTGCGACCACGATGCTGGTGCGCCGCATCACGAGCCGCCGGTAATAGACAATGAACAAACACGTCAGCGGAATCGCCAGAATCAGCCCGAGGAATCCGAGCAGGCGACCCCAGATAAAGACCCCCAGCAGGATTGCCACCGGTCGAAGTCCCGTCGCCTGTCCCATCACCCGCGGCGTGATCACCGCGTCCTGCAGCACCTGCACGACGCCGTACACCGCCAGCACCAGGACAATCGACATGCCGATCGAACTGTCGGACTCGACCGATCGCACCACGGCCAGCAGCAGGGCGGGCACCAGCGAAATCGTCTGCAGGTAGGGGACCATGTTCAGCGCGGCGATGAACAGGGCCATCGGCAGGGCCATCGGCAGGCCGATGATCGTGAAGCCGATGCCGAACAGCACGCCGGTGAGGCTCGCGACGACAAACTGTCCGCGGAAATAGCGGCGCAGGGCGACGTCAAATTCGCGCAGAAACTCGACGATCGAGGAGCGATACTCGTGGGGCAGAAAACTCTGCCAGGTGGCGGCATACTCCGGAAAGTCCAGCAGCAGAAAGAACAGGTAGATCAATGCCAGCACGAGGGCGACGACGACGACGATGGATTGCTGCACGAAGTTGACGACGGTCATGCCGCCCGCGAACAGTTTCTGTGCCACCGCGGTCGCCGCCTGAGTGCGGAAGTCTTCGGAGCGAATGTAGATCAGCGTATCGTTCAAGGTCTGGCCGATGTAGGTGCCCACCAGTTTTTGCCTGAAACGGCTGAACCGGGCTGCGCGGCTCATCGTGCCCGCGTCCCGCTGGTACTCCTCCCAGGCATTCATTAATTCGGTGAATCCTATGACGGAGACCGCCGGGGCCGTTGTCGGGGCGGACGTCACCACGGGCTCCGCGGATGCCTGGGCCGGCGCGGTGGCGACCGGGTGCGGCGCCATGTCGGCGCGAAGCCGGTCGAGGCTTGTGCCAAATCGAGACACCTGGCTGTAAACCAACGGGATCATCAACACCGTCAGCGCCAGGGCCACGACCACAAACCCGCCGAGGGTGAATGCCACCGCTGCCCAGCGCCGCTTGAGGCGCTCCTCAAAGATGTTGACCAGGGGGTTGAGAAAATAGGCGAGTACCACGGCGATCGCGAAGGGAATGAGCACGTCGGCGAGGTATTGCACCAGCAGAAAGATGCACCACAGCACGAGGACGGTCAGGCCGATGCGTACCACGCGATCAAAGGTGTAGGGCTGTGTGCCGCCGATCATGCCGCGCCGCTCTCCCGGTTGCTCAAGTCTGCGGCATTAGAGACGCAGACCTGTCCAATGGCAAACGGGGAGTCGCGCAGTGCCTTTCGCGGCATGCTCATCGGGGCGTCGATCGCGGGTTAGAGCATGCCCTGCGACGCAGCGAGGTGCGCGGTGTACGTGGGGTCGCCCGGGTAGAGTTTGAGGGCGTCGCGGAAATATCGCGAGGCCTGTGCGTACTTGCCTTCGTCGTGCAGGGCCAGTCCATACACGTCATTGGCGTCCGCCAGACCGCGGCGGCGAACGTCGTTCTTGGTGTCGAGCATGAACGCACCGTTTCTGGCCGCGATGACCCGTTTGAGGTCGCCGGCCGCTTCGAAGCGAGTGGCCAGTTTGTCGAACACCTTGCCCAGGTTTTCATTCAGTTCGTCGGCGCCTTCCATTGGGATGTGTGCCGACGCGCGGGTGAAGTGCTGCATGGCCAGCACGTTCTGACCGGCGGCGAGGGCGCGCTGGCCGGCACGGTATTCCAGGTTCGCCATGTTGCCGCGAGTCTCATCGTTGATGTTCAACTCCAGCGCGCGGGCATAGTGCCGCCGCGCGCCCATCTCGTCGCCGCGGGCGCGGGCCGCATCGCCGAACTGCGTATAGACCTGCGAAAAGTCCTTCTTCAGGCCCTGTTGAAACAGCGTGTCGTTCGCCGAGAGTCGCAGCGCCGTATTGAAGGCCGCTTCGGCATCGTCCAGTTGGCCGGCTCGGGCATGGGCCCGGGCGAGCAGGTCGTAGGCCGCGGGGTCTTCGGCGTGGTCTCTTGCAAACGTCTTCAATCGCGCCACCAGCGCACCCAGCCGGTCCTTCGGGGTGTGCTCGATCGCATCGATGTATGCCGCGCCGGCGCCATCGAGGCGACCGCGTGATTCGTAGTGATTCGCGACTGACAGGCGCAACTCCACCGCCTCGGGCCGGGCTTTGAAGACATACGTCGCCAGGCGAAGCCCGTCCTCCGCCGTCGACCGGTTCTTCAGCAGCCGCCGGGCCTCGTCCGTCGCGACATCCAGGCCCTTTTCAAGCGTCCGCGCGGCCTTCAGGTCCGCCGCGATGTCCTTGCTGTCCGGGGCGCCGGCCGCGGCCCGTTCGAAATGTTTGACCGCGCTGCGGTAGTCGCCGTCGGCAAGATGGGTGCGGCCGAGGACGTAGATCGCGATGGCGTCGTGGCGATTTTCCGCGACCAGGACCTCCGCGACGCCGCGTGCGCCGGCCGTGTCGCCCGATGTGAGAAGATCCGTCGCCCGCTTTAACTTCTCCGCACGGGCCTTGCCCTCGGCCGATCGGGCGGACGGCAGCGCCTTGCCGATTCCCGCATAGACGTCTTCGCCGGACGCATACGCCGCGCCGAGGATGTCCACGATGAAGTCGCCGCCGAATCCGCCGGTGGCGCCGGCCGCAGGCGCGGTGGCCGCCGCCAGGTTGGCGAACAACCCGCTCGCACCGGACGTGCCGTTCAGGGCCGATATCAGGTTCGACATGTGGAATCCCCCGATCAAACATCGGATTCAGCCGGTGCGGGGTACATTCAATGTTCGACGAATGGCGAATTGCCTGGTGTTTCGAATCTGATCGGCGGATTATCGGTTGCAGATGATGAGCGCCGCTTCATGTGGGCCGGATAAGTGCGGTTCCGGCGGGAAAACTCCTGACGATTACGCGAAGCAAGTGAATGGTCGAGATCGCTCACACAATTCGGAGACTGGTTCGGATTTTAGTCATCCGCCTTGTCTCCATCCTTGATCACAAATCGCGCCTTCAGCCGCGCGACTTTGCTCGCCAACCCGGCCAGCTTTACGCTCTTCAGCACCTCGTCAAAATCCTTGTACGCAGCCGGGGCCTCGTCCACCGGATAATCTCGACAATTCGTCAGAATGTCGCTTGCGTCGAACGAGCGGTTGATTTCAGCCTGATTCAGCGTGCGGATCGCGTGCTTGCGGCCCATCATGCGGCCGGCGCCGTGGTTTACGCTGAAGCAGCTCTTGTCCGCCGTCGCGTCGGCCACCATCACCGCCGAGCCGCGCTGCGGGTCGCCCGGCAGCAGGATCGGATGACCGGTCGTCGCGAACGGCGTGCTCGCCAATGAATGATGGTTCGCCGGAAACGCGCGGGTCGCCCCCTTCCGCATCACCCACATCGTCTGGTTGTCCACGATCTCCTTCCGGGCGATGTTGTGGCTGATGAAATAGACCAGTTCGCCGGTCACGCCGGGGAAGACCTCCGCGAACGCCTCCAGCACGAGGGCGTTGATCAGCATGTGATTGACCGTTGCGAAGTTCGCCCCGAGCGACATGTCGTCGATATAGGCGTCGGCCTCGCGCGTGCCGAGCGGGGCGTAGCACAGCTCCTTGTCGTTGCCCGGAAAGCCGATGCCCCATTCGCGAAACTTGTTCTGCAACGCGCGGAACTGGCCCATGGCGAGGTTGTGTCCGAAGCCGCGCGAGCCGCAATGCGACAAAAAGGCAACATGGTTGTCGCGCAGGCCGAAGACCCTGGCGCAGTGCTTCGCGCGGCTGTCGTCGCCGACCTGCACGACTTCGGCCTCGCCGAAGTGATTGCCGCCGCCGTAGGAGCCGAGTTGCCGTATCTTGTCGGCGAAATCGCGAAAGGTTTCGCAGCCATGCAGATGCCAGTCGAGGCGGGCGGCAAGCGCATCGCGCGTGTCGTCATGTCCAACGTGCGCGGCATCTTCGCAGCGCTCCGCCCAGCGCGCGGGAATGCCGAGCGATTCAAGCACCGCCTGCGATGCGCCCTCGACCGCCACGCGCCGACCGAGCGCTTCCGACACCGGACGCGACTTCGGCACGCTGCGCTGCCCGCGGCCCGCCCCGCTCGGCACGCGCTTGCCGATGGCGTCGATGACGGCGCGTCGCGACTGCTTGTCGGCGATCGCATCGGCGGGCAGGTCGAGCTGCAACAGGCTCATGCTGCACTTGATGTCCACGCCCACGGGGCCGGGGTAGATGTGCGTCGGCGAGGCCATGACGCAGCCGATCGGCGCGCCGTAGCCGATGTGGGCGTCGGGGTTCAGCACGACCCGCTCCACGCCGGGGGCGCGGGCGGTGTTGATGATCTGCTGCAACGTCGCGTCGTCAAACGTCTCGCGAATGGCCGCCGTGCCGATGACCGTGACGGGTTTGAAGCGCCCGTCGTTGATCGGCAGCATCGCCGTCGCCTCGCCGGTGGGGATGAGTTTGTCGGTCCAGGTCTGAGTCATTATGCACCTCGTATCCGCGCGCAGGCGCAGCAGGGGCTGAGTCCGGCGACCTCAAAGCGTGATGTCGATTTTAGCGTGCGACGACTATCCGGTCAGGCGGGCCATGTCGCGGGTCATGGCCTCGGCCCAACCGCGGTTGGCGGCGGGGCTGGCCGGGCTGGGATGCAGCACTTGCCCGATCGGGACATGCATGCCGGCCAGTGCGGCTTCGGCGCGACGGGCCGCGAAGCCGCCGATGCCGATGACGATGCGCGGTTGCAGAATTTCGCACACCTGCCGCAGGGCCTCATCGCAGGCGTCTGTCAACTTGCTGCGTTCGGCAGCAATTAACTTGTCAGGCGTCAGGTTCGCGCCGGACGAAAGAAGGAACATGAGCGGGCAGTAGTTCAAGACAAAGTGCGTTTTGAAGAACGCGTCGGCCTCGCCGTACCGGTCGGCCGCCCAGCCCCAGAGCCGACGGCCGCTGACCTCGCTTCGCGTGCAGGCCAGTCCCTGAATTGGACGCTTGACATGCACGTCACGCGGCGAGCGCACCTCGCCGGACAGTTGCATCCAGTCGCGCACCGCGCCGATTTCACCGAACGGCACGCCGGTCTGGGCCATGCCCCAGGGCCCCGGGTTCATGCCGATCAGCAGTGCCCGGCCGCGGCCGTTGCCGAAGCGCCGCAGGTAGGCCTCGTGCAGGGGGCGTGCATAATCAAGCGGGTTGTAGACATGCGCGACGGGCGCGGCGAAACGCATCGCACTGACCGAGTCGCAAAGCGAACGTGAGATCCGGATCAGGCGGTCGGCCGTCTCGCGGGTTGCGGCGGCGGGGGAGGCGGTCAATCGTCGTCATCCTCGACGGCTTGCACGGCCGGGACCGATTCCTTCATCAGGTCGGCGTCGCAGAATGAGCCGTTCAGGATGAAGTAGAGCGCGGCCTCCTGAATCTCGGCCTTGCTCAGACCCAACTCCGCCAGCAGCCGCTTGGCCAGCACAAAATCGTCCCGCGACAGGGTGTCGGCCCGGCCCTCGACGGACGCGGCGAAACGGTCAGGAAAGCCGGCGGCGGCCAGGCGCTGCTCGATGCGTTCGGCCTTTCGGGCGACGTCCTCGCTGCGGGGCATCTTCATGTAGTCGAGCGGGGCCTGTTTCGGCGCCAGTTCGAACCAGACGACGCCGCCGCGCAGATGCTTCTCATAGAAATCCGGCGGCAAAGCCCGAACCACGTGGTGATAGCGCTGCTCGGGCAGCAGACCGTCAAAGACGCGCGTCGTTACGACGACGTTGACGCCCTTGTAGTGGATGTCGTCGCCAATCTGCACGTCGACGTCGTCAAACCGGTGGGCGAGGTGTTCGCGCAGTTGCGCGGCAACCGACTTGTAGTCCTTCTTGCGAATCATGATGGATGTCAATACTGCCATTGGCGATGCTTCGGCCCGGATGCCTGCCCGGACGCGCCCCCGATGGCGGGATTGTTGTGGAGCGCCGCGCGGAAGTCCAGCGCGAAAGCGACGCAGCGGTGGAGAACATCCGATAAGCGTTGAGTAGCCGATAATGGGGCGGTATGGCGTGTGCTTTGCGCCTCCGGCAATTGTCGATTCCGAACCTCATTCTCAGCGGGGAGGTGTTCGCAATCGAAAGCACCGGTGATCCGCGTCACGCGGTGTTCATATGAGTTTAAGCGTGACCAGCACGATCGTGGCGACGAGGAAGACGATGATCTGCGACGCAAACGCCACGCTTCGCGCGTGTGGGAATCGCAGGTAGTGCCGGTACGCGGTGGCAAGTCGATAGGTGTAGAACAGCAGCGCCAGCCCGATGACGCCTAAGAGCAATTCGTTCGGAAAGAGCAACCTCTGCGGGACATTCAAATGCATGATGGCTATATAGATGGTCATCATTACCAAGTGGTGCAGGGTGAGGAGAATCGACTGCGACCCGCCGTCCATCGAATAGAGGACGCAGCGCAGGACATGCACCGGGCGAACCCGGGCCTTGCGCATTGAGAACCAGAAGATCTGAAGCGTGCCCAGGGTCAGCCAGGGCCAGATGCCGGCGATGAAGCACTGAATGGCAATGTGCTCAAGGAAACGTATTTGAGAGTAGTTGCTGATCAGATTGTCGAGGATGTGCTCCCAGAGCGGGGGCCAATTCGCGCCGGCATGACGAAAGGGCGGGGTCTGCCGGATCAACCAGGTGAAGACGATCGTCGATGGGATGGGCAGGAGCAGGGTCGTGGCGATGAGGATCATCATGCCGATGAACCAGTACCACAACAGGCGACGCGTTGAGCCGGATTGGCCGGGATGCAACTGCGACCAGAACCGCCGCGGGCGCAAGGCGCCGATCACCGTTTTGCAATACGACCAGATGTTCCGTTCGGGATGATGCTCGAAAAGATAGGGGTGTTCGCGCCGCGAGACGTCGAGCACCTCCTGCCAGTCAAAGGTGTATCCGCACTCGGGACACCGCGGCCACGTCAGCCCGCGCAGCATGTATTCGCACAGGGGACAGTGCGGCTCGGTGGTGATCTCGGCCCAGTTCGGCGCGGCCGTCGTCGGTGCCGGAGCATTCATGACAGGGGACTATACCAGAAACGGCGAATGGACGCCCAGCCAAGGAAGCGAATCCCGCCCTTCAAAATTCGATTCGATTACCATTCCCCGGATGACCCGTCACCCCATGCTGCCGCCGGTGGCCTTTGTCGGCATTGCGTCGATTTCAACCGCGGCCGTATTGATCAAACTCTGCGACGACGCGCCGCCGAGCGTCATTGCCGCGGGGCGGTTGGGCATTGCCGCCGCGATTCTGCTCGTCATCATGCTGTGCGTGCGCGGGCGGAATGTCGTTCGCATCCCTGCCGGGCGCTGGCCGCACGTCATTCTCGCGGGCCTGCTGCTGGGGGCTCATTTCTTTTTCTGGATCTCGTCGCTCAAGCACACCTCCGTCATGAGTTCCGTCGTGATTGCGACCACGAATCCGATCTTCGTCGGCATCGCGTCGTATTTCCTGTTCAAGGAGCCGATGCGTCGCGCGTTGATCATCGGCATCGGCCTGGCGTCGCTCGGCGGCGGAGTCATCGCGCTGGCGGACCGCGGCGGCCCGGCCACCGGCGGAAACCATCTCTACGGCGACATGCTCGCCCTGTTCGGCGCGATCATGGCCTCGTGCTACTACCTCGTGGGCCGCAAGGTCCGCGGCGAAATAGACCTGCTGTCCTACATTCTGCCCGTGTATGCCGTGGCCGCCCTTGTGCCGGCGCTGGTCGCGCTGCCAGGCCGGCCCGATGTCACGGCGTACAAAACATCGACCTACGTCTATGTGCTGCTGCTTGCGGTCGTGCCGCAGTTGATCGGCCACGGCGCGATCAACTGGTGCCTGCGCTACGTCAGTGCGACAACCGTCGCGATCTTCATCCTGGGCGAGCCGATCGGGGCGAGCCTGCTGGCCTTCCTGGTGCAGGGCGAAACCGTAAAGCCCATTCAGGCCCTCGGCGGCGCGTTTATTTTGATGGGTGTCGCGGTGGCGACGTTGAACGAGCGGCCCCCGCTGAGCGGGGCACCTGGCGATTAGAGACAATCGGTTGATATCCGGGCCGGCCGGGCTGAAGCCCGGGGCTCGTTGCTGCCTCGACTTCATAACCTTCGACATTCCAGTCACTTAAGGGCAATTTCATCCCGCAAACCCCGCGGAGAGCCAGGGGTCTAATCCACCATGCCGCTGAATGGTTCGGCGGCTTGAAAGGATGGTTGCCATGACTCGCTTCACGAAGAACGCCGCACGTCTCACCCTCGCCCTCGCCTTGTCGATGATCAGCGTCGGACAGGCCTCGGCCGATCCCGGCCGACGCCCGTTCCACCCGATCAAGCAGCGGGTGGATGTGGACATCCGCTCGCTGGAGGCGATCTACACCCCGCGGGGTTTCGCCCCGGGCGTGCAGGTGACCTACCGGGTGTCCGCCGAGGACGTTCGTCGTGGCCAGTCGTTCAGCCTCCGGTTGAGCGTGCTTGAACGCGGCCGCGTGGTTCAGACGATTGTCGTCCCCTTGAACCGCGGCGTCGGTCGCGGTCGAGACGAGATCGAGTTCCGTGGCACAGTCACGGTTCCCACCGGTCGCGGATTCGGCCACGGCTCGGATCGCATGAGCGTGGTCGCCTCGGTGGTGCAGAGCGGCACAGGCCGTGTGCTTGAGACCGAGGAGACCCGGGTTCGCATCATCGACCGCGATCGGGGACGCGGCCACGGCGGCTGGGGTCGATAAGCCGACCGGATCGACGTCTGACGTCGGACGATCGAATACAAAAACTCCACGAACGGCCCGGGCACGCCAGCAGCGACCCGGGCCGTTACAATTGATGCCGCGTGTGATCAGAGTAACTCGACACCGGTGACGCAGCACTGGCCAAGAGCCGCGCTTCAAAGGAACCCCATGCCCCGATTCGCCGGCGATTTTCAGGGAACCTGCCCGCATTGCGACGAGCATGTCGAGTTCGCCGTGGGCATTCGCACCGATCGCGAGCCGACGGCCATGCACTTCGGACCCGGCGGTCCGCAGCCCGTGGAATTGCGCGACCTGGAGTTGATGCTCCTGGTCGAAGATGACATGCATGTAAAGTTCGAGTTTGTTTGTCCGCTCTGCGGGACGTGGTCGGCGGGGCGCACACGATGCCGCGGCCTTCCGGAGCCGGGCTGAGCGGCGGTTGCCATCAGCGGCGGGCCAGCATCAGTCCGGCAACGGCAATCATGGCCGCTGCGCACGGAACCAAGACCATCAGATAAATAAACCCCCGAAACAGACCCACCACCTGTCGATCAAACGGGTCGGTCGGCGTGATCGACTCGCCCGTTCGTGCGTAATTGAGCGGATGGCGGTCAGTCGGCTGCGGATTGTCGGGGGCGGCGTTCATCGGCGAATTGTAGCCGAACTGCGTGCGCGGCGAATTCTCGCATTTTTACGCGTCCTGCAATTGAATATCGCATGCCCGATCGGTCACAATGCGGATCGGCGGGTGGACGGGGGGATCGGGCGCTGCCCTGTTGGGTCATGTGGCGGATGCTCGGTGTTGGATGAGCGAGGTCCGGCGCGCGGCCCGGTCAAACTGAACCTTCCAAAGCGGAGCATGTCTACCATGAATCATCGCGTAATCACGACAGCGTTGCTATTCGCATCCGCCTGGATCGTCGCACCCGCGGCGCGGGCCGATCAGACGCCGATCAGCCTGAACTACAACTTCAACGGCATGGTCCACAACGGAAGCGAGACGGGCGCCGCGAATGCAGAAGATCCGAACGGCTTTCGCTCGATCGCCGATCGCGCATTGGACCTGGAGGCGGCCAACGCATTCGGCTCCAGTCCGATCGTCGGCATCAGCGGTTTGAATTACCAGATCATCACCGCCGATCATGAACTGGACGTCGTTCACATGGGGCATCGCGGCGTTTTTCGACCGTTCGATGACATCGTCGGCAACAACAACGGTGTTTTTCCGAGTTGGCTCAACGATGCCGATCACACCGGCCCGCAGGTCACGATCATCGATCCGCCCATCACGCTCGACGCCAACACCGATATCGGCATTTTGTATCAAATCAGCGACGGCGGCGGCAATTTCTCGGTCACGCTGACGTTCTCCGATTTTTCCACCATCTCAGTCACCCTCGCGGGTCCGGACTGGTTCGGCTCGCAGACCGTCGCCGCGCCCGGATTCGGCGTGCGTCATCAGCGCCAGATGGGGACCTATCCCAGCCGGCAGAATGTTGACACCGCCGGGGTGACCACGGCGGTGTTGAACGTGATCGAGGGCGTGATCAGCGCGTGGAAGTTGGAGGCCGACGGCTTCGGCAGCGTCGCGGGCAAGCAACTGGTCTCCATCGAATTCGCAAATCCGACCTTTCCGGTGTCTCCTACGTTTGGGCGCGGCTACGCGATCATTGCGGCCACCGTCGGCGTCAACATGCCCGGCCCCGCGAATGACCTGTGTGGAAATGCGACCGCGGTGAGCAACGGCACCTTTGCCGGCGTCACCGATTACGCGACCGGCGGCCAGACGTTGCCGTGTGCCCCGGCCGACGGCCATGACATCTGGTATGCCTACACGGTTCCCACGGCGCCGCTTCCGATCGATCGCGCCCGGGCGAGCCTGTGCGGCAGTACGTTTGATACAACCGTCTCCGTTTATGACGTGTGCGACGGAAGCCTCGTCGCCTGCAACAACGACAGCGGCGCATGTGCGAATGCGACCCGCTCGGACGTGGTCTGGGAGGTGACGCCTGGCTCGTTGTGGCTGGTGCGCGTGGCCGGGGTGGGGAACGAGCGCGGCGCCGTGTCCATCACCTTCAGTTCCGGGTTCGGCCCGCCCAACGACATCTGCGAAATCGCGACCGAAGTCGGCGACGGCGTGTTCACCGGCAGCACGCTGCTGGCCACGGGCAGCGACTCAAGTTCCTGCGGCTCGCAGGACACGGCCGACGTGTGGTTTCTCTATTCCGCACCGGTCACCGGGCAGAGCAATGCGAATCTGTGTGCCAGCAGTTTTGATACGACCGTCTCGCTCTATGACGCCTGCTTCGGAAATGAACTGGACTGCAACAACGATTCCGGCGCCTGCACGAACAACACCCGATCAAACCTGACCTTCAATGTCCAGCAGGGCGGCAGTTATCTGATTCGCGTGGCCGGCGTCAATGGCGCGCGCGGGAATTACAACCTTGTATTCAGTACCCTTCCGCCGAATGACGAGTGCGACAACTGCATCCCTATTGGCGAGGGCACCGTCAACGGAAACAATCTCGGCGCAACCGGCGGCGATGTCACCACCTGTGCGACAAACGACACCCGCGACGTGTGGTATTGCTACACCGCCACGCAGACGGGCCTGGCGCGGGCGTCAACCTGCGGAAGCAGTTTCAACACCTCGATCGCCGTCTTTGATGGCTGCGGTGGAGCCCAACTCGCCTGCGGCGACGACACGACGCTGGGCGTCTGCCCGCCGAACGCCACGTCACTTCAATCCAGCGTGACCTGGAATGCCGTGGCAGACCAGACCTATGCGATTCGCATCGGCGGCACGGCGGCATCGGCCGGTAATTACATCCTCACGGTCAGCAACCCCGGCAACGTCGCATGCGGGCCGCTTGTCAATCCGGCAAACGGACATTCGTATTATCTGCTCTATCCGACCTCGTGGACCAACGCCCAGGCCCAGGCCCTGCAATTGGGCGGCAACCTGGCCACGATCAACAACGCGGCCGAGAACGAGTGGGTGCGGGTCAACGTCCTGCGCTGCGGCAACGTCGACCGACGGGGCTGGATTGGGTTCTACGATGTGGAAATCGAGGGCACGTTTCAGTGGGTCACCGGGGAGCCGGTCACCTACACCAACTGGAATGCCGGTGAACCCAACAATGCCAACAACACCGAGGATTTTGCAGAAATGCTCGGCAGCAATGGCCTTTGGAACGACTTGCCCGACGCGGGTGCGGCGGCTGGAGACTGGGCCGTCGTTGAAGTCTCGGCTGCGGCCTCGGTTGGCGATTTGAACTGTGACAGCGCGGTCAATATTGGCGACGTGCCGGCCTTTGTTCTGGCCCTGATCGACCCCGCGACCTATGCGGCGCAGTACCCCGGCTGCAACATCAACCTGGCCGACGCCAATGCCGATGCCGCGATCAACGGCCGGGATGTTGATCCCTTCGTGGATCTATTGCTGCCATAGTCGGTCGGGATCCCTCCATGATTCACGTTGACGTCCGGCGGACGAGCGGGCAGACTGCGCGCCTGAAAGCAGACAGTACGGATGCTGTCGGAGACGGAGTTTCGCGGAGATGAGATACATGTTGAAGAAGTCGTTTGCCGGTGTTTGCGTGCTGGGGTTCATCTTGTCGGGCGTGGTCGGATGCAGCGGGATGGGCACGGCCATGACCGCCGGCCGCATGGGCCTGAATCTGAAGAAGAAGGACTCGCACCTCGCCATTACGTTGGACGGGCGGCCGGCCGAGCAGAACAAACTGAAGAAGGCCACGACGGGCTACTCAAACTGGAAGATCAAGGAGCAGGTGAGCACATCGCCGACACTGCGATTCGAGATTGAAGAGCCGGAGAAGTTCGGCCGCATCACCATGGTGGCCGTGAGCATCCACCAGCAGTTCGAGTCGGACTATTCCCACCAGGCGGAGTATACGGTTATCTCCAACAGCAATGACCCCATGTCGCAGATGAAGCCGGGCGTCGACTACAACCTCGGCAGCCCGGGTGGTTTCCGGGTCATGGACGTGAGCGGCAACACGGTCTCGGGCGTGACGCTCAAACCGGGCATGAAGTACAAGTTGACCCTGACGGTGAAGGCGGACCACAGCGAGTCGGCCCAGGTGGAGTTTGTGACGAACTGAGGCGTCGCGATTACACGCCAGCCTGAATTCAACGAATCATCGAAGTCAAGGAAAGCCCCGGTCACTCATGGCCGGGGTTTTTTTCTGCATAAGCCGCAGAATGATCGTCGCCCACGGGCAGGCCTGTTGAAAAAAAGGCGAGTAGCGATAATGTGATGCCATGATCCCGCCGTTCAACGACGCCGGCTGCCTTCCGCCAGGCATTTACCCCGCCACGCTCGATGAAATCGAGGCCCGGTTCGGCCGCGCGTCCGAGGTGCGTCGGGTGCAGATGGAGTCGATTCGGTGGATGGTGGACATTGCTCGCCGAGCAGGTGTCCGCAGAATCGTTTTGAACGGCAGTTTCGCGACGGATATAATTGAACCGAATGACGTCGACTGCGTTCTGCTGTTTGCGGCTGATTATCCACTAGAAGCCGACGCGGCGGAGGCTCTGGAAAGTGGATTGCCATTTCTGGAGTTGAAAGTCGTAGAACAACCGGAATTCGACGAGTACGTTAAGGACATATTCGGCATCGATCGTGACGGCACGGTGAAAGGTACCATTGAGGTGGCACTATGGACCTGAAAGACGACGTCGAGTTGGCGAACACGCAGTTCAAGCTCGCGCGGCTGGAGGCCCGGTACGAGGAGGCGAAGAATCGACCGTGCGAAAATGCCAGGCTTCGCGAGGCCACCATGCGATCACTCAAAGGCACGATCAACCAATTCAAGGAAGAGATTGTGCGGTATCTGGCGCACCGCCCCGTTCAGCCGTGCGCGGATGTTCAGAAGGACTGCGAATCATCAAATGCCGGTGACGCGAACAGCGATCCAAACGCGAGGGTGGCTAAACGCTGATCGACTCTTCCAGCAATTCGAGAACATGCCGCGAATCAACGCAGGCGTGGTGTTTCATTTGCTCCCGGCATGAGAATCCACACACGGCGATTTCCGCATTCCCGCGATCTCGCACCGCTGGAAACAGCCGTTGCTCGCCAATTGCCTTTGCGACGTCGTAGTGCGCGTGCTCGTGCCCAAACGACCCGGCCATGCCGCAGCAGCCGGAGTTGATTTCGCTCGCGTCGCAGCCGGGGATGGATCGCAGAAGCGTCATCGTGTCGGCCGTGCCGATGAGGGCCTTTTGGTGGCAGTGGCCGTGCAGCAGCACGCGGCGTGGCGGGGCGGTGGTTGACCATGGAATGGCGTTCGGATCGGCCTCGAGCGTTTCGGCGAGCAGTTGCTCGACCGTGCGGATGCGGGCGGCGACGCGCTGCGCGTCGGCCGTGCGGACGAAGTGCGGCACTTCGTCTATGAATGTCAAAATGCAACTCGGCTCGCTGCCGACGATCCACGCCCCGGCCTCCACGAAAGGCATCAGTGACTCGACGTTCGCCTTCGCCGCCTCGACGGCCTGATCGAGCAGGCCCTTGCTGATCGCGGGGCGTCCGCAGCAGGCCAGCGCCGGGCAGACCACCTCAAATCCCGCCGCTTCCAACAGTCTCACCGCCGCCTGGCCGACGCTCGGCCAGTAAAAATTCATCCAGGTGTCCACGAAATAGACGACCTGTCCGCGATGATCCGGCGACGGGGACTGCGCGCCGCGCGGGCCTGCCGGCGCAATCCGCCTATGGCGAATCGGCATGGCACCCATTTGCGTTGCGCTGCGTCGTGCGTCGAACCACGACCGAAACGTTTGCGGGGCGAATGCGGGCGGTGCGATTCGACGGTCCACGCCGAAGATCCGCTCCATCGCGCCGCGGATCATCGGGGACTGCAGCATCGCGTTGGACAATCGCGGCAGGATCGAGCCGAGCGCGGCCAGTTGCGGCGCGGCGGCGAGAAATCGGTCCGACCACGGCGTGCCGCGCGTCGCGTTGCGGTGGGCCAGCCACTCCGATTTCATCCGCGCCATATCGACGCCCGTAGGACATTCCGTCTTGCACGCCTTGCACGACAGGCACAGGTCCATCACGTCGTCCAGCGCCGGATCGTCCAGCCCGTCGATCAACCCGCCCTGGGTCAGGGCCGATCGCAGCGCCAGCGCGCGGGCCCGCGTGGTGTGCTGTTCGTCGAGCGTGGCCATGTACGACGGGCACATCGTGCCGACCAGTTTCTGGCGGCACTGCCCCACGCCGCTGCACATGTTTGCCAGTCCCTGCATCGAGCCGTGCGCCGAATAATCGAAATACGTCTCCAATTGCACCGTGCGCGGTTGCGCCGAATACCGCAGCCGTTCATCCATCGGCAGTGGATCGACGATCTTGCGCGGGTTGAACAGGTTGATCGGATCGAAGGCCTGCTTCACTTCTCGGAAGGCCTGCACGATTCGCGGACCGTACAGCCGTTCGAGCCACTCCGAACGCACCAGGCCGTCGCCATGCTCGCCGGTCATCGCGCCGCCGTATTTCAGCACAAGGTCGACGGTCTTTTCGGCAATGCGCCGCATGCGCTTCACGTCGTCCGATCGCTTCAGGTTGAGCGTCGGTCGAACGTGAATGACGCCGACACTGGCGTGGGCGTAGTAACCGACGTCGGTCACGCCCTCCTCGCGGAGCATTGCGTCCACGTCGGCGATGTAATCGCGCAACCGTGCGGGATCGACGGCCGCATCCTCGATGAACTCATACGGGTGTCGATCGCCTGGCTTCGACATCAACAGGCCGAAACCCTTGTTGCGGATCATCCAGACGGCCTGCTGAATGGCGGGGTCGAGCAGCAAGCGCACGTCACGGGAAACGCCGGCCCTGCGGATGTCGGCCTCCAGCGCGGTCATGCGGGATCGAAGCGTGTCCGCGTCCTCGTCGTACAGTTCACAGACCAGAATCGCCCGCGGACAAACATCGAGAAACTGGCGACTCACCGAGGCGGGCACCAGCGGAAGCCCGGCCTTCAGGATGAGGTCATCGACCAGTTCGACCGCCGCCGGCTTATGGGCCAGCAGCAGCGGCGTCGCGCCGACGGCATCCAGCACATCATCGAAATGCAGCACCGCGAGTGCCCGGTGCTTCGGAAGGGGCGTCAGACGGAGCGTCGCCGAGACGACCAGCGCCAGCGTCCCCTCGCTTCCGCAGATGATCGTTGCGGGGTTGACGGCATTCGACAGGCAGAGCCGGTCCAGCGCGTATCCGCCATTCCGGCGAAGTACACGCGGATATTTTTCGAGCACGTCGTTGTAATACGCGTGTCGAATGTGTTCGAGCGACGATTCTATTCTCGCGTGCGGTTCGGCCTGTGCCCCGGGCCCCGGCTCAGGCGAACACCGATCGGAGGCCGATGCCACACTGTCCGGGGGTAAATCGCGATAGGGCCGATGTCGCCACGTTGCGACACTTCCATCCGACAGGACAACGGTCAATGACTCGACGTAATCCACCGTTCGGCCGTAATAGACAGAGTGAGCGCCGCAGGAATTGTTGGCGATCATGCCGCCGATTGTCGCGCGGCTGGCCGTGGCCACGTCCGCGGGAAAGTGCAGGCCGTGCGGGGCAGCGGCGGCGTTGAGATCATCGAGCACGACGCCCGGTTCGACGGTGACGGTTCGCGCATCGGAATCGATCGGCCCGATCGCATGCATGAACCGCGAAAAATCGAGTTGCACACCCCAGCCGACCGCGCCGCCGGCGATGCCCGTGCCCGCCCCGCGCGCAACGATGGACACGCCATGCGCGCGGCACAGGTTGACGGTCGCCACGACATCATCGACGTCGCGCGGCAGCACGACCCCCGCCGGCGCAATTTCATACAAACTGGCGTCGGTCGAATAGACGGCGCGGCTGAGTTTGTCGAAGCGAATCTCTCCGCGGATGCAGTGGCGCAAGTCGCGTTCCAGATTCTCCGCGATCTCTGCGGGCACGGCCTGGGCAGATTCGTTCCGCGATCTCATGCCCGCGATTCTGCCCGTGAACGCACACGACGCCAAGCGCTGAAATGCGGCATTCGCGGGCAATTATGACTCAAGGGTGTTTCGCCGCCGCAGCCACGCTATGATGACCTGCGCTGCCGATGCGGGCGGCGCTTACCCGTCGCATCGTCTTCGGCAGTGAACGGCCGATCAGAAGGAGAAAACCTATGAACATGTCCAAACGATTGCCTCAGGCCCTCGTCGTTGCAGTCGTCGTCGGGTTCGGTACGGCGATGGCCCATGCCAAGGAACGGGAATTGGTCACGATTTCCTATGTCCTGCCGGCGAAGCAGGGCTTGCCGCCGGACGTTCGCACGATGACAGTGATTGACTTCGGTGCGACCAGCAACGAACCGCAGCCCTACATGCGCGAGCCCAAGTGGTCCGCGATCGGCGCCGACATCGTTGAGTCCATGCTCCGAGCCTCCGGTGCGGACGGTGGTTCGTTGATTGTTGCCCAGCGCTCGCAAACCCGCCCGGCGATGTGGAATCAGGGCGGCGGAACGGCGGGACTGCTTTCGGCCGAGGCCGCGACGCGCGTCGGCTCAATGCTCACGGTCAACGGCCTGGTGGTCGGTCAGATTCAAATACGCATCGACGACCGGGGCCGGCGATCCAAGGTGAATTGGGATCGCGTGCTCGGTGGCGTCGGCGGCCGGCCCAATCAGGGTCGCTACGAGCCGCGCTACCAGCGCGACGGCGACCGTGACAGGGATCGCGCCTACTACCGGGGTTCGCGCGGGAATTCTCCCCGATCGATGAATCTCAGCCGCGGGGATATCGAGGAAGTCAACCGCGCCCTCAGCGTTCAATGCACGATGCAACTGCTGGATTCGGCAACCGGTCGCCCGATCGCGCAATACAACTCACCGCCGCTGCAGCGCCGCGACCGACGCCCGCCGGTCTTCAACTTCGGCCGCTATCTCCCCGATACCGAACTCAACCCCATCGACCACTTCATCGGCGAATTGGTGGAACGGGCCGCGCAGGAGTTCGTCAGCACCATCACGCCGACCCGTGTCGAAGTGGTCTACGAGTTGGTTGGCAGCGGCAAGGACTTTGAGCGCGGACTGCGGCATCTGCGACAGGGCGACCATCGCCGTGCCTACGAGGCATTCGAGGATGCGCACCAGGACGAGCGCGACGATGCCGAGTATCCTTTCGCCATGGGCGTGACCGCCGAACTGATGGGCGATCTGCCGAGGGCGCTTGAGAACTATCGCCGCGCCACCACGAGCAAGGACATCGATGACGACGAACTGCCGCAATACCTGGATGCGCGCGACCGGCTTGCGGATCATCTGAACCGCGGCCCGATGAATACGGGCGGCTTCATCGACTCCGGCCCGGTCGGGCCCGTGCAACCCTACAATCCGCCGCAGCCTTACAGCCCGCCGCCACGGGTGCAGCCTTCCTCTCCGCCGCCCGGCCAGCATGCCGGTCGCAACTGTCTCTCGTGCGGTTACGGCCCGATCACCTATGCCCTCAGTCGCTGCCCGCGCTGCGGTCGGCATCCCGATCAGGGCCCCGGAAGCCCGGGGGCGGTGCCGAATCCGCCCGTCGTCCGGGAAGAGCCGCCGCGGATGGAGCCGGAAATGCAGGATGAAGATGATCGTCGCGATGGCGATGTCGGCGACCCGGATCGGGACGACGACGATCAAGACGATTGACACGTTCGCCAGCGGGCTTCAAGGATGACGCCGACCGAAGTCGATCAATACGTGCGCAAGATGACGGCCATGGAGGGCTGGTTCTGGCCCGCGGCCGCATATGTCTTCGCATGGATCGACCATCGACAGAAGCAGGCCGGGCTCGTTGGCAACCTGTTTGAAATCGGCGTCTATCACGGCAAGAGCGCGGCGCTGCTGGCCGCGTTCTTGCGAGATGGCGAGCGGCTGGGCGTCTGCGATTTATTCGGTTTCGAAGCCGTACCGGGTGACCGGCCGCTTCAAATTGGCGAAGGCGGGTCTCCCGGATCATCGAACGGCGCGGCCGCCGGGTTTCTGACGATCTTTCTCGACAACCTGCGGCGATTTGGACCTTCATCGGCCACCGTACGCGTGTTTCGCGGCTCGTCTGTGGGTTTGACGCCGGAGGACACCGGCAGCGGCTGCCGTCTCATACACATCGACGGCGGACACGAAGCCGCCGACGTTCGGGCCGATCTGGCCGTCGCCGACCGGGCATTGCACGATCATGGCGTGGTCATTTTGGATGACTTTCACAACTTCGCCTGGCCCGGCGTGGCCGAGGGTTTCTTCGACTTCATGCGGGCGCATCCCGGCCGGTTTGTGCCGCTTGCCATGGGCTTCAACAAGGGAATCCTGTGCCGGCCCGCGGCGCACGCGGTCTGGCGGGCGCGCTTCATTGATGACGGGGGCGTGTGGTCCTATCTGCCGCGCGGGCCGTTTGATTTGAAGACCGTGGAACTCTGTGGAAGCGAGACGTACGTCTTTCACGCGCCGAGCCGTCGAAGTCCGGATGTCCGCCGAACGATCCTTTCCACGTTGCACCAGCACCGGCCGCGTCTGGCCGATCGCATCGCCGACATGCTCAACTACCACGACGCGTAGCCTGGCAAGCCAAAGAGCCGATCGCGCAGGCGATCGGCCCCTGTTTGTTTGCTTGCTTACTTACTTGCTCACTTGCCCGCGTTTGCGGCGCGTGCGGGCTGGGCCGCCGGCGCATCAGGAATCAGCGCCAACTCGGCAAGCACCTTGCGGCACAAACGCTGCGCGACACGCCCCGACGCTCCTTCGGCGCCCTCGATGTTCATGGCGAACACGAAGTCGCGGCCGTGGGCGTGCACGTGTCCGACGAACCAGCCGAGCACTTCGTTTTGCGCCGTGCCGGTCTTGCCGCTGAAGGTCCAGCCATCGCCGGCGTCGCGCACGAGAATCTTCCGCACAAGGGCCTGGTGACGCTTGTCGAATGGAAGTTTGTCGGTGTATAGATTCTCAAGAAAGGCAACCTGCTCGTCGGCGGATATTCTCATCGATGCATTCAACGCCGCGTCGTTGAGCGGACTGGAAGCATCCTGATTGCCATAGGCGGCGTCCTTGACGAAGCGGGCCATTCGTTCCGAACCGACCTGGGTGGCGACGACCTTGAAATACCAGTTGACCGAATCGCGCATCGCGCTGGCCAGCGTCTGGTCCGTCTCCGAAGTCTTGAAGTGCTGCGGAGAGCCGTCCCATTTGAGCGGCGTGTTATCGTCGGCCAGGGCGCCCGATTGAAGACCGGCCAGCGCGGTGAAGATCTTGAAGGTCGAACACGGTCCCAGCCGCTTGGCGCACCGGTCGTCTCGGTAACGCAGCGACCAGTCGCGGCCCACCTCGCGCAGGACAAAGCACCCGTCCAGTTTGTTGAAGATTGCGGAGAAATTGACAGCGGGGACTTGTGGCGAATTGGGAACCGGTCCTGCGAACAGGGCGAGGGCGAAGAGGGGACAGCACATCATCATGGCATGACTCCTTTCATGCGGGGTGAAATGAAATTGACAACGCAGCAGCCACTACGGCCGAGGCCTCCGGCCGGTTCACTGGATCGTTGAGAATTCCATCGAATTGGAAAATGCCCGGTTGATCGCATCAGCGCGATCCGACGGCTCTCACTCAGCGCCGCACGGAATGTCGGTGCAGGCGGTTGCCCGCGATGTGCCCGCCCAGGCGGAAGATCCGTGGTGGGTTCTGAAACTGCAACTTATGGAGGCAGAACCTGTAAGTCGATCCGGAATCCGCCAGGGGCCGTGGCGTCCTGCTCGAGACTGTAGATGAGCACGCTGTCGCAGGTGAAGTCCACGCCGGCGCGATCCACCCGGCCCAGCGCCGTGCCCTCGGTCGCCTCGGCTTCCAGCGGGTCACCCAGCGGCGCACCCGAGAAGTTAACCCCATCGATCAATGCACGCGCGTCGTTCACCGTCAGGTTGCGCACGTCGATCAACCGGATCAACTCCTCACCGCCGACGGAGAACGACTTGCGGCAGGGCTGATTCTGAACGGGACTGGTCGCGCCGCTTTCGAGCCGGAGTTGCCCGAACCCGGTCGGCGAGGTGTTCTGGTCGAGCGGGTCATACGAACCAAATGTGAAGATTGCGCGGAACGGACTGTTGTTGATGAACGCCACGCGCAGCAGCCGCGGCGTCGGCGCCCCGGTTGGCGGAGTGAATACGCTCGTCGGCGCGGTGATGTTGAGCAGCGACGTGGTGGTGCAGGAACCCGTGCCGGCGATTCCGACGACCACGACAAGCAAGCGGAGCAAGGCGGCAGTGCGTTTCATTCAGGGTGATTCCTTCCGGCCCGGATCGAGGAACGAGGTCAACCGATGATAGATCGGCACGGTGTGCAGTCGACGAAAAGTTATGAATTCGCGGCGGGTGGGCCGGTTTGTCTTGCAATGCCCGCAGGAATTGCGCGGCCGCGAGACCGCCCGCCGAAACGTTGACATCCGCCTGATTACCGGACGATCCCTCGCCGGCCCGGTTCGCCCAGTTACTTTGATAATTCGCGGGGCGGAGCGTTCCAAATTGCGCCCTCGAAGTTGAGACGCCGCGCCGTCCGGGTCGATGAATCCCCGTCGGGCGGTTGAACGCCGTTGCCAACCGTCTCCGAACGGCCAAGAATCGAACAGCCGCGGCGCCGGCCTTGCATCGGAAGCCGCTTCAGTAGAGAGAGGTCAACGTGCGCTACATGCCGATTCATCGTCGCAGCCTGTGCCTGCTTGCGATGCTTGTCTTTGTTCTGCCTTGCGGCGCCGGTTGTTCCATCCCGGCGCTACAGGCCATCCTCGGGCTGCCGCCGGCCGGTTCAACTCCGCCGGTGCCGGCCATTGCCGTCTCCGAGCCCAACACAAATCAGTCGATCTCCGCGGGCGTGGCCGCGGCCATTCGCTGGGCCGACATCGCCTCGACCTCGGGAACCTTCGTCAACGTGACCGCCCAGAAGCGAAACGCCGTCGAGGAGGACATCGGGCCGGCGATCGTGATCGTGACCAACCGCGATGCGCTGCTGGACGGCACGAACGATCAGGCCAACTGGGATCCGGTCGGTGTGCGCGTCGGTCAGTATGTGATCATCGCCACCATCTCCGCGCCCGATGGTCAGACCGCGACGGACGAGTCGACCGGCCGCTTCACCGTGACCACGAGCCTGGCCGTGCCGACGCTGACCTTCACCAACCCCGGTGCGGCAAATGTCGATTTCGTTGCGCCCGGGCCGTTGAATCTCACATGGACCGACAACGGCAACGCGGCGACGACGGCGAAACTGCGTCTCGGGCTCGACCTGGACTTCAATCATCAGGAGGGCGATGAGATCATCCTGGCATCGGATCAGGACCTCTCGGCCGACGGCAACAACGGCACCTTCGCCTTCACCGGCGTGGACGAAAGCGGCGTCGCCGTGCCCGCCGGGTCGTACATCGTCTTCGCCATTCTCGACGACACCATCAACGAAATCGTCACCCGCGAAGCCACGGGCCGGCTGGTGGTGCCCTGACGTCGGACAAGCGCTCAGCCGGCAGAAACACGGCTTATTCCAGCGTGCCCGAGGCCACATACGAAAGCCAAAGCCGGATACGCTGCGTTCGGCTGGTTACATTGCCCTTTCGACTGTACTGCGACCCCGGCTATGCTCTGGCCAATCCGGCCATTTCATGCTACATTCCGCGCACCAATGCAGGATTGCGACAGGTAGTATCCTGATACCCCTTTTCCTTCGGAGACTTTGGACGCATGGCTGAGATTTCCGCTAAACAGGTCCAGGCCCTTCGCGAGAAGACCGGTCTGGCCATGATGGACGTGAAGAAGGCCCTCGTGGAGGCCGCCGGCGACGAGAAAAAAGCGCTGGAACTGCTGCGAAAGCGATTCGCCGACAAAATGACGGAGCGCGCCGAGAAGGAGGCCGGCAACGGTCGCATCGGTGTGTATGCCGACGACAAGGCCGCCGCGATGGCCGAATTGCGCTGCGAGACCGACTTCGTGGCCACCAACGATCAGTTTCGCAAACTGGCCGACGAAATGGCCGCTCAATGTGCCCGGACCGGCGTCACTGATGTCGAACAATTCAAGGCCACGACGCTGCCCGACGGTCGAACGGTCAATGATCGGTTGGTCGACGCCTTCGGCATCATCAAGGAGAACATCAGCATTCGGCGGCTGGTTCGCCGTGAAGGCGCGGGCGCCTGCTATGTCCACCACAACGGCAAGGTCGCCAGCATCATCACCGCCGACAAAAACCCCGGCGACAGCGGACGCAACATCTGCATGCACATCGCCAGCACGCCGGTCATCATGGGCCTGAACCGCGAACAGGTTGACCCGAAATTGGTGGCCGAGGCGAAGGAGAAAGCGGCCGAGGAGTCCAAGGGCAAGCCGGCCAACATCCTGGACAAGATCGTGGCGGGCAAGATGGACCGCTGGTATGGCGAGCGCGTGCTGACTGAGCAGCCGTTTGTGATGGACGACAAGAAGACGGTCGCGGGATTCGCCAAAGAGAATGGCTACGCGCTGACGTCCTATCTGAAGTACGAAGTGGGCGGAATTGACTGACGCCGTGAAGAAGGCCGCGAAAGCGGCCTTTTTTTTCGAGAGGGTCAGGTTGGATGGTCAGAGCCGGTGTGTCCTCACGCCGGTGACTCAGTTGTGCCACTGCTCTGTGAGCAGTGATTCCGCGCGGGATGTTCGCTCGCGTTCGCACTGCGCATAGAGCAGTGGCACACACCACTGAAAACAGGAAGCATCGAATACCGACGGATCGAACGAATGCCCACACGAATCAAACGCAAGGATCGCCGTGCCGTCACCCCCCGTTGCAAGTTCAAGCGCGTGGTTTTGAAAATCTCCGGCGAGGGCATGGGCAAGCCGGGCGGATTCGGTCTGGACGGCACCGCTTTGCGGCGCATCGCCGAGGAAGTGATCTCGGTTGCCAAACTCGGCGTGCAGGTGGCGGTCGTCGTCGGCGGCGGCAACTTCCTCCGCGGCGCGCGGGTTGCATCCGACCTTCGCATTCAGGAGGCCACGGCCCACTACATGGGCATGCTGGCCACGGTCATCAACGCCCTTGCGTTGCAGGACATGCTCGAGGAACTGAACCAGCCGACCCGCGTGCAATCGGCCATTGCGATTCACAGCGCCTGCGAGAATTTCATCCGCCGGCGCTGCATTCGCCACTTGGAGAAGGGCCGCGTGGTCATCCTCGCCGCCGGCACCGGCCGCCCCTTCGTCACCACGGACACCGCCGCGGCCCTGGCTTCGGTGGAGTTGCACGCCGACGCGCTGCTCAAGGCGACGAATGTCGATGGCGTCTACACCGCCGACCCCAAGAAGCAGGCCGACGCCAAACGGTTCGAGCGGCTCACCTACAACGATGTGATCGACAAACGGTTGAAGGTCATGGACGTCTCGGCCGTCGACCTCTGCCAGCAGCATGGCGTGCCCATTGTCGTGTTCGGATTGATGACAAAGGGCAACATGCGCAAGGTCGTCTGTGGCCAGATGGTGGGCACGCGCATTGACGAGAAGTAGCGCCATGTCGGTCGCCGCAGCGCCGGATCAAATCTGCGCCGCGCCGCACGCCGAGGCCCCGGCGTATCTCTCCAGTCAACTCATCACCTACATCGGCAACAAGCGGGCCTTGCTCGCGCCCATTGACTCCGCGCTGGCGCGCATCGCGAAGCGCCTCGGCGGCCGCCGGCTTCGCATGCTCGACGCCTTCGCCGGCTCGGGCGTCGTATCGCGGCTGTTCAAGTCGCGGGCATCGCACCTGGTGTCGAATGACCTGGAGGACTTCGCGGTCGCCATCGCCCGGTGCTTTCTCCAGAACAAGTCCTGTGTCGATGTGCGCCGATTGCAGCACTTGACCGCGGAATTGAACGCCCGCGTCGATTCGGACCCGTCCGAGCCCGGCTTCATCGAATCGCTCTACGCACCGGCGGACGAATCGGCCATTCGCAGGTCCGACCGCGTATTTTACACCCGTATCAATGCGAGGCGGTTGGACCGCTATCGGCGCATGCTGGAATCGGTCGACGCGGCGGACCGCGTGTCGCTGCTCGGGCCGCTGCTCAGCGAGGCCTCGATTCATGCCAACACGGCCGGCGTCTTCAAGGGATTTTACAAGGACCGCGCCACCGGCATCGGTCGATTCGGCGGCACGAACGCCGACGCGCTGCTTCGAATTCGCGGCGAGATCACCCTGTCGCCGCCGGTGCTCAGCCGGTTTGATTGCGATGTTGAGGTGACGCAGGGCGATGCGAACGAAGTCGTCCGCGCCGTGCGCGATCTGGACGCGGCCTACTTCGATCCGCCGTACAACCAGCATCCCTACGGCTCGAATTATTTCATGCTCAACCTCATCGCCAACTACCGGCCGCCGCGGCAGGTCAGCGCGGTCTCGGGCATCCCGCCGGACTGGCGCCGGTCGGACTACAACGTGCGGGCGCGGGCATTCGAGCGGATGGTCGATCTGATCGAGGCGGTCGACGCGCGGTTTCTGTTGATTTCATTCAACAATGAGGGTTTCATCCCGCCGCCGCGGATGCACGATTTGCTCCAGAGGTACGGCCGGGTCGAGGTCGTCGAAATCAGTTACAATACGTTTCGCGGCTGCCGGAATCTGCGAAATCGTAACTTGCACGTCACCGAGCAGCTTTTCCTCGTGGAACGCAGTTAATCCCCATGGTCGATCAGCCTTTGACGTTGTCGTCGGCATCCACGCCCGCATCGCGCACGCACCTGCTCGACTGGACGCCCGATCAACTCGCCGCCTGGTTCAAGGAACGGGGCGAGCCGTCCTTTCGCGCGAAGCAGGTGTTTGAGTGGATCTACGAGCGCGGGATGTCGGCCTTCGACCAGATGACCAATCTGTCGAAGCCGCTGCGCGACCGCTTGAATGAGGCGTTTGTCATATTTTCGAGCGACATCATCCGGCGGGCCGCGTCGACCGACGGCACGGTCAAACTGCTGCTGCGCTGGCCGGATGGGGCGACGAGCGAATGCGTGATGATCCCGTCGGAGACGCGGCGGACGGCATGTATCAGTTCGCAGGTCGGCTGCCCGGCGGGTTGTCGCTTCTGCGCCAGCGGCATCGGCGGCGTCGAGCGCAATCTCACGGCCGGACAGATCGTCGAACAGTTGCTGCGGGTCAGCGCCGAGTCGGTCGCGAGCGGGGCGCGGTTGTCGAACATCGTCTTCATGGGGCTGGGCGAGCCGCTGGCAAATTATGACAACGTGATGGCATCTGTGCGCACGATCAACGCGCCGTGGAGCCTGAACATCGGGGCGCGCAAGATCACCATCAGCACGGTCGGCCTGCCCAAGCAGATTCGCAGACTCGCGGACGAGGGGCTGCAACTGAACCTGGCCCTGTCGCTGCACGCCCCGACCGATCCGCTGCGCGCGGAGTTGATCCCCTGGGCCGAGAAGATCTCGCTGAACGATCTGATGGCCGCCTGCCGGTATTATTTTGAAAAGACCGGGCGCGAGATCACCCTGGAGTACATCCTGCTGGACAAGGTGAACGACCGGCCGCTCCATGCACGGATGCTGGCGAAGTTCGCGAAGAACCTGCGGTGCAACGTCAACCTGATTCGATACAACCCGGTCGAAGGTCTGCCCTACGGCCGTCCCACCAGCGAGGCGACGCACGCCTTTGTGAAGCACCTGCGCGACAACGGCGTCAACGCCCATGTGCGGACTTCGCGCGGCCTGGACATTGACGCGGCCTGCGGCCAACTCCGGCGGCGCGAACAGCAGGAGGGCGGAGGCGGGGGCGTCGAGCCGGCAGCGGCAGGCGTGGCATCCGTGGTTCCCGGCGCGGCTGAATAGCGAAACGCCGTTCCGCGCAAGCACTCAGCCGATCGCGCTGCATGAAGTCGAGTGTCTCCAGTGGATTCACGGGCATTTCATCATCAACTCCATCGTTCGCTACCCCGCGTCCTGGGTCCGCATCAGTCGATCCTGTGCGCCGTGTCCGGCGGCGTCGATTCCGTGGTGCTGCTGCACGCGCTGAATGAAGTGAATCGCCGCCGCAAACTCGGTCTGACGCTGCATGCGGCGCATGTCGATCATGGCCTGCGGGCGCGTACCGTCGCGGATGCCGCATGGGTCCGTCGGCTGTCGGAGTCCATGCGTATTCCGATCGTCATTCGCCGTGTCGAGGTGCCGAAACGCATGAAGCGCGTCGGCGGTTCGCTGGAAGACATGGCACGACGGACGCGATACGCCGCACTCGAAGAGATGGCCACCGATGTCGGTGCAGCCTGTGTCGCGGTCGGACACCATGCCGACGATCAGGCCGAGACCGTGCTGCACCATGTGATTCGCGGCACGGGCCTGACAGGCCTGGCGGGCATGCCGGCGGCGCGCTCGATTCGCGCCGACTCGCCCGTCTGGCTGATTCGCCCGTTGCTGGGCTTCACCCGCGAGCAGATCGAGGCCTACGCCCGCGACGCAGGCCTGTCATTTCGCGAAGACGAGACTAATCGCGACAAGAGTCTTACACGCAACCGGATTCGCCGCGTGCTGTTGCCCCTGTTGAAGTCGAAGTTCAACCCGCGCGTGGTCGAAGCACTCATCCGCCTTGCCGGACATGCCCGCGACTCCGCCGACGTCATCGCGGACCTGGCCGCGGATCTGCTGGCCTCGGCGACCATCGACATTCGTAAGGATGTCGCCCGGTTCGAGGTGTCAAGGCTGGGACAGGCGTCGGGTGGCGTTGCCCGCGAGGCCCTGCGCATGGCCCTCGCGCAACTCGGCGCGCCGCTTCAATCGCTCGATGAGGAGCGCGTGGCCGCCATGTACGAATTGCTGGAGGGCGATGGCCGCCGGCGCACCGTCGAACTGCCCGGCCGCTTTGCCGCGCAGCGGCGGGGCCCGATCCTCCTGCTCGGTCCGGCCGAGTCGATTGGCATGACGCAGGCCCGCGGCAGGCCCAAGCCGCCGGGATCGACCCGACCGCGCCGTGCCGGACGCCCCGGTCGGTGATACGCTCTCATCATGGCGTCTCCGTCTCCCGCGGCGCAAGGCAGCACCTTTGCGCGACATTTGACGATCATCGTTGTCATCGCCCTGGCGGCCCGGGTCGCCGTGTTCTTCTACGCATGGCAGAACTTTGCCCTGTTTGATTTTCCCGATTCACATCGCTACATCGCCGTGGCCCGGAACATCCTCGCCGGTCATGGCCCCATCGATTCGCCCGAGGTGCTGGCCGGCACGGACCCGGCGTATCCCTACCTCATCGCCGCGGGGGGGCTGGTGGGAATCGAGTCCGACCGTGGGCTGCTCCTGTGGGGAAGGGGAATTGCCTCGCTGGGCGGATGGTTGATCGTGCCGGCGCTGGCCCTGCTGGCCCGCCGGCTGACCGGCGATCGAACCGCGCTCGTCGCATCGGCTTGGGCGGCGGTCGATCCGATGAGCCTGTTCTTCGGCGCGACGGCACTCACCGATCTGCCGTTTACGTTCCTGATGGTCGCGGCCTGCATCGCCTTGATGAAGGGTGTGCGCGAAGGGCGGCATGGCGTAGCCGTCTTCGCGGGCCTGCTGCTGGGCCTTGGCGCCCTGATGCGCAGCACCGCCTTCTTCCTGCCGCTCGCATTTATTCCATTTGTCGTGATGCGACTTCGCCGCCAGGCGTTGGTGGTGCACCGTCGATCCGCGAAGTCGGTTGCGATCATCGCGTGCCTGTTGCTCGGCCATGCGGTCGTGCTCTCGCCGCTCGTTTGGCGACAGCACCGTGTGCTCGGCGAGTGGCGTTTGCCCATTCGCACCGGCGGCGGGGCCTCGCTGCTGGAGGCGATCGGGCCGTGGGCCGACGGCGGACCCGGCATGGATCGCATTGCGTACCCGCCGGTTTCGGCAGGTGCGAATGAACTGGAGCGCGATCGCGTGCATCGCAGGCACGCGATCGACTGGGCGCGCGCACATCCGAGCCGGGTCGTCGAACTCGCGTGGGCCAAACTCAAGCGGACCTGGTCGATTCGCCTCAACGCGGCCGACTATCAATCGCCCTTGTACCTTGTGATTGCCTGGCTGACGGTCGCACCGGTTTTTGCGTTGGCGGTGGCCGGCGTCTGGATTGAACGGCGGCGGGTTGACAGCCTGATGCTGTTGCTCGCACCGGCCGTCTACTTTACCCTGCTTCACATGGTCTTTGTCGGTTCGATTCGATACCGCTTGCCGGCCATGCCGTTCCTCTTCATTCTCGCCGCCGTCGCGGCGATCCGGCCCTTCCGCAGCCGCTTCGATCCGCAGGAGCGCGCATAATGGCCCTCCGACTCCCGCGAACCGGCGTTCGCCGACACCCCTGGGCAGAGACGCTCTCCCGCAGCCACTCTCTCATTCGCCATCCGGTGTCAGTCACGCGTCACCGGATCGGCCTGACACTGCTGATCCTGGTGGCTTCCGGTTTTTCGCTCTACTTCTATTTCACGCGCGATGAATCCATCCGCTTGCGCACCATTGCGTATCTGCGCGAGGCCACGGGCGGCGATGTCGAGGTGGGCCGCGCCCAGTTCAGCATGTTCGGCGGGATCGCGCTCGACGACGTCTCAGTCTCCACCCCGTATGACAAGGAACTCGATGCCAGCGCCGTGGATGCGGCGAGTCGGAAAATTTTCTCGGCCCGCACGTTGACCATTCAGCACGACCCCTGGCGCCTGTTGGTTGGTTCCCTGCGAATCGATCGCATCATGGCGGCCGAACCGAAGATCACGCTCTCGCAGAATATCGCCACCGGCAAGCGCAATTGGCGCTCGCTTTTCTCCGAGACGAAAAAGGAAAGGAAGACCGGCCCGGTTCGTCGTCCGTTGGTGACACTGCGAAACGCCGTCGTCGACGTGGTCAGTATTGATGAAAAGGGGGATCGAAACGCAAGAGCGACTGTGCTGGACGCCGACGTGCGGCCGCACCCCCAGAATGACGAGGCCCTGTGCATCGAAATCCGCCGTCTCACCAACCCGCCCGAGCGGACGACCGTCATCTTCAACCCGCGGGACCAGATGGTCGCAAACACACCGTTTGTCGATATGGGCACCATCGGCCTGCAATTGCCCGCGGCTTACCAGCAGTTCTTCGATCGAGTCCAGTTGCAGGGCGACTTGAAACTCGCCCGCATCAACTACGGCTCCGGCGCCGATCAGCCGCGTGACATCGAAGTTGAAATCCGCGATGTCAGTTGCATATTCCCGCCCGCCATGTGGCGTCCCAAGACCGCGCCGGCCAACGACCCGCCCGGTGTGCTGCCCAAGGACAACCTGGCAATGACCGAGATGAACGGCCGAATGACCGTCCGCGGAAACGCCCTGCAGGTCGAACTGACCGGCCGGCTCAACGGCGCGCCGTGCCGCGTGGATGGGCAGATCGATCACATCCAGGACGATGCGGAGTTGCGCGACTACGGTCTGGATCTGCACCTGGCCTTTGACCGGTTCATCATGCCCGAAGGCGGGAACCGCGAGGATCTGCTCAACGACATCCGCGTGCCCGAGGACCTGCGCGAGTTCATCTGCCGCTACGATCCGCACGGCGCCTTCGACATCGAATGCTATGTCGTTCGCCCGGCCTTCCACGGACCTGGCCGCTCGTTTCGCGGCGTGATACGACCACAGGGGGGCGACGGCAGTTTCCACAAATTTCCCTATCGCGTCTCCGATCTACAGGGCGAGATTCACATTGAGCCGGAGCGAATCGTCTTTCACGATGTGCGCGGCCTGCATGGCGGCGGCACTGTGCGGGTCAACGGCACGGTGTTGATGAATGAATTCTATGATGCGTTCGACCTGTATTTTCACACCGTCGGCATTCCACTCGACGACGCGCTTTTTGAGGCCCTGCCGCCGCGGTTTCGCAATATCACCGAACGGTTCCGCCCGCGCGGCATGGCCAATGTGCTGGTTCATCTCTACCGGGAGAGCGGCCCCATTACCAGGCCGCGGCCGAGTTTTCACGCCACCGTCACCGTCGACCTCGTCGACGCCAGGGCTACATTTGACGAATTTCCCTACCGCCTGACCGATCTGTATGGACGCGTACGCGTGGCCGACGATCGCCTGGAACTGCTCGGCCTGCGCGGCCGGCACGGCGATGCGACCGTCGTTGTTGACGGGTATGCGACGGTCACGCCCGGGCCGTCTGACGTGGAATTGCGGATCGAGGCCCGGGATGTAACCCTCGACAACGACCTGGCCGAGGCCCTGCCCGACGATGTCGGCGCCGCGTTTGTCGATCTGCGTCCGACGGGCAAGGCCGATGTGATCGCCCGCGTATTTCAGCATGGCGGCAGCCGCGACCTGTCCTACGACGTCGAGGCCGATCTTCGCGACACGTCGATCCACTCCGTCCAGATGCCGATTCGCATCACCGACCTGTCCGGCAGACTGCGGGTCCGGCCCGGCAGGTTGGAAGTAAAGGGCGTGCGCGGTCGGCGCGGCGAGACCACGGTTGAGGCGAATGGCGAGATCCGTCGCCTCGAGCCCTCCGGCGTCGCGACCGAAATGACGGTCGCCCTTGTCGGCGCGACGTTCGATGCCGAACTTCGCGAGGCCGTTCCCGCCAACATCCGCGAAATCTGGGATCAATTCAAACCGGGCGGCCGATTCAACCTCAGTACGCAGTTTCACTACAGCGGTCACGATGAAGGCGACAACCTGCGCCATCGCACGCTGATCGAAACGGCCGGCGCCACCGTGACCTATCGCGGTTTCCCCATTCCGCTCACCGGCGTCGACGCCCGCGTGCTGATCACCGATCGCCGGGTCGACCTGCAGCAGGTGAGCGGCCGCTATGGCACGGCGCAGGTCGAGGTGCGCGGCGATGTCGACCTGGCCGAACCGGGTCGCCGGGGAACCCTGAGCTTGTCGGGCCGCGGACTGTCGTGGGATTCGGTGCTCATCACGGCCTTGCCGGACAAGTTGGCCCTGGCCGTTGCATCGCTCAAGCCCGAGGGCACGTTTGACGTGATGCTCGACTCGCTTCATTTTGACACGGATCTGAAAGATGACACGGCGTGGGACTACAACGGCCGGATCGACCTGCACGGTCTGAACGCCGATATGGGGTTCGCGGTCAAGGACGCAGAGGGCCACCTGTCCGCGCGGGGCGCGATCAGTCGAGAGGGGGCCGTGTCGTTCGACGCAAAGGCCGAACTGGCCCGGGCCACCCTCGGCAGTTGGCGGCTCACCGACATCGCCGGCGAGTTCAAGATGGCGCCGGGCTCCGACACCCTGCGGCTGGATGATGGCGCTGCGTCTATTTATGGCGGAAGGGCCGACGCCGCAGCCGAGATCGCCTTCGGCTCGCGCGACACAACCTACAAGGCCTCGATCACCTATCGCGACGTCGAACTGGCCCGCTTCATCGCCGAGAACACCCCGCGCGGACCGGCAAACGCAGGCGCGGCCGCGACCGCGAAGGGTCACGTGGTCGGCAACATGTTCCTCCGCGGGCGCACCGGTCCGCGCGGCTATCGCGAGGGCGGCGGCGAGATGTTCATCCGCGATGCCCAGGTCTGGAAACTGCCGCTGGCCATGGCCATCTTCCAGGTCCTCAATTTGACGCCGGACGAAAATGTCTTCCACGACGGCTGGCTGAAGTTCTTTCTGAACGACGACACCCTGACGCTTCAGAAGATTGACCTGCAGGGCAAGGCCATGTCCTTTGTCGGCGGCGGCAGAATGGACCTGGATACGGGCGAGTTGGACGTCACGCTTCTGGCCGGCAGTCCGGTACGAATACGCCTGCCGATTTTGACGGACCTGGTCGAGGCGGCCAGCCGCGAGATCATGGAAGTCCGCATCAAGGGCACGGCGGCGAACCCGCGCATCATCCCGCAGCCGCTCAAGAGCCTGAGCCGGGCGCTGGAGACCATCTTCCCCGAACCGCCGGAGAGCCGCGAGCGGCGCGAAGTGGCGGTGCCGGGCGGAATAAATCGGGAATGACACGGATGGCAGAATCCGAATGAAATCACAACTACCGACCATTCAATCCGATGGAGATTGTTTCATTTTCTCGCCGGCATGAACACAATTTTTCTAACCAGCCTTGATTAACCGGATCAAATCCTGCAGCCCGATCATCGTTTCCATTTGGAAATCCTAACATGAGACACAGCACAACTTTGACCTTTGCATCCTCTGGTCTGATCGTTCTCGCGATTTGCGGTTCAGGCTGCATCATCAAGCCCCCCGGACGCAGTTATCGAGGGCCGCTGCCGGACCTCACTGCGGCGCAGTTGAAGACTCGCGACACTCTGCGCAAGGACGTGCAGGACCTGGCGGCAATCGGTCCCCGGGCCACCACGCGGCTGCAGTCGATTCCCGATGGATACGAATTTGTTCGTGACCCGGGCAAGCTGCACGAAGCAGCCGAGTGGGTTGCGCGGCGCGCCAAACAGTCCGGTGCGACAGTTTCGCGGCATGAGTACGACGTGGCCGGGACGAAATGCGCCAACTTTGAAGTTGAGTTGCCTGGTCGATCGCAGCCAAAGGAGATCGTAGTCGTCAGCGCGCACTACGACACGGTGCCGGGTTCTCCGGGGGCGAATGATGATGGCTCCGGCGTGGCCGCATTGTTCTGGTTGATCGAGTCACTGAAGTCCGCGCCTTGCGATCGGACGATTCGGTTCCTGTTCTTTGTGAACGAAGAACTGCCGCACGCATATACAGAGGAAATGGGCAGCCGGGTGTATGCGAAGGCCTGCCGTCAGCGCGGGGACAACATCGTGGCCATGATTAGCCTCGATCCGATCGGTTATTACTCGCGCGAAAAGGGCAGCCAGAAATATCCATGGCCGTTGAACTGGCATTACCCGTCGACCGGCGACTTCGTCGGAGTTGTCAGCAACCGTGCAAATTCAGCATTGATGAAACGCGTCGTTGCGTCCTTCCGCCGCCATGCACAGTTCCCGTCCGAAGGCGTGGCGATGAATGTCTCCGATGTCGAGCGCTCCGATCACGGCTCGTTCTGGGTTAACGGCTACCCCGCCGTCCTGGTGACAGACACCGGGGAGTTTCGCGATCCAAATTACCATGCCGCCAGCGACACGCCGGACAAAGTTGACTATGACTCACTTGCCCGCGTGGTGGAAGGCCTTCGCGGCGTGCTGACCGATCTTGCGACCGTAAATGAATGGCCCTGAAGCAGCGCGATGTGTCGGCCAATTCATGGCGATTCGAAGGAGATGGCGCAGAGCAGCGAACTTGGAGTGCAATCGCGACCAAGCGACTCCTATCGTCGACGAGCCGGATGCCATGCCAACGGCCTTTGCGTCGGCATGCGGACGCCGGCGCTGTGCGCACGTGCGTTACCGAAATAGCAGCGGGATATTGCCTTCGTTGTCAATCGAATTGGCTGGCGGTCGCGAAATCAGGCGAGGACTTTCCTGTACTTGAGGTTGGCACATTCAAAGGCATGCCGACGCAAAGGCCGTCGGCATGGCACCCCGGTCGGCAGTTTTCAAGTTTCGCGAAGACATCGCTGACGCCGTGGGCTTTTGTTGTTTCGATTTCTACATTCTACATTCTTCATTCCGCCGTCCCCGCCGTCAGGCGTTCGCGGAAGTTGAATCCGGCCAGCGCGCCGATGACCGACAGGGCGGCGTATTCGATGGGCAAAGCGCGGAGCAGCGGGGGCAGGACGACGTAGCCGGTGCCGGACAGTTCGGCCGCACTGGGGGCGTTCCAGACGTAGGCGGTGGTCGAGACGACGGCGGCCGCCACGAGCAGCCAGACGCGGCTGGTCGCTCTGAAGCACAAATGTGAGACCAGCGTCGAAATAAAGAACGCCCCGGCGATCGACGCGTAGATCTGGCCCTTTTGCAGTTCATCGATCGTGCGGCCGCCCAGGAGCATGATGAGGTTGTAGGCCAGCAGCACGTTCAGCACGAGCGCGCCCAGGCCCTGGCGCACCTCGGCGGCGCTGTCCAGCGGCGCGTCGACGCGCGTCGGGATGCCCGGCGGCGTCGCACTTGTCACACCCTTCGCGGGTTCGCCGCCCGAAACCGGCTCGGGTCGCGCGTCGCTGGTGTACCAACTCTCCACCCATCGGCCCACAATGAAGCCGACGCCGATGATGACAATCCACAGCCAGGTCTCGGCGATGAACTCGCCGCGCGGAAACACCGCGCGGACCGACGCGCCGGCCGGTGCCGCGAGTCGCTCGGCGATGCGACGACGCATGAACTCATCGATGAAACCGCCGCGCAGGGCCAGGGCCGCCAGTCCCACCGCGACGGCCATCGGTCCGCGATGGGCCGATCGCGCCCCGCAGATGGCGGTGGCCAGTCCGGCCGATGCCACCGCGAGGCCGAACAGTTCGGCCATGCCCACCACGCTGTGCTCGAGCGTCAGCAGGGTGACCGGACCGTTGGGATCGGCCGGCCCGACCACGGCCCAGCCGACATGCCAGAAGATCAGGGCCGAAGCGGCCATCGCAATGAGAAAGCGAATTCGGGCGATGAGGGCCTGGCCCTCGGTGCGTTGGGTTTGTTGAATCGCGCCGGAGTCGGTTGTCATGGTGGTCATATTAATTAGTCATGCGTCAGTATTTGACAGTGGCCCCATCGGAACCGGAGCAAGCCGCCACGGGTGCAGGGAACGACGCGGCCGCAACCCGCGGATCGCATAATTCGTCGCCCATCTCAGACCGCGACCGAATGAGTGATGCGGGCGCCCGATCGATCGGCGGGCGTCATTTCGACCGCCGACTTCTTCGACGGCGCGGCCTCGATGCCCGCATGCTCCCGCAGCAGCGCCTCGAGCCGCGTGCGCGTCCCGGCCTCCAATGGACACATCGGCAGACGGAACTCCTCGGCCATCATACCTTTCATGGCCAGCGCGGTCTTGATCGGGATCGGGTTGATATCGAGTTTCATCAGATCCCGCGCGAGGGGGTAGAGCCGGTCGTGCAGTGCCCGGGCCCCATTCCAGTCGCACGCGAGTGCGCTGCGCGTGAGCGACGACATCGGCCCGGGCAGCAGGTTGCCGATTACGCTGACCACGCCGACCGCGCCGACCGACATCATCGGCAGCGTGAGCGGGTCGTCGCCGCAGAGGATGGCGATGTCGCTGATGGACGCAAGGGCGGACACACCCTCGACCGAGCCGGTGGCATGCTTGACGGCCTGAATATTGGGAAGATCGGCGTGCAGCCGGGCGATGGTCTCGGGTGCAATCTCGACGCCGGTGCGGCCGGGAATGTTGTAGAGCATGATCGCCGCGGCGGTTTCGCGGGCGACGGCGGCGAAGTGTTCGTACAGCCCGCGCTGGTTGGGGCGGTTGTAGTAGGGGGCGACGAGCATCAGACCGTGTGCGCCGGCGGCCTGGGCCGCGCGGGAATACTTGACGGTTGTCGCGGTGCTGTTAGTGCCGGTGCCGGCGATGACCGGAACGCGGCCGCGGGACTGCGACACCACGATTTCGATGACGCGGAGTTGCTCCTCTGCGGACAGAGTGGGCGATTCGCCGGTGGTGCCGCAGGGCACGAGACCGTCGACGCCGCCGGCGATCGTGTGATCGACCAGGGTTCGCAATGCGGCCTCATCGACCATGCCATTGCGAAAAGGCGTCACCAATGCAACGAGACATCCTCTGAACATATTGCCTACTCCTTTGGCGCTGACAGTCGCAGCAATTCCACCATCTCGCGAACCGCGGCACGAAGCCCCGTGAACATGGCCCGCGCGACGATGCTGTGACCGATGTTGAATTCGCTGAAGCCCGGCACGGCGGCAATCGGGCCGATGTTTCGATAGGTCAGTCCGTGGCCGCCGTGGACTTCCATGCCGCAGGATCGGCCGATTCCGACGCCCTCGGCGAGTCTGGCCAGCGCGGCTGCGCGGGCGGCGGGGTTGGTGGCGTCGGCATAGGCGCCGGTCCAGAGTTCGACCGCGTCAAATCCCAATTCGGCGGACGTCTCGATTGACTTTCGGTCCGGCTCGATGAACGCGCTGACGACGATCCCCGCGCCCTTGAGCCGATCAACCGCATCGCGCACGCCGGTCGCCCAGCGGACGACATCGAGGCCGCCCTCGGTGGTGATCTCCTCGCGCTTCTCGGGGACCAGGGTGCACTGCGTCGGCTTTGTCGCCTCGGCGATGCGGACGATCTCGGGCGCGATCGACATCTCCATGTTGAGTTTCGTGGTGACGGTCGCCTTGAGCAGGGGCACGTCACGATCGGTGATATGACGGCGGTCTTCGCGCAGGTGAAACGTGACGCAGGACGCACCGCCGAGTTGCGCCTCGGCCGCGGCCCAGACCGGGTCCGGCTCGTCGGTGCGACGCGCCTGCCGCACTGTGGCGACGTGATCAATGTTGACGCCGAGTTGGGCCATGCGAGGAAGTTCCTACCGGTGCGACACTGGCGTGATTATAAGCGCATTTGCTCGCCCACGGGCGGATCCGTGGCACACCACGGTGCCGGTCAGAACCCACCACGCAAGTGGTGGCCGGGCATGCGCGACTGCCGCCGCCACTGGCGTGGTGGGTTCTGACACGACGCTACCGCGTGAACCACCATCCCAGCACGGCCACGCCGAGGATGACGCGGTACACCGCGAAGGGCCAGAGTTTGCGGTTCTGGATGTACTTCATGAAGACGGCGATGACCAGCAGGGCGACGACGAAGGCGACCGCGAAGCCGAGCCCGAGGACGGCGGCGGATTCAGCATTGATGGACTCGCGGTGTTTGACGAGGCGCAGCAGCCCCGCGCCAAAGAGGGTGGGTATCGCCAGGTAGAACGAAAATTCCGCGGCAACCGGGGCGGTCAGGCCGACGACCAATCCGCCCATGATGGTGGCCATGGCGCGGCTGGTGCCGGGAATGGCCGCGACGCATTGCGATACGCCGATGAGAAACGCCTGTTTGAGACTGATGTCTGATATCGAGGTCGTCCGGCCCGTGTTGGATCGGCGTTCGATCCACACCATGACGCCGGCGCCGATGATCAGCGTGGTCGCAACGACCCACGGTTTTTCGATTTGCTCGAGTATCTTGTCGAGCGGAAATCCGATGACGGCTGCGGGAATCGCGGCGACCACGATCTTGGTCGCGATATGCGCCCGCCACCCGCCCGGCGGAGGCGTCAAGATCTGGCTCCACAGCCGCCGCCAGAAGTACAAGATGACCGCGAGGATTGCGCCGATCTGAATGAAATAGAGGAAGACTTTCCACTGCGGCAATTCGCCATCCACGCCGAGCAGCGGCATGGCGATGATCATGTGACCGGTGCTCGAGACCGGGAGGAACTCGGTCAGCCCTTCGATGATGCCGAGGATGACGGCCTGGAGTCCTTCACCCACGGGCCTGCTCCGACAGGGCCGCGCGACTGGCGACAAGGTAGGAAAAAACGGAGCCGGCCGTCACGATCACGGCGATCCATAACACATAGGGGCGCAATTGCACAAGCCAGGCGACGTGCGAGAGCGCGCCGATGGTCTGAAGGATGTATCCCACGGCGAACGATTGGACCACCATCTTGATCTTGCCCCACCAGTTCGCGGCATAGGGCTTGCCGCCGGCCTCCGAAAAACTCCTCAGCCCCGTCACCAGCAACTCGCGGGCGATGATCACCACCACCATCCATGCGGCCAGGTCGGTCACGTTGCGGCCGGTGTTGTCCACGAACCCGGTGCCCAGAAACAGAACGAACGCGCCGCCGACGAGGATCTTGTCGACGAAAGGATCCAGGATCCGACCGAACGAAGTGACCTGGTTGTATTTGCGGGCGAGATAGCCGTCGAGAATGTCCGACACGGCGGCGACAATGAAAATCCAGAAGGCCCAGTCGAGCATCCATTGCGTGCCAGGCAGGGCGCGATGGTCAAATCGTGCCATCAGCACCATGAACGCAACGGCGAGGACAAACCGGCCGACCGTAATCTGATTGGGCAGGTTCATCCGCACACGCAGGGCAAGGACGGCCGTTTGTCGCCGGGTGTGGAGCGGTCCGCCGCTCCGAAGAAACCGTCGGATGGGTAACGCTACGGGTCGATCCGGAATCCGTCAACGCGGGGGACCCGATGAGCCCGGAATCATGCTTGCGGCGTTGTGAACATCGCGCGTGGATTTGATCTTGCCCTGGGAAATGCGGCGGTCCGAACGGCAATACGGACTGGGCAGTAATCGGCAATCGGGTGGGTAGTTTGGCCCAAGGTTCTGAGGCGCTGCCGAAATCCCCTTTGTTTTCAAGGCAAATTGCGTGTGGCACGGCCCGTGCTTCTTGTCTCGCATCTCGCGATCGGACGACGTAGTCCGCACGAAGGAGGAGAACGACCATGTTGATGTCACACGACGACGCGATGGGAGGTCATGGAACATTTCGCGATGCCTTTTCTCGATTCTGGAGTTGGCTGCGCGAGACGGTCACCGGCCACGAGACACGGCGCGGCGATGACGCGGTTCCCTATGTTCCCTGTTATTACGACGACTAATCCGGTGATTTGAGGCTGTCCAGAAGACGCCTTGAACACCGGCGAGATGAGCAAGGGCGGCGCACCTGCGAAAGCGGGGCGCCGCCCTTGGTATTTTCAAGGCTGTCTTAATGCTGTCGCCGCCACGAAACGGCTCGGCGGTCGCTACTGAATCGGCGTCGTGGTTCCCTGTCCGGTGGTCGCGGCGTTGATGATGGGGGTGAGGCCGCCGCCGGCCCCGCCGCCGCCAATCCCGCCGAGGCCGATGCCGAGGTTGATCGTGTTCAGGAAGTCGTTGATGGCGTCAATCACCTCGGAGAACATCAGCAGCAGCGTCTCCTTGTAGAAGGAGGGTTCGTTGGGTACGTCGCCGCTGAGCGCGGGTTCGCCGGTCGCGCGAAACGCGATGGCCTGCTGGGTCCAGAGGCCCGGCCGGCGAGCCTGAAGCGCGCCGCCCTGCACCGTGGTGAATTGGTTCTCAATCACCTGCGGGCTGCGCTCGGTTGGCGCAACGGGCGTGTCCGTTCCGGTATCGGTACCGGTGTCCGTGTCCGTGCCCGTGTCGGTGGTACCCGTCCCCGTGGTGGCCGTGCCCCCCGTCAACTGGTTGATAATCTGGTTGATGTCGGTCGTGCCGATCTGCGACTTTGCACGCGGGACCAGCATGACGGTGACGACGAGTGCGAACGCCATGCAGACACCGATGGACTTGCGTGATGCGGGCAAACGTGACATGGCCTTTTCCCTTTGTAATTAGAATCAGTTTGCGTCAATTGACGCCGGTTGATTATATCGGCGAGCGGGCAGGCCGTTGCAGTGAAATGGCATCCAGGACCGCTCCCGGGTTCGATTCGCAGGGCATTATTGCGCCTGGAGCGGCCCCGATTGGGCGGTCAGGCGGGCTGCCATTCCAGTGCTGCGCCTGCGATTTTGCCTGATCCGGAGCCCTATTCGTCGCATCCTGTTGTCGGCGCTTGGTTTACCGATATGAATGGCGGTGGCCCGAACGCATTTTCCTCCACGCGGTCACGGGGCACTGCCGATACTGACTCAGCAGGTCCGCGCGCCGCAATCGGCGTCATCGGGCCTTCGCTCAGGGAGACTGGATCCATGCGACTGAAGAAAATGCACCGGTGGAGTCGGAAGTTGTGTTTCGCGCTCGCCGCGTTTCCGGTTCTGCAGGCGACCACCTGCGACCCGCAATCGGTCGCCAACCTGGTCGCCTCGACCAGTCTGTCACTCGCGACGCAACTTAACCTGTCGGTGGCGCAACTCATCATTGCCGGCGCCACGCAATCCCTGTTGAACGCTTATCCCGGCGCGAATCTGCTTCAGATTCTGCTGGGCGGCAACTCCCAACCGTTCTTCCCTTGATTGGTTGTTTGATTGATGATTGATTGTTGGATTGATTAATGTGACCAAGGCAATCACGCAGCCGTCGACCGGACAATTGGAAGGAACCCGATGACACGCAAGCAATATCGCCTCACCCGGCGATTCATGGTGATTCTGGCGGCGGCGCCCCTGCTTCAGTTCACCCAATGCAAGACGGGGACCAGTCAGACACTTCAGTTTGTGGCCAATCAACTGCCCTCGACCATCTTCAGCCTGCTGCAATCAATCGCGCTGGCGCCGTTGTTCAGTTTTCTGAGCGGCGGGACGACGACGGGCGGCAACAACACCGGCGGTCTGGGCGGGGGAATCTAGTCAACCGTCATTTTTCAGGCCTGACGCGGCGTCATACCGCCACGGCTAATTCACCTGTATGGTGACCGTGCTCGCGCCGGTGTCGAGGCTGTTGGAGACGGTTAACTGCACGGTGTAAACGCCGGTGGTGGTGGCCGTAAACGTCGGTTGCGAGGTGTTGGCGTTGGTCAGCGTCGGGTCCACCGCGCCGGTCGGAATCTGCGTCACTTCCCACAGAAATGTGAATCCAGCGTTGACCGCGTTCGTTCGGCTGCCAGAGCCGGATTGCAAGTAACTGCCGTTTCCGTTGAGGACGACCGACTGTCCGCTGTTGACCACGATCGGCCCGTCGATCACGGCCACGGCGGTGTTGGGGCCGATGAAATCGAGAATCTGATCCGCGAAGAAAGCGTTCGTGCAGCCGGTCGCAAGCGGCAGGCATCCGGCCAACAAGAGGCAACGCAGGGCGTTCATGGGGCGCATGTCGTTTGATTCCTGATCGAGGCGGTCGGTTTCGCGACACCACGCATGAGCCAGTGCCGGGCGCGCGGACCCTCCGCGTCGGTTAAACATGATATCGGCGGGGCGGGGCGGCGGCGTCAAACGGTTTGTGACGGCGTAGGCGTTTGTGAGGACGTAGGCTTTGTGGACGGCGTCAGCCTGGCAGTGTCCCCGGAGGCCGTCACGGCATCGTGGCGATGACCTTGAGTTCGATGGCGATGGGCGTGGGCAGGCAGTTGATTTCGAGCGTGGTGCGGGTGGGGTTGGGTTTGCCGGGGCCGGCAAAATACTCGGCATACAGCCTGTTGTAGGCGGGGAAGTCGTTCTTCATGTCGGTCAGGAAGACGGTGACGTCGACGATGCGCTCCCAACTGGAGCCCGCCTCCTCGAGCACATAGCGGACATTCCGGAAGACGCTGTGGCACTGGGCCTCGATGTCCTTGGCCAGAAGATTGCCGGCGGCATCCAGCGTGACGCCGGGAATGGCCTTGCTGCCCCGCTCGCGCGGCCCGACGCCGGAGAGGAAGAGCAGGTTGCCGACCCGCTTGGCATGGGGATAGGCGCCGACGGGTTCGGGTGCGCGGGTGCTCTGTGTATGGTCAGTCATACGTGAGTCTTAACAACGGGTCGGCGACGAATCATCAGGCAAACCAATGCCGGGGTTCCAAAGAGAATTACAGTGCATGGTTCAGGAATTGTCCCTACCCATGCTTGTGCATGTGGCCCGCCTACAGATGCGAGTCCTGTCAGGACACGGCCATCAGCTGAAATATAAGCGCTTGCCAGCAGCCACCCGTTTGGCAATACAGATGCAAACACATCATTGAGGTCGCGCATCCCAAGATCAGCGCTCCAGATATACGCGCGATTTCCGCCGAATGCTTGTGCATTCCCGACAATGACGCTGCCATCACTTGTAACGCTATTTGCGGACAAAGAGGTGTAACCGGTGAGCGGCTGAATCAACTGAATTCCCGTGTCTGCGCGCCAGTAAAAAGCGGTTCGGTCAGAGTTGGCCATTCTCAAGTGACCGATTACCGTTGATTTGTCGGCCGAAATTTCAGTCGCGAGACTTTCATGAAAGCCCGGCAATATTCCCAAGTTTTGGATGCCCGTAGATTCGCTCCAAATGAACGCACGGCTCGCGGTCGTTCCTATTGAGCCAACGCCAACCGCTGTTGTTCCATCGCTCGAGATCGCGTGTGGATAGCTGGGGCTCCAAGGTGAGAGGCGAGGCAGCGTATGCGTGCCCGTGTTGGTCAGGAGAAATCCATCTTGAGACGTTCTGCCCACCATTGCCGTGCCGTCAAAGGAAACGCCTGTCACATCAATAGCGGGCTCTCCCGAACTCGTCTGCACCAATTGAGCGCTCAGCGAGTGAGACCATCGAACACCCTGACTTGATGATTGTGGACGGCTGATTCCAACAACGACCGCTCCGTCGGCTGATACGCCTGTGGAGCTGCTGGTGATATGACCAGTCAGTGGCATGAGGACTTCGATAGGTTGGTTAATCCGCCATCTTGTCGCAAAGAGCTGACCGCTCCCATTTCTAGCGGATCCAACGATTGTTGAACCATCCGGCGTTATCGCGTTCGGGCGCGTGAGTTCTCCTGGGTACAGCGATTCCAGCAGGCTTATCGAGAGTCCCGCCGCATATAGAGGTTGTACGAACCCGGTAATCGCTAACAACATCATCAACGACCGACACGTTGCCGAAGTGAATTGTTTGTTCTTAGGCGGCATGCAGACCTCACTGTAGGTATGGCCGGTCAATCATACGGGGGTGTGAAGTGTCTCGCGCGATTCCGAATACACATAAACCCGGTCCATCGTCGTCGTCAGGCCGACCCAGTCGAACGACACGAGGTAGGCCAACACCGGGTCCAGTTGGTCCATCGACTCGCCGGGCTGCGCCAGCTTCTTGGGATCCGTGCCGCTCGACAGGGCCAGCAGGTCCGCCAGCATTTGGGCTGCACGGTCGCGATCGAGGTTCCTCAGACGCCAGTCTAACCGAAGGCGGCGAAAACCGGAAATGATCCACCGCGGCCCGGTCAGCATGAGTTCGGCAATGCCTGCCGTGCTGAGTCTCGGATTTCGAAGCGCCAGCGCGCCGGTCAGCGGATGGCCGATGCCCGCGGCGACCGTTACGGCGACGGCCTCGGGACCGGTGACGGGTTCGATTGGGCCGGCTTCGGCGAAGGCCCGGCTGAGAAATGCGCCGTGGGTTCGCAGCTCGGTAAGGAAGCTCAGGGGAATGAGCACGGCGGCCGCGATCCAGAAGAGCGTATCGAGCGGAAGGGCGATCGAGGCCAAGGATCGAAGCACATACCACGCCACGAAAGCGAATATGAACGGCGCGGGGACCAACAGGGGGAAGCCGGCGATGATCGAGGCGATGGCCAGATAGCGGCGTCGGCTTTCACAGGAGCGCAGACGCGCTCTTACGCGATTGACGGACACGGGAACCGCAGTATTGTGCACGCCCATCACGCACCCAATGTCGTGGGAAACCGGTCAGCCTTCACGTGGAGCCGGTCGCAATGCACACGTTCTTCGGCTCGGTAAAGGACCGCACGGCCTCGTCGCCGCGTAAGTCCATGGCGCTGCTCATTCAAAGTAGCCAGTTGATCTGCGACGAATGAATGAGCGGCGCCCGGTCAGGGCGATTGCCGCCAGGACGACAAGCGTCAGTGTGGCCGGCTCCGGGATCGTGGCAATCCAGGGTTCAAGCACGCCATTGTGGATGCCAGAGCCAACGATGACACGTCCGTCGTCGGAAATCCCTGATGCCTCGGTCAGATTCCACCCCGCCGGCAGAACGGAGGATAAGAAGTCGTTGAGATTGACGGCGTTCTGCCGGTCCAACCATGCAACGGCTTGGTTTCCAATGAATGGCAATGACGTATCCCCCACGATGAACAGCCCGTTTGCGGACACATCAGTGGGCGTAGTGACGCCACTATTGAAATCGGGCAATGTCTGCATGCCAGAGATTGGGTCCCAAACGAATGGCGTACGAGCGCCGGCGGAATTGCTCGAATACCCGACGACGATTTGCCCGTCCGCAGATACATCTCTCGGGATGGTGGCCACGGAATTGGGCAACGTCGGAAGCAGATGTGAACCCTGCGGCGTCCATCGAATTGCGCGGGATTCCCCGGGACGCGCTGCGGTTCCCACGATTACTGAGCCATCGAAAGAGGAGTGTAATGCGTCGGTCGTTGTGAATTGCGCGATACCTGCCAGCGACTGAATCGGTTGTCCGGCGCTGACTTTGTATGCACCTGTGTTGGCGCGGCCGACGAAAGTACCGCCGTCACCGGAAACGGCTGCCACACACCCAGTGGAATTGGGTGCCGGCCCCGCGACGTTTGTGAATCCGGATAATTCGCTCCAGTAGTAGCCGACGGCCGCCGGCCCGGCATTGGTGCAGCCTCCTGCAACAATGGATCCGACTGCGGAGAGACTCTGCGGTTGAAACTGAGGCGCCGAGGCGGTGCTTCCACTCCAGATTGTTGATGCTCCAAGGCTGAGATTCCAGCGGTAGATGTGTGCCGTGCTGGTGGAGAGATTGACCCCTCGTCCCAGGACGGTGGATCCATCATTGGAAAGTTCGAGGGCGCGGTTGTGGGTGCTATTTTCCACCTGCCCCAGCCCTATGAACGACATCTGCCCTCTTACCGCTTCGCCCTCAATCGCCATGAGCAATAACGCAGCCGCGACGGCGCACCGTGATAGTGACACACAATTTAAAGTCATTTCGCACCTCAGATCGTCAACGTATCTCATCATTGAGACCCGCAGGCGTGCCAAGGGCGAGTCTCGTTTCCGGGTTTGGAGAGTCGAAAACGATGGTAACGCTGGGTGAGGTGAATTGCAAGCAAGTGGAGTTATGCGCCCGTCGCAATGCACACATTTTTCGGCTCGGTGAAGAACCGCAACGCCTCGTCGCCGCCTTCGCGACCGACGCCGCTGGATTTCATGCCGCCGAACGGAACGCGCAAATCGCGCAGCAGCCAGCAGTTCACCCAGACCGTGCCGCTCTGCAGCCGGTCGGCCATGCGATGAGCCCTGCCGATGTCGCGCGTCCAGAGTGTCGCCGACAGGCCGTACTGCGTGGCGTTGGCGTATTGTATCACTTCGTCTTCCGTCTTGAAAGGGGTGACCGTCACGACCGGACCGAAGATCTCCTCCATGTTGACGCGGCAGTTGACGGGCAGGTCGGTGATCACCGTGGGTTGGTAGAAATACCCGTCCTTGCAGCGTTCGTTGACGGCGGCGGGCGGCGCGCCGCCGCAGCGGATGCGTCCGCCGTCGGCGCGGGCGAGTTCGACGTAGGAGGCCACTTTGTCGAGTTGTGCCCGGGACACGAGGGCGCCATGCTGGGTGGTGGGGTCGATCGGGTCACCGATCTTGAGGGCCTGTGCCCCCTGAACCAGACGATCGACGAATGTCGCATATGCGGCTTCCTCGACAAAGATGCGCGAGCCGCACAGGCAGATCTGGCCCTGATTGGCGAAACTGGATTGCACGGACGTGGCGATCGCCTGGTCCAGGTTCGCGTCGGCGAAGACGATGTTGGGATTCTTGCCGCCCAGTTCCAGCGAGAGTTTCTTGAACATCGGGGCGGCGGTGCGGGCGATGGCCGCGCCGGTGATGGTGCCGCCGGTGAAGGTGATCGTCGGGACATCGGGATGGGCGACGAGGGCCGCGCCGACTTTGGGGCCCGTGCCATGCACGACGTTCAGCACGCCGGGGGGAAGACCGGCCTCGATGCAGAGTTGCGAGAAAAGATACGCCGTCATCGGCGTGATTTCGGAGGGCTTGGCGACGGCAGTGTTGCCGGTCGCGATGGCCGGGGCGATCTTCCAGGTGAAAAGATACAGCGGTAGATTCCACGGGCTGATGCAACCGGCCACGCCGCGCGGACGGCGGAGGGTGTAGTTGATGGCCGCATGGTCGGTGATGTGCGATTCCGATGACGTATGCAGAATCGCCGTGGCGAAGAAGCGCATGTTGGCCGCGGCGCGGGGGATGTCCAGCGACTTGGCCACTGAGATGGGCTTGCCGTTGTCGATGCACTCGGCCAGGGCCAGTTTGTCGAGATTGGCGTCGATCAAATCGGCGATGCGGAGCATGATGCGCGATCGCTCGGCGGCCTTGGTGTGCGACCAGGCGGGAAAGGCCCGCTGTGCGGCCGCAACGGCGGCGGCGACGTCACGCTCGTCCCCATCCGGCACGCGCGAATAGACGCGGGCCGTGGCGGGGTCGATGTTGTCGAGGTACGCCCGCGAGAGCGGCTCAACCAGTCGGCCGTCGATGTAGTGGGTGATGGTGTCCATCAATGCTCATCTGCGACTGCTGGCTCACCAGGGCCGGAATGACTTGCGAACAAGCGACAAATCAAGAACAAATCCAGGCGCGGCCTTGCTTTCATAATGGTGGGCGTCAGCAGCCATATCCACATACTTGCCGTTGTCGTTGTGGAGAAAGGTCATCGACTCCAACAGCGGATCGATGAGCCAGTATTCCTCCACTCCAAATCGCTCGTAGTCACGCCGTTTGGTCACGTTGTCGATTTTGCGCGTCGTGGGTGAAACGACTTCAACGACGATGTCGGGCGAACCGGCTATTCGGTCCTTTCCGGCCGGTACATGCTCCTTGCGAAGAAAAACGATCTCTGGGCGATAGACGTACCGTTCCTTTGCGGCGGGGTCAACGAACGTGATATCTGTTTCGACGAGCAATTTGCCGATCGGATTGGTGCGAAGAAAAGCGCCGAACTGCGTTATGATTTCGACGACCACGGCTTGATGCCAGGCACTCGGACTGGGCGACATGAATACAACTCCGTTGACCAGTTCATACTTGAAGCCATCGTTGGGCAACGCGAGGAATTCGTCTGCCGTAGCGCGCATTCCCTGATATTGCGGAACACGATATGCCAAGTTCGGCTCAAAGGACTCCGGCACACGGTCGGGCATGAGCATCATCACGCCGTCAATCACTTCATAATCATGCCCGTCGTTGGGCAGTGCGTTGTATTCGTCGACGGTCACCGTATGTCCGTGATAAAGGGGATAAGCACCAAACGCTTCGGACGAGTCAGGGAGGTCGTGTTGATGAATAGGAATTGTTGCCATTGGGATTTGCTCCACTGGCAGTATACGGCGTCAGCACGGCTACAGCCAAAACAATTGGGTGGATTCCCGAGACAACTCGCGAACGAAGTCTACTGCCACGCCGTTCGCCCGCCGTCCACCGGCAGATTCACGCCATTCACATAACTCGCCGCCGGTGATGCCAGGAACGCAACCACGTTGCCAATCTCCGACGGGTCCGCGAATCGTCCCAGCGGGATGGTCGCGGCCCATTGCGCCGCCAGTTGCTCCTCGGTCACCCCGGTGTTGCCCGCCATTCGAGTGATCAGGCTGCCGAGTCGATCCGTCGACGTGTAGCCCGGCAGGATGTTGTTCACCGTGATGCCGCGCGGGCCCAGTTCGCCGGCCATCGATCGGCCCCAGTTGGCCATGGCCCCGCGCGTGGTGTTGGAGACGCCCAGGCCCTTGATCGGCGCGATGACGGATGTCGAAATAATGTTGATGATCCGGCCGTACTTCGCTTCGCTCATGCCCGGCAGCAGCGCCTGCACCAGGTGCTGCGCCACGACGACATGCGCCTGAATGGCGGTCAGGATCGCCTCCGGCGGCGTCTCGGCCAGCGGTCCGGAGGGCGGGCCGCCGGTGTTGTTGACGAGAATATGAATCGTGCCGTTCTTGTGGACATGGGCGATGACCGCGTCGCGCACGGCGGCGGGGTCTGTCATGTCGGCCGCGAGCCAGCCGTGCTGCTGATCGCGCGTGCGATCGAGCGATTCGGCGACGTCACGCAATGCGGTCTCGTTTCGGGCAAGCAGGGTGACGCTCGCCCCGGCGCGGGCGAGCGCCTCGGCGCAGGCCCGGCCGATGCCCTGCGACCCGCCGCAGACCAGTGCACGTTTTCCTGATAGATCAATCATCGTGATTCCTCGTGGGTGTGGCTCTTCCATCATACCTGACTGGGTTGCAGTCAGAACCCCCCACGCCAGTGAATGGCCGGGCGCGACGTCACATGCCTCTGGTGCCGTTGGCCCCGCACTGGCGTGCGGGGTTCTGATTATCATGTCGCCATGGTGCCGCCCTCGGAGTCGTATTGATTATGAAGTCCGGTCTGATCCCAGGTGTGCAGGCCGACGTGGGCTTCGTCGTGTCGGAGGACATGCGTCCGATTTTTGACGGCGTTGCGGTGCATGACGTGTGCTCCACGTGGTCGTTGGTGCATTACATGGAGTTGGCGGGGCGCAAGGTGCTGCTCGAATATCTGGAGCCGCAGGAGGAGGGCGTCGGCAGTCGGGTCGAGTGTGATCACATCGGCCCGGCGAGACTGGGTCGCACGGTGCGCGTGGTGGCGACGGTCACCAGCGCGACGGATCGGGAACTGGTCTGCGATGTTGAGGCATCGTGCGGCGACAGAGTCGTCGCCACGGGAAAGACATGGCAGCGGGTGTTTCCGCGTGAAGCGCTGAAACGAATTTTAGATCGGGGTTGAATTGAGTGATGCAGACGAATGCCGCAAGTAGCCGGCGGCGGAAGCCGTTGGTGCGACCGCGAGCGATATTTGAAAATTGAACCGACTGTGCCGTGAAAACGGCTCGACAGAATGAGCCAAATTAGCAACAAGGAGAAATGCAAATGGTCAAACTCGTCGCCATCTACAAGAAGCCCGAAGACGTCGCCGCCTTCGACAAACACTACGCGGAGGTCCACACGCCGCTGGCCCTCAAGATGCCGGGGCTGATCAAGGCGGAAATTTCGCGCGTGACCGGCGGCCCGATGGGCGAAAGCCCGCTGCACCTGATTGCCGAGTTGTATTTCAACGACATGGCGGCCTTGGGCGCGGCGATGCAATCGCCCGAAGGCAAGGCGGCCGCGAAGGACCTGATGGGCTTCGCGGGGAAGTATGTGCAGATGCATTTTGCGGAAGTGAAAGGGTAGGCGCGTTGCCTGTTGCTTGTAAGGGGATGGTATGACTGGTTGGATGGTACGAGCGGGTCGTGGCGGATACATGGCACAAACTTGTCGTGACAGGGGCTGTATTGCCTATGGTTGGGCGATTCCTGATGCGACCCGTGCCAAGACGCGAGAGGAAATCGACAAGCTGATTCGCACTGTGTATCCGGATCAGTCAGACCGAACAATCGCGGTTTGGGTGGGGCAATACCACAAGTTTGTCAACGAGATGGCGCCCGGCGATTCGATTATTACCTACGCTGGCGATCGTCGGACTTATTTTGTCGGTAAGATAATTGGCGCGTGCCAATTTGATCCCAAGCGTGTAGGAGAGCTTGAGCACGTTCGAGATGTCGAATGGCAATTCGAAGTAGAGCGAGACCGGCTGCCGGGATCAGTCAAGAATAGGCTGACATCGCAGACTAGCGTATTTAAAATAAGTCCAGAAGTCCTCGTAGCAATACTGGCAACAGCGAAAGGAAACGCCAGTCACACTTCTCATCAAAGCGCAACTGAGGCCGCGATTGGCACCGAAGTAGAACCGCTAAGCGCTGACGAGTCTGTTGAGGATATGCGTCACGAACTCGAAGTTAAGGCCCGTGAGCTGATCAAGGACCGAATCGTGCGTCTGGATCCGTATGAAATGCAAGATCTTGTCGCGGGCGTGCTTCGTGCGATGGGATTGAAGACACGCGTGTCACCGCGAGGTCCTGATCGCGGATGTGATGTCCTCGCGTCACCTGACGGATTGGGCTTGTCACAGCCCCGCGTATTCGTGGAAGTCAAACATCGTCCCAAGTTGCAAACTGATGCCCAAATGGTTCGAAGTTTTCTGGGTGGCCGCCGTGCAGGAGATAATGGGATGTATGTGAGTACGGGCGGATACAGCAAGGATGCTCGATATGAGGCGGAACGGTCGAACATCCCGATCGCGCTGATTGATCTGGAAGACTTGGTAGGATTGCTCGTGCAGCACTACGGACACATGGATGCGGAGGCACGGGCGATTGTGCCTCTTGTTCCAGTTTATTGGCCAACTTGATTAGGATGCGATTAGCGCTATCGCTCATGAAGACCGTTTTCGACATTATCGAGGCTATCAAGAAGCTGACCGATTCTGAGTTGGTGGAGTTTCGTCGCCAGTTTGATGGCCTTGATGCGGACCAATGGGATCGTCAATTCGAGCACGACGCTACAGTAGGGCGGCTTGATCGGTTCGCGAAAATGGCCCTCGACGAAACTCGAAATTCTATTTCCCCTTTGACACCATCACGCGCACCGGATCGGCCTTGATCTGCGCAATCGTGTAATCGTCGATCACCACGCGATTGACCCGCAGCGTCACGTCGTACGCGCCCGGTTTCCAGCCGTCCACGATCGTCCACTTGTCCAGGTGCAGCACGATCTTCTGCGATTGTCCGGGCTCGATCCGGCGTCCGCCCATGCCGGAGATCGTACGCGGTGGCTTGACCTCCGGCTTGCCGATCAGGCGATTGAGCATCACACCGTCGCGATACACGTCCTCCGGCGCGGCGGTCGAGGCCTCGCCGTTCCACTCGTTCGGCTCAAATGCGAAACCGGTTACGCCGATGTCGCCGGGCATGTTGTTGGTCACGGTGAGTTCGACCGCGATCGGTTCGCCGGCGGTGAATGCGTCCTTGATCGCCTTCGCCGAGACGATCACTGGCATTTGCCGCGCCTCGCGGACGGGGGCAGCCTTTCTGATTCCCGTGGGTTGTGCAAGCAGCAGCGTTGAAATCGCCAGGGTGCCAAGTGTTGCCAGCGCTCGCATGCCTGATTCCTCCCAGGTTTTGTCGCTCGTCCCTTTGGACGCCGCATGCTGTGGTGAGTTCCCGAATGACGTTCTCCGGCTGGACTGTACTGCATTGATCGGATAATCAGTTATTTCGCGGCGCGGCAGGAATGCTGTTCCGCCAAACAGGAGCCCCCAAAATGCCCGATTACACCGGCAAACCCGCCGCATCGTTCAATTTCAAGAAGATCAGGTACGAAAAGCGCGACTTGCGCGCGATCGTCACGTTCAACCGTCCCGAGGTGCTCAACGCCGTCGATGGCGAGACGCTGATGGAGTTGAACGCCGCGTTTCTCGATGCCTCGTGGGATGACGACGTCCGCGTGCTCATCCTGACCGGCGCGGGCGACCGGGCCTTCTGCACCGGGGCCGACGTGAAGGAGCAGGCCGAGGAGTTCGTGAACCAGCCCAACAAGTACTGGAAGTGGATGGGCCTGTTCATCGAATGCCACGAGCGACTGCGCAACCTGGGCAAGCCGTCGATTGCCCGGTTGAACGGCATGGTCGTGGGGGGCGGCAACGAGTTCAACATGTCGTGCGACCTGGCCGTCGCGGCCGATCACGTGACCATCCGGCAGGTGGGCGCGGCGCGGGGGAGCGTGGCCGCGGCCGGGGCGACGCAGTTTCTCCCGCTGATCATCGGCGACCGCCGGGCACGGGAGATGCTCTTCCTGTGCGAGCCCATTCCGGCACAGCAGGCACTCGCCTGGGGGTTGGTCAATCGCGTGGTGCCCAGCGCGCAGTTGGACGCAGAGGTCGATTCGCTCGCCGAAAAGCTCATCGAAAAATTGCCGGAGTGCATCCGCTATGCCAAGCAGCAGCTCAATTTCTGGCGAGACCTGTCATGGCACCAGACCATCGGACACGCCCGCGACTGGCTGAGCATTCACAACCTCTCGCCGGAGGTGGCGGAGGGGATGCAGGCGTTCGTCGAGAAGCGGCCGGTGGATTATGCCAAGGCGCGGCGGGAAATGAAATGACCGATTTGGCTCAGAACAAGACGAGAACTCTGGAAAGCCCGCATCATGAAGAAAATTAAGGGAAAATATACCACCTTTTTTGGACCGGTTGTTGACGCAATTCGGTCAATGGGCGGTTCTGCACGTCCGAATGAGGTCAAGGCTTGGATTTTGGAGAATCTCAGCGTCGATCCTGAATACCTTCAGGAGCAAAACAAGAGTGGCGAGACCAAGTTTAGCAACAATGTCGATTGGGCTCGCTACTACCTTGCTGAGTTCGGGATATTGGATCGATCCAAAAGAGGAGTCTGGGCACTGACCTCTCGAGGCAAAGAGTCGGTCATCGATGAAGTCAAAGTAGCTGAGATCGTGCGGGCCGTAAACTCAGAACGCAAAGGCAAACCAGAAGACGATTCGGAACTGGCGCCAGATGACTATACAGGTGGAGCGGAACCCCAAAAATCTGAGAGTCATCGAGAATTCGCGCTTTCATGTATTAGGCAGATGTCTCCAGCTGCATTTGAGAGGTTCTGCCAACGACTCCTACGAGAGTCCGGATTCGAGGAAGTTCATGTAACGGGACGGAGCGGAGACGGAGGCATTGACGGGCGGGGAATCCTGAGAATTAATCCGTTTGTAAGTTTGACTGTGCTTTTCCAATGTAAGCGATATGCGACTTCTGTGCCCGTCGAGGACGTTCGTAATTTTCGAGGTGCAATGGCGGGTCGAACGGACAAGGGGATCATTTTGACGACTGGAGTTTTTACTGGGCCAGCTCAAGCGGAAGCATCCCGAGAAGGCGTGGCGCCTATCAAGCTAGTCAACGGGGAAGAACTCGTCTCGATGCTTGAGTCACTTGAGCTCGGATTGCGGCCGATCACGGCGTACCAGGTGGACGGTGGGTTCTTCACGCAATTCGAATAGCGGTCTCTTGCTGCCTAGACTAATCAGCATTAGAGATAGCGTCCCAGCGGGAGTTGATCTGATGGATGCAATGAAAAAAGACTTCGACTGTGTTGAGATGAAGAATCAGATCCAGCAGAAATTGCAGAAGGAGTGGGAGGGTCTGACGTTTGAGCAGATCCAGGAGCGGATCCACCGCCACCTCTCGACGTCTGACGACAAACTCGCCCAATGGTGGCGACGAGCAAATGCGCAGGCCGCCGCGCGGCAGAAGGCCATGGAAGCAGCCGATCGGGAGTTCGAGGAACTCTCTTCAGAGTCCCACAAGGCCCTTCTCAAATGAGAATAAACCCCGCCCCTCGCGCAGGTGGCGAAGGGCGGGGTCGGGAACGAAGGGGGTTCATGAGTCTGTGTGGAGTGATCGCATTCCCATTCTGGCGATCACGCCCGTTTTCATTGCCGGCCGGGTCTCCACGCGCGACTCGCCGTGGCGAGCCGCGGCCCGCGGCACTTTTTTCAACACTACGGCGCCAGCAGGCCCTGCACGAACGGGGCGATGTCATTGCCATTTCGCAGGCCGTCGTTATTGATGTCGCCCACGAACACATCGAAGAACGAATCGGGGGCCATTCCGCCGTCCATCTGCAGCGGTCGCACCACGTCGCCGCTGCCCATGCACCGCAGGGTCATGCGATACTGGCCGTCGGGCAGGTCCTCGTCGAGGATGCAGGTGCCGTCGTCGTCGATGTCCAGGGTCTGGGCCACCAGCGGATCGCTGCCGGTCGGGGCGGTCGCATCGTGAATCTGCACGCTGCCCACCAGCGGCGTCTGAATGACCGCCGGCACGCCGATGACCACCGGAATCAGAAAGCGCTTCAATTCGAACGACAGGTCGGTCGGAAAATTGCAATAGTCGTTAATCGAGCAGGCGCCGCCCACGGCCAGGGGCAGCAATTGCGCCGGGCAATGGTTGTGCGGCTGGGCCGTGCTCTTGCGATAGCCGCTCCAGCGGAAGTCCTCGACGCCGGGCCGGGCGCTCTGCTGGTCGATTTCGGCGATGGTCAGCCAGTAATGGGTGCCGGCGCTCTGCGTGAAGACCGGATTGAGTTTGGCGCGGAATCGATAGACGCGGCGTCCCAGGCAATCCAGACCGACGTATTTTGTGGTCGGAATCACGCACCAGTAGGCCAGCCGCGGGCCGACGTTGCAGAAGTCGGTTGCGGTCAACGGCGGGCAGGGCCCCTGGGTATTGCCGTGAATCGCGATGTAGAACGGCCGGGTCAGTTGCTGCTGCTGCGGGTCGAGCACCACGCCCCACCAGTAGAGCCACGAAATCGGCCCGGTGTTCTCGCAGATGAAATCGTCAAACGCCATCCGCGGCGCCGGCGTGGGCGGCGTGGTCGGGCTGGTCGGGCAGAATTGGATGCGCGATTCGACCGAGCCGTTCGGGTATTTCCACGGCTGGGCCTTCTGCGCGAACGCCGGTGCGGCCACGGCCAGGGTCAGACACGCCATCAACAGGTGCTTGTCTCCGGTACACATGATTCGGATTCCTCCATTGAAAAAGTTCGTCAGGCCCGCGGCCGCGGGAAACTCGCCGCGACGATAAGCCGTTGGTCTTCGTAAATGAGGACGGGCGAGGGCAAAAAGTGGCTAGTGGCGAGTGGTCAGGGGCGAGTGCTGTTTGCTGTTGGACTAGCCACAAGCCACTAGCCACTCGCCACTTCTCCGCGATACGATGCCGCCATGCGGGCTTGTCCCGCGACTCGATACAATTCCCGGAGGGCACCCCCATGGCCGATCACGCCGCGATCAAAAAGGCGCAAGACTACCTCGACGCCAACAAGGACCGCTTCCGCGCGGAGCTGTTCGATTATTTGAAGATCGCCAGCATCTCCGCCAAGCCGGCCCATGCCGCCGACGTTCGCAAGGCCGCCGAGTGGACGCTCAACCGCTGCAAGGCCGCGGGGTTGACTGCCGAAATCGTCGAGACCGGAACACCCTCACCCCGGCCCTCTCCCTCCCAGGGCGAGGGTGCCGTGTCGCCGCCGCATCCGGCCGTCATCGCCGAAGGCCCGCAGAAGCCGGGGCGGCCGACCGTGCTGGTCTATGGCCATTACGACGTGCAGCCCGAGGGCGATTTGAAACTGTGGCACACCGGGCCGTTCGAGCCGACGGTCAAGGACGGAATGATTGTCTGTCGCGGCGCGGCGGATGACAAAGGTCAGGCGATGTGCGCCATCCTCGCGGTCGAGGCTTGGAACAAGGCCGCCGGCGGACTGCCGATCAACATCAAGTTCCTGCTCGAGGGCGAGGAGGAGGTCGGCTCGCCGAACCTGGCCGCCTGCGTCGAGAAGCACAAGGCCCGCCTGGCCTGCGATTACATCCTCATTCACGACACCGCCAAGTTCAGCGAGGAGATCCCCGCGGTCACCACCGCGACCAAGGGTCTTGTCTATAAGGAAGTCATCGTGACCGGCCCGAAGAAGGACCTGCACAGCGGGACCTTCGGCGGGGCGATCGCCAACCCGGCGAATGTGCTGGCCAAGCTCATTGCTTCGTTTCACGACGCCGACGGCCGCGTGACCATCCCCGGCTTCTACGATCGCGTGAAGGAGATGTCCGCCGAGGAAGTGACGATGATGAACGGCCTGCCGTATGACGAGGCCGCGTTCCTGAAGGACCTGGGCAGCCCGAAGACTTATGGCGAAAAAGGCTACAACACGCTCTACCGCCGCTGGGCACGCCCAACGCTGGACGTCAACGGCATCTACGGCGGCTACATGGGCCCCGGCAGCAGCACGATCATCCCCGGATTCGCCGGCGCAAAGGTCTCCATGCGCCTGGTGCCCGATCAGGACGCCGGCGAAATCGAGCAACTCTTCGAGAAGTGCGTCCGCGAGCGGATGCCCGACACGGTCACGTTCAAGATCGAATCGCACGCCTCGTGCAGCCCCTACCTGGCGGACATCACCTCGCCGGGCATGAAGGCGGCCCGCGAAGCGGTGAAGAGCGGCTTCGGCGCCGAGCCGGTGCTGATGCGCGAAGGCGGCAGCCTGCCGATCCTCCCGATGTTCAAGAAGATCCTGGGCGCCGACAGCCTGATGCTCGGCTACGCGCTGCCGAACTGCAACGCGCATTCGCCGAATGAATTTTTCCACGTGCGCGATTTCGAAGGAGGCATGCGCGCGACGGCGGCGCTGTTTGGGTTGCTGGCGGGGTAGGGGCGGCATTTCCGCAGAGGCATGTTGCGGTCCCCAGCGCGAAGCAGAAGCAGTGCGGTTTTTTTCTTCGTGCCTGTGGTGGTCCGGATCAACTCCATCGCGTCTCACGCGCCACGCTACGCCAATCGTTCAAATCCTAGACCGCATAGATAGTCGTATGTCGCGTCGTAATGGCCGGGCGAGCGAGTCGGGTCTTCATGGCTTCCTGTTGGAACCACAATTACCATTCCCTGTCGTGCTCTGGTTAACAAGACTCGGTATGCATTTTTCAAGTACGCTTGTCGCTGAACCGCGTTGATTTTTTGCCATTTGTCGCCACGGAATGACCAGTGTCGCCATCCAAACTCCGTGTAGCGAAAGTCGGCATCCCACACCACGCACGCCCAATCCAACTCCAATCCTTGAACGTGGAATTCCGTAGCAGCATCTTCCAAGTAGAACGACGATCGCACGTCTTCTCGTGGATGAAGGAACCAATGGACCGGATTCACTGGCACGCGAACATCGATGGCATGTGGCTTCAGCCGCTGAGCTTGAGAGGAAACGACCAAGCCGAATCGCTCGGTCCCGCGAGCCTGAGCCTTGAGCCATGCCTTCGCTGTGTCGAGGCTTCTGGTAATCACAATCGGATAGCGTTCGCGCGTTTCTGCAAGCATCGCTTTGGCCCGCGGTCGATCCAAGTCGAGAACAGCTTTGACCAGACTTGAGACATGCTCTGCGCGGAACGACCTCATAGATACGCTTAAATGCAGGCTCTGGTCAATATGTACGCCTTGGTGCGCCTCAAGCATTGCAAGCGCCTGGCCTGATTCGTATTCCGAGTCCGTGAGACGCGGTGACAGGTGGACGTGCCAATGGGGGAATGAGGTGCGCACAGCGCGAATCCATTCGCCGATTCCAGCCTCGCCTGTGTTAATTTCCTGCCCGCCCCCGACAAGACACACGACTACAGCCCAGTCCTTGTGGCGGTCCATACATGAGATCAGGAATTGCGGCTCGGACATTTCGAAGTTCGCAGTGTTCTTTTTGCGAAGCATGAAAGAAGCAGTCTGTTCCGCATTCCAGGCGCGCTGAGCCTCGTCAAAGAGTGCGACGTGCTCGATGGGCGGGCGGCTGCCATCTCTCAGGCACTCGTCGCGAAAATGATGTACATTCTGAACAAATGCCTTCACCTCGCTTCTGATCTCTCCAAGTCTGGCACGCTGGTTTTGGTCTCGCAATCGTCGTGCTTTGTCTCGGGCAAGCGCTTCGCACAGAACCATGACCAGTGGACCATTTCCAGACAAGAACACACTGTATAATTCACTATTCTTGTCGATATGTTGTGTCGCAATGTTAAGTCCCACAAGCGTCTTGCCCGCGCCGGGGACACCGGTGACAAAACAAATCGACTTTCGGCGCTGGGCCTGCGCTTCTCGGACAATTCGGGCGACTGAATCAGACGTTAGGGAGAGATTTGTGGCCGTGGCATCACTTCGCGAAATCTCTTCGACTCCGTGTCCTCCATACAACGCCATGGCCGCCTCGACGATGGTCGGGGTGGGGGTGTATCTCCCAGTCGCCCATTCGGCGGGGTCAATAGACTGAACTTCACAGAAGTCCAATGCACCTCTGATTACGCTGGGTAGTTGTTCCGGAGTTGCCATGATCGGACGGAGCACACCATCATGGTCCGGGCTTAGAGCAATCGTGGTCGTTGATGCAATCGCCTGGGTGGCCACCAAGACCGGGACAATTTGCTTGTCGTGGCTCGTACTGTGAAAGTTCTTTAAGTCGAGCGCGTAGTCCCAGACTTGTTCAATGGCGTCCGCGCTGAATCGCTTTTCGCCCACCTTAAATTCGATGACGAAAACCACGTGACCGATGAGCGCCAGGACGTCGATACGTCGTCCGACGCGCGGAATGTTAAACTCGAACGCGATCAGTCCCGGGACGCGACAATCTTTCAGCATGTCGCGAACTATCTTGGTCTGAGTGAGCCATGCATCGCGTTGCGTTGTCTCGATGGCGAATGTGCTGTTGGTGGCCAATGCCGCCAAGACTTCTTCATTGCTGTGCGCCTGAAAATCCGAGATTGACGCCGAATAGTAAGCGCGTCCGAACGATGCGTGCGGCGACCCAGGCACTCTCTGTGTCACTTCCGCGGAGAAAGGAATGGTTTTGTCCCAACGTGGCATTGACATGGAGGCATAGTCTATGGGTGGGTCGTGACTCTGCAACACCGTGGCAATGCAGAATTGTTGGATGTATCATTTGTAAGCATGAGCGGCTGCAAAAAATCCTATAGCGTCTATATGCACACGCATACCGCAGGATCAGTTCCGTCCGTTTGGGATGAGCGGAAGATGCCTTGCGTGTTTGACACGCGCATCGAAGCCGAGCGCGAGATTGCCGACAACATCATCACCCGACTCCAGGAGTTCATCGACGGCGAACGCGACTTTGAAGGTGCCATGACCGTGGACGAGTACATCGTTGCGGTCACCATCCAACCGGATGGCTCGATCGTCGATGAAGACGGCAGGCGGTATGCGTAGGGGGGCGGCTGCGAGCGCCCGACGATCAAACGAGGCCGTTTCAAACCCCCGACGAGCACGCTTCGCCCCCAGTATCCCCACGGCAATTTTTATCAGACGCCGTGCAACTTCTCGTTCCAACCCCCTTATCTCTGAATGGTCGCCGCCTCCTCGCCGATATGATGGACGTTGAAATCCGCCCGCGGGGATTGCGCCTTTGCGGCGGAAGAAGACCACTGCTCATCCGCCCAGGCGGACAGTGGCACACGGTGAAAGCACTGCTCACAGAGCAGTGGCACGCAACGTCTACGTCGTCCTCCACAGAGGGGGAATACGTTAGTTCACCGTCCCCCACAGAGGGGGACGCTACGGGAGTCAACATCATGATTCGAACCTGCGGTCTTCTGCGTCGCATCCACATCGGCTGCCTGGCCATTGTCTGCACCACGGCCCTGACCCTTGCGCCGCAGGCCGCGCGGGCCGACCTCGGCGACATCGGCCGTTCGCTCTTCCGCGGCCTGTCCTACGCCGGCAATCAGCAGATTTTGTCCAGCCCGCAGAACGGCCCGTTCTTCAACGCCAATCAGCAGTTCCAGCGGGTTGAATACAACCGACTTGGACAAGGCTACTCCTACGAACAGTGGCGCTTCTTCGGTTTCGACACCTACGGCAATCCCAACACCCTCGACCTCGGACCCGTCAAAGTGCAACTCGGACGCGATCCGAACATCGTCACCAACAACGAACCGGTCGGCCTGCACACCCGCGTCGGCTACACCACGACGTTCATCCCCGAGATCTTTTTCCAGCAGGATACGGCCCAGCGCAATCAGAACATCCTGTCCGGCACCTCGACCCCGGTGCGCAGCCCGCTGCGATACTCCATTCAGGTGAACACCGGTGTGCAGGACGTGACGCTCGAAGGCAACGTCTTTCTCGAGTCGTCCGGCAGGTTGAACGCCCTGGGCTTCTACGACATCAACGCCCGGCTGACCAACGACGGCACCTACGAGACGAACGGCGTGTTCGCGGTCGATTCGCAGGTGACGGACTTCGACATCGGCCCGATCGACATTTCCGGAAACATCATCATGGATGCGGTGTCGGCCATCGCCCAGTTGGTAACCGGCACGAACTTCGCGGCGATTCCGACGCGGGTCGCCTCGGGCGCGGCTCAGAAGGAGCGGAGCCTCGACGAACTGGTGGCCGCGCTGGAGGCCGGCGAGGAACTGACCGGCGAAGAGCGGCTCGCCCTCGTGCAGCAGACATTGCAGGCGGCATTCCTGAACGACCCGCTCGGCGCCCTGGTCAACGGACTGCCCGGCGCGGGTGTCGGCAACGATGCCATCAGCCTGTCCTTCCGGAATGCGGAGCAGACCGAAGCGACGGTGGGCGGCGTGACCGTGCCGGAGCCGGGCACGTTGATGCTGCTGGCCTCGGCGAGCGTGGGCGTGGGCGCGTTCCGACGCCGGCGTGCATGAGCGCCGGAAGAGCGGAAGGTGGCGCAAGGTGCGTGAAAATGCGCCTTGCCAACGATCGCATCGAATAAAGAAACAAAAGCCCGGGGCGCTGAAATGGCGCTTCGGGCTTTTTTTTTCGACCCAGCGGAGCATCGACGCAGGGGCATCGCGTTCCGGAAATCGCACGCGGCGGCGAGTCGCATCGGGGCTTGTGGTGCGGATGCAGATCCCGCGGCGGCCGGCGTCGCACTGATTGTTATGGAAATCGGGCCGAACTGGTCGTAGACTACATCGGGCTTCACCAACGCTCGGACACGATGATTCCGATATAGACGAAGCCGTTGGACGATGCGGTTTGCCGTGCCGTCGCCACCAGGAAGTACCAACATGCTGGACGTTGAAGCGTTGCGCGAGGGTGTCCCCAGCGCGCGGCATTACAGTTATCTGGATCACGCGGCCTGCTCGCCGTTGCCGGCGCGGACCGCGGCGGCCATGCGCAAGTTCCTCGACGAGTCGGAGTTGCACGCCCACGTTCGCGGCGGGTTGTATCCGGAGTCGAAACGGGTGCGGCAACTGGCGGCGAAACTGGTCAACTGCCATCCCGAGGAAGTGACGTTCGTCAAGAATACGAGCGAAGGCGTGTCCTACGTCGCCAACGGCCTGCAGTTCTCCCGCGGCGACAACATTGTGACGACGGCCGTCGAGTTTCCCGCGAACGTCTATCCCTGGATGAACCTGCAGAACGCCGGCGTGCAGTTGAAGATGGTCCCCGCCGACGGCGGACGCGTGCCGACCGAGCGGATCGTGCAGGCCATCGACGGCCGTACCCGCGTGGTGACGGTGTCGAGCGTGCAGTTTTCCAGCGGACACCGGGCCGATCTTCAGGCCCTGGGCAACGCCTGCCAGGAGCGCGGCGTGCTGTTCTTCGTCGATGCGATACAGAGCCTGGGCGTGATTCCGATGGACGTGCGGGCGATGAAGATCGACTTCCTGTCGGCCGGCGCGCACAAGTGGCTGCTGGGCCCGGAGGGCGTGGGCATTTTCTATTGCCGTCATGAATTGCTCGGACTGCTGCGGCCGTCGAGCATCGGCTGGCTGAACGTGAAGAACGCCCAGGACTACGGCGCCTACAAACTCGACTTCCGGGATGACGCCCGTCGATTTGACGGCGGCAGTTACAACCTCGCCGGCATCTGGGGCCTCGGCGCCTCGATCGGCTGGCTGCTCGAGATCGGCGTCGACAAGGTCTGGGAGCGCGTGCGCATGCTGACCGACCGGCTGGTCGAGGGCGTGCGCCGCAAGGGCTACCGCGTGGTCAGCCCGCGCGAGGCGGGGGAGGCCAGCGGCATCGTGGCCTTCGTCAGCGACACGCACGACCACTCGCGCATCGTCTCGCACCTCAAGCAGGAATACCGCACCATCATCGCGCAGCGCATGGGCCGGTTGCGGGCGAGTCCGCACTTTTACAACACCGAGGCGGAGATCGACGCGCTGATCGCGCATCTGCCGGGGCATTGAGAGAAGTGGCCAGTGGTTAGAGGCCAGTGGCCAGTGGTTAGGAATCGCGCATAAATAAAGTAAACAATTGAGCGTCCTCTTGCCGTTGAGAAGGTAATGCAGGATGCATCGGTTGTCGCGTGGATTCGCGAGAAGTATCGGGGTGTTGCTGGGAGGCTGGA
>Ga0268299_1000231_pt1 | contig 213432 bp, 160 predicted proteins | sample NOBtaG_FD_193484 | JGI IMG/M metagenome (GOLD analysis project Ga0268299, IMG submission 193484) | Activated sludge microbial communities from bioreactor in Nijmegen, Gelderland, Netherland - NOB reactor | ecosystem: Engineered > Bioreactor > Aerobic > Activated sludge | place: Netherlands... | reverse complement strand
CAAGCGTCGCCTCGGACAGGCACTGACCGCACGCACCGACCACACCAGACTTGCCGAGTGCCTCATGCGAGTCCTCGTCCACAACCTCATGATTCTCTACGCACAAAAAGGGTTTCTACGGAGCACTGACACTGCAGTGGCACACTCCGTTCGCGAAAAAGTCAATCAACGAATAGCAAATGAAACCGGCGGAGGATAGCTCTCAGCAGCCGCCGGTCAACAGACACGAAACAAAGTCGTCGACGTCGCCGATATCGATCAGCCCGTCCGGCGTCACTTCCAGATCGCCGGCGCAGATCTCAGTCGGCGTGCCCGTGCCGCCCGACGTCAGAAGGGTGACGAAGCGTGCCACGTCCTGGCCGTCGACCATGGCATCCGCATTGACATCGCCATGCAGGCATACCGGCGAAGGCTCGCAACTCATGTGGGTGAAGAACACATCGTCCACGCCGCCTTCGGTGGTCGTGGTGTTGGGGTTGTCCTCGGTGATAAAGCGCAGGCGCATCTGGTCCGTCGGCGAAATGATGCTGTTGATCGACCAGGATTTGGTGATCCACGATGCGGTGGTCGTGCCCGGCACGATTTCGACGGGCGTCCAGTTGACACCGTCGTTGTTGGAGATTTCAACCCGAAGGGTCCTCGCCGTGCCGGCCGAGCAATAGAACCATCGGGCGTAGGAGAGTGCATACTGCCCCGGTTCGGAGAGGTTGATAAGCGGGGAGGTGAGCACGGTCGGCCCGCCGTCAACGTCTTGCGCGCTGACAAGTCCGTTGATGGGGCCTTGACCGGTGACAAAACAGCGCGTGCCGAATGGCGAATTGTCGTCTTCAGGTTGGGCCGGAAGTCCCGCGGAGTAGGAGCCGTTGGGGTCAACGCGCACCCAGCCGCCGGTGACCAGATTGGTGTTGGCCACAGTCCAGCCGTCATTCAGTTCAAAGTCGTCGTGAAAGACTGTGGATGTTCCCTGATAGGTTGCCGCGGTCTGGGACTGCGCCGGCGCCGCCGGCGGATCGGTGACGTGGCCATCCTGCGTGCCGACGCGCACGTAGTAGCGAACCAGATCGAGGCAGTTCATGGGCGGAATAGCCGCGTTGTAGAGATTGGGCTCGATCTGGTTCATCGCAACGGAGACAAATTCGCCGCCGTTGACGGAGTAGAACAATTCGCCGGAGTCGGGGATGGGCTGCGCGGCCGCGGTGACCGAACCGACCTGAACGCGAAACGTCGTTGACTCGCCGGGTATCAACTGAAACGGCAGGCCGTCGGGATAGTCGAAAGTGTAGAGCGTGAACGACTCAACCACACCCGATGAAGTGCTGCCCGACGGACTGGTCGCGAGCGGGCCGCAGCCGCGTTTGGCAAAGGCCCGCCAGAGCCGCGGCACGTTTGCGCCGCCATTGTGAACCAGATCAGCCTGGATGATGGCGTCGCGGGCCTGCAGAAAGTTTGGATTGGGCGGCTGCATCTTCAGGCCGTCGACCACGAGCCGCATCATCGTATCGTTGCCGGCGAACCCAAGTCCGTCGATCAGATTGGCGCGGGCTTCCCAAAGAATGGTGCACCACACCGTGCCGACATTGTGTTCCTGGTTGGCCGTGGTGCTGATGAAGCTGCCGACGCCGGGGCTGCTCGGAACCGACGGCGGGTAGGACACCTGGGCGTTGTCGATGTCGGCATAGGTCGCGGGATTCTTGTTGAAGTCAGTTGAATAGGGAAAGCGACGAATACCGAAATAGCAGTTCGTTGTCATTCCGCTGAGGCCGAACGTGACGAAATTGACGGCGGCATAGTTGGCATGCGGATCGTCCGGCGATTCAGCGTTGAGCGACAGCCCGAAAAAGTCGCTCCAGCCCTCGCCCATGCCGCGCGATTGGATGCCGTTGAGGGTATTGTTGGCCAGTCGGGTGGACAGGCCGTGGGTCAGTTCGTGAAAGACGATGTCGGCGTCGAGCGAGCTGTCGCGGTCGGGATTGGGACCGGTATAGATGAACATCTGCATTCGCCCCGTGGAGCCGTCGTTGCCGCCGGTGCTGAAATTGGCGTTGTTGGCGCCGCTGCCATCCTGCACATCAGCCTGGATCGGATCGTTGCCCGCGCCGCCGAGGCCGAAGTTGTTGAGCTGGAAGTTCTTGGCCGCCTCATTGAAGCCGAGCATCCACAATTTGTCGTGATAGAGATTGGTCAGATAGAAGAGTTGCGTCACGGCCGCGGCGCGATTGGCGGCCGTGGTCGGGGCCTGCGTTGGGTCGTGCGTGAAATCGAAGACGCGATAGGGCGTGCCGGACGGTCGGGGCAGATCTGGGATGTTGTTCGAGTCAAGATCGAGGTGCGCGTCGCAGTTATTGCCCCGGGTCTCATTGACGCCGTCGTCGATCCAGCCGTTGATGTTGATCGCCGAGATATCCTCGGGATTGATGGTTACGAGTTGCTGCGGCACGAATGGAGGTTGCTCCCCGCTCGGCGTCGGCGTGCCCGGCGACATCGGCGCCGGGCTGTCGCCGGTGTAGACGCGATAAGTCACCGGCTCGGTCGTCGCGCAGCGCAGGCGATTCAATCGCCGCAGCACCTGTCCATTGGTCGCGTCGATCATCATTTCGTAATCACTGCCGATGCCGATCTCCGGAATCAGGACGGACCACGCCGGGCGAATGTCACTTCGTGTGAGCGGGAAATAGACCAGCTCGCTGGTGATTGGCTCATCGAGCCGGAAGTCCGGCGTATTCTTCCATGTCTGTTTTTGAGTAACGCCCGTCGGCGGCGCGAGCGGCGCGAGTTCAGCGTTCATCACGATACCCACGCTGGTGGCCGCGGCGCGAATCGCGTCAAGCGCCGAAATGCCGGGGCGTGCGACCTGAAAATCACCGGCAGGACGCGGCAACAGGGTGCTGGACACGTTGATCAGTTCACCCTGCCGTGTCACGTTGGCAAGCAGTTCGCATCCAAACAGGTCGATGCCGCCGATCTGCTGTTGAAGCGTCAAATGGGTCACGCCGTTGTGTGTGGTCTTGAAGTCGCGCGTGACGGCGGCTCGATCCAACTCAGCTGGGTCAATTTCGAACAGCGGGGCATGACCGGCGATGAAAGCGCGTACAACCTCGACCGGCGTCGTCGCGGGATCCTGAGTGGGTCCGGTCAGCATACGGCTGGTTGAGGCCACCCAATGCGGCGTGCCGAAGAATTCGTGCGCGTCGACCCGCACGTCCGGCACCGTCGCATTCAACTTCGCGCGCTCGGATTCTGTGTTTGCCTGCGACTCTGCGGACCGTGCGGACTTCAACGCATCGGTCACGAACGGCCGGGGTCGCCCGTCGCTATCGAGTCGAATATCGAAATAGTGCAGCGATTCGGCCGACCGAGCGACGCCGCTGAAGACCATAAGGAAACAAGCCGCCGCCTGAAGGCGTCGCGCGTGATTCATCTGCTAAGACTCCACGCCGGTCATTGGATGCGAGAACAATGGGATGAGCGTTCTACTGGACACCGCTTGCCCCATTATATCGATTGGGAACGCGGTTCCGCCGTCAAAACACTGAGATTATTCCCGATCCAATGCGGCCCCATTGGATCATGGGGTCGTGCGAGGCGTTGCGCCTGCAGGGGCGATCTGCACCAGGGTGTGCCCGCCCTTTTCGAGCACTTCGAGGCGGAGCGGTTCCTTCTGGGGACCTTCGAGCGCCACCGTGATTTGGCCGTCATCGGCCTCACTGGGGCCGGGCTTCATCACCCAGCCCATGACGGGCGATTCGCGGCGGTAGAAATCAAGCACATCCTTCGCGGTCGCCTTGGTGGAATAGAACATGCGAAGATTGGGATCTTCGCTCATGTCGATGGAGCCGGTCACATTGGGATGAATCGGCGCGGCATACTTCAGCAGAGAGGTGTGGTACATCACCTCCGACGCGCCTTCCTCCGCGGTGATGTGCACGTTGACGTTTATCGCATTTTGTATGAATCCGAGAAAATAATACTCGCCCGCGACGCTGCCGGACCCGGTGCCGTAGGGATTCGTCGCACGCCAGCCGAGCTTCTTGAATTCTGCACGGACGAAAGCCGCCACGTCATCTGCCTTTGCTTTCGCTTCGTGGATGACCACGTTGAATCCGGCCTGCGTCTCCTTCGCGCCGGCATAGCGCGGCAGGGTGCGTGCATCCAGGTTTCCGTAGTTCTCGACGAACGCCATCATCTTGCCGTCATTGGGATTCTTCACGATGTCGACGGCGACGCAGAACCCATCCTTTGAGTACTTGAGGCAGCCGAATGACTTTGCTTCGTCGACGTCCTCGGATTCGACCTTCCAGCCCGCTTGCGTGAGCTTGTCCTTGTAGAACTGCACGTCTGATTTCAAATTGGGCTTACTCAGTTGATAGCCGACCTTCGCTGCGTTCTTGTGAAAGACCTCGCCGTGGTTCAGCATCTCAAGCGTGCGCGGGTCAATGGCGCGGACGGCATCCGCGAGCGTCGCGGGGCGTGAGACTTTGACGGAAACATCTGACGCCGGCCTGGACGAAGCCGTGCCACTCTCTTGCGTTGTGGGCGCGGCGCCAGGCGGTTCGGCTGGCGTATTTCCATTCGATGCAGGCGCGCACGCGGCGGCGAGTAGCACCACGCTCATGAGTGGGACAAGGGTCCAGACTGCAAGTAATCGCCGCTGCATGATGTCGTCCTCGCTCTTTTCAATCAGATTCCGCAAGTCCACTCCGCCGACAGATTGTCAGCCTCATCGAGTCAATACGAAATCGGCGATCGAAATCCTCAATCGGAATTGCGATCGCCGCATGCCGCAGATGTTATATGAGGATTTACGCTGAATGCGCGGCAAATTCAGGCAATCGAGCGTGCCCCGCGCGGCTTCACCCTCAGGCCTGCACTCTCGCGCAAGGAAGCGGGCGAGTGACTATTCGTCCTTTTCGAGCAGTTCGATCTGCCAGTATTCCAGCACGATCGGCGTGGCGCGGCCGAAGATGGTGACGATGACTTCGACCTGGCCCTTGTCGGGGAAGACCTGGGCGATTTCGCCTTCGAAGTTCTCGAAGGGACCTTCCTTGACCTTGATGGGGTCGCCTTTCTTCATGCCGCTCATGCCCGCAAGAGTCGGCTGCTCAGCCGCCTTCTCCACCACGCCGAGCATCTGCTCGACGTCGTGTGTCTTCATGGGGCTGGGCTTGCCGTCGGAGCCGATGAAATCGCCGACGCCGGAGGTTTCCTTGATCATGAACCAGACGTCTTCGGGGATGCTGCCGTCTTCTTCGGCGGCCATTTCGACGAAGACATAGCCGGGGTAGAGCTTGCGATCGAAGACCTTGGCCACGCCGCCGCGCATGCGCTTCTCGCGCTGAGTGAGCACGAGGATGCGGCCGATGCGCTCGTCGAGATGCTCGATCTTGACTTTGCGCTTCAGGGCTTCGCAGACGCGGTCTTCAAGGTTGCTGGCGACGCGCAGCACGTACCAGAGCATGCGCCCAGATCCGGTGGACGGTGCGGCCGGCGGCGGCGTTTTGGGAGCGGACGATTCCGACGCGTTTGAGTCGGCGTTGTCCGGCGTGATGTCGTTCGTGTGATCGGCCAATGTATTCACCGGAATAATCTCGAGTGGGCTGACGCGACTTACGCGCCGAACATGGCGCGGACGGTCTGCATGAAGCCGGGGCCTTTCAGCACGCCGATGCCGCTGAAGAATCCCATGAAGAACAAGTCGACGAGGAAGAGCACGACCGTCATGGCGATGACGACGAATATGACGACCTTGGTCGAACCAATGATCTCGCGGCGGCTGGTCCAGTTGACCTTCTTCATCTCGCCTTCGGTGGCGATGAGGAAATCGCCGACCTTGCGGCTGCGTCCCAGCAGGTGGTAGGCCCAGAGGCCGAAGCCGAGGATGACGGCGACGGCGGCCGAAACCTGAAGCACCTTGGAGTTGAAGACGCCGAGCTTGGTGAAGAGCCAGTGGGCGCCCCAGCAGATGAAGAGCCCGGCGGCTGCGCCGGTCCAGACGCGTGTGTAATAGCCCTGTCCGGGCTTGTAGAGTTCGAGAAAGCCGCGGCTCGGCTCGTTGGCCGGCGCGGATGCGGCGCCATAGCCGCCCGCTGGAATGCTCTCGTCCATGTGGGACTCCTTCTCGCGTATGGCTGTCTGCCCGCCCTTCATGGTCGAGGCTCTGGATGACCCGTTGTTTCGTTCCGCCATGTCGCGAACCTTCCTAGCGCCGCTTTCCCGTATCCACTGTCAATCGGACAAGCACCAGGAGCGAAGGGACTCGAACCCCCAACCGCCGGTTTTGGAAACCGGTGCTCTACCAATTGAGCTACGCTCCTAGAGACAGTTTTCAGTTATCGGTTTTCAGTTCTCAGTCATGATGCAAAACTGAGGACTGATCACTGACAACTGACCACTGATTACTTCCTCTTGATCTTATGCATGGTGTGCCGCTGGAGTTTGGGGCAGTACTTCTTCAAGCCCGCCTTCAGACCCTCCGGCACGCCTTTCTGGACGTTGATATTGGTCCGGTAGTTCAGATCGCCCGACTCCGTGCACTGAAGCCAGACCCATTCGCGTTTGCCTGCTTTAGCCATGTGATCTCACCGTCCTGGTCGAATTCATCGACACCCGAAGCCGGAAACGTTGACGCGTTCGGGAATCGCGCCATTCAGTGCGTCGGGCCGACGTGAATCGTCGCCCTACCAGGCGGCAAAGGGAATCTTTGCACCACCGGTGCCTGTTCCTATCCAGAGGTACGGAGCCGCGGCCCGCCGAGGCGTCGGTGTCAACCGGCGCAATCGACGGGCCGCGATCCGATGAAAGTTATGCCAGCACCTTCGTCACGACGCCGGAACCCACGGTGCGACCGCCTTCGCGAACTGCGAAGCGGACGCCTTCCTGCAGGGCGACCGGGGCCTGCAACTCGACGGTCAACGTGACGTTGTCGCCGGGCATGCACATTTCGGCGCCGCCCATCAGGGTGAGGCTGCCGGTGACGTCGGTCGTTCGCAGATAAAACTGCGGACGATAGTTGTTGAAGAACGGCGTGTGACGGCCGCCCTCCTCCTTGGTCAACACGTAAACCTCGGCCTCGAACTTGGTGTGCGGCTTGATCGAGCCGGGCTTGGCCAATACCTGACCGCGCTCCAGATCGCTCTTTTCCACACCGCGGAGCAGCAGGCCGACGTTGTCACCCGCTTGACCCGTGTCGAGGGTCTTGTTGAACATTTCGACGCCGGTCACGACGCTCTTGCGCGATTCCTTGGTCAGGCCGATGATCTCGACTTCTTCGCCGACCTTGATCACGCCGCGCTCGATGCGGCCGGTGCCCACGGTGCCGCGGCCCTTGATGCTGAAGACGTCTTCGACCGGCATCAGGAAGGGCTTGTCCGACTCGCGGACCGGCTCCGGGATGTTGCTGTCGAGGGCGTCCATCAACTTCTGGATGCACTCGGTGGCCTTCGGGTCCTTGGGGTTGTTCAAGGCGGCGTTGGCCTGACCGCGAATGATCGGCGTGGTGTCGCCCGGGAAGTTGTACTTGTTGAGCAGGTCGCGAATTTCAAGCTCGACCAGCTCGAGCAGCTCGGGGTCGTCCAGCAGGTCGACCTTGTTCAGGAAGACCACCAGCGCTGGCACGTTGACTTGGCGAGCCAGGAGGACGTGCTCCTTCGTCTGAGGCATCGGGCCGTCGGCAGCGCTGACGACGAGGATGGCGCCGTCCATCTGGGCGGCGCCGGTGATCATGTTCTTGACGTAGTCGGCGTGGCCCGGGCAATCGACGTGGGCGTAGTGCCGCTTCTCGGATTCATATTCCACGTGCGACGTGGCGATGGTCAGAATCTTGGTGGGGTCGCGGCGGCCGTCCTTCTCAGACGCCTTGGCAACTTCGTCATAGGCCTTGAACCTGGCAAGACCCTTGGCCGCTTGCACGGCGGTGATCGCAGCGGTCAGCGTGGTCTTACCATGATCGACGTGACCGATGGTACCGACGTTGACGTGCGGCTTAGTACGTTCGAATTTCTCCTTGGCCATTCCCGCGATTCCTCCGCGCCTGACGGCGGACTGCATTGAGCACAGGCGAACCTCCGCCGAGGCGGACGATGCGCCGATTGTCATGGGCGGGCCGACCGTCGACCCTCTCCCCTTTTACATCCTGCGAACGATGCCCATGCGAGGCAAACCTGCAGAGGCAACCGTTTCAAAAACACAGACTTGCGACGGCGGCGGCAACAGCACAGGCCAGCCTTGAACCGTCGCATTCCGTTACGACTATAGACGCCGGTCGATTTTTAACGACCGTGGTCCGAAAGCGTTGTCGTGCGACCTGCATTCACAAGTCGTGTTCGAGAACGCCGCCGTCCCTCGGTGTGAAGCGCCGCCGCGCATGCAGGGGCGATTCGAGACAACGAGAGCTGCTGACGGGATTTGAACCCGTGACCTCGTCCTTACCAAGGACGCGCTCTACCAACTGAGCTACAGCAGCGCGCCCAAAGCCTCGTGGGTTTGACGCGTCCGATCACACCCACCGGCCGGTCGAATTCCTCGACCTGTCGGGACCCAAACCAGCGGCCAGGGCCGGGTTTAAGATCGGCCAGTATAGCCGTCGCCGTTCGGGAGTCAAACGGCATTCGGCAAAGGCGACAGTGCCGGATTGGGGGCCGCCGGCGATGGCGACAAAGGGTCTGCGGGGCGCGCATGAGGGGCCGACGCGATCATGGGTCACGGTCCGAGCTTCGGCTCCGATCCAACACGGCACAATGAATGTAAATTATTGTAAAATAGAATGTTACAGCGCTAATTGCGCGCCTCTTGGTGGTGCGAAATGATAAACTGCCAGTTTCCAAAAGTGTGAAAACTCGCCGTGGATTGCAGCGGCTGGAGCGTCGGCCAATGGCGTTGGGCCTCCAAGCCGTGAATCAGCAGTCCCGCCCGGTCCGGGAGGTTTCGGACGGCCTGGTCGATATCGGTTTCGACCTCGAAGGGGTAATCGAGGTAATAGGCGAAGTGCGGCGGGACGATGTTTCGCAGTTCGTAATGGCCGCGCTGTTCGAGGCGTATGGGGCTTCTGATGAGCAGCAGCCGCGGCATCGATGTTCCTCGATATTGCTGAGGCGGGAAGGCATCTGTTAATTCGGCATGTGTCGCCCGCCATGCATTCACATCGGACAACTGGACGTGCGTTCGCTCAAACAAGTTGTTGATGCCCACCAACGCGAATGCCACGGTGGTGACGCCGACCAGCGCCGTGACCGGTTTGGCTGTTCGATGCGCGAGTACTGCGAGCGCCGAATGAAGCGCGATCAGTCCGTTGGCGGCGAGCAACGCAATCGCCGGTCCGAGGTAGGCGAGCCAGTATTGATGAACCAGGTATTGTCGCCAGAAGATCGCAACCCATAGCGCGCCGGTGATGGCCAACAGGGTCAGTCCATCGAATGTGCGGCGTCGAGCCGGTGCCTCGTCGGGGGTGGCGCGAATCCGGTGAATTATTCCGAACACAATTCCGATTGCGGCAAGCACGATGACCGGGAGCGTGAGGTTCTCGAGGGTCTGCGTCCATGCTGAGTGAGCGTGCGGGGCTGGGTCGTTCTCGCCAACACTGACGCCCGCGCGAGACGTGAAAATGGCGAGCAGATCGGACGCCCGGCCGCCCAAGCCAAAATAGACAAGATAAATTAATAACGAAATCGCGGCAAACACGGGCGCTGCGAGAATCTGAGCGCACTGTCGCAGCGGAATCCGGCTGCGGATCACTTCGATGACGGCGCGGAGCCCGACGAGACCGGCGAGGATGATCGCCACCCAGTCGGTCCAGATGGCGGCGGTGATGCAGACGGCCCACACAAACCCCGGCCGAAGCCGTGATCGAGCCTGTGCGGCCGGATCAAGTTGCCGATCGGCGGCCAGCGCGGCGGCGAGCATCAAAAATAGACACGGGGCTTCCTGGTCGGGCATTCGCCCAAAAAACGCCGCCATCGGAAGCAGTGCGTAGATCGCACCAGTGGTGCATGCAGTCAATTCACCGTATCTGGCTGCGACTGCGCGGTAGAGCAGCGCCAACGCCGCCAGCGAGAACAGGATCGGCACCAGCCGGGCCGCCCACTCATGTTCGCCCCATAATCGAAATGATGCAGCGATAAACCAGACGAGGCCGGGTGGATGCGTCGAATAGAAGCACCATTCGCCGTCGGCGGGAATTTCCGGACCGACCGCGACGACCGGCATTCCGTGGTGCATGGTGAATGGGTATCGCAGCAGGTTGCGGGCGAGTTGGGAATAGAATGCACCGTTCCAGTCGTGGAGCCCGGTCCAGGGCTGGGCGATGCCGCGCGAAAGGACAACGGCGTATAGAACGAGCAGAAGGGCTGCAATTGGAAACCCGCGCGAAAGCGGTGAACTGTTGCTGGATGAGGCAGTGGCGTCGGTATTTGACATGCGATTACCGTGCATGGGTCGAGGAATCATACCGTCGGACTTGTCCATGCTGATGAGGTACAATGACATGGGTTTGATTCGGTCGGACGGCGTCGGGTCACGCCACTCGGGGCCGAAATTCAGGCAATCTGGTGATTCATGACGCCCAACTCCGACATGCCCACGCCTGGGCCGGATGTCCATTCGGCTGCCGCATCCGCACCGCCGCAGGCTCCCAAAAAGAAAAAGCGCCGACGCCGCGTCATCATTTTGACGATCCTCGGCCTGCTCCTTGCTGCTGAGGGCAGCCTGCGCCTGCTGGCGGGCCGGTATAGCAAGTTCAATATCTTTCTCGGCGCAGAGAAGGAGTTTGATCCGGTTCGGCGAACGCGATGGAAGAAGGATTATCACGTCGGCGCCTTCAACACCAATTCGCGCGGATTTCCCGGCCCGGAGTTTGAGACCAAGAAGGCGCCGGGCACCTATCGCATCGTTTGCCTCGGCGACTCCGCCTCGGTCATTCCGCCGCAGAAAAGCTACCCGGCAGCCCTGCAGGAGCGGCTGCGGGCGGACTTCCCCGACAAGAAGATCGATGTCATCAACGCCAGTTGTTCAGGCTACGATTCGCGCCAGGCGCGCAGTTGGTACGAGGATGAGGTGGACGCGATCGAGCACGACATGCTGATCATCTACCTCGGCTGGAACGACATGGGGCAATACAACCCCGATGGGCTGGTCTTCAAGCAGCAAGAGACCGGCTACCTGAAGGCCCCGTCGGCCCTCGACAAACTAATCCTCAATATCTATCTGCTGCGGTCCATTTACGTGGTCCGCGGGTTCATCGAACAGCGCTCGGCCTTTTCCACCGAGCCGCTGACCGGGGACGATCTGACGAAGTACTCGGAATTCTACCCGGATCACTTCGAGAAGAACCTGGTCGCGGTCATCAGGCTTGCGCAGTCGCGCGGACGCCGCGTATGGATGCTGAATCATGCGGGCTTGATCGTGGAGAGTCCGACCCCCGACGAGCAAAAGCGCATCCACTTTCCGCGCGGGATGGGCCGCCGGCTGCCGAAGTACCTCGCGCTGATGCGGGCGTACGAAGCCGCACAGCAGAAGGTGTCGCGGGAAACCGGCGTCCCCATCATTGATGTGGTGTCACACTTCGCCGACCCGAAGGCCCGCGTCGTCTTCAGCGATTCGGCCCATTTCGATGAGCGCGGATCGGAAATGTTCGCCGAGATCGTCGCCGGCGCAATTCGAAACGACATCAAGTAAGCACGGATTGCCGATGCGTCCTGCCGCGTCCCATAGCCATGCGCCATGCGGCGGAACGGACGCAGCGCTGATGTAACGCCCGTGCAAACCGGCTCCGTTGCGACTTTTTGGCACCTTGCCCGGAGGCGCGCACCCCGGGATAATCTGAGGCGGTTCGGGCGGCCTTCAAGCCGGTCTTGGTCGGGTGACGATGCACGAATTGAACTTCACGGGACGGATCCCGCGACTAATCAGCGGAGCGGAAGAGTGTACATCCTCGGAATTTCAGCTTTCTTTCACGACAGCGCCGCGGCGCTCCTCAAAGACGGGGAGATCGTCGCGGCCGCGCAGGAGGAGCGCTTTAGCCGCAACAAGCACGACTCGGCCTTTCCGGGTCGGGCGATTCAGTACTGTCTGAGCGAGGCCGGAATCACCGCCGACCAGCTCGACTACGTCGGCTTCTACGAGAAGCCGCTGCTCAAGTTTGAACGCCTGTTGGAAACATACCTCGCGTTCGTGCCGCATGGCTACCAGTCGTTCGTCGAGGCGCTTCCGCAGTGGCTCGGCAAGAAGCTGCGGCTGCCCAAGGAAATGGACAAGGGTCTGGGTCTGAAGAAGGCCAAGCGCTACGTCTTTCCCGAGCATCACGAGTCGCACGCCGCCAGCGCGTTTTTCCCCTCGCCCTACGAAGAGGCCGCCATCATCACGATGGACGGCGTCGGCGAATGGGCAACCACCACGCTGGGTCACGGCAAGGGCAACAAGATCACCATCACCGACGAGATTCGCTTTCCCCACTCGCTCGGTCTGCTCTACTCGGCATTCACCTACTACTGCGGCTTCGAGGTCAACAGCGGTGAATACAAATTGATGGGTTTGGCGCCCTACGGCGAGCCCAAGCACGTCGATCTGATCATGAATAACCTGATCGACGTGAAGGAGGACGGGTCCTTCTGGATGGACATGTCCTACTTCAACTATTGCGCCGGTCTCACGATGACCAACGAGAAGTTCAACCAGCTTTTCGGAGGGCCGCCGAAAAAGGGCGACGATCTGGTCACCCAGCGGCACATGGACATCGCCGCGTCGATTCAGAAGGTCACTGAAGAAGTCATGCTGCGAACGGCGCGCACGGCCCACAAGAAGACAGGCTCAAAAAATCTCGTGCTGGCCGGCGGCGTCGCGCTCAACTGCGTGGCCAACGGCCGCATCCTTCGCGAAGGCCCGTTCGAGAACATGTGGATTCAACCAGCGGCGGGCGACGCCGGCGGGGCGCTCGGCACGGCCCTGTTCATCTGGCATCAACTGCTCGACAAGCCGCGCAAGGCGCTGCCCGGCGATTCGCAGCGTGGCTCGCTGCTCGGGCCGTCCTACGAGAAAACCGACATTCGACAATTTCTGGATCGCGTCGGTGCGACCTACGAATGGCTCGAAGACGACGCCATGTACGATCGCGTGGCCGGCCTGATGAACGAAGGCAAGGTCATCGGCTTCTTCCAGGGGCGCAGCGAATACGGCCCACGCGCCTTGGGCTGTCGCAGCATCATTGGCGATCCGCGCAACCAGACGATGCAGACCATCATGAACGTGAAGGTCAAGTATCGCGAGTCGTTCCGGCCGTTTGCCCCGTGCGTGCTCCGCGAGCACGTTCAGGAATATTTCGGCATGCGGCCCAATGAAGACAGCCCCTACATGCTGCAAGTCGCGCCGGTCAACGAAAATCGCCGCAAGACACTGACCGAAGAGCAGAAGCGGCTCCGGGGCATCGACCTGCTCAAGGCGCCGCGCTCGGAAGTGCCCGCCATCACGCACGTCGATTACTCGGCCCGCGTGCAAACGGTGGATGACAAGCGACATCCCAAGCTCCGCAGGCTGATGGAGCAGTTTCGCGTAAAGACCGGCTGTCCGGTCATCGTGAACACCAGCTTCAACTTGAGCTGGGAGCCGATCGTGAATCGGCCGGAAGAGGCCTACAACACGTTCATGCACAGCGACATCGACGTGCTGGTGCTTGAGAACGCCGTGCTGATTAAGGACAAGCAGCGGGCCAACGTCGAGGCGCGGCGCAGCGAAGGCGTCAACGGCAGCGAGGCCGATCCCGCGCTTGAGACGGTCTGGGCTTGCCCGGCCTGCGGCGGCGATTTGAAGCGCAGCGGCTCAACGGCGAGTTGCGCCGCTTGCAGCAAGACCTTCAAGAGCGAAGACGGCATCTGGCGGATGTTCCACCCGCACGAAAAGACCGATGCCGACGTGACCGACCAGGTCAAGCAGTTCTACGAGGAACACCCGTTTCCGAACTACGACGTCGATGAAGACCTGCGGACGCTCATCTCCAAGAGCCGCAAGGGTGTGTACGGCAAGTTGATGGGCGAGCAGATTCCGTATAACTCGCGTGTGCTGGAGGTTGGCTGCGGAACCGGACAATTGTCTAACTTCCTGGGCATCGGCTGCCGCAGCGTGATCGGCACCGACCTGTGCGGCAACTCGCTGAAACTCGCCGAGACCTTCCGGCGAAGCCAGGGGTTGAACCGCGTGCGGTTCATGCAGATGAACCTGTTCCGACCGGCCTTCAAGAAGGAGCAGTTCGACGTCGTGCTGTGCAATGGCGTGCTGCACCACACGAGCGATCCCTATGGCGGCTTCCAGAGCATCAGCAAACTGGTCAAGCCCGGCGGATATATCGTCATTGGTCTCTATAATACGTACGGTCGGCTGCTGCTCGACGGCCGCCGCGTGCTGTTCAATATGACCGGCGGTCGATTCAAGTGGATTGATCCCTATATCCGCAAGACCAAGATGTCGGCCGGCAAGCAGGACGCCTGGTTCCACGACCAGTACATGCACCCCCACGAGTCGAAGCACACCATGGGCGAAGTGCTGAACTGGTTTGACCAGAACGGCTTCGATTTTGTCAACGGCGTGCCGAAACTGCGGGCGCGGGATTCGTTCGGCAACAAGGAGAAGTTGTTCGAACCGGCCAGCCCCGGCACGGCGCTTGATCGCGCCTGGTCACAGGCCCGCATGATCATCACCGGCAACCGCGAAGGCGGGTTCTACATCATGATCGGAAAGAAGAGGGGCGGCCGATGATCAAGCCAGCCTGGTATCCGGACGACAAACAATTGCGGCAATTCTCAGTGGCGGCCCTCGTTGGCTTTCCGCTGATTGCGTTGTTCTGCCGCAGGGTGTTTCACGTATCAGACAACGGCGCGTATTGGATCGCGGCACTGGGCCCGATCGTCTGCGTGCTGGGCCTCGCGATTCCGGGAGCCGTGTACCCCATCTACACGGGGCTGATGGCGCTGATGATGCCGATCGGCTGGATCGTTTCGAATGTGCTGCTGCGGGTCATTTTCTATCTGATATTCATGCCGCTGGGGCTGGTGTTCAAAATGATGGGGCGGGATCCGCTGTTGCTGAAGAAGCCACAGGTTCAGAGTTACTGGGTCAAGCACGAACAACGCCCCGACGCGCTGAGTTATTACCGTCAGGCCTGACATGACGGGATCGAGAGGGAATCCAATGGACGCGCCGAGAAACGAGACAGAGTCGCGCAATCAATTCGCGCAGCAGGGCCAGGAGGGTCGCACCGGCCTGCTGGCCGATTTCATCTACCTGCTGAAGAACAACCAGAAGTGGTGGATGCTGCCGCTCATTCTCGTGTTGATTGCATTCGGCATCTTCATGGTCTTGTCGAGCACGGGCGTGGCGCCGTTCATTTACACGGTGTTCTAACTGATTCCGGTTGCCCCCGCCGGCAATACGACGCGGCACGAGAGTCCACGGTCTATGAACATTCTGGGCATATCAGCCTTCTACCACGATTCCGCCGCCGCGCTGATCGTCGACGGACGGATTGTCGCCGCAGCGCAGGAGGAGCGGTTCACACGGAAAAAGCACGACTATCGCTTTCCCGAAAACGCGGTGAATTACTGCCTGAAAGAGGCTGGCATCACCGCGAATCAATTGAACCACGTCGCCTTTTATGACAAGCCATTGCTGAAGTTCGAGCGCCTGCTGGAGACCTACCTCGCATACGCCCCCAGCGGATGGAAGTCGTTCAAGGAGGCCATTCCGCTCTGGTTGCGGCAGAAGCTTCATCTGCCGCGCGAGATGGACAAGGCCCTCGGCGGCGCTTTCAAAGGCCGCTACATCTTCACCGAGCATCATGAGTCGCACGCGGCCAGCGCGTTCTTCCCGTCGCCGTTTGAAGAGGCCGCGATCATCACCCTCGACGGCGTCGGCGAGTGGGCCACGGCCAGCTACGGTGTCGGACGCGGCAACAAGATGTCGCTGACCCACGAGCTGCACTTCCCGCATTCGTTGGGCATGTTGTACTCGGCCTTCACCTACTTCACCGGCTTCAAGGTCAACAGCGGCGAATACAAACTGATGGGCCTTGCGCCCTATGGCGAGCCGAAGTACGCCGACCTCATCCGCAAGGAACTCATGGACATCAAGGAAGACGGCTCCTTCCGGATGAACATGGACTACTTTAATTACTGCGAAGGGCTGACCATGACGAACGAGAAGTTCGATCGGCTCTTCGGCGGTCCGCCCCGCGCGGGCGAGTCCAAGGTGACGCAGCGAGAGATGGACCTCGCCGCCAGCGTGCAGTTGGTGACCGAGGAGGTCATGCTCAAGATCTCACGGCACGTGCACAAGACGACGGGCATGAAGAACCTCTGCCTGGCGGGCGGCGTGGCGCTCAATTGCGTGGGCAATGGCGAGATTCTCCGCGACGGTTGCTTCGACAAGATTTTCATTCAACCCGCCGCGGGCGACGCGGGTGGGGCGCTCGGCGCGGCACTGTTCGTGTGGTACCAGTTGCTCAACAACAAGCGCGAGAGCGACAACGTCAATGACAAGCAGACGGCCTCGCTGTTGGGCCCGCGATTCAGCAACGACGAGATCAAGGCATACCTCGATTCGATTGGGGCGAAGTACCACTTCTACGGCGACACGGCGGCCCTGGCCGACAAGGTTGCCGAGGAGATGGCCAAGGAAAAAGTCATCGGACTGTTTCAAGGTCGCATGGAATTTGGTCCCCGCGCCCTCGGCAGCCGCAGCATCATCGGCGATGCCCGCAGCCCCAAGATGCAGGCCGTCATGAACGTGAAGATCAAGTTCCGCGAGAGCTTCCGGCCCTTTGCGCCGTGCGTGCTCCGCGAGCATGTGCACGAGTACTTCGAGATGCGGCCCAACGAGGACAGCCCCTACATGCTCCTCGTGGCCGACGTGCAGAAAGACAAGCGCACCAATCACAACGACGACGGCCTGTTCGGCATCGAGAAATTGAACCAGATCCGCTCAGTCGTGCCGGCCATCACGCACGTGGACTATTCGGCCCGCGTGCAGACGGTCGACAAGCAGCGCCACGGCCTCTTCTACGACATCATGAAGCGGTTTCACGCTCGCACCGGCTGTCCGGTCATCATCAACACGAGCTTCAACGTGCGCAGCGAGCCGATCGTGTGCTATCCCGAGAACGCCTACCGCTGCTTCAAGTTCACCAACATGGACGTGCTGGTGCTGGAGAATTACGTGCTGCTGAAGGAAGAGCAGCCAGGGGCGAAGGAAGTGGACTTCCAGGATTATCTGAACGAGTTTGAATTGGATTAGGTAGCGTCCCCCCTCTGTGGGGGACGACGGATGCGCGAACTCGCACGCAAAGTGCGTCGGCCCCCGCGGAGGGGGACCGCTACGGGACAATCATGGCGATTATCGAGACAAATTGGAGCGTTGAACGCAAGGACCTGAAGTTGTTCGGCACCGTGGGTGCGATCGTCTTCGGGCTGATCGGCATCGGCGCCAAACTGGGCTGGGGCTTCCTCGTTCACTACCCGAGCAAGTTGCTGTCGTGGCCGGTCATGGCAATCCTCGCAGTGCTCTGCGCCATCAGTTTCACGCTGGTTGGTAAGAAGAAGCCGATTCCTGAGGCGATGCGTCCGTACACCATTGCCGGCATGGCGGTATTCGCGGCGCTGGCCGTCGGCTTCAAATTCGGTTGGATTCCCATCGGCCCCTGGGGCCTGATCGCACTGGCGGCTTTGTTCCTGGCGGGCGGCTATGTCATGCCCGATCTGCTCAAGCCGGTCTATTTTCTTTTCATGGTGGCGACGTTCCCCATCGGCCTGGTCATGGGCCCTGTCGTCATGGGCGTCATCTTTTTCGGCATCTTTACGCCCGTCGCGCTGTTCTTCAAGTTGATCGGCCGCGACACCATGACCCGCAAGTTCGACCCGGCGGCCAAGACCTACTGGGTCGAACACAAGGACGCCGAGCCGAAGCGGTACTTCAGGCAATTCTAGATTATTTGCGATTGACTAATTGCGAATGGCGAATGCCAGGCGCGCTATCGCGAAAACACCACAATGCGAGGCCTATTTGAGCGGACGCCTCATCGCCGCGGGGATGAAGTCCACGACGTCGGTGGCGATCAGGCCGTGCAGGCCCTTCTCCCCGGCGGCAAGGTCTCCGGCGAGGCCGTGAAGGTGCGTGCCGAGTGAGGCCGCATCGAATAGCGCAAGGCCCTGGCCGATCAATGACGCGGTGATACCGGTGAGCACGTCGCCGGTGCCGCCGGTGGCCATGCCGGGATTGCCGGTGCGATTGATGCGCTGCCGCAGGCCGTCCGTGATGAGACTGTCGGCGCCCTTCAGCACCACGACGTTGCGCGTGGCATCGCGAGTCTGATGGTTAAGCTGCGCGACGAGTGTTGCCGCTGATGCGAGCCGATCAGACTGCACGGCTCTCGAAGTGGAATGCAGCAAACGCGCGCATTCGCCGGGATGGGGCGTCAGCACGCATCGATGAAGTCCGATGATGGGTTCGCCTTCGTCATGCGTCGCGGCGATGGCGTTGAGCGCGTCTGCATCGATGACCAGGGGGGCCACGTCACACAATTCCCGCATCAGTTTCACCAAGCCGCGCGACCAGCGGTCGTTACCGAGCGACAGGCCCGGCCCGATGGCGATGGCATTCGCACGGCGATCATCGGCCAGCACGCCGTGCTGCCAGAGTACGCTCAGTGCTTCACGCGGATTGAGCCGACCGTTGCTGTCGGCGGGCAGCGGGATCGTCGTCGCGCAGGGACACAAAATGGCGACAAACGGCTGAATCGGTGCCGGGCAGGCGACGGTCACCAGTCCTGCGCTCGCGCGCAGGGCCGCGTTCGCCGCGAGGGCCGGCGCGCCGATCATGCCGGTCGAGCCGCCGATGATGAGCACGCGGCCGAAGTCGCCTTTGTGGGCGTCGCGCCGACGCGGCGGCAGTTTGGGAAGCTTGGAAACGTGCTTCATGTCGATTTTTCGCCGATGCGGTTGATCGTCGCCGCCAGATAGGCGGCCGCGAAACCGTTGTCGATGTTTACCACCGCCAGCCCCGTCGCGCATGAGTTCAGCATGGTCAGCAGCGGCGCGAGGCCGCTGAAGTTCGCGCCATAGCCGACGCTGGTCGGCACGGCGATCACCGGGGCCTCCACGAGTCCGGCAACGACACCGGGCAGCGCGCCCTCCATGCCGGCGGCGACGATGATGACGCGGGCCTCGCGCAGGGTCGGCGCGTGATGCAGCAGTCGATGGATGCCGGCGACACCGACGTCGCAAATGACGCGCGTGGTCTGATCCATGATCTCGCAGGTGACGCGGGCCTCTTCGATGACGGGAATGTCGCTGGTGCCGGCGGTGACGAGGGCAATGACGCCGGCCGACGGTGAATTCTTCTTCTGTCGCAATGTGACACACCGCGCCACGGGGTGATGCTGGGCCGCCGGCGTGAGGGCGGCAATGGCGGCGAACTGCTCGGGCGTCGCGCGGGTGGCCAGGACGTTGCCGCCGCCGGCCGCCAGTTTCGTGAAGATGGTCGCCGCCTGCTCGGCGGTCTTGCCGGGGCAGTAGATGACTTCGGTGAATCCGCGGCGCAGGGAACGATGGTGGTCGATGTGGGCGAATTCGGTCGATTCAAACGGGAGATGCTGAAGACTCCGCAGGGCTTCATCGACGCCGGTGGCACCGGCACGAACCGATTCCAAAAGGGCCTGCAATCGTTTTGAATCCATGAGATGCCTCGATTCGCGTCGCGTCGTCGGAGTCAATTGCCTTGGTCAGATGTTGCATCCGTCATTCTAACGGAGGCCGGCTCGCTCGATCGCGATCGCGATACTAATGATAAATCATTGTCAAACATGATGTTATATTCCTAGACGCAGATTGTGAATTTGGATCGGCGACAGCCGTGAGGTATAATGAAGACTGCGTCAGCGTAACCGCCGGGTGCGTCGCGACCGCTCAGGTCGTGGTGGGCATCAAGGCGGGCTGAGGGCACCAGTCGTACGCCGTTGTCCGCGGAAAAAAGTGATTCCCATGGCCATGGATCAGGCAATCGTCGTCGGTCGTCGGCTGGTGGACCTTGTCCGCCGCGAGGGTGCCGCGCCGCAAGCGCTCGCCGCCCGGCTCGGCGCCGAGTGGACGCCGGATTGTCTGCGCCTGCTGCTGGCCAGCGACGACGTGGAGATTGCGGACGCGGCGGCCCGGGCGCAGGGTCTCATCGGCACGATGGCCGATGTGCCATCCTTGGCGCGGTGTCTGCAACATGACGACGCCGGCGTGGCTGCGGCCGCCGAACAAGCGATGTGGCAGATTTTCTTCCGGGCAGGCGGCGAACTTGCCCAGTCCGTGCTCACACGCATCGCCGCCTCCATCGGCCAGGGCGACACCGAGAACGTGGTGCCGCTGCTCACCGAGTTGATTCGCACCCATCCGGGGTTTGCCGAGGCGCATCATCAACGCGCGCAGGCGCATTACCTGGCCGATCGTTTCGACGCGGCCCTGCGCGATGCGCAGCGCGCCGTTCGGCTGAACCCGCATCATTTCGAAGCGGTCGCGCTGCAGGGGCACTGCATGTCCGCACTGGGCCGCTGGGCAGATGCGGTGCAGCACTACCAGAATGCCCTGCGGATCAATCCGCGCATGACGGGCGTGCGTCGCGCGATGCGCGGTGTGCGTACGCGATCAACCGCAACGACGCGGTGATCGAAACCACTTTTCCTTTTGAAATCGCGCGCGAGTTCGCACTGGCAGACGAGCTGCCACTGGCACCCGTGTAACCTGGCTGAGGGCCATCGGGCTCTATTCGCACGCACGTCGACTACAGTGAATTCACTGTTGAGACTCGCCCCATTGCCGCAATTGACGAAAATCGTAGATGCCGGTGCTGTGGCCGTCACCCCAGACGATCTGCATCGCGTAGCGTCCCACCAGCTTCGCGTCAGTGAACTCGACCGCCTTGCTGATGTTCGCCGGAAGGATGGTCAGCGACAGACCCTGGGTCGCCGGTCGCGCCGCCTTCTGCTCGCGTTCCTCGCGGCATGTGGCGCAGGGGCAGTTTTTTCGAAGGAATTCCAGCGAAAAATGGCTCTTTCGACCGTCGCCCCAGGTGATGAAAAGTCCGTCGCGCCGGTCGAGCCGCAGATCGGCAGGGCGCGTCGCTTCGACGGCGGATGGAGTTGAATCAATCGGTTTGTCAGAATCGCTCATGCCGGTCTCGCGGTGTCACGCGCCGATCAGCGATTCGATGCGAAGGACCGCCTGCATGCCGAGGGGATCTTCCGGATCGGCCGGCTCACACGCCGCGAACCAGGCCGGTCGCCCGCCCTCGCGCTTCATGCCGTCGAGCAGGGCCTGCAGGCGATGCGCGCAGATCTCGGCGGCCTCACTGTCCGGCCCCACTCCGAGGTTGAGCAGCACCACGTCGCTGTCGGTCAGCACATGATAGCACGGCTGCAACATGAACTGTGCCGCGAGCCGCGAGCCGAGGGCCGCGTCGATGAACGTCAGCACATCGCGATCCCGCTCGCTGACCGGCGGGGGGTCGAAGAGTCGAATCGAATCAGCCGGCGGCTCGGCGCGGGTTTCCTTGGTCAGACCGAAGACCTCCTCGGCGAAATCGCGGGTGTCGTGCATGGCGCGGCGCACGGCCTCCTCGGCCTGGCGGCGCGAACGAAAGACGTCGGTCAACGCGGCGGGGCAGGGCATGACGAAAATGCGAACGTCGTAGGAATAGGCGTGTCGAAAGTGCGGTTCGGCATCGGTCTCGACGAAGACGAGCGTCGATGTGCGCGGCCGGTGCAGTCGCTGAATCTCGGCGGGCAGGCGTTCGAAGACCAGGTCCGGATCAATCGCCGCGGTGGTGGAGGAGTCCAGATCGTCGGTGGGAACGGCCAGGCGCAGGGGCGGCCAGGCAGGCGTGTCAGCCGCGGGCTTCTCGCCGGTCAGCCGAAGGTGGTGGCGCGCACCCTTCTTGCGACGGCCGGCCAGCCGCTTTGCGAGCGTGGTCTTGCCGCTGCCCGGGGGGCCGGCAATGTGAACAACCTTGATCGGCAATACGGCAACTCCGAGAAACTCGGCGTCGAAAAGGCAGGACGCAAAGGATTCTATGCCCCGGTGTTGGTGGAAGGAAAGGCGATTTTCTTTGGGAATTCCGACAAAATGGGCGATTGCCGGGTCGAATGGCGCAGCCCGGCGTTAGAACGGGGCGTCTTCGTCGGGGTCGGGCGGGCCGGGGCCCTCGGGATCGAAAACGGGGCGCGGTCGCTCGGGCGGCGGGGGCTGGGCGATGCGCAAGTCTCCGGGCGGCGGGCCGTATTCGCTCTCATCCCGCAGTCGCATCGCCGCCGGCGGGACGAACCGCATGAACTGCGGCTGGAACATCAATTCCACGGTGCCGGTCGGGCCGTTGCGCTGCTTTTCGACGATCAACTCGGCCTTGCCGCGAATCTCGGGCGGAATGGCGTTTTTGTCCTGGCAATAGTACTCCTCGCGGTGCAGCAGGATGACGACGTCGGCGTCCTGTTCGATGGCGCCGCTCTCGCGCAGATCGCTCATGCGCGGGCGATTGCCGGTGCGCGCCTCGACCTGACGGTTGAGCTGGGCGAGGGCGACGATGGGGATCTTCAACTCGCGGGCGAGGCCCTTGAGTCCGCGGCTGATCGCGGAGATTTCCTGCTGTCTGCTTTCCTTGGAAGCCCGGTCGAACATGAGTTGCAGGTAATCGACGAAGACGACCTGGATGTCGTGCCGCATCTTGAGCCGCCGCGCCTTGGCGCGGAGTTCCATGACGCTCATGCCCGGCGTGTCGTCGACGTAAATGGGGCAGTCGCGCATGTGACCCATGACGAGTTGCAGATGGGTGATTTCGCGCTCGTTGAGCCGGCCCTGTCGCATGCGGTACATCTCGACTTCGCCGCGCGAACAGAGCATGCGCTGGGCGATCTGCAGGTTGCTCATTTCGAGCGAGAAGAAGGCGCACGGCACGCCGCGATCGCCGCGCTCGCCGATGCCGATGTTGGCGAGCATGGAGAGGCCGATGGCGGTCTTGCCCATGCTCGGGCGCGCGGCGAGAACAATGAGATCGCCGTACTGCATGCCGCCGAGCATGTGATCGAGTTCGAGATAGCCGGTGGCCACGCCCGACAGCGCGCCCTCCTCCTGCGATTCGATCTGCTTCCAGGTCTGATCGAGGAACTCGCGGATCGACAGGGCGCTGTTGCTGATGCGCTGCTCGGTGACGCCGAAGAGCTTTTTCTCGGCGTCGTCCATGATCTGCTGGGCGGTGTCGGCCTGATCGTAGGCCGACTGCATGATCTCGCCGGTGCAGGCGATGACGTCGCGAAGCATGCCCTTGTCGCGAACGATGCGGGCGTAGTACTCGACGTTGGCCGCCGAGGGGACCGATTCGCAAAGGGTGATGAGGTATTCGCGGCCGCCGACCGCATCGAGTTGATCGATGCGGCGCAGTTCATCCTCGAGCACGATGATGTCGATGGGCCGGTTCTGATCGTAAAGGTCGACGAGCACCTCGAAGAGCACGCGATGATCCGGGCGATAGAAGCGGCGGGCGTCATCGCGCGGAATGATCGGCAGGACCTGGCCGACGGCCTCGCGGTCCAGCAGCATCGAGCCCAGAAGGCTCATCTCGGCCTCAAGGTCCTGAGGCGGGAGGCGGTCGCCGGTGGAATCAGACGGTCGTCGCGGAGGCTGGTTCTTCGTCGGAGGCGGGCTGCTCAGTTGCGACATCCTTGTCATCCTCCGCTTCGTCGGCTGACTTCTCGCGCACGATCCAGACTTTCACGTTGGTGCGCAGATCATCGGCGAGAACGACCGCGACCTCAAGCGTGCCGATCTCCTTGATGTTCTGCGACATCTTGATCTGGTCGGGCTGAACCGTGTGGCCCTCGTCGAGCAGGGCGCGTGAAATCTCGCGCGGTCCAACCGAGCCGTAGAGATGGCCTTCGGGGTTGCAGGCGGCGCTGATGGTGACTTCGGCGCCGCTGAGGCGCTCGAGCACGCCAACGAGCACGGCGCGCTTGCGCTCGCGCTCGGCGGCGGCGACCTTCTTGTCGACCTCGATTTTCTTGAGGTTCGCCTTGGTCGGTTCGAGTGCCAAGTGGTGCGGCAGCAGGTAGTTGCGGGCATAGCCCTGCGACACCTCGACGACGTCGCCGCAGAAGCCGAGTTTGTCAATGTCTTTTCGCAGTACGAGTTTCATATTCATATTGCCGACTCCGATCGATGCCGCGCGTCCTATGCTCACGCGGTTGTGAATGAACTGTGAATCTCCGACGTTGTGAATTCCTGTTGTCGCGTCCTCGCGAAATCCTGATTTCACATCTTAGGTTTCGAATCTCAAATCTGAGATCTAAATTCTGAGATTCGATTTTTCCAATTCCTGTTTCCGCCCTTTCACTCTCAAATCTCAAATCTCAACTCTCAACTCTCAAAACGGCACGTCATCGCCATCAATTGGCGGCCTCTCATCGTCAAAACCAGAAGGCGCGGACGCGGATGCCGGTCGCGGCGAGCGATCGTTTCTTGCAGGCGGACGATTCTCGTTGTATTCACCGCCGGTTCGCTCACCACCTGGTCCGCCGAGAAACTGAAAGTTATCTACCACAACGGAAAGCCGGCTTCGCTTTGAACCGTCTTTCGCCTCCCACTGATGGAATTTTAGACGTCCTTCTACCATGAGTGGTTTGCCTTTTGAGACATACTTATTCAACGTCTCCGCTTGCTTCCCGAAGCAGCTCAGATCGACGAAGCACACTTCCTCGCGCATCTCGCCGCCGTCCTGCGGCCGCCATTTGCGATTGATGGCCATCCCGAATTCGGCCACCGGCGTGCCGTTTGGCAGGAACGTAAGCTGCGGGTCGCGGGTCAGGTTCCCGGCCAGGATGACTTTGTTGAAATTCGCCATGTGTCTGCTCCTTGCCCGGTCTGGATGCGTGCGTGCGATCCGCTATCGCATGGCCGCCATGCCAATACTTCATACGCCGTTGGCGCCCTGCCGACGGCGATCGCCAGTCTCAGCTCTCGACGTCGGCGACGTCGTCTGAATCGGCGTCAGCCTCGGGCGCCTCTTTCACGGCGGTTGCGCCGCCGTCACCTTCGGGGGCGCGCGCTCGATCGCGTCGTCCGCCGCGGTCTCCGCCCCATCGGTCACCGCCGCGCTCGCCGCCGCCGCCACCCCACTCATCGCCGCCGCGGGCGAAGGTCTTCGGCGGCGGGCCGGCCGCGAGGCTCTGGGCGATCTTCTCGTCCGACATCTTGTCGCGCCGGATGATCAGCACGCGGATGGTCTTCTCACCGAGTTGCACGTCGCGCTCGATGCCCTCGATCTTGAGCGGGTCGCAGCGGAAGTACGTCAGCACGTACAGGCCGCGCTTGAAACCGCCCATGTCGTAGGCGAGCTTGCGCTCTTCCCAGTTCTTCAGGCCGATCAGCGACGCACCGGCGCGATCGAGGATGCGCTTGATCTCGGCCTCGGCCGCGGCCACGTCGCCCGCGAGGCTGGGGTCCAACAGAAACATGCCTTCATAGTTCTTCACAACGATGCTCCTTGCTCATCTCGCCGCATTCTCGTGCGGCAGCATTCACGCTTGGTTCAACGCAGGTCTTTCGATCCGCGGCTAAACAACATTTCTCTCTTATTGCGACTCGCTCGTTTCGTCGGGCGTCTGGTTAACGATGTTCATCGCCTTGCTCATGCCTTCTCGCAGCCACAACTCCACGCCGTCGGCCGCACGCTCAATCGCGTCATCCACTTCGGCTCGCTCACTTTCGGCGAACTTGCCGAGCACGAAATCCGACAGCGACCCGTGCGTCGGACGGCCGATGCCGATTCGCAGCCGCGGCACCTCCTCGGTGCCCAGCACCCGAATCACGTCGGACAGGCCCTTCTGGCCGGCCGACGATCCGCTTGCCCGCATTCGCAGTCGGGCCAGCGGCAGGGCCGAGTCGTCGGCGATCACCAGCAGGTCCGTCGGCGGACACTGGTAGAAATTCACGGCCTCCAGCACGCTCTTGCCGCTGACGTTCATGTACGTCATGGGCCGCAGCAGCGTGACGCGCTGGTCGGCAATGCGTCCGTCGACCACGAGTCCGCGAAACTTGTTCTGCCACTCGCCGAGCGACCAGCGCTTTGCAAGCAGTTCGGCGACGCGAAATCCGACGTTATGCCGCGTGTCGGCGTAGTCGCGTCCCGGGTTTCCCAAACCGACAACGATCTTCATCACTCGTGCCGCGTATTGTCGGTGTGCCACTGCTCCGTGAGCAGTGAGACAACCAGGTGCATCCTCTCACGCTCGCACTGCTTACTGAGCAGTGGCACACTTGCTGACGCCTCATGCGGCGACACGGGACGCGATTACTTCTTCTCCTCGGCGGCGCCCTCTTCCTCGGGCTTGCCCTTGGCGATGACTTCCGGTTCGGCCGTCGCGGCTTCGCCTGCTACCGGCTCGGCCCGGACCAGCGGCTCGCGAACCGTCAGGACCACCGCGTCTTCGTCGGCGACGGCCTTTACGCCGGTCGGCAATTCGATGTCCTTCACGTGCAGCACATGGTCGAGCGGAAAATCGCTGACGTTGATGCGGATCGAGTCGGGGATGCTCGCGACCGGGCACTCGATTTCGAGATCGACCATCTCCTGTCGCAGGACGCCGCCGTCGCTGACGCCCTTGGCCGTGCCCTTGAGTTCGATGGGCACGCGCAGGGTGACGCGTTCGGTCAGATCGACGCGGGCAAGGTCGATGTGGATCAAGGTGGAACCAAGGTGATCGTACTGAACGTCCTTGATCAGGCAGGACTGGGTCTTGCCGCCGAGGTTCAGGTTCACCAGGTGCGCGCCGTGGTGCAACTGGGTCTCGACCTCCTTGTAGGTCAAGACGACCGGCTCGGGGTCGATCTTGTGGCCGTAGACGATGCCGGGGATCTTGCCCTGGCGGCGGAGTCGCTCAGCGGCGCGGGAACCGGCGGCTTTGCGGGGCTCAACTGTGAGTGTCTGAATATCCATGTTGTCTATACCTCAACTCATCACGACTTATTAAACAGACTGCTGACGGACTGATGCTTGTGTATGCGGGCGATGGCCTCGCCCAGCAGCTCAGCTACGCTGAGCGTGCGGAAATTCGGGATCTTGGCGCGGATTTCCGGCGAAACGGGAATGGTGTCGCCGACCGCGACTTCGGTGAGATTGGCCGAGGCGAGCCGCTCCACGGCAGGTCCGGCGAGCACGGCATGGGTCGCGGCAGCGCGGACGCTGCGAGCGCCGCGCTCGCGAACGATTTTGGCGGCTTCGCAGACCGTGCCGGCCGTGGCGATCATGTCGTCGATCATGAGCACGTCGCGGCCTTCGACGTCGCCGATGATGTTGTACATCACGGCGGTGCTGCCGCTGGTGCGGCGCTTGTCGATGACCGCGAGTTCGCAGCCCATCTTCTCGGCGTAGCTGCGGGCGCGCTTGACGTTGCCCACGTCGGGGCTGACCAGCGTCAGGTTGTTGAAATCAAGACCCTGGTAGTGTTTCAAAAAGACCGGCTCGGCCTGGAGGTGATCGACCGGGATATCGAAGAAGCCCTGAATCTGAGCGGCATGCAGGTCCATCGCCAGCACGCGATCGGCCCCGGCCTGGCGGATGAGATTGCTTACCAGCTTGGCGGTGATCGGTGTGCGGCCCTCGTCCTTGCGATCCTGCCGGGCATAGCCGAAGTAGGGAAGCACGGCTGTGATGCGATTGGCCGATGCACGGCGCAGACAATCCATGAATACGAGCAATTCGAGCAGGTTGTCGTTGACCGGTCGGCAGGTCGACTGCACGACGAAGACGTCGCGGCCGCGAACGTCGTCGTTGAGCCGGACAAATAACTCGCCGTCGGGAAAAGTCTCGGCCTGCACGCGACCGGGCCGGATGTCGAGGTAGGCGCAAATCGCGTCTGTCAGGGCGAGGTTGGATCGACCGCTGAAGACCTTTAGTTCACCGGGATTGTCACGCATGCTCATGTTTCACGCGATTCCCGTCTGGGCGGGCGGCCGGCGGACCGCCTGCGATTTTTGTCGAGATTCACCTTGTCCGCGCGTGCCGGCGGCGCCGCGCGCGGCGTCGAGGGCCGTGAGAACACCGGGGCCGACGGCGGCGCCTTCTTCGACGATCGTGCCGTCACCGACATAGGCGTAGGGGCCGATGACGCAGCGACTGCCGATACGAGCGTTGCCTTCGATGGTGCTGAACGGGCGGATCGTTGCGTCTGTGCCGATCTGTGCCCGGGCATCGATCCAAGTCGTTGCGGTGTCGACGATCGTGACACCGGTCTCCATCCAATGATGCTGGATGCGGGTCTGCATGAGGCGGTTGACTTCGGCGAGATCGACGCGGGAATTGATGCCGGTGGCATCGGCCGCGGGCACCGAGGTCGAACCGCGAACCGTTTTGCCCTTGTCACGCAGAATCGCCAGAGTGTCGGTGATGTAGTACTCGCCCTTGGCGTTGTTGGGCTTGATGTCGCCGAGCGCCGCGACCAACTCGGCAACGTCGAAGCAGTAGTAACTGGGGTTGACTTCGTTGATCTTGAGTTGCTCGGGCGTGCAGTCGCGATGCTCGACGATGCCGGTGAAGTCGCCCTTGTCATTGCGGATGATGCGGCCGTAACCGGTGGGGTCTGCAAGGACCGTCGTCGCGATCGACGCGGCAGAGGCCGTCGCGCGATGGGCGCCGAGCAGATCGCGCAGCGTCTGGCCGCGAATCATCGGCATGTCGCCGGCGATGATGATGACGTCGCCGATGAAGCCCTTGAGGGCGTCCTGACACATCATGACCGCGTGGCCGGTGCCCTTTTGCTCTTTTTGTTCGACAAACTCAACGCCCGGCTCGCGGCTGAAGGCGGAGATGATGGCTTCCTTGGCGAAGCCGACCACGACCACGAACCGCTCGATGCCGGCCTCGCGGCAGGCGCGGAGCACGTGGCCGAGCATGGGCACGCCGCAGACTTCGTGCATGACCTTGGGCAACTCGGTCTTCATGCGCGTCGACCGGCCGGCAGCCAGGATGATGGCGAGCGTGTCGCGAGGCGAAGTCGGCTGGGTGTCAACGCGTGCGGCGGTCATGAGCGCTCCGAAGGCTCCAGTCGATGGAGACCTACCCGGCAAGGATTCGAACCTTGACCAACAGGACCAAAACCTGTTGTGCTACCGTTACACTACCGGGTAGTGTTGTAGCGGATTGTATTGAAGCAGCAACGCGAGACGCATTCCGCGAGACTCAATTCGCGAAGCGCATCCCCAATGTGCCCGCAGGCGAGATCGGACGCGGCTGCGACAGGTTCCACCCGTGGGCTAGAGCTTCTGGCCGCGTGCCGAAAGCCCTCCGACCGCCGCCGCGAACATTCGCGCCATCGGCCAGCCCTTCAAGGGAGATGTCGTCTGCAAATGCCCGCAAATTGCCTCCTGCGGGCGGCGCAGGGTTAAGACGATAAGGCGGGGCGTCGGACTTGTCAATTCAAAACATAAAGCATTGCGGCTCATAATGTTAAATAAGGCGATTTCGGGTGGCACGAATCGTCCACCACGTCGCAATTGTAATGGTTGCAGCGCGGAGGAGGTTGATAGCCAGACCGCCACCACCGGCGCCGCCGGTCGCCCCGGCCAGCAACCAGCCCAGATTCATGCCGGCGTGGAGGATCATGGGAACCCACAGCGATCGCCAGCGGGACAGTAACCATGTATACCAGAGGCCGCCGATGCCGGTCACCAGCAGGGTGGACCACCCGTTCGCAAAACCGGTTTGCGTCCAGTCCACATGGGTCGACGCGAACAATGCCGCCGCCGCGAAAGCGTTGCACCAGAATCGCCGGCCCTGCCAGTTGAGCACCGCCGCGGTTACGCCCACCAGCAAGCCGCGGAAGAGCAATTCCTCCATGATCGGGGCGCGCACCACGCCTTTGAGAAGCGGCGACGCCAATGGCTTCATAGGGGCCCGGCTCGCCTCCAGCGATCGCCGCGAGGATCGCGCCGCCGGCCACCATCGGAATCAGCGAGAGAAGAACGACATGCCCCCACCCACGGCGTCCGATCTGAAGGCACAGATGCCCGGCGATGGTCCCGCCGACCATTCGCTTCGCGACGAGCGCACCGAGAAACGCCGCCGCCGCAAATAACATCAGGCTGTCAAAATTGCGGACGAAATCGGGGGTGCCATGGTGCGACATCCAGGCATGAAACGCCAGGTACGGCGCCCATTGGTGTCGGTGCTTCGCGGCGGCGACCGCCGCAATACCGAGCGCCCAGGCGACGAGCACCAGCCGCCCATGCCTGGGAGCGACTGTTGCCGGTCCACCCGCGTCCGCCTCATGAGATTGGCCGTCAAATCGCCCGCTCATTCAGGCGATTCTACGGCGCTATCATCGTCACGTGTTTCTGCATGCATGACCGATTGTTCTGTGCGAAGGCTCAAGGGGCGACGAGCGCGTCCACAAACTGCTTGGTGTCGCGGCCGTCGATCAGGGTGTCCTGGTTCATGTCTGCCCGGTTGATGTCACAGCCGGTGAAGCCCGTCGCCAGCAGGGCGTCAACGAAATGCGGCACGTCGCCGAGATTGACCCGGAGATCGCAATTCACATCCCCCGGCCAGACGGGCGATAGCCGAAAGCCGCGATTCCGGCCGGCAAGGACGCCGTAGCCGGTGATCTGGCCAAGTTCATTGATGTCCAGCGCTGCGTTCAGTGATGTCCAGCCGGATCCCGGCGGAATCAGATTGTTGAGGTCGTGCAAAACGCCATTGCGCCATAGGAATGCGCGCTGATTGAGATCCGGAAAGAAATAAGGGTACACGGTAATATCGGCGGCACCGTTGAAGGCGAAGCCGATTACGGTCCCGGCATTATTCAGTTTCGTGGCGGTGCTGTGCGCGTAGCCGGGCAGCGTTCCCAGGTCAGTGGCGGTGATCCCGTCGGAGAAGAAGGCGCGGTATTCACCGCCTGGTGTTCGCGAGTACCCCGCAAACTGCCCGAATTCGTTGAGACCATTGCCGATGCTGTAGTCACCGCCCAGGTCGGGAATCAGGCTGGCGACGCCGTTGTCCCAGCGACAGGCGCGCAGGTGCACCACGCCACTGCTGTTACCCGAGAATCCCACCACCACGCTGGCGGCGTTCACGTCGTAGGCGCCAGACTCGGCGTCTCCGGTCAAAGGCGGCAGCGGCGCGATGGTCCAATTATCTTCCCCGTCGTTCTGCCATTGGAATGCGTGGTTATTCCACGGGTTGGTGCACGAATCGAGAGACTCGCCGACGGCGATTCCTGAATCGTTGATCTTGTATACTTCGACGCCGAGCTGCGGCGTATCCGGTAAAGCCACTATTTGGGCGGCTGTCCACAAAGTTGGGTTCGCCGAATTGCAACTGGGACCGCTGCGGCCCACGACGCGGTCGTTGTTGGAGATTCCCTGGGCCGCCGACACCGAGAAACCAGGCAAGGCGCCCAACTCAGTGGGCAAACCGTTGTCCCAGCGAATCGCGCGTGTGAAGTTGGAAGTTCCCCGCCCCGGCCCGACGACAATGCCAGCTTCGTTGATTCCAAACCCGAGGCTGTCGCCGTTGGCCAGCGGCGGCGGCAAGGTCTGTATTTGATAGGTCTGACCAAACGCGGTCGGAATTTCGGCCAGGGTAATACTCAGCGCCAAGATTGCGCTGCTTGACAACGCGCGCAGCAATAGTGAGTTCATACGGGTCTCCTTTTTCGTTTGAGTTACGTGCTTATGATCGGGGTACGACATATCCGCAGCGAGTCAGTTGTCGCCCTCGCCAGGCCGTGGATTAAGACTGCCCTCGAATTCCGCGAGGCGCTCCTCGCATTCGGCGCGTCCCGGCGCTTCGGTCGGGAGCAGCGACAGAGCTTTTTTCTGTAGCTCGATCGCCTTGGCTGTTTCGCCATTTCGGAAGAAGGCCAGCGCCAGCGTGTCGAGTTGTGCCGGATTCTCGTAGCGACTGAGGTCGTTGGCTTTCAGCGCGAATTGGAGCGCAAGGGACGGATCGCGCAGTTCCGCCGTTGGCGCTGTCAGCAGGTGCCACGCGGCGAGATTCAGATGGTCGGCGTTCGCATTAGAACTGCGAGCAGCTTGGACGGCCAGCGCCAGCCCCTGCGCCGGCGAACGGAGCGAATCGGGGGTCACGGTTAACAATGCCTGGGCGGCCTCGTAGAGCATTGCCGCGCGCGACTGGTTGTTGGGCGACAACCCGATCGCACGCTCCCAAACCTCAATCGCGCGCCCGGGATCGCCCGTTCGCAGGTAGGCCCTGGCCAGTGTGTGCAGGAAGCGCGGGTTCGGCGGTTCAGACCTTTCGCAGGCGCGTGTCGCCAACTCAAGTGCCAGTGGCACGTCGCTGAGCTGATCATGCAGCGTTTCCAACAAGCGACGCGCGGCATCATTCAAGAGCTTTGCGCTCGCGTCGGGCTCGCGGGTTGCCGCCAGATAGAACTCAATCAGCTGCTGCTCGATTTCGATGGCTTCTGCAAGTGCTTCTCGACGTTTGAGCACCTTAATTAGGGCGTACGACGACAGGGCATAGGCACCCGGTTCGGGTCGAGGAAGTTGCCGGCGCTGGAACTCGAGCACCTGTCGCGCAACCTGCTCTGCTTCGGTGTCCTTGCGCTGTATGGCTAGCACGTCGGCCAGCTCGCACATCAGCCGGATGGATGTGTCTACTTCCTCAGGGCCGTATTTCTTGACTGCTACGTCGAGGGCTTCGCGCAGCAGTGTTTCAGCTTCCGAGTATTTCCCTTGAGCAGCAAGGCAATCTGCCAGGAAGCGCTTCCCCGTAATCACTGTGATATGGTCCGGCCCCACGGCTCGTATAAGCGCGGCCTGGTTTTCGCGGTGGATCGGTTCCGCCTCGGCGTAACGTCCCTGACGCGCCACGAATAACGCATGGTTTCCCCGGCAAATGAGCGTATCGATGTGTTCCGGACCCAGTACGCGAGAGCGTAACTCAAGTAGCGTCCTGTTGATGGTCTCCGCCTCTTGGTGAAGGGCTTGACTATCGAGGGCGACGGTGAGGAGGTGCATTGAATTCAACGTGGCTGGATGTTCGTCGCCGAGAGCCTGGGCGTGAATTCGCAGCGCCTCGCGATGCAGTGGTTCGGCCCTTTCCGGATAAGAGTTGAATGCGTACAGTTCCCCAAGCCAATCGATGGCGCTCGCCGTGTCCTGATGGTTCGGTCCTCGGACCCGCTTCAGCCGATCGACCGCAGAGCGCAAGATGGACTCTGCTTCGAAGAACTGGCCGGGTTGCCCCCAGAGCACTCTGCCATACAAGACCGTGGATTTCAGCGTTTCCGGATCGTCGGGGCCGAGGACACGGGTTTGTGCTTCTATGATCGGTTTGGCCAGCAACGCGGCACCCGCCCAGTCGCTCTTCCACGACAGCGTCGCAGCCAACTTGTAACGCGTGCGAAGCGTGGCGCGATGGTCATTGCCAAGCTCGCGCGTCTGGATCGCGTCGGCCGCTCGGAACTGCGCCTCGGCTTCCGAGTGCAAACCCAGAGCGGAGTAAGTCGATCCGATGGTGAATCGAACATCCGCCTCGACCAGCGGCTGCTCTTTGATCGGGCGCTCCTCAATTCGTTTCGCGGCCGCGTCCAGGGCCTCGCGGACGGTCAACTTGGCCCCCTTGGCCTTCGCCGGGTCGGCGGCAGTTAACATATCCGCCAGGAATGCGCTGACTGCTGCGGCTCGGGCGCGCTGGTCGTATTCGGCGTCGCGGGCTTGCTCGGCCTGCTTCGATTCGTGCTTCGCCTTTTGCCACAGGAAGAAACTCGTTGTGCCGCCGACGGCGCCGACCAGCAGTACGAGGCTGAGCGCACTGACGATGGCGCGATGTTGGCGGATCAGCTTTCCCGTGACGTATGTCAAGGAATCTCGCTTCGCCTCGATCACTTCTCCAGCCAGATGTCGCCGGAGGTCCGCGGCGAGGCCGGCGGCGCTGGAGTAGCGGCGCGTGCGATCCTTGCTCAGGCACTTGAAAACGATTGTTTCGACCTCGTCATTGATCTCGCCGCGGAGCAACCGCAGCGACACCGGCTCGGCGGACACGATGCGGTTCAGGACCTCGCGCTGCGAGCCGATTGGATCGATGGGCAGGCGTCCGGTGAGCAGTTGATAGAGCACCGCGCCGAGGGAATAGACATCCGTACGAATATCGACGCGTCCAAGTCCGGGATCGGCCTGCTCCGGGCTGGCCCAGGGCATCGAACCGACAAATTGCCCGGTTTCCGTCAGTGTTTCGGCGTACGGCGCTGCGGTGGACTTCGCCAAGCCGAAGTCCAGAACGTGCGGTTCGCCGGCGTCATCCACTCGGATGTTGCTCGGCTTGAGGTCGCGGTGGATCACGCCGTTGAGGTGAGCGACATTGACTGCGTCGCAGACCTTTAGAAACAAGACCAATGTCTCGCGAACGCCGAGTCCGTTGCGGCGAACGTGCTCGTCCAACGGCCATCCGGAGATGTAGGGCATGACCAGGTATGGCCGGCCGTCGACCACGCCGACTTCGCTGACGGCGATGAGATTCGGGTGGTTCAGTTCGCGCAGCACCGCGGCCTCGCGCTCGAAGCGCTCCAGCTCGCGCGGACTGGCGGCGCGGCGATCGTGCAGGACCTTGATGGCGACATCGTGACCGCTCGATTCGCGGATCGCCTGATAAACGACGCCCTGTCCGCCGCGGTGAATCTCGCAGACGAGTTGGTAGCCGGGAATGGAGGCCGTGCCGGACACAGGCCCGGCAGACGTCCCCAGCGGCAGCATCGCGCGATCACTGTCATCGATCGCCGCCAGCCTTTCGGCGTTGTGGCGGGCGGCGGCGAGGAGCCGGGCGATTTGAGCCGGATTGGCATTGGCGTCGAGTCGGTTCACATTCGAGCTCCAGGGCGCACAAGAGGAGCGCCCGCTACAGTAAGTAATGCGAACGCCGGCGCGGATTTACGCAAATCTCTGAATTCGTGTGAAAAAAGCTCACACGGTCGCGCATGTTGAAATGCAAAGCTTCGCAAGCAGCTTGCGAAGCTGCTTGAACGCCCGATGCCGGATCAGATGAACGCCGCCGGGGCTGCAATTCAGTTCGGCCGCAGTCTCGTCGATCGTGCGGCCGTCCAGGTCGTAGCGCTGAATCGCCAGCCGATAATGCGTCGGAAGTTCGGCGAGTGCGGCCTCGAGTGAGGAACGGGTTTCCTGTCGCGCGACGTGCTGGGAGGGCGTCGTCTGGGTGGCCGCGGGGAGCAACGTGCTGATCAGATCCGTGTGGGCATCGCAGCCGACACCAAACGAAGCGGGTCGCTTTCCGCCGCCACGCTTATCGGCATCGAGTGCTCGAATGGCTTCGAGCAGGTTGTTCTGGGCAAGCTTTCGGAGCCATGCGGCAAAGGCCCCGTCGCCGCGCGAAACGAAGCCGCCGATCGAAAGGAAAACGTCGGTGAAGGTCTCCTGCAGGATGTCATCGACGGCCAGGAGCGAGCGGAGCCGATCGGGGATCTTCGTGTGTAGTTCTGAATAGAGCGTCGGCGTATGGTATTGAAGCAACTCGGTGAGTGCCGCCGAGTCGCCACGGCATGCGCGAGCCAGAATGTCAGTTTCGACCGGATCCATTCACCCGCGCGCTCCGCATGCGATTCTCCCATCGTGATACGAATAGGATAATCGGGCAGGCAGGATCGGCCAAAGAGTCTGCAAAATGAGCGGCCATTTGGCGTCTGGCCATCGGTTCGCGGGCACCATCCGTGATGGCGACGATGCGGACAACTTGCGTGGTCACTCCACCCACGTGGTTCGGGGTTGCCCGAAACGTCACTTTCTCTGACTCAGCGATTTGTTGTCAGCAACGGCAGGCGGCTTTGCAGGTCGGTCAGCATCACCTGCTCTTTTTCAAGCCCGTCGCGATAGGAGAATGCATCCGTCCGGTGAATCTCCACCCCCAGTTCAGTCAGGCGGCGATCGATCATCTCGCGCAGAAGTTCCTTCTCTTCGTGGGTCAGTTCCAGGTTCATGGTCATCTCCTCTCTTGCACCGACTCCTTGCTCAGGTGACTTCGTCAACCGTCGCAATGATCCGCAGCAGATCCGTATCGGTCAGCATGCCCACCAGGGTGCTTCCGCGCGTGATCGGAAGGCAGCCGATTCGGTTTTCGGCCATGATCTGGATGGCGTTCGACACGGTCGCGTTTTCGCTCGTCGTGTAGGGCTGACGCGTCATGACTTCCAGCACTTCGGTCGGACCGATGTAGAAACTGCCGGTCGCCTCCGCCTTTTCGTCTTCGATCATCTCCACGCCGCAGGCCCGGCGCAGATCGCGGTCGGACACGATGCCAATGAGATCCGAGTTGACCACGACCGGCAGATGACGAATCTGGGCGTCGTGCATCTTCTTGATCGCGTTGTGCAGGTATTCCCTCGGTCCGACCGTGATGAGGTTGACGGTCATGTGTTTGGAGACCTTGGCCTGCAGCAAGGGGGAATAGGAGGCGAAATTCTGCCGTTCGATGAACTTCTGCAGGATGTCGGTGGATGTGATGATGCCGACGAGCTGGTGACCCGTGACGATGGGCATGGCGTGGAATTTGCCCTCGGCCATCACCCGGGCTGCGGTGTGAATCTCATTGCCCGGGTCCATGTGAACCGCAGGCCGGCTCATGATTTCTTCGATCCGCGAGGGGCCGGCCAGGGTGGAATCACGGGTCGGACGGCGCTCGCATTCGAGCTTCCATCCCACCGCGATGAGCAAATCCCGATCGGACACGATGCCCACGAGGCGGCCACCCGACATCACCGGAAGATGGTGGATGTTGTGTTCATCCATCAGGCAGATGGCTTTGTCAAGCGAGTCATCCGGTGCGACCGAGATCACCTTGTCGTGCATGAGGGTTGCGAGACGCATGGGATGGTCCTCCCGCGATCATTCCACCCAGAGAAACTTTAGACCGGCCGTGACACTGATTCTTCATAGCAATTTCGGTGCCTGTGCGTGTTGCGGCTGCACTGTGACTCGAAGAAACGTGCGTCCGCAAAGCCGGCGCGAGATTCCCCAGCAGTGCGGAATATTGCACTTTTCTACTTGGTTTGGGGTCGTTCGTCGCTGACGACGTTTTGGACGCGGCTCACGTTTGGGTTCGATGAAGGCGCGAGATGCGAATCGTCATTGCAGTCGCGATGACGATCGTGGCGATACGCAGGATGTTGACTGTGAGGCCGCCGCCGCCCGCGCCGCCGCGCGCCCCGGCCAGCATCCACCCGAAGTTCATGCCGGCATGGAGGATCATCGGCACCCACAGCGAGCGCCATCGCGCCAGCAGCCATGCGTACCACAGGCCGCCCATCGCGGTCACCAGGAGTGTCGGCCAACCGGACACAACGCCGCTGGGCGTCCAATCGACATGCGTCAATGCGAACAAGAGGGCCGCCGCGACGGCGTTGATCCAGAAGCGCCGGCCGGCCCATGTCAGCACGGCGGCATTCGCGCCGATCAGCAGGCCGCGGAACAGCAGTTCTTCCATGATCGGCGCGCGAATCACGCCGCTCAGAATTTTCGGCCAGATGGCGGCAGCGTCCTGCGGCGGCCCGTCGGACAATGCTGCGATGATAGCGCCGCCACCCACCATCGGGAGGAGTGCGAGCAGCACGACCCTGGCCCAGCCCGATCGGCCGCGCTTTAGACCCAGGTGCCCGGTTGATGTTCCGCCGTACATTCTGGACGCGATGAACGCGCCGAGAAACGCGACGACTGCAAACAACATGAGGCTGTCAAAGTTCCGCACGGCCGCGGGAACGCCGTGATCGGCCATCCAGCGGTGCCAGGCGATGACAAAGCCCCAGTCGCGCCGATATCGAGCAATCGCAACGGCTGCGAGCGCGAGAATCCACATGAGCGCAACAAACTGCCAATGCGTTGGAGCCTGTGAATGCGTCGGCGCCCGCGGCGGTTCATCGTGTGCGCCGCTCGAAAACGTGCTCATCTCGGCGATTCTATCGAGAAGGAATGACGGCACTTTTCGCTGTCCGAGCATGTGCCGCGAGATCAATCCGGCGACAGGTCGTAACACTGAATCGACTCGTCGGTCTCGCGCACGCCGGACTGGGCGGAGGGCGGCGCGGGGGCGGGCGGCGGCGCGTCGTCATCGGAGAGCTGGGCGGCCAGCATGGCGAATTTTGACTCGATCTGACGAAAGGCTGTAATGAGATCAGGGTCAAATTGCGTGCCGGAGGCCTTGCAAATGATGGCGACCGACTCCTCGTGGCTGTAGGGCAACTTGTAGGGCCGGCGCGTCGTCAGCGCGTCGTAGACATCTGCGATCGCCACGATGCGCGCGGCAAGCGGAATCGCACGGCCCTTGAGCCCCGCCGGGTAGCCCGAGCCGTTGTACCATTCGTGGTGCGAGGCGGCGATGTCTTCGGCCATGCGCAGATAATCGGCGCCGGGTACGCACTGCGCGACGCTGCGAATGGTCTCGACGCCGATCTTGACGTGCGTCCGCATGATCGAGCGCTGCTGGAGCGTCAGATCGGCGGGCTTGAGCAGCACCTCGTCGGGAATTCCGACCTTCCCGATGTCGTGCAGTGGCACGCTCCGACGAAGATCGCGAATGAATTGCTCATCAATTTGAAAATGAAGCCCGGCTTCGGCGCGCAGTTGTTCGGCGAGCAGGAGCGAATAGCGGGTGACGCGCTCGACGTGGTGTCCGGTGTTGTCGTCGCGGTATTCGGCGAGTTTGCCCAGTGCCGCGACGATGGAGTCCTGTGCCTGATCGCGGGCCTTGCGGCTAAGGGCGTCGGCGATGGCGGCGGCCGACATGTTGCAGAGCTGATCGAGGTATTCCAGGATCTGGGCGTCGAGCGGCTCGCCATCGGACCGGTCTGCAATCCACAGCACACCGACCGATGCGGCCGCGGCGGTGAGCGGGTGAACGACCGCGGGGCGGCCGAGGCGCACGGCGCCGGCCTCGGCGGGGTTGGGACGGCTGCCGTCGGCGGGAACATTGAAGACGATGGACTTTTTATCCGCAAGCACCGAGACCGCAAGCCCGTCGGTGACGAATGCGATCTCGGCGGGCGAGAGTCCGACTTCGGCGCCGAGGGTCAGCCCCGTGCCGCGTTCGTCGGCGAGCATGATGGCGGCCTTTCGACAGCCGGTGAGTTCGGTGGCCGCGGTCGCCGTGCGCGCCAGCACCGCGTTCAGCGTGAAGGCCTCGTTGAGGCTGTGCGAGAATTCGAGCAGCAGCGACAGCACGCGGCTCTGCTCATCGCCGCGGCCGACCGGTCCTGCCCAGGCCGACAGCCGCACGTGAAGCCGGGCAAGCGACGCGGCCTGATCGAGATGGCCCTGCGGAATGTCATTTCGATCGATGACGAGATCGACGCCGGCCTCGGTCAATGCAGCGACGTCGCGTTCGTTGAGGTCGGTTAGCGTCACCACGACCACGGCCGTGGCATTGCGAGGGTCCTGGCGAATGCGGCGGACGAAGCCGTTGGCGGCGGCGACTTCGGGCGGGTCGATCACAATCATGGCCGGCGCCGCGGCTGCCGAGAGCGTGGTGAGTGCGGCGCTGAAGCGGCTTTCGACGATTTCATAGTCTTCGCCGGCGGCCATTTTCCTGACGTCGTGCCGCACGCGATTGTCGTCGCTGATGACAACCATCAAAGCCCGCTTCTCAGCGGCCTTGGAGCGGTGATCGGGCGGGGCTGCCTCGGTATCCTCGGACTGGCGGCGGGCCGCGACGACGCGGTTTCGGCCCGTGTTCTTGGCAGCATAGAGACACTCGTCCGATTCCCGCATGAGATCGGAAGGGTCGTCATGTGCCTCGTTGCGTTCGGCCACACCGAGACTGATGGTCGCCTTCAGGCCCTGTTCGCCGGCCTTGAACGTGTGTGCCTCGATGGCCTGCCGCAGTTTGTCGGCGCAGGCGGCGGCGCCTTCCTGTCCGCCCTGGGCGCACAACACCATGAATTCCTCGCCGCCGATTCGGCATACGGTGTCGGTGGCGCGGAGATTCGCTCGGAGTATCTCGGCGGTCTGTTTCAGGACGATGTCGCCCACGGCGTGACCGAGCGTGTCGTTGACCATTTTGAAGTGGTCGATGTCGAGCATGATGATCGCCAGCGGATCGGCATACATGCGGCGGTTGGCCCACAGCAGTTGAAGCTTGTTCATTGCCTCGCGACGATTGGGCAGGCCGGTCAATTCGTCGGTGACCGCAAGCTCGGAGCGCTCGTGCAGATCGCGCGTGCGCTGAGCGAGCCGCTCTTCGAGCCGGGCACGTTCCTCATCGAGTTGCTTTTCGAGGTCGCGAACTCGTTCGCGCAGCTTGGCCGGCTCGGCGGCGCGCCGGGCGAGTTCGGTCGCAAGGCGGTTGAATTCTTTACAAATATCTTGATATTGCGGGTGGCTGGGGCGGGGCATGCGCACGGCGTCGTCGCCGCGACCGAGTTTTCCAGAGTCAGAGGCGATCCTCTGCAATTGCGTGCGGTCGAGTTCCTGCATCCAGGCAAGCGCGCCGGCCACGAGACCCGCCGTAAGGAGCGCAGACCAGAAGGCCCCGCCGTTTCCGGTGCCGGACCATGCACCCACAGCGACCGCAGTCGCGATGAGAATGCCGTAAACAACAGGCAGCTTCAGTTTGCGCACGGACGGTCCCTGGCCTGACAGAGTCGTCGCCCGCGGTTCTGCGTCGAACCGTCCGCGCGAACTCGACAACTTTGATCGGTTTGAGATAGGCCACTCATGATGACGGGAATGGCCGAGTTATCGGGCCATTCCAATCGTCAGCGATCGGGTTAATCGGTTTACAGGGCTCCACAATCGGGATGCTCCAAATTCCGGCAAGTGTCGGTTTTTTCATTTGACGAGAACGACCCGAAGGCGTGATTTGCCCCGCGCATGTTTATTGACGATTTGGCGCGGCCGAATTACGCTGCGCGGCCTGCAAAGGGGGAAAGAGGCAGAATCGGCGCGGCCTTCTGAATGCGGTTGGTGCACCACGTTCGCGGCCGGTGCCGGTCAGTCGGTGCGCCAGGGCTGGCGCGCCCAAGTTTTGTTCTGCGCAAAGGATGCGAGCTTCACTCGATCGATTCGAACGGTCCGGGTGATCGCATGGGTGCGGACTGGTCACATCATTGTTTGGCGCTGAGGTCTGCGGCGGCGTTGCGGACATGCACGATCGTTCATTTTGTTGCAGGAAAAAAGCGGTTGCCGACGCTGCTGAATTGGACATTTGAATGGTGTGCGGTATCGTATGTTATTGGAAGGTCTTGGCGCTTCTCCCTGCAACAGGGCCTTTATCGCCCATCGTCGTTCTCCCTCGACGGGGGATCTTTTGGACAGCCTGATTTGCCGCGCCCGATGTGCGCGCGGCATTGGAGAGAGCCTCCCGGCGCGTGTTATTGCGCGCGGGAGTCGCCCGCCGTTTTGAGCCGCAGGCGGGGCGGAAAACGACCGATGAGGGGTGCTGGACGTACATAACCCCTGTCGCGGCTAAGAGTTGCATTGCAAATCGCGATGCGATTGACGGGGACGGAGTCCGCGCTGAGCAAGCGTCGGCGTCGAAGGACCGCTCCGCCGGTTCCAACATGCAATCACTACAATGGTATAAAAATCGCCTTGCGGCAATGACCATGCCGGAAGTCGCCTGGCGTATTCGCAACAAAGTGCGCGAGTCGATTGACCGCTGCGCCTGGAATGCGGATCGCCCGTTGCCGGCCCTGGCAATGATTGCCCGGTCGAATGGACATCCGGCGACGGCTGCCGGAGATCCGCGCGTGGTGGGCGTGTTGCCGGCGCCGGGAATGCCAATCGATGGTTTCAATGAAAAATGGGCGGCTCGGTGCATCGCTGAAGCCGACGACCTGCTTGCAGGCCGACTCACCCTGTTCGGGCGCACCATCGAGACGGGCCGTGGGGTCAACTGGAATTACGAGTTCAACGCGCAGCGCGCAACGCCGCTTCGCTATGCGGGGTCGATTGATTATCGCGATCATCGCGAAGTGGGTGATTGCAAATGGGCCTGGGAGCCGTCGCGGCACCAGCATCTCGTCATACTGGGGCGGGCGTATCGATTGACCGGCGACTCGCGATACGCGGCGCTGGTGGTCGAACACATCGAGAGTTGGATCGAGCAGTGTCCTGTGGGCATGGGCATGCAATGGCGCAGCCCGTTGGAGCTGGCGATCCGGTTGATCAACTGGGTCTGGGCGCTGTCGCTGATCGAGCCGGCCGGCGTGGTGACGGCGTCGTCGGCGGAACGAATGCTCGCTGTCGCGTATCAGCACATGCGGGATGTTTCGCGGAAATACTCGAAGTATTCTTCGGCCAACAATCACACGATTGGAGAAGCGGCGGGCGTCTATATCGGCGCGGCGTACTGGCCGCAGCTCGTCGAAGCAGGGCAGTGGCGGGCCGAGGCGAAGCGAATTCTGATCGAAGAGATTGACCGCCAGGTGCTGCCGGACGGCGTTCATGCCGAATTGGCGGTCGGATATCACCTCTTCGTGCTGCAGTTCCTGACGCTGGCGGGGCTGGCAAGTCGACGCATCGGTGATGATTTTCCCCAGGCCTATTGGGACCGGCTTGAGAAGATGTACACATACGTGGCGGCGCTGCTGGAAGGGGGGGCGCCGCCGCTCTTCAACGACTGCGACGACGGCTTCGTCTTGAATCTGAGCAAGGGCGCCGGCGCGTTCGCCGACTGGCTGGATGTTGGAGCGAGGCTGTTTGCTCGCAATGACTTCGCGGCGGAGGCGGGCGAGGCGTCGCACTGGCTGTTGGGATCGCGGTCCGATGCATCGGCCTCCGACCGCAAGGCAGCGGTGACGACGTTGAAGTCGCGCTCATTTGATGACGCCGGTCTTTATCTGCTTCAGTCCGGTCATTGCGGCAGCGCCGATCGAATCAGCCTCACCTTCGACTGCGGTGCGCTGGGTTTCGGTTCCATTGCGGCGCACGGTCATGCCGACGCCCTCTCATTCACGCTCCGCATCGGCGGCCACGACGTGCTCGTCGATCCGGGGACCTACGACTACTTCACGCATCGGGCATGGCGCGACTACTTTCGCGGCACGCGGGCACACAACACCATCGTTGTGAACGGTCGCGACCAGTCGATTCCTGTCGGCCTGTTCAACTGGCGTGAGAAGGCCGCGGCGCGGCGCCTGAAGTTCGAGACAAATGGGGAAATGTCGGTCGTGGAGGGCGAGCATGACGGCTATCTCGCCTCCGCCGGAGTCGTGCATCGCCGCCGAATTGAGTTGGACGGCGCTAATCGCCGCATCCACATCGTTGATCACTTGACGGGCGGGTCGGAGTTTGACCTCGCGTACTTCCTTCATTTTTCGGAGCAATGCGACGTTTCGATTGAAGGTGACAACATTGTCAGGATTGCAATGAGCGGCGCGTCTCTGCGTTTGTCTATCGATTCGTGCGTCGACATCGAAATCGTAAAGGGCGACGAGGCAGGACTTTGTGGATGGGTGAGTCGAAGGTATCACGGAAAGACGGCGGTGCCGACATTGCGCGGAAGATGTCGCGTTCGTGGCGACACAATCCTTAACAGCGTGATAACTGTTGAAACTCCCCCAAATTGACAGACGTACAGCGGTCCGAAAAATCCGGTCAATCGTTGAAACGGATCAATGCCGGCCGTCTCAATGATGCGAATTCGTGGAAGTCGCTGGCATTTCCGTGTGTCTTCGTGTATGTTGTAACCCGAATTGGGGACCCCGCCCGCCGCAAACTGTGCAAGTCCACACATCCTGCGGGCGGTTAGTGAACAATCAAAATGGCAAGGACGGCCATGGGGAGTGGAAGCGGTGTATACGCGCTTCACGGGCGTGATTTTGGCCGGTGTTCACCAATGGGCTGACTCGGGTCTGGGTCGGCTGGTGCCCCGGCCGCTGGTGCCTGTCATCGACCATCCGCTAATTGAGCACGTCGTCGCGTGGATGCGCGGCGCCGGTTTGAACAAGGCGACCGTCTGCGCAAACAGCGACACGTCCACGATTCGGCGCGCGCTCGGCGCGGGCCATCCCGACTCTGTTGTGATCGACTATTGCGAAGACGTCATGCCGCGCGGTCCGGCCGGCTGCGTCAAAGACGCGGCGGCCGATTCCGACGTCGACTACTTCCTTGTCGTCGACACCACGATCATTCCGTCGGCGATCGACCTGAGGGCATTGATCGACGCCCATGTCCAGCAGGATGCCGCGTTGACCGTTGCGGTCGTGCGATCGGGCGACGAAGTCCAGGTCGACAACGGTCATCTGGCGCCGGCCGGTGTCTATGTCTTTTCACGCCGGGCGATCGACGCTGTCGCGGCGGCCGGCTATCAGGACATCAAGGAAACGCTCATTCCGAAGTTGTATGCCTCGGGCGACAAGGTCGTCACCCACGTCATCAATTCGCGCGTGCCGCGCGTTGCCTGCGCCAGCACCTATCTATCGGCCTGTGCCTGGGTGCTGAATCGCCGACTGCAACAGCGCGAGCACGTCGGCAGCGACTACCAGCGTCTCGGATCGGCGCTGGTTCATTCGTCGGCCCGCATCGATGCCTCGGCCCACATCGTCGGGCCGGTGCTGTTCGGGCCTGAAACGGTTGTCGGCGCGAATGCCAAAATCATCGGCCCCACGTCCCTGGGCCCGCGGTGTCACGTCGATCCGCATGCAATCATCTGCCGTTCGCACATTTGGGAGGGCGCGCGCATCGGGTCGAAATCCGTGCTGGACCGGTGCATCGTTACGTTCGGCGCGGAGATTCCGGATGAGACGTCCAAGTCCAACCAGGTGTTCACATCGCGACACCGCGAGCAGCGCGATCACAGCGACGCGCGCCACGCGGTGAAGATCAGGTAAGCGTCGGCCCTCAGGATCGAATCACGATTTCTCCCGCCGCCAGGAGGCGGTTGTCTTTACCAAAGCCATGCCGGCCCGACCAGGCCGGAGTGGCCGGGTTGTTCAGTCTCGCCGAAACGATCGGAGCAGTGATACATGTCGGCATCCCAGATTCCAGGTGATCCCAATATGGAGCCGTACCGGCATGCGCCGCCGGGCCGGTATGCGCCGCCAACCGGTCAGCGCGTGGATGACGATCCGTTCGGCGCGAGCATCTCGGCGAGCATCACCGAAGACGCGCCGGCGACGGCCGTGTCGATCGCGTCGCTGCTGCGCCGAAAGTGGACGATCGTCCTTGTCACAATTGGCGTGATCGGCACGAGCCTGCCGCTGATCTGGACACAGGTGAAGCCCGAATTCAAATCGACGGCCACCCTGCACATTGCGCCGGTGCGTCCGCGCATTCTGTATCACACCGACGAAAACGGCATGCCGCCGATCTACCAGAATTTTCTGAACACCCAGGTGGCGATCATTCTCAGTCCCGAAGTATTGACGCGGGTCCTCGAGCGCGAGGATGTGAAGGCGACCCACTGGTACCAGGAGCGCCCCAAGCCGCTGCTGGGCAGCCGGCCGTCGCAGATGGAACGCCTGTCGAAGGATCTTCTGGTCGTGCCGCGCGGCGGGACCGAGTTGATCGACGTGTCGATGAGCGCGACCCACTCGGGTGACGCGGCCACCATCGTGAACGCGGTGGTCAAGATGTATGAAGTCGTTTCGCTCGAATCGGTCAAGGAGATGGAGACCGAACGGCTGGCGACGTTGCGGAAGACGATGGCCGATGCCAACGCCGCCATCTCGCGGCTGAGCGAAGAGAAATGGGCGCTGACCGACGACATCGGCGCAGGCACGCCGGAAGAGGTTCGGGTTGCCCGGAATCTGCAGCTCGACTCGGCCACTCGGGAGTTGAATGCGTTGAAAGTGAGCCGGCGAATCGACGAACTCGAGCACAAGCAATTGACGAAGGAGGCCACGGCGCAGGGCGGCGTCTCGGTGGCGCGTCAGGTGGAAAAAGACCCCACGTGGCAGCGGGATCAAGCCGCACTGAAGACTGCACAGGACCGGTTGGAAATCGCCAAATTGACCTATGGCCCAAGTCATCCGGGTTTGAAGAAAGCACAGACCGAAGTGTCGCTGGCCGAAACAACCCTGCGTGAGACCGAGCAGCGGCTGATGGGCATCGTGGCGCCCCGGGCCGGGTCGGGATCGACGGGTGTTGCGAGTAGTGGTGTAAACCCGTCGGAAATCAGCAAGGAACTGTACGAGCTTCGCCGCCGCGAACTGGAGAAGGAAATCGCCAAACTCACCGACGAGGTGCAGAAGGCGAATCACATCGCGCGACAGATCGCCAAGATCGACGAGAACATCGGCGAGAACACGCGCGTGCGCGACGACGCGCGAAAGGCCCTGCAGGACCGCGAAGTTGAAACGCGTGCGCCCGCGCGGATCAGCATCAGTTCACAGGGCATCCCCACGGCACTGCCGACGCGCGACCGACGGGCGATGTACTCGGTGCTCTCCGTGGCCTTCGCGATACTCGCGGGCGTGGGCACCGCGTATCTGCGTTCGAGCATCGATACCAACATCTATGAAGTGAAGGATGTGACCCACGCGGTGGTCGCGCCGTTCCTGGGCCGCATTCCGCGGGTCCGGAATCCGCTGGCCGGCCCCGATGATCCGGCATCGGAACTCCCACTGCGCGAAGCGGTGCGCATGGTGCGGACAGCGGTGTTGAAGCGAATCGCGTCCGTGCGGCATCCGGCGCTGGTGGTAACCAGTCCTGGCGCCAATGCCGGCAAGACGACGATGGCGATCCTGCTGGGCCGCAGTCTTGCGCGGCTCGGCAAGAAGGTGCTGCTGGTGGACGCCGATCTGCGCAGCCCGGCCCTGTCGTGGACCTTTGATGCAGGCGGGCAACCCGGTTTGCGCGACGTGTTGTCGGGCGAGTTCAAGGAGGAGGACGTCATCAAGCGGGCCAGCGGCAACGGCTTCAGCGTGTTGCCGGCCGGCACGTTCCATGGCGATGGCGATGCCGAGCTGCTGGCAAACGGCGTGCTGGCGGCGGCGATCGCCCGATGGAAGGATAATTTTGACGTTGTCTTGATCGACAGCCCGCCGGTCCTGCCGGTGGCGGATGCACGAATTCTGTCGGGGCACGCTGACGGGACATTGATGGTGCTTCGCTCGTCGCACTGTCGGCGCAGCGATGCGATCGAAGCCTATGCGGAGTTGAGCGCGGCTGGCGCGCGGCTGCTCGGTTCGGTGCTGGTCGGCGCGACCGATTCGCTGACCACCTATCCGTATCACTACGGTCCCCCGGGCAATCGGAAGAAGCTGGAGCTGTTGTCGTAGGAAGGAAGCAGGCGCACGAGTCCGGTCGACGCAACGCGGCCGGAATCGGCGAGGGTGAAGCGGGTCGGCGCCGGCTGCGGCGCCGACTGTCAGGAAGCGCGGTAAAGAGCGATGATCACGATCATATTGGATTCGGCGTGCGGCTATCTGTCGCGGTCAAATCAGAATGCGTCTATTTTAGGCGCGCCCCTCGGCACCGGCACGGTGCTGGATCACATGGCGGGCCTGTCGACGCGCGTGGGCGGCGGGGTTATTCACATCCTTCCGCCTGCCGATAGCGACGCCGACTATCGGGCGAATCTCTCGGCGACGGCGGCCGGAGTCGCTACCGTCTGCGAGCCGGCGAGCCTGCCCGGCATTCTGTCAAAACTGGAGCCGTCGGATTGGGTGCTGGTGCTGCATCCGCGGTGCTGGCCGGTGCGCGGTCTCAACCTCGGCGATTTCACACGCGAGCAGAGCCGCCACTTCGGGGCTTGGTTCGCGGTGCCGCTGGGCACGGCGCGGGATGGCGCCGAGGAGCGCGTGCATTGCGATGAGACCGGCCGGGTGCAGTCGATTCGCCGGTACTACGACCATGTGACGCGGCTCGATCTGTACGGTGGGAGCATTCCGTGCGCCCTGGTCCGGGCCTGCGTGCTGCGACCGGATGATTTGCGGTCGATGGACACCCTGCGCATCGCGATTGCGAGCCGCGGCGTGCCCAGCCGCGACGTACCTATCAAGACGGACGTCGTCGATCTGACCGAGGCCCGGGGCCTGTTGGCGGTCAACGAGCGGATGCTCAACGCCGGCGCCGCGGTCGCGATGCCGGCGGGCTATTCGCAGGTCGATCGGGCTGTGATTTGCGGGCGCGGGGCATTGATTCACCACACGGCGCAACTCATTCCGCCGGTGGTCATTCAGAACGGCGCGTTGATTGAAGAAAACGTGACGATCATCGGTCCCACGGTGATCGGAGAACGCACGACGATCGGGCGCGATTCGCTGATCGCGCAGTCGGTGATTCCCGCCGACACCGTGGTGCCCGGCAATGCGCGGGTGCGACATTGCGCCGGGGCGACGCTGCGATCGGTCGGCGATGCGGCATTGGAGCAGGACGCCGGCGAGGCGTTCGAGCCGCAACTGCAGGAGATCGAAGGCGCGGATGTCGAGGCTGGCTCGGTTCTGGCGGCCGGCGATTCGATGCACGAACGCCGGGGATACCTCGCGGTCAAGCAGTTGTTCGACGTGGTGGCCTCGGTGATCGCGCTGATCGTGCTTTCGCCGCTGCTGTTGGTGGTGGCGGTGCTGATCAAGCTGGATTCGCGCGGGCCGGTCATTTTTCAACATCGCCGCGAACGCGGCGGCGGCGGCGGCCGGGAGTTCAAGTGCTACAAGTTCCGCACGATGCGCGCCGACGCGCACAACATGCAGCGTCAACTCGTGAAGCAGAGCCATGTCGACGGACCGCATTTCAAGATTGAAGACGATCCGCGAGTGACCAAACTCGGCAAGTTTCTCCGCGCGACTAATATTGACGAATTGCCACAATTGTTCAATGTGGTGCGCGGCGACATGAGCCTGATCGGCCCGCGGCCCAGTCCCTTCCGCGAGAACCAGGTGTGCATTCCGTGGCGGCGGGCGCGACTCTCCGTGCGGCCGGGTATTACAGGACTGTGGCAGATCTGCCGGCGTGATCGCGGCGAAGGCGATTTCCAGGAGTGGATTTACTACGACATCCAGTATGTGCGCAATCTCTCTCCGTGGCTCGACCTCAAGATCATGTTGGCGACCATCGTTTCGCTCGGTGGAAAATTCGACATTCCGGTCGACTGGGTGATGCCGAAGCGCGGATTCCACGAAAAGGGCCCCATGGGTCTCGGCGCGGTCCGGCACACGGGCACGCGCATGGACCCCATCTCGTTGGGCCGATAACTAAGCGACAATTGCCTTTACAGTCTTGACGGCGTCGACGCCCATCTGGTATTGATACGGAGTCTCATGCGGCGATGCGGTACGCCCTATTATGAGACGACCGTCATTTTCGGAAAAGCACGTCAATCCGAGGCGCGGAAAAAACGATTTGGATTGAGAGGGCGCGGCGGCGTTGAGTGCCGCGCTGCGAAGCCATCGGGCTTTGCCGGGGGATGCGACATGCAGCGAGGTGCGTCGGTGAACGATTTCTCCATCGTCAGTTGGATTAAGACGGCTGGCTCTTGGGCGCTGTTGAGCGGCGTTGTGGCCACGCTGGCCCTTTCCTCAGGTTGCAAGGATCCGCGCATCAGCATGGCTCAGTTCGTCGAACAGGGCGAGGGTCGGCAGCCGTTTGTGTCTGCCTATCCCGGCGCCCCGGGCGCGGACAGCGCAACAGCCGACGACACCGGCGCGTTGATGCCGGGTTCGCCGTCGCCGGCACAGTTGTGGGCCTCGCGCGCGCAGGTGCCCTATCGCGTTGGCCCCGGTGATGTGATCACCGTGAGCATGCTCGGATTGAACGAGACCGGCCAACCGGTCATCTCGGATCTTCGCGTTGACAAGAACGGCAATGTCCGGCTTCCGATCGCCGGCGAACTCAACGTGAATGACATGGAGATCGACGACGTCGAAAAGGCGATTGTCGCGAAGTATGTTCCGTCGGTCGTAACCAGCCTGACGGCCCACGCCGAGATTCGCACCTACAACATGACGGATGTCGTGGTCGTGGGCGCGGCGGTGCGGCCGGGCATCATTTCACTTCGGCGAACGAATCGCGACCTGCTGCATGCGGTTGCGGCCGCCGGCGGTCTAACCAATGTCGCCTCGGGCATGGTGACGTTGCAGCGCATCAAGGAGCCCGACAAGTCGGTTCGGTTGAACCTGCTCGATCCGGTGCAGTTGTCGTCGGCCCTTTCGCTGAATCCGCTGGAGTCAGGCGACATCGTGAGAATCGATGCGGCGTCCGCGAACACCATCTTTGTCGGTGGTCTCGTGTTGCTGCCGGGCCCGAAGCAGTTCGCACCGGGCGAATCAGTCACCCTGATGCAGGCCCTGGCGTCGGCGGGTGGTCCGCGCGAGGATGTCGCGCCGACCGAGGCGACACTGATTCGACGCCGGCCCGACGGCACCGACGTGCAGGTGAAGGTGGACCTGGACAAATTGCGGATGGGCGAGGAGCCCAACGTGCTGCTGGCGGCCGGCGACATCCTCTGGGTGCCGGAGACCGCGGGCACCCGGACGATGGACTTCATCAACAAGAACGTGTTCTTCCGATTCGGCGCCACCGCGTCGTATAACGTGATCGGCAACGCGACGGGCGTCGAATATCTCAACCGGCGCGCCCAGCAGTCGAGCCAGTTCAGCAACGGCGGAACCACGCTCCAGAACTCGGTCGACCCGCTCGGCTTCCTTTCGACACCCGGCGGTTGATCGCTACCGCATGACGGCATGATTCAATTCCCGCCACGGGCGCAATCTCGCGCTCGTGGCGGGCGAGATGCGGCATCGCATTCGCCTGCCAACGACTTGAAATGACGCGGCACTCGCTGTTCACGTCCGCGTCTCACTGACGGTCGGGGTCTCAATTCATATGACGATTGACCAGTTACGCGCGATTGCGCTGGCGGCTTTGCCGCGCATGTTTCGGGCCGATGAGAACGTCCACGTCCACTGCCTGCGCAAGGTGAATGGCGAGATCCGGCCCGAGGGCGTGAGCCAGCGTTACACCGCGATGACGCTGATCGGCCTGGCGACCGAGAACGCACATGATGCTCGAATGGCGCTTTCAGGCGCGTCACCGGCCGACGTCTGCGATGCGCTGATTCGCCGGGTCGATGGCTGGACGAACCTCGGCGATACTGCGGTCACACTGTGGGCGGCGCGCTTGCTCGGCTGTGCCGATGCCGATCGCGCCCTTCGACGATTGAAGACGCTCGATCCGGTCAACAAGCCGCATCCGACAGTCGAACTGGCGTGGACGATCGCCGCGCTCACGGTCGGCGGCGATGCATCGCCCGATGCGACGCTTGCCCATGCGACGGCCAAGCGGCTTCTTGAATCCTATCGTACAGACGCCCGACTTTTTCCACACCAGCCAAATGATGCGCCGGCCCCATTGCTTCGCGGGCATGTCGGCTGCTTCGCCGATCAGGTGTATCCGATCCAGGCGCTGGCCTTCTATGGCATGAAGTTCTCGGATACGCGGGCGATCAACACGTCGCGCGGCTGTGCCCGCAAGATCTGCGAACTCATGGGCCGCGCCGGACAGTGGTGGTGGCATTACGACGTTCGCAGCGGTCGGGTTGTCGAGGGTTATCCGGTCTACTCGGTGCACCAGGATGCCATGGCGCCGATGGCGCTACTCGCGGCGGAGGCAGCCTGCGGCGAGAACTTCGACGAAGCGATCGAACTGGGGTTGCAATGGCTGGTGCGCTCGCCCGAGATCGGCGGGTCGCTCATCGATACCGACAATCAGATCATCTGGCGCAAAGTCTGCCGCAAGGAGCCGGGCAAATTGACCCGTGCCATGCAGGCGGTCGCCAGCTCGATTCATCCGGCGGTTCGCGTGCCCGGCGTGGGCCTGGCGTTTCCGCCGGTCGAGATCGACTGGGAATCGCGTCCGTACCACATGGGCTGGCTGTTGCACGCGTTTCCGGCGTCGATGTCCAAGCGTTTTCTACAACTGACGACAGAAACCTCGCATGATTCTGCACGACGAGTCCTGGCAAAGCCGGCATCTGTTTGATGTCCGGATCGACGCCCTCAGCACGCAGGATGTCCTGCGCGCGGTGGACGAGGCGATCGCCACGCGCAAGCGGCTGCTGATCGGCGTCGTGAACGCGGCGAAACTGGTGAAGATGAAGACCGACCGCGCGCTGCGGCGCTCGGTGCTGGGGTCGGATCTGATCCTGGCGGACGGAATGTCGATCGTGTGGGGGTGCAAGTTGCTGGGCCGGCCGCTGCCGGAGCGGGTCGCAGGCATCGATCTGATGACGCGGATGCTGGAGCGGGCCAACGAGAAGCGGTATCGCGTCTTTTGTCTCGGCGCGACGCAGGAGGTGCTGGACGAGGTGTCGCGGCAGATTCGGGAAGACTATCCGAACGCGATTCTGGCCGGCGCGCGAAACGGCTACTACCGCGAGGACGAAGAAGCATCGATTGCCGAACAGATCGCCAGCGCATCGACGGACATTCTGCTGGTGGCGATGACCAGCCCCAAGAAGGAAATGTTCCTGGCGCGGTGGACGCCGATCATGAAGGTGCCGGTGCTGCACGGCGTGGGCGGCTCGTTCGACGTGATGGCGGGCAAGGTGAAACGCGCGCCGGAATCGTGGCAGCGGTGGGGCATGGAGTGGCTCTATCGCGTGCTGCAGGAGCCGGGCCGGATGTGGCGGCGATACCTGACGACCAATTCGCTGTTCGTCTGGATGCTGGGGCGCGAGGCGGCGAAGACGGCGTCGCGGGCGCGACCGTTGTCGAATCCGGATGAGTCGGTGAAGACGCGGTGGGGAATGCCGTAAAGGCAGCCATAAGCCTTAAGCCATAAGCCTTGCAAGCCGTGTCAGAACCCACCACGCAAGTGGTTGACGGACTTGCACGGTGCCAACCGTCTGACCACGCGCCTTGAGCCCCGGACGTGCGTCCAGGGATCTGTAAGAGCCGTCCAAGAATCCGGAAATTCCTTTCATGGGAAATCCCAACGCAACAATGGAGATGTCCGCTGATCCGCGCGAGGCCGCTTTGGGTGGTGCGCCGCGCGTTGAAGTGTTGACGGATGTTGCGATGTTGCGGGGGTATGCGGCTGCATGGGACGCCTTGAATCAGGCGTCGGAGAGTCCCTCGATTTTTCTATCGTGGCCGTGGATGGAGGAGTGGCTGGCGACGATCCGGGCGGGGCGGACGATCTTGACGGTCGTCGTCAGCGATGCGCGGGGCGACCTGTTGGGCGTCGCGCCGTTCTATCTGACGCGCATGAAACTGGCGCGGGCGGTGACGTTCAGTTGCCTGCGCGTGCTGGGCGATGCCGACAGCGGGGCCGAATATCCCGACGTGCTGGTGCGGCGCGGCATGGAGGCGGCGGTGCTGCCGTTGATGCGCGAGGCGCTCATGGGTGCCCGCGATTGGGACCTGGCGTGGCTGCCGAACATGGCCTCGTGGACCGGGGCGATGCGGCGCTTTGACGAATTGTTTGCGGCGGATGCGTGCCATTCCCACCGCCGGCCGTGCGAATTCGCGGCGCGGGATCTGCCGCCGACGTTCGACGCGTTCATGAAGGGGTTGTCGGGCAACACGCGCTCCAGTGTGAAGCGACAGAATGCGAAATTGGAGGCCGCCCACCGCGTGACGTTTGAGCAGTGTCGCGATGCGGGCGACTTGCCGCGGTTCCTGGCGGCGTTGTACGACCTGCACCAGCGGCGCTGGGCGAGCGAAGGCCGCGATGGCGCGTTCGTGCGCTGCCCGGCCATGAAGGCGTTTTATGACCGGTTCTCGGTGCGGGCGCTGGCCATGAATGCGCTGCGGATGTATGCCCTGGCGATCGATGACGAGATTCGGGCGGTTCAATACGGCTATGCGTTTGACGGGGCGTTCCTTCAGTTGCAGGAGGGATTCGATCCGGCGGCCGATTCCGGCGCGGGCAACGCATTGCGGACGCGCGTGTTTGACGCGTGTATACAGGAAGGCCTGACGCACTACGATTTTCTCGGCGAGTTCACCGAGCACAAGCGGCGCTGGGGCGCCGAGCCGCGGACCGGCGAGGATCGACTCGTCGGGCGCAAGTCGCTAAAGAACGCGGTGCTGTTCAAGCGGCCGGTCTGGCCGACCGGGCGGTATTTGCGAGAGGTTCCTGCTCACTGATTGGGCCGACGCCGCGAATGCGAGCGCCGCACGACTCCGTTGGATAAAGAAGCCTTGATGACGATCGGCAACACACTGGCAAACTCGGTGACACCGCGCGTGGGCGATCCGGCCATGCCGGTCTCGGCTGCCGGTACGGGCGGCTTGATCGTCGAGTCGTTTGAGGCCGATCGGCTGCCGCAAGGATTCTGTGAGGAGTGGGCGGCCATTGCGAATCATCCGATGGCGCAGCCATTTGTCGCGCTGAATTGCTGGCAGGCCCTGTGCAGCGATGAAGGTAAGTTGGTGGTCTTCGCGGTGCGGCGCGGCAATGCACTGGTCGGCGTGGTACCGCTGTCGCGCGGCACGGGCGCGGTGCGGCGATGGATCGCGCCAAGCCATGCCGAGGTGGGGCGGGTCGTGTTCGCAATGACCGAGCCACCCGCCGCGATTTTGCAGGCGGTGATTGCCGCGGTGCGACAGCGCGGATGCGACGTCATCGAGATTCCCACGGTGACGACCGACTCGCCGACCTATGCGGGGTTGCGTGATGCGGCTGGTGCGACAGGAATGACGTTTGTCGAGGATCTGACGTGCGAGGTTCCGTACAAGTCGCTGACCGGCGGTTGGGATGAGTTCTGGAAGTCGATCAATGGCGACACCCGTCGGAAGTTCGGACAGCAGGAGCGCCGGCTTCAGAAATTGGGCGAATTGGAATACGGCGTGTGCCACGGCGGCGACGGCTTGAACGCGCTCCTGGACGAGTGTTTTGAAATCGAGGCCAGCGGCTACAAGGGCGCGCAAGGCTCGGCGATCAAGTTTCGCGAGGCCGAGGGGCGATTCTGGCGGCAATTCACGGCAGATGCCACGGCCGCGGGATTGCTCTGGATTTATACGCTTCGGCTGAGTGGCCGGCTCATTTCGTATGAAATATCAATCAAGTGCGGCGGCGTGCTCTACGCCATGAAGCACGGCACCGATGTGCGGGTCGAGGCCCAGGCGCCGGGCAATGCGCTGCACCTCAACATCTTCAAGCAGGAAGTCGCTTCGGGCGAATGTCACACCTACGACTTCGCGGGCGAGATGTCCGAATGGAAGCGTCGCTGGAGCAAGGTCACGTGGCCCATGATGGGCATTCGTCTGTATGCATCGACGGCGCGCGGCCGCGCGGCGCATCTGCTGGGGCCGGTGCTGCGGCGGAGCCTGAAGCAGGTGCCCGGCATGATGTCGGCCGTGGCCTGGCTGCGGGGCGAGCGCGGCGGCTCCGGGCATCGCGTTGCGTCAACGGCATCGGGCGACAGGTTGAATCCATCGGCGTTGGCGAAAGTGGACCATGTCGGGGTTGAGAAGGAAGGGGGAACGAACGAATGATCGCAATGAACCATCAGTACCTCAGCGCCGTCAAGATCATCGAGCCGGGTGCGTCGGGGCGGGTTCTGCCCGAGACGCCGTTCAAGTCGAAGAATTCCCTGACGGATCATCCGCTCTTCGAGCCTGCGCGCATTCGCAAACTATTGCAGTCGATGCCGCGGGACATGATCGAGGTCCGCGGGGTTCAGTCGCTCGGGAAGGATGATGGCAGTTTCAAGCGAGGCCCCATGTTGACGGACGTCGATCCGGTGCGGTCGTTCGATGAACTGGGCGACAAGCCCACGTGGATGCTGCTGCACAATACCTGGCTGCTCGATCCCGAATACAACGAACTGCTCACGAATTATGTGGAAGACTTGCGCGAGCATTTTGACGACATGCAGGGCGAACTGAGCGACCTGGGCTGCTGGATGTTTCTGTCGTCGGGCCGGTGCGTGGTGCATTTTCACGCCGATCCCGATCAAAGTTTTCTCAACCAGATTCGCGGATCGAAGACGGTGTACGTGTATCCGGCGAGCGTGCTGCCGGAGCAGGCGGTGGAGAACCTGGTCTGGACGTCGAATCAAGGCGCCGTGGTCTATCAGCCGGAGTATGAGTCGCAGATGTTCGAACCGGTGCATCTCGCGCCGAGCGAGAGCGTGTTCCTTCCGTTGTATGCGCCGCACCGGGTGACCAATGACCCGGGCATCAGCGTGTCGTGGAATGTCGGGTTTCACACGCCCGCGAGCCGGCGTCGCAAGCAGGTTCACATGGTCAACCTGGAAATGCGGCACATGGGAATCACACCCAGGCCATACAACAACAGCCCGACCGTCGATTCGCTCAAGACGAAGATGTTTTTTCCACTGAAGGTGAAGAATCGGCTCTTCCGATCGCTCAAGCCGGACGTCAAGGTCTGATATTGAGCCATTTGTGTCGAACGGGCATCCGTCCGAGAAAACAGGACAAAGTCGCGCCGATTGCGGGCCGGCTTTCGTCGTCACTGAACATCCTTGCATGGATTTCGTTGGGACAGAAAGCCTCCAACGGTTAGGATAAGCGGGTCTGATCGAAGCAACGCTTTGGACCCCCGAGCACCCCGATGGGCGAACCCACCAGACAGTCGGCAGGCGATGTACGCGCCGGCGCGGCCAATCCGCTGCCGATGAGCGTCGTCATCCCGACGTACAACCGCGCGCACCTGATCAGCCGTTCCGTCAATTCGGTCCTTCCCGAGTTGCTCCCGGGCGACGAGATCATCGTCGTCGACGACGGCTCGACCGACGACACCGAGCGCGTCGTTGCGGCGATGACCGGCCCGATTCGGTACATGCGTCAACAGAACGCGGGGGCCGGACCGGCACGGAACCGCGGATTTGAGGCCTCTCGAAACCCGCTGGTAGCCATGCTGGATTCCGACGACGAGTGGATCCCCGGCAAATCGGCCCTTCAGCGCGGACTGATGGTGGCTCGGCCCGATCTGGTTTATACATTCAGCGATTTCATGGTGAAGAAGAACGAGACCGAGGTCTTCCGGCGGTACGTCTCGAACTGGCACCACGATCCGCGCCCTTGGTCGGAGATCCTTGCACCGGGCGTGCCGTTTTCGTCGATTGCGCCGTTGCCGGCCGGCTGGTCGGATTTTCCGGTGCACATCGGCAATCTCTACGACAGTCTGATGGCGACGAACTATGTGGCCACGTTCGCCCTGGTCATGCGGCGGGAGGCGATCGGCGCCATCCGCTTCAGCGAGGATCTGTTTTTCTGCGAGGACTGGGAGTTGTTCGCTGTCGCGGCCAAGGTCGGTCCGGTCGCCTATCTCGATGTCGAGACAGCCATTCAATGGGGGCATGACGGTCCGCGTCTGACGCAGACGAACGAATACAAGATGGCCAGCAGCCGGATCAAGATGATGGAGCGCGTCTGGGGATCGGACGCCGCGTTCATGACCCGGCACGGTGACGAATACAAGTGCGTGCTGGCCGAGCAGCATGCGACCTGTGCGCGCTGGCTGCTTCGTCATGGGCGCACGCGCGAGGCGCGGCAGGCGCTGCGCAACGTTCCGCGCGGCCGATTTCGCGATCGTGCCCTGTCGCGCATGCCCGGCACCCTCGTGCATGCGATGTTCAGCGTGTCCGACATGCTGCGGTATCGAGCTGGCGAGCACTGATCCCAACACCCTGCGGCATTCATTCAACACAGCGATAATCTTCCACCCCTTTGCTCGGATCGCAGCCTCAATCGGCGCGAGTTTGGATTTCCTTGCAAGCACTCTCCGACATGCAACGCCCGCCCGCAAGCGCCGCCTCTAACTTATCCGCGGCGGAAAATTCCGATTCCGCGCTGGCGTGCCCGGTCATCATCACGATTGATGTCGAGCCGGACGACGCCTGGACCGACCATCAGAATCCGAGTGTTCGCAATGTTCACGAGTTGCTTCGGCTTCATGCGCTGCTGATGCGGCACGGTGCGCGGGCAACACTGCTCGTGACGCAGCGCGTGATCGACGACGCGGGCTGCCGCGAGACGCTCGCGCGGCTGGTGAATGACGGCGGGGCGGAAGTCGGCACGCACCTCCATCCGTGGGAGACGCCGCCGTATCTTGCTTCGAAGCGCGACACGAAGTATGCGACGTTTCCGCATGAATTGTCGGCGGCGGAGTTCGAGGCGAAGCTGACGCATCTGACTGAATCGATCGCGGCGCACTTCGATCGGCCGCGTTCGTACCGCGCGGGGCGATGGGGCTTTGCGGCGGCGCACGTCGGTATTCTTGAGCGCCTCGGCTATCTCGCGGACACGTCCGTGATTCCCCGCGTGGACTGGCGCGGCACGTTTGGCATTCCCGTGGCGGAGGGCGGACGCGGCGGGGCGGATTATCGATTCGCGCCGCGGGAAATATATCGACCGGCGTATGAAAATGTCTGCGTATCGGGCGGAGCAAACCTGGTGGAGCTGCCGGTGACGGTGGCATTCACGCGGCCCGTGCCGGCATGGATGGATCGCAACTTCGGCCACCTGCCGGACATCGCACACAAGGTGCTGCGGAAGATCGAATGGGTGCGACCGGTGTGGGCGACGCCGGCCGAGGAGCCGCTCGACCGATTGCTGACGCTGGTGGATCGGGCGATGGCCGAGCGGCGCGGCCATTTCAACATCGCCTTCCACTCGTCGGAATTGATGTTGAACGGGTCGCCGACCAGCCGGACGCCGGCGGACGTGGACGGGATGTTCGATCGGCTCGATCGCATGCTGGCGGCCCTGCGGAATCATGGGTGCCGGTTCTGCACGATGGGCCAGGCCGCGACGGACTGGGCGTCGGCACAACCGGGTTGATGTGGGCGTCATGATTGCAATGCCTGAAATGAAACGGGATCTGCAGCCGAATGCCACGCCCAAGGATGGCGCGGTCGTCGGCGGCTCCGCAGATAAATTGAAGGTCATCTATATTCTCGGCGCCAGCCACAGTGGAACCACGCTGACGGCCATGGTCCTCGGCGCGCTGCCCGATCTCTGCACGATCGGCGAGTTGAAATTGTCGCACCTGGGCGACCCCGAGCACTATCCGTGCTCGTGCGGCACGTTGATCCGGGCGTGCCCATTCTGGAACGAGGTTCGCAATCGGATGATTGCGCGGGGCAACGCCTTCGACGTGGCCGACGCGGGGACCGACTTGTTCGACATTGCCAGCCCGTATGTGCGGCGGCTGCTGCGTCCCTTGTGCCGCAGCGCGGGTTGGGAGGCCCTGCGCGATGCGGGGCTGGCGCTGTCGCCGACGTGGTGGCGGGCGCTTCCGCGGTTGCAGCATCAGAATGCGGAATTGATCCGCGTCGTTTGCGCGTTGAAAGGCGTATCGACGATCGTCGATTCATCCAAGACCGCGATTCGCCTCAAGTATCTGCTGAAAAACGACGCGCTCGACGTCCGCATCGTGCGGCTGGTGCGCGACGGTCGCGGCACGGCGCACATCTACATACTGGAGAGAAACGATCCCATGCCGGCGGCCGCCATGGAGTGGAAACGCTCGACGCTGGAGGGTGAAGCATTTCTCCGCGGCATCGATCCCGCGAAGTGGATCGAGGTTCGATACGAGACACTCTGTCGCCAGCCGGTCGAGACCCTCGAGCGGATTTGCCGCTTTGCCGAGGTGCCGTTCGACGGCGAGGTTCGATGCTTTCGGTCGAGCGAGCATCACATCGTCGGCAACTACATGCGGATGGAGAACTCGACGGTCATCAAGGAGGATGAGCGCTGGCGCAGCGCATTCACCCGCAAGCAACTGGCCGAATTCGACGCGGTGGCCGGCGAACTCAACCGAAAGTACGGATACGAATGAGCACACCGGCGGTGGAATCCGACGCGCTGAACGACGCGCCCGAGTTGCGCGCCGACGCGATGCCGCCTGCGGCGGAACGCGCCGGTAACGACGTCATTCGCCCGGACTCGGAGAAGCCGGGCGCGAATTCGGAAGGGGATCGGCCCGATCTGTCCGGCCGCGATCGGTTTGCGTGGAACGTTTTCACGAGTTGGGCCAGTTACGGCGTATTCATCGTCGCGGGGTTCATTCTTCCGCGGTTCATTGATCAGCACGTCGGCCAGGCGGCACTGGGCGTGTGGGATTTTTCGTGGTCGATCATCAGTTATTTCGGACTGGCCCAGGTCGGCATGGGCTCGACGGTCAATCGCTACGTGGCGCAGTATCGCAGTGCGGGTGACGTCGCGGGGTTGAACGCTGCGGTGTCGTCGGTGGCGTTTGTGCTGTATGGCGTCGCGCTGCTGGTTGCGGCGTTGTCGATCGCGGCCGCGTTCGCGGTGCCGTGGTTGCTGACGTCGGAATTGGCGGGCTTCGTGAGCGATGCGCGCTGGGTGGTGCTGCTGCTGGGACTGTCTCTGGCGTTTCAGCAGGCGACCGACGTCTACAACGGCGTGCTGACCGGCTGCCACCGATGGGATCTGCACAACGGGATTCACTGCGGGTTTCACGCGCTGCAGGTCATCACGATGATTGTGGTGCTGACGCTGGGCGGCTCGTTGAAGAGCATGGCCGTCGTCACGCTGGTGTTCATGGTTGCCTCGCAGATGACGCGGGCCATTTTGTGCAGGCGGGTGTGTCCGGAATTGCACATTGCATGGCGCTACGTGACGCGAGCCGTGACGCGCGAGATGGCAGTCTTCGGCGGCAAAACGTTCGTTCCGCGCCTGGGCGAACTGACGATGGACCAGGCGACGAGCATCCTCATCGTGCCGGCCCTCGGCCCGGCGGCGCTGGCGATCTTTTCGCGGCCCAAGGGGTTGATTCGACACGTGTCCACATTGGTGGGCAAGTTCTCGTACATCCTGACGCCGACGGCCGGCTCGCTCCATGCCGCCGGCGATCGCAAGGAACTCGGCCGGATGCTGACGCGCTGCACGATGTTCGGGGCGTACATGGCCCTGCCGATGGTGCTGCTGCTCGTGATTCTGGGCGGGCCGATTCTCAAGGTGTGGATGGGTGAAGACTATGCGCGACACAACGAAGGCGCGTTGATCCTCGCGATCATGGCGGTCGGCAACCTGATGACCATCAGCCAACTGCCGGTCATCAGCATCCTGCAGGGCATGAATGCGCACGGACGCCCGGGCTTGTCTAAATTGATTGCATCTGCCGCGAGTGTAGTTCTGGCGATGCTGCTGATGCTGCACTGGAACATGGGTTTGCTGGGCGCGGCGATCGCCGTGACGCTCCCGCTGGCGATTGCCGACGGCCTGTATGTGCCGTGGCATGCCTGCCGCGAGTTGGGATTGTCATTCATCGGTTACCTGTTTGAGGTTTGGCGCGGGCCACTGATTGCATCGCTGCCCTACGCAGCGGCGCTGGTGGCGGGGCGCCTGTTGATGCCGCAGATCACGCTGCCGTGGCTGGCAGCGGCGGTCGCGCCGGCGGGATTGCTTTTGATGCTGACGTATTGGCAATTCGTGCTGCCGCCAGCGGCGAAGGACCGCGTACGAGACAGGATTCTCCGGTTCCGCAATCGCGGCGCGAGAACGGCATCGTGACGAAGTTGTCATGCAATGAGCATGCCACTTCGGGCCTATCACACGAGATCGGCCCAATCATGACGAATAGTGTGGGTGTGTAAGATTCGACATGATTAAAAATGGTCCATCTCATGCGGCGACACCGATGACGGGTGCCGCCCGGGGTAGAATGGCATTGCCGGTGCGGCAGACACGTCCGCATGCGCATACAATTGTCGCAACTTGTCTCACGCCGCGGACGCTGATATCCCTCTCGATGACGTCGCGCCGAACCTGTACGGACGCCCCGAATGGTCAAGCGAAATTCAAATGGGCGAGCAGCAGGACTGCTCTCAGTCATTCGACGGGGCATTCGCCATGCGGCGCTTCGACGCGGAATTTTCATCGGACGCGTGACGGCGCCGGGCGCGCCGAATACGCCCGAGGCACATCTGTCGTATTTGTTGTCGGCGCTGGGGATCAACTGCGTCCTCGATGTCGGCGCTCACAAGGGCGAGTTTTGCGCGATGCTGCGCGAGTTGGGGTACACCGGGCCGATTCGGTCATTCGAACCGGTGGCGGCCCACTTTGAGCGTTTGCAGGCGCGGATGGCGGGCGACGCGCAGTGGCGGGGCTTTCAAATCGCACTGGGCACCGAGGACCGGGATGCCGAAATCCACGTCACGCGGTCATCGACGTTCGCCTCGTTTCTCGGTCCGAGCGACTATGGCAACCGGCAGTTCCACGATGACCTTGAGTCCGAGCGCGACGAACGCGTTCCGGTTCGGCGGCTCGATGGCATCTGGGACGAGTGCATGACCGGGATCGAACATCCGGTGGTCCTGCTGAAAATAGACACGCAGGGCATGGATCTGGAGGTGGTGCGCGGCGCCGGCGATCGACTCGCGGCGGTTAGCGCCATCCAGACGGAGGTGTCGCTCAAGCCGATCTACAGCGGCATGACGACCGGTCTGGCCGACAGCCTTGGCCAACTCAAGGCGATGGGCTTCGAGCCGACTGCGTTCGCGCCGGTGTCACGCGACCCCGTCGATCACCTGCGCCTCATCGAAATGGACTGCATGTTGATTCGCGTCGCACCCGGGGCTTCGCCGGCGGCGGGCGTCACCCCCGTTGCGTGAAACGGCCTACCGAATTCAATCCGCCCAGGTTTCTCGATCCCAGCCGAATGCCCGACTTCACCTTGCGTATTGCCGCGTGATGTGTGAGGTCGACTTGTCAGTGCGTGCGCAGCCGCCCGTCATGAGCGATGCGCGTCCAGGATCAGCGGGATCTACTGTCCGCCTTTGTGAGGGGTGATTGCACATGAGCATGACGACAGAGAGCGAAAAGCCGACTGCCGCGCTTGCGGACAAGGGCGAGCCCATGAACGCCTCAGACCGATCCGGGCCCAACGACGTGGCGATGTCGGCACGCACCGACCTGGACGCGGAGGGCCGGTTCTCGCTGGGACTGCGGCTTCGGGCCGACACCGAGGAGTACAGCAAGAAGCGGCTCGTGGCCTATGCGGCGTCATGCGTGCCGGCGGGAGCGCTGGTCCTTGATGCCGGGGCCGGGCAGTGCCCGCATCGCAAGTACTTCAGCCATGCCCGCTACGAATCTACCGATTTCATTCAGAATCCCGACAACAGCATCAATTACGTTTGCGACATTCAAAACATGACCTGCCCGAGCGGGCACTACGATGCGGCTCTTTGCGTGCAGGTGTTGGACGACATTCCCGATCCGCAGCGGGCAGTGAATGAATTGTTTCGCGTGCTCAAGCCGGGCGGTTCGCTGTTTCTGACCGCGCCGCTGTCGGGGCGTGTACACAACGAGCCGTACCACTTCTTTCATTTCTCGCGTTTCGGCCTGGAGTTGATGTTCAAGAAGGCCGGATTCGAGGTGGTGTCGATCACGCCGCGCGGCGGCATCTTCTGGTATTACGCCTACCTGGTGAAGCGAACGCCGAAGTATGTGCTTCGCCAACTCCAGACGAGGCGTGATGCGGCCACGGGTGCGTCGCGGCTGATTCGGAGCGCCGCGCTGGCCGCGGCGCGGGCAATGTGCTGGCTGTCGAAGCCATTCACAGAGTATGCGATTCCGATACTGCTGTTTCACCTGGATGGATTGGATTCCGAACGTGCATTCACTTTGGGTTATGCGTGCCACTGCCGCAAGCCGGTTGCGGCGGCCGCACGCTGACATGCGTTCGACTTTCGGGGGGAGGTCGTCATGTATCTGATTCGCTACGCCGGTACGAATCTGAAGACGTCGCACCATGCGCTGGCGTTCATGCCCAGCTTCTGGCGCGCAACCGAACTGGGGCTCAAGTCATGCCTGGTGTGCAGTCGTCCGCCGGAGGACGATGGCTGGCTCGAGCCGTTTCGCGAAGTGAACGCAAAGATCGTCTATTTGCCACGGCCGTCGGGCAACATCGACCTCGGCTGCGCGTACCGCTGTTTCAAACTCTGCCGCGAGTTGCGAGCCCAGGTCTTTCACTGCGACAACATGCACACCAGCCCGCTCATGGGGGCATGGGCCGCGGGCGTGCCGGCGCGGGTCTGGACCAAGCATTCGATGCAGCCGTCGTTTGAGGCGGGCCGCGAGCGAACGCTGCGCGATCGCATTGCCGTGTCCGTGCGAACGTCGTGCCGGCTGGCGACGCGGGTCTTGTGTGTTTCCAGCGCCGTGCGCGACGAACTGGTGGACCTGGGAATGCCGGCGGAGCGCCTCCAGGTGTTTCGGAATGCTTTGAACGAACTGGACGTCAGCAGCAATTCGCGTCAGGCAGCGCGGGCCGCCTTCGGACTTCGTGACGACGATCTGGTCATCACTTGTGTCGGCCGCCCCGTGCCGGTCAAGGGGTGGGATCTGGTCATCGAGGCATTCGCTGCTGGGGCGATGCATCGACCGGAGGCGAAGTTGCTGCTGGTGGGGGATGTCTCCAGCGCGTCGGAGAAACCGGACTTCGACCGATTGGCGGGGCGCATGACCGAGCTGGGCATTCGAGAGCGCGTGGTCACGCCTGGATATCAAACGAACCTCTCAAATGTTTGGGGGGCGACCGATATTTTTGTGATGCCGTCGCGATCCGAGGGAGACTCAAACGCGCTGCTGCAGGCTTTGTTTACAGGCCAACCGTGTCTTGCGACGCGCGTGGGCAGCGCCGCCGACCTGATTCGCGACGGCGAAAATGGTCTGCTGATTCCCCGCGAGGAGGTGCCTGCGATGGCTACCGGGCTGCGGCGGCTGGTGGACGATGCAGCGCTGCGCGAGCAATTCCGGCGGCTGAATCAGGGTGCCAAACACGCTCCCTCGTTTGAAGAGCACGCCGACATGCTGGTGGACATCTACGCGGCCCTGCTGCGCGAGCATGCCGCCTTCAAGGGGACGCGCGACCGAACGGGCCCGATGTCGATCTGAATCAGACAACCCCATGATTGCACACCTTCACGAAACCGCGCGGATGAAGCCGGCGGCCGAAGCGGCCACCGATCGCATCGTCGTCGTCTTTCGCAACGATGATCCGTCGGCGATTTCCGACGTCGATCACGAGCGGCGCGTCTACGCGATGTTCGAGCGCTTCGGCGTGCCGCAGACCATCGGCGTGATTCCGAACGTCGCGCTTGGTGCGCACCGCGATCCGCATGCTCAGGGCGAGCGGGCCCTGGAGACCAACCCCGACATCGTCGCGCTGCTGCGGCAGCACTGCGATCGTGTGGGATCGGAGATCTCGCTGCACGGTTTCACCCATCGCACCAGCCCGCTGAGCATCCCTTCGCGACGCGAGTATTTTGAGTTTCGCGATGAGGGCGCGGCGGCGCAGGCCGACAAGCTGTCGCGCGGCATTGAGATTCTGTCGAAGTCGCTCCGCGTGCGACCGGTCACGTTCATCCCGCCGTGGAACCGGTTGGATCGAGACACGGTGACGGCATGCGAGCAGAATGGCTTGTCGATCCTGTCGGCTGGGCCGTATGCGCCGACGGCCGCGGGCGTCGCGTCGCTGGGCACCGATTGCGATCTGTTCAACTTTCCCGCGTTCCTTGAGCAGGCGCTGGCATCGAATCAACGGGTCTTTTTGAGAATTCTGTTTCACTCATGCACGACGCGGACGACGGAGGAACTGGCGGCGCTGGAACGGGCGCTGACGCTGGCCACCCAGTCGCCGCAATGCAGCGTGATGACGATTGAGCAGGCGGTCGAACGGCATCGCGATGAGATTGCCGTGGTAAACGAGGCGGGGCGGAATGTCATCGCCCAGGACATGCTGCATGGCTCAGGCCGGGCATCGGCGGTGCTGTGCAGACGCGTCGCGGCGAAGGTGTTGGGGCGAGATCGCGTCGGGGATCTGCTGTCCGAATCAGAGCGACTCTATCGCGGCGGACACTACGCCGAGGCAGTGCGGCTCGGCCAGACGGTGGACGCGGCGTCGATCCGGCTGGTGATGGGGTGGTTTGTCGCACTTGCGGCGTTGGGCGCACTGACCGGCGGGCTGGGCGCGTGGATTGTACGATCGGCATCCGACCCGGCGCGCGTTCTCACATGGGCCGCGATGACGGGCCTCACAGCGGGCGCGGCTGAGTTGCTGCGGTGGCGGGCGACCGCGCCGGACACGCGGCGACAGATTCGGACATCGGGTTGGGCATTCATGCTGGGGCTGAATGCGGCGTTCCTGGCGGTTGAAATCCTGCAGCGAATCCTGTGATGCAGCGCAGTCGTTTCAAAAGTTGCTCATGACAAACGCATTTACACAAGCCTCGACCACGATCGCCTTTTCGGGCGCACGCCCTGGAGGGCCGGTTGCGAACGTGCAGGCGTCTGATCAATCGCAAGCCGATAACCACACATCTGATGCGGCCAAGCCGTCGATTTGCATCGTCGCCCATTTTGCATACGGCGCGATGGCCGGCGGCAAAGGCGGTCACGTCGGCGGCGTCGAGTGGCAGACGAGCCTGACGGCGCGGTGGCTGGCAGAGCGGGGTTACGCGGTTTCACTGCTCACGTGGGATGAGGGATTTGGTCCTGAGACGATGATCGACGGCGTGCGCGTGATCGCCATGTGCCGGCGCGAAGCGGGCCTGCCGGGCCTGCGTTTCTTCACGCCGCGCTGGTCGTCGTTGAATGCGGCGATGGCCACGGCGAATGCGGACGTCTATTACCAGAATTGCGGCGAGTATGTGACCGGTCAGGTGTCGCTGTGGTGCGAGCGGCACAACAAGGGATTTGTCTATTCGGTGGCGAGCAATCCGGATTGCGATCCGACACTGCCGGCGATGCACACGCGGCGCGAACGGATGCTGTATTGCTACGGCCTTCGGCATGCCGATTCGGTGATCGTGCAGACGCGATGGCAGAAGCAGAGCCTGGCGGAAGGGTTCGGCGTGCATTCGTGCCTGATCCCGATGCCGGCACCGGGTCCGGACGATGCGGAGTTTGTTGCGCCGCCGCCTCCGGTTGCCGGGCAAGCGCGGGTGCTGTTCGTTGGGCGAATCGTGCCGTTGAAGCGGCTGGAATGGCTGCTGGACCTGGCGGAGCGCATGCCCGACGTTCAGTTCGACGTGGCCGGCGCGCCGGAGGAGACATCCGCCTACATAGAGGGGTTGATGGCTCGGGCCGCCGGCTTGCGGAATGTGAACGTGCTGGGCCGCGTCGAGCGCGGACGCATGGCCGGACTGTATCGCGGCGCACACGCGCTCGTGTGCACATCCGAGTATGAAGGCTTTCCGAATACGTTCCTCGAGGCGTTCAGCCACGGGGTGCCGGTGGTCAGCACGATTGATCCCGATGGGTTGATCGCCGAACGATCGATGGGCGGCGTGGGCGACAGCGTCGAGGGCCTGACGCAAGTTCTGCGCGGGTTGTTGGATTCGCCCGGGAATTGGCTCGCGGCGTCCTCGTCCGCGCGGTCGTATTACTCGCAGAATCATCAGTTGGAGCGCGTGCTGCCGCAGTTTGAACGCGTGTTTCGCAGCGCCGCACGGCGGCCGTGACACGTCCAATGTCGGAAGTCACTCAAGTTCGCACTGGCAGCGAGCTGCCAGTGGCACCCTCGCTGGAATGCTGGCTCATTGGCACCCTGAGTGCTGCTTTGAAATGGTCAAGCCAACCACGATGAAAGTAGCCATTGCCACCGCATTTCCCGCTGATCCGGCGCGACCGCGCGGCGGGGTGGAGGCCGTGAGCGTCAACCTCGTGCGCGGGCTGGCGAAGTTCGACGATCTCGACGTGCAGGTGATCACGACGGATACGGCGTGCGCGACCGCGACGCAATCGAAGTGGGAGGGCGCGACGCTCCACCGCCTTCCGCGGCGCGGACGCAAGGTGTTGTCCGATGCGACCGGTCCGGGGCGGCAGGCGGTCAGCGCGTTCATCGAGCAATTGCAGCCCGACGTGGTGCATGCCCACGACGTGTACGGCCTGATGGTGAAGGGTCTCGATGTGCCGCGGGTGTTCACGGTGCACGGATTCATCTACGAAGACACGCGGCTGGCCGGAGAGCGGTTCGCGGCGCTGCGTTCGCGGATCTGGAAGCGCATTGAGGTGGCGGGCTGGGCCGATCAGCCGCACATCATTTCGATCAGCCCCTATGTGCGCGAGCGGCTGGCCCCGCTGGTGCCAGGGGTGATCCACGATATTGACAATCCGATCGACGCAGGCTGCTTCGATGTGACGCCGAATCGCACGCGGAAGGTCGTGTTCAGCGCGGCGCTGATCAACCATCGCAAGAATACGCTGGGCCTGGTCGAGGCATTCGGGCACTACATCGCGGGCGGCGGAAATGCGGAACTGCGGCTGGCGGGGCCAGTCGCCGAGGAAGAATACGGCCGTCGCGTTCATGATCTGATCGCGAGGCTGGGGATCGGCGATCGGGTGACCCTGCTCGGGTCGATCCCCGCGGCGCAGGTGCGGCAGGAATTGGCGGCGGCCAGCGTGTTCGCGCTGGTGTCGTTCGAAGAGGGCGCGCCGATGGGCGTGGCCGAGGCCATGGCGGCGGGCGTGCCGATCGTGACCTCGAACCGCTGCGGCATGCCGTACATGGTGCGGCATGGCGAGAGTGGTTTCCTCGTCGATCCGAATGATCTGCAGGACGTCGCGCGACATCTCGGCGAGTTGCTGAACGATCCGGCGCGGGTGGATTCGATGGGCCGCGAGGCGCGGCGCGTGGCGCTGGAGCGGTTTCATCCGGATGTCGTGGCGCGAAGGACGCGTGAGGTGTATCGCCGGGCGTGTATGACCGGCTGACGCAAGAGTTCTGGAATGGCCATTGGCCTGTTCCACACATTCAATCGATGGCGAGCGCCACACTCTTAAACAATCCAACCATGACCTCGGGATTCGAATTGCGCCCGCTGGCGATGCCGCCGCCGTACAAGGCGATGCTGGCGATCTGCAGCGATCTCGATGAGACGCCCGATCGACAGACCTATTGGGAAATCGCCCGCTTCCTCAACACGACCCAGGCGACGTCGATGGGGCCCGGCGTGGGGCTCGAGGTCGGCAACACGATCTACTTCGACATGCCGAAGGACCAGTTTTCGTACTGGAACACCGACGACGCCGGCCGGTCGATGGTGCACGATCTGATCCGCAGTGGACATATCGATTGTTTGCACTCGTTTGGCGATCATGCGGTCACGCGCGGCCACGCCGGCCGGGCGCTCGATGCACTGGCGAAACACGACTGCCGTCTGGAAACGTGGATCGATCATGCCCAGGCGGTGACCAACTTCGGCAGCGACATCATGGTTGGCTCGGGCGATCTGCCGGGGCATGATGCCTATCACGCGGACCTGACGACCGGTCACGGCGTGCAGTATGTCTGGCGCGGCCGGGTGACGAGCGTGATCGGGCAGGACGTGCCGCGTCAGTTGGCAGGCGTCTTTGATCCGGCACACAAGGTGGCATCGGCGAAGACGGTCGCCAAGGAGGCGGTCAAGGGATTGCTGGCCCGCCGCGGAAGCACGAAGTACGCCATGCATGCGCCGAATGAAGTGCTGCGAGCGGCGCGGTTGCGTGACGGGCGGCCGGTCATCGAGTTTCTGCGGGCCAATCCGTACTGGGGCGGCGTGGAGAACGCGGCGACGGCGGACGGACTGGCCGAGGCACTGACCGAGCCGATGCTGCGGAGACTCGTCGCGCGGGGCGGAACTTGCATTTTGTATACACATTTGGGCAAAGTCGGCGATCCGCGTGTACCGTTCAAGCCGCCCACGGTGGCGGCGTTGCGGCTGCTGGCGGAGTTTCAGCGGCGCGGTGAGATTCTGGTGACCACGACGCGCCGGCTGCTGGGTTTTCGCCGGGCAATGCGTGAGATCGTCGGCGCGACCAGGACGATCGGCTCGGCCATTCAGATTCAATTGAAGAGCAACGTCATCGGCACGGACGTGTCCGGCCAGTTGAGCGAGCGGGACTGCGAAGGATTGGCGTTTGAGATCCCGAGCGGTCTGACACCGCGGGTATTCGTGGGGCAGCGCGAGATTCCGACGGTCGTCACGCCCATGCCCGACCGAAGCGGCATGGTGGCGATGATTCCCTGGAGCCGGTTGACGTTTCCATCGGCGGCATGACATGAGCCTGGTGGCGGAACCCATCACATCTTCCAACGACGCCGCACCCGCCGCGCCTGCGGCGCCGCCGCGCGCCGCGATTCCGCAGGGCGATTCGACCGCTCGGCGTGCGATGCAGGCGTTCATGCGCGTCGCCATTCGCACCGGCATGCGGCTCTACTTTGTTGCCCTGGCGGTCGCGCGGGTCATTCACCTGCCTGGGCGGCGTCACGAGGGTCCGGTCGATGTACTCGTCACGGGCACATTTCATTCGGACAACTGGGTGCGGGCGCACCTGCTGCCGCTGGCGGCGTCGGCGAATTGCCGAAGTGTTCGCGTCGTTTCGATCAACTCGATTCCCGCGATCGACAAGGTCACGGCCGTCTATCCGCCGAGCTGGCTGCGGCGGCTCATCGGCGACGTGCCGGCGCGGCTGGCGGTGTTCTGCTGGATGTCCCTGCGGCACCGTCCACACTGGGTCGGCGGGTTTCACATGCTGCTCAACGGACTGGTCGCCTGTTTGATGGGTCGGCTGGGCGGCGGGCGGACGATGTACTTCTGCGTCGGCGGGCCGATGGAGTTGATCGGCGGCGGAGCGCTGTCGGAAAATCGACTGTTTGCCAAGATGGGCCGGGCCGATGACGTCGTCGAACGGCAACTGGTCAAGGCGGTCGGTAGGTTCGACCTGGTCATCACCATGGGCACGCGGGCCGTCGAGTACTTCAAGCAGCGCGGCATTTCAGCGAATTATCACGTCGTATCGGGCGGAATTGATGCAGCATTCGACCGATCGGCCGCCGCGCCGACGCGGGACCTCGTGCTGGTCGGACGTCTGGTCGAGGTGAAGCGGATCGATCTGTTCCTGCGTGCCATCGCCGAGGCGAGCCGGACGCTGCCGAACCTGACGGCAACCATTGTCGGCGACGGGCCGCTTCGGGCGGAGATGGAGCAACTGGCCCGCACCCTGGGCATCGCCGATCGCGTGCAGTTCGCCGGGCAGCAAAATGATGTACCGAAGTGGCTGCGACAGGGGCGGCTGTTCGTGTTGACGTCGGATTCCGAGGGCCTGGCCCTGTCGCTCATGGAGGCGATGACCTGCGGGCTGCCGGCCGTCGTATCGAATGTGGGCGATCTGGGGGATCTCGTGCAGCACAGCGTGAACGGGTTCCTCGTGGATGAGCGAACGCCGCAGGCATTTGCAGAGCGGTTTGTGGAATTGCTGTCGGATGCAGGTCGATTGCGGGCATTCTCGCAGGCGGCACGGCAGGCGGCGCTGCGGCATCAGACACCGCGGGTGATCGAGCAGTGGGATGGGATTTTGGCGACAACGAGAAACCCTTCAGCCTGATTTGAAATTGCATGTGCGGAATAGCTGGCATCATCGGTAACTCGGATGCATCGATCGCCTCGGCGATGCTGGGGACGATTGCGCATCGCGGACCCGATGACTCGGGCGTGGAGTGCTTCGAATCCGCGGATGCACGGAAGCGCGCGGTGCTGGGGCATGTGCGGCTGTCGATCATCGACTTGTCGCCGGATGGCCGGCAGCCGATGAGCAACGAAGACGGCCGGTTGTGGATCACCTTCAACGGCGAGATTTATAACTACGCCGGTCTTCGAGAGGAACTGATTGCGGCCGGCCACGCCTTTCGCTCGCACAGCGACACCGAGACGATCCTGCACGGCTACGAACAGTGGGGGCTGGACTGCGTCTCGAAACTGACCGGCATGTTTGCCTTTGGCTTATTCGACACGCGATCCGGCGAGTTCACGCTTGTGCGCGACCGCTTCGGCATCAAGCCGGTCTATTACACGCGGGTCGGTGAGCAACTCGCGTTCGCATCGGAGATCAAGGCCCTGCTCGAGGTTCCGGGCGTGCGGCGCGAGGTCGATCCGCAGTCGCTCGATATGTATCTCACCCTCGGCTATGTGCCCGGTCCGCGGACGATGTTTCGCGGAATCGAGAAGCTCCAGCCGGGGACGATTCTGCAATTTCGCGACGGCCGTATTCATTTGCAGACCTACTGGTCGCCGCCGACGCCGCAACCAACGAACGAATCCTTTGAGGATCAGGCAGCGCAGTTGGCGGCCATTCTCGACAAGTCGGTGTCCGATCACCTGGTGGCCGACGTGCCGGTCGCGAGTTTCCTGAGCGGCGGGCTGGACTCGAGCATCGTGACGGCGCTGATGGCCCGGCACATGCCATCGGGCAGGCGGCCTCAGACTTATTGCGTGGGCTACGACGCCGGTGAGAACCGGCATGACGAGCGGTCGTTCGCGAAGATCGTTGCGGATCATGTCGGTACCGACCATCGCGAGATCATTTGCAACGACGACTACGCGGCCTCGTCGATCTCGCGGCTGATCTGGCACATGGACGAACCGATCGCCGAGGATCTGCTGCCGCCTTATGCCCGGGTCTGCGAACTGGCGCGGCGCGACGTGAAAGTGACGCTGTCGGGCGAAGGGGCCGATGAGTTTATCTACGGATACCGCTATTACGGCCTGGAGCGCGTGCGCGGCGCGGCGTCGTGGGTGCCGTCGCCGCTGCGGGCCCTGGGCGGGATGTTGATCGGCGCCGATGAAGACAATCTCAAGCGGCGGGCGATGCACTGCTGCCTGGCGGGTGACGAGCTGGCGTCGTACCTGCGGTGGGCCAACTGCATGACGGGCGCCGCGCGGGGCGCGCTGTACGGCGACGCGACGCGAAAAGGACTTGATGCTTTCGAGGCCGATGCGACGTTGCGGCAGTTGTTCGGTGCGGTGCCGGCCCGCGGCACCGACTTCGCACCGGCCGTGGACGCGCGCTATCGCATGGTCGATTACATCTTGGCCCGTGCCGACAAGTTGAGCATGGCGGTGAGTCTCGAGGTGCGCGTGCCGTTCCTCGATCACCGCGTGGCCGAACTGCTCGCGCGCGTGCCGGTCAGCCACAAGATCAAGGGCTTCTCAGGCAAGCAGTTGCTTCGCGCCGTGGCGCGTCCGCTGCTGCCGGCGGAGATCGTCGATCGTCGCAAGAAGCCATTTGGCGCTCCAGTCGATCACTGGCTGGACGGGCTGGTGAAGTCGAACCTGAGCGACAGCCGTCTCGTTGAAGACGGCGTGCTGAGTCGGGCGGGCATCGACGCGATCGTCGCGAAATCGGGCGGCGGTTCTCCGGCGCACATGCGACTGTGGATGATCCTGATGCTGGAGATGTGGTATCGCATCTTCATCCGCCGCGAAGGACAACCGGCGACGGGCGGGGCAATGCGGGAACTGGTGACGGCGTGAAGAAGGCCCTGTCGCGGAAGAACCTCTGGGAGATGGCGCCGCAGCCAATCAAGTCGGCGGTCGGCTCCATGCTGGGCCTGGTGGGCATCGAACGGCTCTTCGGCAGTTTGTATCGCGAGCAACGCAGACTGCTGCGCGTGGCCGATCGATGGACGTCCGACGAAGCGAGACAGTGGCAGACGCAGCGAATTCGAGAAATCTGTCAACTTGCGGCGGGCACACCGTTTTACGGCAGGACATTCGCCGATGCGGGATTCGATCCCGCCGTGATCAAACAGCCCGAGGACCTTCGGGCACTGCCGTTTATCGACAAGGACGTGCTGCGGGCGAATCTCGACGACATGTGCGTCATACCGCCGACGTCGCGCGGTGTGGACTACGTGTCGACCGGCGGCTCGTCGGGCCAGCCGCTGCGGTTCTACATCGGGCCGGAGCGGTCGCAGATCGAGTACGCCCACCTGGTGACATCATGGGAGCGCTGCGGATTTGATCTGCGCATCCCGCAGGCGGTGTTTCGCGGACAAGTCGTTCCGCCGGACGCCGATGGATTTCGACATCAGTATGACCCGCTGCTCCGCAAACACTACTACAGCAATTTTCACATGAGCGAGGCCAACATGGCGGCCTACCTCGATCATGTCGCGACCATCGGCCCGTGCTTCCTGCAGGCCTATCCGTCGGCCGCCGCGATCCTCGCCGGGTTCATTCGCCGCTCGGGCCGCGCCGCGCCGGGCAACATTCGCGGCATCCTGGCCGAATCGGAAAACGTCTATCCCGAGGATCGCAGATTGTGTGAGGAGGTCTTCGGCTCGCGGTATTTCTCGTGCTACGGCCACTCGGAGAAACTGGTGCTGGGGGTCGAGTGTGAGCATTCGTCGGACTATCACATCTGGCCGACGTATGGCTATTGTGAGTTGATCCGCCCGGATGGCGGTGTCATCAGCGCGCCCGGCGAGCGGGGCGAGATCGTCGGCACCGGCTTTATCAACCGAATCGTGCCGTTCATCCGATATCGCACGGGCGACTTTGCCGAGTATGTCGGCGAACGGTGCGAGAAATGCGGCCGGCAGCAGATGATCCTGCGGGACGTCGAAGGGCGCGGTTCGCGCGGAAGCCTGATCGGCTCGGACGGCCAGTTCATTTCCAACACGGCGATCAACGTGCATGACGATACATTCGAGGGTGTGGTGGAATACCAGTTTGCCCAGTCGCAGCCGGGCGTGGCCGAGATTCGCGTCGTGCCGTGCCGGCCGCTCACCGACGAGGACCGCAGTCGCATCCTGACGCGAATGAATGCGAGACTGCAAGGGCAGGTGCGACTGACGCTGGCGGTGTGTGAGGCCGTTCAGCAGACCGAGCGCGGCAAGAAGCCGCGGGTAATACAGACAATCGGCGCAGCGTAGCGTCCCCCCTATGTGGGGGACGGAGTGCGGCAACAGTTTATAGACTCGTCGTCCCCCACAAAACGGGGGCGATACAAGAGAATCATGCGGGAATACGCCCTTTATCTATTCGTTGCGTTCTTCAGCCTGTACGCGTTTCGCGACTGGTTCAAGAGCGCCTGCGCCCTGGTGCTGCTCATCGCAGTGATTCAGCATCCGGACTTTCCCAAAGAAGCGGCGGGTATTCAGGGCGCCAACCCGTGGAACATCCTGCTGGTGTTTGTGTTCGCGGCGTGGCTGATTAACCGGCGGGTGGAGAATCTGCGCTGGGACATGCCGCGCGGCGTCGGGCTGCTGCTGGCGGGCTATGTGCTTGTCGTGCTGATCGGCTTCATGCGCCGCTTCGCCGACATGACGAACTGCGAGGAAATCGGCCGCGGCGAGTTGATAAGCGAATACCTGATAAACACCTTCAAATTCGCCGTGCCGGGCATCATGATCTTCGACGGCTGCCGCAATCCGAAGCGAATGCGGATGGCCCTGATCGCGACGCTCGGCGTGTATGTGCTGCTGGCGCTGCAGGTCATTCGCTGGATGCCCATACAGGCGGGCCTCACCGGGGCGGACCTGACCGAACGGAGCCGCAAGATCCTGCAGAATGAAGTCGGCTTCCATGCCGTCAATCTGTCCATGATGCTGGCCGGCGCGTCGTGGGGGCTGCTTGCGTGCCTGCCGCTGGTCCGTGGAAAGTGGCGGCGGTTCGCACTGATCGGCACGGCCCTGATCGTGATGTTCGCCCAGGCCCTGACCGGCGGACGAACCGGTTATGCGACGTGGGCGGCGATCGGTCTGATTCTCTGCATGCTGAAATGGCGGAAGCAGTTGCTGCTGGTGCCGGTGGCCGCGCTGCTGATTGCCGTCGCCGTGCCCGGTGCGGTCGATCGCATGATGCAGGGATTCGGCAAGACCGACGTCAGCGGGCGTGAGTATACAGATAGCTACAAGGTGACCTCCGGCCGCACCCTGATCTGGCCGCATGTGGTCGACAAGATCATGGAATCACCGGTGATCGGATGGGGCCGCTTGGGAATGAACCGCACCGGGCTGGTGACATTCCTGATGTACCAGTTCCAGGAGTCCTTCCCGCATCCGCACAACGTCTACCTGGAGTGTCTGCTCGACAACGGGGTGGTCGGGGCGATTCCGATCCTCGGTTTCTATTTTCTCATTTTGTATATGTCCATCCGCATGTTCCGCAGCAAGGACCGGCCGTGGCATGCCGCGGTCGGCGGCGTCAGTGCGGCCCTGGTGCTGGCCCTGTTGATTGCCGGCGTGGGCAGCCAGACGTTCTATCCGCGCGAGGGCGCGGCGCCGATGTGGGTGGCGATGGGCATGATGCTGCGCGTCGCGGTGGAGGCCCGCCGCCGGCCGGCTCCGGCCCGATTCCAGCGGAGCGTCGGTCGTCCGCCGCAACCCGCCCACCCGCACGAATTGATGACCGCGTCCTGAGTCTCGTCCGTTTCTGCGGGTTCTGCGGAATGCGCCGGAATCCGCCGTGTCTGGATGCACGGACGCCGGTCCATTTCCCATCCATTCTCGGGCGATTCGCCCACGTTTGATCCGGACAAAATCTAGCGTTTTCCCTTGTTTTCCCTTATGATTTTACACGTAGTGCGCGCCATGCCCCGGCTTTGGTGGGACCGATTTGAGACGATTGACTTTTACGGCGTCAGTCTTCGCGCTGACTTTCTGCTCGCTGTTGCGCGCCGCCACTCGCGGCGACGTGAACGGAGATGGTCTGTCCGACGGCCGTGACGTTGCTGTGATGACGAGCCTGCTGACCGGCGTCGTCGACGACGCCGCGGCCCGCGACCGGGCGGATCTCAATTGCGACACCGTGGTCAACGATGCAGACGTCGCGATCCTGTTGCGCGGACTGGTCGAGGGGTGGCCGCAGGTCGAGGCGTCCCCGGCCGGTGATGTGGACGGCAACGGCGTGCGTGACGGGCACGATATTCGAGTCTTCGCCGACGTGCTCACCGGGGTGGACACGAACTTCGCACATGTGACCGCTGCCGACATCGACGGGGACGGCGCTGTCGGCGGACCCGATCTTCCCCTGTTCGTGCAGTTGCTGACGGGAAAGCCGGCGGGCACCGGCACGCCGTCATTCTCGCTGGGCGACGTGAATCGCGATCGTCATCGCGACGGCCGGGATATTCAGACGTTTATCAAAGTCATGGCGCAGATCGATCGCGACCCTGCCCACATCGCTGGCGCCGACCTCACCCGCGACGGGCTGGTCGACATCAATGATGTACCGGGCCTGCTCGACAAGGTGCTTTCCGAGACCGGCGCGTGGGTTGGCGTCTGGACCCCGCCGATCGGAATACCGATGCCGCCGTTCGGCATTACGCAGACGCACCACCTGTTCGCGGACCTGTCATACGATTATGGCTACGGCTGCGAGCCCTATCGAGACGCCGGCAACGGCCCCTACACCCATTACGTCGACAACACGCACCCCGAGGCGACGGACTACGAGAATCCGTTCGGCACGCCGCGACGCCCGCGATCGTCGATTCCGTATTATCTGCTGCCCGGCAGCGTCGTGGAATTGCACGGCGGTCCGTACGAGGGGTACTTCGAGATTCGCGTGCGCGGTACCGCATCACGCCCCATCTTCATTCGCGGCACGAACGCCGCGACGCCGGTTCTCTTCAAGACGAAGTTGCTGGTGCTCGCGCCGTCGCAGTATGTCATTCTTGAAAACCTGGCCGTGGATCGCGACTATCAGTCGTCGGGCGTCAACATCGAGGGCGTGAGTTACATTGCCATCCGCCATTGCGAAGTGAAGGATGTGCAGGGCGGGATTCTGGCCTATGGCGGGCCGAATGCATCGATCAACAACATCGTGATCTACGACAACCACGTTCACGATTTGGGCGATTTGTCGGTGATCGAGGACATCGACGACAACGGCATTCAGATCGGCGGCGGATCGAGCGACGTCTGGGTCGTCGATAACATCGTGCATCACACGGTCGGATCCGGGATCGTGCTGAACCCGGGCTTCGAATTCGGAAACGAAGCCATTCAGCACGTCTATGTCGGGCGCAACACGGTCTATCAGTCGCGCCAGTCGGGCTGCTGGACCAAGCAGAGCGCCGATGCCATATTCTCGCAGAACACGGTGTATTCCATCATCGGCACCAGCTTTGCGATCAGCACCGGATTGGGTTTCCAGTACGGGCCCGAGCGAACCTGGTTCATTTTCAATCATGTCTACGATTGTGAATACGGCATTGGCAGCGGAAGCAACAATGTGCCGCAGCCCGGGCAGGAGCAGTTCTTCATCGGCAACGTCATCCACGACATTCACCACCGCTCGCCGACTTACAATCCGAACAATCCCTGGTCCAGCGCGGCCATGATGCTGGTGGGCGGCGAACATCGGATCATCGCCGACAACACGATCTACAACTGCGACGCGGGCATCAACGGTCCCGGCCCGGGGTCGTATCTTCTCGCGAACAACGTGATCGACAACATTGTCGAGTCCGGCGGCAATCACGTCTTCATCGAAAACGAAAACAACGATGTGGCCTGGGATCTCTACAATAGTTGCCTCCATGATGACGCCATGCCGGTGCGCGTGCGACAGCGAAATCAGGTATACGATCTGGAGCGCCTTGCGAATGAACTCAACAAGGGCGCCGGGTGCATCAGCGTCGCCCCGGGATTCGTCAGCCCGCAGGCCCACGACTTTCACCTGACCGCCCAAAGCCCGACCGTGGACTCGGGCATGACGACAAACGCCTATCTGCGCTTTCAGCAACTGTACGGCCTGTCCATCAACGTTGATTTCGACGGCGTGAGCCGGCCGCAGGCCGCCGGCCCCGACATGGGCGCATTTGAGCGCCCGTAATTCACGGACCCTGCTTCGATGACCATGCCCTCTCAAACGACGGACGCGCCCGCCGGCGCCCGGACTCCGCCCATACCGCTCCAGCCCTCCTGGCGGCGTTCAAAACTGCGACGCTTTCTGTTCCGGATGGGTGGGTTGTTCGTCGCTTTCGCGGTGTGCTGTCTTCTGTCGGAGACGTATTTTCGGCTCTTTTCGCCGCAGAAACTCCTGCCGCGCTATGTGACCGACAGCGGCTTCGGCGTGAAGGTGCACTGGCCGAATCTGGTGACGCGTCACACGACCGGCGAGTATCGCATCACCATTCGCACGAATTCGCTGGGCATGCGCGCCGATCGCGAGTATCCATTCGAAAAGCCGCCGGGCGTCCGGCGCATCGTGGGGCTCGGCGATTCGTTCACCATCGGCTACGAAGTCGAGGTGGAAGATTGCTACCTGTCGCGATTGGAGCGGTCGCTGCGCGATTCGGGCCAGGCCGTCGAGGTGCTCAACCTTGGCGTGAGCGGATTCGGCACGGCCGAGGAGCTGATCATGCTGAGGGAGCGCGGCTTCAAGTTTGACCCGGACGTCGTCATCGTGGGCTACTTTGACAATGACATCGGCGACAACACGCGCTCGCAGTTGTTCGCGCTGAAGGAGGACGGGAGTCTGATCCAGCGGAATTCGTCATACCTGCCCGCGGTCAAGGCGCAGGATTTTCTCTTCTCGTTCGCGGCCTATCGATTCCTGTCCGAGAACTCGCATCTGTTGTGTTTCGTGCGCGAGCAGGCGTCTGAGATTGTCCAAAAGCGCATGCGCAAGAAGAGCGCTGCGGTCCAGTCGCTGACGAATGACGATGAGTCGAAGCTGACGGCCGCATTGCTCGACGAAATAAAGCGGGAGTGCGACGCACGCGGCGTTCGGTTCTACGTGCTCGTGGTTCCGTCGCCGGACAACACCAGCAACTTCCCGCAGGCGTTTCTGAAGAACGTCGGCCCGGACAACATCATCGACATGCGGCCGGTGCAAGCAGAGCCGATTCAGACGCAGGTGCTCTACTGGCAGAAGTCAGATGGGCACTGGAACCCCTCCGGCCACAAGCTGGCGGCCGAAACGCTGGCGCGCCGTTTGAAGAGTGATCTGAAAGAGTAAGCGCCGCGCATCAACCGGAAGACTGGCATCTACAGAAGGCCCCAACGGCAAATCCGTCGGGGCCTTTTTTCATGCGCGATCGGAAAAGGAGATGCAGTAATGGGTCGTCAATTTCCGGTCTCCATCACCCCCATGTCGGGGGCCGCGGCGTTGAACGGTTGGGCGACGCCGGCGTTGGCGGTCCACGTCAGCGGCTGGTCGAGTGTGATTGTGTTCGTGGCGTAGTTGATGCTGACGATGCGGGCACGGGCGGTCTGGCCCTGCAGTTGGATCGTGTCGCCGGGCAGGCCGGCGATGCCGAAACCGTCGCTGAACCATCCGGCGTCCTGCACGACCATCGTCGTGCCGCTGCCGGCCGCAGTGGTCCTGGTGAGGAACGTGCCCGCGTCAATCAGCGGGCTGGTCGATTGCAGACGGAAGTCGTGGCTGGTGGTCGAGACGAACTTCGGATCGTGCTCGACGTTGTTGGCGAACAGTGCCGGGAAGTTGGTCTGCCAGCAGGTGACCGTGCCGTTGCCGCAGGCCACGCCGCCCTGATCGTAGAGCAGCACCTTCTGCTGACCGGCCGTGGTGTGGAAGAAGTCGTTGTTCTCGAACTTGTAGCCGGTGAGTTTGCGGAGGATGACCTGGGCGGGATTGGGCCCGCCGTCGGTGTTCTGGAAGAAGACGTTGTTCTTGAAGAGGTTGTCGGTGCCCTGGGTGGAACTGAAGGTCGAGAAGTTGACGCCGCCGAAACTGTTCTTGTGAAACACGTTGTGATAGACGCGGTTGCTCGTGCAGAACGAGGCCTCGCCGCCGTAGCCGGACAAACCGATGCCGCCGCCGAAGTTGCTCTCGAAGACGTTGCGGCGAATGATGCCATTCTGGGCGCTGTACTGGATGCCGTTCTTCTCGTTGCCGCTGGCGCCGGTCAGTTCGAAGCGGTTGTTCTCGACGAGGTTGCGCTTGGTGGCGTTGGATTGCACGATGCCGGCGGCGCCGGTGTCATCACAGTCATAGATCTCGCCGATCTTCTGATCCGGGTTGCTGAAGGTGCAATTGCGGATGACGTTGAAATCGCCGCACTTGATGGCCCAGAGGGCATGCCGCGCGAGGGTGATGGTGCAGCCGTCAATCAGGTTGTGGTCGGAGTCGATGAGGATGAGGTTGTCATTCCCGTCGGTCAGGGTGCAATTGAGGATGCGGTTGTAGTGGCTGGTGATGAATCGAACGTTGCCGGTGGTGCCGCTGGCCGGGGTTCGGGAGAATGTGCAATTTCTGATCACGTTGTGATCGGCGAGGTTGGCCTCGAGCCACTGGGTGTTGTCGACGGTGAAGCCGTCGATGACGAGGTGGTCGCGGTTCTGCAGGCGGATCGCCGGCGAACCGGTCAGCGAGACGGTCTCGCCGTTGTAGGCGCGGAAGGTGATCGGGCTGCCGGGGTTGCCGGACCGCGCGGGATTGAGTTGTTCGTTGTAGGCGCCGGCGCGGACCTCAAAGACATCGCCGGGCTGACTGGCATTCGAGGCGGCGGCGAGGGTCTTGTAGGCCGTGGCCGTACCGCCGGAGCAACTCCGTGTGGCCGGGTTGTAAGTCGTGCAGGTGGAGGAGGAGAGGTTGCGGTCGACGAAGCGCGTCGGTCCGCTCGCGGCGGGCAGGGCGGTGACGCTGAGCGTGACTGCGACCGCGGCGCTGAAGAGACTGCCGTCGTTGACTCGAAACATGAAGGCATCCTGTCCTGAGAAACCAATGTTGGAAGTATAAGTGACATTGGGGGCCGTGCCCGTCAACGCGCCGTTGCTTGGGGTCTGCACGATCTCGAATTCAGGCAGATCACCGTCGACGTCGGTGGCGGTGAGCACCAGGGGCTTCGGTGTGCCGCTCTCCGCGGTCGCGGTTTGCCCATTCGCCACGGGCGCGTCGTTGACAGGCGTAACGGTCATCGTGAAAGCAACATTTGCCGAAGATCCGCCGCGTCCGTCAGTAGCCTTGAACGTGAACGCGTCGAATCCGTGGAAGTTCTCGGCGGGCGAATAATTGACCGTGGCCGAATTGACGCCGGTGTTATCGAGCCCGGCGAGCGTGCCGTGCAACGGGCCGGAGACGATCGCGAACGTGAGATCGTCGCCGTCCAAATCGACGGCGGTCAGCGTCAGGAGTTTCGCCGTATCTTCGGATGTGGCATCGCTTTGAATGGACGCGACGGGATCGTGATTCGGCGAGGTGGGCGTCGTGGTCGGGTCGGTCGGCGGCGAGTCCGGCGTGAGCGGCGGCGTATTCGGCCCGCCCGGCTGGGTCGTGGGTGTGCTCGTGTCGATTTGCGGCACCCAGACGAACTCCACGCCGCAGTCCGCTCCGGCGGCAGTGGCGAGGGAAATGCACATCGCGAGGCCGCGTAAGGTCCGACTCGATCCGAAATAGGTCCGCTTCGCAATGTACCGGCGAAGGTCGTGCGAGGGTCTGTCCATGACCACATCATCGAATACGTTTGCGCCGACTCTCCATCTTGCCTATTTGTACGGGTGGGGCCGAAAAATACGCGGGTGACCAGCGATACTGATTCCGCGCGCGATTCATGGACGTGTCCTGAGACACAAATCGGGCGCATCAAATATGACTGCGCGTGTAGCACGCGTTCTGATAACAACCCAGTGCGTTGGCTACTGCGAAAGTGCGCGCAAATCGGGCGATCGCCGTCAACCGGGCGTGCGCAGCGCCGGCGGAATGGCATAGACTCGCGTATAAGTCACATTGGAGCCGATGAGGCTGCCGGCCAGCGAATTGAAATCCGCGGCGAGGATGGCGTTCTCGAATCCGATGGCGATGCCGCCGACCAGCACGTTCCAATCGACGATCGTGTCCAGCCGCGACGGAAACGGCGCCTGCGACGTCACGATGGATTGTCCGGTCACGCCGGTGATCTTCTTGTCATTGAATTGCACATAGACGTTGCCGTCGCCGGTGTTGAGGCGCTTGGTGAGGATCGCGCCGATGGGCGCGCCGTTCTCATCGAAGCGCAGAATGGTGGATTGTCCGGCGATGTTCGTGGAGGTCCAGACACCGAAGAGCACGCCGATGGTCGTGTCGCGCTGAAGCACCACCGTCGCCGTCTTGCCATCCACATGACAACCGGTCGGATCCAGGTAGACATCAGCCACGCCGCTGGCGGCGACATATCCGCCGGCCGTCACGCGGTATTCAAAGTGGCCCGGCTGCTCCCAGGCGAGCACGACCGAGTCGCAGTTGTTATCGCAGGTGATGGTGACCGGCGGATCGAAATTGCGCGTGAAGACAACCGTCGCATGTGCGATGGGGGTGTTCTGGGCGTCGCGGATGTTGAGCACGACGGAGGGGATCGCGATGAGGGTGCAGGCCTGGCCGCCGGGGTTGGTGCGGCAGACGGCGCCCGCGAGCATCGGGACCATGGCGATGACGGTGAACAGGGCGGTGCGAAAGCGGCGGCATGGAATTGATTTCATACAGCAACGATAGGCGGTCGCGAGGCGTCCGACAACGGTCGCGATCCGGCGGTGCGGCGTTATCGGTCGGCGACGGTGGGCAACGGGGACCGCGGAAGGCGGGACGCGGAACACGCGGCAACGGCAGCGGTGGAATCGAGTCGGGGCGGGTGCATTCTCTCGGGTGATTTCCACCGCTCCGCAATTGCTGCGGTGTGCCGTTATGCGACGAGCCCTTGCATTATCAATTCTTGTTCTGGCCTGCAGCTGCGCGATGCACGAGCAGGTGCAGTACTTCGAAGTGGTCGATCCCGAATCGAAGAACATCAATTACTACCGGATGACGATTGAGGGCCACGGCGGCGGGGGCGTGGGCTACCAGTTGCAGGCAGGGTATTTCAGCGCGGCGTCCGTCGATGTACTGCGCGGACAGATCCCATCGATTGCCGAGGCCGACTTGCCGCTGGCGCAGGACAAGGCGTATGACGCGCTGCTCGATCGGTACTACGACACGCTGGTGAAGACCAGCGAGCGGCGGGCGGCGCAATCGGAGACCGCCGTCGCAATGGGCGATGCCGACGTGCTGGCCCTGGCCCGGCAGGTCTGGCTGGGCACGCTGAGTCCGGCGGACGTGGCCTCGATGGGCATGCACGGTTCGACCAATCCATTCGCGTTTCGCAAGCTGGTCTTCTGGGCCAGCGCCAACAATCTCGACCTGCGTCAATTCGGAACGGAGATCGACTCGATGATCGCCGGGGCGACGGCCCTGGTGCGGGCGCACAAGGCGGAGCATGCCGAGCGCGAGGACCGGCGGGCGGGCGTGCGGAGACTCTTGGGCGATGTGGTGCGATCGAATGCGGCGCTCAAGCCGCTGGCGGAGGCGATTGAGGGGCTGGCGGGTCCGAAGGGGGCGGGGGATGAACGAGACAAATCGCGAAAATGAGCCACAGCACCGCCCAGTGGTCATGATTCTTCTGCGGGCGATGCTGGCGGCGGTGCGATCGTCATCGCCGATCTGGCCGATCGTGCTCGCGATGATCGCGTGGCTGGTGCTGTGCGCGGTGGCCGGATGCCAGAACGAGTTCCGCGTGCGCGTGGAAAAGCTCGACGTCGCCGGCACGCGCGCTGCGGCGACGGATGATCCCGAATCGACGCGACAACTCACCGTGCTGCACGACTTGCTGCTCGGTTTGGATGGCGTGTGCGTCGATTGCCAGCGAGAGACCGGCATGGCCAGCCTGTCCGGGACGGTCGCGCCGCTGGGCGAGGCGCAGCAGGCGGCACGGACGTTGCTTCCCGCGGTCGAGTCGGCGCTCAGGCGGCAGTCGGCGGGGCAACTGAGCGGCGCGGCGCTGGCGACGGAAGTCGAATTGATCCGCAAGCAGGCGGTGGCACGGTTGCCCGATGTGTCGCAGGTGGCATGGGATGAACTCATCGAAGCGCAGGCTTCGCCGGAGAAGCAGATGCGGCTGGCGGCGGCGGTCGAACAGTGGCGTGCGCGGCTGGCGCGGTATGCGGCGGATTTGTCGGCTGCTTCGCGTACGCGGCCCGGCTTCGGCGGCTTCCAGCAGGCCGGGGTCTATCGCATCAATCCCGGGGACCCGCACTACGACGCAGTGCTGAAGGCAAAACCGATCGGCAGCCCGCTCACGGCGGTGACAGTCGCGGCGACCGGCGACTCCGGGTTCATGATCGTGCAGGAATCGCCGGGGCAGATGCGGCTGTATGAATTGACCAACGACCCCATCGCGCTGACGCGGAATGTGTCGTTCATCATCGACAAGGTGCTGCAGGCGGCGGTGAAATTCGGCGTGGCAGCGCCGTAGAGGAATCGTCGTCCTCTACGGAGGGGACGCTACTCGAATTCGAACGCGAACTTGTGCTTGAAGTGCAGGTAGTAGAGGCCGATCAGGCGCATCGAAACAGTCGCGAGGTAGAAACTCAGCAATTCCCGAACGACCGCGAAGGCGATGGGCGGGGCCTCGAGAAACGCCGGCAGCTTCAGATTGACCGTGCCGTTGCTGATCAGCAGTATCAGCATCGGCAGGACGTACTCCGTTGCGGTCACGATGATCAGCAGCCCCGTGATCAGTAGATAGGCCGGCAGCGTCCTCAGGACGGTCACCGCGATGAGATCGATTCGAAACAGGGCGGATAGGTCGGACAGCGACAGCAGCAGGATCATCATCGGCCACAAAAAGAGCGCGCATGCGAAGTAGCCCAGCCCCGGCCACGGCGCATCCATGAACACCATGATGGCAAGGGTCGGGCCGAAGACGATGACCTGGGCGAGGATGAAGAGCAGCGCGGGGCGGAGGACATCCTCCCACCAGCCGCCATCGAGTCGAATGCCGGGGAGGTTGGCCGAGCCGGCCGCCGTGTCAATCACGACAGACATGTAATATGCGCAGAACCACCCGTAGATCGTGATCGAGGCGAGGAAGAGCATGATCCCGCCAGGCAGGAGGCTGACGCCAAAACCCGCAAGGGCCAGCAGCGACAGCCCGAGAAAGGTCAAAATGTTGCCGAGGCTTTGAAACGGGTACACGAACGCGAGCGTGAGGTCGACCCAGAAGGAATGTTTGGCCTCCTGGATGGCGTCCGTGTCAGCATGCTTTCCGCTGCCGCGGCCCTTGCGACCGGCGCCCGCGTAGGCCAATTCCACTTCCTCCTCAACCAGCACGACGCTCGGCGCCATGCCTGGCGGCAGCGGTTCGACGCCATCCGCGTCTTCGCGCACCTTAAGCGCTCCGACCGGCAGATCGTCGTGGATGAGGGTGAGGATGTCCTGATCGAGATCGGCGGGCTGCAGGTCCGTCGCAACGGGGGCCGTTTTGCCACCTGCAAGGGCCGATGCCGGAGTCGCCGCGGCGTGGGCCGGCTTCGTACCGGCGGCTTGCTGGGCGCGGCGCGCCATGGCGGCCAGCTTTTCGCGGTCGAGCACGAACTTCTTGCCGCAACCGGGGCAGGCGATTTTGCGACCGATGTATTGTTTGTCGATCGCCATGCGCTTGCCGCAGGCGCAGGTCATCTTGATGGCCATGGGCTGCCTCGAGTGGGACCAGGCGGTTACCGCACCGTGCCGAATTGTACCCGAGAGGAAGGCAACAAGACAAATATATCTGCGAGTCTCAAGCACTGAAGGTGCGGTCTAGCTCCAGCCCAGTGCAACGCACTGGGATCCAGGCGAAGGTCGCGCGGAGCCCTGAAAGGGCGTTTCGATTCTTGAGCGTCTATGGCCGTCGGGCGAGGTGTTCGCGCAGGTATTGACCGGTGTAGCTGGTGGGGTGTTTGGCGAGCTGGTCGGGCGTGCCCTCGGCCACGATGCGTCCGCCGGCGTCGCCGCCTTCGGGGCCGAGGTCGATGATCCAGTCGGCCTGCTTGATGACGTCGAGGTTGTGCTCGATGACGAGAATCGTGTGGCCGAGGTCGCAGAGGCGATTCAAGACATTCAGCAGATTGTGAATGTCGGCGAAGTGCAGACCGGTCGTCGGCTCGTCGAGGACGTAGAGGGTGTGTCCGATCGCGGATTTGCCGAGTTCTGCGGCGAGCTTGACCCGCTGGGCCTCGCCGCCCGACAGCGTGGATGAACTCTGCCCGAGCGTGACGTAGCCGAGTCCGACGTCGGCGAGGGCGGCGAGCAGTTGCTTAATCGAGGAGAAGCTGTCGAAGAAGGCGAGGGCCTCATCGACCGACATGGCCAGCACGTCGGCGATCGATTTGCCGCGGTAACGCACCTCAAGCGTCTCGCGATTGTAGCGCGTGCCCTTGCATTCGGCGCATTCGACGAAGACATCCGGCAAAAAATGCATCTCGATTTTTTTGACGCCCTGGCCCTGGCAGGCCTCGCAACGTCCGCCCTTGACGTTGAAGGAAAAGCGTCCGTCGGTGTAGCCGCGGATCTTGGCCTCGCGGGTCTTGGCGAAGGTGTCGCGGATGAGGTCGAATACGCCGGTATACGTCGCAGGGTTGCTGCGTGGTGTGCGGCCGATGGCGGACTGATCGATCTCGATGATCTTGTCGATGCGGCTCGCGCCCACCAGGCGATCGTGCGCACCCGGGCGCTCAGCCCCGGAGTGCAGGCTGCGCTTGAGAGCGCGGAGCAACACTTGGTTGACGAGCGTCGATTTTCCAGAACCGGACACGCCGGTCACGCAGCAGAAGACGCCGAGCGGGATCTGCACGTCGATGCTTTTGAGGTTGTTCTCGCTGGCGCCATACAGCTCAATGGTGCGCTTCACGCTGATGCGGCGGCGGCGGGCGGGGCCGTCGATGGTGAACTCGCCCCGCAAATACTGGGCGGTGAGCGATTCAGTCGATTCCATCAACGTCGGCGCCGGGCCGTTGACCAACACGCGTCCGCCGTTGGCGCCGGCGCGGGGGCCGATGTCGACGATCCAGTCCGCGGCGCGGATGGCGTCCTCGTCGTGCTCAACCATGAGCACCGAGTTGCCGAGTTTTTGCAATCGGCGAAGCGACTCAAGGAGTTGGGCGTTGTCGCGCTGATGCAGACCGATGGTCGGCTCGTCGAGCACGTAGCACACGCCGACCAGACCGCTGCCGATCTGCGTGGCGAGCCGGATGCGCTGGGCCTCACCGCCGGAAAGGGTGGCGCTGGAGCGATCGAGGGTGAGGTAGCCGATGCCGACCTCGCGCATGAAGGCGAGTCGCTCGCGGATTTCCTTGAGGATGGGCGCGGCGATCTGCTTCGCTTCGCCCGATAGCGACAGATTGTCGAAAAACAGCACCGCCGCCTCGACGCTCATGCGTCCCGCGTCTGCGAGGCCCTTGCCGCCGATGCGCACGGCGAGCGCTTCAGGTCGCAACCGCGCGCCGCCGCAGGCCGTGCAGGGTCGCTCGGAGAGAAACACTTGGAGGCGGTGCTTCACGAATTCGCTGTCTGTCGTTTTAAGTCGGCGCTGGAGGTTTGGAATCGCGCCCTCAAACGTGCCGCCGAGTTTCGCAGCGCTCGCCTCGGTCGTGCCGTTGAGCAGCACATCGCGAATCGGCTGCGGCAGCGACTGCCACGGCGTGAGCGGACTGACTTCGAACGTCGCACAGAATTCCCGCAGCGTCTTCGCGTACATCGCGGCCATGCGTTTGCCGCCGCGCCGCCACGGTTCGATCGCGCCCTCTTCGATCGATCGCTTCGGGTCCGGCACGATCAAATCGGGATCGAACTCCGAAACCACGCCCAGCCCGTCGCACGCCGGGCACGCGCCGTGCGGCGAGTTGAACGAAAAGAGACGCGGTTCGAGTTCCGGCAGGCTGCGTCCGCAATGGGTGCAGCCGTAGTGCTCGCTGAAGACCAGGTCGGTCCACGGCGTGTTCTCATCGCGGGCCGAGCCGGGCGGCTGGTGCGTGACGATGACCATGCCCTCGGCGATCCGGAGGCTCGTTTCGACCGACTCGGTGATGCGGCTGCGCAGATCGGGTTTGACGATGATGCGATCTACCACGGCCTCGATGTCGTGCTTCTTGCTCTTGGTCAGCTCCGGCGCGCTCTTGATCTCATGCACATCGCCGTCGATGCGCACACGGACAAAGCCTTCGCGAAGGATGCGGGCCATGACGTCGCGATGCTCGCCCTTGGCGTTGCGGATGATCGGCGCGAGGACCATCGCCCGGGATTCAGCGGGCAGGGCAAGGATCTGATCGACGATCTGCGAGACCGTCTGATGAGCGACGATGCGTCCGCAATCGGGGCAGTGGGCCGTGCCGGCGCGGGCGTAGAGGATGCGAAGATAATCGTATATTTCCGTGGTGGTGGCGACAGTCGACCGCGGGTTGGTGCTGCCGGACTGCTGACTGATGGCGATGGTCGGCGGCAGACCGGTGATCTGATCGACGTCGGGCTTGCCAAGTTGCTCTAGAAATTGCCGGGCGTAGGCCGAGAGCGATTCGACATAGCGCCGCTGGCCCTCGGCGTAGATGGTGTCAAAGGCCAGGCTGCTCTTGCCCGAGCCGGACAGCCCGGTGATGACCACAAGCTTGTCGCGCGGGATGTCGAGGGAGATGTTCTTGAGGTTGTGGGTGCGCGCGCCGCGGATGCGAATCCACCGGGCCTCGGGGTCGAGCGGCGTGTCGGCGGTAGGGGCGGATTGGGCCATAAGCGCAACGGTGAATCGTATCGGATGGCGGCCCAGCGGGCGTGGTGCAGGTCAAATCGGGCGTTTATCGCCGAATTTTCGCCTTTTCAATTCCTGGCCTTGACATATTCCCATATGGTGATATATTACATGCATGGCTCGCGCACCCACCACAACTGACGCCTTTGCCGCCATTGCCGAACCGAGGCGGCGGGACATCCTCTGGGTGCTGGCAAAGGCCGGCGGGGATCGCGACGTGACCTGGCTGGTTGCGGAGCTGGGCTGGCCGCAGCCCCAGGTGTCGAAGCACTTGGGCGTGCTGCGGAAAGTGGGGCTGGTCTGCGTGGTGCGTAAGGGAAAGCGCCGCGAGTACAGCGTGAATGGCAAGGAATTGCGACCCGTGTATGAGTGGGTCAAGGCATACGAGAAATACTGGGATCACCAGCTCCTTCGCATCAAGGAACGGGCAGAGCAGAAGAGCCGCGAATCCAATGCGAAGTAATGGCACGACCGTCTATAAAGGAGACACCATGACGACTCTCACTGAAACAGAAGCCGTTGAGACGCTTGAAATCCGCAAGGAAATCCTCATTGCGGCGTCCCCCGAGATCGCCTTTGAGGCGGTGCTTGAAGAACTCGGCCCGGGAAGCGTGCTTCCGGATGGAAAGCCCTTTCCCATGAAGATCGAGCCGTGGCCGGGCGGACGCTGGTATCGCGACATGGGCGAAACCGGCGGCCACAAGTATGGCCACCTCTGGGGACATGTGCAGGTCATCAAGGCGCCGACGCTCCTTGAATTGAATGGGCCGATGCCGATGTCCTTCCCGGCGATGAATCATGTGCAGTATCGGCTCAAGGCGGAAGGCGACGGCACGCGGCTTTCGTTTGTGCATCGCGCCATGGGCTTCTTCCCGCCGGACACATTCCAGAGCCTCAAGGACGGCATGCCGGAGGGCTGGGGACACGGCATGCAACGCATCAAGGAAGTGGCCGAACGCAAGGCCCAGCGCCGGGGTTGAGTCAGCAAGGCGCTGCGTCTTCGTCTTTACTCACACCATTTCTCAATATGAATTGACGCGGTCGCGCGTGCGCCCGCGCACGGAATCTGTCCAGGAATTTGCAAATGAAAACCGCCCCATCTCGCGTGAGCGCCCCGGTCGGGCATCGCGTTGTCTCCCGTGAAGTCTGGCTCAAGGAGCGCATCGCACTGCTCGAGCAGGAGAAGGCATTGACCCGCAAGCGCGATGAAATGAGTCGAATGGTCCGCGATCTGCCGTGGGTGAGGATCGACAAGGCCTACACGTTTGATTCACCGACCGGCAGAAAGACACTCGCCGATCTGTTCGGTTCGCGGAGTCAGCTTGTGGTCTATCACTTCATGTTTGATCCCACCTGGTCGCAAGGGTGCATGTCGTGCTCTTTTGTCGCCGACCACTACAACAACATCGTGGTCCACCTGGCCCATCGCGATATTTCATTCGTGACGGTGTCGAAGGCGCCGACTGAAAAGCTCGAGCAGTTTCGCAAGCGCATGGGCTGGACGTTTCCCTGGGTGTCGGCCGCAAATACGGACTTCAGTCGCGATTTTGGCGTGTCGTTCACCGATCAGGAGCTTGCGTCAGATACGACCGTCTACAACTACAACGCAAAGCCTTATCCCATTCGGGAGTTGCCCGGCCTCAGTGTTTTCATCAAGGACGCAGGCAGGGACATCTTCCACACCTACTCGACGTTCGGCCGCGGACTGGAGGATTTTCTCACCGCCTACCGCTATCTCGACATCACTCCCAGGGGCCGCGACGAGGATCCGCCCGGCATGCACTGGCTGCGGCACCACGACCGCTACGACGACACGAGCTTCGTCGTGCCGTGGATGGAAAAGCCCGGCCTCACCGGCCCGTTGGCGCCGGCGGCGCGGTAGGCGCGGAAGCCTACGGCCACGTTGCCTGCGATTTCGTTGAAGGAGCTTCGTATGCATGCTTGTTGCGGCGGCGGTCATTCCGCCGCGCCTGATCTCTCCGCGCGTTTGCCGAATCGCACCTGGCCGCGCGGGGTTGTGTCAGTCGTGGAGTGGGCGGTTCCGATCACCGCGCTCGTCTTCGTACCCAAGTGTCCTGCCTGTGTCGCCGGCTATGTGCTGTTGTTCACTGGCGTCGCCTTGTCGGTGCCCTGGGCGGCGGCGTTGAGATGGGTGCTGATCGGTGCATGCGTGACGACGATTGCATTGCTGCTTGCGAGGCGGGCGATCGGGCTCGTTCGGCACACACGCACCCGATGGCGGGCGTAAGTCGATCAATCAGGACGATTGTCGTTGCATTGCCAGCAGACCTCGAAGTTGCCGGGGTTGGATTCGTTGCATGTCGTGCAGGTCCAGTCGGCGGCGTCGACGGGCGGCTGCAGGTCCAGCGCTTCGCCGCGGGCGTGGCGCGTGAGCAGATGCACCGTGTCCCAGTAGGACGCGCGCGCGACGGAAAGTTGGGGCGGGCCGGCGAGTTCCTTGGAAAGTCCGTACAGCGTCATGGCGTTTTGCGTGACCGGCAGATTGGGAATCTGGGCGGCCCACATGATGTCCATGACCGCGTCCGTCACAAGCACCACCTTGCCCTCGACCCTGACGATCGGCCAATCGCCCGCGGGGATGTGTTCATCCATCGTGAACGGACGTCCGCACTCGGGGCAGCGATGCGACATGAGACCCGTGAGTTGATATTGACAGTTGAGGCAACGCAGCCCGAGGTCGGGGACCGGGAGTGCTTCAGGGTCGAAGTGCATGGATGGGAGTATAGATGAAATCGGCGGGGCCGAGGGCGTTCCACGTGGAACTGGCGGGAATGGGGATGTCGTCGGGCGGATGGCGGTTGCGGCAACGGGTGAATTTCAGCTTGCCCGGTGTTCCGGGATTTCGGGGTGAGGCGGCGTCAAAAGGTCCGTAGCAGGGGCGTTGACTTGTAATTACAGGCGTCTCTATCCGAGAATGGTGGCTGCCGTTCGGGATTCTCTTGGAAAAGTAGAATGTCCCCTTTTCTTTCCTGACGGTCGGGATTCTCTTGGAAAAGTAGAATGTCCCCTTTTGCGTTCCTTGGAAAAGTAGAATGTCCCCTTTTGCGTTCATCACACCCACCGTTGAAACGGTGGGCTATTCTCACGCGCGTCCCCGCCGGGACGGGGCATGCGCGACGATTGTCGTCTTCTCCCTGCACTCCGAGCAGACGCCGGAGAGGTTGCCGGTCAGATCGTAGCCGCAGCGCTGGCAGCAGCCGGGCCTCCGCGAAGTAGAGTGTCCCCTTTAAAGCTCCTTTAGCGCTGTTTCAGAATCCGAACATGTGGCCGCAATTCCATGTGGGGTTGTAAAACAGTGGGTATCGATTCGGTACCGAGCAATCCCTTTAGGACCGATTCCCAATCCTGCGATGAAACCACGATGACTCTGGGACCTGCCGAATCCTCTACAAGGACGTGGCGGCAACCCCCGTGAGTTCCCTCGCGTTCGTAGGCGAGTATGGTTTCCGAATCTATCCGTTCCTCGCCTCCCCAGGCGAGTGAATAGCCCTTTCCGTTTCGTTTCGGGCAACGGGGAGGATGACCCTCAAACCAGGCATCGAGCGCCTTCTGATCCTGTGGGGGTTTGCCGGTATGAAATTTGTAATTGGCGATGGCGCTGTAGAGACGGGAAAGTTTGATTGCACAATCGAAATCAGCCTGGCATGCAGTCGTGGTGTCAGCTTGAGAGGCGCGAAGGGTTGTTGTCATCGCTGAGGTTGTCGGCGGCTGAGCTGTGCGCCGATCGCATGTTCCCGTCATGGCTAAGCAAACTCCGATTGCAGCCTGTGCCAACACGCGCCTAGCATTGGCCCGGCAGTAAATCGATTCATCCATAATCACCTCCGCTGCGTCGAGGGACGGTGCATGTTGTGCACAAAGACATTCTATACGCTCGCAGGCGGCGGCTTCGGCAGGCCGTATTCCGAACAGACGCCGCTGGTGTTGCCGGTCAGTTTGGTAAATGGAGACGGAAAGCTTCAATCTAACGCCGTTGCCGGAAAATCCGGCCACTTGAGTTCGTACCTTGAGGTGGAAATCGCCACGTCGTTTATGGCCACTGCAACCGGCAAATCCATCTCCCCGCCGTTCGGCGCGGGTTGTTCGTAATACCAGATGTCCTGCGCAAACTGCTGAGCCAATTTGATTTCCCACTCTGGCGGGAGAATTAAACCTCGCTGTTCTTCGTCCGAATTCCAGACGATGGTGACCGTGTCAAGCCTTCCGTAATCGCGACGCGACGACTCGTCAAAATACATGGAGGCTCGGTTTTTTATTTCAATCGGAAGGTCGGAGATCGGTCGCGACCCTTGGAATACGGCCTCGATCAAGCCCCTGTAGGGGATCAGCTCAACAGGAAATCCACTGGGTATTGGATCGCCGGGGCGCCAGGGTTGAATGTGATCGCCCAAGTATCGACCGCGTTTCCCGGCGAGGTTGTCTGCAAAGACGGAATAGTGGAGTCGGTAATCAATTGCGTCCGAGTCCAATTGTTCGCAGACATATTTGGCAAACGATCGACCCGGTGCATCGATTGGATATGAAACACCAAGGAAGTTGCGAGTTTCGCGATTGACGATTAGATCGAAGAGCGGATTCCAAGGCGCCGGCCGTCCATGCAACACCTTGCCATCGAGCACGAGAGGAACGTTTTCCTCAAAGTTCTGTTGCCTGAAGTATTTTTTCGAGGGACTACCAAGTGTGATCAGCAACGCCGCGGGTGGTTTCATGCCGGTATTCTGTACCAGGGCAGGCGGCGGCTTGGCCTCGCCGCATTCCGGACAGACGCCGCTGGTGTTGCCGGTGAGATCGTAGCCGCAGCCACGGCAGAACAGGTGATCAGGTAAGCAGGAGAACACGCTACGGTCGCGATGCCAGAGCCACGCCGTCGGGATGGCCGTGAGGAGCAGCGGTAGCCAGAAGGGAATCGCGAGGGACATGTCAAGAGAACTAGTACTATGCGGTACGAACGGCCACCCAATTCCAAGACCCCGCCACGCGACGGCTTTGAATCCCGGCTTCGGCAATGAGCTGAGATTCGAGACAATGCCGCATTCAAGAAATCCTCGACCTATGACCCAATAGGCACCCGTTGGCCCGATTTTCATCGCCGTTAGATAGCGCAGGCTGATTCCCCATGCCAAGACCAGAAACGTACACACCCCAACCCCGGTCCACTTGAGAATGCGGCGGGTGGGGGAAGGTCGAGGCATATCAACATTCTAACGACAGTTGTCAGTCGTCAGTGATCGGTTGTCAGTACGAAGGCTCCGCACGGCACACACCCGGCGGCACGCATGCCGACGCAACGGCCGTCGGCATGGCACCCGGCCGGACGACACACGCAGGAACGGATTCCTGCAAAGGTGGGTGCGAGAAGGGATTCCCGCACCAGCGGCGCGATTGGGCAACCGCGATTCGTTCCTGCCCATTGATGCCGCCGCGCTGTCCGAGAAACATGGCCGCCAACAGCCGCGGCCATGCCACCCACCGCGAGCCGAACCATCAGCACGCATGTGGTCCGGTTAGAGAAAGTACAATTTCCGCCTAATCTCGTGAATCCGTTCAATATTATGTGGGAGCCGATTTGGCGCCAGTGCTTCTTGAATCCTCGCATCGTGGAGCTTTATCAATGAGAGCGTCTTCCTGACCACGGTTCGATCCCGTCGGAAAAAATGGGTCCATTTCGACTCGTTGACTGCTATTTCCTCCTCGACTGTCGACAATCCGATAAATACTGACACTTCACTCCAATAACACAACGGTCTATCGAAATTTCCTCCGTCCACAAAGTACACAAAATACCCATCCCTCGGATCTCTAACAAAGGCGATAAAAATGTTTCGGTCGTTTATGATTGCCTTTGCGTTGCCCCCGAGCGACGTGGGGCTCTCGCTAAGAATCAAGCTGACGGGACCAAACCCAGCGCTCTTTAGGTCGGAGTACACGCGTCGTAGAAAGCGTTCCATTTCAATTCATACTCAGGGCGTGGCAGACGGCGGATTCGCCAATGTCGCTTTCTCCCCGCATTCCGAGCAGACGCCGGAGAGGTTGCCGGTCAGATCGTAGCCGCAGCGCAGGCAGCAGCCGGGCCGGATGCGCTGCCGGTCGCGATGCCACAGCCACGCCGTCGGGAAGGCGGTGAGGAGGAGCGGAATCCAAAGCGGGACGATTACGTATAAGAACTGTCCGTTCGGGGCGAAAACTGTCTGCAGGAACCCCGTTGCTGCAACATATGGCGTGTCTTTCCAATTACCAGTTGGGCCCGGCGATCCCACCCTCGCATAACCATCGCCCACTTTGAGGAACCCAGGTACTTGGAACGACGCGTCGATCGTGAGCCCAGCCGCAATCGAAATCAATATACAAACGCAAAACCCGGTCCACTTGAGGATGCGGCGGGTGCGGGAAGGTCGAAACATATAGACACTCTACACTGACGGTGGCGGCGGTTTAGCGAGCCCACACTCCGAGCAGACGCCGGAGAGGTTGCCGGTCAGATCGTAGCCGCAGCGCAGGCAGCAGCCGGGCCGGATGCGCCGCCGGTCGCGATGCCAAACCCAAAACTTCGTTGAGAGAATCCCGAGCGGAAACGCGGCAACGGTAAGAATTGCCGCGTTCGCAATGAAAGCACCTAATTGAAAGATGGAACCACCATCTTCCGGAAGCTCGAGCACATTGAATTTGCCGTTTTGATAGTCCTGTATGAAGACCCTGCTATATGGCACAGATGACTTGAGTGGCCAGCCACGGCCGCCTTGCTGGAATGGGATTAGGTAAACATCTCCTTGCGCAACGCCAGAGGGTAATGTCGATTTCACACGCGCCGCGACGAGGCGAAGATATCGCATGGACGCGGAGTCGAAGTTGTACAATCGTCCCCCTGGTTCTAAATCGGGGTAGGTGCTTCGCATCACCATCATTCCATTCAAGTAAACCGTATTTCCGAAGCAGTTCATGCTTTGCCACGCCTGCGGCCGACTTATGTGACGATGGGCGAAGACACTTCCCGCGACGCCCAGCGCGACAGACAGGAAAGAGATGGTAAGGACAGAGCGCAATTTGACTTCGTCCATGCGTGAGTGATGTCACACCGTTGCGGGCGGCTGCTTCGGCAGGCCGCATTCCGAACAGACGCCGCTGATGTTGCCCGTGAGATCGTAGCCGCAGCGCAGGCAGCAGCCGGGCCGGATGCGCCGCCGGTCGCGATGCCACAGCCACGCCGTCGGGATGGCGGTGAGGAGCAGCAACATCCAATATGGAAGCACGTACCACTTCCCAAGCATGATCATCCCGTGAAAGACCCATCGTGCTCCGAAGGCTGGTTGTCGAAAGGCTGTGAGACGAAACGACCATGCATCCTCTTCGATCCCCGGGCTCATCCCTGTGTACAAACCGATGTCTTCTTCAACAACGATCGCGAGGACACCCTGGCCGGTGACGAAGGCGGAGTCCTTGGTTAGCAAAATCGTCGCTCTGAAGAAGAGGCTGATTGCCCAACAGGCAATCACGATCATCGACAGCCCAACCCCGGTCCACTTGAGGATGCGGCGGGTGCGGGAAGGTCGAGCCATGCCCACATTCTATCGACAGTTGTCAGTCGTCAGTGGTCGGTTGTCAGTCCGAACGCTCCGCATGGCACACGCCCGGCGGCACGCATGCCGACGCAACGGCCGTCGGCATGGCACCCCGGCCGGACGACACACGCAGGAACGGATTCCTGCGAAGGTGGGTGCGAGAAGGGATTCTCGCACCAGCGGCAGTTGTCAGTCGCCAATGGTTGGTTGTCAGTACGAACGCTCCGCACGGCACACACCCGGCGGCACGCATGCCGACGCAACGGCCGTCGGCATGGCACCCCGGCCGGACGACGCACGCAGGAACGGATTCCTGCGAAGGTGGGTGCGAGAAAAGATTCTCGCACCAGCGGTCGTTCAAATCGATGAGGCGGAACGCCGGCGCATGTCTAAATGAACTGTGTTCTCAACCCACTTCGCGAGTTTCGAAGAGCGCGCCGGCGGCGAGGAGGAAGGCGCCGATGCAGAGTGCTGCGTAGCCGTAGGCGTGGGCGACGTAACTCCAGGGGATGATGCGGTCTTCGCTGAGGGCGTCGATCATCCAGAAGATCTGGAAGTTGGGGATGAGCGGGTAGGCCCAGGCGGCGGCGGTCTTGAGCGCGTGCGGCGCGCGGGAATGGGCAATCTGATGTTGATAGTGATCGACCGTGAGGCCGATGCAGGTCGCCATGATGCAGCCGACGTAGGTCGCGATCATGCCCCAGCGGGTGCTGAGCATGACGGCGACGGCCGTCAATATCGCGACGGCGCCGAAGACCAGCAGGCCGGCCTTGAAGATCTCGGGCCCCTGGTGCTTGCGGCTCTCGACGACGAGGTAGTTGACGTCCTTCTTCCATTGGGCCGAGTCCGACAGGTTGTTCAGGTAGTCGCGATCGTCATCGTTGATGGGCCCGCTCAGGGTGTTGTGGACCAGCAGGCCGCGGTTGCCCTCGAGGGTGCCGTGTCCTTCGAGCGGTCGAAACTCGACGATGCCGCGCAAGGCCCCGGGCTCGCTCACCTCCGGCGGCAGGTTGTCCATGGTCTGGGTGATTTCGTAGGACTTGGGCTTCCAGTTCTTGTCCAGCGTGAGCATGACGATGACGCCGAGCACCGAGAGGGGGACGATCAGCGTCAGGAAGGCCGGCAGGAAGCGCCAGTCAAAGACGTAATTCAGGGCCGTGGCGGCGACCAGCGCCGCGACGACGGCGATCGGCCCGAACACGATAACGGTCATGTCGAGTTTGTCGGAGGCGGTCTGCATGACGCCATGGCGAAGCATCATGAAGATGGCCACGCCGGCCAGGTATTGGGCCGCCGCGACCGCGCCGAGGACGCCCAGGTATTTACCAATGACGAATGAGAAGCGGCTGATCGGCTTGGCGACCGAGGTGAGCACCACTTTTTCATCGATCTCAGTATTGATAACGCTGGAAGCGGTGAAACATGCCAAGAACAACCCTTCGATCAGCAGCGTAGACAGCCCGATGTCGCGCAGCATTTTGTCGTCGTCATCGAGGGTCCAACCGGTCAGAGAGGGTGCGAGTGCCAGGCCGCCGAGGGTGACCAGAACGATGATGCCATAGGTCGGCTGTCGGACCGTCTGCAGAAACGCGTTCTTGGCGATGGCGATGGGTTGTTGCATAAGTATTTGTGGCGTCGGATGTTAATGGCGACTGGCGAGGTCGCTGCCGCCTGCGGTTTGCTTTCAAAACCGCGTGCGACGGTGCTGAGTCACCCGAGTCCGGCAGTGTCGCGGCCAATGCGTCGCGGGTCAAGGGTGCTGCGGTCTTGGGCGACGTCGGCGGGTCGCGGGTGAATCACCGGACCCTCTGTCGACGATGGCCGGGGTGGCGTGGTTCGGTTGTGTTCCGGGATTGGAACATGGCTGAGGTGGGTGCGGTCGGGGTGGATGGGTGGTTGGCAGACGCCGCCGCGGTCCTCAACGGGCGGCTTGGCAGGCGGCCTGATGCACATACAATGCCGGGTTCCACTATGGTCTCGGGTAGGTATTTACACGGTCAAGGTTTTGGTGCGTGAATGACGGGTGCGGACCGACGAAGTGAAATCGCGGCCTTGCTGGGCGGCATTCTCAGTATTGCCGCGACGGGTGTATTGGCCTGGCTGGGATTGTGGACCGGCAGCGACACCTTCTGGGCCGCGGCGTTTCAGGCGGCCGGGACGATCGGCATCTGGTTTCTCTCATGGACGCAGATTCACCAACTTCGGTTGATCGCCGAGGAGCGGCTGGAGGTCGCGGAACTTGAGCGTCAACGGGAAGAGAAACTGGCCGGCGCCCAGACCATCTTCGAAGAAGAAGAACTCGATCAAATGGAGAAGCTGGCCATGGGCCGGCGGCTCCGTTCCCTGGAAAAATACCTGATTCCCATCGTGGCGCTGTTGATTGCCGGCGTTCACGTCGTCGGCGGTCTGGTCCTGTGGGGGCAGATTCCCTTCGCACCCCTGACGGACGCGGGTCTGACCAATCTGGACGCCGCCCGACCGGCTGCGTTCTTTGCGCTCGGCATTGCGTTCGGCTGCTTCATGTATTCGCGGTATGCGATGGGGATGAGCCGCGTGCGCGATGGAGCGGCGCTGCGGGCCGCGGGCAATTACCTGTTCGGCGTCTCGGCGGTCTGCCTCGGCGTGTTTGTCGTGCTGCTGTGCGCGATGAGCGGCATGGATCGGGCCGAGTGGTATCTCACCCGCGCGGTCAGCATTCTGCTGTTTGTTCTCGCCTTCGAGATCGTCCTGAATTACATCTTCGACTTCTACCGCCCGCGCATCGCGGGTGAGGTTCACCGGCCGTTCTACGACAGCCGTCTGCTCGGCATGTTCAGTGAGCCGGGCGGCATTTTGAACAGCCTGGCCAAGTCGGTCGACTATCAGTTCGGGTTCAAGGTCAGCGAGACGTGGTTCTATAAATTGCTCGGCCGGGCGATTCTGCCGCTGCTGCTGGTGCAGATCGCCGTCATTTTCCTGCTATCGACGATTGTCATCGTGTCGCCGGGGCATCAGGCGGTCATTGAACACTTCGGCAAGCCGCGCGAGATGACCGCGGGGCCGGGGCTGCACTTCACCTATCCATGGCCGATCGACCAGGTGGACATGATTCCGGTCGAGCGGGTGCAGCGACTCGAAGTGGGCTATGTCTCGGATGCGCGGGACGCGCACAGCAAGCTGGGGGAGCCGGTGCTGTGGACCCAGAAGCATTATGCGAAGGAGTACCTGCTGCTCGTGGGCGATCGGGAGGCCTCGGAGAGCAGCAAACTGCCGATCAATTTGCTGTCCGTCAACATGCCGGTGCAGTGGCGCGTCAAAGACGAGCCGGGAGAGGTGCTGAAATACCACCGGCAGTCTGCCGATGTGGCGGCGATTGTCGAGGCCATCGCCTATCGCGAATTGACGCGGTATGCCGCACAGGCCGACCTGCAGGATCTGATGGGGGCCGGCGGCATCAAGACAGCGGAAGTATTGTGGGAGCGCATTCAGGCGGCCTGCGATCGCGCCGGACTGAACGGCGAGGGGCTGGGCGTCACGATCGTCAACCTCGGCATCGGCGGCATCCATCCGCCGTCGGATGAGGAGACGGCGAAGGCGTATGAGGAAGTGGTCAACGCATTCGAACGGCGCGATACCACCATCCTGAAGGCGATGGGCGATGCGGCCAAGACGCGCGTCGGCGCCGGCGGGGCGATTTCGCCGGAACTCTACAAGGCGATTCTGGCCGAGGATGAGGCCCTCGCTGCCCATGCAGGCGATGCGGCGGAGAAGACGGCCGCGGTCGAGCAGATGATGCTTCGACAGGCCGGCGGCAACACGCGTGTTCGCGTGGGTCTGGCCGTTGAGAAGACCTATGGCAAGATTTTCGACGTGCAGGCGGACGCGGAACGCTTCACGGCGCAGCTCGCCGCGTACAAGGCCGCGCCCGACGTGTTCATGCTCCGCTCGTACCTGCGGATGTTGAATGAGGGCCTGGAACGGGTCACGAAGTACATCGTAGCGGTGAACAATCCGGACAAGGTCCGGTTGAACCTGGACGTCAAGCCGAAGCAGCCGCTCGACGTGCTGGGGGCCGAGTTACAGGCCGTGGACAAGCAGAACGCCGGAAGCAACTGACGAGTCGATTTGTGCGCCGCGGGGTCCATCGGCATGGACACGCCGCGGCGCTGTGAGGAATGGTTCGATGCCCAAGACGCTCCCTTCGATACTCGTGGCGGTGATCATCGTCGTGGTGATCCTGCTCATGATGTGCGCCTTCCAGGTGAAGTACACCGAGACGGCGGTCGTGACGCGGTTTGATCAGATCAAGCAGGTGATCAAGCCCGAGAACGCCGGCTTCCAGTGGAAACTGCCGTGGCCGATCGAGACGGTGCACCGCTTCGACGCGCGGCTGCGCACGCTGGAGACCGAGTTCAAGCAGTTGGGCACGGCCGATCAGAAGACCGTCGTGCTGACGGCCTACGCGACGTGGCTGATCGAGGATGCCGAGAAGTTTCTGAAGGCGATCGGTCGCGACGATGCGGCCGAGCCGAAGTTGCGCGATCTGCTGGAGAATCGCGTGTCGGAAGTGCTGAAGTCCCATCCTTTGTCGGACTTGGTGACAACCGACGCCGACAGGATGAAGTTCGACGAGATCGAGGCTGACTTTCTGGTCGGCGTGCAGCAGCGGGCAATTGACAACTACGGCGTGCGGATCAACTCGGTCGGCATCAAGCGGTTGAACATTCCCGAGTCGGTCACCAAGGAGGTCTTCGCCCGCATGAAGGAAGAGCGGCAGAAGACCATCAAGGAACTGGAAGGTCAGGGTACGTCCGAGGCGCAGGGCATCACGGCCCGCGCGATCGAAGAGGCGCGGAAGATCGAGCAACGGGCCGAGGCCTATGCGAAGAAGATCGAGAGCCAGGGCGAGGCCGAGGCGTTCAGTTACTTTCCGATCTTCGCCGAGAATCGCGAACTGTCTGACTTCCTGAAGAAGCGGGAGTCGATTCTGAAGATCCTGCAGTCAGGCGAGATCACGCTGGTGCTCAGCGCCGAAGAGATCATGCCGTTCGATGAGTTGCTGAAGCGAAATTCATCGCCAACCCGCCGCGCCGCCGGCAACCAGGACTGAGGTGCGACATGGCCCACACACCCCATTCAGACCATTCGCACGATCACGGGCACGATCACGCCCATGGGCATGGCCATCCGCACGGCCATGTATCGACGGCGGTCAATTCCGATGCCGAGTTGCTCGATCCGGCGAATCAGTCGCTCTCCGACGCGCTGCGCCGCAGTTTCGGCGTGCTCAAGTTGCTGATGGTGGTGATGGTCGTGCTGTATCTGCTTTCGGGCTGGTTCAGCGTGAAGCCGGGCGAAGAGGGATTCATCGTTCGCTTCGGCCGGATCGTGGGGACGGCAAAGGGCGAGCGCTACATGGCGTCGACCCTCGGCCCGGGCTGGCACTGGAGCTGGCCCTATCCGTTCGAGCAATGGCAGACCGTGAATGTGCAGGAGCGGCGGCTTCCGATTGAGTTCATGTTCCTGCGGACCGACGCCGAAAAGGCGACCGGCAAACTCGAATATAAGTATGACAATCGCCTGAATCCGCAGCGCGACGACTATCTGATCACCGGCGACGTGAATATCATTCACGCGACGCTGGTCATCAACTATCGCATCAAGAACAGCATCGACTACATCACCCACGTGTTTCCGTCGGGCCGGCCGAGTGCGAACGACGTGCGCGGCGGAACCGCCGAGTCGTACCCCGAATACAACCTGATGCGCGATATGGCGCGCTCGGCCGTGGTGGAAGTCGCCGCGGCCATGCCGGCTTTGGACATACGCGGCAGCGGCCAGAGCAAGTTTCTCGAAGCAGTGGGCGCCCGGTTGGAATTGGCGCTGAAGCGGCTGGCCGACGCGGGCACGCCGCTGGGCATTGAGATCGACGCGCGAAACGGCGTGCTGGCCGCCAAGAGCGGTTCGGTTGAGGCGATTCTCCCGCCGCGGCAGGTGCAGGAGGACTTCGACAAGGTCATCGCCGAGGAAAACAAGAAGTCGCGCACCATCGCCGAGGCCGCGGCCAATGCACGACAGGTGCTGACCGAGACGGCCGGCGAGCGGCACAAGGAATTGTCGGAGGCGTTGGATGACGAGTTCACGGCCCTGCTGGCCGTGTCGGCCGCGCGAACAGGCAGCGGCGCCGAGGCCTCGAATCTGGCTGCACTGCGCGAAGACCTGGCGAAAAAGCGGGAACGTGTCGAAACGTTGCTCGACGCATCGACCGGTCAGGCACAGGCGATCATTCAACTGTCGCGCATCTACAACAACCAGATCGTGAGCGAGGCCCGGTCGGATCACGATCAGATCCGGCAGCTCAAGGCCGATTTTGATCGCGAGCCGCAGATCGTGCTGTCGCGTTTGCGCGACGACATGTTTGCCGAGGCGCTGACCAACAGCAAGGTGGCCAAGTGGTACGTGCCGCGGGGCGGCGAATTGACGATCCTCAACATCAATCGCAGCAAGATTTCCAATCTCGATGCATTGAAGAACCAAGGCCCCGCCAAGTCGCCGACCGAACGACAACGAAGCAGACTCAATTTTCAGAAGGCTGAATGATGACATCCCCGGGCGGACTACAACCGGTGGTCGAGTGCGTGGCCCTGACCAAGGTCTTCGCGGATTTCTGGGGCCGCCAGCGCGTTCTGGCGGTCGACAAGCTCGACATGGAGATCCGGCCGGGCGAAGTGTTCGGCCTGCTGGGCCCGAACGGATCGGGTAAATCGACGACGATCAAGATTTTGCTGGGGCTGCTCTATCCGACCAGCGGCGCGGCCCGCGTCTTTGGCCGATTGCCCACCGACACAGCCATCAAAGCGCGGATCGGGTTCATGCCCGAGGAGTCGTATCTCTATCGCTACTTGAATTCGTATGAGACGCTCGACTATTACGGCCGGCTCTTCAAGCTCGACCGGCACGAGCGCAACCGCCGCACCGAGCAGTTGATCGACATGGTCGGCCTCAAGCGCGCGGGCAAGCGGCCGGTCGGCACCTATTCGAAGGGCATGGCCCGGCGCATCGGCCTGGCCCAGGCGTTGATCAACGACCCCGATCTGCTGATCCTCGACGAACCGACGACGGGTCTCGACCCGATCGGCACGCGGCAGATCAAGGACGTCATTTCGACGCTGGCCCAGCGCGGCAAGACGATCCTTCTGTGCAGCCACCTGCTGGCCGACGTGGAAGACGTGTGTCATCGGGTCGCGATCATGTACGGCGGCAAGCGGCAGGCGCTCGACAAACTGGATCGCCTGCTGGAGCGCCGCGAAGTGACCCAGATCACCGCGAAGAGCCTCGACGACGCCACGATCTCGCGCATCCGCGAGGTGGTGAAAAAGTCGGGCCGCGGCGACGTCGAAGTGAGCCATCCGCGCGATCGACTTGAGGATTTGTTCATGCGCGTGGTGGGCAGCGCGCAGCGCCAGAACCTGGCGACGAGCGGGGCGGACTCGATGGGCGGGGTGTCCAGTTTTCTGGCGGGGCAGGACGCGCGGAAGACGGGCCGCAACGTGGTCGAGGCGCTGGTCGATGCCGGCCAGAAGCAGGAGGCGCTGCCGCCGGCGTCGGGCGCCGAGCCGGTGCCGGTTGAGACTGCACCGCGCTCCGAAGTCCTTACCCAACTGATCTCGGACAAGCCGGCGGCCGCCGAAGCGCCGGGGCCGGATGCGCCGACGAAGGCGCCGGCCGCACCGAAGCCGGACACCGGCGTGCTCGAACGATTGATGAAGAATCCGGGCGAGTGATGGCCGAAAGGCGATCGCGCGCTAATCTATAGCCGTGTCTGAATTATCCATGATTCATCGCATGCTCCAGTCATCGCCGCCGCAGTTGCTCGCGGACGGTGCGCCGCCGCCGGACAGCGTCTACACCTTCTTCATGATCATGTTCGTGTTCGTCACGCTCATGGTGCTGGTGACGGTGGCCTATGTGATTCGCCGAGCGTTTGACAAGGGAGCGGGCGAGGTTGGCGGGTGGGAGCTGCGCGGCGCGCTGGGGCGGATTCGCGCCGTGGCCCGCATTACCCTGGCCGAGGCCATCCGCACCAAGCTCGTCTTCGGGCTGGTGGTGATCATCCTTATTTCGATTCCCATCTGGTGGTTGACCGCCGACGGCGACGGCACGATCAAGGGCCGGGTGCAGATGTTTGTGGCCTACTCGATGGGCTTCACCGGCTTTCTGCTGAGCCTGATCACGGTGCTGTTCGCATGCTCGTCGCTGGCGGCTGAGATCGTGAACCGCCAGATCTATGCACTCGTCTCCAAGCCGATCCCACGCTGGCAGATCGTCATGGGCAAGATCACCGGCGTCGTGGTGCTGGATGTCGTGCTTCTGGCGCTGGCAGCCGTGGCGACCTACGCCGGTGTGCGACTGACGCTCAACCGGTTCGAGCGGGTCGTCGTTGCCGAGCTTGAGACCAAGGGGCAGTTGACACCCTCAGAGGCGGCCATGGCGGCTGCCTCACTGGAGCAGGTCAAGGGCGTCGGCGGCAAGGGTCTCGACAGCCCGATCATTCCGACCATGGCGGCGGCGATCGGCAAGACCGATCAGCAGATTGTCGATGTGCTGCTCCGTCTGTCGGAGGAGACACGGGTCAATTTAAGGAAGTATGACGAACTCCGGCGGCAGGTGCTGGTCAGCCGTGCCTGGGTCGCGCCGGAGCGGGAGAGCGTCGAGGCCGAGGTCAAACAACGGATCGAGGAGTTGGGTCAGAGCGGCAACCTCACGCAGGATTTGTCGGAAGTCGAACTGCGCAAGCAACTGACGCAGGCGGCCGAGGTGTCGCAGCGCACCGTGCCCTATGGCGATCGCAAGCAGTGGATCATCAAGGGTCCGCCGCCCAGCGACGACGACAAGTTCATCCTCAGCATTCGATTCAAACTGCGCGGGTCGCATCAGATGCAGGCTGTGCCGGCGTTGGGTCTGGAGGCGGAGACGTTTCTGGGAGGATGGACCGTGGGCGAGCCCGGCTCGGAGCACTTCGCCCAACTCGAGGTTGCCCATCCGGTCGATCAGTTCAACGAGTTTGAGATTCCCAAGGAAGTGGTGAAGCCGGACGGGACGCTGTACGTCAACTTCTTCAACATCGATCCCCGCGCGGCCGAGGCGATCTTCGAGCAGCAGTACGGCATTCAGATTATGTACCGCGTGGGCTCGTTCGAACTGGGCCTGTTTCAGGCGTCGCTGGCCATGCTCATACCGATGATCTGCCTGGCGGCCTTCGGGGTGTGCGCCTCGACGTTTCTCAGTCCGCGCGTCGGCACGTTTCTGGTCATCGTTTTGTGGATTCTTACGAGTTCCATGGGATTCGTGGCGGACTCCCTGGGCACGACAAAAGACTACATCGACCCCGACAACATTACGACGGAACTCAAGATCCGCATGCACACGGTCGACTTTGTCGGCTGGGTGCTTGCGATCGGCGATAGCGACCCGGTGACCGAGTTGATCGAGGGGCTTGGGGTCGGCTGGCATACCTTGTGGACGAACACGTGGAAGTTTGTGCTGGTCAAGAGTGGCATTGTGTTGTTGATCGCGGTGCTGGTCTTCCGGCGGCGGGAACTGGCGGCGGTGATCGTATGAGGAGCGCGCAATGAAGCCCAAGGGCAGGCGATGGCTCCTCGCGGCGGCGGCGGCGGGGGTGCTGGCCGCATCGGCGACACGCGTCGCGCCGCTGAATTCCGAGCGCGAGCGGCACAAGCTGCTGGCGGCGCCGATTCCCGAATCGGCCCGTCCATCGATGATGCTGACACCGATGCTGGCGCTGGGCCGCGCGCCGTTGGTGGATTACCTCTGGCTGCGCGCCACGAAACTGAAGGACAACGGACAGTTCTACGACGCCTATCAACTTTCGCAGTTGATCTGCGATCTTCAGCCTCGGTTCGCCAGCGTCTGGGCTTTTCAGGCCTGGAACATGGCGTACAACATCTCGGTGACGCTCGACACGCCCGAGGAGCGCTGGCGCTGGGTGCGCAACGGCTACGAACTGCTCCGCGACAAGGGCATTCCGCTCAACCCCGGCAACACGCAGCTCTATCGCGAACTGGCGTGGATTTTTTTCCACAAGATCGGCGACTGGACCGACGAGCAGCACAATTATTACAAACTGCAACTTGCGTTGATCATCGAGGACGCCCTCGGCAAGCCGCCCGAAGGCTGGGTGCGGCAGGGGCGAAACGAGGGCGACTACTACCGCTCCTACGACTACCAGCCGCTGGCCGATGCGCCGCATGAGTGGGTCGATGCGGCGCGCGGCGAAGGCGTCCATGCGCTCGACATGCAACTCCAGAAGTTCGGCTTCGACATTTCCAAGCCGGGCGTCTATCTGGGAATTTTGAACGGACTGCGCGAGGGTAATCTGGCGATTCCCGGGTCCGCCCCCGGCGACGAGGCCAATCAACTGCATGCCTTGCGCGAGGTGATGGCGAATCCGGAACTGGCCGGTGCTCGGCACAGCGTCGAGAGTTTCTGGCGGGCCTCCACGCTTCGTAACGAGTTGAAGATCGAGCCGCAGCGGCTGCTGGAGATTCAGGAGCAGATCGGCGGCATCATCCTCGACTTGCGCGTGCCGTGGACCCATGCCTTGTACTGGTCGATCATGGGCCTGCAGAAGGGCACCGACAAGAAGGTGCTGCTGGACACGAACAAGCTCAACACCAACCGCACCGAGTTCTTCTGTTTGACGAAACTCTTTTTCTTCGGGCGCATGCAGATGAGCGCGCAGGCCAAGATGGGCGAGCCGCCGCTGTTCATGCCCGACATTCGCTTTGCAGAGATCCTCTTCGACACCTATTTGCGCGAATCGAACCAGTACGAGTTCGACAAGACGAACAAGGAACCGGTCGGCCGCGACTTCTTCTCGGGGTTTGTGGGCATTACGCGCACCATCGCACTGCGCTACGCCGAACTGGGCTTTCGTGAGAAGGCTGAGGAGAAATACGAATTCCTCAAGAAGCACTACCCGGACCCCATTTACGGCGCTTCACTCGATGACTTTCTCATGGCCCAGGCCAAGGCCGACCGGGAGAATCCCGACTTTCGCACAGCCATGTCGCGGATGTGCCGCCTGATCGACCGCGGTCTCATTCAATATGCCTATGACGAGGACGAGGAGGGCATGCGGTTCATCGCCCGGGCCAAGCAGGTCTATGATGCTTACCAGGCCGCCCTCGTCTCGAATCGAAACAGGGTCGAGGGGACCTTTGCGGAGATTGTGGAGGCCCGCTGTCACCTGGTCGGCGGGACGATGTATCGGGCCACCTACGTCAAGGTCTGCGAGAAAATGGGCGTCACCCCCTTGCCGGAGCGCGACGGCAGCCCCACCACGGCTCCCGGCGAATGATTTTGTCGCCAAGGGTTGTCGCGTTATGATGGCTCCCGTCGAGATCGATGGCGTGCGGATCCGTTCGGCGTCACTTCACGGCGACCGGCCCGCCAGGCTCATCAATATCAACTGAACACCGCGTGAATCGGAGGCGCGACCGATGGTGCGGCACTGCGGACGTTGGGCGGCGTTAATAACAGCAGCATGTCTTTTTCATGTTCCACTGGCGCGGGGGGATGATGCGCCGGCCGGCGACATCGTCGCATCCAAGGCCAGCAAGGTTTACCACCCGCGAACCTGCGCCGCGGCGAAGAAGCTGAACATGGGCGCCGCCCTGCGATTCAAGACCGAGGCGGAGGCACAGGCCACGGGCCGGCGGATCTGCAAGGTCTGCGCCGACCTCGCGGCGCGGGAGCCGAAGAGCGCACCGGCCCAGCCCGCCGCGCCGGCGGACAACGGAGAGCGGCCCATTCAGCCGGCGGTCGCCACTTCGCAACCGGCCGAGCCGGCGACCCTTGTGCCGGTCACTGCAACAATCAAGAAGGTGCTGCCCGGCGGCACGCTCGTGAGCGACACCGGCGAATCGTTCAGCCTGATCGGCATCGTGTGTCCCCAGCCCGGGCAGCCGATGGTCAAGGAGACGATACGGTTCATACGCGAGCAGACCCGCGGGCGCCGGGTGCGAATCCGGCCGGAGTCGTCGGGGGCGCGGCGCGATGCGCTGGGCCGACTGCAGGTGTATCTATTTGCCCAGCCCGGCGAGCGCGACCTCGGCGAGGAACTGCTGTACCAGGGTCTGGCATGGCTGGATCACGGGGCGGAATTCGAGCGTTACGGGCGCTACGTCCTTCAGCAGGACGATGGTTGCTGGTATCAGCGCGGCATCTGGAAGCGGTCGGACGATGTCGCCGGCAATTCCGAGGTCGTCATCTGCCGGCACGGCGTGAATTACCATGCGGTCGACTGTCCGCACGCGGCGCAACTGGCCGAGCCGCGCACGGTCACGCTCAATCAAGCGAAGGACAAGAAGATGACGCCCTGCGTGTTCTACCGGGTGCCGTCGACGACCGGTCCCACCAAGGCTTCGCTCACGGGCGCGGCACCCTAGGTCAAACTTCATCACCCAGGCTGGGCGGATCCGCGGAATCTCCATTGCTCCGGCGCTCCGCGATCGCGGGCGTTTTTTTGCAAACTCTTGTGTCGCCGAATGCTGAAGCCACCGAATTTCAGCCGAAGTCCACGAATTCCAGAAATAGACGGAATGCCGCCGCTATCATGCGACCTTCGTTCGACATGAGAGCCAGTTCACCCACTGCCGCCATGCGGCCGCGCGATGTTGCGCGGTTGGGTGATTGGGGGGAACGCCATGCCTGCTGTGATGGATCGCCTGCCGTCTCCGATGGAAATCGTGGCTCAGTTGGACCGCGTCGTGCGCGGTCAGAATCGGGCCAAGCGGGATCTGGCCTGCTGTGCCTATCGCCACTACATGACGGCGGCGTATCGCGAACGGCATCCGGAATTGCGGCACCCCTTCGGAAAGCGGCATGTGCTGCTGATCGGCCCGACCGGCGCGGGGAAGACGCACCTGGTGCGATCGTTGACGGCGATTCTGGGCGTGCCGCTGGCCTTTGCGAGCGCGACCAACCTCGTCGAGGCCGGATACGTCGGCGAGCACATCGACACGGTCTTTCGCCGGCTCTATCTGGCGGCGAATCGCGACGCGTCGGCCGCGGCACGCGGCATCGTGTATGTGGATGAGATCGACAAGGTCCGCAGGCAGGACGTGGGCGGCCAGCGCGACGTCTCGGGCGAGGGCGTGCAGACCAGTTTGCTGACGCCGCTCGACGGCTGCCCGGTTGAGGTCAAGACCGAGGACGTCCGCATCACGATCGACAGTTCCAACGTGCTCTTCATCTGCACGGGGGCGTTCGGCGGGCTGGCCGACACGATTCGCAACCGGCTCGGCTCGCGGCAGACCCTCGGGTTTTCGGTGCAGGGCGGCGGCGTGCCGGAGTTGTCGGATGACGAGGCGCTGGCGCGGGGCGAGCTTCAGGATATCGAGGCCTATGGCTTTATCCCGGAGTTTCTCGGCCGCTTCGCGGTCATCAGCACTGTGAAAAGCCTGAACCGCGATGATCTCGTGGCGATCCTGCGCGACATTGATGAGTCTCCGCTGGCCCGGCAGAAGCGGTGGTTTCAGCAGCATGGGATTGAATTGCAGGTGACGGACGACGCGCTGGTGGAACTCGCGGATTCGGCGATTCGCAATGGCACGAACGCGCGCGGGCTGGAACGGGCGCTGGCCAAGATGCTGGCGAAACTGGATTGGCGGCTGCCGGAACTGGCGACCGAGGGCGTGTGTGCGGTGAGCATCAACCGCGATGTGATACTGGGGCAGGCTGAGCCGTTGCTCTACAAGGGAGACAGGCGGCTCAACGAGCAGATTCAGCCGGCGATTGAGTTGCGGCGCGAGGCCCAGCAATTGCTCGTAACCGGCCGGTCGTCCGCGGCCCAGCGCGCGACCCCGGCGCCACTCGAGCCATTCCTCACGCATCCGACGCGGCGGCCCACGACGCGACGCGGCGGCGATCCCAAGAAGGGCAAGAGTCACTGGCTTCCATTTGAAAAGCCGTAGCAGTAGGTCGCAGCGCTATTCGATCGGCACATCGTCATCGGCGTACTGCGGATACCACATGTTGGCGCGCACGACCCGTTCGATCTCCGAGTCGCTCATTCGGCGGCCGACCCCGGTGTCCCGCGCCTGGCGGCAGACGGCGCAGGCGATTTCGCGACTCACGTCGCGCAGCGCATCCTGCTTGGGGTACAGCGCGCCGCATTCGAGCCGATCGCGGCCGGTCAGGTCCGCAAGTTTCTGGGCGGCCACGAGCAGCATGTCGTCGGTGATTTCATGGGCCTCCGAGACGATCGCGCCGAGGCCCAGCCCCGGGAAGATGAAGACGTTGTTGCCCTGGCCGATGGTGTGTCGGCGACCGGCGAATTCGACGGGTTCGAAGGGGCTGCCGGTGGCGATGAGTGCACGGCCATCGGTCCAGCGAATCGCGTCCTCAGGTTTGCACTCACTCTTGCTCGTGGGGTTTGAGAAGGCGAATATCGCTGGGCGGGCCACGTGACGGCTCATTTCGCGGATCACCTCTTCCGTGAACACGCCGCCCTGGGCGCTGGTGCCCACCAGGACCGTGGGACGAAACTGTTGCACGATGTCGCGAAGCGGGATTGGCTTCGAGAGGTCGTCGATTCCAATCTCGCGAAGGTCTTCGGTTGTTGCGGCGAACTCCCGTTTGCCGGGCGTGAGGTCCGGACGATTCGCGTGGATCAAGCCTTTTGTATCCATAAAGAGTTGCGATCGGGCCTGGGCGCGGGCATCGATGCCGGCAGAGCGCATGAGCATGCGGACGAGTCGCGCGATGCCGTTGCCCGCCGCGCCTGCGCCGACGAACAGGATGCGCTGCTCCGCGAGTGGAACCTGGGTCAGTTTCAAGGCATTGAGCAGTCCGGCGACGGCCACCGCCGAGGTGCCCTGAATGTCGTCGTTGAAGCTCGGCAGACGGTGGCGGTAGCGTTCGAGGTTGGCGAAGGCGATGTCCTTGTGGAAGTCCTCCCACTGGAGGACGGCGTGCGGGAACACCTCGATGACGGCCTCCACGAAGGAATCAATGAAGAGTTCGTAGGCCGCTCCGCGCAACCGCTCACGTCGATAGCCGAGGTAGAGCGGATCCGACAGAAGTTCCTCGTTGTTGGTGCCGACGTCGAGGCTGATCGGCAGGCACAGCGAGGGATGCAGGCCCGCGCCGGCGCAATAGAGCGCGATCTTGCCGCGGGGAATCCCCATGCCGCCGACCCCCTGATCACCCAGGCCCAGGATGCGTTCGTTGTCGGTTACGACAATCAGACGGATGTCCTGTTTCGTGGCGTTTCGAAGCAACTGCGGGATCCGGTGCTGATCGTCCGGGGTGATCCAGACGCCGTACGGGCGGCGGATGATGTGGCTGAATTGCTGGCAGGCGAGGCCGACGGTCGGCGTGTAGACAATCGGCATTAATTCCTCGAGATGATCGACCAGGACGCGATAGAAGAGCATCTCGTTGCGGTCCCGCAGCGATTCGAGGCCGATGTACTTTTCCAGGTCGTCCTGCTTGCGCCGGAGATGCTCGATTTCGAGTTCCACCTGCTCCTCGATGGAGAGCACCCGGCACGGCAGCAGTCCGCGCAGGCCGAGTTCATCGCGCTGCCGCTCGGTGAACGCGGCATCTCGATTGTGCCGTGCATCGTCGAGCAGGCGGCGTCCTGTTGGTGTGTAGGGCTTTGTTTCCCGGTGGGGGCTCGTCGTGGTGAACATGTTGCATGCTCCGATTCAGGCCTGTGAAGCCAGCGCGAATGTCGCTGCCTTGCGGTTGTCTGCGGTAGATTCATGCACGACCGGGGCCACCATTTCTGCACTTAGCCTTGCCTGCATATGCACGCAGGCAGGGTGGTGAATGGCGGGGAGGCGGTCGAGGATGCAGAGCGCGCGATCGGTGCGGGATTTCGCGGCGTGTGCGCGAATTCTCGCACGCATGCTGTTTGAACGAGACAGTCGCGGCACTGGGCACTACGATCTTTTTGGGGAGTGTGTCGCCATGTCATCGATGTTGTCGCTGAAGACGCTGCTGGCCGACAATACGATCGTCGCTGATCCGGCGCTGGCGTTTGCCGAGGGCGACGCCATCCGGTGCGTGGCGTGCGGTCATCGCTGTCTCATCAAAGAGGGGCGCGCCGGTGTGTGCCGCGTGCGCTTCAATCGTGGCGGGGAACTGCGGGTGCCGGGCGGTTACGTCGCCGGGTTGCAGATCGACCCCATCGAGAAGAAGCCGTTTCATCACGCGTTTCCCGGTCGCGACGCGCTGTCGTTCGGCATGCTGGGGTGCGACTACCATTGCGGCTATTGTCAAAATTGGGTGACGTCACAGGCGCTTCGCGACGATCAGGCCATCAGTCTGCCGCGCTTCTGCACGCCCGAGGAATTGGCGCGGCTGGCGGTAGCGCATGGCGCGCCGGTGGTGGTGTCGACCTACAACGAGCCGCTGATCACCAGCGAATGGGCGGTCGAGGTCTTCAAGGCAGCGCGGGAGAAGGGGCTGACGTGCGGTTACATTTCGAACGGCAACGGCACGCCGGAGGTGCTGGACTTTATCAAGCCGTATGTCGAGTTGTACAAGGTTGATCTGAAGGGGTTCGACGACAAGCACTACCGCGAACTGGGCGGCGTGCTGGTGCATGTTTTGCAGACCATCGAGCGACTGGTGGCGATGGGTTTCTGGGTCGAGATCGTGACGCTGATCATCCCCAGGTTCAATGACAGCGATGCCGAGTTGACCGGGATCGCCGAGTTTCTCGCGGGCGTGTCGAAGGATCTGCCGTGGCATGTCACTGCGTATCATCCGGACTACAAGATGATGGACAACGGTCGGACACCGGCGTCGACGCTGATTCGGGCGCATGACATCGGCAAGACGGCGGGGCTGCGTTTTGTCTATCCGGGCAACTTGCCGGGTATGGTGGGCGATCGGGAGCATACGTATTGCCCGGCATGCAACGAGATCGTCATTCGTCGGCATGGATTCCTCGTGCTTGAGAATCGAATGACGTCGCCGGGGCGGTGTCCGGCGTGTGATGCGGCGATTCCGGGGCGGTGGGAGGCGGATGCGCCCAGGGAGTCGGATGGCGACGGCGTACCGCGGGTGGTGGCGATTCGGTGAACCGGATTTGGAGCCGGAAGTTCAGGCCGAAGGCCTGGCCGTCGGTAGCCGGGGTGTGGAGGTCGCCGAAGCGACCGACACCCCCGGATGGTTGATCACGTTGTCCTCGAGCCTGAAAGGCTGATCGTTGCGATGGCGAAGAGAGGCGTACGAGCAGTCCTTCGGACTGCGACAAACGAATAGATCTGTCCCGGGGGTGGCGTCGAGAACGACGCCACCCCCGGCTACTTGCTGACGAGGCCTACGGCCTGAATTCAACGCGGATTGGAATTTCTTACGAACACAGCGGCCAATTCGTCGCGGTGTTTCCGTGTCCAGTCCGGCGATTTGTCGAGATGATCGGCCAGGCGTGACTTTGAGCGGATCAAGGCCGCTTGGATGTCCTGCGCGCGCGCGACGTCGTCGAAGCGCGCTGGGTTGCGCATGAGGTCGAGGTAGTCGGCGAGGCCGGCCTCGCCGTAGAGTTCGCAGCGGTCGTCGATGTAGATCTTTGCATCGGGCAGTTTGTAGATCAGGTATCCGCCGAAGTTCAGGGCGTTAAAGACGCGGCCGTTGGCGGTGGGGGATTTGAGTTCCTCGCGCAGGACGTCGGTTGCGGCGACGGGCCAATTCTGCGGACTGAGTCTGGCCCAGTTGGATCCGATCAGCGGCACATCGATTCGCAAGCATTGCAGCGTGAAGATGAGTGCGATGACCAGTGCGGGAACCAGGGGCCAGAGCATTCGCTGATTTCGGGCGGGTGTGAGAGCATGGCCGCCAGAGGCCGCGGCCATGCCACCCTGCCGCGCGAGTGTGCACCGGGTGATCGCACTGCTTGAAGCAGTGGCACACGGCTTCGCGAGCTGTTCGCTGGCGTTTCGCAGCGCCGGTATTGCGAGCGGGAGGATGTCCGCGAGGGCGATGGCTGCGGTGATGGCGAAGAGGGGGCCGTGGCGGATGCGCGAGAGGGCGAGCAGAAACCAGACAACGGGAATGACCCAGGTGGCGCGGAGCCCGGCGCGATGGGCCTTGACGCAGGCGATGACGTATCCGACGCCGAGCAAGCCGATCATGATGCCTTCGGGCGAGGCGAATTGGAGTGGGGCATGTTCGACCATGATGAGCGGCAGTGATTTCATGCTCATCAGGTCGATCCAGAGTTTGGGCAGTTGCGGGCCAAATGGGTTGATCAGCGTCGCGGCGGCGGAGGCGATGGGTAGGAATACGAGTGTCGCAATCGATGCCGGCCCGGGGCAGCGCTCTACGAGGGTCAATGCGATCCAGCCGGCACAAGTGATGCCGATCATGGCGACGCCGCCGAGCGCGCCGCCGTGGATGTTGGACCAAACGGCGATGATGAGCGGCAGCAGCCACAATCGGCGGGGGCTCGCGCGGCCGGCCTCGACGTCCGTGAGAATCGCGAATGTCAGCCCGGTGAATGCAATTGTGGCGAGATGCGGGCGGGGCATGAAGTGAAAGCTGCTCGCGGCGATGACGACGAGTGTGATGAAGACGGCGTGAAACGTCGGCAGTCCCTGGCGTTGCAATCGTGTCGCGACTGACGCGTAGATGGCGGCAAGGATGGCGCAGGCGGCGAGCAGCAGGCCGTCGAGACCGGCGGCGCGGTGGATCAACGCCATGATGCACTCGCCGAGCCATTGCTGGGCGAGCCACGGTTTGCCGCCGAAGGTGAAACTGAATCGATCGGTGGTCGTGATGTGACCGGTCGTCAGGATGTCTTCGCCGACCACGGTGTGCCAGAGGGTGCCGGGGTCGCGCATCATGCGGTCGCGACCGACGGCCAGTAGGGCGAGGCAGAGGCCGGTAGCGAAGATCGCCCACAGTCGGGCATCCGGGCGGGTGGGGCCGATGCTCAGCGGCGCGACTTCGAAGGACAACTCATTATTCGCGCGTGGGGCCGCTGCCGGTCGGGACGGCGCGTGGCTCGAACGATGAACGGCTGCGAGTGTCGGCGGACTCCGCGTCATCTCAGCTATATCGACCGGGCCGGACGACGGCTACGATTGCAACCATGGAACGAATCGCCGGGATCAAAAATGCGCGTTTGCGGGGCGGCAAGGGGCTGGTGGACATCGGAATTGACGCCGCGGGGCGGATTTCGTCGGTCGGTCGCCGCGCGGGCAAGGGCCGGATGCTCGACGCCAAGGGCGGGCTGGTGCTGCCGAGCTTCATCGATCCGCATCTGCACCTCGATCTCGCCTACTCGATCGGCGTGGTGAAGCCGAATGTGAGCGGCACGCTGATCGAGGCGATTCGCCACTGGACCGAGGCGAAGAAGAAACTGACGCCGGCGAATGTCCGCGAGCGGGCGATTCGCGCGATTCACGACGAGGTCGGCTACGGCACGGGGTTCATTCGCACGCATGTCGATGTCGCGGTCAATTCGGGACTGCGGTTGTGCGAGGGCGTGCTGGCGGCGCGGGAGAAGTGCAGGGACATCGTCGATATTCAAGTCGTTGTGTTCCCGCAGGATGGCATCCTGCGCGACCCCGGCGCGGTCGACCAGATGCGCGAGGCGATGCGGATGGGTTGCGACGTGATCGGCGGCATCGCGCACAACGAGCGCACGGCGGAGGATTCGCGCAGTCATGTTGAGTTGCTGTTCGATCTGGCCGAGGAGTTCGACGCGGACATCGACTGCCACATCGACGAGACCGATGCGCCGGAGTCGCGCTGTGTGGAGCACCTCGCAGCGCAGGCGATCGTGCGCGGGTGGCAGGGTCGGGTGACGGCCAGCCATGTGTGCGCACTGGCCAGTTATGGCGACGTGCACGCGCGGAAGGTGATTGATCTGCTGGCCGAGGCGCGGGTGCATGTGGTGACGAATCCGCCGGTGAATCTGCACCTGCAGGGCCGATACGATCGATATCCCAAGCGGCGGGGATTGACGCGCGTGTCGGAATTGATGGCGGCGGGCGTGAATGTGGCGGCCGGGCAGGATTGCATTCGCGATCCGTTCTATCCGTTGGGGACCGGGCAGATGCTGGATGTGGCCCACACCCTGGTGCATGCCGATCATCTGTCGACGCCGCGGCAGTTGGATCAGGTGCTGGATACGGTGACGGTAAACGCGGCAAGCGCGATGCGGCTGACGAAGTATGGCGTGGTGAAAGGGGCCTGGGCGGATCTGGTGGTCTTGCCGGTTGAGAGTGGGCCGGAGGCGATTCGGCTGCGGCCGAGGCCGATGGCCGTACTCAAGCGCGGTCGACGAGTCGTTGGGTGAGGTCTGGCCGTTCTGAACCCACCGCGCGTGGTGGAAGCACGCCACCCATACCCGACCACCACTGGCGTGGTGGGTTCTGTGCGCCGGGGCGTCATTGGCTGCTTGTCGGCCAGTGAGAGCGTGAGGTGTGTGGGAGATTGGGTGAAGTCCCTCTGTGCAAATGGTACACCGGGTTATCGCACTGGCAGCCGAGCTGCCAGTGGCACTCATTCCCTGCCGACGCCACTAACACCATTCAAGCAATCGTGGATTAGAATGAGACCATGACGCTACGAATCTTCAACACACTGTCGGGCGAGAAGGAATTGTTCGAGCCGGTCAAGCCGGGTCACGTGGGTATCTATCTGTGCGGTCCGACCGTCTATAAGCCGGCACACATCGGCCACGCCGTCGGCCCGGTCATCTTCGACGTCATCAAGCGCTACCTGACGTTCAAGGGCTTTCAGGTCACATGGGTGCTGAACGTCACCGACGTGGAAGATAAGTTGATGCAGGAGGCCGCGGCGCAGGGCGTGCCGGTCATGACGTTGGCGCGCAAACTGGAGCAGCAGTACATCGACAACATGACCGCGCTGGGCGTGCGCAACATCGATCACATGCCGCGGGCCAGCGAGCACATCGGTGAGATCATCCGTTACATCGAGTCGCTGATCGCCAAGGACGTGGCCTATGTATCCGGCGGCGATGTCTATTTCGATGTGACCCGCGACGCGGACTACGGCAAACTCAGCCATCGCAAGCCCGAGGAGCAGTTTGAGGGCACGCGCGACGGACTCGTGGCCGGCGCGAAGCGCAATCCCGGCGACTTTGCGTTGTGGAAGGCGGCCAAGCCCGACGAGCCGGCCGACGTGAAGTACGAGTCGCCGTGGGGCATGGGCCGTCCGGGCTGGCACATTGAGTGCTCGGCCATGGCGATGAAGCTGCTGGGAGAGACGTTTGACCTGCATGGCGGCGGACTCGACCTGAAGTTTCCGCACCACGAGAACGAAATCGCCCAGAGCGAGTCGGCTACTGGCAAGACATTCGCGAAGTTCTGGATGCACCATGGGTTGACGCGGTTCAACACGAAGAAGATTTCGAAGAGCGACGCGTCGTTCGCCGAGACCATGAAGAAGCTGCAGTTGTCGAGTCTCATTCCCGAGCACGGGCCGGAACTGTTGCGCTTTCTCATCGTGCAATCGCACTATCGCTCGCCGATCGACTTCAGCGACGAGAACCTGGCCGCCGCGCGGACCGGCATGAAGACATTCCATCGCATGCTTGAGCGGATTGAGCGCGTGACCGGTGCGGATCCGTTTCAGGGCAAGGCGGCGATCGAGACGTTCCGGCCGGTTGACCCGAGCGACTCGGTCAAGAAACTGGTCACGGAGACGCTGGCGCTGCGGGTGCGTTTCCTTGAGGCGATGGACGACGATTTCAACACGGCGGCGGCGATCGCGGTGCTGTTTGAACTGTCCACGGCGATCAACCGATACATCGAGGAATCGCGCATCGAGACGCGGGCCCACGATGAGAGTCGCGCGGCGGTCGAAGCCGCCGGCGGGTCGTTCCTGGCGCTGTCGCGCATGCTCGGGCTCTTCGTGCAGCGGCCGGTCGCGCGGCAGTCAGCGGACGACGGCCTGACGCCGAAGTTGCTGGATCTGCTGGTGGATGTGCGCAAACTGGCCCGCGATGCGAAGCAGTTTCAACTCGCCGATCAGGTGCGCAACGAGTTGACGCGTCTGGGCGTCACTCTTGAGGACGGGCCGAGCGGCACGCGCTGGCGCATTGAGTGACGCCTGTCTAAGACCCCGACCACGCGGAAGGGGATCGTTGTCCCAGGGAAGGGCGGCGCTTTTGTGGATTCCTTCGGCGACTACATCCTCGGCATTGATCCCGGCCTGGAGCGGACGGGTTACGCCGTGATCGATGCGGCTTCGCGGCGCGTCATTGACGCAGGCTTGGTGCGCACGGATCGCGACGTCGGACTGGCCCGGCGGCTGGCGGATATCCATGCTGGTCTATCTGAGGTGCTCGAAGAGCATCGCATCTCACTGATGGCCGTTGAGGATTTGTACGCCCATTACAAGCATCCGCGCACGGCGATTCTCATGGGGCATGCGCGTGGGGCGGTGCTGCTGCTGGCGGCGCAGCGCGGCATCACGGTGAAGAGCCTGCCCGCCACGCTGATCAAGAAGACCGTGACCGGCAGCGGGCGGGCGAGCAAGCCGCAGATGCAGCGGGCAATGATGGCGACGCTGAAACTGACGCAGTTGCCGGAGCCGCCGGACGTGGCGGATGCGATGGCGATCGGCTTGAGCGCGGCGCTGGCGATGCGCGCGTCGTCGATGGCCTGACGCGAGTGTGACGCCCGTCATAATTACGGAATTGGCGTGAGCGGCCGTTGAACAAGCCACATGGCCGCCGTGCGAAGAGACGGGCCACAATCCCGGCTACTGTCACAAAATTCACCCATTCAGCGGTGATTCTGGCGAGATTGCCGCGGGTGCTGGATCAGCCCTTCCGGCTTTGCAATCCGCCGGCGTTGACGGTTCAATATGTCATTCGACGCACACGCTTTTCGCATTTTCACGTACACGTTTCAGGAGACGATTCAAATGTCAAAATGCATGCGCTGCCTGCTGATCGGTCTGGCGGGGTTCGGTCTTGCGATCGCCGCCGTCCGGGCCGACAAGCCCCAGACGATCACCTACCCGAAGACGAAGACGGTCGATCAGGTCGATGAGTACCATGGAATCAAGGTGTCCGACCCGTATCGCTGGCTGGAGGATCTGGATTCGGCCGAGACCGCGGAGTGGGTCAAGGCGCAAAATGAGGTGACGTTTGCCTATTTGAAGAACATCCCGGCGCGCGATCGGATTGCGCAGCGGCTGACGAAACTCTGGGACTACGAGAAGTTCGGCATGCCCGGCCGCGAGGGCAACCGCTATTTCTATTCGCGCAACAGCGGATTGCAGAATCAGTCGGTGTTGTACTGGACCGACGACCTGTCGAAGGACGGGCAGATCCTGATCGACCCCAACACGTTGTCGGCCGACGGCACCGTGGCCCTTGGCAGCAGTGACATTTCGAAGGACGGAAACCTGTTCGCCTATTGTCTCAATGCCGCGGGTAGCGACTGGGCCGACATTCACGTGCGCGAGGTGGCGACCGGGAAGGAATTGCCCGACGTCATCAAGTGGGTGAAGTTCGGCGGGCCGGCCTGGACCAAGGACGGCAAGGGCTTCTTCTACAGCGCGTTCGATGAGCCGAAGGCGGGCGAGAACGCCATGGAGGCACAGAACTACTACCAGAAGCTCTACTACCACCGGCTCGGCGAACCGCAGTCGAAGGATACGCTCGTCTATCACTCGCCCGAGCACAAAGATTGGGGCTTCGGCGGCGGCGTGACCGACGACGGCAAGTATCTCATCATCTCCGTCAGCCAGGGCACCGAGCGGAAGAACCGCCTGTACTACCAGGATATTTCGACCGGCGTGCAGCCCTACAAGTCGGACGGCTCGACCGCGGTCAAGCTGTTCGACGATTTCGACGCACAGTACAGCCTGGTCGACAACGACGGGTCGGTCTTCTGGATTCACACCGACAAGGATGCCCCGCGCGGCAAGTTGATCGCCGTCGATACGACCAAGCCGGCGAAGGAGAACTGGCGCGAACTGATCCCGGAGAGCGAGGACACGCTCCAGGGCATCGGCGTCGTGAACAATACTTTTGTCGCGTCTTATCTGCACGATGCTTACACGCAGGTCAAGATGTTTGATCTGACCGGCAAGCCGGTCCGCGACGTAAAGTTCCCGGGGATCGGCACGGCCTCGGGCTTCGGCGGCAAGCGGGATTACACGGAGACGTTTTACTCGTTCACGAGTTACAACATTCCGCCGACGATCTATCGCTACGACATGAAGACCGGCAACAGCACCGTGTTCCGCCAGCCGAAGGTCGACATCAAGCCGGACAACTTTGAAGTGAAGCAGGTTTTCTATCCCAGCAAAGACGGCACCAAGATTCCGATGTTCCTCGCCTACAAGAAGGGCATGGTGCTGGATGGCAACAATCCGACGCTGCTGTATGGCTATGGCGGATTCAACATCCCGTTGACGCCGTATTTTTCGGTGAGTAACGCGGTGTGGATGGAGATGGGCGGCGTATATGCGGTCGCCAACCTGCGCGGCGGCGGCGAGTACGGCAAGGCCTGGCACGACGCGGGCCGGTTGAAGAACAAGCAGAATGTGTTCGACGACTTCATTGCCGCGGGTGAGTGGCTGATCAAGAACAAATACACCCAGTCGGCCAAACTCGCCATCTTTGGCGGCAGCAACGGCGGCCTGCTGGTTGGCGCCTGCATGACCCAGCGGCCCGATCTTTTCGGCGCGGCGCTGCCGGTCGTCGGCGTCATGGACATGATGCGCTTCGACAAGTTCACCATCGGCTGGGCCTGGCAGAGCGACTACGGCAAGAGCGACGATCCGGCCATGATGAAGATTCGGCACAGCTACAGCCCGCTGCACAACCTCAAGAAGGGCACGGCCTACCCTGCGACGCTGATCACGACCGGCGACCACGACGATCGCGTGGTGCCGTCGCATAGTTTCAAGTTCGCGGCCCAGTTGCAGGCGGTTCAGAGCGGGCCCGCCCCATGCCTGATTCGGATCGAGACCCGCGCCGGTCACGGCGCCGGCAAGCCGACCGACAAGGTCATTGAAGAGACGGCCGACCGCTGGGCGTTTCTGGTGAAGAACCTCGGCATGACGGATGTGCCGCCGAGTCTCATCGGCGATGCGAAGAAGGGTGAGGAGAAGCCGACGACGAATTAGCACGGCGTTAATAGACACTCGCTGGCCAGTTTGAATTGATGTCTAATGGGCGCGCGAGCCAACACTCGCGCGCCCCTTTTGTTTTGGTGGAACTTTGTCGAAGACGGCGCTGTGCATACACGCGCTGTGTGCGTTCGAGCATGGTCGCGCGTTGCGGGAATTTCGTTGACACCCGGTTCGCGAAATGGGTAACGTCCGCATCGGAGGAGGCGGAGGGGACTCACGCTGCGCGCGGCCGGCATCGTCCGGCTCCCTTCAGTGCTTCATGACCTTGTTCTGACGCGGAGGACGGAATGTTGATTCAGGTCGATATTCGCCGGGCGATTTGTGCATGCTTGTCGACGGCGTTGCTCGTGCTGGCGACGGCTGCAACGGAAGCCGCGCTGGTTTCGCCCTCGGCGCAGAAGCGCACCCTGGCGACCTTTGCCGAGGCTTCGAGCGACACGATCGCGCCAGCCATCGACAACGATGCCGATGCATCGGCTGACTTCAACCCCTATCTCGGCGACATTGAGTCGAATGCATCGGTGGGTTCGCCGGCGCCGGCCGACGCGCATGGCCGGGCGACGCAGTCGTCGTCGATCCTTCCCACAATGATCGACTGTTCGGGCACGACCGAGGCGAGCATTTTGACGCAGTTCGTGTTCGTTCCCGAGGGAACGCGGCAAAGTTATGCAGATGCGACCGCCGACTCCACGTGCGAAGTCAACTTCACGGTGGATGAGATGAGCGACTGGCAGTTGAGCGGGCTGCTGACGTCTGACTTTTCCGGCTCGACGGCGGGCGTGATGCTGCGAATTGATGGCGGGGCGACGCTGTTCTCGGCCGAGGCTGATTTCGACAACAACCTCGATTTCGTGCCGTTCGACGTGACGCAGACGCTGCTGCCGGGAAATGTCTATATCTTGACGCTGTCATCCTCGAGCGTCGCCAGCGGTGACGGCGGCGAGTTCGAGGAGGAGTTCACGGTGAACACCGGCGGCGCCTACAACGGGCAGCTTTCGCTCGTGCCCGAGCCGACGACGCTGGCCCTGCTGGCGCTGTTGCTGCCGTTCCATGCCCGCCGCCGGCGCTGAAGCGCGGCCCGCGCGCCCGATGATGATCGCGCATCGCACGATGCGTGCAACGCTCCGCACAAATCCTGGAATTCCGCGGCGCTGGTCAGTTTGCGAACCGACTGCTTGAAGTCGTCGCAGCGGCCGAAGTGCCGCGTGTACCAGCTCGCCCGCTGGCGGAACATGCCGCATGCCATCCGCTCGCCGCGCAGCCGGACGAGGTGCTCGAAATGCACGAGCATGCGATCGATTCGCTCGCCCGTCGTCGGCGGCGGGGGCGTTTGACCTGTCGTCAACAGGGCGTGGGTGTCGCGGAAAATCCACGGGTCGGACAGCGCGGCCCGGCCGATCATGACGCCGCGGCAGCCGGTCTCGCGAATCATGTGCAATGCGTCGTGCGGCGAGCAGACGTCGCCGTTACCGATGACCGGTATGCGTCGAACGGCCTCGACGACGCGGGCGATGCCGTCGAGTCGCGCGCTGCCGGCGAATTTCTGCGCCGCGGTGCGGCCGTGGATGGTGATCGCTGCGACGCCGATGTCTTCCAGGCGGCGGGCAAGTTCCGGCGCGACGATTGAGTTGTCATCCCAGCCGAGCCGCATCTTGACGGTCACCGGGAGCCGAACGGACTTCACCATGCGCCCCGCAATGGCCACGGCTGCGTCCAGGTCGCGGAGCAGGGCCGAGCCGGCGTCGCGCTTGCAGACTTTGTCGACCGGGCAGCCCATGTTCAGATCGATGATCGCGGCGCCGGCCGATTCGCCCCACTGCGCCGCGACGGCCAGTTCATCGATCTCGCGGCCGTAGAGCTGAAGGCAGAGCGGATGATCGGCGGGGTCCATTTCGACAAGTTGCATCGATCGGGCGGTCTGACGGAGCAGTCCGCGCGGGTTGACCAGGTCGGTGCAGGCCATGCCGAGGCCGCCGAGGGGGCGCACGGTCAGGCGGAATGCGAGATCGCAGTACCCGGCGATGGGCGCGAGCAGGAGGTTGGACGCGAGGGTGGTTGAGCCGATGGCAAACATGAGCGCGGAGTCATCCAATCGGCATGCGATCACGGTTGAGAACGAGCAAGTCTGATTTGGACAATGAAATCACGCAGCGTGTTTGACCATTTGCGTCTAGAAACTCAACTTCGACGGCGTCGGTCCCGAGTTCCTCAACGACGGTGCCCACATCGCCCACTTGAATTTCCTTGGAATCGGGCGCGCTGAGCACCGCCACGATATCGAGTGTCTTTGGTGAGCGACCCATGTTTCATCCTCTCACTCGATTATATAGCAGGTCACGAGGCGGGGGCTTGTCTCACCGGTCCGGATAATCCATGCGGATCGCACCGTCGCGGTGCGCAGGGGACCGGCCATCTCAAAATCGATCAGATATCTGTCTCCGTACCTGTCTGAGGCGGCCGGAATTGCATTGTTTGAGCAGACTGCGCCGAGAAGACCGTCGCGCAGCCGTTCCCAGTTGGACTGATTGATTCGGAGCGCCTCCTCGAAAACACGAGCCTTGTGTTTTCCCAATTCGTGATCGGGGCTCAGGCAATAGTCGAGCAGTTTGGCGACGTCGATGATCGCGTGTTCGCCGCAGGGCATCTTCATCGCAGATCGAGTTCCCAATTGCCGCCTGCTGAGTAGCGTGGCGCCTACTCTCCGCCCGCGAGCCGATCGATGTCTTGTGAGATGGCACTTATTTTCGTTGACGCCGCACTTCGGGCTGCCGTTAGATCCGCCCCCGGCTCCTTGGCCAGGATGTAGAACTTGATCTTCGGCTCGGTGCCGCTGGGGCGGACGATCATCTTGGTGCCGTCGTCGAGCTGGTAGATCAGCACGTCGCTGGCGGGCAGGTCGTACGCCTTCGACTCGACGCCGGTCTTCATGTCGCGGCAACGGCCGGTCTGCATGTCGGTCACGCTGACGACGGGGCGGCTGCCGAGGCTTCGCGGCGGATTCGCCCGCAGGCGCTGCATGAGCGCGACGATCTGTTCGGCCCCGTCCTTGCCCGGCATCGTGATGCTCTTGGCCCCCTCCTGAAAATAGCCGTGCGTCTTATAGAGGTCGTCCAGTACGCCGAGCAGCGTCTTGCCACGACTGGCGGCGACGGCCGCGGCCTCGGCGATGAACGCCGTGGCGGTGATCGCGTCCTTGTCGCGCGTGAAGTCGCACGGCATGTAGCCGTAGCTTTCTTCCGCCCCGAAAATGTACGTGCGGCCCGCGCCGCCGCCGGCCTTTGCCTCATCGAATTCGCGGATCTTCTCGCCGATCCACTTGAAGCCGGTCAGCGTCTCGATGACCTCGGCGCCGTAGTGCCGGCCGATGGACTTCATCAGGTCGCTGGAGACAATCGTCGTCAATACGACGCCGTCCTTCGGCATCGTGCCGAGGCGCGTCCGCTCGTCGCAGAGGTAGTGCGTGAGCAGAGCGGCAGTCTGGTTGCCGGTCAGCAGGGTGAAGGAGCCATCGGGGGCACGGACGGCGATGCCGGCGCGGTCGGCGTCGGGATCGGTGCCGATGACGAGGTCGGCGTTTTCACGCTTGGCGAGTTCGATCGCCAGGTGCAGAGCCTCGCCCTCCTCGGGGTTAGGCGACTTCACGGTGGGGAACGCGCCGTCGCACTTCGCCTGCTCCGGCACTTCGAGCACCTGCTTGAACCCTCGCCGGCGCAGTGCCTCCGGGGCGAGCGCGCCCCCGGTGCCGTGCAGGGCGGTGAAGACGATCTTCAGCTTCGCGCCCTGCGCGCGGCAGGCGTCGATATTGAGGCTTGACGCGTCAATGGCCGCGAGGAACACCTCGTCCATGTCGCGTTCAATCAGCCTGATCATGCCTCCCCTTGCGGCTTGAGCGAACTCAATTGTCTTGATATTGGAGAATGCCCCGACGCTCCGAACTTCGTCGATGATTGCGTTGTCGTACGGCGGAGTGACTTGGCAGCCATCAGACCAGTAGCACTTGAAGCCGTTGTACTCGGGTGGATTGTGACTGGCGGTGATTACCACGCCTGCCGCGCATCCGAGCCGGCGCACAGCGAATGAGAGCTCCGGCGTTGGTCGCGGGGCGGAAAATGGATACGCCGTGATCCCATTCGACGCCAGAACGTGCGCGACGCGCTTCGCAAACACGTCACTGTTGTGACGACAATCGTAGGCAATGGCCACACCTGCCTTTTTCGCCGCGTCGCCCTGCCGGGCGATGGTGTTGGCCAGGCCCTGGGCCGCCGCGCCGACCGTATAGATGTTCATCCGGTTGAGGCCGGCGCCCATGAGTCCACGCATGCCGCCGGTGCCGAACTCGAGGTCGCGGTAGAACCGGTCGGCGAGTTCCTTGTCTTCGCGGCGTTCGACGAGGTCGCGGATCTCACGTTTGTCGGCGTCGGCGATGGATGGGTCGTTGAGCCAGGCGTCGATGGCGGTTTGGATTGTGTCGTTCATGGACATAGTTTATGAAACTGGTTCCGAGCCCGCCATGCGAGCGGGGGAGCGGATTCAATGAAGAATGCAGAATGTAGAATGCAGAAATGATGGCAAGACGCGCTGCAGGTCGATCGAAGGCAGAGGATTCGGCGCTGGTGAGTGTGACCGGTGGGACGCCGGCGCTGCGCCGCATGCTCGAGGAGGCGGCGCGGGCGGCGTTTGCGGCGGAGCGCGTGCGTCTCACCCGATTGGACGTCGCCGTCATCGACGCCGTCGAGATGAGGCGGCAGCACAAGCAGTGGATGGGCGATGGCAGCGTGACCGATGTGCTGACGTTTGATCTGCGCGATCGGCGGCGTGGGGCGATTGAGGGGCAGATTCTGGTGTGCGTCGATGTCGCGAAGAAACGTGCCGGGCCGCGCGGCGACTGGCGCGGCGAAACGGCGCTCTACGTGGTGCATGGTTGCCTGCATTTGTGCGGATACGACGATCACGATCCGCGGGATTTTAAGAAGATGCACGCACGGGAAGATGAGATTCTGGAATTGCTCGGTTTGGGGCGGGTCTTCGTGGATGGTGTGAAGTCTAATTCGAAAAAAACTCGCTGAGCGGGATGACGATTCCGTGTGCCACTGCTCTGCGAGCAGTGCAGTCGACCAGGTGCATCGATATGCAACGGTGTATCCTTAAGGTGCACCTTCGCGCATTCGCACTGCTGGCACAGCAGTGGCACACGGCGATTTGCCACCACTTGCGTGGTGGGTTCTGATTACATTCGCAATTCGCAATTGGTAATTCGCTATTATCTGGCTTATGGCCTCCCTCAAAGACGACGCCGTTGCCCTTCGCCGTCTCGACTACAGCGAGACCTCGCAGGTGCTGGCCGTCTTCACCCGCGCTCATGGTCAGCAGCGGCTGATCGCCAAGGGCATCAAGCGCTCGACCAAGACGCGCGTCGCTGTCGGCATCGATCTGCTCGAAGCGGGTACCGTCGTGTTCATTCGTAAGCCCGGCCACGAGGACACCCTGGGCACGCTGACGGAGTGGCAGCAGACCGACACGTTTCCGCACCTGCGGACCGACCTGGGCCGGCTGTACGCGGCGCAGTACGCGGCCGAGGTGACCACGAGCCTGACCGAGGTGCATGATCCGCATCCGGACTTGTTTGAGTCGATTGTCAAGTTTTTTGCGTCGCTCAAGACGACCGCGACGCTGCCGGCGCTTGGCCAGTTCCTGTGGACCCTGCTCGACGAGATCGGATTGCGGCCCGATCTCTCGCGCTGCATGTCGTGCGGACGGAGCGTCGAGGGCGACCGCGAGGTGTACTTCAGTTCGCGCGAGAGCGGGGCGATCTGCCGCGACTGCGAGCCGGCGGTGGTGGACAAGCGGCGGATCGACCCGCGGGCGGCGGAGCAGTTGCGGGCGTGGGCGGAGGAGGCCGTCGCGGTGGACGATGCGGGCACCACGGACGACATGGGTGCTACTGGCAGCTTGTCTGCCGGTGCGAATGGCGAGGGTGCGTCGTCGGGTGCGTCGACTCGTGCAAGCGGCACGCCGTGGCCGGCGATATTCGACTTGCTCGACCATCATCTTACGCAGATCCTGCATCACCCGCCGCGGCTGTCGTCGGCCATTCGCACGGCGATTCCGGAATTGCGCGGAAGATAAGAGCCGATTGTGCGACCAATTGAAGTCTGGCGACTGCGAATTGCCGGCAACTCATCTCACTCCAATCGCTTGCGAGATCGGCTCTTCTTGAAATTCGACGGCACGGTGAAAAGGATGCGACTTGCCGGGTCGGGTATGATTCAGACAGGATGGCGACACCAAATTCAGAGCAGGCGTCTGGCAATCCAAACACACTTCCACCGGCAGCGGGAAGTTCTGCAAGTCCATGGGCACTCGCTGCGGCGGCATTGGCTCGGCGTCAATACAGGGTTGAAAAGTTGTGCTGGTTGGGCGCAGGGGTCTTTACGGTAGTCTGGGTACTGACGATTTATTTCCATACTAGCGCCTTTTTATTCACTGGCACACTCGACATTGTCGACGGCGCGTTCGTTATTAGGTGTCGCGAGCGTCCCACACACAACGATTCGGAGCGCTGGATTGCGGTTGGGCGAATCGATCGAGCCGGCGAGGTGACGTGGCCGCAGCGGCTAGGTCTCAGATTTCCGTCTTTTTCTTATTCTGATTATTGGCAACCGACGCGATGGGTGTTGATCACAATTCCATGCTGGACGGTGGTCGGATTCCATGCGTTGATCGCGGCGCGATTGCGTCGCCGCCGTCTGCATCAACTGCCGCCGCCGCGATCACCACGCCGTACCGCAGTCCTTTGGACGTTGGCAGCTGCGTGTGTGGCGGCGGGGGCCTTCTTCGCGGCCATGGTCGACATCAGTGTTGGTGGAAACGAGTCTTTTGTCGCCGCCAAGTGCAATCGCTTTGGAGTCGCTTGGAATCTTGAACGCCCCGGCAGCTACATGGGGATGTTTCATGGCGGCGCAAACGTATCCTGGGACAAGCAATGGGCCATTGAGCCCCCGGTCTTTTTTGCGACCACGGATGATCACTTCAAGCCGGTGTTTCTGCTCGTCGTTCCAACGTGGATGCCGCTCCTGTTCTGCTCCTACATGGCAGTTCGCGCATGGCGACGGGCCAAACCGCTTGCGCCGAATCTCTGTGTACAGTGCCGCTACGACTTGACCGGTAACACCTCGGGCAGGTGTTCGGAATGCGGTCGGGTGATTGACTGGGACATTCACGGAACGAGGCAGTAGTCGCTTTTGGAGCCGATCTGGATGCGCGTCCATGAAGGAGCACGGCCGGGGTCGCCCGGCTCGCCGTCGGCGTGCGTGGTGTAGATGTTGTCATTGGGAGAGTTCCGTGAAGCTGGCGGGCTGGGGAACGAATCCGTGCTGGGTGTGCGCACGAATTCGACGTGTCCATCGACAAAGGTCACGTTTTGCCCGTGACGCGGTCGGTGGTTTCGGCTGTTGCCGCGCGCCGCGGTGCCGCGATCGGCGACCGGGGCTGCAAGAATGCCGCCCTTCAGGTATGGATTTGAGTCGGCCAGGATGGGGATGACCGGGTTGCTCAGGAATCCCAGCCGCCGCCTGGCGGGATGGTATTGATAGACATAGGCGTAACTGAGGAATTCGGGGCCGGCAAAGTCAAATGCGGACATAGGGTCCCGAATCGGGTCTTGCCGATCGGTCGTGGCCGGGCAAACAAATTCGCTCTCTTGCAGATACTGCGCACGCAGTAGCAACCAGAGGTCAGCGGTGGGCGATGGTGCGTCCGGTGGCTCGGGTCGCCGATTGCGATATCCGAACACGTTGATGTCGCCGGCCTGCGATGATTGAAACTGAGATGGGAATATGTCGCCATCGACTGCATATTGATGCATCGCTCGGCCAATCTCCCAGATATTTCTGGTACAGGCTTTGATCCGTCGTGCCTCCAAATGCATTGGAAGCAAACCAGCGAACCAGCTTGCGCCGATGGCCAGCGTGATGACGATCATCAGCAATTCAATTACCCGAATGCGCGGGCCGGTGGGTTGCATATGCGTTCTCTTTGAGCCTACGGCACCAGACAATAATCGCTTTTCGAGCCGATCTGAATGCGCGTCCAGGTGGGGGCGTTGCCGATTTCTGCCGGTTCGCCGTCGGCGTGGGTTGTGTAGATGTTGTCAGCGGGCATCCCACCATACCCATAAACGGGCGAGAAGGGTCCAACAAGCGGATTCTTGACGAACGAAACATGTCCATCGACGTAGGCGATGTTCTGCCCTTCACGTGCGCGATGATTGCGACTGTTTCCCCTACCCGGCTGTTGCATGTCGACCCGTGCGTCGACTCGAACATTTCCCTTCAGATATGGGTTTGAGTCGGCCATGACGGCAAGCAGCGGATTGCTTCCGGTGCCGAGCGCGAAACGTCGACCTGGAGCGTATTGATACACATAGGCATAGCTTAGATTGTCCGGCCCGAGGAAGTCGTGATAGATGGACGTGTCTGGCGACGTGTCAGGCTGATCGTGGGTGGAAGGACACACAAAATGCCGGCCCGGCGGCGATGGGTAGTCTCGTCGAGCGATCATCCACAGATCCGCCGTAGGCGAAGGTGGGTCTGTAGGAAGCGGTTGCCGGTTGCGGTATCCAAACAAGTTGAGTTCGCCAGTTGTTGACTTGTTGAAGATTGAGGGATAGAGGTCGCCGTCTGCTGAGTAGATGGACATAGAGTGCCAGACGCCGCGTAGATTGGCCGCACAATTAGTGATGCGTGAGGATTCGCGGTGCAAAGGAACCGTGTTGATGACCCAGCCCGCGACGATCGAAAACGCGAGTACGAGCAGGAGCACCTCGATAATGCGAATACGTTGGCCAGATGCCACGGGCAATCTCCGATGTCACGGCACCAGACAATAATCGCTTTTCGAGCCGATCTGGATGCGGGTCCAGGTGGGGGCGTTGCCGATATCTGCCGGTTCGCCGTCGGCGTGGGTGGTGTAGATGTTGTCCAGCGGTATGGATTTTCCCGGATGCGGGAGCGAGTTGGCGTCGGGCACGAGCGGCGTTTGCATGTAGCCCACATGGCCATCCACGAATGCGACATTCTGGCCATCCCGGGCGCGATGATTGGTTGAGTTTCCCTTGCCCGGGGATGTGCGATCGATTGCGGCCGCGTCCTGAATCCCGCCTTTCAAATAAGGGTTCGAATCAGCCAGCACCGGCACCCAGGGTTCGCTGTTGGTGCCGACCGGTCGGCGCTGCGGGTGATATTGGTAGACGTATGAATAACTGAGGTGCTTTCGATCGGCGAAGTCGAAGTAGGCTGAAGGATCCTCTCCCGGGTCAGGCGTGTCGACCGTTGAGGGGCAGATGAATTGTTTGGGGCACGCATGGTAGGTGCGAAGAACCATCCACATGTCGGCCGTCGGGGACGGAGGCGCATCAACCGCAGGAGCGGCGGTTCGGCTGGTGAAGAGCCCCAGTTCTCCCGCGCGGGACATGCCAGTTGCCATGGGAAATGTCGTTCCCGCCTGAGCGTATAGATACAGCGCCTGTGTGGTGCCTCTGAGATTGCTGGCACAAATATCAGGATGCAGGCGTATGCGAAGTGTTCTCGCGTTGCCAACGTACCAAACCCCCGCAATTCCGAGCGCGATAACGATCAGCAGTGCCTCGATTGGTCGCGTTCTGGTTGAGGACATTTCAGACTCCGCGCGGGGATTCCTTTGAAATCATACGCGGGTCGATGAAGGATGGCGCGTCGGCCCTGTCCGGGCCGGGAGATTTTGGGTTGGATCGTGGGTCCGGTGGTTGAAACCACCGGCTACGGACGTGCGCCCTCAGGGCGAATCCCGACCACGCGATGTGCCTCCGGGCGAATTCCGAACACGCGATGGCCCTTCGGGCGAATGCAGGTCACGCGGGATACGTCCCAGCCTTTTTGGATTCGGCTTTCCTGCGTTTCTCAAGTCACGTCGGCCCTGACGGGCCGGATACAAGAAAGGGGTTCAAGCATTCCGGTGGTTGAAACCACCGGCTACCAACGTGCGCCCTACCGGGCGAGAAACGCCACGTCACGCTGCTGATTCGGCGGGGCGCTCGTCGTCGAAGCGGACGCTGACGCGCTTGCTGACGCCGGCTTCCTGCATGGTGATGCCGTACATGACGTCGGCGATGCTCATCGTCCGCTTGCTGTGCGTGATGACGATGAACTGGCTGCCCTGCGCGAAGTCCTGCACGACGTGGTTGAAGCGTACGTTGTTGGCCTCGTCGAGCGCGGCGTCGACTTCGTCCATCAGCACGAAGGGCGACGGGCGGCTCTTGAAGACCGCCATGAGCAGGGCGATCGCGGTCATGGTGCGCTCGCCGCCGGAGAGCAGGCTGATCGACTGCGGCTCCTTGCCGGGCGGGCGGGCGACGATGTCGATGCCGCATTCGAGCACGTCGTTGGGGTCCTGCAGGATCAGTTCGGCCTTGCCGCCGCCGAAGAGCCGCTTGAAGAGCCCGCTGAATTGCTCCTGCACTGCGGTGAAGGTCTGGATGAACCGCTCGCGCGATTCGACGTTGAGCCGCTCGATGAGTTCGTTCAACTGGGCCTGGCTGTCGCGCAGGTCCTTGAGTTGCGTCGAGAGGAACTCGGAGCGTTTCTCCAGTTCTTCCTGCTCGGTGATGGCGTCGAGATTGACGTTGCCCAGCCGTTCGATCTTGGTGCGGAGTTCCTCGATCTCCGCCTCGACCGCGGGCCAGTTCTCATTCTCTTCGGGCACATGGTTTTCGGCTTGCGCCGCGAGATCGACCGACAACTCCTCGGCGACGCGGGCGGCCAGGTCTTCCTGCCGCACGCGGACCTCGTGCAATTTCATCTGCCGCTCGTGGCACTGGGCATCGACCGATTCGATCTCGCTCCGCAGGCGACGCATGTCCTGACTGAGTTGCTCGACCTCTTCGCGCAGCGCGTCGCGCCGCTCGCGCAGGGTCGCCGCGTGACTTGTCAGCTCGCCGCTTTCGGTGGTGAGCCGTTCGATCTCGCCGCAGACCTGCTCGATCTGGCGGCGCGAGGTCTCGATGCGCTCCTGGGCTTCCTGCACATCGCGGAGGGCCTTGTCGCGATCGGCCTCGAGGGCGATGCGCGAACCATCGAGCGTCGCGATGGCCTCGACCGTGGCGTTGCGCTGCTGGGTGAGTTCGCCGATGCGGACTTTCAATTGCGTGATGGTCTCGGACAGCGTGGCGCGTTCTTCCTCGAGCGTGGTGATGCGTGCGGTGAGGGCCTCGACGGCGCGCTCGCTTTCGGCGCTGCGGGTTTCGAGTTGGGTGAGCGATTCGCGGCTGGCGGCCTGGCGGGACTTCGCTTCGTCGAGCCGGCGAACGATGATGGAGACTTCCGACGCGATGAGCGGTCGTTCGTCGGCGAGCCGCTTGACTTGGGCGTCGACCGCGGCGAGCTGGGCCTGAACCGAGACGCGATCGTTCTGCGACTTGTGCAGGGCATCGCGGAGTTGCTTCTGCAGCGATTCCAGGTGCGTGGCCTCAGAGAGCGTTCGCTCCATCTGCGACTTGAGGTAGGCGATCCGCTCGTCGACTTCGGCCAGATTGCGGGCCAGTTCGCGCAGTTCGCTGCGGCGGCTGATCATGCCGGGGCCGCTGCCGAGCGCGCCGACGGCCACGCGTCCGTCCGGCTCGAAGACGAGGCCGTCGAGCGTGACGAAACGGGCGGCTGGGTCGATGGTGGACAGGTGTCGCGCGACGTCGGTCGATGCGACGACGTAGGTGCGGCCGAGCAGGTGGCGGGCGAGCCGCTCGCATTCCTCGGGGTATCGCACCCAGTCGAGCACTCGGGCGATGCAGCCCTCCTGCGTGGTGAGGTCGGGCCCGCCGATGGCCGGGGGCACGCTGTCGAGACAGAATGACTGGATGCGGCTGCCGACTTCGGCGAGGGCCTCGCGATCAGACAGCAGCGCCGCGCGATCGGCCGCGATGAGGTATTGCTGCGTCTCGCCGAGGACGGCCTCGACGATGCCGGCGTTGGCCATGTCGGTCTCGAAGAGTTCGCCGACCGCGCCGCGAATGTAGCCAAAGGTCGCGCCGGTGGCGTCGGCCTCGCGCTTGGCGAGGATGTCCCGCGCGCCGGCCATCAGGCCCTCGTGCGTGCGGTCGAGTTCTTCAAGCAACTGGCGGCGGCTTTCGAGACCGCTGCGGTATTCCTTGGCGGCGGCGTGCTGGTCGAGCAGTTTGGCGCGATCTTCGGCGACGGCGGCGAGGCGCGTCGTGGTGTCGTCGAGCTGCGCCGACTGCTCGCGGATCAAGTCTTCAAGCGTCGTCAGCCGCGCCTGCAGTTCGGCCTGGCGGGCGAGCGATTCGGTCAACTCGGCCGCAACGGTCGCATCGCGGGCGTCGAGCTTCTGCTTCTCGCCGGTCAGCGAGGTCTGCTGCATGTCGAGGCTGGAAATTTCGTTGCTGAGCTGGCTGCTGCGGCGGAGCAGGTCGATTATGCCGGCCTTCTCGTCGGCCAGATGGCGACGGGCGTCGTTGAGGGTCGTCGCCAGGTCGTGATCGCGGGCCTGCCGGTCGGTCGATTCATCGCGCAGGGTCTTGAGCGTGGCTTCGAGCCCGTCGGCGGTCTCGCGATGCTCGGCCATGCGCGACTCGATGGCGGACATCTGCTCGTCGAAGCCGGCGAGCCGCTCGCGTGAGCGGGCCAGCAGGGCGGTCTGATCTTCGATGCGCTTCTCGGCGGCGGCTTTGCGCTCCTCACCGGCGGCCAGTTGCGACTGGGCGGTGAGCAGGCGGCCCTCGGTCTGGGTGATGTCGCGATCGACATCGACGATCCGCACGTTGGCCTCGCTCGACTGCGTCTCGGCGGCGGCCAGATCGGTGCGGAGCTGGGTCGACTGGTCGGAGAGTCCGGCGACTTCGCGGTCCAGGCCGTCGGCGGTGGCGCGGTGGCGGCAGTATTCGGCGAGGGCATAGCGGCTGCGCAGTTCGCGCAGGCGCTGGGCGTAGGTCTGGTAGTTTCGCGCCTTGCCGGCGGCCAGCTTTACGCTGCGCAGACGCTTGTCCACTTCGTCCACGATGTCCTGCAGGCGGAGCAGGTTCTGATCGACGCGCTCCAGCCGGCGGACGGCTTCCTTCTTGCGGGCCTTGTATTTGTTGATGCCGGCGGCCTCTTCGAAGATCGTCCGGCGGTCGAGCGGGTTGGCCTGAAGCAGGCTGTCGACGCGGCCCTGCTCGATGACGCTGTAGGCATCGACGCCGATGCCGGTGTCGAGGAACAGTTCGCGCACGTCCTTCAGCCGGCAGACCTGCTTGTTCATCAGGTATTCGCTTTCGCCTGATCGATACAGGCGTCGCGATACGACGACTTCGGTCTGGTCGGTCGCCAGGGTGTGATCGGCGTTGTCGAACGTGAGATCGACCTGCACCATGTTGGCGGGCTTGCGTCCGCCGGAGCCGTTGAAGATGACGTCGAGCATGTGCTTGCCGCGGAGGCTCTTGGCGGACTGCTCGCCGAGGACCCACTTGATGGCGTCGACGACGTTGGATTTGCCGCATCCGTTGGGGCCGACGATACAGGTGATGCCGGAGCCGAAGTCGAGCTCCATCTTGTCGGCGAACGACTTGAAACCGACGGCGGTAAGTTTCTTTAGAATCATGGCTTGCGCGAGCCTCCATGCTCATATTATCGGTCGTGCGACCCGGGTTGGACGACACGTCCGCTGGCGGCGTCATCCCACGGCCGCCACCCCCGGTGGACGCAATTCACAATGGTAGCGGAAGGGGGGGCGGAGGGCCAGATGCGGTGGGATGGAGTGGACACGCCGGCCGGACGGATTGCGCCAGTTTCGCGCCGATACAATACATGCAGGAGTGTCAACGATGACGGTGTCTTTTGAATTGGACGACAAGTTGGAGGCACTGCTGCGGCAGGAAATGGGCGACGTTCCGTCGGCCGCGCGTGAGGCTCTGCTGATTCATGCCTACCGTCTTGGCAAGATCAGCGTCGGCAGGCTGGCCCAAACGCTGGGTATGGGTGTCATTGACGCGGAGGACTGGCTATCGCAGCGCCGGGTTCCGCTCAATTATTCGCTTGATGACTTTCAAGCTGACATGGCCACACTTCGTGACTTGCGGGGTCGGACCAGTCCATGATCGTCGTGTCTGACACAGGGCCCCTCTGCTATCTTGGCCTGATTGGACACCTGGACCTTCTGCCGGCTCTTTACGGGTCCGTCATCATTCCTCCCACGGTTGCAACGGAACTCAGCTCCTCACGGAGCCCATCCAGCGTTCGCGCCATCATTTTGAATCCGCCAGCCTGGCTTACCGTTCAAGCGATCAGCGTGAGTGACGCTTCGCTCAACCATCTCGGCATGGGCGAGCAAGAGGCGATTGCACTGGCTGAATCGATCGGAGCGGATTTGCTTTTGTGCGACGATCAGGAAGCGCGCGCGATTGCCAAAGCCCGCGGCTTGGGAATGACAGGAACGCTGGGTGTTTTGGTCGACGCGGCAGATCAAAATCTAGTGGATCTGAGTGACGCGATTGATCGGTTGCGCTCGACGAACTTTCGAGTGTCGGCTGCCATAATCAAACGAATACTTGACGATCGAAAGGAATAGCCAGTGCCGGCGAGTGAGGCGCTATTGCCGGCGATGGAACAGGTATGCCACGCAGGCGCCGAAGGAAATGATCGCGGCGAATACCGGCATGGCCAGTTGATCCGAGCGCGGGTGGTGTCGCCGGAATTATCTACTTGACAAACCACGGTTTTTGAGTTAAAATTTGGGCATGAACGCAAAGAAATTCATGTCCATGACCGAAGATCAAGCCCGCGAATATCTGGAATCCCTCCGCTGGCCAAACGGCCCCGTTTGCGCCCATTGCGGGTCATCGACGGTCGGCAAGCTGGCGGGCAAAGCCACCCGCGCAGGCGTTTACAAGTGCAAGACTAAGGGCTGCCGGAAGCAGTTCACGGTAACGGTCGGGACCATCTTTGAACGGTCACACGTCAAGCTGTGCGTCTGGGTTGCCGCGTTCTACATGACGTGCTGCTCTAAGAAGGGTGTATCGGCTCTCCAGCTTTACCGCATGCTCGGCATTGGTTCATACAAGACCGCATGGTTCATTGCTGGCCGTATCCGCTGGGCCATGCGACAGGCCCCACTCCGTGACGTTCTAAAGGGTATTGTCGAATCGGATGAAACCTACGTTGGCGGCAAAGTGACCGGGCCAGGGCAAGGGCCATTCGTCGATAAGAAGTCGGTCGTTCACGCGATGATCGAACGCGGCGGCAACATGCGGGTGAAGATCATTCTCCGCGTGAACGCAAAGAACCTGCGCGAATCGCTGAACGAAGCCGTCGATAAGGGCGCGGTTCTGATGACGGACGAACACGCGGGCTACATCCGAGTCGGCAAGACGTTTGCGGATCACCAAGCCGTTAAGCACGGTGCAAAGGAATACGCTCGCGGAATCGCCCACGTCAATACAGCGGAGTCGTGGTTCGCTCTGCTCAAGCGCGGCATTCACGGGACGTATCACCACGTCAGCCATCAGCACCTATTCCGCTACACCGATGAATTCGCGTGGCGATTCAATCAGCGCAAGGTAACGGACCGCGAGCGCACCGAAGCAGCCTTGCGGCTTGCGCCAGGGTGTCGGTTGGTCTATCAGAAGTTGCTGGGTTAATTAGTGTCGGCTGTGGCACTGCCGGGCTTTTCTGCGCCCGTAATTTTGAGACTGGGCACCGTCAGCGCAGGCAGGCCCATGCGAGTCGTCATCGTCTGGACGAATTCGCGCCAATACGGCCATGCATTGAACCGCCCGTTAAGATCCGCGAACGCTTGAAGATTCTCTGGTTCCAGCCCAGTTGCCGAAGTCAATTTGTACACCAGCAAAAAGTGGGCCTCTATAAACAAATCTGGGGTGCCCTTTGACCCACCCCCGTCATCGGTCAAGAGAAAGTGGGCATTGACTCCCAATGTCTTTCCAGCCCCGTCAAGTTTCGGGACGGCTTTGAGTTTCATGTTTAGCTTCATCTCCCCTTCTTGGGGAGCGCCGCTATACCGTACGTTGCATGAAACTAATTTGATTTCATGCACATCCACAAGACGAGACACAGCCGTCGCCAATTTCATATTGGCGTCGGCTGGCCCGTTTTTGGTCAATGCTGAAGTCGTCATTTTCTCTAGGCGGCCAGGGGTCCGCAGGCGGGTGCAGTTTGTTCAATCGTAAACGTCGGCGCAATCCGGAGTGCGGGACTCGTCACAAAGTTCCAAGGTTGAAAATCATATTGCACAGAAGCAGGGATAATCTCCACTCCAATCGGTGTCGCGGAAACATGTAACTCCTGCCCCAAGGCCGTGAACACATCCGACACAGTGGCGAGCGTCATATTCGCTTCGCCGTCCAGCAACTGCGTAACATTGCTTTTGGTCGTGCCCAGGCGAGCCGCAAGTTCCGACCTTTTGAGCTTCTGGCCCGACAGAATCCCGCAAATCAATTCAGTCACTTCAAGGATGGTCCGCTCTCGCTGAAAGAGCTTCATGCCTTCTTTTGTGCTAATCAATTCTTCGTAGGTGCTACTCATTTGGGGTGCCTCCCTTTCGCTGCTTTCGCTTTTTCCGCCTTCTCTCTCTGAATATGATCGTTCATAATTGCAAAGGCGCGAGCGATTTCGCTGGGATCGAGCTTGTCCCCCTTCTTAGAGCATCCATTAGTGAGGACCCAGCGACTCTCAGACCTAAAACAAAGCATACGAATCTGAAATCGCTTGAATTCAAAAATTGGCCCCTCGACATGTTTGAAACGCTCTCGATGATTAAAATTCCCCATCTCACCCATGTGACGAAAAGAGGACATGAGTTTTGATTTCCATTCCCCATCGAGAGAATCGTAAAAATCCTTTGCAGGCATCGTGCCGTCTGCTCGCACCGCAAAAGCGATGGTCAGCACACGGCCCTTAAAAACAACATCCTTCTTTACGGCTTCGTTGTCCATGAAGTTTAATTATAACTAAACCACAAGTCAAGCGCCAGGCAGATAAACACAAGACAAGCCTAAAGCACTACAAACTAGGACCTTAAGGCAGTATTGCGATACACATAGTCAATAATCAGGCCTTTTCTGCGCGACTCTAAAAGCTGCATCGACAAGTGTGCTAGTACAACTTAATACTGTTCCGATTCTGTTTTATCAGTACAGTGGCGCTTGTATGGTCGCCAACTACTGGATACCCTATGAATGTGGGCGAGGGGAGTTGAACCCCTAAACCCCGGCTTCCAAGGCCGGGCGCGATGCCAGTTTGCGTACGCCCACGACAAGCTGAATGCAGGCCCGGCCAGCCCCCGTCAAAGGATTCGCCGGGCCTGCTTCTTTTCCGGGCCGTTCAGCGCGGCCCTATGTCTCTCCTGAGCATCATGCACCCGCTTTCTTCAAGAGTTCCCGTGCCAAGTCCAACAAGTCGCCTTTGATCCGAATTGCGCGAGTTGTGCCGATTCGACAGTCATCAAAAGGGTCGCTTGCCGCATCATGGGAAAGCCCCACCCGGACCGCCCAATCTCGCGCAGCGGTTCGCATGGCCTTACCTTTTCGCCCAAGAATGCTGCCCGCCTTGTTGACGGCAATTCCAGTCATTCCCGCATCGACGAGCGTTTTGAGCAGAACCGAATCGCGCGGCGCGTCATTTGTCAATAATGACTTTTGTATCGTAACCTGTGCGTCCGACCCTGATAATCCGATGCATTCTTGAATCAGCATCCGTAGTTCTTCTGGAGTTGGGTCGATGATTTCAAGTGCGCCGATTCGCAGTCGCATGATTCGTACTCCATTCCGGTTACACAGTATCCAGGGTGCCGCACGGAATTTACACGTTATCGGAAGCGTGTCAAATTCTTTTTTACTGTGTATTGGGGTGGTCGGCTGGCAGGACCCAGCGGGTAGGGGTAAAATGTGTTTGGAGGCCAGACATGGCAAAGCAGGATGACACACCGAAGCCGTCAATGGATGACGTGATGCGCGCTGCAATGCAGATCAAACCCCAGGGCAAGCCGAAAGCACCCAAGCCGAAACGGAAGACCGCCAGGAAGAAGCGGTAACAGTTAGAACATAGCCCGGGCAGGCATGAAACCCCATAGATTATATGACCTTATGGTTTGTTAAGTAGATAATTCCGGGTGTCGCAGCAGGGTGACCGCTCCGACCGCCATAAGCAACGTGGAGATGAGCACCGTTCGAACCGCGTTGTGAGGCTTGTGTTCGCGGGGGCGGCTGTCCCATTTGTCGCGATCGGCGAAGGGCGTGCCGTCCAGTTCCCAGCGCACCAGCGGGTTGCGCGCGAGTCGCGAGAGCAGGCCGAGGATCCGCCGGATCTTGCCTTTCTGGCGGTCCATCGGGAAGGCGATTATTTCGACATCAGACGCAATGACAAGGTAGGGCCGTCCGTGGTAGCAAAGCCACAACGGCCAGAGTCCGATCAGCAGAAGAAACGCGATCGAAGCGAAAAGCCCACCCCAATGGAATTTCTCGATGAACGCCATGCACATTGCCATGCCCATCAGGACGCCGGGAATGCCCATGACCAGCAGGTACCACTGGCGTTGGCGCACGCAGCCGATCCAGGAGATTCGGTCATATCGAAGCGGCCGATTGGTGAGAATCGTGCGTCCGGCGAGTTGGGCCGTCGCGTCAGGAATGGAGAGGTCTTGCCGGCAATGGATGAGTTCATCGTCGCCGAAATCGAGGTGAATCGTGCCCTGGATGTCAAAGCGGATGGACTCCTTCATGATTGAGTTCCGATTCCTGTTGAGTCAAGTGCCGACCGTCGACAACCGCGATTCGCCTTATGAATAGTCGGTGCGTGAGCATGCCGCGCAACGCGCCGGCCAGTGCAAGCGAGTGGAATTTTCAAATTGTTCCGGAGCACGCCCTACGCGACGACGAATGCCCGCAACGATCGGTCCGAAAACGCGGGACGCTGTCGCATCATCACAACTCGGACTTGAGCCGCCAGCGCGGAAGAGAAGCTTCACTCAACTAGCGCCCGATAGCGTCGCGGGCTCAGGTTCGCGTGATCTGAATCTATGGGCCGTCATTCGCGCAAGGTCCGCAGTGCTCGAATCCCGCATACTGAGTGTCGCCATATCGTAGAGTTCCGGAACGGGGTGGGGGAGTGCCAGAGATGAGTACGGACGGTCACGTGACAACGTTGCCGGTGGCGGTGGTCAGCGCGCTCTGCGCTGAGGCCGCGCCGGTTCGGGGAATTTTCCTGCCAACGACCGACGGTCAGCAGGGCGTGCTGTTTCGCAGCGCGGGGAACGGGCTGCCGCGTCCTGACTTCGAGCGCCTGCAGAACAACGGCGTCACGCATCTTCAGATCGAGTGCGAAGGTCTCGACCAATACGAAAGCGAATTGGAACAGGGCATCTCCAGGCTGCTGAGCGATCCGCGGATGGATCCGGTTCAGAAGGCCGCGTGCGTGCGGCACTTCGGCCTGAAGATTGCCCACGACATGTCGACCGGCACGGACATCGCCGGCCAGGTTCAGCGTGCCCACACGCTGCTGGATGCGGTGATCGAGAATGTGCTGAACAACCAGGCGGCCTGTTCGTCGCTGTTGTCGATGTGCGGCCACCATCGCTCGACCGCGAGCCACATGTTCGCGGTGAGTACGCTGGCGATCCTGCTGGGGCAGGAGGTGTTCGGCACGGATCCGGAGAGGCTCCGCGCACTGGGCCTGGCCGGCATGGTGCACGATCTTGGCAAGAAGAGCGTGCCCGAGGACACGTTGCGCAAGAACACGCCGCTGTCGGATGACGAGATGGATCTGCTGCGGCACCATCCGATCGAATCGGTTCGGCTGCTGGGCGAGGATGCGACCGTGCCGAGCCAGGTGCGGCAGATGGTGCTTCAGCACCACGAGCGGTTCGACGGCAAGGGCTACCCGCTGGGCCTGAGCGGCGGCGAACTGCTGCCGGAAAGTCGGATTCTGTCAATCGTCGATTCGTTTCACGCAATGATCGGACGGCGGGATTATCGCCGGCCGATGGGCCCGATGCAGGCCATTCACCTCATGCGCTTTCAGGCCGGGCGGCAGTTTGATCCGGATTTGTTCGCGGCGTGGGACCGATTCGTACAATACAAATGGCGGGCGCTCGACAAGCGCAAGATCGACGGCGGCTCCGAGGAGTCGGTCGGCAAGAGCTTTCATGCCGATCATCAGAAGATGCAACCGCGGCGGCACGATCGCGCCGCGATCCGCCAGGCGTGCGCCGGCACGCTGGTTTTCCCATGTGCCTATGCGGGCAGACTGGCGCACCTCACGGCCGCGCCGGATCAGCTGTCAGCCAGGGTGACGGACCTGTCGCGGACCGGCATGGGCTTTCTGTCGCCCTATCCGCTGTTCCGCGGCGAGGTGCTCAACGTGCGTGCCTCGGCGGACTCGGCTGAGCGCTGGATCAGCAGCGTGGTGTGCTGGTGCCGGCGCGATAGCCAGCCGGGGATGTTTCGCGTGGGACTTCGATATCTTCAACGGATCGCGGCGACGGATGCGCACCGAAAAGTAGACGTGATGCCGTATTATTGCCGGGGCTAGCGCAAGGCCAATTCTTACCGGCATGGGACTGACAAATACGCACTGCCGTCGTCAGGGATTCGGCCCATCCCACGGGCTGTTCGGGACGGCCCATTGCACGTCGGGCCGGTTCAGATCGCCGATGCCGCAGCCGACGTAGTCACCGGCGAATGACGCGACGTGGCCATCGAGAAACGCAATGTTCAGTTTGCGGTCGTGGCGCGGATCGGGCGAGAACGGTTGTGGCGAGGGATACACCGAGCAGAATCGGCCCGGCCCGTCGGCGAAGAGCACCTGCACCGCCGTCGGCGCCACGCGGTCGATCTTGTCGGGCGTCAACGTCATCCAGATCGACAGGCGCATGTTCATCCCGTAGGCGAAGTAATTGAGACCCTCGTGTTCAACCGCCGTGGGGCACATCCAGACGCTGCGCGCTCCGGGTCGCGGCACAGCACCCCGCACGAACAACTCGGAATACGACGGTTGTCCCAATAAGGGCGGCAGTGCGTTGAACCAGTCCTCGGGCCGGTTGATCACCGTGGTCGGCAGGGCCCCCTGTCCGCGGCGCGGAAGCGAACCGTCATTCTGCTGTGCAAACATCACGGTGGCCGCGGCCCATTGACGCAGGTTCGCCCGGCAGGTGGTGGAGGCGGCAGACCGGCGCGCTCCACTGAGCGATGGCATCAGCACCGCGATCAGCAGGGTCAGGATGGCGATGACGGAGAGCAGTTCGATCATGCTGAATGCGAGACGCTTCGCGCGGAGACGCAACGGCCTGCGCTGAGGGCACGCGGTGAGTGAGCCAGTCGAAACGCTGGTTTGAGGCGAAGTCACCCTTCCAGCGTACACCATGTTGATGAACGGCTGCACAGCCGCGTTGGTGTCGCGATGAAAACGCCGAATGGATGCCGCCACGGTGCGATGTCAGAAGCTCGTCGTGGTCGTGCCGCCGAAGAGCGCGCCATTGATCGCGGTCGCGAACGCGTTGTACGCAATCTTGAGCAGCGGCCCGAACGGCCCAAACGACGGAATGGAGCAGCCGGATGTCGGGGCCATCAGGGCGGCGCCAAGGGCCAGTGCGAGCAATCGCGACGAGCGACGGGTGGGTTTCAAGGACATGGTTTGCTCCAGGACCCCGGTGTAGGGGGTCGATTCGGTGATCCAACAATTGGAAATCGGTCGCGGCGGGGGTGAGGCCGAAGGCTGATTTTGCTGGGGAGGTTTGGGTGAACGCCGTGTGGCCTGCGCAGAATCCAGCCCAGGCAAGCGATTTCCGGGTTGAAATATCCAATTTCAACGATTTTATCGGATGAAACCGCGCCACGGCGCTCTATCGGGTAATAATGCCAAGCCCGTTCCCGCCTCAACCTTCCCAGCGGTCTGGTTGGACACTCTGCCATTGTGAATAATTCGGCGGTCCAACGTGCCCCGCTGCGCACGGATATTCCGCGTGCGCCGCGCATTACCGGGCTTGCGAGATGAGGCGAACCCCTCGCGGTGAGCGGCTGCAGCCCAGCAGCCCGGCCGCGATGTCGTGTCGGATGCTGCGACCAGCAGGAGTCGAACATGCCAACGTTTCAATACGAAGCGATGAACGCCGCCGGACAGGAGGTCAAGGACGAACTTGACGCCAATACGTCCGAAGAGGCGATCACGAAAATTCGGAACCTGGGTTACTTCCCGACCAAGGTTCGGCAGAAGGGCGGGAAGAAGCCGGCGGCCGCGACCTCGATGGCCGGGCCCGGCAACAAGCGACGCGGCGGCGGCAAGGTCAGCGTCAAGCAGTTGACCCAGTTCACGCGGCAGTTGTCGACGCTGATGGACGCCGGTCTGCCGATTTTGCGATCGATCCGCATTCTTGAGCAGCAGCAGAAGCCGGGTAATCTGCGCGTCTGCCTGCGGCACATTTCGGAAGACGTCGAAGGCGGTGCCACGCTTTCCGAGGCGATGGCCCACAACCCCAAGGCCTTCGATCGATTGTTCACCAACATGATCGCGGCCGGCGAGGCGGGCGGTGTGCTCGACGTCATCTTGCAGCGTCTTGCGGAGTTCATGGAAAAAACTCAGCGGCTCAAGCGCAAGGTCATCGGCGCCATGATTTATCCGGCCGCCGTGGTGAGCTTCGCCCTGTTGATTGTCTCGGGCATCATGTACTTCGTCGTGCCCAAGTTTAAGACCATCTTCGGCGACTTCGGCACCGAATTGCCCGCGCCGACCCAGTTCCTCATGGCAACGTCGGACTGGATGATCGGTCAGCGGGAGGTGGCCAAGGACAAGTTTGAACAGATGGCCGTGCCCGGGTGGGCGATTCTGCTCTTGACGCCCATTCTGCTCATTGCAACTTACAAAATCATCGGGCAGTTCAAGAAGGGCAAATACGCCATGGACGTGGTCAAGCTGAAGATCCCCATTCTCGGGGCGATTTTGGCCAAGACCGCCGTGGCGAGGTTCACGCGAACCCTGGGCACCCTGATCGCGGCCGGTGTGCCGATCCTGGAAGCCATTACCATTACCAAGGACACCTCGGGCAACGAGGTGTATGTCGCGGCCCTGGGCCGGGTTCACGATGCGATTCGCGAGGGTGATTCCTTCGCCAATCCCCTGCGGGCCAGCAAGGTGGTCGACGGCATCGTCGTGAACATGGTGGACGTCGGCGAGGAAACCGGCGATCTGGACAAGATGCTCATCAAGGTCGCGGACAATTATGATGAGGAAATCGAGACCATGGTGGCCGGTCTGGTCAGCCTGCTCGAGCCGATCATGGTTATCTTCCTCGGTGTGGTCATCGGTTTCATCGTGATCTCGCTGTTCCTTCCGCTGGTCAGCCTGATCAACAACCTGACCGGTGGTTGATGCCGGTCGTCGGAGTGCATGGATGATGCGAGCTGTTCGAAAAGCGCGAGACGGAGCCCTGGGCTTCAGCCCGGCCGGTACGAGATTCGCGCGGGGCACGTCGGGCAAACGTCGCTCCGGCTTCACCATGCTTGAACTGATGGTCGCCATTGCGATCATCCTCGTGCTGGTCGGCCTAGCGATCATGGGCACGCGCGCCGCCCATAGTTTCATGCGGAAGTCCAACTGCGAGCAGCAGTTGAAGGTCCTGCAGAACGCGATCAACCAGTATTCCGATTTCTGGCAGCCTTGGCGGGTCGGCAATGTGGTGGTGGCCAACAAGGGCTGGCCGGATTTCATTCCGGGGCGATTGTTTGCGACGGGGTCCTTTGGTGGTCCGTTTCCGACCGATCCTGGTGGATTCAACAATCGCCTGACTTTTGATCTCGAGGGCGGCAACAGCGGCATCAGTTACGACGCCGCCGGCGACATGACGATTGACGAAGGCGACGTTGAATTCGGCGCCGAGTGCCTGGCTTACGCATTGACCGCGGCCAGCGGCAAGGGGCCGTACATTAGAGACGAAATGAAGGGCGATCTGCAGGCCATTCACGACTCCGAGTTCTACCCGACCCTGATGTCGGCCGGCTCGGCGACGGCGCGGACCGAATACATCGATCCGTGGGGCACGCCCTATCGCTATTTCTGGGTGTACGCCGATGACGCCGCGACGAATCGCGCACTCAAAGGGTATCTGCCGGTGAACATCGGCGTCTTTTCGACGACGACGTCCCCCATGGGGGCCGGCAACGCCAGCGTCAACAACCCGCTCTTCAAGACGCCGAGCGGCAAGTACAAGACGGCTGTCGGGTATGTGCTCGAATCGGCAGGGCCGGACAAGCGATTCGGCAACGTCTGGAAGGCCAATCCGACTCAGAAGGAAATCGAGGACGCGGCCGACAATTTGTCGGTGACGCCGTGATGATGAACATGACAGCACCAAGACGACCATTCGTGCATCGACGCCCTCGCGGTTTCACGCTCATCGAATTGATGGTCGTGATCTCGATCATCGCCGCGCTCGCTGCGATCACTACGGTCGTCTTCAAGAGCGCGACCGACGGCGCCCTGCTGGCCCAGGCCCACAATACGATCGTCTCCTATGCCCGGTTGGCCCGCTCCTACGCCATCTCCAACCAGATCGAGACCATGCTGGTGGTCAACCCGCACAACGGCCGCATCGAATTGTGGCATGCCAACGCCCCGGCCGGCGGCGGCACGTGGGACCCCACGTCGCGGTTTGATCCGAGTGTCGGCGCGACGGTGACCAACAATCCGGCCTGGACCGAGGGCTATGCCTTCGCCGATGTCTTCGACTCCGGCGCGCAGATGGCGGTGGACGGCTCGGGCCGGCCGCGCGTCGCCGTGCATCCGATCGACTTCTACGACTTTGTCGGCAACCAGATGACCCGCGGGGCCTCGAGCACGGCCACGCCCGAGCAGAATATCGACAACCTCACGTGGGCGGCCCTGTGCTTCGATCCGTCGGGCAATCTGGTGACGCGGACGCGGCGAATCGCCACGCGGTCTTTCCTGATGCGCGACGGCACCACTCGGTGGAGCGCGGGCGGGATTCCCAATCGTCTGCGCGACGGCCAGGTTGATTTCTCCGTGAAGTCGAATCCTTCAATTGCCCCGAACTTTCAGCACGTTGTGCTCGGCGGTGCTCAGGGTGATTCACCCATTACGTCTACAACGGGCTTTGTGCTTTCCGACGCCGAGCGCATGCGCCGCGTAGTCGGCAACAACCCAGCCCCGGCTGATCTCGTGAACGAATGGCTGCGACGCACGCTGGCCCCCCGCCCCGGCATCGACACCGCCCTCGATGTGTCCGCGAGCGTGTCTGAGTTCGCCGACATCATCGTCTTCAATCGCTTCAGCGGACAGGAGGCGGCGAGTGTTGACTAAGCAAGTGAATCAAACGCCTCGTGCTTCGAGCCGCGTCCGGCGTGCGTTTTCGCTGCTGGAAATCATGATCGCCATCGGCGTGCTGGGGATCGGTCTCATCATGGTGGCGGCGATCTTTCCGGTCGCCTTGACGCAGCACCGCGAGTCGATCGAGAAATCGCGGTCGCTGGATATGCTGAACAAGGCTGAGGCGCTGCTGCGCAGCAGGATCAACGCCAGCAATTTGTGGGTAGATTCGTTTACCCCTGCCGGCATGGATTCAGCCTGGTTCATGCTGCCCATGTCGAATCTTGCCGTCGGATCGAATGGCAATAACGCGTGGGACTGGATGTCTCCTATAACCACGCCCATTTTCAGCACGCCTTCCCCGATCGGTCCCGGGCTTACCGCGGCCGACTATCTGACTTATGCCAATTGTCTTAATTTTTGCCGGGACTTCGCCGGCAATATTGGCAACCCTTTTAGCCTGACTGCGGTGCCTTCGTTGGAGCAATTGAGCGATCGCAAGGGTCCGATTACTCCAACAACGAATCAGAATTCATGGTCACCATTGACCGACGCCGAATTTCAGTCGATCGAGAATCGATTTGCCTGGGTCGGTTTCTATCGGCGAATGGCTGGCGGCACCACTCGGTATGCCGTTGCGGTCAATCGCATACTGCGCGACGAGGCGTACGCCGAACAAGACGTGACGACAGTCGGGGCGACTGGTTTTGGCTTGTCGCCTCAAGCCGTCGATCCGTTCACTGTTCGTGCTCGTCGGCTTCCTGTGCCTTGGCGCGTAACCGTTGGATACGACCCGGTAAGCCGACGTCTGTTCAACTCGCCGAATCCCGAGGGGCTGGGTGAGTTGGCGCCGCCTGGCTCGCGGATCATGGTCGGCGGGCATGTCTGGCGCAACGGCACTGCAACGGCAACTTCACCGACAATTCCGATCGCGCCGGCTGGTCGCATCCTGACGGTCACGAGCGTCTTTGACACCACGCCTGGAGGTGTCGAGAACCCTAATTTCGTTGACATTCTGGAAGATCCGGCTGGATTGCCGACGTTTGACTTTAATGATCAGCCTGACGAACAGTTTTATTTTGACGTGATTCTTTTCCCGCCGCCCGCAGTGCAGCGACAGAGTGATAATAGCGTGCAGTTCGGACGCAAGAGCCCGCTGATTCAATGGAAGGTGAACCTGTGAATCGGAAGCCATTAGCCATTGGCCGTAAGCCATTAGCAATGAAGGCTGGCTCGCACCAGGGCTTTACGCTCATTGAGCTGATGGTCTCGATCGCGCTGCTCGTTGCCGTCATTCTTCTTGTCGCGCAGATCTTCGACATTTCGACTCGCGCTGCCGGGCGGACCAATGCACAGTCCGAGGTCTTTGCCGCGGCCGCCGCTTATCGCGAGCGCATGACCGCCGACGTTTCGCGGATGCTGCCGGGCTTTCTGGTGATTGACAGTCCGCCGCCCACGCCGGTCCGGGCTGAAGTGCCGGGCGGCGAGGCGATCTTTCGTTTGCGACAGGATCGACTCATGTTCGTCGCCGGCGGCGCGCCGGGGCAGTATGAGTCGCTGACCGATCCGACGCGCGGCGAGCCGGACAGCAGTGTGACCGTTCCGCCGGGTCGATTGCGTCCGTCGCAATGGGTTCCGACGGCGTCTTCCGCCGCGTTGATGTACTACGGTCCGGCCGAGCCGCTCGATGCCGGCGGCAATCCGCGGCGTCTCGATCTGGTCGGCGATCCGCGACCGCCCTCCGCTTCGGAGTGGGTCTATGTCAATCGCGCCTTGTTGATCGGTTCGGATGCGAATGCCGGCGTGGGGTATTGGACATCGGTTCCGGCACCGACGCCGTCGCCGGCGTGGTGGCCGCAATACGTGCAGTGGAAGAACAATCTCGATGCCGATGCGGTCACGTTTCAGAATCTGCTCGGCAGCCTGGCCGCGATGACCGCCGGCAATCTCCCGGCCGGCTATTTCAACGGACAGATGGATGTCTTTTTTCGGGCGACCAGCCCGGCGATCGGTCAGATCACAGCGACCGAGTTCATCGACCGGCTCAACGCCAAGATGACGGGCATCGGCCTCGGGTCGTATCCCGGCAGCCAGATTGAGGGCCTCTGGCAGTTGGGCGAGGCGCCGCTCACGGCCACGCTGCGCGATCCGACGGCCTTCGATTACTACAAGCGCAACGGCGCAAACTTTATGCCGCGCATGGCCGACATCCGCATCGAGTGGACCGACGGCCTTCCGATCAATCCGCCGCCGCCGTTTACGGCGACGGGTAATCCTGACCTTCGTACGCGCTGGTTTGGTCTTATGTCCGATCCAGGCAACAATCCGAACCCCGCGAACCAGACCGGGCTGAATTCGCTCAATTACGCCGCGGTGCGCCGTGGCAACGTGGGCGTGCTGAACTATTACGGCGGCGGCGCTCCGGCCGGTGTCTCAGCGGCGGACTACAACCTGGTCCGCGACGCCTACGCCAACGACACGGACACCTTCAACGGCCAGATCGAGTCGGCCATTTCGAACGGCGCCAATGCCTCCTATCGCGCTGTCTGGCGGAAGGACAACTGGCAACTGCGGCCCAAGGCCCTGCGGATTACCTATCGGCTCTTCGATGTCCGAAACAAGCTGGAATCCGATTCCACGGTCGATTTGGATGACGACGGCCTGCCGGATCCCGAAGGCACGTCCACGCCTTATGTGGTCAAGCGGTATGGCCAGGAGTTCTCCGTGGTTATTCCGGTTCCGTGAAGCAGTTATCAGTTGTCAGTTTTCGGACTGAGACTGGCCCAAGTCATCCTTTCGCCTTGGCGCCGCCGCACCATCCTGCGCTGCCGTAACACCATTTCCTTAAACGAGTTATGGCGTTTTCTTGAGCGGGCGGCTCGGTCTGCCGAGTATTCACGACCGATAACTGATTACTGAAAACTGAAAACTGACGACTCTTCTTCCATTTCCGATCATTGGCTCTCGTTCGGACTACGCGGACGGTTGGGGGTCCCGTACGATTCTGGCAGGAGAAACCGCATGCGCAGTACCGACACACCTTCGCTTATCACCCCCAGCCGGGCCGATGACGCCGGGCCTGGGGTCTTTCGGCGCTCGCCGCGCCGTTCAGCGCCGACCCATCGCCGCGGCACGGTCATGGTCTTCGTGCTCGGCATCCTCACCCTCCTGGCCCTGGTCGGCATCGGCCTGATCGCCTCGACACGCATGGACGCCAAGCGCGTCGACAATCAAAGCAACATCACATCGACGAGTGACTCGATCAACGCGGTGGTCAGCCAGATTCGGGAGACCCTGCGACAGGACATCTGGGGCGCATCGAACTCGGTGACGCCGCTTGACAACAGTCTTCAGCCCGGCAGCGGCGCCAACCCGCTCGGCTTCATTGAGAACAACGAGCCTTACGACGGCTACTTCGTCGATCCCTGGATTGGGGCGTTGATGCCGTACAACCACGGCCCGGTTCCGGTCGGTCCGATCGCCGGCACCAACCTGTTCACGGGCAATTTGGCTGCGCAGGCGGTCATTGTGGGTGTCGGAGCATTCGGTGAGTTGGACGTTCTGGTCTGGCCGACCGTTTCGTATAGCGGCATCGATTTGATGCTCCCGCGCACCAATCCGACCGGCGCGGTGAATGAGTTTGTCTGGCCTTACAACACGCGCAACAACGTGACCGGCCAGGTGGTTCGCTACGGCCCGGCCGCGCCGCCCGCATTGGGCTCGCTTCCGGTCAACCCCAGCTTGACCAAGGTGCCGGTCATGCAGACCTGGCCGCCGCTTTCGAATTCGCTTGGTCAGCCGGGTTGCACGTGGGCCTATTCCGGCGGTCAGGCGCTGCCCATGATTCCGGGGTCCACGACGAACGTCTCGATTCGTCTGGCAAAGTCGCAATGGGATCAGTTTGTTGCGGATGGCACGATGGCGGGGGCGCTGGCCGCTGCTGGCATCCCGACTTCGTTCACGCCGAAGTTCCCTTATTTCGACACCAACGGCGACGGCATTGTCGATCTCTACGACGCCGATGGCGACGGCGTGCCCGATTCGCCGATCAGTTTCGTGCTCGACGGCAACGCCGGCACGCCCGATCGCCCGTCGAAGTTGTACGCCGTCATCCGCGTGATCGATCACGGGGCGATGCTCAACGCCAACGTGGCCTCGAGTTTCGCCTTTTCGCAGAATCCGCCGACCAATCTGATGTTCGACGAGTCGAACTCGAACCTGCAGCGCCGCGGCCGCCGCGCGACCGAGCTGCTGCTGGACGACGTTTGCCACACGCGCGACATCTGGAGCCTGGGCACGTCGAATCGCGCCTGGCAACTGGTCAACTATCGCACGCGCAACACGAGTTGGATCAACGATCCGTTCAACTACGACTTGAACGTGGTTCGCCGCGATCTCATCGGCGGGCTGACCGGCAATTTCGGCTATCGTCTCTTTGGCCTGGCCGACGAGGCGTCGCTGCGGCACCGTTTCAGCCTGGTCCCGGCGGCCTATGCCAATTACACCAAGGCCCCGCCGACCAACGGGGTCGGATACGACAAGATCGACACGGCCCTGCCGTGGTCGACCCTGTGGAGCAACAACCTCATTGCCTACAGCGTGCCGAATTCCTACCCGACGCTGTCGTATGAGCAGACCGCGTCGCGCTGGACCCGCAACAACGCGGACTTTCAGCAGTACGGCTTCGCAACTTACTACGACGGTTGGGATTTCAATCCGTCCACGCGCGGCTGGCGCAAGCTGTACACCGAAGACGAGAAGTTCTCGATCCGCCGCACCATGCTGACCACCGTCAGCCGCGACGTGGCCCTGCCGCCGACCGATCTGACGTTGAACCCGACCACCAACACGATCAATCAGTTGCCGCAGCCCGGCAGCCTGCCCGTGCAATGGCTGAACCCTGTTACGGGAACGCCGTTGACGCTGAACATGAATGATGCGGCCGATCCGTGGCCGATGGTGCAGGGCGTGCCGACGTGGATGAAGTTGCAGCCGATCGATTTGAATCTAACCGGCAACGTCGCGGCCCAGGCATCGACGGTGCAGGCCGCCTACATGCGGTACATGGCCTCGGCGATGTTCCTGGCCCTGGGCGGCGTGACCGATGCGTCGGGTCTGAACGTGACGGCCGCGGGCGATCGGTTGTCGCATTCGTTCCAGTTCGCGGCCAACGTGGGTGACTATCGCGACTCGGACGACACGCCGACGATGCTGCAGTTGCCGAACGGCTCGACGGTCATCGGTCTTGAAAAGCAGCCGTTCTTCACCGAGGCGTTCAGCCGGGTTGAGTACAACACCGAAGACGGCACCAGCGATCCGACCAACGCGAACGACGACGACTGGTTCGACGCGGTTGAGTTGTACATTCCGCCGACGTGGCTGGTGAATGTTGACAGGCTGTATCTGCGCACGCCGGGTTCGAGCGTTCCGACATTGACGCCACAGGGCATTCCGCTGAACACGTTCCTGCGTGCCGGACAGCCGCCGGTGCTTGATGGCAACGGCGCCAGCACGGCGACCAACATCGACACGCGGGGCGCTTACTTTGTCTTCTGCGGTCCAACGACCGAGGCGCCGAGTCCCTTCCCGGACGGCACGACGGCCAATTCGTTCTTCGTGAACGGCGCATTCCAGCCCGATCACGACACCGGCTCGGGTACGGCCGGCAAGGTGGAACTGGTCTACTACGATCCGGCCGTGCCGAACTCGACACACGTGCTCGATACGATCGACTTCAAGGCCGGCAACGGCAACACCGGGCCGACCCTCAACCCCAATACTCGCTTCGCCGAGCGCGATGCCATGCCTGGCAACGGTTCGAGCGAGCGGTTCTCGCTGGCCCGCAGCACCAAGGGCTGGCGGTTCACCATCGCCCGCTACAAGTTCCGGCAGGAGTCGGACAGCACGGCGATGCCGCTCGGCTTCGAGACCCTGGGCAGCGACAACCTGGCCCAGACCTCGACCGATCCCTTCATGAACAACATGCCCGAGATGGTGTGGCCGTCGCGGTCGAAGCGCGATCACACCGGCGGCACGAGCGAAGTGGCCGGCGGATTCTCCTCGGGTCTACCGTACGAGGCGTTCGATTCGGTCATCGACATCAGTCGCATTCCGCTGGTGGCCAACGTCATCCAGCCCGGCGGCGTCTTTTACCCGGCTACGCAGGCCCTGTGGGATGCTGTATCGCGGCAGATGGTCGGAAGCGGCACCGGTCCGGATCTGGCCGTGGCCGCGGCGCACATCGACTTTGCCAATGCGACGCGCGTCGCCATGACTCCGCCAAACTACATCGCCATCGGTACCGGCCCCGCGCCGACCGGCCCGCAGCAGCCTTGGTCTTGGCGGTTGCTCCGATACCTGACCGTGACCGGTCACCCCGGCGATCGCGTGGATAACGACGGCGACGGCGTGGTGGACAATGCCAACGAGGGCATCAACACGCTGTTCCGCATGGCCGGCCGCATCAATGTGAACACGGCGCCGGCGACGGTGTTGCGATCGGTTCCTTCGATGAGCCTGTTGCCCGATTCGCTGCGGTTCACCGAGTTGCTTTCGATCGCCGGTTCGGCCGAGGCCTCCCAGGCGCAGCTGGCTAAGGGGAATCCGTACGGTTTCTACGCCAGCAATGCCCAGCGCTTCTGGGATTTCGCCAGCGCCATCGTCGCCGCCCGCGAGGGTCGCGATGTTCAGGTGCGACAGGCCGACGGCAACGGCGACATGCAGTTGATCGCCACGGCTTCGCCCGCGGCCGGCGTCGCCGGCGGGCGCACCTTTGAGAGCATCGGCGAACTGATGGAGGCCCTGAGCGGCACGAATGTCGGCGACACCTCGGGCGCCAATGACAAGATGTTCCGCATCGATCGCTTCACCGGCCAGGGGCCGAACGTGTCGCTGACCGGTCACCGCGCCAATGTCAATGGCGACGTGGCGTTCGGTCTGCCGATCATCACGCCGACCCCGCAGGTGGACTACCGCGCGTTTTCGCCGGACTTCCGGTATCGCAAGGCGTTCCCGGCGGCCGGTGAGATCGAGACGATTGAGTACACCCCGATCGGCAATGGCGACGTCGAGTACAACCCGGCGAACTACCAGAACGGCGGCATTCGCGGGCGTGACATCTATCTGTCGCGATGGGCCAACCTGCTGACCACCCGGTCGGACGTGTTCACGGCCTACATCGCCCTGATCGATGAGGACGGCAAGTACGTCCGCCGCGCCCAGGTGACCTTCGATCGCAGCAACTGCTTCGGCGAGCAGCGGATCGGCGGCAACGTGCCGACCAAGGCCGTGTTGCCGGACATCCTGCTGATGGAAGAGGGCAGTTACTCGGACGACACGCGCTGAGGCATCCGATTGGCGCGGAGCGATCCGCCGATGGCTGCACCAGTCCAGCGTGTGTATTGGCACTCGGACTCGCCGCTGCCGAGCGACTGGCCGCCCGAGGGTGCGCCCTGCTGCGGGGCGAGCGCCTGGAACGCCGTTTTGCGCGGTTTTTTCGGCCTGCCGCTTTGCAATTTGGCCTGAGACTGCCTACGATATAAGCGGCCTCTGTGGCTTCATACCTATTTTTTTACGACCGCCCGGTCGGAAGGAACGAGAGTCATGAATCAATTTCGGCGTACCCGTCGCGCGTTCACGTTGATCGAGCTGCTCACCGTGATTGCAATCATCACGCTGCTGATCGGCATTCTCACGCCGGCCCTGGGCCGAGCGCGGGATCAGGCCAAGAATGCAGCGATCAAGGCCCAGCTGCACTCGATCGGCACGGGTCTGGAGATGTTCCAGGGCGAGCAGGGCAAGTATGCCCCGTCGAACGCCGGCGAGTACAGCGGCTTCCAGGCCGGTGAGGACTGGGAAGTCGGCAACAGCGGCACACCGCTGCAGGGCGCCAACCTGCTGGTCGATGCCATGGTCGGCCGCGATTTCATCGGATACGACCCCAAACCGTCGCGTCAGGCCACGGGCAGCGCCGTTGCCTATGACCGGTGGAACCGCAACAACCAGCGCCGCACGAAGTACATCGATCCGGCCGGCATCGCCTCATCGGTGAAGGCCAAGTCGGCCAACGATGCCTTTGGCACTTTCTCGGCCAGCCCGGTGCCCGATGCCGATCCGTACAACCCGACGCTGGAAGGCCCTGTATCGGTGACCGACAGCGCTCCGCAGTATTGCCCGGTCTTCCTCGACAAGTTTGAGTTCCCGATTCTTTACTACCGTGCAAATCCGAACGCCACGCAGCGATCGCCGATTCTGCCGATTCAAAACCTGAACGGCACGACGCATTCGCCGACCGACAACGCCGTCTTCAATGGCTATGACAACCGCGCCTTTACCGATCACAACGTGGGCTCGAACCCCGGGCAGCGGCACGAGATCAGTCAGGCGGATGAGTTGCTCGCCGGCGTCGACGATCTCAATAACAATTTTGCCCGCTACATCAATTCCGATCGGGCCAGTTCGAAGGACACCGCGGGCAACATCACCTTCGCCCGTCCGGTCAACGCGGAGAAGTTCCTGCTGATTTCGCCCGGCAAGGACGGCATCTACGGCAATCTGGATGACGTGTCTAACTTTGAGTAATTCGACGGCCGTCGCGAGATGCGGCGGTTGATGAAGAATAGAGACTTGCAGAATTCCAGCGGCCCGGCGGCGTCGAGAGACACTGCCGGGCCGCGTTTTTTCTGGGGTCAATTGGCATCTGGAGGCAGCAATTCGTCAGGCGTCATCGGAGCGCGTGCGGTGTGGCGAATGTGCATGATTACGACACTATCGTCTTCAATCGTGAACAACACACGGTAGTTTCCGAAGATGAGTTGACGTATCTCAACTGGAGAAAACTCATTCTCCGGCGCCAAGGCGCATCGCCTTGGCGTCGACTTGAGTGACTCAGCCGCGCTGATAAGTTTCGCACGCCACGATGCCGCGTTGCAGGGAGAATCTGCGTGGATAAAAAGATGGGCGTCATGCAATTCGGTTATTGCAGATCGTGTGAATAGGAGGCGGTACCGGCTCATTGAGGCGGATTTTCGTATTTGGCCTCCAATTCCGCCATGACCTCATCGAAGGGGCGAACCCTTCCTTGTCGCATGTCCTCAATGCTGCGCCTGATGGCCTCCAACGCCTCAAGTTTGTCTTTGTCGTCAAGCAGCTTCTGATAGGCCGCGGCATCCTGCACGACGACGGCGGCCTTGCCGTTAACGGTCAGCACCTGCGGCAGGCCCGTTCGGCTCAGGCGCTCGACATGCTCCTTGGCGTTTCGCTGGAACTCGGTGAGCGAGCAGATTTCGGTCAGATTGATCATGGTAGGGGCCTCGCAGTGAATTCGATGCTTAAAGAATGTTAGCATTTCGGCGCCATGACGGCAAATGGCGGCCCCAATGACCAAATCTCGTGGAACTTCCTCCGGCAAGGGCGGGCGGGTTTGGGTCCGGTACCGTTTTTACAGGTGCCCCATCGGCAGCGGTCCTGTCTCCTTCGACTTGCCGCCTTTCTTTGCGGATGTGCGGCGGCGCGAGGGGGCGACGGCCGACTTGCGGGTCTTGGCGACGCGGCCGACGCCTTTTGTCGATTTGGAGGCGGGCTTGCCGCTCATGCCGCAATAGGTGCCGGGGAAGGCTGCGTACATCGCGGCGCACTTCACCAAGTGCTCGACGGGCACGCTGTCGTTGACCGTGTGGGCCACGCTCTCGGGGGCCGGGCCGAAGCCGACCGAGGGGATGCCGAACATGCCGGCGATCGAGACGCCGTTGGTGCTGAAAGTCCAGCGGCTGACCGTCGGCTTCTTCTTGAACAATGACTGATAGGCCTTCACGGCCGCGGCGACTTGCGGGGCGTCTTCCTCTTCGCACCAGGTTGGGAAGAAGTTCTCCGTCTCATAGACCAGACCGGTGTAGGTGGGCTTGGCGTACTTTTTCACTTCGACGTCGGCCGCGACGCCGGCGCGCTTGATCGCCGCCTTCACTTCGGCGACGGCGGATTCCTTGGTGTCGCCAAACGTCAGACGCCTGTCGAGATGAATGTATGCCTGGTCCGGCACGGCGCACATGCTCGGCGTCTTGCAATCGACGTATGACACGACGATGGTGGCGTCGCCGAGGAACTTGTGCTTGCGCAGCTTGGGGTTGAGCGCTTCGATCTCGTTGATGACCTTGGCGATCTTGTAGACCGCGTTGTCGCCCTTGTGCGGCATCGAGCCGTGGCAACTCCGCCCATGCACGGTCACGCCGATCTCCATGCGGCCCCGCTGTCCGCGCAGGATGTTGCAATCGGTGGAGTCGGTGATGACGACTGCTTCGGGGCGGATCTTGTCTTCGTTGACGATGTACTGCCAGCAGAGTCCGTCGCAGTCTTCTTCGCAGACCGTGAAGGTGAGCAGCAGGGTCCACTCGTCGCTGCGCAGGCCGAGTTCGTCGATGATTTTGCCGGCGTAAATCATGGGCGGTACGGCGCCCCGCTGATCGCCGGCCCCGCGGCCGTAGACGATGCCCTTTTCGATTTTGCCCTTGTAGGGATCGTGCTTCCAGTTGGCTCGATCGCCGATGCCGACGGTGTCGACGTGTGCATCGATGGCGAGCAGCCGCGGGCCGTTGCCCAGTTTCGCGAACAAATTGCCGAACTTGTCGGTCCAGACTCTGTCATAGACCTTGAGCGACTCCAGCTCCTTCTTGATGCGGGCGATGACCGGTCCCTCGGTGCCGCTTTCGCCGGGGATGGCGACGAGTTCGCGGAGGAGTTTGACCATTTTGGATTCGTAGGATTTGGCGCGGGCGGCGATGGCGGCGTAGTCGAGCATGACGACGAAAGTCTCCGTTTGAGGATGGAATCAATTCAATGCGGGAATGATAAACGGGTGTGTGCGAATTCGATAGCGTGGCAGCGCTGAACGCGCAGGTCGTATGAGCAAAAAAAAAAAGGTAACTCAGTTCAATGGGGCTGTTTCAGAACCCCGGACGCAAGTCCGGGGCTTAGTGCCCGTTGTCAGACTGTTCGCACCGTGCAAGGGTGGCCACCACTTGCGTGGTGGGTTCTGAAACTACTTCTAATCCGCGGCGACGCTGCGGGAGCTGTCGCGGTCGATGGGGGCGTCGAAGATGGACGCGAGGGTCTGTTCGCGCACCTCCTGCGTAGCGGACCAGACCATGAAGAAGAGCGATTCCCGGGCGAGCCGCTGGGCATCGCGTTGTCGCAGGAAACCGTTGCCCTTGGTGTACACCATGATGGCCGGGGCGAGCCGCGCGAGCAGGTCGTTGACCGCCACGCGGATGTGCGTGCGCTGGTCCTCTTCGTGGGGTTGATCAGGCCGCTCGGAAAAGCGGAAGAGCCGCTCGCGCACTGCGTCGTAGCGCGCCTCGATTTCCTCCAATCCGTCGGCCAGGGGATCGTCACCCGGCTGACGCTGATCGTAGATGACCTCGATCATGGCGCTGGCCAGCCCCAGACCGCAGGTGGCGACGACCATCGACTTGATCGGCGAGCGCGACGCGAGCACCTGCTCGTCGGGCCCGCGCAGCACCTGGTGGCGCGGCACGATGACATTTTTACAGGTGACTTCAGCCGTGTGGCTGGCCTGCAGGGCCGAGAGTTGCATCGGCGGGTCAATGATGATGCCGGGCGCGTCGGCCGGCACAAGGCAGAGCAGTTCGCGGCCATCGGGCAGGACGGCGCCGGCCACGAACATCCGGCAATGGGCCGCGGCGGTGACCCAGGGCATGGTGCCTTTTAGTCGAAAATCATCGCCCTGCGGTTCGGCGAGCAGCGCCGGCCGTCCGCCCTGTCGGCTGGTGGTGAGCTGGCTGATGCCGACGCTCGTCATGAATTCGTGGCGTGCCAGGCGCGGCAGGTACTCATCGCGGATCGATTCATCTGGGCACGTCGCGATGAGTTCACAGGCGGCGTCGCGCTGGGTGAGGATCAGGGCCGAGGCCATGCAGCCGGCGGCGACGGCCTCGTAGGCGAGCAATTGCGAGATTGGCTCCAGCTTCCGGCCGCCGTAAGCCGTGGGAATCATCCAGGTCCAGGCCCCCGTCTCGGTCAGGGTATCGAGCGACTGTTCGGGCCATTGTCCGGTCACGTCGTGATGCGTGGCCAGCCGGGCAAGTCGCTTGGAGAGTGCAAGGAATTGCTCGTTCATGGCGGCATTGTATCGCGGTTTGTCAATGTCCCAATGAGAAAAAGACTCGGTTGGGGAAACAATTGAGGATTCATTGCGCCTATTCCAAGCAACGAATGCAGCATCATGTAGACGCACGCACTTTGAACCGAACACGCGGCGATCTTGATCGGTGTCACCCGGTGGCAACTTGATGCCGGCGCGGCGTCACGGTTGGAGAGGCGTTTCGATTCCGCTGACAGATGTAAGCGCACCCGCCAACGCCTCGGCGATCAGGCGGTGGCCTTCAGTAGTGGGGTGGCAGGGATCCACTCGACCTTCGAGCATCTGCATGAAAACCCTGTCGGCATGGGCCTTGAACACCGGGGTGACGTCGACAAAAGGCAAGGCGCGCGATTGGCAGTATTCGGCCAGGCGTTGCTGGGGAATGTTGTCCAGGCAACTGTCCGGCAGGTCGGGGAGATACTTGCGATAATGGGCAAGTCGCTCGGCACTCATCTGGTTGTCGAACGGCGTGACGAGGATCACCAGTTGAGCGCCGGCCGCGGCGCAAACGGAGTGTATCTCGTCGAGTTGCCTGACCGTGTAATCCCACATGGCCTGAAACTGCGGCGTGTCTGGATACATGCATTCCAGTTCCCAAGCAGCGACCAATTCATCGTGGTCCATGAGTTTCGTGGCGAACAGCACCTGGATCTGCTTTCTCAGCCAGTAAATCAGGTGCGAGCGCTTGCGTAGACGGCCCGACAGGTCTCTCAGTGTCGCCACGAAACCGGACTGCGGCGCGGGCGCGAGGGTTGTGACACGCGCCGCGGCGGCCGCATTGGGTGGCGGCTCGAAGTCGTTCAGCACGAACCCGACGACGACGATGTCGGGGTGATAGGCGAGCGCCTTGGGTAGCAGCCGCGTGCGATAGCCCGACAATCGGTAGGCCACCTGCCCGACGGGGATGACCTCCAGGATTTGATTGGGGTGGCGTTCCTTCAAGAGTCGATCGAGGACAACCGGGTAACGATCTTCGTCGGCGACGCCCAGTCCGAAGACGATCGAATCACCCATGACGCAGATGCGCTGCACGCCCGGCGGCTTGGTGCGGGGAAACGTGCGTCCGCGCTCGGCGTCTTCGTTGATGGTGACGGGCACGCCGCAGAGGATGCCGGTGGCGCCGGGCCGAAGGCTGCCATCGGGCAGGTTGAAATCGTCAAATGCGTAAAACTTGGTGGGCTGCGGGGCGAACACGCGAAAGGCGGCCTCGGCCAGAAGCAGGGCGACGGCCAGCGAGGCCAGCATCACTGCCAGGCGCACGCCCCAGCGCTTCAATCTCGACGGACGGCGAAACGTCTCCGGCGGCCTGCTGGTCGATGCTCGATTCGCGCGAATACTGGAGAGCAGCGCATCGATCTTGACAGACAGATCATCGCGCACGCGTCGGGCCAGTGCGGCCGCGGCGGCCGGATCGTCCTGCAGTGAGACGGGATCGGGCATCGACCAGTGCAGCGTATCGAGGCGCCCCCTCAGGCGCGGGCAGCTGTCGCGGGCGTTGTCGCATACGGTGACCACGATATCGGGTTCGGGTTTGAGGTCATCGATCCATTTAGACGTATGACCGGATATGTCGATTCCGATTTCGCGCATGGCCTCAACGGCAAGCGGATGGACATAGCCGGCGGGGTGTGAACCGGCCGACTGAATTCGGGCGGCACTACCGGCTTTTGCTCGGGCCAGGCCCTCGGCCATCTGCGACCGGCAGGCGTTACCGGTGCAAACGAACGCAATCTCAAGCGGATGGCGGTCGGAAGAATCGAAGGAATGCGGGGTCATTGAGATGCTTTCGAGCCGGAATTTTGACTTTATTGAACCCGCATGGGGCTGCGACATGAAGAGAGATTACGGGTAATTTGTGACTTCCGCCGATAACAGGCGCAGGTCCGTTAATAAAGACTCCGATAACAATGGCGGCATCTTTCGAGAATACATAAGGTTATAGGAATATGGGTGTAGGGAAACAGTGGGGAATGGGGCGATTTCAGCACTGAAAAGCTGGGTTTCCACGAAAGTGCTGTTTTGTGGTTGACGCAATCATGAAACACCCTAAAATGCGGCCGACGTTCGCGGAAGGTGAAACGAAGCAACCTCCCTTAAACTCTGTCAGGTTGCTTCTCGGCGGGCACGTCTTGTCGCCGAAAGAGTCTCTGGCGGAATCGCCGCCGCCTGGTGTTTCACCGGAGTTGTGTCCGTGAATGAAGCCGTTATTATCACTTGCGTGGCTGCCTTATGGGCGGCATACTTGGCGCGTCCGAATTGCATGGATGCCATGAGTATAGACAACAGTGGTAGGTTGTGATTCGGCGATCCTGGTCGTGAATGTCTCGAAGCGGACGGACGATAGAGGCGGTGCGGTCAACAGCCTTTGTCGTGTTGTTTGAAGAGGGACTGATGGTATTGGAAAAGGCGCGAGGTCAAGGAATTGGGCGCGGCTATCAAAAAGCCGGTCATGGCCGTGTTTTCCTGATTGGTATGCCTCGGGCGAGTTGGATCATCTGGAGTAGGTCATGAAACGTGGATTTGGCGTAACAGTGGCAGTTTGTTTTGTAGCGGCGTCGCTCGCAGGCTCGTTGGGCTGCCGGACGCACATGCCGCACCATGCCTTCGTGTGGGCGAACACCGGTGATGAGGTGCGAACCCATCCCAAGCCGCCGGAAGGTGGGTACTACAAGAATTGGGATCCGTTTGCCGCCTCAATTGAGTTGACGCCGGCCGAGGACACCAATCCCGTCCGGACGCAGCACATGCTGATCGCGACCGTTCGCGACAAGGATGGCAAGCCGCTGCAGAACCGCCGCGTTGAGTGGATCATCAACGCCGGCTCCGTCGGCGACATCGTCGAAGTCGACGAGTCCGGCTGGCGCGGCTCGCGCGGCTACAAGGCGACCAACAGCTTCGCGGTCAGCCACACCAACAACTTCAAGCACGAGTGGGCTCGCGGCGAAGGCACCCCGGGCATGATCGAGAAGGGCCAGACCTGGTGCGTCATCACCTCGCCGATCGAGGGCAACACCTACATCACCGCCTACTGCCCGGCCATCTTCGATTGGTCGAAGCACAAGGCCTTTGCAGTCAAGCACTGGCGTGACATCGCCATTGAATACCCGCCGCCGGCAACCAACCCGGTCGGCACGACGCACCAGTTCGTGACCAAGGTCATGAAGGCGTCGGACGGCACGCCGTACGCCAACTACCAGGTCACCTACAAGATCCTGAGCGGTCCTCCGGCGCACTTTGAGCCGGCAGGCGGCGTTGTCACCACCGATGCGTCTGGTCTCGGCACCGTCACCCTCGTCCAGGATGCGCCGGCCGAAGGCACCAACGAGATCGGCATCGAGGTCATGCGACCCGGTGAAGATCGCTGCTGCCGCGACCCCGAGCTGATCGGCACTGGCCGCACGGCGAAGACCTGGGTTGCCCCGCACATCCGCATCAGCAAGAACTGCGTCGGCGCTGTCGCCATCAACGACAACTTCGACTACCAGATCGCTGTCACCAACGACTCGCGCACGGCGGCCACCAACGTGGTGCTGACCGATCCGCTGCCGAGCGGCGTGCAGTACGTCTCCAGCAACCCGCCGGGCTCGGTCTCGGGCAACACGATTTCGTGGAACTTGGGCACGGTTGAAGCCGGCCAGACGGTCAACGCGACCATCACGGTCAAGGCCATCGCTGAAGGCACCCATGAGAACTGTGCGGACGTCCGGGCCGATTCGAACCTGTCGGATCGCGCTTGCTGCCGCACCACCGTCACGGCTCCGGCCCTGAAGCTCGAACTGGTCTGCGACCAGGCCGGCCTCGTCTGCCGCGAACTGTGCTCGACGGTCACCGTCACCAACACCGGTCAGGCGGTTGCCCGCAACATCGTGATCAACGTCAAGCTGCCGGCCGGTCTGATGACCACCGATGGCAAGAGCGAAATGTCGTTCGGCGCTCCGTCGCTCGAACCCGGTCGCTCACGCCAGGCTCGGTTCTGCACCAAGACCGATCGTGCAGGCACCTATGAGATCATGGCGAACGCCACGGCCGACAACGTTCCGGCCATGGATCAGCGCTGTGCGATGTCGTTCAGCGAAGTCCAGCTGGCCGTCTCCAAGTCGGCTCCGGGCGAGCGCTACATCGGTCGGCCGTTCACCTATCAGATCACGGTCACGAACCCCGGCTCGACCGAGGCTCGCGGCGTGGTCCTCACCGATACGCCTCCTCCGGGCCTCAACCTGTCGGGTGCCAGCGATGGCGGTCAGATGGGTGGCGGTCGCGTGACGTGGCAGCTCGGCAACATGGGCCCCGGCCAGTCTCGCACGGTCACCGTCAACGGTACCGTGACGGCTGCGGGTACCTTTAAGAACACCGCTTGTGCGACGGCCGAGTGCGCCAATGCCTGTGGTGATGCAACGATGGAAGGCAAGGGCATCGCTGCCATCCTGCTGGAAGTTGTTGACAATCCTGACCCGGTTGAGGTGGGCACTGAGACCACCTACACCATCACGGTCACCAACCAGGGCTCGACCGATGGCAAGAACATCATTGTCGAGTGCACCCTGCCGGCCGAGGAAGAGTTCGTCAACGCCGGTGGCGCGACGGCTGCCTCCAACAGCGGCAAGACGATCACCTTCGCGGCTCTGCCGAACTTGGCTCCGAAGGCCCGGGCTTCCTGGACTGTCACCGTCCGCGGTGTGGCTCAGGGCGACGTCCGCTTCCTGACGACCATGAAGTCTGACTTCATGACCGGCCCGCCGGTACAGGAGACCGAGTCGACCCACATCTACGAGTGATGTGGTGATGACTCACTCCAGGCTGACTGAGCCTGAGTAAGACCAATCGAAGGAGCCTGTGGATCCAATGGATTCGCAGGCTCCTTCTCTTTTTACGGGTGCAGATGACGGATACTGGTTTGGTAGGCGCGCTCGATTGGATAAGGTCATGACGACGTCAGGCGATCAACCCGCGACCAGTGCATTACAAGGGCGCTCGCGCCGCGATGCCAACTCGAAGTGCATGATCGCATTCATCGCGTCGGCGGTGTTGTTGGGCTGGGGCGCGTGGCGATGCACGTTCTTCGATGACGAGGCCTTCAGTCTGCGGCGGTACTGCCTGCCGCTTGCGGACATGGTGGCCGAGTTGCATCGCGGCGTCGAGCCGGACCCGCCGCTGTACTACCTCGTCGAGAATGTCTGGATTGATCTCGTCGGGCCGTTGTCGCCGGGGCTGATGCGAGTACCGTCGATCGTCTTTTTCCTCATTGGGCTTGTCGTGTTGCGCCGTGCGGCCGCGGCGTGGTTCGATCCGCAGGTTGGCAATGCGACATTGATACTGGCGGCCCTGCATCCGGCGCACCTGCTGCTGGGATTCGCGGCGCGGTGGTATTCGCTGATGTTTCTGTGCGTCGCGGCGCTGATGCTGGCGACCGAGCGGGCCACGCGGCCGAACGCCGGGCGGCCGCGTCGGGACATGGTGGCGCCGTGGAGCCTCTGTGCGGCGCTGGTGTGCTACACGAATTACTTCGGCGTAGTCGTCGTCGGGCTGGCGTGGCTGGTCGGGGCCGTTCGGATGATTCGAAGCCGGCAGGGTGATGATTCCATACAAAAAGTGCAATCACCCGCGGCCGTGCGAAGCGACATGGTCGCGTGGGCGGCGGCGGCGGTCGTCGCGGCCGTGATCTACGCGCCCTGGGCGCCGGCATTCATCCGGCAGGTCTTCGCGTTTCCACGCGTCGGCGGCGGCATCCGCGAGTACGGTGCGACTGCTGCACGGACGGTCGTCGCGCTGACTTCGGGGAATCTCGCGTCGCCGGCGGCCTGGTGGGTGCACGGGCCGATGGCGGCGGCGGGGCTGATCTTGACGGGGTTGGCGATTCGGTCGTGGTGCCGCGTCTGGCATGTCGGCACGGTTGTCGCAGGCTGCCTGGTGGCGGGCATTGCGTCGCACACCATGCTGGACAAGTACGTCATGACCTACAGCGGTGTGGCGTGCATGGTGGCGGCCGCGCTTCTGGTCGGGCACGTGCGCGGGCCGGTCGCGGTTCCCGCCGTGCGCGCGAGCCGGATCGCGCTCGTGTGCCTCGTGGTCGGTTGGGCGGGCTGCCTGATTCATCTGGCCACGGGTCGAAATTGGTCGAGTCTGCGGTGGCTCGATCCGTTTGAGCAGGCGGCGGCAATTGCGACGAATGCTGCGGATGGCTCAGGCGACGTGGTTGTTGCATCGCATCCGGCCGCGGCCTATTACATTGCCCGCGACATGGCCACGCGGGCCGACGCGAGAAATAAAGCGACACCGGCATCGTTTGGCGAGCGGATGGATGCCATCACGACATTCGCCGAATTGCTCACGCCGCCGGGCGATCCACGTCGTCGCGTGGGGGACTACAGCGTGCTGCTGTCGCCGGCGGGGGCGCTTGCGGCGATGGATGCGGGCGACGTTGCGGACGTCGAGTTGCAGCGGATCGTGACGGTCGAATCGGCCGAGTTTGCCGGCGATGCAGACTGGGGTGCTTTGCGATCGCGATTGGCGGCTGAGTGGATTCTGGCGGATCAGAAGACGCTGCTGGCGGATCCCGATGCGGAACTGAAGGATCGGCTGGATCCGCGGTTCAAGCATCCGCGGTTTCGGATTGAAGTGCTGACGTGGGACGTGAAATAGACGATGTGACGTGAAGTGGCCGGGGTGCCATGCCGACGGCCTTTTGCGTCGGCATGGATCGTTCAAGAGTTCAATCGCTCGCACGTGGCACAAACATGGCCGCCAACGGCCGCGGCCATGCCACCCTGATTCTATGCGTACACGTCAAGACTGAACGCTTCAAACAGACTATCGGCCTGAGCGTTCGTAGCGGTCGCCTTCGGCGCGGCGGAGGATGCCTTTCAATTGAAGCGTGGTGATGGCGGCGGCAATCCGTGCCGGCGGAAGCGTCAGCCGCTCGCAAAGTTCGTCGATGGAATACGAATCGCGGGCCATCACGTCGATCACTGTGCGTTCGTCATTCGAGAATGCGGGCGACGGCGTCCCCGGCGAGTCAAACAGGCCTGTCTGCAAAGCACTGCCGGTATTCGACGACGAGGCGGTTGCTGGTTGATCCTGCTGACCCAGGATGCGGCCGGCTTCGCCGAGTTCATCGAGGATGTCGGACAGTTGCGTCACCAGTTTGGCCGCGCCGGTCTTGATCAATTCGTGGCAACCTTCCGACTGCGGTCGATCGACCGGTCCGGGCAGGGCGAACACTTCGCGGTTGTATTCAGACGCGAGTCGTGCGGAGATCATGGCCCCGCTCTTGTGGGCCGCCTCGATGACCAGTGTGCCGAGCGACAGTCCGACGATGATGCGATTGCGCGGCGGGAAGTTGCTGGCGTCGGGCATGGTGTTCATCGGCAGTTCGCTGAGAATGGCACCGTTGTCGGCGATCTGCTCGAACAGTTCCCTGGCCTCGGCGGGGTACACATGGCACAGTCCGCAACCCATCACGGCGAGCGTGCGTCCGCCGGCCTTGAGGGCCCCGCGATGGGCTGCGCTGTCGATGCCGCGGGCGAGGCCCGAGACGACGGTGAGACCTGCGCCGGCCAGCAGGGCGGCAAATCGCTCGGACTGCTCAGCGCCGTAGCGCGAACACTGCCGCGAGCCGACGACCGCGACGGCGAGGGCGTCGGCGGGCTCGAGGGTGCCGCGAATAAATAGACACGGTGGCGGATCGTCGATTCGCTTCAGGATCGCGGGGTATTCATCGTCTGCCAGGCAGATGAGCCGGGCCGAGTGGGCGTGGGCGAGGTCGAGTTCGCGCTTGACCACGTCGCCGGTGGCGGGTCGGGCCTCGCAGATGGCGCGGGCGGTCTTGGCGCCGACGCCCTCGACGCGGGCGAGGATGGTTTCGCCGGCGTCCATGATGGTCTCGATGCTGCCGAGTTCGCGAAGCAGGCTGGCGAAGCGGATCGCGCCGACGCCGGGGCAGAGCCAGAGGCGGAGGTATTGGATGGCCGCCTGCGATGCGATCGGACTGTCGCTGGGTTTTGACACGATGGGAATTGTTCGCGGGCGCGGGCGATCTGTAAACAGGGGCTTCGCGCGGCCGGCATGGCTCCCCGCGCGGTGCGGTTACTCACGTTCGCACTGGCAGCCGAGCTGCCAGTGGTATCCGGCAAGGAGGAGGGTCACGCATCATTCACCGGCCTGGGGACAGGCCGGCTCCGATCGGGCGCAAGCCGCAGAGGTTTTATTTTTGCGGGATCGCGCGGCCGTGAGGGTCGGATTGCTTGCCGACTTCCTCGGCGAGGCGGTCGCGGAGTTCGGGGCCGACGAAGTGCTCGACGCGCTCAGCGGGGGCGTGCACGTGGTCAGCCGGCAGGCCGAGACGCTTGTTGAGGTAACTCTCCCACAGGCGGTGCGATCGGACGAGACCGCGGGCCTGATCGGCACCGCGCGGCGTGAGGCGCAGACCGCCGGCCGAATCGCGCGCGATGCGGCCCTCACGCGCCAGCCGCCAGACGGCAATGCGCGGCAGTGATCCGCGTCCCAGCGCCGACAGGATCGACTCGCGATCGAGCCCTTCGGCGCGGCCGCCCTCCTGCCAGCGGTAGAGGATGGCGATGACGTCCTCGCGCACGATGCGCAGCGACAGCACCGCCTGATTCAGCACCTTGCTGAGATAGCCGTGACGCGGCGCGAAGAGGGCCGCGGCCGCGAAGAGTCCGCCCGACACGCAACTCATCATGCCGGCGACGGAGGTATTCCAACGCAATGCCAGCAGGTAGCCGACGATCGCCGAGACCGCGGCCACGACGCTGGCCCAGATGAGCATGCGACTGAGGCGATCAGTCAGCAGATGGGCCGTTGCGCCCGGGGCGATCAGCATGGTGACGACGAGGATGGAGCCGACCGACTCGAAGGCGGAGACGGTGGTTCCGGCGACGACGGCCATGAGGCAGTAATGCACGAGGGTGGCGTTGATGCCGAGGGTGGTGGCGAGAAAGGGGTCAAAGGCGACGATTTTCAGCTCTTTGTAGAAAAGCAGCAGGAGCGTCAGATTGGCGGCCGTCACGAGCGACAGGAAAAATGCTGCGCGGGGGATGTCGAAGCCGACCACGTCGATGCGATCGAGTGGGGTGAACTCGATCAGTCCGTACAGCACGCAACCGGGATCGAGATCGACCTGCGAGGCGTATCGCCCGATGAGCAGCACGCCGATGGCGAAGAGTGACGTGAAGACGACGCCCATCGAGGCGTCCTCGGGTACGCGGCCCCAGCGATTCAGCACGGACGAGAGCAGGGCGGTGAGCAGTCCGACGGCGGTCGCGCCGATGAGCATGGGCACGACGGCGCGGCTGCCGGTCAGAACAAATGCCAGAACGAGGCCGGGCAGGATGGCGTGCGAAATGGCGTCGCCCAGAAGCGACATGCGTCGCAATACGAGAAAGCAGCCGGGCAGGGCGCAGGCCACGCTGCAGAGGATGGCGGTGGCGATGGTCCACAGGTCGTCGGAGCGGAGGCCGAACATGGTCATGGCTGCGGCCCTCCGATCGGATGCGGGCTGGTGGGGACATTGAGTCCGGCGGCGCTTTCCGGTGCGCCGCCCATGGCCCGCGGGGTGCCGGGCAGACGGCCCTGGCGCCGAAGGGTCTCTTCCAGCCGGGCGATGAGATCGGGCGAGAGGACGTGCTCGATTTCGTCGGCGTCGCGATCGACGTGATCGGGGGCGATGGAGGCCTCGCTGACGAGGAAGGTTTCCCAGAGGCGGTGGGTGCGGACCAGGCGGGCGGCTTCGGCCAGGCCGGCATCGGTCAGGGCGAATCCGCCGGGCACGGCGTGCACCTGGCCGGCGGCCGTGGCGCGGTCGAGTTCGCGCTGCAGGGCGGCGGCGCTCCAAGATCGAAGTGGCAGCAGGGCGTCAAAAGAGACGGGGCGCGATACGTCGCCGGCGGCCTCGCCGATCTCGTATAGGGCGCGCAGCACGTGCTGCGACGCGATTCGAGTCGAGAGCCGGTGTCGCCGCCACAGATCGGCGATGACGCCGCGCTGAGGGGCCAGCAGCATCGAAAGAAGAAAGCCGGCGGTGGCAACGAGTACGACGGCCGGGCCGGTGGGCACGGCCATTTGCATGGTACGCCCGTTGGCGGTGTATTCGAAATTGAGCGCGCTGATGGCCGTGCCGATCGCGCCGGAGGCCATGCCGATTCCGCCGGCGATGACGAGCATGATCGACAATTGCTCGGTCCAGAATCGCGCGGCGGCGGCGGGGATGATCAGTAGCGCCGCCATGAGCACGACGCCGACCGCGGGCAGACCGATGACCGTGCAGACACAGATGAGACCCATGAGGAGCACGTCGAGGCCGAAGACGGGCCAGCCCTGGGTCGCGGCAAAGTCGCGGTCGAAACAGAGCGATGACAGTTCCTTGAATAGGAAGTACACGGTCGCCAGCACCACGACGGCGATGATGGCGATGATCAGGACGTCCTGTCGCAGCATGGCCGCGGCCTTGCCGAAGATGAAGGTGTCGAGCCCGGCGCGGTTGCCGGTAGGTTGATTCTGGATGATGCGCGAGAGGACGATCCCGAATCCGAAGAAGGAACTGAGCACGATGCCGATGGCGGCGTCTTCCTTGATGCGGGTGTGATTGCGGATGAACGAGATGCACAGCACGCCGAGGATGCCGAAGACGAGTGCGCCGAACAGGAATGCAATGAGACTCTTGTCGCCGACGATCAAATAAGCGGCGCAAATACCGGGTAGAGCGGCGTGGGCGAGGGCGTCGCCGACCAGCGCGCGACGGCGGAGCACGGTGAACGTGCCGATGACGCCGGCGGTCAATCCCAGCAGCGATGCGCCCAGCAGCACGACGCGCGTGTTGGGGTCGCCGAGGGTGATGAGTCGCCAGAAGTCGGACATGCGTCGTGAAACCCGGACCACCACTTGCGTGGTGGGATTGGAATGGGGAGTGCGGACCTCTGGTCCGCCTGCGGGCGAGGACGCCCGCACTCCCCCCTATGTTGCCTTTCCGCGGCGCACGGCCTCCGCGGCTTCGTCGAGCAGCGTCAATCGTCCGCCGTAGGTCGCCTGCAGGTTCGCCTGGGTGAATACGTCGGCGGTCGGACCGGCGGCGACGACACGCATGTTCAGCAGCACGACGTGATCGAAATAATCGGCGACGGTCTGCAGATCGTGATGCACGGCGACGACAGTCTTTCCGGCGGAGCGGAGCGTGCGCAGAAGTTCGATGATGGCTTGCTCGGTGGCCGCGTCGACGCCGGCCAGCGGCTCGTCCATGAAATAAATGACAGCCTCCTGAGCCAGTGCCCGCGCCAGGAAGACGCGCTGCTGCTGGCCACCGGAGAGTTGGTTGATCTGGCGGCTCGCGAAATCAGCCATGCCGAGTTGGGCGAGACACTCCCGCGCGGCTTCGCGGTCGCGACGGCCGGGTCTGCGGAACCAGCCGAGACGGCCGTATCGACCCATGACGACAACGTCGAGGGCGCTGACCGGGAAGTCCCAGTCGACGGTCTCGCGCTGGGGCACGTAGCCGATCATCGAGCGGGCCTCGTCGATCGCGCGGCCGAAGATGCGGATGCGGCCGCTGGCAATGGGCACGAGGCCGAGAATCGACTTGAGCAGGGTGGACTTGCCGGCGCCATTCGGCCCCACCACGGCGATCAGGCGGCCGGCGGGCAATTCGACGTCGACATCCCAGAGGACGGGTTTGCGATGGTAGGCGACGGTCACGTCGTGGACATCGACGGCGAGTGACGGGGACGAAAATGCACCGCTTTGTTCGTTGGGCAGCGGGGCTTTTTGATCGGACAAAGGATGCGAAGTCGAGCTTTGCTTTCCCGGCGCTGTTGCGCCTGGCTGCACCGAATCGTCGGACTTGTCGACGAGGTCGCGTTTCATTTGAGGGCGTCCACAATGGTGCGTACGTTATACCGCACCATGCCGATGTACGTCCCTTCGGGCGTTCCGGCGCGGCCCATGGCGTCGGAGAACAATTCGCCGCCGACGCGCACCGAATGGCCGCGCGATTTGCAGCCCTCGATCAGGGCTTCCACGTTCCGGGCCGGCACGCTGCTCTCGACGAAAACGGCCTTCACCTTTCGGGCGACGATCAAATCGACGAGCGAATTGACATCGCGCAGGCTCGGCTCGCTCTCGGTGCTGATGCCCTGCAGGCCGCGGACGTCGATGTCGTAGGCCCGGCCGAAGTAGCCGAAGGCGTCGTGGGCGCTGATCAGCACGCGCGATTCGCGCGGGATGAGGGCGATCTGCTCGCGACACTCGCGGTGCAGCGCCTCCAATTGCTTGAGGTAGGTTGCGGCCCGCTCGTAGTAGCCCGTGGCCCCGTCGGCATCGAGGGCGATCAGGGCGTCGCGTGTCCGTTCGACGGCCGAGATCCAAAGCGATACGTCGAACCAGACGTGCGGATCGAAGTGTCCGGCGAATTCGGGCGGCTCGCGCAGAAGGGTCTCGTCGATCCGCTCGGTGACGGCGACGGTCGGCTTGCGCGCCGCCATCTTGACGAAGAGATCGGCCATCTTGCCTTCGAGATTCAGCCCGTTGTAGAGAATGAGGTCGGCGTCGGTCAGCAGGCGCACGTCGCCGGTGCTGGCCTTGTACAGGTGGGGGTCGACGCCCTCGCCCATGATGCCCGTCACTTTGACGCGATCGCCGCCGATGATCGCGGCGACGTCGGCGATCATGCCGATGGTGCAGACGACGCTCTTGGGCGCCGCGCCGGATGGACCGGCGGCCGGCTTTCGGGCCGCGTCTGACCGGTCGCAGCCGGGCAGGCACGCGATCAGGGCGAACACGGAAGTTAAGACGAACGATAAGTGCGGATGTTTCGAATTCATGGGTGCGTCACCGTAGTTTAGCCGCGGATACAGAGTTTTGCTGCATGATCAAGCCGGTTGAACCAAACCGATGAGGATCTCGGTCAGGACGTTGATCGGCACAGTGAGGAGTGCCAGCAGCACGCCGACAAACGTGTCGGTGAAGGCCACGAAGAGGAAGTCGTAGAAGATGCTCATGAGTCTGCTCCAGGTAGGGTTGGTTTCGTCGTGCAAGCCGGCGGCGTAACGCACTGCTCACAGAGCAGTGGCACACGAATTCCGGCTCCGTTAATAGCGAATCGCCATGCCGGCTCCTGCGAACATGTCGTCGGCCTCTTCATTCAGACCCTTGCCGACGCGTACGTCAAATTGAAGGTTGTCATTGACGAGAAACGTGAAGCCGCCGTTGATCGTGTGGGCGCAGTCGCTGCCGGGCTCGTTGGGATAGAAGCCGTAGTACTCGACGTATCCGCCGAGCCAGTCGTTGAACGAATGGCCCAGTGATATTGAGGCGGCCGTCTGAAAGAAGCGGTGCCCGTTGCCGTCGGTCGGCACGGCGAAGTTCAGATTGCCCGAGAGGGTCGAGCTGTCCGTCAAGTCGTAAGACCAGGCGATCTTGTTTTCGGGATCGACGTCGCCGGACGACTTGTTGCTCGAGCCGCTGGGCACCGTGATCGCGGGGATCAGCGAGAGGGCCGGCCGCAGGCCGTCCTGCTCGCAGAGGGCAATCTTGAAGCCGAGGTAGAGATCATTCCATCCGCGCTCGACCTCGGTCATGGTGACGGTGCGACCGGCGTCGTTCTTCGCGCGGAAGACATCCTCGGTGCTGGACCATCCGGCCCAGCCGATGCGCAGTTCGAGCCAATCGGTCAGACCAGTTCGCAGCAGAAACTCCGGCAGGGTGTGATCGATCGTGCGATTCCCGTCTTCTTTGTCATAGGTGAAGGTGTAGCCCATCTCGAGTTGGAGGTGTCCGCGGGGCACGGTGTTGGTGGCCTCGGTGAAGTCGGGGCGATCGGTCACGAGGGGCTCGGTGAGCGGAGCGGCGTCTAGCCCGAGGAAGTTGGTGGTGTCGGCGGGGCGGGAGTCGGCCGCGGGGTCGACGTCGGTGTCGGCCAGGTCGGCGGCTGTTAGAGAAAAGGGGGCGTTCTGTGACGCGTGGGGCAGCTGGTGTGTGACGCCCTCGCCCGCTCGCACTGGCTGACAAGCAGCCAGTGGCACCCTGCCGCTCGGTGCCGCGTGGGTTATCTGGCTCTTCAGGCCTTCTCGTAGTCGCACTGGCTGACGAGCAGCCTGTGGCCCCCTGGTTTCGTCAGCGGTGACGGTGGCCGGCATGGTCGCGAGCGCGATGCCAAGCATGGCGATGAAGCCGGATGAGCGGGGCAGGTTGCGGTTCATTCCAAACATGGCATCGGCTCGAATCTGGGCGTTCATCCACACAATGTAGCATAGGCTACATTTAATTGCAAGGGCGGTATTTTCCGGGTGCGAATCGGCGTTTTTGGGGCAGAAACGCCGATTCTCGGACCGAGGCCCGGGACGACTTCGAGCCCAATCGCACCTTGGACGGCACGGAGCAGGCGCGCGGCGCCTGTGCCGCCGGAACGGACATCAACGTGGATCGTTGCCGAAGAGTGGGCCGGCCGGACGAAAAGAGACGGCTGACGAAGTCGATGGGGAGGAGACCGCGATGAATCACGTTGAAGTCACACCGAGTAACGGCGCTGCGGCCGACGCGCTGGCAGTTGGAAAAGAGACGCTCGCCTGCGATCGGGCCGAGTTGGAGGCGCTGGTGCTGGAGAGCGACGATGTGCCGCGGCGGGTGCTGATTGCGCCGTGGGGCGAGGTGAACAGCGCGGTCGGCTCGTTCATCGTGGATGCCGAGGGCGCGGCGGCGGCCATTGCGGCATTTGTCGAACACGGCACCGACATTCCCATCGACTACGAGCATCAGACGCTTGGCGGCGCCTATGCCTCGCCGAGCGGACAGGCCCCGGCCGCGGGGTGGATCAAGTCGCTCCGCGCGGTCACGCCGGAGGAGGCGGTCATCGACGCGGATCGTCCCGCGGCGGGCCTGTGGGCCGAGGTGGAATGGACGCCGTCCGCGGCTGAGCAGTTGCGCGGGCGTCAATATCGCTATTTGTCGCCGGTGGCGCTGGTGCGCCGGGCCGACCGGCGGCTGACCGGGCTGCATTCGGCGGCGCTGACCAACAAGCCGGCAATCATCGGCATGCGTCCGGTGGTGAATTCGACGGGAGGCGGTACTGCGCAGGGTGACGACGCAAACGCAGGCCTCATGCGACTGCGACAGGCGCTCGGCATGGATGACGCGGTCTCCGAGGATCGCGTCGTGCTCGCGGCGGCGGTGCGAATCGATGCGCTCGAGACGGCCGCGGGCCTTGAGGCGGCACGGCAGCGGGTGCGTCGCGCGGCGACTGCGGGCAAACTCGCCCCAACGCAGCACGACTGGGCCATGGCGCTGGCCCTGCGCGATCCCGCCGAGTTCGACGCGTGGGAGCGGTGCGCACCGTGCGTCGTGCAATTGGGGCGACTGTCGACGTCCGGCCGAATCGCGCGCTCATCGGGTGACGACGCGGGTGCCGTCGCGACTACGGCACGGGCCGAATGGCGGGCCCATCGATCGCTGCTCGAGCCGCTCTGCACCGAGGAGGCCTACGTGGCCGACGCGGTGCGGCATTCGAAATAGACACGAAAACATCATTGAAAGGAGCCGGAAACCATGGCACTGACGGCCAATCGGGACGTGCAACGGTACGTGGATCAGGAACTGCGCAGTTTCTCGGTCGCTGAGAGCGCGCACATCTTCAAGGGGGCGATCGCCGGGTTTGAGCGGACGACCGGTCTTGTCCGGCCGCTGGTGGCGGGCGATTTGTTCGCGGGCATCGCCTACGAGGAATGCGATAACAGCGCCGGCGAGGCCGGCGCGCAGTCGGTGCGATTGTATACGCAGGGCGATTTCATCCTGCCGGTCTCCGGCATCAGTGCGACGGCGGTGGGATCGCCGGCCTATGCGGCCGATGACACCAGTTTGTCGGTGCTGGCTTCGGCCGGCGGCAGCAGCGTCGGCAAGATCATCACCTACCTGGCCGACAGCACGGCGATCGTGCGGATCGAGCCGTTTTTCATGCCGCTGGTCGAGCAGACGGCGCACGTGCCGCTGGCCAGTTCGACCAGCGCCGCGACGACGAACCCGGTGCTGATCGCGCAGCGGGCCATCACGCTGATCAGCATGCAGGTGGTCTTCAACACCAAGCCGGACGCGGGCGTGCTCGACGTGGGGACCGACAACACCACGCCGAATCAGATCGTCTCGGGCTTCAGCCTGCCGGGCCTGACCAACCACACGCCGGCGACGCCGACGATGCTGGTCTTCACGGTGGCCAAGGGCGCGCGGGTGTGGGCACGAGTCGGACAGGCGACGTCGACCGCGGGCGTCGGCGGATTGCTGACCGTGCGGTATGTCGAGGTGCCGTAGCGTCGGCGATTCAAAGTGGGGCCGGCGGTAGCGTCCCTCCTCCGTGGGGGGCGTCGTAAGCGTATCAGCATGCGATTTGGACATTCGTCGTCCCCCGCAGAGGGGGGACGCTACAAGGAGAATAGACCATGGCAGTCATCAACACGGGCCTGCTCACCAAGGGCCTGCGAAGCGAGTTCTTCCAGCGGTTCGACGGCACCACGACGCACTTTCAAACCCTGGCGACGCGCGTCGTGTCGACCACCGATCGCGAAAATTACAAATGGCTGGGTACGGTGCCGCGGCTGCGCGAATGGGGTACCGGTCGCCTCGCCCAGGGCTTGCGGACCGAGAGTTACTCCATCGAGAACCTCAAGTATGAGGCGACCCTCGAAGTTGATCGCGACGAGATCAGCGACGACCAGACCGGTCAGATTCGGCTGCGAATCGGCGAACTGGCCCAGCGGGCCGCGACGCACAAGGACTACCTGCTGTCGCAGTTGCTCAACGCGGGTGCGAGCAGCGGCAGCAACAGCTACGACGGCGTGGAGTTTTTCAGCACCGACCACGAGTCGGGTGATTCGGGCGCGCAGTCGAACAAACTGACGCTGAACGTGACGACGCCGAGCAATCCGACCCTGGAGGAGTTTCGCGAGGCCCTGCGCGCGGCGATCGCGGCGATGGTGGCCTTCAAGGATGACCAGGGCGCGCCGGCCATGGTGTCGGCGTCGGGTCTGGCCGTGGTGGTGCCGCCCAACATGATGTTCACCGCGCTGGAGGCGCTGGCCCCGGCCCTGGCGGGCGGCAGTCCCAATGCGCTGTCGGGCATGGCCCGGGTCATCGTGCTGCCGTGGCTGTCGAGCGCGGCGACGTGGTACCTGTTGAAGACGGATGGCGTGATTCGACCGTTCATCTTTCAGGACCGCGAGCCGATCGAGTTCGGTTCGCTGACCGAGGATTCGGAGGAGGGCTTCCGCCGCGAGAAGTTTCTCTACGGCGTGCGGGCGCGGTATCGCATGGCCTACGGCTACTGGCAGCACGCGGTGTCGACGTTGTTCAACTGATGAAGCGGGCGCGGGGGGAACGGGGATGACCTGCGGGCGGGGCCGGCACGCCCGCGGTCACCCCGCCGCGTTTTGGGGATCTCGCAATGTCGTACGTGACCAATGCGGACGTGACGAACTGGATGGGCAGCGCGACGGTCATTCAACTGACCGATGACGCCGGGACGGGCTCGGCCGATGACAGCCGCATCACCGAGGCGCGGCAGGGGGCCGAGGCTGAGGCCAACAGTTATCTGGCGACGCGGTATGCAACGCCCGTCGTTTTGAGCGGCGAGAGCGAGGTCGCGGCGGTGCTGCGGGCGTTCGTGCTCGACCTGGCGGCCTACCGGCTGCATGGACGCAGGCCGCCGATTCCGACCGATGTCGTTCGCCGGCGCGGAGAGGCGGTCGAGTGGCTGGCGCGGGCGGCGTCGGGGCTGGTGCAGTTGCCGGCAGTGGCCGCGCCAGCCGGGCCGACGTCGCTGGGGACGGTGGCGGATGCCGCGGGCGGGGAGCGGGTCATGACGCGGGCGGCGCTGGAGCAAATCTGAACGAAGTTGTCAGTTGTCAGTTATCAGTCTTCAGTCTTCAGTTCGCGGTAGATGGAATTCAGACGCTCCGTCGGAGTTGACGCATGTCGCAATTGGGTGACTTTGAGGCGGCGATCATCGACGCGGTGGCGGGCGCCGAGCATTCGGGCAGTCCGGTGTTCAAGTCGGTGCGCGGCGTGTCGGGCGGCTATCGGCCCCATTTGCGCGATGCCATTCGGCGCGAGGCCATGCCCGCGGCATTCGTGGCGTTCATTGAGGAGCCGACCGCGCCGGAGGTCGCCCCGTCGCGGCGCGGGCCGCACTTCGTGGTGATGATCGCGGCGCGGAATCTTCGCGCCTCGAGCGACCCGCGCGGCGACGACGTCGACTCGATCGGGGCCTTCACCGCGCTGGAGGCTGCCCGCGGCGAATTGGACGATCTCGAAATCGAGACCGGCATCGTGTTGCGAAATCTCAGCGTGCGGTTTCTGGATGCCGACGATCGCATCGCGGTGTATGAACTGCGCTACCGGGTCTGGCCGGTGGTCACCAAACTCCTCGCCCCGAACGCGCCGGAAGACTTGCAGGCCACGGTCGAGTCCGGGACCGCCAACGTCACCCTGGACTGGCAATTGCCGACCGAACTGGTCGAAAAAGGCGACATCGAGTTGTACAAGATCTACCGCAAGCGGGCCGCCGAGAGTGCGTTTGTCCTTCAGGCGGCGGTGGGCCCGCGGGAGTTCGCAGTGACCCTGATAGACCAGCCGACCGGCGAGTCGCTAACGTATCACGTCGTGGCGGCGAACGAAGGCGGGGAGAGTGATCCGAGCAATGCGGTGGTGGTTGTTCTGTAACGCGGAACGCGGAAGTCGGAACGCGGAATTTGAACTTCGGTTTGGAACGCCTTCTTTCGTGTTCCGCGTTCCGCATTCCGACTTCCGCGTTTGGATCACGCCTTATAAGTTACTGTCAATAATGAAGTTAATATCGAATCTGGCAGAGTGCTTCAGCGAATTCCCGAATCGCGATGTCGCCCATTGCAATCGCTGGCCCCTTCCCCGGGTAGACTATTCGTGCCGCGAACCGGTGATGCCGGTCGTCGCCTAATGTCTTTCGCCACAACGAGTTAGACTACACCCGCGCAAAGTCGCGTGCCGAACTAGATCTATGGCCAGTTTCACCTACACCGCCCGTAGCATGGATGGCAAAGAGACCACCGGCGTTCTCACCGCCGACAGCCATCAGACCGCCCTGCGCATGTTGAGCGACCAGTCGCTCTTTCCGGTCGAAGTCCGCGAAGGCGGTAAGGCCACCAAGACGATCGGCACGGGCAAGAAGAAGGTCAAATCCTCCACGGTCGCGGTGATTTATTCGCAGTTTGCCGACCTGCTGCGTGCCGGTGTGCCGGCCCTGCGGTCGCTCGATGTGCTCACCCGGCAGACGTCGAATCCGATCCTCAAGGAGATCATGCACGAGGTTCGGGATGACCTGTCCAGCGGAAAAACGCTGGCCGACGCGATGGAGACCCATCCCAACGCCTTCAATCCCCTGCACGTGTCGATGATTCGGGCCGGCGAGCAGGGCGGTTTTCTCGAAGACGTGTTGCAGCGCATCGCCATCTTCACCGAGCGGCAGAACGAACTGCGCGGGAAGTTGATCGGCGCGCTGATTTATCCGTTCGTGTTGATGCTGGCCGGCGTGGGCATTGTGACGTTTCTGTTGCTGGTGGTCGTACCGAAGATTCGGAGTTTCCTGAAGGGCGATCTGCCCGCGATTACGCAATTCGTGTTCGCGGCCTGCGACTTTTTGCAGAATAACGGCTGGTATGTCCTCGGCGGCGTGGTCGTGGTGGTCCTTCTGGTGACGTCCGTCGTCAAAAGCAAGACCGGTCGGTTATACTTGGATCGGGCGGCCCTGCGGATTCCCAAGGCCGGAAAGATCATCAAACTGGTGGCGATCTGCCGGTTTTGCCGCGTTTTGGGAACGTTGCTGAAGAATGGCGTGCCGATCCTGCAGTCGCTGAAAATAGCCCGGGATTCGGCCGGCAATCAGTTGTTGTGCGATGTCATCGAGGAGGCGACCGAGAACGTCCGAAAGGGTGCGGCCCTGGCGGCGCCGCTCGGAAAGAGCAACCTTTTCCCCCTCGACATTGTAGACATGATTGCGGTCGGCGAAGAGAGTAACAATCTCGACAACGTCCTCGTGACCATTGCCGACTCCTACGAGGCGCGGACGGCACGAGAGATCGATCTGATGGTGCGGCTGCTGGAGCCGCTGTTGCTGGTGATCATGGCGGGCGTGGTGGGCACGATCGCAATCGCGCTGCTGCTGCCGATCCTGACGATGAGCAGCGGTGGGGCGGGCTAGTTGTGAGTTTGATGCCGGATTCGGCAATGACACGATACGCGAGAAAACGCGACAGGAGTACAGAATGATGACGAACAAGAATCGAAAGACACGGACACGGCGCAGCGCGTTTACGCTGCTTGAAATTCTGCTGGTGGTGGGCTTGCTGGCGTTGCTGGCGGCGTTCGCCATTCCGGCCCTGATGGGCCAGGCGGAGAAGGGCAAGATTGACATCGCCAAGGCGGCGATCGGGCCGAACGGTTCGATCTCGCAGGCGATCGACATGTTCAAGTTCAACACCGGTGTCTATCCGGCGGAACTCAAGGATCTCATCGACAAGCCGAGCGATGACAAGATCGCCCAGAAATGGACCGGGCCTTACCTGAAGGACGTGAGCGGCCTGACCGACCCTTGGGGCAACGAGTTCATGTACGAGGCCGATGGCAAACACAATGTCGGCAAGGTGGACATGTGGAGCAAGGGTCCGGACGGCATCGACGGCAACGATGACGACGTTCCCAACTGGAAGACCGACAAGTAATCATGACGCTTCGCGCTCCAGCATCGAGACCCGCTTTCAATCGCGCCGGCGTGGCGACACGCGTCCGCACGCGCGCGGGGTTTACGCTGCTGGAACTGCTCCTGGTGGTCGGACTGATGGCGGCGCTGGCCATCATGGCGTGGCCGATGCTTGAGAATCGCATCACCTCATCTGAGTTGCCCGAATCCGCCAGCAAGTTGCAATCGCTGCTCTTCATGACCCGCAGCCAGGCAATCACCGATCACAAGCGGTATCGCGTCCGTTTTGACGAGGGTCTTCAACAGCCCCTGGTCGAAGTAGAGCCCGACGCGATCAACGCGGCCGGCGAGTGGTTTGAGACCACCGAGCCGTGGGCATTGGAGAACACGCTGCTCGGCGACGTGCGCGTTCACGCCGTCAAGCTCGGTCGCCCGGTCTATTTGACGCCGCAGCAGACGCGCGACGATGCCGAAGCCGAATCAGACGAGGGTCTCACCGGCGTGCTCACCCGTGCACAGGAGGAAGTCGCCCAACTCGTGCAGGGCAAGAAGGGCCTGGGCGAGGGTGAGACCTGGCCCGCCATCATCTTCGATGTCGACGGCGGCACCGACTGGGCCACGGTCATCATCGCGAAGATCGACCCCGACGAGGAACTCGATCCCGAGGATGATCAGCGCTGGGTCGTGCTCGACGGCCGCACCGGGCTGGCTCAGATCACCGAGCAGGTCACCGAGGAGCAGTTGGCCGACGCCGGTTTCTACGTCGATCGTGAAAAATTGGGAATGCCCGAGACCGGTGAGAATGGCGAGATCGTTTTCACCACGCCCGGTCAGCAGCTTTCCCCCGGCGGCGGCACGACGGTCATGACCGGTGGCGCCGCGGGCGGCGATGCCGGCACCGCAACGGCTTTGGGCGGCGTCGATCTTTCGGGCGCGGCGGGCGCGGCGTCGGCGGCGATGAGCGCGGCGTCATCGATGGGCAAGGGTGATGCGGCCACGCAGTTGCCCGGCAATCTGCCAGGCGCCTCGGACGACGGCAATCGACCCCGACGGCGTGGCGGACAGCGTCCGGACGGGGGCAAGTCTGATGACGGCCCGACGCCCGGCGACGTGGCCAAGCCGGATGAAGACGAGCCGCGCGACCCCGCGCGACCCGGCGCGAACCGCCGACCGGGCGGGAATGACGCCCCGCGTGGCCGCGGCAACACAAAAGGCTGATAGCAAGTCTGGGAATCAGGTTCGCTGTGAAATCCGGCCACCGCCGGGCGCAACCCGTTGTCAATACGGCAATTCCGGCAATGCCCGCACGCGAATTTCGTCCGATGGGTGATGAATTGTCTCGCGCCACGGCCTGCAAATAACGCATTTCAACGCAACGGCAAGGCCTGCCGCGAGTAAAAGATGGTGGTGCGACAGGGTCGCTTGCGGAGGTTCCGCGCCTTGTCGGCCGAATGGGGTCCTCGCGCAGGCGGATGTATCAGATGAACGCGCGATTCGCACAACTCAGTCGACCGGTCCCGGGCCGAACATTGCTGATCGCCCATGCTCGGCGATCTCCGCGCAAGGTTCTCCGGGCCGCGGCCCTGCTGGAGGTCGTCATTGCCCTCTCGCTGCTGCTGATCAGCATGGCGGCGGTCGGCGTCACCTTCAACAACGGCACCTACTACGTCGAGAAGGCCGAACTGCTGGCCCGCGCCGACATCATGACCGAGCGGCTGATCGGCCAGATAGAGACCGGCATCGTGGATCTTGCGTCACCTCAGACGGTTGGCGATTTCGGTGAAGAAGGCGTGCCCGGGATGAACTTCCGGGTGACGGTGACCAACGATACAAACGTACCTGATCTGCTGTACGTGGACATCGAAGTGTTTATGGGCCATCCCGAGGAGGACGACAACGCCCAACTGATCACGGTGACGCACCTGCTGCGGGCCATGCCCAAGGGCATCGACTTCGCGCGGGACTTCGGCTTCGAGGAAGAGCAGTTGGCGCAGGTGACCGACGCGATTCCCGGCGGCGAGGCGGTGCTCGATGTCACGAACTTCGACCCGAGAAGCCTGGCGAGCCTCGATTTAGACACGCTGGTGCAAATGCTTCCGACGCTGATGCAGGCCCTGGGCGGCAACATGGCCGGCGGCGACTTGAGCGGCTTGCTCGAGGCGGCGGCGCGCGGCGACATGTCAGGAATCAAGCAACTTCAGGACGCCATGCAAGGCGCGCAGGCGGGCAATGGGCCGCAGGGTCAGCCGCCGCAGGGCGGTCCGCCTCCCGGAGGGCCGGATGGTCAGGGCCCGCGTCCGCGATTTGGCGAGGGCGACCCCGATGGCCGGCCCGATCGCGGCCCGCCACCGAATTTCAACGAAGGGCGTGACGAACGCCCCCCGCGCGGAGACCGCGGCCCCGATGAGGCCGATCCCGACGGGCGCGGCGGCGGCCGACGCGGCGGTGGACGCCGGGGAGGCGGGTGATGCCTCGATTGCGACCCATGTCGAAAGCGCGCCAGACTCGCCGCGGCATGACGCTGCTCGAATTGCTCCTGGCCATCGGACTCATGGTCATCATGACCGGTCTGATGTTCTCGTTTTATGCCGTGACGCTGCGGACGCGTGAACATGGCACCAGGATCATGGTTGACACGCAACTCTGCCGCACGGTCGCGCTGAAGATCGCCGACGAAATTCGCAGTGCCAACGGGTTCCTGCAGGGCCTTGGCCCCGGCATCGGCGGCAACAGTCGCATCATTCGCCTGCAGACAGTCGTACTGCCCGACCGGGAGCAGTTCCTCACGCGCGATATACAGGATGAACCGCTCCCGGCGCGAAGCGACATTCGCCAGGTGGCGTGGTACCTGGCCTACGATCCCGATCAAACCCACGTCTATGCCGACGGCAACGAAGGACCGCTGCCGCTGGGCCTCGTTCGCCGCGAGATCAAGACACTGAATCAGGTCATCATCGACGAGACCCGCAAGGAACAGGTCGATGTCGATCTGTACTCCCGCGAGATCAAGTACCTGCGGTTCCGCTATTTCGACGGCGCGCAGTGGCTGGACGGCTGGGACCTGGGCGCCGGCCCCGAGGGCGGCATCGGCAATTCCCTTCCGCAGGCGGTCGAGGTGACCGTGGGCTATCAGGCCATTCAGCCCCCGGATGAGGACACGTTGAATTTCAAAGACGACGGCAATCTCGAGCCGTCGCTGCCGGAGCCGTATGCCCCGGATAGCTACACCGTGATGGTGCGGCTGAGCCAGGCGGACACGTTCTTCGGTTCGCGGCTGATGCGGGCGACGCGAAAGGCGTCGACCGATTCGGCCGGTGACAGCGGCAGCGGCGCTGCGGCGGGAGGGCGATGAGCATGTTCCCGAATCGGAACAGACATCCCGTGCGATCGTCTGCTGGATGCCACCGATCTTTGAGCGGTGAATCCGTCAGACCCACCCACGCACGCTCGCATTGCCCACAGAGCATTGGCACACGAAATACGCTGCGTTCCGTTGGGGGAACACATGTTCGTTCCGGAAATGGAACACACCGGCGAAGCGCGCTCATCCTGCTGGTCGTTCTCATCATGATCGCGCTGCTGTCGCTGCTGGCAGCCGTCTATTCGTTTTCGGTTCGTTCCAATCTGGCGACGGTGCAGGCCCATCATCGCGAGTTTCAGGCGCGGATGGCCGCCGAGAGCGGCATACAGCGGGCCATCCTGGCCTTGCGTTCCTCGCGCGGAAACATCGATTCCTGGGCCAATGATCCGGCCACGTATCGCTCCGGGCTGGTGTACGGTCTCCAGGAAGGCTTCGACGAGAATCCGGCGTTCGCGGCCAACACCGACGCGGTCACCTTCGATCCCAACGCGCCGGAGGCTTGGCGCTTCCGGCTGATCGCGCCCGGCGACGCGCCCGGTGCGGTGCGCTACGGCATCACCGATGAAGGCGCCCGGCTGAATCTGAACACCGCGACTGAGGCCGAACTCAAGCGGCTGTTCAACGCGGTGATTCCGACGTCGATGGAGAATCCGGTCGATGTCGACGCCCTGGTCGATTGCCTGCTCGACTGGCGAAGCCCGGGCGACACCCCGCGGCCGAAGGGGGCCAAGAGCCAGTACTACCTGACGTTGACGCCGGCCTACAAGTGCAAGGGCGCGCCGTTCTCGTCGGTCGAGGAACTGCTGCTCGTCAAAGGCTTCACAGGCTGGATCGTTTACGGCGAAGACTACAACCAGAACGGCCTGCTCGATCTCAACGAAAACGACGACGACACGTCCTTCCCACCGGACAATGGAGACGGAGCGCTGTTTCGCGGCGTGTCCGCCTACCTCACGCTGTGGTCGCGCGAGATGAACATGTCGGGCGACGGTCGGCGGCGAATCAACATCAATGACCGCGACACGCAGAAATTGCAGGATTCGCTGACGGAGGAATTCGACTCCTCGATTGTCAGCTATGTCATGCAGGTTCGGGGGAGCGGCAAGACCTTTAACAGCGTTATGAACTTGTTTCCGGCGCCGCCGCCGCCTGAGCAACCAGAGGAAGAGGCTCTATCTGAAGAAGAGTTTCCGCAACTGGATCAACCCCCCGCGACAACACAGGAAAGCAAGTCCATCGATGTGCTTGGCAGCGAACTCAGAGGTGCCGGCGAGGATGTGGAAAAACTAGCGACCGAAGTCAAGGAAGCGGTCGATCAAAGCGGGCCGAGCGGCAGGTCCGAGAATCGCCGCGCGCCGACGAGCCGGCCGGGTGGAAAACCCGGCGGCGCGCCGAAGTTGCCGGTGTATCAGGATCTGACGCCCGAGCCGCCGCCGGGAACGCTGGAGTCGTTGCCCATGATTCTGGACAGGCTGACGACGAATCCGGTCCCGGTGATGCAGGGCCGGATCAATGTCAGCACGGCGCCCCGGGAGGTGCTGCTGACGCTGGAAGGGCTGACTGAGGACGACGTGAACAACCTCATCGCGGCGCGGGCCGAGTTGACGCCTGAGGAGAAGGCGACGCCGGCCTGGCTGCTGAGCAAGGGAAATCTCGATTTGTATAAGTTCCGGCGCATCTTCGACAAGATCACGACCAGCGCCTCGGTCTTCCGCGCTGAGGCGATCGGCTATGCCGATCACGCCGGGGCGATTCAGCGGATCAACACGGTGTTTGAAATGCGGGGCCCGATTCCGCAGGTGCTTTACACCCGGAACCTGACGCCGCTGGGACCGGCTTACAACCCGTATGGGGAGGAACGGCGTGGCGGTACGATTGAAACTGGCCGCTAAGAAACTGCTGGCCATCGACTGGGACAGCCGCGACGTGCGCGTCGTGATGTTCCGGCCCAAGGCCGACGGGATCGAACTGCTCAAGGCGGTGTCGATTCCGATTCAGGCGGGCGTCTCGGTCAACGAACCCGAGGCGTTCGGCGCGTTTCTGCGCGCCGCCCTGGCCCAGGCCAAAATGAACGTGAAGCACGTCCTGCTCACGATCCCGCGCGACCGCGTCGTGCTCAACAATCTGCGCCTGCCGCCGACGCCGCCCGATGAACTCCCGTCGATGGTTCAACTGCAGATCGGCAAGGAACTGCCTTTCCCGGCCGAGCAGGCCACCATCGACTTCGCCCTGCTGGGCGCGCCGACCGACGGCAAGGGAGGCATGGACGTGCTCGTCGCCGCCGTCCGCAACGACTATCTCGATCCCTATCGCAAGATCGCCTACGAAGCCGGACTCACCGTCGACAGCATCGGCCTGCGGCCCCACGGCAACGTCGTGGCGGTCACCTCGGGCGAACCATCGCCGGGCACCATGCTGCTGGTCGAAGTCGGCCCGAGTCTGACCGAGATCGATTTCGTGCGAGACGGCGTGCCGGCTTTCTCCCGTGCCGCGTCGGCGGGCGTCGGGCCTGCGCCGGGTTCGATGGACGGCGAGCGAATCGACGACAGCCGTATCATTTCATTCCCGATTCAGGATCGCGAGCCCGATGAGACCACCAGCAGGGCGGTCGGCTCCGTGCTGCGCGAGGTCGTGCACACCTACGAGGCCTACCGGGCGACCGATCCGACCGTGAAGATCGCCCGCATTGTGGTGGCCGGCGCGACGGGCATCGAGGCGGAATTGGCCCAGGCACTGGGTGGCCGGTTCGCGCTGCGGGCCGAACTGTACTCGGCGGAGAAAGCGCTCAATCTGTCTGCGCAGCGGGCGAAGGAGTTGCGCGGCTTTTCGGCGGTGCTGGGTCTGGCCATGAGCCACGCCCACCGTGGTTTGACGCATTTCGATTTTCAGCATCCCAAGAAGACGGTCACCAAGAGCCAGCGGCAACTTAAGAAGGCGCCGATCGCGGCCGCCGTTGCCATTCTGTTTCTGGGCACCGGCGCGGCGTCGTACTGGAACGTGGTGGTCCCGAAGCAGAAACTCGCCCGCGATGTCATCAACAACGCCAATGCCAAGAAGAAGCAATACGACGCTCTGTCGAAATTCCACGACCAGGTGCTGGCCCTTCAGGAGTGGCAGGCGAATGAGCAATACTGGACGAGCGTGCTGGCCGAGTTGACCAGGAATTTTCCACCCGAGACTGAGGTGCAGGTGTCGAGCCTCGCCTTCAATACGCGCTTCAACAACCGCTCCAACGAGCGCACCCAGACGATGACGCTCGGTCTGCGCATGGCCACGGCCAGCGCCGTCAATCGTCTGGCCGAGAAGCTGGCGGACCTGGGCTTCATTGACGTGCGCCCGGGTCGCACGAGTGAAAGTTCCATGAAGGGGCCGTACTCATTCGACTCGTCGATCACGGCGATTCTGCCGCCGCGCAAGCCCGCGCCGCCGGAGGACGAAGTTGAAGCCGAAGCGTCGCCGCCTGCGCCGCCTGCGACGGAGGAATCGGCCGCTGACGCGCCGACAGCCACGAGCGGGCCCGCGGCACTGACGCCCGAAGCGACGTCCGAACCCGCGCCCGAGGCTGCGTCCGGCGACGTGCACGATGAGGCGACCAGCTTGCCCGCCGGCAATGCGAACGATGCCGAAGGAGGCCGGCCATGATTCCACGCGAACGCCGGCTGGCGATCATCATCGGCGGCATCATGGGCGCGCTGGTGATTTACCAGTTCGTCAACATGATCGCCCTCGCGCCCTACAAGAAGGCCCAGAAGCAAATCGAGGACGGCCGCGCCGAGGCCGACAAGTACGAGGGCCTGCTCAAGAAGGCACCGAATATTCGCCGGTCGTGGGAGAGCCTGGCCGGCAGAACGTTCTCCTACGAGCCGGCCGAGATTCGCAATCAGTTCGAAAAGGAAGTCAAGCGCCTGGTCGCGAAGCACAGACTCCAGCGGGCGACTTATACGCCGCGCACCGGTTCCACCATCAATCGCAAGCCGAGTATCAAGTCGGAAGCCTATTTGTTCACCGGCGAGGGCGACTATGACGACGTCATGGCCTTTTTGCGGGATGTCTATCGCTCGCCCAGCATGACCCAGATCACCAGTCTCACCCTGCTGCCGATGGATCCGAAGCAGGGCCGCAACCAGATCAAAATCAGCCAACTCATCATCGAGACGCCGCTGCTGCCGAAATTGGCCTCCGTCGACAAGCGCGAGCGCGCCGAACTCGTCAAACTCGGCATCAAGACCGACCCGCCGACACTGTCGGAGATGGCCAATCCGCCGAAAGATCCCGTTCGCCGCGGCCTGATCGGCGACGTGCAGTTTGCGGAACTGGCCGATCGCAACATTTTTCGGATGTACATGCCGGCCCCGACGAACATCGTGAAATTCGAGAACAAGGACCGGCTCGATGTATCGGTCTCGCTCAAATCGTTCTGGGATGGCAAGGAAACCGAGCAACTGCAGAGGCGGTTGCCGGGTAAGAGTATGAACGAGACCCAGTCGGTCACGGGGGATGTGGTCGAAGTGACGGCGGTCTATGCGGATGGCAAACCGGCGTTCACGAGGAAGCTCGACGGCACGACGCCGCAGCCGTGGACGATCACGATTCCGTCGCACACCCCGCCGGAGCAGGTGCTGCTGACCTTGCAGAATCAGGATGAGAAGCCGGTCGACGTGAGCATCGCCGTGACCGGGGCGGATGGAAACCCGGTGACGAAGCCGACGATCCGCATCCCGGGCAAGGGCAAGGCCGACTTGGATCCCTACATCGCCCGCAGCGTGCGGGTGAGCGTGACGTATGAATCGGGCAAGGCGGGGAAGACGGAGACCTTCAACCCGAGGGAGGACGCCCAGACGTTTGTCGTACCGGTGGAGCCGGTGGTCGCGGTCGTGAACAACGATGATCCGCCTCCCGTGCCCACGAAGGTCGATGCCGATCCCGATCCGAACAAGCGCGTGTCGGGGCGATGGATGTATGGAGACCACCACGAGATGTTTGCCGTGGACACCCAGACGAATCAGCGGGTGATCTATGCGAAAGGCGACGCGGTCGATGACGGCGTGCTGATTGCGGCCCACCCGGCCGGCGGCGTGGTCTACATGGAGGCCACGAAGCATTACTACCTTTATCCGATCGGTCAACTGTTTCCGAATCGGATTCTGCTGGAAGGGGCCGAGAAGCCCGAGGATCTGGGTCGGTTGATTGACGAGGCGCTGGCGAGATCGCTGGCGGCCATGAGCGAGTAGGGCAGGACCGAGGGCGGCAGAAATCGCTGTCCGAGGGGGAGTGCGGACCTCTGGTCCGCCGCGCGGGCGAGGACGCCCGGACTCCCCAGATTGCGGGCGAGGGCGCCCGCATCCCGAATGCGGGCGAGAACGCCCGCACTCCCCGGCGGGGGGAATGAAGATTGCGGCGTTCGCGAGCACGGTGCGAACGGTTGCGGGAGGTTTGACGATGTCGTCCTTGCAAGTTCGGACGCGACGAATCCCGGCGGTTATGTCGGGTTTTCTATATATGGCGATTTTCGCCTGTTCAGCGGGATGGGCGATGGCCCAGAGCGCGCCGCCCGGTGACAAGGCGCCCGAGGCCGACGCGGCTGCGGCCAAGGAGTCGGCGGCCAAGGAGCCTGAGAAAAAGGAGCCTGCTGCCGAGGAGCCGAAGCCGAATGCGAACGCCGATCTGGAGGCCGCGCGACAGGCGGCCTTGGAGTCGATTCGCAAGCGCCGCGAAGAGGAAGCCAAGAATCAGCAGCCGCCCGCGCCGACGCCGGGCGCATTGACGACCCAACCGGCCAAGCCGCAGGACCCGCGCGGCAGCGCCGTGACTCCGCCTCCAGCGACACCGGCCAATCCCGGTTTGAATCCGCCCGCGACCATTCCCGTTCAGAAGCCCATCGTCGAGCCGATTCCGGTCGCACCGTCCGGCCCGCCGGTGGCGCGCATGAGCGGCAGCGGCGCCAAGACGCCGGCCGCGCCGCCGCCGCCGACGCCGGGCGGCAAGCCTGGTCGGCCGGGCAAACCCGGCGCCACGCCGCCGCCGGCCGCGCCCGACACTACCGGCGCTGCGTCCAATGCGCTGCCGTCGCTCGAGTACATGGCCAAGCCCATTGACCCGACGGCCCGCCTTTATTCGTTTGACTATGACAACACGCCGTGGCCCGATGTGCTCAGCGACTTCGCCCGCGTCAGCGGTCTCACCCTGCTGGGCGACGTGGCCAGCGTGACCGGCAACATGTCATTCCGCAGCCCGAAGAACTTCACGTACATCGAAGCCCTGCACCAGATCAACGAACTGCTGCTGAAGCGCACGCTCGACAAGCGCCTGCTGGAGCGGACCGACAATTTCCTCGAACTCTGGCGGCTGCCCGATCGCATCAAGCAGATCCCGGCCGAGAAGATGTTCAATTCGTTCGAGGAGATGGTCGCGGCCAATCTCGACGACTTCGACATGTGCATCGTCAACGTCGATCCGCCGGAGGGCTGGTCGCCGTTCCAGATCATCGAGAGTTTCCGCACCCTCTTCGACGACTACTATGGCACCCAGGTCGTCGGCGACAAGATTCAACTGTCGGGACTCGTGCGGGATCATCACGACTTCGTGAAAAAGATCAGCGCGCTGGCCGGCGCGACCAACGTCGAGAAGGCTGACCCGCGCCCCCAACTGACTTATCAGTGCGTCTTCATCAAGGCCAACGATCTGCAGGGCCTGCTGCGGCAGATCTATCCGGCCACGCCGCCCGGCCCGCCGCGCCCCGGCGTTGATGCCAGGGCCGAGCAGGCCAAGCAAATCACCATTTTGTCGAACCCCGCGGCCAACACGGTCATCATGCGCGCCCCGCAGCAGGTGCTGACCGAGATGGGCATGCTGTGCAAGCAATTCGACGTGGGCTACGAGCAGGTGCCGCCGATCATCAAGCGCATCCCGCTGAAGTACGCCAACGCCCAGACGCTGCAGGGCATGCTCAAACCAATCTCCATGAAGGAAATTCAGGAGCTGACCAAGCCCAACACGCCTTACATCTCGCCCGAGCGGCTCAACGCGGTTTCCTGGGACGTGCTCCCCGACCTGCAGACCAACTCGCTTGTCTTAATGGGCGGCAGTGAAGGCGTGGCCCGCGCCGAGGCGCTGGTCCAGCAGTATGACGTTCCCGATACGTCGGAAGTGCACGAGATCGTCGAACTGACCAACTGCGACGCCACCGCGATGGCCCTGAACCTCACGCAGATCTTCCCGCCTCAGCCGCGGCCCGGCACGCCGCCCATGCGGATCAAGCCCGATGGCGACTGCCGTCTCGTGATCGTGGGCACCGAGGTTGACGTGAAGAAGGCCGTCGCCATGGCGCGGCAGCTCGACACCGGCGGTGGAGACGACTCCGCCGAGCATTTCGTCAAACTGGAAAATGCCAAGCCCAGCCAGATGGCCGCACTGCTCACCCAGATCTTCGGCGGCAACCCCGGCATGCAGGGTGTCCGCGTGATCAAGGGCAAATCGGTGCGCGGCATGCCGCAGCAACCCGGCGGGCCGGTGAAGTTCCTCGCCGACGACTCGACCATGACGCTGATCGTGGTCTGCGACAGCCGCGAGTGGGCCAAGATCGAGCCGCTTATCAAGCGGTTCGACGCCGACGCCGCGGCCGGAAAGCCCGAATTGCGGTCATTTGTCTTGAAGCACGCCCGCGGCCGCGATGTCGTCGCCGCGATCCAGGCCATGTATCCGCAGACGACCGGTCAGCCGCGTCCGCCGGCGCCGGGTCAGCCGCCGCAGATGAACCAGACGGCCGAGCGCATCTGGGAGGATCCGCGCGACGGCAGTCTTCAGGTGTGGGCGGGCAAGGCGTTCATCGATGAGATCACGCCGCTGATTGAGAAACTCGACGTCGAGGGGCGTGATGGGCTGACGGTGATCAAGCTGGAGCATGCCAAGGCGGCCGAGGTTGCTCCCATCATCCTGGCTGCCTTCGGGGCCACCGGACCGGGCGGAGCCGCGGCCGGCATGCCGCAGGGTCGGCCGGGCGGCGCGCCGGCGCCGACAGGCACAACGGCGGTGCGTGTCACTGCCGAGCCGGTGACCAATTCGCTGCTGATCTCGGCGGAGCCGGGAGAAATTGACAAGATTATTAAATTGGTCGGAGAGATCGATCGCGAATCGGAGGGCACGAAGGAATCACGCGTCCTGCTGACGTGCGAGCACCGTCCGGCGGCCGAAGTGGCCGAGACGCTGATGGCCCTGGCCGGGTCGGGTCGCTCGGGTGGTGGCCGACCGGTGCCGGGTCGACCGGGCATGCCGCCGGCGCCGTCGTCGGGCGGCACGCTTAAGGCGACCCCGAGCGGCAACAAGGTGGTGCTCGACGGCCCGCGCGATGAAGTGGCCAAGGCCGTGCAAATTTTCCCCGAGGTGGATGTCGAGGAGCAGCGCCGCATACACGTGAAGTATGACGTGAACGACGCGGAAGAGGCTGAGAAGGCGCTCCGCAACATGCTGGGAATCGGCGGCGCGCCGACGGCCACGCCGATCGGTGGCGCTCCGGCGGGGCGGGCTGTCGCGGCCGTGGCCGGACTCGGCAAATCGTCCGATACGTCGATTTCGCTCTACGCCAACACCTATGAGAACACCATTCTCGTCTCGGCCCTGCCGCGCGACTATCCGCGCATCGAGCAGGCGCTGAGGGTCATTCAGGGCGACAAGACAGACATTGAGACAGGCAAGCCATCTGGTGTCACGGACGACGTGCCCGGCCTCATGGTTGTTCAACTCAAGTACAAGACAGCCTACGACATCGCGTTTACCGTCGAAGACCTGCTCAAGCCGCGCACGGGTACGGGTCCGACGCTGGACGAAGGTCCGGACGAGAAGACCCTGATCGTCAAGAACTTCAAGCCGGCCCAAAAAGAGCAGATCATTCGGTTGATCGAGATGTTCGATCAGGCTCCCGCTGATCTCGGCGAAGACAGCATCCTGGCCATCGACACCAAGGGCGTTCCGCCCGCGGTGATGGCTCGCATCACGAAGGAGATCGCCGAGCAGGGCGGCATTCTGGTCAATCTGAACACAGAACTGACCGGCGAGAAAGAGTTCGAAATCATCGACATCCATGCGGACGATGCGAATGTGCCGGCGAAGCCGGTGTCGACGAATCCCCCGGCGGGCAAGCCGCTCTCGATGCGGACACCAAGTCTGAACCCGGCGGTGTGGGCCGCGGGGCTTGCGATTGAGTTCGGCCTGGGTCAGGTGGAGGCAACTGCTACCACGCAACCAGCTGCTCCAAAGAAAACGCCGAGGATTGAGATTCGCCCCGATCCCGTCAATGAACGGCTGAATATCTACGGGCCGCAGGAAGTCCTCGACAAGATCGAAAAGAAACTCGACAAGTACAAAGATCTCAAGGCGGGCACGGTCTATCGTCGGTTTCCCCTGAAGTATGCGCCGGTCGCCGATGCGGCGCAGAAACTCGAACAGATCGTAAACTCGATGCCCACGTCGGCCACGCAGCAGACGCGAAATCGCGGTGGCCGCAATCAGCCCGGCGCCGCCCCGGCCATGCCGAACATGCCCGGTCAGCCGCAACCCGGGCAACCCCAGCCGGGCCAGCCGCAGCCGGGCCAGCCGGGTCAGCGCCCGGGTCAGCCGCAGCAGCAGGTGCCGATCGTGCAGGCCGGACCGCAGCGGATTCGGGTGATTCCCGAGCCGCGGACACGCAGCCTGTATGTAGTTTGTCTGGCCACGGATGTGCCGTTGATCGTGGATCTGCTGCGCAGCATCGATACGGAGGTCACCCAAAACCAGCAGTTTCGCATTTTTCAGTTGAAGCGCCTTGACGCGGACAGCGTGGCCAGCGATCTGCGCGAACTGCTCGGCATCGAGGGCCAGAACCGGGGCGGCGGGGGCTTCCGCCGCAACATCCAGATGGGCGGTCAGCCCGGCCAGCCCGGTCAACCGGGTCAGCCCGGCGGACAACCGGGCGGTCAACCCGGCGCGCCAGGCGGCGCGGGCGCCACGATATCGAGCGATACCGAGACCAAGATCACGGCCGAGTCGCAGACCAACTCGATCGTCGTCATGGGTTCGGAGGATCAGATTCGACTCGTTGAATCGATGATCAAGGAGTTTGAAGACAAAGAGAACTCGCAGCAATTCACCATGCACCGCGAGCCGCTGAAGTCGGCACGGGCCACCGATGTCGCCACGATCGTCAAAGACGTCGTCGCACGCGGCGGCGGCGGCGGTGGTGGCGGACGGCGAGGCGGCGGCGGGCGGCGCGGCGGCGATGTGTCGGTGAACGCCGATGCGCGGACCAACAGCGTGATCGTCTCGGGCGAAGCCAAGGACCTGCCCGACGTCATCAAGATGATTCAGGAGCTGGACATCGGCACGACCGGCTCGGAGGTCAAGCAGTTCGCGGTGCAGGGCGATGCGCAATCGATCGCCAATGCCCTGAAGGCGATCTATCCGCAGGGCCAGGCCGGCGACATCGTCATCACGGCGGATACATCGACCGGCACGTTGATCGTGAAAGCGCCCGGCCCGCAGATGCTGGAGATCGGCAAGCAGATCGACCAGTTGGAGAAGGGCGCGGGCGATGCGAAGGAGATTCGCACCATCAAGATCGGCGTCGCCGATGCGGAGGCCGTGGCCACTACGCTGAACCAGATCTTCGGCAGCCAGCAGGGGCGCACGCGCGGGCCGGGCGCGGTCACCATCCGCGGCGTGAAGAGCGCCGGCATCGTCTATGTGCAGAGCACCGAGGAGAAGTTTGAGGAGATCAAGCGTGTCGCTTTGTCGCTGGATCAGAACCCCGGCATTCAGGTGCAGACGTTTCACCTCAACCACGCGTCGGCCGTCGATGTCGATCAGAAGTTGACCACGATGATGGCCAAGGCCATGGCGACGGGTGGGTTGAAAGACACCAAGCTGGACCTGATCGGCGTCGTGCCCGATGCCCGGACCAATTCGCTGATCGTGACGGGCGGGCCGGTGACGTTTGCCTTGATCGGCGATGTGCTGAAGGCGATCGATCAGAAGTCGCCCGTGGACATCACCCGCGAGACCAAGAGTTACCAGTTGCCGGGCACGGCGAACGCGAACGAAATCGCCAACAACATCAACGTGCTCTTTCAGGGCGAGACCGTTGCCAAGACCGGCATCGATCCGCCCACGGTGACGGCCAACGCCGCGGCCAGCCTGGTCCTCGTGCAGGCCAGCCCGAAGCAGCACGAGCGGATTCAGCGCGAGATCATCGATCCGATCACCGCGCAGATGGGCGGGCCCCTGCAGGACTTCCAGATTCCGGTGAAGTTCGCCAGGGCCGACGAAGTCAAGCAGACCCTCGAAGCCGCCATGAATCAATGGCGCGCGGCGCGGGGCAACAAGCCACAGGACGCGTTCACGATCACCGCCGACCCGAACAGCAACATGCTGCTCATCAATGCGTCGACCGAGACCAAGGCGGTCTTCGACAAGCAGTTGGCGCAGATCGACACCGAGGCGGCGACGATTCTGAAGGATCGCATCTCGCGTCCATACGTGCTGAACTACGCCAATCCGCAGAGCGTGCAGCAGGCCATCACGAACTTATTCACACGCCCCAGCGGCGCGCGCGTCGCCGATCGCGATCAGGTCACCGTGTCGGTGGATGGCGACACCAAGACTGTTACGGTCATGGCTAACGAGGACAATCACAAGAAGGTCAAGTCCCTGCTCGATCAACTCGACATCGACACCGGCACCAAGGCCGAGGTCAGCCTCTATCAGATCAAGGGCCAGATCCGCGCGAGCGACATGGCCAACACCATCGCGACCCAGATCCGCGCGACGCGCAAACCGAATCAGCAGGGGCAGTATCCGGTCAACGTGGTGGGCGACGACAGCGCCAACACGCTGCTGATCAGCGCGAGCAAGAGCGATCTCGACGCGCTGATGCCGACGATTCTGACGCTCGACAATCCGTCGTTCATCAAGGAGACGCGGTTTGTTCCGCTCCAGATCGCCCGGGCCGACGACGTCGCCAAGGCGGTCAACGAGGCCTTCAAGGCCAAGACCGTGCCGAATCGCTCGGGCCAGTATCCCGTCACGGTCACGGCCGACTCGGCGTCGAACAACCTGATCGTGACGGCGACGAGCGAACTGTTCGCCGACGTGACCGACATGGTGACGGCGCTGGACAAGGCCGGCGGCCGCAGCGTTCACGTGAAGAAACTCAAGGACGAGGTGCCCGCGAAGTCCGTCGCCGACTCGGTCAACAAACTCTACGGTTCGCCGCAGGGTCGCGACGGCATCAAGGCCGACTACAACGAGGCCACCAACACGCTGACCGTGCTGGCGACTGACAAGGAGTTCGAGAAGATCGACGAGGAGTTTCTGCGGACGGTCAACGAGGTGCCGACGTCGAACGTGCTGACGATGCGCAAGATCGTGCTGAAGCACGCCGTGGCGGACGAAGTCGCCAAGACGTTGACCGAGTTCTTCGACAAGAAGTCGGGCGCCAAGTCGCGGCAGAATCTTCCGCCGTGGATGCAGCGCGAAGACCCGTCGAGCCGCCTGGACAACCAGGTGTCGATCGTGGCCGAGCCGTCGAGCAACATCCTGTTGGTGAACTGCACCGACAAGTCCTACGAGATGATCATGGAGATCCTCAAGGACATCGACACCGACAGCCCGCCCGGCGGCAAGAACACGATGGAGATCGTGGCGCTGCAGTACATGGATGCGACCGAGATGGTCAACATCCTGACCGAATACCTGAAGGTTTCGAAGCGCACCCCGTCGGAGAACAAGCAGTCCGTGCCGTGGTGGATGGATTCGCGCGAGGTACAGCAGCCGGACAAGACCGTGCTGGCCGGCGACATGCGTCTGAAAGCGATCGAGAGCATGAACGCGATCATGATCGCGGGCAAGCCCGAAAGCGTCGAGGAAGCCAAGACAAAGATCGCGGAGTTCGACAAGCCGCAGGTGGATCGCCCCGACATGCCCAAGCAGATCAAACTCGTCAAGGCGCGGGCCAGCGAGATCGTCGAGATGTGCAACCGGCTGTTCACGGACACCGCCGCGAAGAGCGGCGCCTACAAGCCGATCATCACCTCCGACGAGAATTCGAACAGCCTGTGGGTCAAGGCGAAACTGGCCGACTTCAACACCATCAAGGGCATGGTCGACCAGATCGAGGCCGGCATGGCCGATGAGCCGCCTTCCGGCGTGCGGACCATTCAAGTGCCGACCGGCCGGGGCGATGTGGAGCAGTTGGCCCGGACCATCGAGAAGCAGATCAACGACGCCGAAAACGACCGCAGTCGTCGCATCAAGGACTACAAGGTGGATCTGGTGCGCATCAATGCGGACCTGATTTCCAACTCGCTGCTGGTGTCCGGCTCGGGCACGAAGTTCGACGAAGTGAAGCGGCTGGTGGACGATCTGATGGCGATGGCGCCGTCGGGCGCGCGGACGCGCACCATCATCAAGCTCGAGGGCATGACGCCTGAGAAGGCCAAGCAGTTGATTGACTCGCTGCAGCAGAGCGGCAAGGGCAAGACGGTCGGCAATCGCGGCGACGCCACGTGGAAGCGCGGCCGCCGGACCGACAAGGCCCTGCGCCGCGGCCCGGCGATGACGCTGCCGATGATCGTGGCGCAACTGGCGGTGTCGACCGCCGTCGCGCAAAACGATGCGCCGAAGTCGAACGATCTGAGTGGCATCAAGGTCGTGCAGGTGCGGCCGAAGGATGCACAGCCGGCGCCGGCGGCGGAACAGCCGAAGTCGCCCAATGCCGAGTCGGCCGTCAACATCCTGCGGGCGACGACGCAGGCTTCTGGTCAACTGAACATTACGCCCGAGGCGGCCGCCGCAATTCAGCGCACGCTATCGGGTGCGCCGGTCGACGTATCCATTGCCGGTACCGATATCATGGTCGAGGCGAACGAATCCGACATCGAGGTCATTAAGTCGGTTATCGAAATGCTGGACCGTGCCGTGCCCGAAAAGCAGATCGAATACTTTCCACTCATGAACGTGCAGGCCAAGAACCTCGCACAGACATTGACGGAGGTCTTTAAGACCCTCGAAAAGCGCGGCGATCTTCCGATTCGGCCCGAGGACACTGTCAATATCATTGCCGATCCCAAGACCAATGGCATCTATGTCGCGGCCACGGCCGAAAAAATGACTAAGGCGCGCAACCTCATCGAACAGACCGAAATTCGGGCCAGAGACAAGGAAAATCAGCAGATCAAGAGTTTTGTCCTGAAGAATCGCCGCGTGACCGAGGCCGGTGAGTCTCTCAAGAAAATCGTGAGCGCCTATCTTCGCAAGAACGAGGCGGATCCTTCGGCCATCGGCATCGAGATCGATCAGCAAACCAATACGGTGTTCATCACCGCCAGCCAGGGCGACATGCGGTTCGTCGAGGAGATTGTCAAGAATCTCGACGCCGAACTGCCCGAGGACAAGCCCGGCGAGCAGCGCGCCGACATCGGCACCGCCGACATCATGATCGTGCCGCTGCGGATCGCCAAGGCCGACACCGTCGGCACATTGCTCAACACCATGCTGCAGAAGGCCGCGACCGGCGACACGCCGATGAAGGACTTTCTGCGCCGGCTGCGCGTGCTCGATGAAAACGGCAACCCGATCGCGACGGTTGACTTGAACAAGCCCATGGTCGTGGTCGGCGATCCGGACAGCAACACGCTCATCATCGCGAGCAGTCGAGAGAATGCGCTGATCCTCAAGCAGGTGGCCCTCGCTTTCGACAGGGATCCGGCCCGCGCCGAGGTCAAGCACTCCGTCATCACCCTGAAGTACGCCGACGCCGGCGAACTGGCCGAACAGATCACCAAGATGCTCACCGACGCCGAGGCCCTGACCCAGAATCCCGGTAAGACCGAGAAGAGCGGCAAGCCCGATGGCGACGCCGGGGCATTGGTCTACAAGGCCGTCGTCACCGCGGACCCGCGGACGAATCAACTCGTGCTGGTCGGCCGGCCCGATGCCGTTGATTTGTTGACAGGCGTCGTGAACACGCTCGACGTCAAGGGGCAGGACGTCATGCCCTTTGCCATCATCAAGTTGGAATACGCCAGCGCAGGGGCGCTCGAAGAGATGCTGACCGGGCTGATGAAGGATCGCGGCGATGCCATCCCGACCGGAAAGGGTGAGAACGCCAAGAAGGGCGAGACGGTCATCGTTCGAGCCGACGTCAAGAGCAAGTCGCTGATCGTCGCGGCCAAGCCGGCGCGGCTGGAGGAAGTGCGCGAACTGATCAAGAAGCTGGATGTCCCCTCGACCGCGCTGATCGAGGACATCCGCACGATCACCCTGAAGAACGGCAACGCGGTCGAGATGGCCGAGAAGCTCAAGACCCTCTGGGAAGAGCGGCAGAAGCAGCAGGAAAGCGGGTCGAAGGGCCCGAAACTGGAGATCCCGGCCATCGTCGCGGACTCGCGCAGCAATTCGCTGATCGTCGCGGCCAGCAAGGGCGACTACGAGGCGATTGCATCGGTGGTGGCGAAGATCGAGGCCCTGGAATTGACGCCGGGCGCGGGCATCTACATCGTCCGCCTGCAGAACAATTCGGCGAAGGCCCTGCAACCGGCGCTCAAGGCGCTCTTCGAGCAACGCGCCAAGATGCGCACGCTCGATGGCAAGATTCGGCCTCAGGATGAAATCGCCCTCGAAGTCGATGAACTGACCAATTCGCTCATTCTGTCGGGATCGAAAGAGAACTACGACGTCCTGACGGCGAAGCTCACCGAACTCGATTCGGCCATGGTCAACGAAGGGCAGGTCGAGTTCTTCGTCGTGGACAACGTCGATGCCAAGCGCGTCAAGGACGCGATCGACAAACTGTTCGAGGGCGACGGCCCCTACGTGCCTGGTGCCGTGACTGAAAGCGATGCGGCCAAGCGGCGGCGACGGGTAACGGTTACACTTGATGACCGGGCGAACATGCTGATCGTCTCGGCCAGCCCGGAGAACATGCGGCTGGTTCGCGAAATCTACACGCGGATGAATGGCGTGGGCGGGGCGTGGCCGGGCGGCGACACGCGCATGGTGATCATTCAGAACGGCGACGCGGTCAAGATCGCTTCGCAGATCACCGAGCACTTCAAGAAAGTGGACGAACTGCGCGGCTCGACCGGCGACAACAAGAGTCCGTTCGGCGTGACGGCGTTTGCCGACGGGCGCAGCAATCGCATCGTGCTGGGCGGCACCAAGGACGGCATCGACCGCGCCGTGGAACTCGTGCGGCAACTGGACGTGCCGCCGGGCGATCCCAGCGCGACCGTGCAGGTCTACAAATTGACCCAGACCCGCGCGTCCAAGGTCGGCGACACGATTCAGAGCATCTTCGACGAGCGGAAAAAGCCCCGCGGCACGGCGGACCCCGTGCCCGATCTCGGCGTGAAGATCGAGTCGAACGATTCGACCAACACGCTCGTCGTCAATGCGACGCGCGAGGATCAGATCCTCATTCGCGACCTCGTTTCGCAGTTGGATGTGCCGTCGTCGTTGAATGTCCGCATCTTCCCGCTGATGAAGGCCCGGGCCGAGCAGATCAAGGAGATCATCGACAAGACCTACAGCGGCGGCACCGGCGGCGGCAGCACCGGCACGACCGGCGGATCGAGCGGCGGTACTGGCACGCTGGTGACCGTCAATGCCGACACGCGTGTCAATTCGCTCGTGGTCTCGGCCCCGCCCGGCGAGATGGAGAACATCGCGAAGATCGTCGAACTGCTCGACTCGGCCGAGCCGATCGACACGGCCCAGGTCGGCATCTTCGTCTGCGAGAATGAAGACGCCAAGAAGATGTCCGAATTGATCAACCAGATCATCACCGGACAGGGCGCCGCGGGCAGCGGCTCGACCAGCAGCGGATCCGGCAGCGGCAGTGGTGCCGGTGGAGCGAATGCAACCGCCGCTTCAACGCAGGCGGGTGCGAGTTTGATCAGTTATCAGGGCACCGGGCCCGACGGCCGCGAGTTGTTCCTGAAGACGATCCGCGAAAACGTGCTGGTCACTTACAGCGAGCGAACCAACAGCGTCATCGTCACCGCGCCGCCCCCGGCCCTGCGGCTGATCGAGGCCCTCGTCCGCAAGCTCGATCGCATTCAGAAGAAGGCCGTGCTGGTCAAGGTGTTCAAACTGATCAACAGCGACGCCACGAAGATGGTGGAACTGCTGGAGAGCATGTTCGCGCAGGAAGAGGGCTCCGAGAGCGAGCAGGAATTTCAGCGTGGCCGCGAAATCGAAGTCGCCGGCGGCGGCGGGTCGACCCTCGGCGGCATGCCCTCCGCGTCGTCGCAGGGCAACACGGCCCGCGGCACGTTCGGTCGCCCCAAGACCACCTTCACCGCCGATCAGCGCACGAACTCGATCCTGACGGCCGGCTGGCCCGAGGACATCAACGTCGTCGCCGACGTCATTGCGCAATTGGACAATCAGCAGGTGCCCGATCGCGAGCGCATTGTGTACAACGTGGTCAATGGCACGGCGGCCGATTTGCAGTCGACCCTTCAGGACTATTTTGATCAGGACATCCAGCGGCTCGATCGCCTGGGTGATACGGTCTCGGCGCAGGCGCGGATGGACCAAGAGGTCCAGGTCGTCGCCTACGAAGAGGCGAATCAGCTCGTGCTGTCCACCAGCCCGCGCTATCGGCGGCAGGTGCTCGACATCCTCGAGGCCCTCGATCAGCCGCCGCCGCAGGTCATGATTCAGGTAATGATCGCCGAAGTGACGCTGGACGATCGGTTTGAAATGGGCATGGAGTTCGCGCTGCAACAGTTGCGGTTCAGCGAGACCGCCGTGCCTGACGCCAACGGCATTCTGCAGAGCACCCACTTCGACGTGGTCGGCGGCACCGATCTCGGCGCGGCCGGCACCGGTCTGGGTGGCGTGAGTTTCACGCTGACCGGCGAGGACTTCAACTTCCTCGTCCGGGCGCTGCAGACCGACGCCCGTCTGGAAGTCATTCAGCGCCCGTCGATCATGTGTCAGAATAATCAGACCGCCAACATCTCGGTCGGCCAGCGGGTGCCGATCGTGAACGGTTCGACCATCGGCGTTGGCGGACAGTCGACCAGCAACGTGACCTATGAGGAAATCGGCATCATTCTGGACGTCGAGCCGCACATCAATCCGGATGGCTTTGTCTACATGAACGTTCGGCCTGAGGTCAGCTCGATTTCCGATTCGAGCGTGAACGTCGGCAACGGCGCCGTGCTGCCGATCTTTAATAACCGTTCGGCCGAGACGACCGTCGCGGTCAAGGACGGCGAGACCGTCATCATCGGCGGACTGATCACGACCATCGACACCGAAAGCGAGGCCAAGGTGCCGGTGCTGGGCGACATGCCCCTGGTCGGCGCGGCCTTCCGCACCACGGTGCGAAACAAGAGCCGCACCGAGTTGCTGATCGCGCTCACGCCGCAGATCGTTCGCACGGTCGAGGATGCCCGCCGCACGAGCATCGTGGCCCGCGACGACTCGGGCATCATTACAGACAAGATGAAGCAGAGCGTGCTCTTCGGCAAGCTGCGGATCGAGCCGGAAACCTCGAGCCAGATTGACGATATGAACCAGCCGCCGATCATGGATCAGCCGCTGTTTCCGGAGGATCCCGATCGCACCCTGCCGCCGATTCCGGAACGCGCCCCGGAGCCGCCGGTCTATTCGCAGCCGATCGGCGATTCGCTTGTGCCGATTCGACCGGTGAACACGCAGCCGCAGATCACGCCCTTCCCGGCGACACCGTCGGGCGCGCCTCGGCCGAAGTACGGCCCGTCGGCGCCGCGTTATGGCCCGATGTCGCCCGGCGAGGTTGAAACGATCGGCGCTCGCCGCGGCGATACGGCTTTGGGTATGGCAGTCTCACGGGATTGAAGCAGCATGCAGACGTGTGATCATCATTCAGTTGCAGAGGCGAAGAAGCGAGGGCCTTCACGACCGATGGCAATCACCATTCTTGCTGCGCTGTCGTTGTCGACTTTGCCGGGCTGCATGAACATGGCCCACGATCTGGGCTGGACCGTGCCTGCCGACCAGGGCAAATCGAGCAAGCCGACTGGACGGAACTACGGCGATGCGTCCGTCACCGTCAATTCAAACAAGTCTTCGAAGTCGACCAAGGCGAAATCACGAAACATCTTCCAGCGCGACCCGGACTCGCAGCAATCCGCGGGTCGCCCCGCCGGTCAGCCGGATTTCCTGGCCGACACCGAGTCGAACATCATTCGCGTCAACAAGATCGTCAACAGCGCGCCGTGGCTGAGTTTCGACCCGGACGGCACGCGCAAGGTCGACGGTTTTCGCATCACGGTCTATCTCGAATCGGGTGAGCGGCCCAAGGGCGTCTTCGGCGACGGCGTCATCACGGTGCAGATGTTCCGCCTCGAACGCGACAAGGCCGGACGCGAGACCGCCCAACTCGCCCAGGAGTGGGTGCTGCCGCCCGAGAAGGCTTACCAGTGGCGCGCGACCGAACCGTCCATGCTTGGCATGGGCTATAGCCTGAGACTGAACTGGGATGAGTCGGCCAAGGTCAACGGCAAGCAGGTGGCCATCCTGGTCAAATATCAGCGAACGGACGGTCGCATGATCGTCTCGACGCGGCAGGTGTTGAAAGTGCCGGCCGCGCCCAGCGCGATCGTTGAGAATTGACGACGCGTGTATCCATGCGTGGCGACGCTGCGAGGATCGACCGATGAACGGACCTTCGGACTCCGTGACCCAGGAATTCCGCCGCGAGCATCTGGCCGCGCTGGATGTACTGCGCCATGCGAAGAACATGACTTTCTGGCTGGCCATGCTGGCCATCCTGGCGCACGTCGGCGCCTGGTACGCCGTGCGGCATACGACGCTACTCAACGGGCAGACGTCCGGAGAGGTCGACACATCGGCGGCCGGTTCGACGGCCGGCGTCGGCGATGCCAACAAGGCCTATCAGTGGGAGGTTCGCATTGAGGGAACGCTCGGCGTGGCCGGGCTGATCGGCCGCGCGGCGATCGTGCTGCTGATGAGTCTGTATGTCCTGTCGCTGCTGGTCAGCTTGTCGGCGCGATTGGGCGGCGCGGCGGGCATGGCCAAGGCCTGCGTCTGGTCGCTGCTCGCCATGGCGCTGCTGGTGCCGTGGGACCGCGTGACCCCGCAGGAATACTCCAACCTGCCGTCGGCGTTCTTCAGTCTCGACGACGTCACCCGCGCCGCGGTCACGACCGGCTGGGATCTGTCCGACACGATTCGATTTGCCGCGTTCCCGCTGGTGATCCTGATGCTGCTCATGGCGGGACAATGGGCCTATCGATCGGGTTATGCCCGCATCGTTGCGGCTCCCGCGGCCCGACTGGCCATGCGCGAAGTGTAAATCGACAAGTCGCCATTCTATTCATCCCAGCATTACTGCGATGCGCCCCGATTGCGCGCCGGGCCGCATTCTGATAGCCTATTACCCATGAAACGAGCGATCCTCATCGCGCTGGCACTCGCCGGCGTGGCCATTTGTGCCTTGCTGTCCGTCATGTCCGCGCCCGACGGCGGCGAGGCCGTGGCCGCGAACTGGTGCGCACCCACGCAGCGATTGAATTGCGGACACGTGCTGGGCAGCGCGTATGCACGAATCGGTCCGATCAGCGTTGCGCCGCTGGGGCTGGCCTATTTCGCGATGCTGGCCGCCTGGTTCGGCGTGGTGGGGCTGCCCAACTGGGCCGGGCGGTCGTGGCGGCGGCTGCCACTCGGCCTGACCGCGCTCGGCGCGACGGCATCCGCTTACTTCGTCTACATCATGGCGTTCAAACTGCCGGTCTGGTGCCCGTGGTGCGTGGCCGTGCACGTCGTCAATGCCCTGATTCTGGTGCTTCTATTGATCTGGCGGCCGACCGCGCCGCCGGCCAATGCCGCGGCGGTCGAAAAACCGCATCCGTCGCCGATTCGGGCCTGGGGCGTGATCGGCGGGGCGGGAGCGCTGGGGCTCATCATCTTCCTGGCGGGCTTCGCGGCGTTTCAGTTCCTTGCAGCCCGGTCCAATCAACTGCGACTGCTCAAGATCGTGACGGACGTCGATTATTGCGTCTGGAACTGGAAGCGCCAGCCGTTGATGGAACTTCCGATCAGACCGGACGAGTCGCTCGAGGGTCCGGCCGACGCCCCCTACACCGCCGTCGCCTTCATCGACTTCGAGTGCACCCATTGCCGCGATCTGTATTTATTCTCGCGGCAGATTCAAACGGCCTTTCCCGATCGCGTGCGGTTCGCATTCAAGCACTACCCCATGAACGCGGCATGCAACGCGCATCAGAAGAACGTGCATCAGTTCGCCTGCGACGCCGCGCTCGCCGCCGAGGGCGCGCGGGTCGCTGGAACCGCCGAGCAGTGCGCCGCTTATCGCAAACTGCTCTTCGCCAACATGAGCCGCCTCGCCGAGCAGCCCTACGGGGCGCTGGCGACCCAGGCCGGCATCGACCGTGCGGCGTTTGATCGGGCACTGGCGAATCGCGCCGGTGCCGATCGCATTGCAGACGACGTTGAGGTCGCGAATCGGGTCGGCGTGACCGGGTCGGGTAAGATATTCCTCCAGGGCCGCGAACTGGAGTATTGGACGATCGCGGCCATGTCGTCGGGCAAGGCTTACGATATCGCCAAGACGCGGCAATTATGGGAGGCCCTGCTGGAGACGCCGGCGAAGTCGCCGTCGAGCCAACCGGGCAAGTGATGAAGCCGGCAGGCCATCGGCTGCGAGCGCGGGGATTTTTTTCGAGCGAATTAAGGCAACAAGGAGCGGGCAATCATGCGGCAATCGAACTGTCTAATTCTGGCGCTTTGTGCGGTGGCTTGCGTATCCGCAAATGCGGTCGCGGAGGAGAAGCCGGCCGCTGCTGCCGATCAGGTCAGCCTTCAGAAAAAGTACGCCCCGATCGCCGAGCGGATCATCGCGACTGTCCGCGCCGGCAATGACGGCTACAAGAAGATGGAGGAACTCTGCGACGACATCGGCCACCGGCTGAGCGGCTCGGAGAACATGAACAAGGCGGTCGCATGGGCGAAGCAGACGCTTGAGGCCGATGGTCACGAGAATGTGCGCCTGCAAAAGGTCATGGTGCCCAAGTGGGTGCGCGGACGCGAGTCTCTCACGCTGGTCAAGCCGCGCGAGATGGACATGCCCATGCTGGGCCTGGGCGGCTCCGATGGCACGCCGCCGGAGGGCATCACCGCGCCGGTCGTCGTGGTGGCCGATGAGGCGGAGTTGAAAGCCCTCGGCGACAAGGTGAAGGGCAAGATCGTGCTCTTCAACAACCCCATGCCGCCGTTCAACCCTGAGACCAACAGCGCCGGCTACGGCGGCACGGTTCGCTATCGCGGCATCGGCGCGGAGTTGGTCGCGGCACAAGGCGGCGTGGCGTGTCTCGTGCGATCGGTGACAGCGCGGAGCCTGCGTTCGCCGCACACCGGCGCGATGCGCCGCACGGACAAGCGCGTCCCGGCGGCGGCCGTGAGCGTTGAAGATGCCGCCCTCATCGGCCGGCTGGCCGCGCGGGGCAAGGAGGTCGTCGTCACGTTGAGAATGGAAGCGAAGACCCACGAGGATGTCCCCTGCGCGAATGTGATTGCGGAATTGCGCGGCTCGTCCGCGCCGCAGGAGGTTGTGGTCATCGGCGGACACCTCGATGCCTGGGACGTCGGCACCGGGGCGCACGACGACGGCGCCGGCTGCGTGATGGCCATGGAGGCCCTCAACGTGCTTCGCAAGATGAAGCTCATTCCGCGGCGAACGATCCGAGTGGTGCTCTTCACCAATGAGGAAAACGGCTTGCGCGGCGGCACGAAGTACGCCGAGGAGCACGCCGCCGAAATGAAGAATCACGTCGCTGCGATCGAGTCGGACTCCGGTGCATTCAGGTTGATGGGCTATTCGGTGCAATGTGAGGACGAAGCCCGCCAGCAACGGGCGCTCGAGGAGATCAAGTCGCTGCTCCCGCTCTTCAGGCCGCTCGGCGCCGAACGCATGACCGCGGGACACGGTGGGGCGGACATCGGCCCGATGGCAAAGCATGGCGTCGCGCTACTCGGCTTCGTTCCGGAAGGCTCTTCGTATTTTGACTATCACCACAGCCACGCGGACACGCTCGACAAGGTCGACCCGAAACTGCTCTCCGACGACATCGCGGCCATGGCGATCATGTCCTACATCCTCGCGGACATGCCGGGCAGATTGGGCGAGGCGACGACGACCGCGAATTGAGGCGAGACTTCCATCCGCGTTCGACATACGGGTGCCACTGCTTCAAGCAGTGCGAGCGTGAGCACGCGCACCTGGTCGACACACTGCTTGAAGCAGTGGCACACGATTCATACGTAAGTCGAGACAGCAAGCATTCCTATTATTCGGGATCATCCTGCCCCGGCTTCGATAACCCAAACCGCTTGATCGTCGTCTTGAGATCGCCGGGCCACGGGCACGTCACGGTCAGGCGATGCCCCGTCGCCGGATGCAGGAATGACAACTGCGCCGCATGCAGACAGAGCCTCGGCACGCGCGGCAATTTAATTTTATCCGCGTAGATATCATCGCCCAGCACCGGACAGCCCAGGCTCGCCATGTGCACGCGAATCTGGTGGAGCCGACCGGTCTTCGGTCGCGCTTCGATCAGCGACACGCCGCTCGATTCTCTGAGCAGTTTGTAGGCCGTGATGGCGGACTGCCCCTCGCGCGAGAGCACCGCCTTCTTGCGCGTCGTGGTCACCACCTCGGCGATCGGCTTTTGAATCACGCCCTGCGCCGGGTCGGGCCGGCCCATGACCAGCGCCCAGTAGAGTTTCTTCACGTGCCGCTGCTTGAACTGCTCGAGCAGGTGTTCCCACGCGGCGTTTCGCAGCGCCACGACCACCAGACCCGATGTGCCCTTGTCCAGCCGGTGCAGCATGCCCCAGTCGCGGCTTTCCCCCAGGTTCTGCAGGGCGTGGCCATGCTCGGCAAAGAGCCCGTTCAGCAGGCTGTCGCGGTCATGCCCCTTTCCCGGCGTGGTGACGACGCCGCCGGGCTTCTCGACCACCAGCAGGTGCTCATCGGCATAACGCACTTCGAACGGCACGGCGGGATTGGGCTTGATTGACAGGGCCATGTCGAGCATTCTTCCCGGCTGGCCCTTGAGATGCAAACCAATTCGCAAAGGATGGATCCGGCGTGGCAATCGATAAACCGCAGGTGGAGGTCGACGCAGCCGTGCTCGGAGACGCCGGCGAGTACGAAACGACGCTGCTGAGCCGCATCGATCGCGCCTGGCGCGGACCGCGGTTCGCCAATTATCTGCTCATCGCGCTGACGGTCATCCTCATCATCCCGGGATATCAGAGCGTCCGCGCAATTCAAAAGACGGAGAAGAGCGCGATTCGATCGGACGGCATTCGCCGCGCGACGGCCCTGGGCCGCTGGATGGCCGACGCCGAGGCGCTGACCCTCGTTGCAAACGCGCCTTCGGTCGAGGCGGCCGGTCGCGGCAACAACCCCTACGGCCCGGGGCATTGGTTTCCCACGCCGCCCTTCGTGCTCATGTGCCTCGTGCCGCTGTGGAAGATCGGCCCAGTCGCCGCGGCCGTCGTCTGGGCGACGCTCAAGATCGCCGGCGTGATCGGCGTGCTGTGGCTGCTGCTGCGTTCGATCGGACCGCCGGGCGGCGTCGTGCCCACGGGCGTACTGGCCATGGCCCTGGCATTCGCCACCCGCGCGCTCGTCTCCGACCTGCAGCATGCCAATGTCAATACGTTCGTCTTCATCTGGCTCGGCCTGACGTGGTGGGCCTGGGTCCATCGCCGCGACCGGTTGGCCGGACTCTTTTTGGCGCTCGCGATTGTCACCAAGGTGACGCCGGCCCTCGCCCTCGTCTATTTCGCCTACAAGCGCGCCTGGCGGCTGTGCATCTTCGCCACCATCGGCCTGGTCATCGTCGTGCTGATCGCCCCCGGCCTCTACATCGGCTTCGGCAAGAACATCGATCTGCTCGGCGACTGGTTCAACATGCTGGTGCGTCCGTTCGCACTGGAAGGCTGGGCCGAGTTGTCACTGCCCAATCAGTCGCTGTGGGGCACCGTCCTGCGGCAGTTGGACCATGCCGGTTGGATCGCCGTTGAGCACATGCCGCTCACGCAGGCGTTGCAGGTCGGTCAGGAGGAGATGGCGCGGCCCGCGACTGCCGCGGGTCGATTGCTGCGTCCCGCGCTTTCGCTGCTCGTGGTCGCAATACTGGCATGGTCGTGCCGCCGACGTTTGACGAATCGGCACGACGTGCGCGGCGCGTTGGAATTCGCGCTCATCCTGCTCGGCATGATGCTGCTGTCCGAACGGACGTGGAAGCATCACGCGACGACGCTGCCGTTCGTCTATCTGGCGGTGTGGTTTGCGCTGACCCATCTCGCGTGGGGCAGGGTGCTGCGCGGCGTGTTCGTGGCGTTGCTGGCGGCGCAGTGGTTCATGCTGGTGGCCAGCGGCGAGGGCGTCTTCGGCGAGCGCCTCGCGGACCGCATGCTGGATGACGGTATCTTCTGCTGGGGACTGGTGCTGGCGGCGTTGCAGATTGTCGCGATGCTGGCGTGGATCAACCGGCGTACACTTAGCGCGGGTACAGCTTCACAAGTCAGCAGGGATATGGGTGCCACTGCTCTGTGAGCAGTGCAAGCGTGAGCGGATGCACCGGGCGGACGCACTGCTCACAGAGCAGTGGCACACGCCTGATCACGACGAACGTCTCATTTTCCCGATGGCTCAATCGATGACGCGCTTCGCCACGTCCGGTCCGGCCTCGATGCCGATGAAGTTGAAGAAGTGATCCTGCGTCATGCGCGGGATCATCAGGGCGTCGGCCCGGCGGATCGCCTCTTCATACGCCTGTCGTTCCGTCATCGCGCGACGCGTGCGGGCCGGCAGCGGATGATCGACTTCCTCGGGCTTGACGATGCCGCGCGGCGCGGGTCGCGCCGCCGGCGCGTCTTCGGCATCGTCCGACTCGTCCGATTCATCGCCTTCCTCATCGGCAGGTTCTTCGGCTTCATCGACATTCGCCGCCGCGGCGCGAACCGGCGCGACCGGCTCGGAATCCGGCGGAATCGTGCCGACGATCAGGTAATCGGTCGACGCATCAACCGAGTCGACCACTTCGCCGCCGAATCGGCGAACGAAGGCCTTGATGGCATCCAGCCCGCGAACATCCGGCTGTCCGTCATAGTTCAAATCGAAGCGGCCGATGATGCAGAACCGCTGCTTCTTGGCGCCGCTGCGTGACAACAGGATGTTGCCTACGCCGTCGCCCTCCAGGATCGGATCCTCGGGCGAAGGCGGCGTGATCACGCGGCACTCGCTCGTCCGCTGGCCGACGCTCACGATCTCCAGATTCGCCTTGCCGCGGCCGGTCTCGGGCACGCGTCGATCCGGCGAATACACCGCCAGCGTCATGCCGATGGCCACGCGGTCGCGCTTGCCGAGATCAACATGCACAATGGTGTCGCCCGGCAGCGCCCGCAACACGCGGCCGACCGGCTTCCGCGCCACGGCCAAAGCCTGGCTGCCCTCGGGGCCGGGACCCTTGGCCACGCCGAGGGCCTTCTGCTGCTCTTCGATGACCCGATCGGCCTTGGTCAGATCGGCCGCATAGGTCCGCTGCAGTTCGGTCTTCTCGCGGATGACCGTGGCCAGCTCGCCGCCCTTTTCGTCAATGGTCTTCTTCAGGGCGTCGAGGTCCGAATTCTTGGTCGCCTCCAATTCGAGTTTGCTCTTCTCCAGTTCGGCGACAGTCGTGTTGAGCTTGTTGGTGGTGTCGTCGAACTTCTCGTTGAGGCTCTTGTTGTTGGCAAGGGCGTCTTCCAGCGACTTGGTGGCCTTGGCCAGTTCGGCCAGCGCCGCGTCCTTGGCGGTCTTTTCGGCAACGAACCAGCCGTGCAACTGCTGCAGGATGGCCACGGCGCCGTTGGCCTGCGACATCTGATCGGGGTTGGGCACCTTGCCGGCCGCCGTGATCTCGGCCAGGACCGCGTCCAGCTTCTCGGCCGCCTCCTTGGCGCTGTCGTTGGCGTTGCCGGTCAGCCGGGCGACGACCATGTTGGCCGCCTTGACGGTGTTGCCCAGCAGGGTCGGCGCGGGGTTGCCCGAGGCGGCGATGAATTTGTTCGCCGAATCCCGATCGGATCCGCCGACAACGCGGGCAAGCTCGTCCTGCGCCTTCTTGTGCTCGGTGCGCAGTTGTTCCTGACCGGTAAAGAGAAAGATGAGCACGCCGAGCAGAATCACCGAGACGACGATCGAAACAACCATGCCGACCGTCGTCGCGTTGGAACCGCCGCGCTGGGGGGCCACGCCAGCCATTTGCAAATCCTCGCTTGAATGTTCACCGGCGCAAACCGGCGATTGGCTAAAACCGTCCGCTGGGGGGTCCACGCGGCCCGGCACGCTTCCCATGCGCCTTGCGTAGGTTGGGATGAGCCCGAGGCCCGGTCTGGCCGGTCCGCGGGCGGGGTGCAAGGCGTACTAGAGTATCTGCGAAAATGGCGGGAATGTCAATGGCGATAGGGGGTTATGGCGGTTTGCGGGGTGGTCTGGGTCCGATACGGGCGGGTGGGCGAGGCCGGCCGTATCGGCATGCCTGTGAATTGTCGGGCGAGGCGAGGTCCGAGCTTGCGCGCGGGTGCGGTTGTCTGAGAAAAAGGTGCCCGCGGCTGCTTGATCGGCATGTGTGTATTAGGACGCGCGCGACGACAGGCCCTCGCCTGCCGCGGGGTTAAAAAGACATATGTAGCCGACTACCACTTGCGTGGTGGATTCTGATCAGGGCCTTACATTCTCCCGCCGGTCTCGCGTTACTTCACCAGCTCGATCTCGCCGGCGCGCCATTGCTTCGTGAAGAACGGCTCCAACGGGCTGTACAGCCGCAGGATGATGAACCAGCCCTTGTTCGGCATGGTCTGGATCCAGTTCCCTCGGGCGATGCCCTCGGGCTGGGACGGCGAAAAATAGATCGTTGTCGAACCATCGGCGTTGGCCTCGGCCGCGGGCGACGGGTAGCTCTGGCTGCCGGCGCGGGGGTAGCGCTGCGGCGTGTCGAGCATCGAGCGTGTCTGATTGTCGTACAGGGTGAGCGACCAGAAGTTGGCTTCGGGGATGCCCTTGGGCAGCGTCACCTTGTAGGTCTTGCCGCCGTCGAAGGGGTTCCTCTCTGAGTCGGCCACCGCGAGCAGATACTGCGACCCGATGTGAGTCAGCCGCATGGCCATCGCCGGCGTGATGCCGGTGACGCCGTAGAAAAAGTTGGTGCGGGCATCCATCGTGCGATAACCGCTGGGCGGGTAGGGCTTGACGCCCTGTGCCGTGATCTCGGGGATCGGCGTCTCGAACTCGTAGCCGGTCAGGAAGAGGAAGTTGAACCACGACGAATTGGGGTAGTAGTACCAGCTCTCATCGCGCGGACGCAGGAAGAGCGCACGCGACGTGGCATTGGCCAGGGCCAGTGCCTCGCTCATGATCTTCTTCATCCGCGCGTCGGGGTTGAAGGGCTTGCCCTTGATGATGCCCAGCGCGGCGACCGGCCCCATCAATTCGGCATCAAGCGCCGTGGCCGGCTCGTTCTGCACGATTTCGTTGAGCATCTCGTAAAAGGTCCAGTCGTTGGGCGGAATGGTGTTCATCACCTTGCCGCTGCCCTCGTGAAAGACCGTCGGCGGCGGCGGGGTGATTCGGCCGAGCCGGGCTTTGCCGGCGAGGAAGTCGGCGATGGGCGTGCCGACGCCGCCCTGCTCGAATGGATAGACCTTTGTGTGCTTGCGGATCGACTCCACCACCGGCTTGGGGTCGCTGTGGTTCTCGAGGAAGCAGCGGCCGAACCACAGGATCGTGTGAGTCCGCGCCTGAGCGACGAAGTAGCCGCCTTGCGGCAGTTCGCCCTTGTAATCGGGCGGCACGAGGAGGTACTTGCCGCCCTCGCCACGGTCGGGGCCGGGCAGGCCGAGGTCAATGACCCAGCGGAACCAGGCGTCCTGCACGACGCCGAGGAATTTGGGCGGCGTCTCGATCACCACCGGGCCCTTCGAAAGGTCGATCGAGCCCATGACGTAAATGGTGTCGGCGTTGGCCGTGAGAAACAGGGACTTGGCATCCATCAACTCGGAAAAGAGGATGACTTCGTTGTCCTTGACGCCGACATCGCGCATGCCCTTGCGTATGGCGTGAATGCTCACGCCGCGGAGGTTGTCCATGAAGGCGCGGTAGGCGTAGGTGAAATCGAGGTGGTCGAAGACCTTCTCGGCCGACGCTGCGGTCGGCACGCCGTCCTTGAACTCCAGGGTGCCGATCCGCGTCTCGACCTTGTCGGGCGTGGTGATCTGCGGCGGAACGCCCTGAGCCATCGCGGTTTCCGCTGCCACGGCCCACGCGAGCAATGCCAATACGCGCCTCATGGACTGCCTCCTTTAGGTTGATAGCCTGTCCTGCGGGGAAGGTTGGTTAAGCGTTCTTTAAGTCGATGCGGCGAAGTGTAATTCAGCGGCGCCGCGGGCTCAACGCCGGGGGCTTCGCGGCTGATGGTACGCTGGACCCGCCTCACCGAAAGTGACCACAGGGAAATGCGCCCGGGTCGAGTAATGAAACCGCGATCATGCAAAAGCCAGCCGTCGAGATTATCCGGATTCTTGAGACAAAGCGCTTCTATTCGCCGCCCTTGAAGGGTACACTGCCTGCTGGACAGGTGTCTAAGCCGAGCGTGGGCTGCGGCGAGTTTGCCTGCCTGAACGGAAAGGAGGTCTCAGGATGACTCTCCGAGTCTTTCCGAGGCCGTCCATGACCAGGGCTCAGCAAGGTCATTACAAGAGGCGGCATACTCCCGGTCTTTTTTGAAAATGGGAAGCCGAAGCACGCGGCGATTGAGGATATGATAGGCGAGGCCGGGTTCAGTGATGCGTGGCGGACGCGGCATGAGCGTGAGGGTATCGACTGGCGGTCAGGACG